>Ga0209800_10000159_pt1 | contig 138392 bp, 111 predicted proteins | sample Higcelweek8metaG_FD_187174 | JGI IMG/M metagenome (GOLD analysis project Ga0209800, IMG submission 187174) | Freshwater pond sediment microbial communities from the University of Edinburgh, under environmental carbon perturbations - High... | ecosystem: Environmental > Aquatic > Freshwater >... | reverse complement strand
GCAGTATATGGCAGTATTAAGAGCTAAGCATGAAAGTAACCAATGGAATGATGTAGAGAAATTTATATATGGTAAATCAAAGGTGGCTTGATTGTTAATATATGGTGCACGATTATTTTATGCACCCTGGTAGTTTTGAATTTTTTGAAATGTTTATCAAATATGGTATAATACATAATTGTGGTATTTTGTATCTACCAAATGAAAACGGAGGTGTAATTTGATGATAGCATTATGTAATGTTAGAAAAAGTATTATAGTATTAATAACAATTGTAGTTCAAATAGTTTCTGCATTTTCTGTAGCTTCAGCGGCGACTATGGTAATTGATCCAAATCAAAATTATTTTAGCATATCAGGATCAGTTGATTTAAAACCAATGAATAAAGGTAGTTCTTTACAATCAAAAGATGGATTTAAAGTGCAGGCTTTAGGAACTGATTTATTCACTATGACAGATAAAGATGGATATTATGAACTAAAGGTGCCTGTTACTCAATCTGTATACTCAATAAAGGTTAGCAAGTCAGGTTATCTAGAAAGAGAAATCACTAGATATACGATTGACAAAGAAACAAAAGAATTTGAAAAATCACCAATAAATAAGGATTCAAAAGTCGTTATAAACCAAATGTGGGCTGGTGATATAAAAAAGGATAATGCCATAAATATGTTGGATGTTATTGAGTTAGCAAAAAGCTTTAACTCTAAAGTTGAAGATATTGAATACAATTCTTGTGCAGATTTAAATTGTGATAGCGTTATAAATCTAAGTGATGTAATGATAATAGCTCAGAATTTCAATAAAACAAGTGATGATTATTTTGATACAAAAACTTTTATAGTCAGTGTTAAGAAAGCAATAGAAGCTTATATATTTGAATCAAAAGATTGGTATTTTGAGCGCATTTTACCTTCGTCTGTCGATTCAATTGTAAATACTCTGAGAGTCGAATTTGGTGTCTGCGATGGTGTTGACTGCATTAGTTATGGACCATATCTAAAGTTTGATTATGATTATCGAACAGAATTATCGAATACTGGTTTTGATATTTATGGCGTTACGGTGGAAATACATTCAAATAGTAGACGTGTTGAGGTGTTTGGTAATGAGTTTGGGACTGAGATGTTATCTATTTGTGATGATTAGAAAACAAGTCACATTAACTATGGAGGAGTAGACTCATATGAGAAAAATTGTTTTGTTTTTACTGGTATTCACGATGTCGCTACAAATGTTACCAAAAGCATGTTTGGCGGATTCACCTATTACTAGTACAGGGTTTTATGAAGCATACCTTGATATAAAGATTGTTAAAAAGGCAGCCGATTTAAAATGTGTAAATAATGAAATTGCACAATATCTATCGAATAAGAACAATCCTATTGATGTTAAGGCTGCTGTTATTAATGCTATTGGCTGGGATAGTTTTGAAAAGAACATAGCTGATGAGTATGCAAAACTGATATATAAAAAATATGCTGATGAAATTGATTTGGATAAATTAAGCGGTAGTGAGTTGTTTTGTATTGGCTATCTAATAGCTATGGCAAACTTTTCTCATCCTGAGAATGCAATACCTGTTTTAGAAAAAGCAAACCAAAAAATCAATAACAGTGTTACTGTTTCTTTGATTACATCTATAGTTAAGGCGCAGGATAATATGAAGTATGATTGGTATAAAGTGTGGAACGTGTGTGAAAATGCATTGAATGACAAAACATTAAACCAGGATATGCGTCCTAATGCTATAGAAATAATTAGAGAGTATATGTCACTATATAGTGATTCTTTTGGAATAGTGCCATCAATAATATCATTAAAGGCAGGGGAGACAGTGACAGCTTCAATTTATGGAGGAAAAGGAGAATTTAAAGTTGTTGAAGCTAAAGTTATGAGTAAAATTGATTTTATGGTATTTGGAGATGCACAGATACCAAAGGATGCACTTTATGCAAAAGATACTAAAGCTGACATAAGCATAACGGATAATAATTTGACTTTAAAAGCCATAAATCCAGGGGCAATGTTACTTACCGTTACAGATAACAGTGGCAAAATATCAAATACTGCGGTTATAATTTATCCTGACAAGCAGGAAATAAATGTAGAAACTCCAAAAGGAGATGAAACACCAAAGCCTTCAAACACTCCGATTCTTGATAATAGTAAGCTAGATAACATGGATAAGGATGGGCAACAAAAAAATAAGATTACAATCAATGGGAAACTTTTAGATAATGAAGTACAGCCTATACTTGAAAACAATAGAATATTAGTTCCTGTTCGTACGATTTTTGAAGCACTAGATGGAGAGGTTGAATGGATTGGGAAAACAAAAACTATATTGGGGCAAAAAGGTGTAACAAAAGTTGAACTGCAGATTAATAGTATTAATGCAAAAGTTAATGGTAAAGCTGTAAAACTGGACGTGCCAGCTAAAATTCTTAATAACAGGACGTATGTACCATTAAGGTTTATTGCTGAAAGCCTTGGTGCTAAGGTGAATTGGAATGCTAAAACGAATACAGCAGAAATAGAAACACAATATTAGGGGGAAAAAATGAAACATATATTATTATACATTAACACTAGAAATAAAATTAAAAAAATGATATCTTACACATTTTTACTATGCATTTTAACTATGATTACAAGCATTACATATGCAACAAGCTTATCGTCTGAGTCTTTAACAGAAGAATCACAATCAACATTACAAGATCTCTCAATAGATGAATACGGAAATAATCATTTAAATGCATTTCCTATAACTGAAAAAACAAAGATTACAGGAAGAATACAAGACAAATTTGATTATGATGTATTTTCATTTTCATCTAAGCAAGATACAGATATTGTATTTAAGATTACTCAAAGATACTCAGCACAATTCACAATACTAGATTATAATGGGAACCCGATTAACTCAGAACATTCTATTGACTACGATGATGGATATGAGTATGTTATGTTCCATGCATCACGTAATATAAAATATTATCTGCACATTAAATGTACTTTAGAGGCAGCTGATTACTCTTTTAATTATGAATGTTTAATTGATGATTACAGCAATACTGATTACGATGCTGTATGTTTACCTGTAAATGAGGTGATATATGGGAATTTTATTGATAATAGCGATATAGATTTGTTTAACTTCAACGTCTCCGAATCTGGTATGTACCAAATGGATTACTCTCAAAAAAATGTAAAGTAACTATATATGATGATTATGGCATCGAACAAGCTGTAGAGAATAATTCCATATTCTTATTATCTGATTCGAAGTACTATATGAAGATGGAAAAAAACGACATCAATGAAAATACATATTTCTATAATTTTAAAATTGCAGGTCCTGTGCCTGATAGTCATGGTGATTCAATTTACAATGCAACTGAAATTCAACTTGGTAGTTTAGTAACTGGTAGTATTGATTATAAAGATGATATTGATTGCTTTAGCTATACACCATCAAAGGATGGAGAGTTTTTCCTGTATGGCTTTTTTAGGACTGATAAAAGACGTTATTCAATTGATTCGTATTCATTGGAGAATTTGTATATTTTTGATTCAGATGGAAACTTAATAATGTTGGAATATACTAATGATCGTGCTCAATTTCAGTTGAAAAAGGATGTCACATATTATGTTTTTCTAACTAGTGACGAGAATTGTCCAATTTATAATTATTCATTTAAATTAAGAGATATTTCAAATGATGATATTGGCAACTCATTTGGGTCAGCTAAAGCTGTTTCGCCTGACGAGTGCTTTAATGGGGAGTTGAATTATTACAATGATACAGATATTTTTAGATATATACCATCAAAAGATGGTGATTATACTATTAACTTTAATTGTGATCTTGATGAATCAACTAGTAAGACACATGACGTTTATGAATTGAAATGTAATTTTACTATTTATGATAAAAACGGTAGGACTATTTTAAACACCGTTTGTTGTAAAGGTTCAAGAAATGTTTTTTCCTTCAAAACAAATAACGAATATTACATAGCTGTCACAAGTGTGCCATCATTACCATTATCTAAATACAGTTTCAATATTGAAGGACCAATAATTCCAGTAATCGATGATTATGGGGACACAAAGGAAACAGCAACAAAAATACAATTAAATCAAGAAGTTAAAGGTAAATGGGAATCTTTCGATGATGTGGATTACTTTACTTTTAGGCCTAATTCGGATGGCATATATTCAATCAAAATTAAAGACTCAAGTTTACGTAATAATGTGGATTTATACGATATTAACGGAAATAAGAAACTCTTGTCTTCAAATGATTATCATATATTTAACGTTGATGTTCAAAAGGATCAGGAATATTATTTGTGGACAAAAGGAAATGACGATCAATCACAGGAATATTCCTTAACTATAATAGGTCCTGTTTTTGATGATTTTGTTAATACAAAAGAAACAGCTAAGCAATTGAATATCAATGAACCTGTTAAAGCAGATATAAATTATTATGGTGACTCAGACTATTTTAGTTTCACACCTTCAGAAGATGGAATATACTATTTGGATCAATATGTAACCACATATAAAAACGCTCCTGGTTTTGAGAGTCCAATAAAATTATTTGATTCAAGCAATAATAGAAGGGGAATATCATATATAAATTCTATACCTTATCTCAAATTAGAAAAGAACATTAAATATATTTTGGAAATCCGAAGTGAAGAAAATTTTACTGAGTATCCATGTAACTTTTCATTTCGTCTCAAAGGTCCAATAAAGGAAGTTCGATCAAATTCAATGGAAACTGCAATACCAATTGAATTATTTCAAAAAAACAAAGGGTTTTCAGATTCTGATAATCCTATTAATTACTTCAGTTTTAAAACATCAGAAGCTGGAGTTTATAAATGGGAAATTGATTTCTCGTTTGGTGGCGATAGCAGGTATATGTATTTATTGGGGATATATGATTCAAGTGGTAAAAGGTTAGAACATAAATATAATGATACATGCACTTTTTTAAATTTGAATAAAGATACTACTTATTATTTTTCTATATCGCATTACCAAGATTATTCTATGTATGGGTATTCTTTCACTGTAAGTGGACCAATCCCCGATGATTATACCAATTTAAAGGAAGAAGCAAATGAAATTAAAGTTGGAAATACAAATAAAGGTGAAATCAATTATTTAAAAGACTGTGACTACTTCCGATTTATACCACAAAAATCAGGAATATATTATTTGTCCGACATTATTATTCAGTCAGATATTCCCCAAGAAAATATTGGAACTGATTCTATAATTGAGGTTTTTGATTCATGGGGTGGTAAGGTTGATTTTTTGAAAGCGAATGAACCAAAATTTCAATTTGAATTAACGAAAGGTAACCCTTATTATATTGTACCAAGTTCTGGCAGTATTGATTTGTTGTATAAATACTCATTTGTGCTAAAAGAGTTTTTAGATGATGACTTTGGGAATAGAAAAAGTTACTCTACCACTTTGTACCCTGAAAAAGTGATTAATGGAAAAATCAACTATTATGGTGATCGAGACTGCTTTAGCTTTAAAACAAACATTGATGGTGTTTATACAATATCAGTATCACAAAAGATTTGCATAGATGTTAGCGACAGTAATAATAATATTCTTGAGACATGTTCCTCATACTTTGAAGAAGAAAATATTAGCTACTATCTTTCAAAAGGCAAGACATACTATGTTGATATATATGAAAAAAATGGGCAGGTGAACTATAGCTTAGTACTTAAAACACCCGTGGCTGATGATTATGACAATTATACATTTAGATCTGTAACTCCTAAGTATAAGTCGACGATTCTTAGACTAAATAATCCGACAACTGGAAGTATAAGTTATAGAGGAGATAATGATGTTTTTCAGGTGATTCCACAGATATTGGGCAAACTTTATATAAATCTTGATTCACCTAACCTTTCTATACAACCTGTTGACAATTATGAAGGAAATTTTGATTATTCATATATCACAGACAGGATTATTGAAATAAACGTATTGAAATTAGAACCAATTCGTATTATGGTTGATTGTCATGATGAATCTTATACAGGAGATTATACAATAACAGTTAGTGATATTCTAGAAAGCAAGTTTTATTCTGTCAGCATAAATGAGTCGGATGAGAGTAATTTTAAAATTGTACAAGAACCTACAAATAAAGCAATGATTGTTGATCAACATATAGCCATTTCTGATAAAGATCGCTTTAGCATTTCTGCTCCAGAGGATGGATGGTATTTGATTGAGGTCGACTCGAAAAATACTAATACTCAAGACCTACTTTATCATTTAATAATAACTGATAATAATGTCATTATTAATAATAATATTTATAATGATAGTGATAATAGACGATTTTTTCATAAAACTGATCATAATATTTATTTATATCTCCAGGGGAATCATTCGTATAACTTTTCTCCTGAAGATGATGGTAATATATATGAGTTTAATTTTACGATTAAAGGACCTGTGCCTGATGGATATGGGAATAACATACAGACTGCATATACAATAGATTTGCTCGACAAAGTTATGGGTGTGTTTAGTGATTATAAAGATGTAGACTACTTTAGTTATAAGCCAACTGAATCAGGTATATATAGTATAAACTTTTTTTATTCAATTCGTGGTGTATCAAAAAGTGTTTTAAATGTATTTGATGAGGATGGCAAACCTGTAAATGTTGAATATAATGGACAAAAGGCATACTTTTCTTTTATGAAAGATAAAAAGTATTATATGGCTATATCAAATTTTGATAGAGATCCATTTAACGAATATACCTTTCTTATAGATGGCCCGATTTTAGATGATTATAAAAACACTGCTGATGAAGCGATTGAAATATTTTTGGATGAAAATATAAGCGGCGAAGCAAATTATTATGTTGATTTTGATTATTTTAAATTTACTGCTTCTACTACAGGGAAATATTTATTGGATGATTATCACACTGAATTTTCAGAGAATCCGAAGAGTTCTTATTTAAATCTTAAAATATTTGATTCCAATGGTAATTTGGTGTGTGGAAATAGGGCCGATCCATATACTGAAACAAAGATATATTTTGATGTTATTAAAGGTCATACATACTTCATCTGCATGACAAACGATCTTACAGAATCAACATTTAAATATTCATTCAAGCTAAGCAATTCTGTAATAGATGACTATGGTAGTACCCCATCTTATTCAGGGAAAATTGAATTAGGTATACCTATAAGTGCAAAGATTAACTATCCTTACGATGCAGACTGTTTCTACTTTTCATCAGGTTCAAAGGGTATATACAATATTTCAACTAAAGGTGATGTAGGTTTTTGGCTAGTGGACGATACTAATAAAGAAGTAGATATTTATAGAGAATATGGACCAGTCAGCTATGTACCAAACGACTATAGGATATACTATCTTGATGAGAAAAGAACATATTACATTAAAGTAAAAAAATCAGATAGTAAATCAATAGACTACTCTATGCTTGTTGATGGTCCTTGTGTTGATGATTATACAAATTCAAATTTAAATGCTGAAATATTAAAAATAGACACTACTGTTGAAGGGAAAATTGATTATACAAAAGATAAGGATATTTTCATTTTTGAGCCTCAGGATGCAGGTGATTTTTATGTGAAACTTGATGACTCCGTACATTTCTCTGTTAAACCACTTGATGGACAGTATACATATATAGGTGACAATATACTAAAATTAAAAGTTGATGGACAATATGAGAGAATATATTTAGAAGTTGAATGTAATGATGAAACATCAACTGGGGCTTATAAACTCACTGTTAGCGAAAACTTATATTCTCTAATTGGTGAAAGTCATAAAGTCAGCGGATATATAAAACCATCTTTTGTAAATGACTCTAAAAGTCCATTAAAGAGTGGATTTGTTGTAGCGCTTAAAGACCTTAATGTTAGTACAACAACTAATGAGAATGGTTATTTTGAATTTTCTGATTTATCTGAATCAATATCTAGATGTGACTTAATAATATCAAAAGATGGTTTTATAAAAAGAGAAATTAAGGATATTACTGTTGGAGTTGATACAAAATTATCTACAACAGATTTACCAATTGAAATATGGGCTGGAGATATTGGAAAGCCGGAGGATGGAGTTGTAAATATGACTGACATACTTCAACTTGCAAAATCATTCGGTTGTACAAAAGACGATCCAAACTATCTTGAAGCCTGCGATTTAAATGGCGATTTTGCAGTAAATATGATTGATGTATTAATAATAGCAAAGAGTTTTGGACTTACAGTTGATGATTATTCTAAAATTAAGGTTCAATAAATAATTTATTGCTTTGAATTTCAATAAGAATAATAATAGTCGGAGAAATCCGGCTTTTATTATTGGTATATTAAATACAAATAATCTTATACATTTATCTATCTGCTAAATGTAAGATTAATAATGTATTTAACATATATAACTATAGACAATAAAATACTTTTGAATTTATAGTTAATATATTATAATAATGATTGATTGAAATATCCAAAAACCAATTAAGTTTCAAAAATAGTTCCCAAAGGGGGAAATGGCTTGAGCGAAAATGAAAAATACCTCCTTCAGCTTGCCAGAAAAGGAGATGTTGAAGCTTTTGAGCAGTTGGTGGACAAGTTTCAAAAAAAGGTGTTCAATATAACACTTAGGATGATTGGAAACTATGATGATGCAAGTGAGTTGACACAAGAAGTATTTATCAAGATATATAGATCAATAGGAAGCTTCAAGGAAGAAGCTCAATTATCGACATGGATATATAGGATTGCAACAAATGTATGTCTTGATGAAATTAGAAAGCGAAAGATCAAATGGATTAGATCGCTTGACGAAGAGATACATGGTGAGGATGGAGAATATTTAATGCAAATCGAGGATAGTTCTCCAACACCAGATAAGGTATTGGAGAATAAGTCTTTAAAGGAAGCTGTCAATGAAGCAGTTGAATCACTTCCAGAAAAGCAGAGGCTTATAATCGTTCTAAGAGATATGCAGGGGTTTAGCTATGAGGAAATATCAAGTATAATTAATAAACCTGTTGGTACTGTTAAATCAAGAATAAATAGGGCTAGGCTGCAGTTAAAAGAAATACTATTAAAGAAAAGGGAACTTTTTTGTGAGGATTTCGTCATAGATAATAGAAAGGAGGGCTTGAAATGAAAAAATGTCAGGATTTCAAAGAAATGATTTCTGAATATGTTGATGATGAATTAAAAGGAGACAGCTTGCATGAGTTTGAAGAGCATATAAATAAGTGCAGCGAATGTAGAAAAGATCTTGAAGACTTTAAAACTCTTATTGCATATTTTAGAAATGAACCAGCAGAAGACCTTCCTATAGATTTCAAAGATAGCCTTCATAAAAAACTATTGGCGGAAAGTGATTCCAATACTGGTTCTAGTCAACGAGTAAAATTTATTAGGAAATATATGCCTGTATGTGCGGTTGCTGCAAGCTTGATTATGGTGTTTGTATTTTGGATAAACTTTAAAGATGTTTTTAGAATGGGATCAAGTATGGAGAAAACAGATTCTTCTCTGGTTTATCAATTGGAAAAAGACTCTGCAACAGCAGGGGATTCAGATGGAGCGATGAATTACTCTATGGAAAGAAATGAATCTGATTTAAAATATGGAAAGTCATACAAGAATACAACTGAGGGTATTGAAATAGAAGGCAGTGACAAGGTGGAAAAGTTTAGTTATGACAAAGAAAAAACTAAAAAAAATTCAGGTCAAAGCGTTCAAATAAATAAAAGTGCTAAAAGTGTCCAAAACACTATTGATAATAAAAAGACTACTTCAGAACAGAGCCCGTCAACTAAAGATATTGATCGTAAGGCTACAAAAATTAAACTTAGTAATGCCATAGCAAAAACAGCAAGTGTTGTTATAAGTGATGTAGGTACAAATAGAGTTGACGATATAAGGAATATAGCGCTTTCTTATGGGGCAGTAGAAAAATTTGCTGATGCTGCATTGATAGTTACAACAAGTGACAATGCTAATGTACCAGTATCAGAAAATATTGAAGTAACTTCACAAAAGACAGCTATTCAACAACCAATTTTAAGTGGAGCTGATGAACCTGTTGCTAATGATTCGAATTCTTCAGTTAAATCAAAAGAGGTATCAGATTCTACACAATTGAGTTTTAATATTCCAAATGATAGATATTCAAAATTTATTGAGAAAATAAAAGAAAGATTTGGTGCAGCTAATATTATATTGTCAACACCAGTTGATGTAGATAACACAGAAGCTCTAAATTCTTTGGATAGTCAGATAGACATTTTGAAAACACAGCTTAATAAGGTAGGTGAAGCTAGGGATATAAGCAATCATGAAAGCATAAAAACTCAAATTGAAGAACTTGAGAAACAAAGAAATGAAATAATTTCTAATACCAACTACACAACAGTAACAATAAAAATTGTCAAATAAACTTAAAAAATAAGAATTTTACTATAAAAATTGTAAAATAATAATTGTGAAACATAATAAAAATATAATAAAAGATGCAAAAAAAATATTGACAGTAGTTTACTGCTGTCATATTTTTGTGTAAAATATAAATTGTATGATTTTGTTTTTTAGGAGAGTAAATATGGTTATAAATGCATTTATAGACAGGTTTGAAAATGGCAACGCAGTTATTCTATCAGATGAAATAGGAATAGAAGTAAGCATTCCAGAAGATGTTGTACATAGCACTTGCAATAAGGGTGATACAGTTACTTTGACATTTAATGAATATTTTGAAGTCGAAAATATAGAATTTGAGGGACATAATGAATAATAAAAAATTAATGCTTATTGATGGAAACAGTATTCTAAATAGAGCCTTTTATGGACTGCAGGGAAAAGAGCTGCTTGCTACTAGTGATGGCACATATACAAATGCAGTATTTGGATTTATTAATATTTTCAATAAATATTTTGAAGAGGAAAAACCAGGCTACATTTGTGTAGCTTTTGATTTGAAGGCACCGACATTCAGACACAAGGAGTTTGATGGATATAAGGCAAAAAGAAAAGGCATGCCAAATGAGCTTGCTACACAGCTACCGCTGATAAAGGAAGTTCTTGATGCCATGAATATCAAATGCCTTGAGTATGAGGGCTATGAAGCAGATGATATTTTAGGTACTATATCACTCTGTGGAGAAAATAGTGGTCTTGAAACAATAATTGTCACAGGCGACAGGGATTCTTTGCAGCTTGCAAGTGATAAGACTCGCATAAAGCTTCCAGTTACAAAGGGATGGAAGACTGAAACAGAAGAATACGATTATAATGGCGTTATTGAGAAGTATGGAGTAACACCGAGTCTTTTTATTGATGTAAAAGGCTTAATGGGAGATACATCGGATAATATACCTGGGGTTCCTGGGATTGGTGAAAAAACCGCTATTGATCTGGTTAAAAAGTTTGGAAGTATTGGGGAGATTTATGAAAATCTCGAGAATGTTGATAAAAAGTCGGTTAAGCAAAAGCTAGAAGATAACAGAGAGTTGGCTTTTTTAAGCAAAAGGCTCGCAACAATAGAAAGAAACATGCCAGGACAGTGTGGTATTGTAGATATTGAGGAGCTTAAAGTAAAAGAAGTCAATAAGGAAAAACTGTATGAGGTTTTCAAAAGACTTGAGTTCAAAAGCTTCATTGAAAAATACAATTTGACAGAAGAAAAAGAAAAGGCATGGGTTCAGTTTGGAGAGGTTGCATATATAAATGATCTGGAGTCAATTGACCAAGTTAAAAAACATATTGAAGAAGCGAAGAAGTTTTCAATATATTATCTATTAGAAAAGGTTGATGATTTTAATTCAGCATTAAGAGGTGTTGGATTATCATGGGATAGTCAAAAATCCGTATTTATTGGGATGGAAGGCAGCTTGACCGAAGATGTATTTGTTGAAAGCTTTAAAGAGATTTTTGAAAGCGAAGACATAAAAAAATATGGGCATGATATAAAGAATTTTATTGTGTATCTAAAAAATAAAGGTGTAGTATTTAACGGGCTGGCTTTTGACTCGATGATTTGTGCCTACATACTGAATCCATCAAGAGAAACTTACACAATATCAGATTTATCTAATGAGTTTCAGGGGCTTTCAGTAGAGTCAATTGAAGAAATTATCGGAAAAGGTAAGCATACTACTCATATTTTGGATATACCAAAATCAAAGTTGTCATCGGTGATAGGTTCATATGCAGAAATGATATGCGTTTTCAAGGAGATATTTGATGCGAAGCTTTCCCAATATGATCAGCTTGATTTGTTCTATAAGATTGAGCTTCCTCTGATTGAAGTCTTAGCGGATATGGAGTTTTTGGGGATACGTGTTAATACATCAGAGCTTAAAGCCTTTTCAGTTGAGCTTGAGGGAAAATTGGATTGTTTAATAAGTGATATATACGAAATGGCTGGAGAAGAGTTTAACATAAATTCAACAAAGCAGCTTGGTGTTATATTGTTTGACAAATTGAATCTTCCTGTTATAAAAAAGACAAAAACAGGTTATTCTACTGATGCTGAGGTTTTAGAGCAGCTTGAGCCAATGCATGAGATAGTCGCTAAGCTTCTTCTGTATAGACAGCTTATAAAGCTTAAATCTACTTATGTCGAAGGATTGATGAAAGTGATTAATCCCAAAACAGGCAGGATACATTCAAGCTTCAATCAGACAGTTACTGTAACAGGAAGGATTAGCAGCACTGAGCCAAACCTTCAAAACATACCAGTTAGGCTTGAAATGGGCAAGAAAATCAGAAAGGTATTTGTGCCTGAAAATGAAGAATACCTTTTATCTGACGGAGATTATTCACAGATTGAGCTTAGAGTGCTTGCGCATATTACATCAGATGAAAATATGCTCTCAGCGTTTAATAATAACGAGGATATTCATACAAGTACTGCTTCAAAGGTGTTTAATATACCCAAAGAAGAAGTTACATCACTAATGAGATCTAGAGCAAAAGCTGTAAATTTTGGTATTGTTTATGGTATCGGTGATTTTAGCTTATCAAAGGATCTTGGTATTTCTAGAAAAGAAGCTAGAAAATACATAGATGAGTACCTAGGTGAATATAATAAAGTAAAGCAATATATGCATGATATTGTTAAGACAGGCAAAGAAATGGGATATGTTTCAACAATTTTTAACAGAAGAAGATATCTTCCTGAGCTAAAGTCCTCGAACTTTAACATGAGATCATTTGGAGAGAGAATTGCAATGAATACTCCTATTCAAGGAAGTGCAGCGGATATTATTAAAATTGCAATGATAAATGTTTATAATGAGATTAAGAAAAGAAAGCTTAAATCAAGATTGATTTTGCAGGTTCATGACGAATTGATAATTGAAACCCACAAGGATGAGCTAAAAGAGGTGGAAGAGCTTCTCAAGAGGGGGATGGAGGATGCTGCTAAGCTTAATGTTGCAATGTCTGTTGAAGTGAAATCGGGCTTAAATTGGAACGAGATAAAATAACATTTGGGGAGAATAAATTGAAGATTATTGGAGTTACGGGGCCTATTGGAAGTGGAAAAAGCACTTTTTCTAAAATCTTTGCCAAACGTGGCTACGATGTGATTGATGCTGATGTTGTATACCGTGAAGTGATTGAAAAAGGACAGCCAGCATTAGATGAGATTAAAGAGTTCTTTGGTAATGAAGTAATAGATAAAAATGATGAGCTTGATAGAAAAAGGCTCGGAGATATTGTTTTTAGTAGTAAAGAAAAACTTGATGAGTTAAATAAGATTACTCATAAGTATATAATTAAAAAAATAAAAGAAAAAATAGAAATATTAAAAGATGTACAAAGTCTTATAGTGTTAGAATGTCCCATCCCTTTGAGGGAAGGATTTTGTGATGTGGCAGATACAATTGTTGTTGTTACGGCAAGTATTGATTTAAGAATCGAAAGGATTATGAAAAGAAACAATATTAGCCATTCTGAAGCGTTAAACAGAATAAACTCTCAGATGAAAGAGGATGAGTATATTAAAATCGCTCATCATGTAATATACAATGATAGCGATGAGATAGAGCTTGAAAGAAAAGTTGATGACTTTATACAAAGAATATAGAAAATTTAGGTGATTATTGTTGTTTGGTTTAGCGAAGAAGTTTAAAAGAATATTTGTAGTATTAACAGTTGTAGTGCTTTTTGTGTCAGCAATAAGCATTTTTTTATCGATTTTTAAGGCTCTATATCCAATAAAATACAAGGATAGCGTGATTAGGTATTGCAATGAATATCAGCTAGATCCATATTTAGTATTATCAATGATTAAAGCGGAAAGCAACTTTAAAGAAAGAGCATTGTCACATAAAAACGCAAAGGGATTGATGCAAATAACCGAAAAGACTGGAGTATGGGCAGCTCAGAAGATGGATATTGAAAACTTTAAAGTTGAAGATTTATATGATCCTGATACAAATATCAGAATTGGATGCTGGTATATTAATTATTTAGAGAAGCAGTTTGAAAATAATAAAAATGGAAGAAGTGAAGAAGAAAACACTGAGCTTGTTATTGCTTCGTATAATGGTGGTATTGGTAATGTAAGAAAGTGGGTTGAAAATTTGGAAAAAAATGGTTATGAGTTTTATGAGTTTATACCATTCAATGAAACGAAGAAGTATCTAAAAAGAGTAAAGAACAATTATTATATTTATAGTAAGCTTTATAAGGAAATATGAAATTCAATTTAAGGTTTTGATAGGGGAGAGAATGTTGGAGTCAAAGAACAGGGGATATTTGTTTTTACTAAGCACCATACTTTTATTCAGCACTTATGAGGTCGTGAGCAAAACACTTGTTGGCAAGATTGATCCGTTTCAGATAAACTTTATTCGGTTTCTGATCGGAGGCGTTTTATTATCAGCAGTTTTGTTTTTTAAAGGTGATTTTAAGATTAAGTTTAAAGATTTTTTATGGGTTTTAGCTGCTGGTGTTATTAATGTTGTTATAAGTATGAATTTAATGCAGCTGAGTTTATATATGGATGGTGCGAAAGCATCATTAAGTGCAGTAATATTTAGTTCAAATCCCATTTTTGTTAGTATTTTTGCAATGGTTTGGGACAAGGAAAAGCTTAGTTCTGGTAAAATCGCAGGTCTTTTGCTTGGAGTTGCAGGAATAATTGTTATTTTTCTAAACAAGCTTAGATTTGATAATATGAATATGTTGAGTCCTCTTTTTGCTTTGTTTTCAGCAATTACATATGGGCTTTACACTGTCATTGGAAGAAAGCTTTCGGTTAAAATTGGAAGTCTAAAGATGAACTCATATTCATTTATCATGGGAAGTCTGGTTTTACTACCAATACTAATTATAAAAGGGTCGCCTGTTATAACATTTGATTATTCAGGGATTGGACAAGTACTCTATCTGGCCGTTTTTGTAACAGGTATTGCATATCTTACATATTTCAAAGGACTATCAATCTTAGGAGCGGGAAAAGGTTCGATGGTGTTTTTTATTAAGCCAGTTCTCGCAAGTGTTCTTGCAATTATCTTTTTAAAAGAAGGTATGTCGGTATTTTTAGTTGCAGGTACGGCTCTAATTTTATCAGGTATTGTTTTGGTATTGAATACAGAGAACAAAAATGCGTAAGCGCTTTTTGTATCTACTGTAACTCGTCGTTAGAAATTATGGGGACCATAATTTCCTAGACATTAAAATATCGAGGGGAGCGTAGCCCCCCGCTCGATTCTAGAAATTGATTCTGCTTCGCAAATTTCTTAGCGCACCCTAATTATATGATAAATGCCATTATAGATTACGTCCAACAGCTTGAGCAACAGGTCTAAGCTCGTTCATTAGCTCGGTGTACTTACTTGGCTTAAGTGATTGAGGACCGTCACACAATGCGTTGCATGGATCAAGGTGTACTTCAATGATGAGGCCGTCTGCGCCTGTAGCAATAGCACCTTTAGAAAGAGCGTTTACGTATTTCCATGTGCCTGAAGCATGGCTTGGATCTACTACGATTGGAAGATGTGATAATTCTTTTACTACTGGTATAGCCCCCATATCTATAGTGTTCCGTGTTGCAGTTTCATATGTCCTTATTCCTCTTTCGCATAAAATTATATTTTGATTTCCAGCAGCCATAATATACTCAGCAGCCATTAACCATTCCTCAATTGTTGCGGCCAAACCTCTTTTAAGTAAGATTGCCTTATTTGTAAGACCAACTTCATGCAAAAGCTTGAAATTCTGCATGTTACGTGCACCGACCTGTATTATATCAGTATATGAAGCGATAAGCTCCACGTCCCTAGTGTCTACAACCTCTGTTACAAGAGCTAATCCTGTATGCTCTCTTGCCTTAGCCATTATTTTTAAGCCTTCTTCCTCAAGTCCTTGGAAGGCATAAGGTGATGTGCGTGGTTTAAAGGCTCCGCCTCTTAATATCTTTGCACCTGCTTCTTTAACCTTAATTGCAGCCTGGATGTAATTCTCTTCGTTTTCAATAGCACAAGGACCAGCCATTACTACAATATCCTTGCCTCCGATTTCTACATCTCTTACTTTTACAATTGTTGCCTCTCTTTTGAGTTCTTTTCCTGCTAATTTGTATGGCTTCATTATGGGGACAAGGGCTTCCACACCTGGCATGGATGAAATGTCATGTGTTGAAAGGAGTCGTTTGTCACCTATTGCACCAATAACGGTTTTGACATCCCCATAAATAGGATGTGTCTTGAAGCCAATTTCAAATAACTTCTTTTCTACATTGTCAATTTGCTGTTGTGTAGCATTCGCATTCATAATAATAATCATAATAATTCTCCTTCCATATTTTAAACAATACAAAAAACTCTCCATCCTATAAAGGACGAAGAGTCTATTCTCTACGCGTTACCACCTTAATTGGCCAAAAGCCCACTTTATAATGTACGTGACATAAGTCGTATACACTTTTCTTTTAACGGTGAAAACCGGCTTAGCCTACAAATAATAATATCTTCAGCGAGCAACTCAGAGGGGAAATTCGGTTAAAACACTTTACCTGGCTTCCACTATTCCAGGATCGCTGTAAAAGTTGGTTCTAATTTACTAAAACCTCGTCATCGTTTTTAATTGTGAATTTCTTTATAATATAACATATGAATAGCTGGGTGTCAATAGCAAATGCATATGTAAATATGGAAAATTATGGCGTGGATTATAAATTTTTATTGAAAAATTATGAAAAATATATTATAATAAGAGTAAGAAAAATCATTTCTTTTAATTTGGTTTGTCTAAAGAATTTCAAAATGTTTATCCAATTCTAAATAGTTTTCTACTTTTTAATTATCAACTATGTGTTCACCATAAAAATATACAAAGGAAATTTTTGAAATCGTCTTAAACATATATTAATCTAGTAATTGAGGAGGTAATTATTATGTTTAAAAAAAGAAGAGGACTCTTTTTGTTATGCATTTTAGTTTTTAGTTTGGTTTCAAGCAATGTTTTTAGTCAGGCGGTGTTTGCGCAAAGCAATAGTGACAAGTTCAAGAATGCTAAAAGTATTAAAGTTGGAGAATTGGTAAATGGGGCAATTGAAAAAGTAGGAGAAAAAGATTATTACGTTTTTAAAAGTAATTCAGCAGGTGTGTATATTATAAGAACTATGGGTAACACAGATACTTTTGGCTGCTTATATGATAGTAAGTTTAAAGTAATTAAAGAGAATGATGAAGGTGACTCTGCAACAGGAAACTTCTGCATAACAGCTGTGCTTGAAGATAATAAATCATATTATATTGAAGTGCAGGATTATTCAAACAATGGGACTGGTTTATATAATCTAAAAGTTGAAAAAAGAGATGTGCTTATTCAAACATATAATGAGATTTCAGATGAAAAAGATAAGATAACTGTATCATTTTTGATTTATAACATTACAAAAGAGCCGTATGACTTGAAAAATCTCAAATTGAGGTATTATTTGACAAATGAAATGGGTCAGAATCAGGATTTTGAATGTATTTATGCAAGTGTTGGCATAGAAAATGTTGTAGGAAGCATAAAAAGCTTAAAAGAAAAAATAAATAATGCCGATAGTTATATTGAAATTAGTTATTTGAGTGGAGTAGGTACTATTGACCCTGGATATTTCGCTGAGGTCAAGTTTACTTTAAATAATAAGTCCAAGACAGAATCCACTCTTGTTAATGATTACTCATATATTAAAGATAGTGATTATAAAATTAATGATTGTGTTACAGCATATTATAAAAATAGATTGATATGGGGAAATGAGCCAAATGTTCTGCGAAAAAAATGAGGAATATGAATTTATGCAATAAAGGGTTTTGTTGGGGATTTGAAAATAGCATTAGGAGGAAACTTAAGATGAGTGATTTGCAGGCAGTTATCTTTGATCTTAATAATTTAAAATGTGGTGTTGACTCGTCGGAGGTTCAGGAAATTGTCAGGTACCAGGAGGTCTTCAAGGTGCCAGATTTACCTCAATATGTTGAAGGTATAATAAATCTAAGAGGAAAAGTTATACCTCTTATAAACCTTAATAAGCGGTTTAATGAAGGTGAAACTCCAATAACTAAAAAAACTAAAATAATCATATCAAAGGTAAATGATACAGATATTGGATTTGTTGTTGATGAAGTAAAAGAAATAACTGTATTTAAAGAGGGTGATTATGAACCGCCGTCAGATGTTTTTAAAATTGCACATAATGAATATATCAAATGTGTAGGTGTCAGAGATGAAAAACTAATACTTATTTTGAACTTTTCGGCGATTTTAAACGAAAAGGAGCTATTAAGTATCAGTAGTGTGCGTTAGAATGTTTTGCAAATTTATTAGAAATAACATCCGATCTCATGTGTACAAAATCCCAATGATTAAAGGGGTTTAGAAGCAGGGAACGGATGTTATTTTATGTCTAGGAAATTATGGATACCCATAATTTCCTAGACATTGAATCGGAATAATGTAACATCACCATCATTCATTACATATTCTTTACCTTCGGAGCGAACAAGACCCTTTTCCTTTGCGGCTGTATATGAACCGCAACTCATTAAATCTTTATATGCAACAATTTCAGCACGAATAAAACCTCTCTCGAAGTCGCTGTGTATTTTGCCAGCAGCCTGAGGGGCTTTTGTTCCTTTTACGATTGTCCAAGCTCTGACTTCTTGTTGTCCTGCTGTAAGATAGCTTATGAGACCTAAAAGCTTGTAGCTTGCCTTGATTAGTTTGTCAAGACCTGATTCTTCGATACCAAGTTCTTTCAAAAACTCAGCTTTTTCACTGTCATCAAGCTGTGAAATCTCTTCTTCGATCTTAGCGCATACTACCATTACCTCAGATCCTTCGTTTGAAGCATATTCCTTTAACTCGTTAACAAATGGGTTGGATTCTATATCTAAAAGATTGTCTTCCGAAACATTTGCAGCATAAAGAACAGGCTTTGATGTAAGAAGGAAAAGATCATCTGCCATAGCTTTTTCTTCATCAGTAAAGCTCATTGACCTGACAGGAATTCCTTTTTCAAGGTTTGCTTTAATGTTTTCTAAGAACTCAATTTCAGCAAGATACTTCTTATCACCTGATTTCAACATTTTACGGGTTCTGTCAATCCTTCTTTCAAGAACCTCAAGGTCTGCAAAAATCAACTCAAGTCCAATAGTCTCAATATCTCTTTTAGGACCGATAGAGCCGTCAACATGTACTATATTACCATCCTCAAAGCATCGAACAACATGAACTATAGAATCTACTTCTCTTATATGTGCAAGAAATTTGTTTCCTAATCCTTCCCCTTTACTAGCGCCTCTTACAAGGCCTGCAATGTCAACAAACTCAATTGTTGTTGGCAATATTCTGTCAGGCTTGTACATCTGGGCAAGGTGATTTAGCCTTTCGTCAGGAACAGGAACAATTCCTACGTTTGGTTCTATTGTACAAAACGGATAATTTGCACATTCCGCACCCGCTTTGGTTATAGCATTAAAAAGTGTACTCTTACCTACATTTGGTAGACCTACTATACCTAATTTCATTAAAATATCTTTCCTTTCATATAAACTCAATCTATCAAATTATATATTATGTAAAAATTATTTGCAATAAATTGATCACTTTTTGAAAATAAAAAACGCATTGCATTTGTAAAACATTTGTGGTAATATAAACGATATACAGTTTTGAGATTAGTGATTTGAATTTATAGTTTAAGATGAGATTAGAAGAGATGAGAAGAGACGAGTTGAGTTAAGTTGAATAATGCTTGATTCTGCTAACTTTCCATAGTTAGCTTTTTTAGTTTATCAATTCTCATGTCTTTTTTCGAAAGAGAAAGGAGGCATATTTGTGAATTATCCTATTTTACCCCAAAGGTTAAAGTATCAAGAATATTATAATTTGTATGCTGTTATGAAAGCATGCTTTTTAAAGGAAATCCAAATTAGCCTTTTTAGAAGGTTCGGTGAGAGAAAGTACTGTTATTGGCGTGATAGATTAAATACAATTAATATGTTAAACAAGATATTTTAGTCGGAAGGGGAAATTAAAATGATTAAAGATGCTATAAAAAAATTGGTAGTTGGATCAGATCTAAGTGAAGAAGAAGTAATAGGTTCAATGAATATAATAATGGAGGGGAATTCTACTCCAGCACAGATCGGAAGCTTTATAACAGCACTTAGGATAAAAGGTGAAACAGTTCAAGAAATAACTGGTTGTGCAAAAGTTATGAGAGAAAAAGCGGAAAGATTTGTTCCTAAGATAGATTATTTTATTGACACATGTGGAACAGGTGGAGATGGCACCAATACATTCAATATTTCAACGGCATCTGCTTTTGTTGCAGCAGCTGGAGGTGTATCTGTAGCAAAACACGGCAACAGATCGATTTCGAGCATGACAGGATGTGCGGATGTTCTTGAAGCGATGGGAGTTAATATTAATTTGACAAGTGAACAGGCAAAAAAGTGTATAGAGGATATAGGAATATGCTTTATGTTTGCGCCCGCGTTTCACAAATCAATGAAGCATGCTGCAGGACCTAGAAAAGAGCTGGGGATAAGAACGATTTTTAATGTTCTAGGACCACTTACCAATCCTGCTAGTGCAAAAGGTCAGGTTATGGGAGTTTTCGATCCATCTCTCACTGAAAAACTTGCAAATGTTCTTTTAAACCTGGGATTGGAAAGAGCTTTAGTTGTTCATGGCAATGACGGAATGGACGAAATTACAACAACTACTACCACAAAAGTGTCTGAAGTAAAAGATGGAAAGGTTAATACTTTTATACTTGACCCACAGGAATATGGAATCAAATTTGCAGCAAAGGAAGATTTGAGTGGTGAAGACTCAAATAAAAATGCTCAAATAATCAAATCAATTTTTAGTGGAGAAAAAGATGCAAAAAGAGATATAGTAGTATTGAACTCTGCCGCAGCTCTATATGTTGGTAAGAAAGCAGGAAGCATAAAGGAAGGGATAGTAATAGCAGAGGAAATAATTGATTCAGGTAAAGCGATGGCTAAGCTAAATGAGCTTGTTGATTATACAAGCAAATTAGGCATGCTTGGGATGGGGGAAAAACAATGATTTTAGATAAAATAGTTAAACATAAAAGAAATCAGCTTCAGGATGAAATGAAGTATATTTCAATTGAAGGATGGAAGCAGCGTATTCAAAGACCTGGCATTCACAAGCCACAGGATTTTTACGGTGCAATAAAGAGAAAGGATAAAATTTCGATAATATCTGAAGTAAAGAAGGCTTCACCGTCAAAAGGATTGATAAGAGAAGATTTTGAGCCAGTTGAGATAGCAAAGGAGTACTTTAGTTGTAATGTACAGGCTTTGTCAATATTGACAGAGAAGAATTTCTTTTTAGGTTCTGATGATTATTTGGTTAAAATTAGGCAAACTATACCGTTGCCATTACTTAGAAAGGACTTTATAGTCGATTTATGGCAGATATATCAGGCTAGAGTGCTAGGTGCGGATGCAATACTCTTGATCGTATCAATTTTAACAGATGATGAGTTGAAAAAATTCCAGGCAGTTGCAAGTATACTCGGAATGCAGTGTCTTGTTGAGACCCATGATGAGGAAGAAGTAAAAAGAGCTCTTGATTCTGGTGCTAAAATAATTGGCATTAACAATCGAAACTTACAAACATTTGAAGAAGACTTAAAGACTACTGAAAGACTTATGAATCTTATTCCTAAGGATAAGGCGATAGTTAGCGAAAGTGGAATTAGAACAAGAGATGATATGATTTATTTAAAAGGACTCGGAGTTGATGCTGTATTGATTGGAGAGACTTTTATGAGGGCGTCTTCTATCAAGGATAAAATTTGTGAATTGAGGGTGTGATTGTTATGTCAAAGGTTAAAATATGTGGGTTGAGAAGACCTGAAGATATATCATATGTAAATAAATATTTACCTGAGTATGTTGGCTTTGTATTTGCAAAAAGCAAAAGACAAGTGAGCATCAAAGAGGCAGCAGAGCTAGCTTTAAAGCTTGATAAAAGGATAAAAAGAGCAGGTGTTTTCGTGAATGAGACCATCGAAAATATAGTGAATACAGTAAAAGTGTGCAAGCTTTATGTAGTACAGATCCATGGGGATGAAGATCCTTCTTATGTGTCGGATCTAAAAAAAGAGCTTTTGAAGGAAGGCTTTAACTCAACTGAAGAAAACAAGGTTCAGATATGGAAGGGTATAAGAGTTAAGGATGAAACTTCATTTGAAGAAATGGAGAAATTTGAAGCTGATGCATACTTGTTAGATGCTTTCATTGAAGGAAGCTATGGCGGAGCTGGAAAAACCTTTGATTGGAATTTGGCAATAAAAGCAAAAGCTTATGGCAATATTATTCTTGCGGGAGGTTTAACGCCTGATAATCTAATTGGTGCTAGAAATAAGGTTAATCCTGCTGTGCTTGACGTCAGCAGCGGTGTTGAGACAGAAGGATTTAAAGATGATGAGAAAATTTGTAGGTTTATAAATATGGCGAGATGTTATTGATGATGGAATTCATTACTAACTCCCAAAGCTTTTATTGCATGGGAGTTAGTTTTTTGTTCATCCATCATAGGGATCAAAAATGTTATAATTGTGTGAAAATTATCTTGATTGGGGTAGATGTATGGTTGAATTAGCGATTTTGATAGTGCTATCACTTAAAAATGGGGATAAGGCCAAAGAAAAAGGAAATTCATATGTTTTGTATGCCGGTATGACTGCGTTGATTTGTTTTACTTTAAAATTTATAGGGGCATCAATAGGTAATACTATATCAGAAGATAAACTAATAGTACGTTTAATTGCTATGTTAGGTGTAATAATTGGTGGTGTGATAGCTTCTATTATGGTGAAAAACATGAAACCAAAACGTAATCATTCTACGGAAAGAATGCAATATTCTCCTGATGAGCCAGATGCTATATGGGAATGTCCGTCGTGCGATTATGAGAATATTAATAAAGATTTTGAATGTAAAAACTGTGGATACAAAGTTTTGTAATCAATATGGTTTTGAACTTACAGAATTATGCTTTTAAGTTATTGTATAATTATGCGAGATAGCGTATAATCATACAAAGACTGAGAAAGAGGATGAAATTAATGAGAAGAAAAGATAAAGAAATTGTTGATAAAGCCACAATTGATAAAATTATGAATGAAGCAGAGGTCATTAGAGTTGCAATGGTAGATGAAGACAATCCTTACTTGGTTGCGATGAACTATGCATTTTTTGATGGTTGCATTTATATGCATTCAGCTAAAGAAGGAAGAAAAATTGACATTTTAAAAAGAAAAAATAATGTAGCGTTTCAAATGGATACTGGCGTTGAACTAGTAATAAAAGAAACAGCTTGCAGTTGTGGGGCCAAGTATATGAGTGTTTTCGGAACGGGTAAAGCTCTTTTTGTTGAGGACAAAAACGAGAAAGTAACTGCATTAGATGCAATAATGACAAAATATACTGGAAGGAAAGGATTTGAATACCCTGAGGTGGCACTTGAAAAAACACTTGTTATTAAGGTGGAAGTTGAATCTGTTACAGGTAAAAAGTCAGGTTAGAGACGAAGCCATGTGGAAAGGATATTGAAAAACCCTTCAGACTTTCAAATAAGCGAGGAATATGATGTGTTTGCATTGAAATATCTTATAAAATTGAACTGTTATTCATGGGAAACTTAATTGATCATAAAGAATTGTAATCTTCACTAATTCTTATAAGTGGTTATGCCGATATAAAAAATAAACTTTCGGAGGGCTGATATATATGAAATGGAAGGATGAATACAGTTGTTATGACTCAGGTATTGATCAGCAGCATATGAGACTTATTCAGTTAATCGATAATATGGAAGAGATATTAGATTTAAACGATGATTATGATCATTTTGATGAAATAGTAAGGATATTCAATGAACTTAAAGAATACACAGTATACCATTTCAAGTATGAAGAAGAACTTATGGAAAAGAGTAATTATGATACAACCAGTATCAAAATTCAGAGATTGGAGCATAAAAGCTTCATTAAAAAGATTGATGGTATTGATTTTGATGAAATTGACAAAAACCAGATAGAGTCAGTTAAGCAAATGCTTGTCTTTACAGCTAAATGGATTGAACAGCATATATTGGGGACGGATAGAAATTTTGGTGAGTTTCTGAAGGAAAGAAAAGAATAACCATTAATCAAAATGTAGTTGATAAGCTGGTGATGCTTTGATTAAGGTGCATTACCAGTTTTTGTTTGTGTAAAATGCACTTTTTATTTTGTAATAGGCGTTATTTCTTCCTTGAAATGTTACACTAGATAGTATACAATATCAGTGTAACATTTTTGATTTGAGGTGAGATTTCAAATGGAAAAAGAAATTGATAAAGAAGCACTTATTTTGGATGCGTTAGAAGAAGTATATTTAGAAACTGGAAACATCTTAATTAAAAGCGTTGCCCAAAAGGCAGGTTTATCGAGAATGACTGTCAATAGGCTTTTTGGTTCTAAAGAGTGCTTGATAGAAAGATATAAAGAGGTCAGGGGATTTGACATACCTGGAATTGATGCAGTTCCTACGGTACCTGTCAGAATGAGGATATTGAAAGCAGCTGGTAAATGTTTTGGCAAAAGTGGTTTTCAGGGAGCCACGATAGAAGAAATTGCAAAAATAGCAAAGGTTGGTACTGCAACAGTATATCGGAGTTTTAAGGATAAAGAAAACTTGATTAAAGCTTATGTTGAAGAGTACAGTCGCTCTCAGATAAGGCAGGAATTAAAACTCGGTCCAGATTTCAGGACAAACTTAATACAGTTTGCAATTTATATTTTTGATATGATTGAAGAAAATACTGATTTATTTAAAATCGCTTTAATAGAGACATCAAACAATCCAGAGTTGATGGAAAAGCTTGGCGATTCACCAAACAGAACACTCTATATGATATCTGATTATTTTATAAAATCAGGATGTGTAAATAATGATACTCAGCGTTCCCAAGACTTTGCTATGGCATTTATGGGGATGCTAATGTCATTTGGATTTATATATCCAGTTTCTTATAACATTCCCATCGGAAATAAGGAAGAACGGGCAAGATTGATAGTTGATATTTTTCTCAAAGGAATAGATGGATTCTAAAATCGCAAATTACAATAGTGTTATGGGGGTAGCTTTAAATGAAACGTCAAAAAAATCCATATGCAATTTTCTTAAGGGATATACCTGAAGGGAGTCACAATTTAGCAGGAGGCAAAGCCAAAAATCTTGCTCTGCTTCTACAAAGAGGATTTCCTGTTCCTGATGGTTATTGCATCATAACAAAAGCTTTTGAAAGATTTCTTGATTCAGTTCCTTCGATATCAGATTGTTTTAGGAGGCTTGAATCCGTTTCTCCTGATGATATAGATAGAATTAGGGAAGAATCTGAATTAATCCGTAAAATTTTAGCACAAACAGTAATGCCTGAAGATGTTGAGAAGGCCATTTTATCAGCTTTGTCAGACATGGGTGAAGAAAACTCTTATGCGATTAGATCCAGTGCAACTGCTGAAGATCTTGATATGGCATCGTTTGCAGGACAACAGGATACATATCTTAATGTAAAGGGTAGAGAGGAAATTATTAAAAGTGTAAAGCGTTGCTGGATATCTATGTTCACTGAAAGAGCAGTTTCATATCGTTTGCACAAAAATGTCGACAACAAAACTGCTTTAATGGCAGTTGTTATTCAAAAAATGGTTGATGCAGAATACGCAGGTGTTATATTTACAGTGGACCCAATGACTGGAAATAAGGAACGGATGGTTGCAGAATATGCTGAGGGACTTGGTGATGCTTTAGTTTTAGGGTGTATAACACCACATAACATAATTATCAATAAGAATAATTTGACCGTACTAAATTCTGATAAAAAATCACTTGACTATGATCATAAGTTGTTTCAAAAACTGTTCAAAACAGCTGTAAATATAGAAAAGAGATTTTGTAAACCCCAAGATATTGAGTGGGCAGTGTCGAAAGGTAAACTGTATATCTTGCAGACTCGTGCTATTACAACACTCACAGAAATAAAGGACCAGACTGTGTGGAGCAATGTAAATGTGGGGGAAATTGCACCACATGTTGCAACTCCTTTGTTTTACTCTTATCTTCAAAACATAATGAAAATTCTCTTCAATCCTTTTTTGAGGTTATTAAACATTAATCTGGATAGACAACCTCTTATAGGTCTAGTGGCTGGAAGAATATATGCTAACTTATCTGTTTTTAGCAGGCTGGTCAATAATATAATGCCAGGGCCTATGAAAATGGATATTTCAGAAGTGTTTGGAGGAATGCCAGCAGATATTTCTCAATTGGTAACTAATCAACCTAAAAAACTAACATGGAAAAGGGTCAATATCAATTTAGCACTTATTTTTGCAGCACCACTTTTAGTAATTGGGTTTTTCATTTTTGGTAGCAAAAGAATAGCTCAAAGATTACTAAAAAAGGTACAGGGGATATCCAAGACTCGATTAGCTGATAACTACAGAGATTTAAGCTTAAAGGATCTTAAAAGCAGGGTGCATTGGTATAAATTATGGGGTAAGGAAGTGTTCGTAAGTACTTTTATAATTGGAGCAGGAATGGGGTTTACAGCTGCATTTCTAAAAATATGTAAGAAGTGGCTCAAGGACGACCAGAACAAAATTGGAAATCAGCTTCTCGCAGGAGTAGGTGATTTAGCATCAGCAAATGCAGGATTGGAGTTGGCAAAGCTGGCTCTACTTGCTGGAAAAAATGAAAAGGTTAAAGGCACTGTAATTAGAGCTAATAACTTCGAGGTAATGAGAAGAGAGCTTAAAACATTTAAAGAAGGCAAAGAATTTCTTGATAATTGGGAAGGCTTTATGAATTTACATGGTCATCATGCGCGTGGGGAAGTAGATATATATGTTCAAAGATGGTATGAGCAGCCTGATTATATTCTTGATATGCTAAAAGGATATATGGATAAACCAATAAACGATACACACATGCAAGAAAAAAGAGAAATAGAACGCAAGCAGTTTCTAGAGAGCGTTTTAAATCAATTAAGAAACCCCTTGAAAAGAATTGTTTTTTCATATTTTTTGAATAAAGGACGTTATGGATTATCTATTAGAGAAAATTTCAAAAATGAAGTAGTTCGATTTATGTCGATTACACGTAAATCAGTTATGGAAATTGAGGCTCGTTGGATTAGCCAAGGTATTCTTAAAGAAAGAGATGATGTGTTTTTTATAACAATTGATGAGTTTTCAGCCATTTCCTCTGGAAAAATGATAGAAGGTTTGGATGAACTAATTTTAGAACGGAGGGCTGAATATCAAAAAAATCTTGATTTGGCGCCGCCTTCAATAGTTGTTGGAGCTTATGACCCCGATAAAAAAGAGGAGTTGTCAGGTATTTCAGATTCAGATATGAGAGGTATAGCCGTGAGTGCTGGTATTGCAAGGGGACCAGCGAGAGTTATATTGAGCTGTGATTGTGATGAAAAAGTATTACCAGGAGAGATTCTGGTTGCACCATTTACAGATCCAGGTTGGACGCCTTATTTTCTAAATGCAGCAGGTATAGTAATGGATATGGGAGGTATGCTCAGTCATGGTAGTATTGTGGCGCGTGAATATGGAATACCAGCAGTTGTAAATGTGGGACCAGCTACTAAATGCATAAAGAGTGGACAGATTATAGAGGTAGATGGGGATAGAGGGATTGTGAGAGTTGGTTTGTAAAAAACAAGAATTCTTAGATACCACTTTTGACTTTTGATATTATAAAAAAGTATGAAAAAAGATCACCCCTGACATTATTAATCTAATAAAGTATAATAAATAGTAGTGATTGTTTTATAAGATTTGGAGGAGTTATATGACCCTTGTTATTTTGATATTGGCAATAATGGTGTCAGTTATTTCTTACAAAAATGCTGAAAGGAAAAACCATCTGATTCTTTTTTCATTGATCTTTGTATCTGTTGCCATTGCAGCATTGGCTAATGAATTAGATTTAGCAAATATGAAATCAATTAATGCATTTTTAACTCAGTTTTCAGAGCACATTATTGTTGCACTTGTCTTTGCATTTTGTATAAAGTACACTAATTTGTTTAAAATTAGAGTGCAACGTATATTAATATCCTTGGTATTCATAACTGCAACAATTTCATTTCTATTGTTTCCTATATTGACAAATCACCAAAAAGTCAAATTAGGATTTTACAACAACTATTATCTGTTTCTCTCAATTTGGTGTATTCCTGCAATTTTATTTTCTTGTGTGGTTATGTTCTTGTCATTTAAAGGCGAGAAGAATGCAAGCTTAAAATTCAGAAAAAAGTTGGAACTCATTTTAGTCATTCCATTAGGATTAGGATGCACGATTAATCTATTAATTTTAAGGGCAATTGGTTGTAGAAAAACATGGGTGCCAAATGGGTATTTTTTGATTTTGGAATTATTGCTAATAATGTTTTTTGTTGCAAAATATAATATTTTTGATATTAAGGTGATTCGAAAAAAATAACTGGTCAACTGGCGCCTTAAAAATATCGCCTTATCAAATTTTAAGTAATGTACAATTTCAAATGAACATGATACAATTACATGAACAAAAGTTAAGCATACATTTAAATAAGGATTCCTTAAAATCCTAAAACACTGTATCGGAGTACCATTTGTCATGATGCTTGTATTATTTGTGATTTCTATAATGCTGGGGATACTAATAATAACTTTAGACAGGCAATTTGAATCATCAAAGTGGCTTGCTTCTATCATTTTTACTACTTCAGCGGCAGCTTTTGCTATTGTATTATACGACACTATTGCACCGTTATTAATTAATAAATTTGGATTTAATGAAATGCTTTTAAAGCATGCATGTTTTATCAATGCATTTTTGACTCAGTTAACTGAGCATCTTTTTTCATATCTTTTTTTAATGTATTGTATTAGCACATATGATGGATTTAGCAAAAAACTTAAAGGCTACATGATTTATATCTTTTTATTGCCTCCTGTTATATCTTTTTTTCATAACCCAATACTAAGTAATTCAGAGAGAAGAGAGCTACACATATTTAATTATTACTATACTGTTTTATCAATTTGGTCGGTTAGTTACCTGATATTTGGGACAATATTGCTAATACAGTCTTACCAAAAAGAAAAAAGAGTTGCATCAAAAAAGCATAAAGGTATTTCTCTAATGATTGTCATACCAATTGTTATATCAATTATTCCAAATATGTTTATTTTACGTGCCTTAGGCACCAGAAAATCTTGGCAGGTTAATGGTGTAATTATAATAGGCATTTTTGTGTTTTTTATCGTTTTGGCTTTTAAATACGGAGCAATGGGAATAAAATTGAGAGCTGAACGACAAAATCTCCTTGTAAGCCTCAATTCAATATCACAAGGCACATCGATTTTTAACCATACTTTAAAAAACGAAGTCATCAAAATGTCAATAGGCTCAAATAATATAAAATACAATCTAAAAAATGAAACACCCAATATAAATGATGCATTGCATAATTTAGAGATGATTGACAACTCTTTAGAATATCTGCAAAAAATGATAACACGAATTCATGATTTTTCTGGAAATATAAAGCTTGTAGAAAGTACCAATCGGTTTGACGATATTCTTGAAGATTCTTTAGCCAATTTAAAAATAGTATTAGAAGAAAAAAGCATTAGAGTTGAAAAAAACATTGATGAAAAAATAATACTTAAATGTGATAAGTATCATATTACAGAAGTGTTTATCAACATAATTAAAAATGCATGTGAGGCAATGAGTTTTAATGGAGAAATAAGAATACAAACGGCAGAACATCCTATGGATTTGAGTCTTACAATAAGTGATAATGGTCCTGGTATAAGCAAAGAATATCTTTCTAGATTATTCGAGCCGTTTTTTACTACAAAAAAGACGTTTTCCAATTTTGGATTGGGGCTGTCATATTGTTACAAAGTCATAAGAAAACATGATGGAGATATAATTATAAATAGTACTGAAGGTATGGGTACATCAATTGAATTAAAATTTCCACAGTATAGAATTTCAAGATTAATCACTAAATGACAAATAATCTTATTAATGCATTTAATGTAGGGGCTTAAGAGCTACATTTTAAAAAAGCAACTATGAAAATATTCCAAATGCCCCAAAAAAATATGAGCCTTGCGATAACAAGGCTCATATTTTTTATCATGTATTTTATTTTGGAAAATTGTTTGCTGTATATACTCCTTTTTGATGAATCATCATTGAATAGATAATATCAATTTACAAGTACATTATTTATTCCAAAATAATCAATAAATAGGTTTAACACTAATATAAGTAGAATTAGCCTTCCATGCAATATAGTATTTATTATCATTAAAATTAGTGGTCAAAGCAGGTGATTTATAGCTTACATATGTATACTGTTTAAATCCTGAGGTGATACCATCCCAATTCAATTTTAATGTACATAGATTGCTATGAGTATTTGTCCATCCCAAAATAACACCATAATCATCTATTGCTGTATTTCTTTGTGTTATTGAAGGGGAGTTATTGCTGTAATAATTTAGTGTTACTTTTTTAATTATTGATGCTTTTAAAAGAGGATCATCCGACATAATATAATTCACTTTGTAGTCATTACCAATCCATGAAAGATAATATCTGCCAGAAACGGAATTAAGTGCAGGTCCATGCTTACTTCTTTCTGATATTGTGTTTTTATTTTGCAAAACCACATAATATTTTCCATAATAATTATATCCAGCTACTACTCTAGCTACATTAAGTTGAGTATCACTACCGGTCCATGCAATTGTAAATCCTCCATACCCTTTGTGCAAACATGGAGCGCCTATACTTGTATCGGAATGTACAAACTTGTTAGTAAAATTTAAGCCATTAGATGATGACATAAAGTTGAGGCGACCGTCTGTTCCTGTCCAGGCTAAAAACAGCTTGCCATTAGCATCGAAACTAAGTGAAGGTTTGTAATTACTTGTTTCATTTAATACTACTGAGCTGGAAAATCCATTTGAATATGTCACCATAACATTGATACTTTTATTAGGATCTGTTCCTACCCAAGCCATATAAGTGGTACGACCATAGTACAAGGTACAAAGTCCATTGCTAGACTTAATATCGAGATCTACTGCAAAAGATTGAAATGAACATATAAAAACTGTTAATAATAAAAATAAAGCTAAAAATTTTGATTTCATAATAATTCCTCCTCGAATAATCGTTATTTTTTATTTAACTTAATTAAAATATTTTGTGGACTTAAGAATATGCGAAAACTTTTAAAGTGACACACCTCCTTTTCCAAAGTCCCTAACTTTGTCAAAAAAATCATCATTCGAATGATAAAAACTTTTTAACTAAATTTTTTGACATATTTTTGCATTGCGTTTTCTGAGCCGGCTCGTTGTTTGTGCTTACCTCTCTCTTACAGCTTTATTATATATCAGGATTCTAAATATGTAAGTATGAAAAATATTCACCCCAAATATTTGCGTTTTGATGCAAAAGAATTATTCTCGTGATATAATAAAGGAATTCTAAATATAAATAAGGATTGGGTACAAGGTCAGAAGAAACATGATGGTGATATAATTAAAATAGTACTGAAGTTTTGGTACATCAATTGAATTAAAATTATCTAACCTGCTTAGGAGTTGATAACTATGAAAAAAGTTAAATTGGCAATTATTGAAGATGATAAGAACTGGACTAGTATGATGGTCGAATTCTTAAGCAGATTTAAAAATATTGAAGTTATCGGTACTGCGACTAACTCAAAAGAAGGAATAGAACTGATTAAAAAACTGGATATTGATGTGTTGCTATTGGATATTAATTTACAGGGCAACATGAAAGATGGCATTTATACTGCTGTTGAAATTCTGGATATCAAAAAAATAAAAATTATAATGTTAACTTCTCTTACTGACCAGAATATTATTATTGATGCATTTAATGCAGGGGCTTCAAACTACATCATAAAAAGCAACTATGAAAATATTCCAAATGTAATATTTAAAACTATGGAAGAAGAATTGCCTTTGTCAGTATTGCTTGAAGAATTCAAACGTCTTAAATATGAAGAACAGGTAAAAGATTTAACATCTACAGAAAAAGAAATTATAAAATGCATTGACAAAGGGTACACTCAACTTCAAATGGAAAAAATTCTTTATAAAACTCAAAATACTATTAAGACTCAAGTAAAGAGCATATTGAGAAAACTCAATGTAAAAACCAGCAAAGATGCAGTGAAGAAGATCAAAAACAGAGGGTTATAAAAATAAATAGAGTTTCATAAAAATAGAGTTTGCTAAAAAGCAAACTCTATTTTGTAGATTCCCTGCTAACAACTCTAATATTTGGATGTGACACTTCAGCGGAGCACTTATACTGTCGTTTAACCGAAGGATCGATTTTCAAAACGCACAGTATAAGTAGCGGAGCGAATTGCGCACATCCAAGTGACGTGTGAATAGCAATTTTCGACCTTGGCGTAGCACCAAGGCATTAAGGCCAGGGAATCTATTTGATACAACAATTATATGTTAATAAATCAAATATTACAATTCATTTTAAATATTTTTTTGATTATTTTTAACATTCATTTAACATTTCACATTTTACATTTATTCATGCTTTAGATCAAACGCCTTTGACACTATCGTTCTATATTTTTCTGCGTTTACACTCTTTGCCCATGAAGCCATACCATGAATCTCATTTATCCTCTCAAATGGAACTTTTCCTGATTTTTTAAGTTTATTTGTGTTATAAATAGCTGCTCTGAGCTTTTTTATCCACTTCTTTGGTATAGCTAATTCGCCATTGTTTATTACGATGCCAGTTATTTCCTGTCTGTTGTTTTTTCTTAGAAATCTGGTCTTTTCCTTATTGACTATAAAGCCTTCGTCTTTGACTATTTTTGAAACAAGCCCTAAAAAGCTGCCAGCTTTAAAACCTCCATCTTCTAAGCTTTTATATTTATAGCCATCTGGTTTTTTAAGACTAAAGCTCATATCATCTGCGTATCTTGTGTAAACTAGACCGTTTTTGGAGGCTAAGCCTGCAAGCCTTTTGTCTAGAGCTTTACATAAGATGTTTGTAATCATTGGGCTTGCTGGTGATCCTTGAGGTAAAATCCTATTTGTAGTCTTTACAAATTTGGTAATTCCTCTGACTTCAATTGGCATTCGCTCGCAGTACGTGCATAGCATTGCCATTAATGATGCAATATACCCTGAGTAACCAAAGGATTTAAACATACCTCTGACCCTTTCGAAAGTAATGGTAGGAAAGAAGTCTTTAAGGTCAATATTGATTACCAGATCTGGGGTTTTAATATGCTCGCTTGCACCTGTAATAACTGATTTGCCAGGTAAAAAGCCATGTGCTTTTTGCGATGGCTCAAGTTTGTATAAAATTCCCTCAAGAATTTTTGCTTGTGAGGATTTAAGTATTGACTTTGGTGCTGCTATATTTCGTACTCCACCACTTTTTTTTGCCATTGTATAGCGGTGATAATGGTCTTTTATCACAACGTCTCTGTGGTAGGTCAGAAATCTTAGTTCTTTGTATTCTATACATAAGAATCTGGATAATTCCTTATCGGTTTTAATGACAGGAAGCCCTTGCTTAATAAGCCTATCATCATTGCTAGCTTTATCATGTAATAAGCCTGAGTAGCCCTTGCCAATAAATAAAATTTCATTGGCCTTTTTATTTTGCCATTCTAATGTTTTTTGGGCACTTGCAAGCTCTCTTTGCCTTTTTCTTTCAGCCCTTCTGGCAATGGACTCCTCCATAAGTTTTTTCGATATATCCTGCCTGATCTTTTCATAATCCCATGTTTCGTCATAGCTTTTCTTAAGATCACGAATTTTTTGATTTATCTCGTCGTTAGTCTCATAAAGTTTGGCTATTTGGTTGACAAGCTTGGTGTAATCATTCAGAAGTTCTTTTCTATGTTCAAACTGCTCTAAAGTTTCATTTTTTTTCTTTTGATATGGAGTTGGTAAATCTTTTGGCCAAAAACCATATTCCTGCATCTTTAAAAGAGTAAATTCTTTTTTACCCATACTGTTAATCATATTGCGGTATGCACTTTTTTTATCCTGATTTATATCTTCACTCATAAAAGTATCTCCATAATATCATTTATTTTATAATCCCTATCAGGTATCAGATTTAACTTGAAAAACTTGGATGATGTGATGTACAAGGCTAAAATATGAGAGCATGGAGCAGATATATTTCTTGGTCCTCTGTTAAAGGCTTTGCACTTACACTTAACATCAGTAATCTGACCATCTTGATCTATTGATATTTCTGTATTTGACAAGATATGCTTTTTGTTATAATCAGGAGTTCCTTTATAATTATAATTCTGGTATTTACTATTTGGAATTTGGTAAGATATTTTTGCAATAAATCCTTTATCTTTTGTTCCCCTGATTAAAAAGGTATCTGTTCCGATGTTTAAGTTCTCTACCACATCTAGCTCCAACTGTGTTACTTCATAGAGCTCTGTAAGTATAGGTGAATTACATAGCTGTCTGAAGCGAACAATGTCCTTTATAGGATCAAAATAACCTTCACCCCTTCTAAACAGCATTCCAACACCAGCTTTATTTTCAGTCTTGGTATTGGAGACAAGGCTTTCATTTATATTTTTCAAAGATAAATAACGTTTTTCCTTTAAAAGGTTATAAACTGGATCATAATTGCCATTGCCAATGAAGCCGCCTAAAATATTGAAGGCAGTTCCTTTAACCCAATCATTTGATGACCATGAGGAAAATCCAATTGTCATTTTAATGGTTCCCATATCAGCTGTTATAAATTGGGGCATTCCGAAACCAAGAAATCTTATCTTAAACGAAGATGCAAGGGGGATAAGCTTTTCTACAACTAGCCATCTACGTCTACCCCAAATCTTTTCTTCTCTTTTTTTATCGCCATTATAAATTGTCTTTAAAGTAAGCGTTATACCAAAAGGCTCAAATGTTATTTTTATAGGACATCCTGGCTCCATAATCCACTTCATAAATCTTGGTCCAGTCTTTTCCTTGTGTCTTTTTAGAAAAGAACAAATGTCATACATATCAATTGGTGAAAGATTTATATCAACACCACCTAGACTTGCAGCAGAGGAAACCTGATTAAAGCCCTTAATCCATGTATCAGGCAGGTCAATTTTCTTTTCTATGTACTCAGGCATTACTCCAGTATCAACAGTAAAACCATCTGGATTTACTGATAATTCAACATTGGTATATGTACGAAATCTTTCCATTTCTTTTGCAAGTTTTGCAGAAAAATCGATGTTGGTTGTGCCAAGTTTGGGCTCTTGAAGCAATTCGAATTCACTCATATCAACTGATAAACAGCCATATGTGGATTCATCCAAAGAAAAGGCTTCAAAGGATACTTGATCTGGATGTACAGTTATTACAGGGTCAAGAACAAACCAAAGGTTAATGTCTCTTTCCTTTATAAACTTCCAGAATTCCCTCTCGATGCGATAATAATCGCTCCAGGCATCAAGGCCGTTAATCTTCTTTGTTAGCTCTAATCTTGCTTTTGACAGTTCTTCTATATCCTTTGCATTCTTTAAAAGCTTATCTTGGTTTTCCTTTATTTCTGCCTGTATGTTTTCACGAACTCCTGGTGCGTATTGATCGTGTATTAGGACGCGTCTTTCTATTTCTCCATCAAGCCAGGCAAAAAACTCAACTCTTTCTTTCTTCTGTACGCGAGTATCATTAATGACAATCTCTCTTAACATAAGCATGGCATCCCTGAAAACTAAAGGATTCTTAAGCTTTCCTCTAAAAGATACCTTTTCTTCTCTTGAAAGGTCTGGACTTAGACCTAGAACTGTCTGATCACCCTCAGTTAAACACATTGAAGGACTCGGATATTGATAATTTACTTTCAAGAAGCCATACCCCCTTTTATCTTTGCAAGGGTCACTAATGCCCTTTCAGCGTCGTTTGTGGTATATGATCCACCGATGTCTAATAATAAATTTTCTATTTCATCTAATTTGTTTGTATGATACGTCACAAATTCGGGTACAACACCACATAGGCTGTCTTTGCTTTTTGACAGCTTGTTTGGAAGCAGCAATAATGTTTTTAAGTAATACATAAATAGATCTGGATTACATTTTTCCAAGTTTTTAACTATGGTTTCAAGTTTGTTTGAAACATAGGCTTTAACTGGTTCTGAACCATGTTCCATCATATGGATAATAAATTCTTCAGGGGTGTATTCGTTGTATATGGTATCAAGCCTTGATAGACCAAACGTATAGGCTTTTTTAACTGGAGAATCTATAATCATCATGTGAATCTTTCTTTGAAGTTCGTTTGGTATATCATCAAAAACTTGTGATGCAATTCTATTTAATACTGTTATATCTGACTCTAACATTATAAGTAAGGTTGTAAACCTATTTTTAAGCTCAGCTCGTCTTGAAAGTAGCTCAATCATTATACTTATGGTCTTTGAGGTTCCTTTTTCAAGTACATTTATTAGTAGAGGGTCAGAAATCATAGTTTTGTTCTTTATTGATTCTAAAATGCTAACTATTCTTCTATACCTTGAGTTCCCTGTGAGGGATGTTTCGATTTGTTTGTCTTTTAATAGCGATTCAAGTTCTGGATATTTTAATGAAAATACAACTTCTTCCATAAAATCACCAAACCAATTTGGTATCTTGTCTTTTGAAAGGGTTGATAGGCATTCACTTGTTATTCTTATCTTTAGGTCAATTGAAGTGTTTTGAATCTTAACTGTAGATGCTGAAAGACTATCTCTAATAGCTTCTGAAGGTTCTTTGTCAAGTTTTTTAAGCTTATTTAAGCTTTCAAATAAGTATTTTATAAACTCAACGTATTGGGTTTCGTTCATAAGATTGACATTATCTTTAAATAACTCTGTCCATGTATCAATATTTTCCATGAAAAGCATATCAGCTATGATCTGTGGTGAAAACATACCATTGGTTCTTTTGAAATATTCCAAAGCATATTTGTGTAGTTGAATATCTGTTGCATCCATCAAACCTAGCATGAATTCAGCATCGAATGAATTCATTGTGGATAGCTTTTGCTGTAATATATCTTTAAACATATCCGCTAATGGCTTATATGCCACATATGATAGGCTTATTAGTCTTTTAGGGTTTATATTTTCAATAAAAGCTCTAGAATTTGGAGAATCCTTGAGTATATAATAACAAGCTTTCGTTACTTGAGGTATATTTGCGCCAATAGCAATATCTGCTACCAAATCAAGATTGTTGTCCCAAATTTCCTTCATATACTCAAAACGACCTTGAAGCTTTAAAAGTTGGTCATTAGTAATAAAATCATATCTCTCGGACCAGCTTGACCAGCCTGGAGCTTTTACATTAAACTCATGATATAGATAATACTTTAAAAGCTTGTTGTATTGGAAATTATATGGAAATTTACAGGTGTAGTCATAGCTGTTATAACTTATGAGAAGGTTTAACATTGCCTCCATAAATTTATCAGGAGAATTCTTTGCATAGGAATTAATTACTCTTTTTATGTATCTTCTAAAGTACGCCAAAGCTTTTGATTTTCCACTTCCTTTTAAATAATAGGTCACCCTTGGCGAATCAAGATAATAGGCGATTTTTCCTATAACATCAGCAAGGCCATAAACTTCTGCTTCCTGGATTGTATTCTTGAAATCTATGAGCTTGATTTTTATGCCATCAGTGTAAGGACCCTGTTTAAATCTTCTTTGCATTGGAAGGGTTATGTATTCACGTTTTTTATAGTCATAACGCCTATACTGATCGACAAGTAATCCTTTATTTGCATATTGTCTGTAAATATGCCCCTCAATGATTTTGTCCTCAGGAATATCTTTATCCTTTATGTGTATTAAATGAAAATCCATTAAGCTTAGGGTTTTGTTTATCCAGTTTGTTCGCTCAGTACGAAGATCGTTATCAAGAGCGTTAATATATAGCTTGGCACAACGAATCACGCCATTTCCATAGCTCTCTTGTGCCCAGTCAATTCCCATATCAACCATGTCTTTAGCCTGCTTGATCAAAATTGGATTTCTTGCTTTTCCAAGCTCCATAAAAAGACCTGAAACAAGCTCAGTTGAGCCAACTTTTATAAGAGTTTCATAGATTTCAAATGGAGGGTTATATGAAAGAAGCTCAGATAAGATTTTTTTCCTCATGTAGATATTATCATTAGATAACATTTCCGTAATAGCCTGAAAATACTTAGAGTGTTGTTCCTCAATCATTAAAATCTCATTTGGATTCTTAGCAGGTCTAAACCCTGGGAAAGAACTTTTTTGAGATAAAATCATATTTAAGCATTCATCATATGACAGTTCTTTTGCATATGGAATATTTATAAATTCAGTGGAACCAAGGTTTGTATATTCCTTAACAAGGTAATTTTTATCTCTACTCCATCTGTTTCGTATGCCTCTTTTGTAATACATTTCTGATTTTTTAGATTCAACAATTTCAACAGCTTCAAACGAGGGTAAATGACCATTTTTTCCATGGAAAATTGCATAGGAAGTAAACTTTATTTTGTCTTTAAGGATATAATAGCCTTTGGGATCTTTATGTTTGCTCGCAAACTCATGTCTTCCATATAAAATAAGAAAAGAAGGATTGTTTTCGTCATCAAATCCCCACAAAATTATCTTTCTTAATGGTTCAAGATCTTTTCTCCAAATTAGGTCATTAGAATTGTTGGAGGGTGGTTCTGCCGTTGTAGGTGTAGAAAGAAAATCTGACTTTACTGGCTTAGCAGGAACAACAGGGCGTTTATTGCTGTCATCATTAAAAATAGATGATAAAATTCTAAAAATAAAATTTGACATAATATTATCCACCTTTTATAAAGTTTCAGTCATGTAAAATATTATAATAAAGTATATTAAAAGTCTAGACAAATATTATGAACATTTATGAAGAGAATTTTGATATAATTGTTTGTGAAATTAATGTACTTTAGGAAAGAGGCTTTAAATGTTTTATCTGATAATTGGAACTCTTTTTGGTCTTATATTTGGAGTTGTTGATATGTTTTTTATGTCGAAAAGAAAGCAAGTCAATACGAGTAGTGATTTATTATGGGCTTTCATAAATAAAGCTTCAATAGGCTTTTGGATAGGGATGTGTAAGTTTTTAACGTGTAATTGACAGTGGAATCGAGATGATGTGGTGGAGATAAAAATAATCATTTGTCAGTGTATGATAGAAGGAAATGGCTTCTCACATCATTGGTAGAAATCCATCCATCTTTCTCGCCTGATTTTCTTCCTGCATTTAATTCACACATCAATTTAAGTTGTGCTGCCGTACGATCATATTCTTCTGCTTTCGCCTGCTGACGTTCCTGTTCTTCTATACTATTTTTTAAATCTGATATAGGCTTGATATTTGGCATATTAAAGCCCCCTTTCATGCAATAATATTAATATAATCTTATTGTGTAATAAAATCAATGTTGAATTTGCAGCGGATTTTGTAATTAACGGTGAAATCACCTAAATAACTTTATCAAGTATAAAAATTAAGAGTGGTATACCAAACCAAAGGGATGGAGGAACTATAATCAATATTTTAGCAGCTTTACGAGTAGGAGCATCGTAAACGTATGTACCATCGTCATTTTTTTTGTGTAACATAAATCCAATTATGAAAGATGGAATTCCCAGAAAAAACATGAATATAAGCATGAATATACCAGCAGTTAAGAGCTTGTTACCATCGGTTGTACGATTCTTTTCTTTTACATATTCAAGTTTATTAGAAAAGTTTTCATCGACTATTCCACGACTTATTGCTTCCTCCATGTATAGCTGGTAGATATTTTCCTGAAATGCGTCTTTTCCATAGGATAATTCAGTTAGCAATTGTGCTGTCTCCATATTTTTTAGTTTTTCATGTATTGTTTCCATTAATAGCGCCTTCCTTATTTGAAATAAAAATACTTTGTTGTATTGTCCAATCACCTAATTCTAAAGCTACTTAAATTATATCAATATAAATGCTTTTACGCTATAATTTCCTAGACTTTAAAAAATCCTATAATGCTGTGTGCTCCAACACAACATTATAGGACTACCTGAAAATTGTATCTCATATCATTTGAAGAAATCCCTAGATAGAGCCAGTAACTTTCTTATAAAGCCTTAACATAGTGATATAAGCTTGCTGTCTCTGATAACCGCCTTTAGGGTCAAATCGGTTATTGCCTACACCACCCATAATTTTAGCTTTGTTGACATAACCAATATACTGTTTTGCCCATTGAGAAATCTGATCATCATCTGCAAAAACAGGGGATTTCTCATCTGTTTTTTCTCCTAAAGCCTCTCCAGAAGCGGTAAGCATCTTGGCAGCTTGTTCACGTGTAATTGGTTTTTGAGGATCGAAAGTGGTTTCTGATGTTCCAGCTACAATTTTTAAGGCATAAGCTGCAAGGATGTCTTTTCTAGCTCTTTCTGAAAGTTTATCTATATCATTAAATGGTGAAACTTCGGGTATCTTTATGCCTTGTGTAGAGATATATTCTTCAATGGTTGTCTTTTTAGTTTGTTCTATGCATATTATTGCAAGAGTGCAAAACTCACTTCTATTCACAATCTTAGTGTATTCACTTTGCATTTCTGTAGGAACAAGCTTCCTGTATTCTGCTTCTCTTACCTCTCCAAGTGCCCATGGAGCAGGAACATCCATTAAGTCAGTCATTATTTGAGTGAGTTTGTTATGGTTATATTTTTCAACGTCACCATATCCCAATCTTCCCCCTATGCTTTGTCCGCCAGTCCATAAGGTTTTGTCATATTTTATTACGGCAAGATGCCTTGATTCGGATGAAATGGCAACTGCCTTGTCGGTTATTTTGGTAAATACCTTTGCTTCTTTTCCCAATAAGCTGTTCATTACATGACCACTTCCAAAGCCGTAAACTGAGCCATCTCTTTTTAATATAAAGTAAGTTCCATTATTGGCTGATGTACAAGCAAGAAGTACACTGTCCAATATTTTCACAGGAACAGTACTCTTCCCAACTTTTGTATTGTATGAAGGCATATCGCTTCCTGTTCCCCACATCCATAATGAACCATCCTTCTTTACAGCCATAATTCCTATGCCCGCAGCAGCATATACAACATCATCCATAACCTTTGTTGCAGTTAAAACATTTGGTGAAGTTGTACCATTTCCTATTTGTCCGCAGTTGTTTAATCCCCATATCCAAAGGCTGTCATCTTCTTTTATGACAAGACAGTTATCATCTCCTGCAAAAACATATTTTACGCCATCCATTGCTTTTGTAAACTCATTTGCATTATTTGAATTTCCATCTCCTAAGGAAAAGTTCCCACATATCCATAAAGATCCATCATTTTTTACAGCTGCAGTGTAGTAAGTTGCTGCTGCTGCCATTCTTACATCTTCAAAGATTTTTATAGGGGATAGGGCATCTTTTTTTTGAGGTAGCCTTGAATCGCTGCTATCACCAAAACCCCATAGAGAGCCGTCTCTTTTAACTGCAACAGTATGATACTCTGCGGCAGATACTGATGCTACATCGTCCATTATCTTTGTAAATTTAGAAACTGAATTTTTGTTTCCAACACCAATGTTTCCAAAGTGATTATTTCCTGTACCCCAGAGGCTGCCATCTTTTTTTACAACAAAGGTTGAGTCGCTTCCTGCTGAAACGATTGATCCTGCTTCACCCTGAGCTGTTGAAATGATTGGTAATGCTAATGCAAAAACTAAGCATAAAAATGCTGTAATAAATATCTTTTTAATCATATCATCCACCTCCTATATACTACTACTCATTAATATTAATAAAAGAGTATCACCATTTTGGCTAAAACCTACTGAATATCCATTTGAACCATTAACTTTCCCATATCCTTCAGTGTCTTCGCTTTTTTGCCCTGCAAATCCAGATTTCTTAAGCTCATTTCTGTACCATTCAATATCTGATTCGGACACGCCTGTATAAGTAATCTGGTACATGCCTCCTCCCATTTCTATCGTCTCTTTGTATGTTCCTTTTGTGAATTCGGGTATACCTTTGCAGGAATCGGGCCAATTGGATTTTTTAGCTGGTTCAGATTCTTTTAATTGGGCTGCTTTAGAATTAGTGGCTATGATTGTTGTGGTGTCTTCGGTATAGGAAAGAGTTAACTTTATTTCCCCACCATTGATTTTTTTTGTGTATTCCATCATTACATCACCTAAGGCATTCGGATTATTGATAAATCCATTGCCTTCAAGATCCTTGCAATATGTATCAAAGTCTTTTTTTGCAAGTTTCTTAAGATTAACAATTGCAGTAAGACCTTGTTGCATACCTTCTTGTGTGGCAGATCTGTTGTCGGCAAGGGATACCGTAGCATCCTTTATTGTTGGAACACCCCATTTGTCGAATTCTTCAGGCCATTTAAGGTTTTTAGTTTGTTCATCTGACTGATTATTGCTTTTGTCTTCATTGGAAATGGGACTCGCTTTTTGTTCTGATACTGTTTGAGTGCTTTGATCCTTATCATCCCCTGTTGACTTTGAACATGCAGATAGAATTGAAAATATACTGATTACCAACAAAAATATTGTACCTAGTTTAAATAGTTTTTTCATAAATAATTCCTCCTCATAACATTGCAGAATCTTTGATTCCTGCATTGAAAGCTAAATTTTTTAGACACTCGATTGCTTTAATACATTCTGATTTATCCTGATATGGGTCACTTACCAGAATCAAATTACCATCAAACCCTTTTAGAAAAAATATATATCCATTATTTTTCGTTTCAATGAAAAACTGTGGAAGTTGTTTTTCTTCTATTTCAAATACTGCCGCAATGGGAGCGGTGTCTCTGATTCCAGCGATACAAATTTCAAGCTGTGATCTGTCAGGAAAACTTTTTGATACTACTAGCCCTTGGTCCTGTTGGTCTTTAAAGATAAAGTAATATCTTCCTACAGGGTTTTTCTTAATTTCAAACACTGCCTGTTCCATATATTCTAATTCACCTGCCTTATATTTTTATTTCGCAACTATTCCTTTGTGAAACTGGTTGCAACATAACTTGAATTCAGCATAATAACATCTCCATCGGTTTTTGACACAACATCAGCATCGGAAATTTTTAATTTAAAATCCTTTACATCTGCACCTTTATCGATGTTGGTAGCAGAAATATTGCTCACTTTCATAGGACACCCTTCATTTAATGTTATACTGCCTGAGAGAGTTGTCGAAAAGATCAATGGATAGTGGGGATATTTTGTGCCCATTGAAGTAACATTTTGACTGAATGAGCTTGTTCCACCAGCAAAACATATGAGCTTTCCGTCAAAAGTAGCATCGTTTACTATTACACTTCGGGTAGATACAAATACATTTTCTTTGGTGTCAGCATATGTGACATATTTAAACCAGTCGACCTTTCCAGTTGAAGAATCAAACTTAATAATTCTTGAAGCTCCGTCGAATCCAGTTCCGTATACTACAACTCCCTTTTTGTCAAGAGCGGTTGCCTTAAGTCCCTGAGAACTTGCAACAAACAATTGTACGATATTTTTATCATAATCAATATCTTTTGCCCAAATTTTGCTGCCATTACTGTCAAGCTTTAAAAGTCCCATAAAGTTGGGGTCTTGCTTTGAAAATCTGGTTCCCCAGTATGGTATGTAAATATTTCCATCAGGGTCTATATCCAGAGAGGTTGTTGTTGTTTTGTTGCCTGATATAATTGATTTTTCCCAAAGCTTATTTAATGATTTGTCAAACTTCACTACACAACCTTCTAATGTTGACATGTTTACTGGATCTGGATTTAATACATCATAAATACCTACTGCATAAATATTACCTTCCGAATCGGATTTCAGATCGTATAAACCTAAAGAACTGTTGCCATCAATAGAAACTTTTTTAGACTTTAGAATTTTTCCTGACTCATCTACAGAGACTATTGCTGTCTTAAGTAAAAGTACATAACCCTTATCGGTTTTTAAAATGCTTCTGGTTCCAGTTCTTCCCGAAAAATAAATATCAGGGATATCTTTTGCTTCGATTTTTTTGCTCCATAATGCTGTGCCATCTGCCTTGATTTTTGCTATAAATGTGGAATTGTTGCTGCCGCTTTTTTTATCATAATATCTGTCGCTTCCCAATATCATTAGTGTACCATCGCTATTTTCAAAAATGTCATCAATATTTCTCGGAACAATACTACTAAGGGTGGTTTTATTGCCTGTAACTCCAGTTGGATATCCGACATACTTGCTCCACAACAATTTTCCGTTTTTATCAGTTCTCATTATAAAGGCACAACGGTTTGCCGTTCCGTTGTGGTTTCTTCCTGCCATAAGGAAATCACCATTTGCCATCCTTTTTAATATAACAACCTCATCATTTATAAATGAGTAACCAGTTGTATCAGTTGTGAGGCTTTTGTCAGTTGAGTTTATTTTATAATACTTGCCCCATCCCTCGTTATCTACGGCTGCCTTATACTTTCCATCTGTCTCCTTATCATAGTATGAAGCATCCAAAAGCGTTTTTTCATATATAGGGAAGAACTTTTTATAATCCTTTACCAAAGCTTCGAAGGAAACCATGCCTTCAAGACCGATCTTTACCTTCCACCAAGGTGTTTCACTAGGATTTGCTGAGGCTTTTATGTATGGATAAAGGCCAATAGCTCCTCCAATAGCACCGTAGAGCAATATTTTACCTTCTGTGCCAGCATATACTTTTGATTCAACTAATCCTGAAAATGTAGGCTCATAAAACTCGCTTGTATCATCTTTACCGCCCTCAATGCCTCCATCCCAGTTTCCATATACATCTGTAAGATCAGTTGAGTTTTTTGAGTATTTTGCCCATCCCTTAAGGGTGGATTTTTGTTTTGTACCATAATAAAAATGACCTGTAATGTTTCCGTCAGTTCCTACAACAATGTCTATAGATGGAGTAAAGACAAGGGTGTGTATTGTTATAGGCGCAAAATGGATTGTTCCGACAACCATGTTTTCATTCCATGATGCAGTTATATCACCTGTAATATTAAGATTGCAGTCGATAGAATTTTTAACTTCAAAATATATGCTTCCTACAATATTGTTGGAAATAGAAATATCCAAATCAAGTGAAGGTTTAAGCTGAACACTGCCATTAAGTTTTATAGCATCCTCTGTAGTTTCGGAACTTCCGTCTTTGTCGTACACAATGTAGTCATTAAAGCCTATTACAATTTCAGTAGAAAGGGCACTAGTACTTCCGGATGAAGCTAAGGCAAATGGCAAGCAGGTACTGTTTGAAGCCAATAATCTCATGGAGCTAACAGAACTAGAAACCAATTTGGCGCTAGCATTTTTAAAATCAACTGATTTTATGTCGTTTTTTGTTAATTCTTTTGAAAGCTTAATATCAGCATCCTTAATCAACTCATTAAGCTCGGCATCAACAGTTTCCAAAATAACACTATTGCCCTGACTTTTTACCACAGTCACTTTTTTCAAAAAACCATCAGGGGTCTTGTCGGTGACACCAGCAGTGAGTATTGAACCTTCATTTATTGCTGTTTTATCATAATCATCCTTTGACATTGTTATGGATTTTGTATCAATTGTTGTAGACTTAGAAGTTATTATTCCATCATCGACAGGTCTATGATTTTCGCTGAAAACTGGTGGGGAAGAGACCTTGCTAGATATGTACCTATATAGTCTCAGTATTGTAAGGTATGCTTGCTGACGCTGGTATCCTCCAGTTGGATCAAATTTATTACTGCCTACACCGCTCATGATTTTTGAATTAAATACATATCCGATATAGGGTTTTGCCCAATCTGAAATCTTATAATTGTCAGCAAAGACAGGTGCAGGATCATTCGACTTGTCATTTAAAGAGGCTGCGGTAGCTGTAAGCATTTTAGCTGCCTGTTCTCTTGTAATGGAGTTTTCAGGGTCGAAGGTATTATCTGATGTACCGTTGACTATTTTTAGGGCAAATGCTGAAAGAATGTGTTTTTGTGTGATTTCAGTACAGTTTGCAATGTCTCTAAATGGAGTAGTAGGAATCTCAATACCTAAAGAAGTAATGAATTGATCGATTGTTGTTTTCCTGATCTGCTCTATACAAGTTATTGCTAGTGTACAAAATTCACCTCTAGTTATAACTTTAGAATAGCTGTTCTTCATGGAAGATGGCACTAGCATCAAATCTTCTGCGGTTCTTACCTCATCAATTGCCCAACTAGCAGGTTCATCATTATTTATCTGTGCCAATGTGGTAATTGGAGTAAAATTAATAATAATCATTAATGACAGTATTAACGATATAAATCTCTTTTTCATTTGAATCCCTCCTTATATAGTAGTATTTGACAATAATATTATATAATCAGCAGTAGTCATTGAATTAGTGCCACAGGTCATTATTTGAGTCATTAAATTATTAATGGAAGTCACTTTTAATGACTATTATTAATGAAAGATTTATATTTACCGTTTTGGATTAATTGTATATAATTAGCTATTGGAGTTTTTAAAAAGGAGAGATATTGTTTGCCAGTTTCAAAAAAACTAGCCCTAGAGATATTCACCATAGAGCTTTTTCATTTAAGTGCAATTTTGATTTTTCTGTCCTTTAGTATTTATATTTATTTTCGCTCGAAAAAATCACCTGTGCTATTTAGTTATCTTGCTGTTGGAGCGATGATAATGATATGGATGGTATCGAAGGTTTTAAAAACATTGTCCCCAAATGAAGGTTTGCGATGGTTTTTTATAGTTACTCAATATATAGGAGTTGACTTTTTAGGATATTCGGTTGTTGTTTTTGCGATGACATATAGAAAGGATGCTTTTCCCAAAATTAAAAATATGCTTATTTGGGCTATCCCGCCATTGATAACTTTTTTACTAGTTCTAACAAATCCTTTACACATGAAGTTTTATTCGTATTATGACTTCTACAAGGATCGCTTCGGACCTTTGTTTTATCCTGCGCAAATTATTCAATATGGATATCTCTTTACAGGTATTATCCTTCTATCAAAAGGTTATACAGACCAGCCCGCATTTAAAGGAAAGAAAAACTGGGCACGTTTATTTGCATGTGCTACACTTGTGCCAGTTTTTGTGAACATTTATTATATATTATTTAAGCTAAGTGTTTTTAAGTGGATTTTTCCGTTTCCTGTTTTTGATTTTACTCCCATTGCGTGTACAATAGCATTGATTTTCTTTATGATTCCAGCCCTAAGGTTCAGGTTTTTTGATATTTCACCTATGTCTTATAATAGATATTTTAATGAAATGCCTCAAGGAGTAGTGTTTATGGACAGAAATGGCAACCTTTATAATGGAAATAATACTTTTTGTACTATGTTCAATCAAAATGGATCTGTGATGAATATTAATGTTTTTTTGAATGGTGTAAATCTTGCCAATGATGAGCATAAACAGGATTTTTTGAGATTTGTTAATGAGTTCAAAAGTAGCGAGGGTTTTGAAATGAATATGAATACATCAGTTTATAAAGTATCAAAGAAGTTTCTCAAAAAAGGCCGCTTAATGCTTGTGTTTACAGACATTAAAGATGCAGTCCGATATAGAACCCAGCTTTTATCGCAAAGGGAAGAGCTTCTTGTTGCAAACAGTAAGCTTGATAAGCTCGCAGAGAATACAAGAGAAATAGCCATAACACAGACGAAATCACAAATTGCACAAAATATGCATGATATATTAGGACACAGCCTCACTGTGGTAATTGGTACCACTGAGCTTGCAGCAGCTGAGGAGGAAGTTTATGAAGCACAAAAAAAGATCTCACGTGTAGGTGAATTATTATCAAATAGCCTTAAGGATTTACAGAATACTTTTATAAGTGGTGAGACCTCTTGGGGGCAAACTTCATTAACAAAGGCTATAAATCATCTTAAGAATGAAAGCATTGAAATGGATTTTGTGATCTATGGTAATCCTTATGAATTAAGCGGAAGTAAAACGGAAGCTGTTTTTAGGATGTGCCAGGAAGCCGTTACAAACTCGATACGTCATGGCAGGGCAAAAAATATTCATATCATCCTTAGATATAAACCTGAGGAAATAGAGGTTTTTGCAATTGATGATGGAAGGGGATGTGCAGAAATTAACAAAAACTATGGGCTTACAGGTATCGAAGAAAGAATAAAGGCGGTTTGTGGGGAGGTAAACTTTGGTTCGGATGGAGAATCTGGATTTACAATTCATGCAAAGATTCCTAAAAGTTGATTTTTGAAACCGCCTTATACAATCTGATTCTTTATTGCAAAAATTGATATGCCTGTTCTGTCGGAAAGGCCTGTGGTTGATAAAATCTTCGAAACCTTATTTTTAATGGTTCCTTCACTGTAATTAAGCAATTGTGCGATCTCTTTGTTGGATTTTCCAACTGAAATATACTTCATTATAGCAACATCAATTTGGTCAAATATCATATCTCCTATCTCAATCTTTTCAGAAGTTTTTTGGCACATTACTGATGATTGAACAGTGTTATATACACTTCTGTGAAAAAGCACCATATCATTATAGATGCATTTTATTGACATAATAAGAACATCAGGTTTGAGATCCTTTATTAGATAGCCGTCAGCACCCAATTCAAAAGCTAAGGCTACGTTTTTGTCATCTTCAAAGGTTGTTAACATTATTGTTTTTACTTGTGGCAAAGAGGTTTTGATTTCTCTTAGTGCTTCGATACCACTTTTTCCTGGCATTTGAATATCAAGAAGAACTACATCAGGTCTAAATTCGAGTGTCTTGGCTACAGCTTCGTCACCACTTCCGCATGAAGCAGCTATATTTATATTTGCATCCTTCGTGAGTATTTCTTCAAGCATTGAACGAAATAAAAGCTGATCATCAGCAATAATCAAGTTTATCATATTAATCCTCTCTCTTTTCCAGAAATACGCTTAACAGAAATTCGTACATCTTTGTATATGCTTCTTAATGAGTCTGTTATCTTTAAAATATCCTCATTAAGTAGCGTCATGTTATCATATTGATTTTTTTGTATCTGCTGTATTTTTATTATATTATTTTCAATAGCATTGATTAGAATTACCTGAATCTCTTCAAGATATTTAAGTCTTTCCTTTTCAGCCTCTAAGGTGCTGGCTATTTTAACATAATTTAAAAGCTTCGTGTTCGCCTCTTCAAGATATATGTTTTGTGCTATGTATTGAGTTTCAGATTCCTTTATGTCTGTAATATTCTGGACTGTCAAAATCATTCCAATCTTTGTTTTTTTATTAAAAATGGGATAAGAACAACAAAGGTGGTGTTGATTCTCTTTGTCAAAATGTATTTCTATTTGAGAATTTTGGGTTGTTTCGAAAAACTCGTTTTCAAGAAATGAAACGTACAAGGAAGGGCTTTTTATTTTTAACGCCTCACAAATATCTTCATAGCTTTGGACTTTGGAACAAAGTTTTTCAAGGATTTCAGGACGGTTCACATCGACAATTTTTCTTCTATAATCGATAACAAGCATCAGATATTCGATTGAACCAAACACAACGCTAAGGTCAGGCATTACCCAAAAGCTTTTTTTGATAATCTTATTGTATAAAAGATACACTGAAGAAAGTATTGTGCTTATTATTGTGAGAGTAAGAAATATTTTGCTTGTTTTAATAAAACCATTGTCTATTGGATGAGAAATTGTCACTATATCAATAAGCAGGCAAAAAAGGTATGACATACATAATGACAAGGAAATATTGATACACACTTTCAAAAAATCTCTTCGGTGTCTAACAAGTATATAAATATTGACTATGCATAAAGTTAAAAGGATAATAAGAAGAATCGATGATTTAATTATTATGTCCTTCTCTAGAAAACCCATTTGTCACCTGCTTTTTGATTAATTTTGGATTGTCTTAGAAACTTAATCCCAACTGATTATATAATATAGTAACTTACCATTAAAATCAATGATATCGCGGAAAAGCTTTGAAAGAAGACAAACACTGCAGAAGTAAAAACTTCCTTGATTTTATATATAAATAGTGAGAGGAATGAAGGAATGAACATATGATTGACAAAAACCAAACAAAAGTATAAAATGTCTATATAAAAACAGACAAAAATAAGAGGTGTTTAAAAATGAAAACAACAGATTTGTTTTGTAATGCATCGGTTGAAGAACTTAAACAAGGATATACTCAGGTTGAAGACAACTTTGTATGTTTATTCTGTGGTAAGAAAAGCGAGAAGGGGATTGTATATTCAGAAGATGGAGTTTTATATGAAGCTGAAAAGTATATGAGCATACACATTTGTAAGGAACATCAGTCGGTGTTCGATAGTCTTATTAATCTCGATAAAAAACTCACTGGCCTTTCAGATCATCAGAATAGCCTCTTAAGGCTCTTTTATGAGGGAAAAAGTGATGCAGAGATTCAGGAGAGAATGGATATTGGAAGTAGCTCTACAATCAGAAACCACAGGTTTATGTTGAAGGAGAAAGAGCGCCAAGCTAAGGTGTTTCTTGTTCTCATGGAACTCTTAAAGGATAAAGATAAGCGTCCGTCAGTTTATGTTGCACCACATAAAGAGGCTAAAATGGTGGATGATCGATATAATGTAACGCAGGACGAAAGCGACAAAATACTTAAGAAGTATTTTCCACAGGGAACCAATGGACATTTAAAGACTTTTAATATGAAAGAAAAGAGTAAGCTGGTTGTTTTGAAGGAAATAGCAAAGAGATTTAAAGCGAATATGGTCTACACAGAGAAAGAGGTTAATGAGATTTTAAAAACTGCCTACGATGATTTTTCTACTTTGAGAAGATATTTAATAGAGTATGGCTTTATGGATAGAAAGCCTGATGGTAGTCAGTATTGGGTAAAGGATTCATTGGTGGTTAAAGGAACAGAGGAAAGTAAGAAAGAAGTATTGGAAGAGGATACCCAAAAAGGTATAGATAGAAGAAAAGAATTAAAACAAGAGTATAAGCAAATAAAAACTGAGGCTGGAGTTTATCAGATACGAAATACTAAAAATCAAAAGGTGCTTGTTGTTTCAACTCCAAACTTGAAAACTATAAATGGAAGACATATTGAGCTTCAGATGGGTGGACATAAGAATAAGCAGCTTCAAGATGAATGGAAGCAATATGGAGAAGAAGCATTTGTCTTTGAAGTCCTCGATGTACTTAAGGAAAATGAAGATGGCTTTTTTGACAAGACAGGAGAGCTTAAGAAACTTGAGGCAAAGTGGCTTGAAAAACTTCAACCATATGGAGAAAAAGGTTATAACAATAAGAAGAATATTAAAAAATGATCAATAGAAACTTCATGCTAAAGGAGTATTGCAATATGGAAAAACAAAGCAAAAGGGAAATACTGGCTCAATATAAAAATCGCAAAGTGATAGGAGGAGTATTTGTTATAAAAAATAATGTGAATGGAAAAATGCTTGTTTTATCAGCTGCTGATTTAGATGGGTTTAAAAATCGTTTTGCATTTTCACAGTCAACAGGAAGCTGTGTAAATTTCAAAATACAGAAAGACTGGGATGAATTTGGCGCAAAAGCATTTGAGTTTGAAGTCTTAGAGGAATTAGAAAAGCAGGAGATACAAACAGATAAAGAGTTTGGTGATGATATAAAAGTGCTTAAGGATATTTGGTTTGAAAAGTTTGACAAAAGCAAGTTGTACTGAGGAAATAAAAGGTTTTAGTATTGTTTTTTTAATACAACATTTTTTGCTATTACATCATGTAAAAATTGCTTTTTCTTAGAAATTGCAGCTAAAATGAAGCTTATGAAAATAATAAGTGTAGTTAATATCTTAAATATATTTCTAATGATTGATTTACCTATTGATATTCTGCTACCATCAATATTTGATACCTTAATTTCTAAAAATAATGACAGGGTGATCATAGAATCAGCCCTGTCATTTATGAATAACATATTTATTATTTTGCTTGTATCAATAATTCTGGATTGTCAACCCAAACCATAAGATAAGGTTTCTCTGCATTTTTTTCTTTCATTACAAGTAAAAATGATTTGTTGAGAACAAGATTCTTTGGTGTATAGACTGAAGAAGGTAGTAGTATTGTAGCTTCTGATGCCAATTTTGCCCCACTCTCATCAAGTACAAACTTTGTGCGTTGATATGCCTTTTTAAAAAAGTATCCCTCAAAACCATCATTCATAACCGTACCTGGAAGAGATGGTGTATAATCCCTGCCAATATTGAAGCTCACAACTGGGATTTGTAGTGCATCTCTGATATCATATTTTTTTGGCGTAGACATTCTTTTCATTGCCGAATCATAAGTTTGGTACAAGGTCTCAGAAGGCTCAACTTTTGCAAGTATTATTTCATCCTTGTCATCATCAGTTAAAAGTTTAATAATGAAGTTGTTATCACTTACATAATCGTAAACTAATACCTGTTTTGACAATTCTTCTGATCTTAGGTTTTTCAATAGTAATGAATATGCAATAATATCATCAGGCATTAACTTTTCTGATATTTGTGGCGCTGAGTCATTAAACTTGCTTTTTAGCTCTTCGTTAATTTTATCCACTGTTGCCTGACCAAAGCCATCTCCTCCCATTAAGCCTTTTAGTTCATCCCATGCCATTTGAAAAGTTGGGCAATAAATAACATTTTTAAGAAATGGAATTTTTTCTTCTGAGTCAGTTGTAACTGTTGTTGAATGGAGTTCAGTAGATTCGACAAAAGAAGCCTAGTTAATGGATGAAGGAGAAGGCGATGGAGTTATGCTTTGAGTAGGTGTTGAAGTAGGCAAAGGCGTTTGTGTAACTTCATAAATCAAAGGAGCAATGTAATCATTAGATGTCATTCCAAAATGTTTCGCAACAATCATTACATCACTCATGTTTATACTTCCATCAATGTTTAAGTCAGCTACTTTATTATAGCGGGAATCATTGCTTGTTAAATTAAATATACTCCCAATTATTATAACATCGTGCATATTTATAGTATTGTCTTTGGTTATATCACCTAGAAACATTTTAACAGGATCTTTTTCAGTACCTATTCCAATATTGCTTTTAACTGTAATGTTTGAAATTTTTCTAAGAAGATGACCAGCTTTACTAATAAGAAGAGTTCCTTCTGTATTTGCAGGTACATTTCTAATTATAAAAGATCCATCTTCATCAGTTGTTGCTTCAAGATCCAATTCATCAAATTTGACAGTAAAACCAAAGTTCTGATAGGGGTCTTTTGAGCCAATATCTGATTTAATGTGTCCAGAAATAGTATATTGTTCTGAGGAAGGTGTGATAACAGGAAAAGCACCTTCAGGAAGAAGTATATTTGATTCCGTTGTGACATTTCTGCAATGTTCACCGATAGTGTAGTTCTCACAAGCTCTGATAATGTTGCTTTCAACTTTTAAGCCGTTTACGTTATCTGCATCAATTATCTCCTGATAGCATGAAGTAAATTGATTATTGGTAATCTTGATGTCTGAAAGTGGTGTATTTGTTACTCGCTTACCATTAAGCAAACTTTCAATCGTAATTACATCACCTCTGCCACCAAAATTACATTCGATAAATTCGTTATTGCTTATCTGAATATGGTCTGCGCCTGTTCCTTCTATAACTCTGTCTTTCGGGATATCTGTACGAACTTGTAATGTCTGGCCGCAGGTCCGGTAAAAAGTGTTTCCGTCACAAAGACCGTTATCACTGTTCAACAGAAATCCACGTCCTTTAGTTTCATGAACATAGTTATTCGTCAGAACGTAATTTGCAGAATCTCTTACCTTATTATATGCAACCATATCGGTAGTAATGCTACCCGGCAATGGTTCTTTTAAAGTGATTGTTGCCTCATATCCGTTTCTTGTTATAGATTCAACAGTTGCTTCGTAATCGATATTATTGAAATCCAAATCCATAAATTTCAATTTATGTCCCGTTTCAACGATTTTATTCGGAACAGTTCCCTGAATGACTTTTCTGCTATAATCAATACTTTTGATATAGAACATATTGGCATGAATATTTATAATATCATCACCGCAGAAACTCAGATCACAGTTATCAACACGGAAATATCCGGCAGAATTGGAAATATGGATTCCGTCAGCCGTTGTAGAAATTCTGTATTTATCTTCAGCACCCGGACGCAAGCCAATGTATGAATTAATAATCTGATAATGATTTGCTCCGTATGCGAATACATATCCCATGCCACAGGCACCATATATGCTGATATTGTTATATGTAATGTTGCTGGATTCTTCCACTGTATTAAATACCTGTCCACCATAAATGTAATGGCGAAGCAAATATACCTCATCATTGCGAAAATAATCCAATGCACCACTATGGGTTATTTTGAGTACATTTGGTTTGCTTTTAATCTTTTCAACGCTCTTTATACAATTTGTATCCACAAATGGACTATATATCTTAAAGCTTCCATGAACTCCTGCAACAAGATCAACGGGATCATACTGCATAAAGCTTAAAAGTGGAATGTTGGCATCGACTTCATCAAGTTCAGTGAATTCTATTTCAAGAGTATTATCCGTATCATTTTCATTTTCTATTTTTACAAGTGAACCAAGTCTTAGTGTATCCCAGTTCCAGTCAACGACCATATTTCTGATTTCAACATTATCACAGGCATATACTTTGAAATAATGTGGTGTACTGAATATAAATTCAGAATTATTAGCATCAATCAAGGTGTTTTTCAAAGTGTTCAGATATATATCTTCATCAGGACTGAAATGGTATACTCCCTTGTCAATTACAAGTTTTGTATTTGGATGCTGTCTGCAATAGTAAAATGCTTCTCTCATTGCCTGCGTATTATCATTGGCATTAACAGATAATCCGAACTGAGATGCGTTTATTACTGTAAGTGAAGCCTCATCCGGTCTTGTAATGTAAAATACAGAATCATTTACTCCGTGAATTTCATCTGTAATTGCATATTCTGTGTTTTTATCTGCGGCAATCACGCTTTTTATTGGGAAATTCAAAGATGTTAAGCCGACAAATATGGTGGTAACAAGCGTGATTAGTCTTCTTTTTATCATAAAACATCATCCCCATATCATATAATCATTTCTTTAAGTAGATTATATCATATCGACTATTAAAATGCACTATTTAACTTAACTATTCAGTAGCTCCGGTTGCTGTTTTTAAATATATCTTTATATCTTTTTATATCTTAGTCTGTATGGACATGAATGAGAATTTTATATATAATTACATCTAGGTGAAGATATTAGAAGCAATAAGGTGTATTTGCTAATTATACAACCAGCAAATGATAAAAGTATATCTATTGGCTTTATATTATTTTAGAGGGGTGACGTCAAAATGAATATCTACAGAAAGATAATATCCCTGTTACTTGTTTTTACCATGCTTTTTTCACAAGTTTCCTATGCGGGAATTGATTTGAACGGCAATGGCAATGATGCATCCATGAAATCTTCGTTTCCCGATATAAAAGGGCATTGGGCCAGGGAAGCGATTGAAATTTTCTATTCAAAAGGGTGGGTTAAAGGATATGACAAAGACCTTTTCAGGCCTGATAAGTTTATAAGCAGAGCTGAATTTACTGCTATGGTTGTAAGAATACTCAAGTGCACTAATCCTACCGCAGAAAGTTCTTTTTCCGATGTAAAGCCGGAACAATGGTTTTACAGGGAAGTTTCTTCAGCAGTTGAAAAAAGATATATACTGGGTTTCCCAGATAATACATTCAAGCCTTGCAAGGAAATGAGCAGGCAGGAGGTTGCAGTATTTGTTGAAAGACTATTAAAAGTTGATACTATTAAAGGAAATATTTTTGTAAAATTCAATGATGAAAATTCATTTCCGAATTGGTCGGCTAACAGTATAAGAGCTCTGGCATCATATGAGATTATTAAGGGTTATCCTGACGGGACATTTAAACCTGAAAAAATTACTACAAGAGCTGAGGCAGTGAAGATGCTGGATGTGCTATTGAAGATGCTTAAGATTGAAGAAGAACCGCAGGAAACTTTACCTGGTGGCCCTGGAGTAACATCAACACCTGTAAATACCCCCTGCAACACCATAACACATGCTCCCACATACACAGCAGTTCCTTCAATAGGTCAGGGAATAGTTAATTATCCACCTGCAGTGGTACCGATGTCAACTCCAGTATTGTTAGCAACACAAATGCCTACAGCGACAAGTAGCAACACACCAACTCAAACAGCAACACAAACGCCGACAGCGACAAGTACAAATACACCAACATCAGTACCTACGAAGTTGGCAGCAGGGGATTTTGAAAAACCTATTGTTGTCCTTGAAATAAATTCATCTGTTGTAAAACCGGGAACTAAAGTTTCAATACATGTTACTGCGACAGATAATGTGGTGGTAAAGTCGTTAAATGCTGAGTTTAACGGTATGCCAGTTACTCTTGACAAAGGAAACACCGGTTCATTAACAGTAGATAAAACAGGCATATATAAAGTTGTTGCAAAAGCAAGCGATGCGTCAGGTAACGAGGGATATGCGGAAAAAGAATTGACAGTTATGGATACAAGTGATACTCAAAGTCCTGAGGCCATCATTAAAACACCGGAGGATGAAGCTGTAATAAAAAGTCCTGTAGATATTAACGGAACTGCAAATGATAGTCAGTTTGTAAAATACACATTGGAGTATTCCGAATCGGGTAAAAATCAGTTTATAAAATTTGCAGAAGGTAATTCTACTGTCAAAGACAGTGTACTGGGAAAGCTTGACCCAACAATGATGCGTAACGGAAGGTATGATGTCAGGCTGTCTGTATATGATGCAGGAAATCATGTCGCTACCTATACAGTACCGTATTATATAGAGGGAGAAATGAAGGTCGGAAATTTCTCGATGACCTTTAATGACCTTACTGTTCCTGTTGCTGGTTTGCCAATAACGGTTGGAAGGACCTATGACAGCCGAAATAAAGGAAAAGGTGACTTTGGCATAGGGTGGAATTTAGGACTGCAGGACGTACGAATTTCTGAGAGCTGTATACCGGGAGAGTACTGGAATCAGAAATCATCTGGTAGTGGATTGAATTTAGCCTATAATCTTTATGAGACACGTAGACATTCGGTTACTGTGACACTTCCTGACGGAAGAAATGAAGAATTCGATATGAAAGTAACACCTTACAGGAAGTTTTTTGCACCTATTCAGCAGGTAACGGTCAGCTACGCTCCAAGAGAGGGTACAACCTCAAAGCTTGAAACTGTAGATGTTGTAAATACCTGTATGGTATTTAATCAAAAGGATGATAATTATGGATTGTACTTTGGAATTATTCCTGAAGTATATAATCCCGATAAGTATAAACTTACAATGTCAAATGGAACTGAATATATAATTAACCAGAATAGCGGTGTTGAAAGTATAAAAGATACTAATGGAAATATGGTTTCATTTGGCAACAACGGTGTTATTCACTCTGCTGGTAAAAGTATTGAGTATATGAGAGATTCATTGGGAAGAATTACAAAGATTGTTGATCCAATGAAAAACGAAATAAATTATTCCTATGATTACTATGGAGATTTGGTTGCTGTAACAGATCAGACAGGCAATACAGTAAGGTATAGATATAATTCTACTCATGGATTGGTTGATATTATAGATCCAAGAGGAGTAAGGTTAGCCAGGAACATATATGATGACATCGGCCGAATAATTGCCAATATTGATGCAGAAGGAAACCGGATTGAGTATACTCATGATATAGGCAGTAAGCAGGAAACAGTAAGAGATAGATTGGGCAACGTGACTGTTATAAATTACGATGATAATGGTAATGTGTTGTCGAAGACTGATCCTATGGGCAATACAACCAGCCATACATATGATTCAAGAGGGAATATACTGACAAGAACAGATTCCTTAGGACATAAAACGACTTATATATATGATAGCAGCAATAGAATAACCAGTATAACAGATCCCATTGGAAATAGAACTGAATATACTTATAATAATTTCGGCCAGGTACTGACCAAAAAAGATGCATTGGGTAATGTGGTAATAAATACATATGATTACTTTGGTAATCTCATAGAAAAAAAAGATTGTAATGGTAATTCCACAAAGTATACATATGGCAGGAATGGTGACCTCCTGACCAGAACCAGCTTAAATGGAAAGGTAACCGTTTATACCTATGACGATTATGGAAACCTGTTGTCGGAAACGTGTTCTGAAGGAAAAACTATAAAGTATTCCTATGACAACAATGGCAACAGACTGTCAATGACAGAATTCCGAAAGACAGGAGAATTGGCAGAGGTTTTTGAAACAAAATATGAATATGACAAGATTAACAGGCTGATAAAAACTATTTACCCTGATGGAAGTCAAACTGGTATTGAGTACAATGAAAACGGCAAGAAGTCGGCTGAGATTAATCAGGATGGCAATCGTACGGAATTTGAATATGATATCTTCGGAAATTTGGTAAAAACCCGCTACCAGGATGGAACATTTGAGAGTAATACTTATGATGCGGAAGGAAATAAAATTTCAATATCGGACCGTGAAGGAAGAACCTCTTCATTTGTGTATGACAAGTCGGGAAGGCTGATTAAGACTATTTATCCGGACGGTACATTTATACAGAGGATATATGATTCAGCCGGAAACTTACTGAAATATGTTGATGAACGCGGTAATACAACAGAATATACCTACAATAATGCAGATAAGATTATTTCGTTAAAAGATGCTCAGGGGAATATAACAAGCTATGAATATGATGCCGTTGGAAACAGGACAAAAATGACCGATGCCAAAGGTAACACTCTAACATATATTTATAATACAAAATATAAGGTAGAAAAAGTTGTTTTCGAAGACGGTACATTTATTGCTTATTCTTATGATAAAAGCGGGAACAAGATATCAGAAACAAACCAGGAAGGTAAGACAACCAAGTTCAATTATGATATGAACGGGAACCTTGCAAAAGTTACAGATGCACTTGGCAATTCAACTGAATATACATATGACAGCAATGGAAATGTTATTACTCAAATAGATGCCAGCGGGCATTCGACAAAATTTGAATATGACAGTATGGGGAGAAGAACAAAGAGGACCCTTCCACTTGGAATGTCTGAAAAATATGGATATGACAAAAATGGGAAATTGATTTTCTTCACTTCTTTTAATGGCGATATTATCAATTTTGAATATGACTCAAATGGAAGAACAGCAAAAAAGATTTACCCAGATAAGAGCTTTGACAGTTATACTTATTATGCCTCAGGGCAGATAAAAACTGCTGAAGATAAAAGGGGAATTACCTATTATGATTATGATACAAGAGGACGGCTTAAAAAGCAAACAAACCCCGATGGAACCAAACTTGAGTACACTTATGATGAAGCCGGGAATAGAACAAGTGTAACTGTACCTTCAGGTACAACATACTATACTTTTGATGTGTTAAACAGGCTGAAATCAGTAAAGGATCCTGATGGCGGAATAACCGCATATTCCTTTGACGAAGTTGGAAACAGGTCAAGTGTTACAAGTCCGAATGGGGTTAAAACAAATTATACCTATGACAGTCTGAACAGGCTTACATATATTGAAAATATAAATTCTTCAGGAGAAATTTTGTCATCATATTCCTACACTTTAGGGCTGGCAGGAAACAGAATAAAGGTTATAGAGAGCACAGGGAGAACTGTTGTATATGGTTATGACGATACATATAAACTCATAAAGGAAAGCATAACCGATAAGGATAATGGTGACAGAGTAATAAACTACACATATGATCCAGTAGGAAATAGATTGACAAAGGATGACAATGGAATTATTACTTCATATACATATGATGCTAATGACAGGCTTCTTAATGATGGCCTGAATACTTACACCTATGATAATAACGGCAATACATTGTCCATAATTGGTGCTGCCGGAACAAATACTTATTTTTACAATTTCAATAATCGACTTGTTAAAGCTGTCAATGAAAGTAAGTCAGGGAAATCGACCAGTGAATACAAGTATGACATTAATGGAGCCAGAGTTCAAAAGGTTGTTGATGGAGTTGAAATCAAATATCTTGTTGACAGCAACAGGCATTTTGAGCAGGTACTCGAAGAGAGAGATACAGAGGGCAAATTGATTGTCAGTTATACATATGGAGATGACTTGATTTGCCAAAAGAGAGGAAATACAAAAAGTTATTATCAATATGATGGTCAGGGAAGTACAAGGTTTTTGAGCGATGAAGCGGGAAATATAACCGATTCTTACATATACGACGTATTTGGATGCTTGGTTGCACGTACAGGTACAACTGTTAACGATTATTTATATACAGGAGAGCAATACGATGCCAATTTAGGATTCTATTACCTAAGGGCTAGATATATGAGTCCGATAAAAGGCAGGTTTGTAACCATGGATACTTATGAAGGCAATTCATTTGATCCGCTTACACTCCATAAATATTTATACTGTAATGCAGACCCGATAAATTATATTGATCCATCAGGTTATTCTATTGAATCAGGTGATTTGGCCCAAACATTTACTTTGAAGGGAGAAATGGAGGTAGTTGCGATAATTGGGATTTTAGCTATCGGGTTGACAGCAGTTTACGCCAAGGGCATATTGGATAATATTAGTGTTTGGAGTACTACTACTACATGGAATAGATACTATGACTTTACGTTTGATTTAACTATGGATTTTGCTGATGCAAAAACCGAACCCTTAGCAATTCCAACAGAAGGAAATGAACCGCCGCAACTAGTAACATTATATAGACATATGAGTGGTAAGAATCCTGGGCAATTTAGGATAGATGATGATGGTATTTCCCTATTTGAAACCCAGAATCCTGCTGCTAGATTTAACTTGCCGTTTACTGCAGTGTATCAACCTCCAAAAGTTTCGGGTGTTGTTGGTGCGATTATTAAACCTGATATTTTAGTAGGTATTTCTACTGTAATATATACCCCCCTATTTGGAGGGCCGGGTCACTGGTCACTTGCTATAACGGGATTTTCAGCTGATGAAATAAAACAAATGTTATCCAATTATGCAAAAGAGTATTTTCCTTAGAAATCCAATGAATTTTAACTTAGCTATTAGGAGGCGTAAACTCTAGTGGATACAAAGGTACTGATTGAAGCTATAATGAAAGATTTTGTTGATATAAGTAAAGAGATAAATAAAATGTCAACGTCCCTCATTGATAAAGATGAAATTTCACTATACCTTTTTAACTGCACTAAAGATTTGTTGAATCTCGGAGACGCTTATAAAGCTGGGATTGTTGCAAATGAAATACCACAGGGCTATGAAAAAATCGATGCTATGATTCATGTTGCGGAATATTTACTGACAAACAACAATATGGGAAAAGCTAAAGAAACGCTTAATTATGCTAGACTATCTTATAATGAGGTGGCTGAAGAATGGCAAAAAGCTGAGTTATTGTCCATTATTGCAAAGTTATATGTCAGACTGAATGACAGAATTGAAGCTATAGCCGTTTGGAAGGAGGCGATTTCTATAGCCCGAAATGGTGAAAATGACAGTGATTTGCAAAATAGTGTAGATTGTTCAAGTGTTTTAAGCGATATATCAAAAGAATTGGCTTCAATAGGAGAGCTGAATTGGGCAAAAGAAGTTGCAGGCAGGATTAAAAGCCCTGGGAAAAGAGATAGGGCACTTACAAGGCTGGAAAATAGTAATTAAATTTCCGTTGAAAGAATTAATTTACATAGGAAGTCCCCAAGTGGACTTCCTATAACATTCTTAGAGATTTTTAAGTTAGGAGTAAAGCAGCATTCTTTCAATATATCTAATTACATTTTATGAGCTGTACCCATTTCTGTTGCTCAATTACTTTAACTCCAATGGTTTTCCAGCAGAAATCAAGCTTTCCGCCCACTATCGTTTATAAATGCATTTAGATACGAATCAGATCCTGTGCACAAAAATAAAAGCGGTAAGGCTGTTGACCTTCAAAACATTTCGGTTGGGGCAAAGAGGGAGCAAGGGATATGTTGGACGTAAAGCGACACTTTCCTTTAAAGATCCTAAAGGACTGGATAATCAGGTGTGGCTTCATGTATAAAATTACAGAAACATCAACTGTAACAATAAAAGTCAATCCGAATGACATAAAAGCATATACCCATAAAACAATGGCAGATGGAGATTATGTAGTAAGAGCATATATTGATGATGTCTCGTTAAATAGTCATAAAGGCGCATATAATGTGCTCGGAACTTTGCAGGGTGTATCTACACTTGATTCAATTAATATAAAAGTAGTTGGCTCAATAGACGATGATAAACAGTATAATTAAACACACTATATTTTTAGGGAGGCAGATTCATGCTAGACGTGTTAAAAGTTAAGCCAGAAATTGTTAAGGAAGCACAAAAGGCAAAATTTCAACCAAATCTTCCATTGCAGATTATAATTTTTATTGGAGTTTTTTTTGTTACACAATTAATAAGTGCTATTCCGATGATAATAGCTTTATTTTCAAGAATGTTTGTGGATCTTTCTAAAGGAAAAGTTAATGTTAATACTTTTGATCCTGAGTATATTAATTCTATTATGAAGGATTTTACACTATTAGCTCTATTTTGCACAGTTTTTGTAACCATTTTAACAATAATCTATTGCAGATTTATTGAAAAACGAAGTTTAAAATCCATGGGGTTTGTCAAGAAAAATGCAGTTAAGGATTATGTGATTGGAATGGTAGTAGGACTTTTAATGTTTGGAACATCTGTATTAGTGGCATTTTTTTCAGGATCACTCAACTTCAATGGAATAGTTATTGGAAATAGTATTGGAATTATTTTAGTATACCTTGTAGCATTTTTATTTCAGGGCATGAGCGAAGAGGTAATGATGCGTGGATATTTTATGGTTTCAATAGCAACAAAAAAGCCAATTATTCTTGCCATATTGCTTAATTCATCACTGTTTGCGCTTATGCATGCTGCAAATAGTGGTGTTTCAGTAATAGCATTTATAAATATTTTTCTTATAGGAATATTTGCGTCAATATATGTTCTTAAAACAAACAGTATATGGGGAGCTTGCGCTTTACATAGTATCTGGAATTTTACACAGGGCAACATCTTTGGAATTAAAGTTAGTGGTATTGATGTTCAACACTCAGTCCTTTCGTTTTCTTCGACCAAATCAAACACAATTATAAATGGTGGTTCATTTGGTTTAGAAGGTGGTTTAGCAGTTACGATTGTCTTAATTGTTTCAATAATTCTATTATTACTCATTAAAACGCGTACAAAGGGAGGCGGTAATTATAATTAATAAACCGTATTTAAGAAGTTTCTATATTGAAGGACAATTTGAAGATGAATATCTTAATAATATCCCAATAATTAAGCATTTGAAGAACTTCGAGTTTAAAAAACCAGTAACCTTTTTTGTGGGTGAGAATGGTAGTGGAAAATCAACTTTACTGGAAGCTTTAGCGATTCGGTGTGGATTTAATGCTGAAGGTGGGAGTCGAAATATGAATTTTTCTACAAACCAAACTCATTCATCACTTTATAGAAATTTGAAAGTGGTTCGAAATGTTCCTTTTCCACATGATGGGTTTTTCTTGCGAGCAGAAAGTTTTTACAATGTTGCTACAGAAATTGATCGCTTGGATAAGATTGAGTTGTATGGTCAAGAATCAAGACATGACTTTCTAGAAGCAAATTATGGGGGCAAATCCATGCATGAACAGTCTCATGGAGAAAGCTTTTTAGCACTTGCTCTCAATCGTTTTAGGGGGAAAAGCATTTATTTTCTAGATGAACCAGAAGCTGCACTATCTCCATCTAGACAAATGTCACTATTAGTGAGAATTCATGATCTTGTGAAAGACGACTGCCAGTTTATAATTGCCACACATTCACCAATTCTAATTGCATATCCTAATGCTGAAATTGTCGAACTTACGGATCAGGGTGCACAAGTTACGCCTTACGAGAAAACTGAACACTACACACTGACCAAACATTTCTTAGACAACACGGAAAACATGCTCCATCATTTGTTTCGGAATGATTGAAATCTATTATTTGTTGAAAATAAAAAAATTCTTAAAATTAGAGTCGAAAAATAATACTAATTCGTATTATAATAATAAGTATAGAATCAGTATATAGACCTGTACAGATTTTGTACGTGTTTAAATAAATTTATATTACTTTTTAAGGAGGGCTAGTTGTGAGTAAGTTTAAAAAATGGTTAATGTTGGCACCTGTTTTGTTAGCTACTTCAGTACAAGCATTATTCCCTACAATGATAGCGGGAGCGGCAAGTGATGTAACTGTGAATTTATCAGCAGAAAAACAAGTGATGCGTGGTTTTGGAGGAATGAACTACCCCGCTTGGCAAGGGAGTGATTTGTCAGCAGCTCAAAGAGAAACAGCGTTTGGTAATAAAGATGGACAACTAGGTTTTACAATTTTAAGAATCCATGTAGACCCTGATAAAAGTGCTTGGTCAAAAGAATTAGATACAGCAAAAGCTGCTATTGCAAAAGGGGCAATAGTTTTTGCATCACCATGGCATCCACCTGCTGCACTTGCTCAAACCGTTAATGGACAAAAACATGTTAATCCTAGTAAGTATGGTGAGTATGCACAGCATCTCAATGATTTTGTTTCGTATATGAAAGAAAATGGTGTTGACCTGTATGCTATTTCTATACAAAATGAGCCTGATTATGCAAATGATTGGACTTGGTGGACTGCTCAGGAGATGCTTACCTTTATGAAGGACTATGCTGGAGAAATAAATTGTAAGGTAATAGCGCCTGAATCTTTTCAATATAGGAAAGAGATGTCTGATCCTATTTTGAATGATCCAACAGCTCTTGAAAATATGGATATTCTTGGTGCCCATTTTTATGGTACTACCGTCAATAATATGCCGTATCCACTTTTTCAACAAAAAGGAGCTGGAAAAGATCTCTGGATGACAGAAGTATATGTTCCAAATAGTACTGCTAATTCAGCCGATAACTGGCCTGAAGCATTAGACGTAGCATATAATATGCATAGTGCAATAGTAGAGGGGAATTTCCAGGCATATGTATGGTGGTTTATCCGCAGGTCATATGGTCCTATGAAAGAGGATGGAACAATGAGTAAGCGAGGAGCTATGATGGCACATTTCTCAAAATATGTTCGTCCAGGATATAAAAAAGTTGACGCAACAAAAAATCCAAATACAAACGTTTACATATCTGCCTATAAGGGAGACAATAAGGTTGTTGTAGTTGCTATCAACAAAGGTACTTCCTCAGTAAGTCAAAAATTTGTATTGCAAAACGGATCAACGTCAAGTGTAATTCCATATGTTACGACTGGTAGCCAAAGTTTAGCGAAAGGTTCTTCGATTAACGTATCGGGAGGCTCTTTTACAGCTCAACTTCCAGCTCAAAGTGTTACAACATTTGTGGGTGAATTGGGCGGAACATCTCCAACTACATCACCAACACCACCATCAACTCCAACAACTAAACCATCATCAACACCTGTGGTTAGTGTTGATTTAAATCATGATGGTGTTGTGAATATGGCAGATGTTATGTTAATAGCAACGACATTTAATACTGTAAAAGGTGATCCGAATTTTGTGGATGCTTATGACTTAACTCGTGATGGCGCAATAAACATGGCAGATGTGCTTGTGCTTGCATTAAAATTTAATGCTGTTATCTAAAAAATATTGATTTTTAAAACTAAACATATAAAAAATAGGGTTCGAATTTGTTGGAATAGTTGTTAAACAAATCTGAACCCTGTTTTATGTTATCATAGTCCCTTTTTTAAAGCGAATACTGCCAATTGTGTTCTGGAATTTAAGTCGTATTTTTTTAAAAGCTTTGAAACTATGCTTCTGACTGTACCTTCACTTATAAACAGGCTCTTTGCTATTTTCTTATTGTCACACCCATCACATGCCAGCAGCTTTAGTATCTCCAATTCATTTTTATTCAAATCATTGAAAAATTCCTCATCCTTTAAATCTTTTGACATACCTTCCAATGAATTTAAAAAGAAATTATATTCAAAAACACACTTGTTGCTATTAGCAATCTTTATACTGTTTATTATATCTTCAGCAGAAGAGTCTTTAATTATGTATCCACATGCACCAGCTTTAGTTGCTTCCATGAATTTTTCATCATTAATAAGAGAAGTCAGCACAAGGACTTTTATATTTTTATCGTATTCCACAATTTTCCTCGTTGCTTCTATACCATCACAAATAGGCATCATTAAATCCATTAGAACAACATCTATACGATATTTTCTGCATACCTCAACTGCAAGCTTACCATTTTCTACACAATCTACTACTTCGATTTCAGGATCTTTCGCAAGATGCTCATGAATTAGTTCTCTTATAAGTTTTTGATCCTCTGCAATCAACACTCTACATTTCTTTTTGATAATATCACCCGCTTTTTAGGCGATTTCAAAAATTTCCTTGTTCAATTTTGAAGGCGAAAAGTACTTAAATCAGTATTTTTGAAATCGCCAGTTGACCAGTTATTTTTTGGAATCACCTTAATGGTATTTTTACGAAAATGCCAAAACCGTCATTTTCATTTGTCATAAAGTTTATACTTCCATTTATTTCTGAAATTGCATCTTTCATACTAAATAAACCAATTCCATAATTGATATTTTCACAACCTATGCCATCATCAATAACATTTAAAAATATAAATCCCTCGCTTTCTTTTAAGAAGATATCTATATTCTTTGCCAAGCCATGCTTAACTGAATTTGTAACACCTTCAAGAATAACTTTATTTATAATATTATATATTTTATTAGAATACTCTGCATCATCTATAACAGAAACATCTCCGAATTTTATGTTAAGAGCTACATTGCCTTCCAAATCATTTTCTATATCTTTAAGCTTCGTTAATACCTTTTGTATTCCTTGTTCCTTTATAAAAGTATTATTTTCGATATTTCCATATAACATTTCTCTAAATTTGCCGTACTTTTCCCTTGCAATTTTCAATGCTCTCACAGTGTTTTCTCTTTTACCCAATTCGTCTTTTGAGATGTTTGCAAGATCATTCTGTAGACACATTATAATAAGAGACATTGCATTACCAATCGTATCATGAGCCTCTTTATAGATCTCGTTCTTTGTCCTTACAACAGCAAGGTCTACATGGGATAACATAAGTTTTTTAAAATCTGTTACATCTTTAAATGAAAGCAATTTACCAACTACCTCATCCTCAAAAGCAATAATAACATCCGCTGTAACCCTAAAATACCTTTTATGTGGCTTTTGAAATACTAATTCGAATTCCGAGTTACTCTCAGAGCTAACATAATCCTTTAAAGCATTATACATATCATCATCAGAAATAAAATCTTTTATATGTAGAAAAAAATCATCTAGAGGTTGTCTCTTCTCATTAATATGTTGAAAGTCAAATGTTTCTTTCATAGTTTTGTTACAATATAAAATAGTATCTTTTCTATCAATGATTAGAAAGGCTGTACCTATGTTCTCTGCAAACTCCTTGAATCCTATAGGTATTAGATTTAAGAGTCTATATTTCAGTGCGCCAAATCCAAAAAACACCATTGTAATACCGCTTGCTAATGGTGCAAGGTCAAAGGTTAATTTAGGTATAAAATCAATATGAAAAATAACAGTACAAACATATATTATTCCTGGTACTACACCTGATATAATTATTATAATACCTTGTTTAAGATTATATCCCCTTTGGCTCAATAGCTTTCTAAAAACAATAATTATTAAAGGCATGCAGGAAAATAAAGTTGAAAACTCCAGAAAACGCGCAAGCTTTGTTTTATTTATATCTAGATTATTTATACTTGCCATAGTCTCATGCAAATTATTTGTAAGCATTAAAACGGTATAAATCAAAGGAATTATGTAAAATAAAAACATCTTATAGTTAAACTTCTTTGTGCGGTTTAAAAAAGACCAACATAGAATCAGACATGTCACTTCAGCAAGCGGGAATGATACCCACTTAACATAAATGAAATAACGTTCTTTTATATGTACCGCTTCATTTAGGTGTAGGATGATGTGAGAGAAAATAAATAAAAGGATCATAACAACATATATGGTGTACATTCTTAAAAATTTTCTATCATCAGATCTTTTCCAGTAAATTATCAAAAGAATAATTATCACAACAAAGGAAAATATCTCCATGTTCAATAGGACATTTTCCAACAGAATTCTATCTACTGCTTCCTGACTCAATTCATTAACCTCCAAATACTGGTGATGATAACATCAAGTTCTCCCCTATAAGTATTATAAATGAATTTTAAGAAATTACAAGAACTTTGTTATTTTTTAAACAATCTTTTTTAAAAAAGGTCAAGTGACAAATGGCTAAATGTATGTGCAATTTGTCTATATTTTTTTGCGATACAAAAAAAGAGTCCAAAAGCTAATTGTTAAGCTTTTGGACTCTTGTGCTTTGTAAGTATTGTATCTCTTTTTAATATTATTAGTATTTTTGGTAATTCACCCAAAAGTGATATTTAAGGAATGTAATACTGGCAACATGAACTGAATTCATTTGTTGTTTCGGAACAATATTTTCCTCCTGGCTTCGTATAGCTGACATTGTAACTTCCATTGCTTTGCTTTACTACTTTCATATTCCAAGTCGTTGGTCCGTTTCCATCTTGCCAAGGATCAAGAATCTTATATTCATTCTCTGAAACCTTACCTATTAACAATACATAATGACCAAGATTTGAGTAGCTATTTATGTGTAAAATTACTGGGCTATAATTTGCACCAGGAGTGAGCAGTTTGTTTACTTGTTCCTCAAATGTTCCATATGAATATTTTGAAGTGCCATAATTCTTACCGAAATATGTTATTCCATTTCCTAAAATCAGTATTTCTTTAGGAGTTTTATTGACTCCTATGTATGATAACGCCATTGATATACATGTAGTACCGCATTCAATCGTTGTCTGATCGTTAGGTCCCCAATAGTCGCTATTAAAGTAGTTTCCTAAAGGATTCTGTGTTATATATCTGATTTGTCCTTTAGTAACAGCAGTAACAGAGGATGAATAGCTTACATTTGCAACATTATTGTTTGTCGACAATGATGTTGACAATGCATTAAATTTAAATCTTTGTGCAGAAGGTGATGTGTTTACTGGTACTAGGTCAGAATCATAGAGCTGAATCTTTGCACCAATACTGTTGGAACCATTTATTACATCCATACGCATTGCTAGATTTTTTTTGCTCACTATGTAATAGTATCCATCACCAGCGTACTCAATAAACCATTTTTGTGCATCTGTGCTATTTGAAGGATATTGTTGTATTAGCGTGCCAGTTTTAGCTATTCCATTAGTTACATCAAGTACATTTTGAGTACAACAAGCTATAGCATAATAATTTTTGCCTAGGTGTTTTAGAGTGAATTTTTGGTTCTTTTCATTTGGAACCTTTGTATATAGTTGAATCTTACCATCAGATTTTCCGTCGACAACATCAAATGTCATGTTGGATGCACATTGAGGTGATATAGTATACTCGCCATCAGATAAGGGCTGGTTAGCGAATACTGTAAATTTAGTATCGACAAGATTAACTTTTTTTCCAGATATATATGCAGTTACTCTGTATGTCTTAACTCCTTGTGTAAGATCATTAAATCTTATCTGTCTATCCAAAACACTTAGATCATAGTATTTATTATTCACAGTAGCTGAGCCTTGGGTTTTTATTACACCATTTGAGTCGAGGACTTGTACATTTACACTACTAATAAGAGAATTTGAATTTATTTTGCCTTTAACTGAAAATGTACTTCCTTGATATATCTCTGTTGGTATACTCTCTCCAGTTATACTAATTGTGTTTGTATTCGTTGGTATGCTTTTCGGTGTACTTGTCGGTGTTGGTACTGTTGCTGCTGTATCCTCAACGTACATTTGTATAGCATCTATTACTTTTCCAAAACTACCAGCATATCCATTATTTGAATCGCCAGTATTGTATCCATCTACATAAGGCAACCAATCACCGTTCATTACATGAACTCTATATTTTATTTTTCTGCCTGTGTTTGTTTTTACCATCAAACCATCAATAGGTTGACCTTTTATTCCAGCATAATCAGTTCTGTTAACAACTTCTGGTAACCAGTTGCTGCCTTTTACATGTACTTTGTATGTAATACTTCCTTGAGACAAGTTTGCGTAAACACCATCAACTGCTTGTCCGAAAATACCAGCATAACCATTAGTATCTGTAACATTTGTTAGAAATCTTTTGTAAACATGGTCATATGTTTGATAAGTGACACTGATGTGATTTGTTGCTGCCGATGTGTTAACTGTTATAAAAGATACACACATCAATAAACTAATAAAAAATGACAAAACCTTTTTCATAAATACCTCCACAATAATAAAAATTTATAATTCATTTATTTTTTGAATCATTAACCATTATATTTACGTAGTTGGTTTTAATCTATAGACAGATGGCTAAATATGAATGACAAATGGCTAAAGATGAACCAAGAACCAAGAATGGTTTGACCTCTTGTTTTTCTCAAAAAACAGTTTGGATATTTAGACCTAACTATGGTATAATCATTAGTAATAAATCCGTAAATCTTTTGTTTCCAAGTAAAAATTTAAATAGAGGTGGCAGTAATGATGAATAAACCAAAGGTTTTAATTATAGATGATGATTTGAATATTTGTGAGCTTATTAGACTTTATATGGAGAAGGAAGGCTATGAAGTTTTTACAGTATATAATGGGATTAAGGCTATAGATTCATTTAGGGAAAATACACCGAATATTGTAATACTTGATATAATGTTGCCTGGCATTGATGGATGGCAGGTCTGCAGGGAAATCAGAAAGATAAGTAATATACCTATCATAATGCTTACAGCAAAGGGAGAAACCTTTGATAAGGTTTTGGGGCTTGAGCTAGGAGCGGATGATTATATGGTCAAGCCTTTTGAGCCAAAAGAGCTTGTTGCAAGGGTAAAGGCAATATTAAGGAGAGTGGAGCATAAAGAGATAGATGTTAAGGAGGTTGTATATCCCAATCTTGTTATCAATAGGACAAATTATACTGCCAAGGTAAGTGGTAAAGAGATTGAGATGACACCAAAAGAGCTTGAGTTGATTTTTTTTCTGGCATCCAATCCGAATAAGGTTTTCACTAGAGAGCAGCTTTTAGAGCAGGTTTGGGGATTTGACTTTTATGGCGATTCCAGAACGGTTGACGTTCATGTGAAGAGACTTAGGGAAAAAATTGAGCTTGAAAATCAGCTTTGGCAGCTCAAGACTGTTTGGGGAGTAGGTTATAAGTTTGAGGTGAAATAATGTTTAAGTCAATTTCTAGTAAACTCATTGCTCTTTTTATATTGATCACATTAATAAGCTTTTCTATTGCGGGAGTTATTCTTTACTACTTTCTTGATAGATTTGCTTTTGCAGAAAAAGAAAATACGTTAGAGCAGAATGCTGAGAAAATATGCAGTGTATTCGATATATTTTACCAAAACAGAAGTAATATGTTCAGGGAGCAAAGTCTTGATTTTCTTGAGGTAACAATTGAAGCTGTAAGCGATATGACAAATTCATATGTATGGATTATAAATACAAAAGGTCAAATTATCCTGTCTTATCCAAATATTTATGAGGATGATCCTGAGTTCAAGCATAAGTTAATATTTGAAGATAATGTTTATCGTCTGCCTGATAGTAAACAATACAGTAAGGTAATTCTTTCGGGAAAAGAAGTTGTTGAAAAGGGAAATCTGTATGACCTTTTTACTCAAAAAATGCTTACAATTGAGATGCCTTATACTATTACAAATGATAAAGCTCAGTCTGAGGTTATTTCAGCAGTGTATATAAGCACTCCAATGCCTCATATATATCAGTTGCAGCGTTCGGTATTTAGATTCTTTTTGAATTCAGTATTTATTGCTATATTGATATCTGTTTTATTTGCTTTGGTTTTTTCTAGGAAAATTACAAAGCCTCTCAAAGAAATAAACAATGCTGCTAGAATTATTGCTGGAGGAGAATTTCAAAATACACTTAGTATTTCTTCAAAAGACGAGATTGGTGAGCTTGCAGCAAGTTTTAACAATATGATTGAAGCGTTAAAAAACCTCGAAGATATGAGGAGAGGATTTATAGCTAATGTGTCACATGAACTTAGAACCCCCATGACATCCATTAGAGGGTTTATTGAAGGAATACTTGATGGAACAATACCATGTGAAAGGCAAAACTATTATTTGTCAATCGTCAGGGATGAGGTAAACCGTATGAACAGGCTTGTAAACGATCTTCTGGATCTTGCAAGAATGGAAGCAGGAGAAATAAAGTTAAATTTAATTGATTTTAATATAAATGAATTGATGAGAAGGTCGATAATTAAAATAGAAAGTCTTATTATTGAAAAGAATATTAATGTTGAAGCAGAATTTGAAGAGGAAGAATTGTATGTTTATGCTGATGTTGATTCTATTCAAAGAGTAATTTTGAATTTAATGCACAATGCGATTAAATTTACTAGTGAAGGTGGCAAAATCAAGCTCAAAACTTCAAGGAAAAGGGATAAGGTTGTTGTTTGTGTAGAAGATAACGGACCTGGTATTAGTAAGGATGAAATCAACCTTATATGGGATCGATTCTATAAATCAGATAAATCAAGAGGTAAAGATAAAACAGGAACTGGTCTTGGTTTGGCGATTGTTAAAAATATTATTACAGAGCATGGGCAGGATATATATGTCGAGAGTGAACAAGGCGTTGGAACAAAGTTCATTTTTACATTGAGCAGATCTTCAGAAAAAGCCGTCTAAAGTTAACATTTTGTTCATATTTTATTAAAATTAGTTTTCTAAAATATAATTAGATCATAAATAATTAAAGTAATTTATAATATGTTGGAACTAATACATTAAGATAATTGAAAAACAAAATCGGAAGGAGAATCATTATGGAAAACAACAATATGAATTTAAACAATCTCAACAATGAAGGATTTGAAAATACTAATCAATCAAAAAATCAAGAAGGCTATGCTTCAAGTGATTTTGGTAGACAGACAGAAGTAATTGAGTTTCATGCGGACAGCTTAGATCAGAGTGATATGAATACAAATATAGAGGCAAACAATATTAGCAGTCAGAATACAGAATTAAATGTGCAAAATGAATCAAATTCTTCAATCGATGTCTTCAATGCTCAACCTAGGTCGTTTAATCAAAATAATGATGGGGATGATAGTTCATCTAAAGCTGCTTCATTTTATACTGAAAGCTATAGCAAGCCCAACCGTACAAGAAATGTAGGAATTTCCCAAATGATAATTGTTGCGGTTGTAAGTTCGATAATTGGTGGTGGAGTTGTAGGAGCATTTTTTCAGTTCGGATTACCAAATGTTCAACCTTCAAATAAAGGCTTTTTTAGTAGTATGATAGGATCAGACGATAAGACCCAAAAGACAGATGTGTCAAATGGTGTTAAAAAGGTTGAAATAGTAAAAAGCTCGGATTCGGCGGTTACAACAATTGCAGAAAAAGTAAGTCCTTCAATTGTTGGAATAAGAGTAACATTTAAATCATCAAGAGGATTTATTTTTGATATGGATCAGGAACAAAAATCTGAAGGTTCAGGTATTATTTCGAAAGCTGATGGAAATATAATCACAAACTACCACGTAATTGAGGCAGCACTCAATAACTCAGGCAAACAGTCAAGCAATGCGAAGATAGAAGTTATTCTTGCAAGTGACAAGGAAAAGTCTTATGAAGCTCAAATAGTAGGTGGTGACAGCAAAACTGATTTGGCGGTTTTAAAGATAGATGCAAAAGATCTTCCTGCAGCCGAGTTTGGTAATTCAGATGATCTAAAAGTTGGGGATCTTGCAGTTGCAATCGGAAACCCAGGTGGCCTTGAATATATGGGTTCTGTTACAGTTGGAGTAATAAGCGGATTGAACAGAACAATACCTGTAACTGATGGAAAAGAACTTAAGCTTTTACAAACCGATGCAGCAATCAATCCTGGTAATAGCGGTGGAGCACTTGTTAATTCACAAGGGCAGGTTATAGGTATCAATACAGCAAAAATAAGTGCTGAAGGTTTTGAAGGACTTGGTTTTGCAATTCCAATCAACAAGGTTAAAGAAATTACTAGCAGTCTTATGGAGTTCAAATATGTTAAAGGAAGACCTCTTTTAGGAATACAAGCTGATGATAGGTTTACTGAAGAGGTTGCTAAAGAATATGATGTTCCTATGGGCGTATTGGTTTCACAGGTTACTCCTTTCACAGGTGCATATAAGGCTGGTATAACTTCAGGAGATATTATCACAAAGTTTGATGGTAAGAGTGTTAAGAGTGTAAGTGATATTAACGAGATTAAAAACAAACATAAGCCAAATGATATTGTTAATGTTGAAATCTATAGAGATGGCGAGACTAAGACTCTAAAGGTACAGTTAACTGAAGATAAGGGTGCAACAAAGTAAAATAACTAAGGAAGAAGGTGTTGAATGCCATAAGCATTCAGCACCTTTTGATTGTGTGTGCATATTATTTACCTCAAAGGAAATCATAGGAATGAGGTGATAATGTGTTAAGAAAAATATTCCGAAAAAAATCGCCAAATAATAATTCGGTCATCTATTCCGAAATGCCTGACAACAAAGACATGGAATTGACTGGTGATAATATAAAGTCAATCTTAAAAAAGAACTCTGATGCAATATTCAGGGATATTTTTATTTGTGGAGATAAAAAGCGTCCTGCAACGCTTGTATTTATTGATGGCCTGGTTGATAGTAAAGGTATAGCCGATGATGTTGTTAAGCCTTTAATAGATAGCAGAAAATTGTGTGAAGCCAAAAACGATAAGGATACGATAGATCTTATTAAACACGGTGCTGTATATTTTCCAGATATGCAGGTCAGGGAAAACATAAATGATACTTTTAATGATATTTTAAATGCCAGCTGTGCTATAATTTTTGACAGTGAAAAGATTGCTATGACCTTTGCTGTAAAAGGATTTGAGCAAAGAGGTATTACTGAACCTACAAGTGAGAATATAGTTAAGGGCGCAAAGGATGCTTTTGTTGAATCATTAAGAATTAATACCGCAACTGTAAGAAGGAAAATTAAAACCCAGAAATTGATTATTGAACAAACAAAAGTAGGAAGACAGACTGAGACTCCTATAGGTATTGTATATATAGACGGAATAGTAAACAGTCATCTTGTCGATGAGGTAAAAAAAAGACTCGACAATATTGAAATTGACGGAGTAATTGAAGCTGGATTTGTAGAGGAATATATCATTGATAATAAATATACTGCCTTTCCCCTGGTTGGTGCTACAGAAAGACCAGACAGATTCTGCACTGCTATACTGGAGGGAAGGGTCGGTATCATTATTGACGGATTACCAACAGCATATATTGCTCCTGTAACAGTACAACAGTTATTAAGGACTATGGATGATTACTCTCAGAACTTCCTTGTTGTTTCAGCTTTAAGACTTTTAAGATATTTAACCATGCTTCTTACTTTATTTTTGCCTAGCTTCTATATTGCTGTTACAACCTTCCATCAGGAAATGATACCTTCCGAGTTGGCCCAGGCTATAGCAGCATCTAAAGAGGGTGTTCCGTATCCTTCGTTTATTGAAGTCTTTCTGATGCTCATAGCTTTTGAGATTTTACTGGAAGCAGGACTGAGACTTCCTAAAACTATAGGTCAGGCTGTTTCAATAGTGGGTGCCTTGGTGGTTGGTGAGGCTGCAGTTAATGCCAAACTCATTTCTCCAGCCGTAGTAGTAGTTATAGCAATTACCGCAATTTCCAGCTTTACTATGCCGAATCAAGACTTTTCAAATGCGCTCAGGTTGTGGAGATTTGTTATGGCAATCACAGGCAGTATGATAGGCATTTTCGGAATAAGCATAGGAGCGGTATTTTTAATATACCATCTCGCATCTATAGAGACATTTGGGGTACCGTATCTCTCGCCCTATGTGGCAAGTGAGGGCAAGGATCTTGGAGATAGTATAATAAGAATCCCATTAAAATTCTTGAAAAAAAGACCATTAAGTTTGCGAACCCCTAATGAAAGGCGTCAGAAATAAGGAGAACAGTTTATGAGCAGAAAAAAAACAAGCTTGTTAATAATTTTTATATGCATTATTTCCATAATGTTTACAGCATGTGCTAAGCAAACAGAGATAGACAGGTTGATATTTGCAAGAGCTGTAGGCTTGGACAAAGCAGATAAGGAAGGCCTGATAAGAATTACATTTGAATCTGAAAGTAGTATTCCTGCTACCGGAAAAGGTGAAACTCAAAAGAAAGCCACAAGATATCACGCTGAAGGTAAAACTGTATTTGATGCAGACAGGAACTTTTCTGCCTATACTGATAAAGATCTTTTTTGGGGCCATACGAAGTTCATTATTCTTGGAAAAGAAGCAGCAAGAGAGGATGTTCTAAAGTACCTTGATTTTTTTATCAGGAATCATGAAAACAGGTTAAACGTAAATGTTGCTGTTGTCCGCAATTCAAATGCAGGTGAAATGCTGGAGCTACCAGGCAAGGAAGTAACACATAAAGATCTGGCAGGTTTATATGAAAATGCTGGAAAACTAGGTGTTTCCAAAGAAATTCTGCTTTCGGAATTTATTGAAAAAATAAACAGCAAGTATTCTTCAGCATACCTGCCTTGTATCAACATTGAAAAAGATACAGAAGAAGAAGGAAGTCATCAAAGTGAATATCATTTAACACTTGATGGTTTTGCTGTTTTTAAGGGAAAGAACCTTCTGGATTTTATATTGGATGAAAAAGCCAGAGGGTTAAACTGGATAAACGGAGATATAAAAACTACCATAATTGTTGTAAAGGACAAGAAAAAAAATAATGTTTCCCTTGAAGTTATTGGCCAGGATGTAGAGGTCAAAACAAGCATAAAGGAAGGTATTCCATCTATTAAAGTCAAGGTTTCAGTAAACAGCAATATTGGAGAACTTGAAGGACAGGTCGACGTTTTTAACAAAGAGTCCCTAATGCAACTGGAAAAGCAGCAGAACGATATCGTTAAAGGTGAGATGGAGAGTGTTATAGCCTTTGCAAAAGAAAACAATGTAGATATATTAGGATTCGGGGATAAGATATTTCACCAGCACCCTGTTAAATGGGAGAGTATTAAGGATAAGTGGAATGAAATATTTCCGGAAGTCAAAATAGAAGTTGAAGTTGAATCAAAAATAAGCAGGGTGTACAACATTCAACAGCCTATACGGTATTGGGAGGAAAAAACAAAGTGATATTTTACGTTGTATTAATTTCTGGAATCAGTATATATGAAATAAGAATAATGATTAAAAGCAAATTAAAAAAAGAGATGGTGTTATTTATTGCTTTTGACATAATAGCCTTGAGCCTGGCGTGGATTTACAGCAAAAATCCTTATGGAATCAGTATTTCAGACAGCATTTTAAGCATGCTTGGAATAAAGCACTAGAGAAGGAGGGATTGTATGCTGGCTTCAAAGGATAAAATATCAATTAAACAAGCAATGCTTATTTTTATTACCATAGTTTATTCGCCTTCCTTGAGACTTGTCCTTGTTGCTGGTGCAAAAGAGGCAAAACAAGCAGCATGGCTGGCTCCAATAATAACTCTGTTTTTTATTATTCCTATAATATTAATCTTACACAGAATATATAAAAAATATAAAGAGGCCTCATTTTTTGAGATTATTGAAGATATCTTCGGTACAGCTGTAGGAAAGACAGTTATGGTTCTTCTTATTATTTTTCTGACATTTCAACTGGTTATAATAATATATAATTATGCTGACAAGTTTGTTTCCACAGCATATACACAATATAACCAATTGATATTTGTTGTTGTCATGTTATTTACCGTAGCTTATATTAATAGAAAAAGCGGTATTTCCGTTCTGGCAAGAATGTGTGAAATATTATCAGCGGTTATTGTATTTGTTTTTTTATTTTTAGCTATTCTGAGCTTAAAAGAAGTAAAAATAAGCAATATCACTCCCATAAGCTATTTGGATATTTTTCCAGCTTTTAAAGCAAATCTTATTATAATGAGCAATTGGTCGTATTTGATTTATATATTTTTGTTGAGTAATTATATTAATAATAAGGAAAAAATTAAAAAAGTCTGTAGCTTAACAATTTTGTTGTTGGCATTTATAACGATAATTCTATTAGTTACAGGCATTGGAATACTTGGAGCATCCACAATTGAATTATCACCTGTACCATATATAACTATGGTAAAGCAGATATCCGCCTTTGGATTTATAGAGAGACTAGAAGCTTTTGTGTTAAGTTTGTGGATTTTTTCTGACTTTGTGGCAATATCAATATTGATATTTATAGTATTCAATTTACTTAAGTCATTGTTCAAGTTTTCTGATACAAAGTCTCTTATCGGCATATACTCAGTAATTTTATTCTTCATGGTAATGATGTTTGGGAGGAATACATTTGAAGTGCAAGCTTTAGGGTTTAGTTTGTATGTGCCGTTGAATATTATTTTCGTTTATTTAATGCCTGTTTTGGTCTTGGTGGTTGGAATGATCAGAAAAAAGGTATGAGGATGTTCACCGTTACTAAGAGATAGTAAGGAAAGGATGTTGGTATGCTAGCTTCAAAGAATAAAATATCAATCAGACAGGCCATGATTATTCTATTGTGCGTAACTTATTCGCCTTCTATGAGATTTATCGTTGCTTCTGGTGCAAAAGAGGCAAAACAGGCAGCATGGCTGTCTCCGATAATATCTTATGTTATTGTTATGCCTATAATACTTGTGCTGCATAGCATTTACAAAAAACATGAAAACCAGTCATTTACAGAGGTAATTGAAGATATCCTTGGTACGGTAGCAGGAAAAATTGTCACAGTCTTTTATGCTGTATTTCTGACACTTATGTTTAGTTTAGCTACATATAATAATGCCGATAAGCTTGTAGCCTCTGTGTATCCAAACCAGAATATAATGATATTTATTGCTGTAATTCTTTTTGCTGTCGCTTTTATTACACGAAATGGCGGCATTGTAGTTCTGGCGAGAATGAGTGAAATTATATTCCTGATGATAGTAGCGGTTTTTTTATTTATAGCAGTTCTTGCAATAAAAGACATTAAAATAAGCAGGATTACCCCCATAAGCCATTTGGATATTTTCCCAGTCTTTAAAGCAAATATTGAAATACTTGGAGTATGGGCACATTTACCTTTTATATTTCTATTTAGCAATTATATCAATAAAAAGGAAAAAATTACAAAGGTCTGCAACACAGCACTTCTGTTGATCACATTTTTAACCATAGTAGTGTTGGTTGTAACCATAGGATTACTTGGAGCATCTACAGTTGAATTATCACCTGTGCCATATGTAACGGCAGTAAAGCAGATATCTGTATTTCAGGTTTTGGAGAGACTGGAGGCTGCAGAATTAGGTTTGTGGGTCATTGCTGATTTTATATTGTCAGCAATATTATTGTTTACTGCCCTTAATGTGTTTAAGTCATTATTTAGACTTTCGGATACAAGACCACTTGCTGGTATTTATTCGGTTATTATATTCTTTTTGGCAATAATGTTGGGGAGAAATTTATTTGAAGTGCAGGTTTTGGGATATAGTATTATTTCTCCAGTAAACATTTTTTTTGGCTATATAATACCTGTTATAGTTTTTTTGGTGGGTAAGGTGAGGAAGAAGATATAATAAAACAGTCAAACAATAAAGGAGATATTCAATGATAAGCGCAAAGAATAAAATATCAATTAGACAAGCCATGATTATGTTTCTTGTTTCGATATCTTCGGCTACCATAGGCAGTCATCCAAATGCCGCTGCGAGGGTTGCGCATCAAGCTGCATGGTTGACTCCAGTTGTAACTCTTGCTCAAATTATTCCTGTTATTTTTGTGCTAAACAGCATATTTAAAAAATATAAAGAAGAATCATTTACGGAAGTGATTGAAGATATCTTCGGGGCAGTTTTCGGAAAAATAGTTACAGTTTTTTTTGCGTTCTATTTAACAATAGTCCTTTCATTGATTGTAAGACATTTTTCCGAGAATTTTGCCTCCAGTATATTTCCAAATACAAATATTATAGTGTTTGCTGCGGTGATACTATTTTCTGCATCATTGGTTGTAAGAAAAGGTGGAATTGTTGTTTTAGCAAGAATGAGCGAAATAATGATCGTGATTCTTGTTTTAATATTTTTCCTGTTATGCATCTTAGCTGGTAAAGATATGGAAATCGACAGGCTCACACCAATAAGTTTTGTGGATTTTTTACCTGTATTAAAATCAAGTATAGGACCAATGTATTTGTGGGCTCATTTTACATTTATATTTCTATTTGGCAATTATATAAACAACAAAGAAAAACTTTTAAAGGTTTGTACAGGGACAGCTTTTCTAGGAACATTTCTTACGATTATTACTTTTGCTCTTACTGTCGGAGTCTTAGGAGCATCAACAACTGAAGTGTCGACCCAGCCTTTCTTATTAGTTGTAAAACTGATAAATGTCTTTGAAACAATTGAGAGAATTGAAGCTGCTGTTATAAGTATGTGGATGCTGTCGGATTTTATGCTGATTGCAATATTTTTATTTACTGTGCTTAATTTGTATAAGCTATTATTCAGGCTTTCAGATATTAAGCCGCTTTGCAGTATTTATCCAGTAATTGTTTTTTTGATGGGACTGATGTGGAGTAAGAATATTTTTGAATTACAGGCTTATGAACAAATATTTTCTGTGTTTCCAAATATATTTTTAGGATATATTCTGCCTATTTTGGTTTTTATCGTTGGCAAGGTGAGGAAAAAGATATAAACATGGGTTTTTCATTGCTTTCTTAGGCCTTTGTGTAGTTTGTTTGAGTTTAAGGTAAAGTGTGGTAAGATTATTATTGTAAATTTCGAGAAGAACTTTAGGAGAAATATTGTGAATAATAAAAAACAAAATGAAATAATATTGAGCAAACTAAAAATAATGTATCCTGATGCAAAATGTGAATTAAATCATAATACACCTTTTCAGTTGCTTGTTGCAACAATGCTTAGTGCCCAATCTACCGACAAGTCTGTCAATAAAGTTACTGAAGGATTGTTTAAAAGGTATCCTGAAGTGAATGATTTTGTTAAACTTAGTCAGGAAGAGCTTGAGAAGGAAATCAAAGTAATAGGTTTATACAAGAATAAGTCAAAAAATATTCTGGCAGTTTGTAATGAACTGATAAAAAATTATGATGGCGAGGTTCCTGGAGATTTTGAGGAGCTTATAAGGCTTCCAGGAGTAGGTAGGAAAACAGCTAATGTTGTATTGAGCAATGCATTTGGAGTCCCTGCAATTGCTGTTGATACACATGTTTTCAGGGTATCAAATAGGATTGGTCTTGCTAAAAGTCAAAATGTGGATGAAACAGAAAGACAGCTAATGAATAACATTCCAAAAGATGAGTGGACTTTAGCGCATCATCTACTTATTTGGCATGGAAGACGCATATGTGAGGCTAGAAAGCCAAAGTGCAGTGATTGTGATATCAGAGACTACTGTCAATTTTACATAAAATCAACTACTATCTAAAGAAAATACTGCATGTCTTTAATGTCTAGGAAATTATGGTGCCCATAATTTTTAACGACAAGTTACAGAGGACACAAAAAGCGCTTACGCGTTTTTGTTCTAAAAAAATGTTATTTAAAACAGATATCAATACGATATTTATGATAAATCATTTTGTATTTTAAAGGGAGCGTGCGTATATGTCTACTGATGCTAAAAAGTCCATAGAAAAAGTTAACAGTGGAAAACGTCAATCTAACCTGGAAATCCTAAGATCTGTGGATTCTAGGTCCGGAGATTCTACTCAGAATTTAATGCAACAGGAAATGATATTTTCCCTTGACATAGGAACTAGATCGGTTGTTGGTGTAGTAGGATATCAGGAAAACCATAAATTCAATGTTGTTGCTTCAGAGGTCATTGAACATAAAAGCAGGGCAATGCTAAATGGTCAGATTCATGACATAGAAACGGTTGCAGAGGTTGCGGCGGAGGTTCGTGATAAACTTGAAAAGAAAACTGGGTTAAAGCTTTCGAAGGTTGCTATTGCAGCAGCAGGTAGAGTGCTTAAAACGTGTGAGGTCAAGGTTGAGCGCGATATTGACATGTCTTATAAAATTGACAGGGAGTTAATTAGCAGTCTTGAAATGGAAGGCATTCAAAAGGCACAGGTAATTCTGGATGAATCAGAAGCTGAAAATGAAAAAACGCAGTTTTATTGTGTCGGCTATAGTGTAATAAACTATTATCTTAATGGTTATGTCATATCTAATCTGCTTGAACATAAAGGAAAGAAGATCGCAGCAGACATATTGGCTACTTTTTTGCCTCATGTTGTAGTAGATAGTCTATATACAGTTATGAATAAAATTGGTCTGGAAGTAATAAACCTCACTCTTGAGCCTATTGCAGCGATTAATGTTACTATTCCAAAAGACTTAAGGTTATTAAATCTAGCTTTGGTTGATATTGGTGCTGGAACTTCAGATATTGCAATTACAAGGGACGGAGCCGTTGTTGCTTATGGGATGGTACCGCTTGCGGGAGATGATATAACTGAAGTGATATCAAGGCATTATTTGTTGGATTTCAATACTGCTGAAAAGATTAAGTTAAGTCTTTCGAAATCACAAGATAGTGTATCTTTTAAGGATATAATGGGAAAAACTCACAAAGTGAAGGTGAATGATATACTCGAGGTCATAAAGCCTTCTGTTAAAAATATGGCGAGTATAATATCTGAAAAAATTCTCGAATTTAATCATAAGACTACAAATGCAGTCTTTCTTATAGGAGGAGGTAGTCACATAAAAGGTCTACCTGAAATGATTGCGGGTATTTTAGAGCTTCCTGCAGATAGAGTTGCAGTAAGGGGAAGTGAGCATGTTAGCTGTGTTAAATTCAATGGGAAAAAGCTATCAGGACCAGAATCAATCACTCCTGTTGGAATAGCAGTAACTGCTCAAATGCAGAAAGGTCATGATTTTCTATTTGTTACTGTTAACAATAGGAGCATACGGCTGTTTAATTCCAAGAAAATGACTGTATCTGATTCTTTGATACTTATTGGTTTTGATCCTGGAGATCTTATTGGAAGATCTGGTAAAAGTATATGTTATCAGTTAAATGGCATCAAAAAGATTGCAAGAGGAGAATTGTGTAAACCAGCGGAAATACTCGTAAACCAAAAACCTGCGAACCTTGAAACTGTTATTGAGTCTGGTGATGTTATTAATGTAGAGCCAGCTGTAAGTGGGAGGAATGCTGTTGTAAAGCTTTCTGACATTGTTGAAATTTTTCCAAAAAAGCAAATAACTTTTAATGGAAGCAAGATTGAAATAGGAGCAGAAGTTTTTGTTAATGGCATCCCAGCACAAAAGGATTATACTATTAAGGAAGGAGATTCGATTCTGACAAGCGAGGTTTACAAGCTTCTAGATTTATACAATAAATATGATATGAATTCTGCAGAAGTTAAATTCCTTGTTAATGGGGAAGAAGTGCCTGATGACTATATGTTAAATGAATTTGATATGGTAGAACTTGTTAAAATTGGTGCATCTAATTTAGAACCTAACCATGAAGCTACGGGTGTTTATGAAGATGATAAAAATGACCAACCTCAATTGAAAGAGGTGGATAGAAGTGAAAATATCTCATTAAATATGAATAATTCATCAGACTTGAGTAACGTAACAAAAGTGGATTATCCAGTAAAAACTAATGAATCAATTAAAACTGATTCAAATGATTCGATTTGTGTTACAGTGAATGGGAAAAATACATTGTTAAACGGAAATAAACAAAAGTATATTTTTATTGATGTTTTTAATCATATTGAGTTTGATTTGTCGAAGACCAAAGGTGCAACTTTATTTAAGTTAAATGGAGAAAATGCTTCGTTTACTGATGAAATTAAAACTGGTGATGAAATTGAAATAATATTGGAAAACTCATAATAGATCAATAATGCATTTAATATAAGAATGGTCTATCAATCGTTGCCGATTTTTAATGAATTTACAATATCCATAAATATCTTTTTCTGCTTCTTGTTCCATGATCTTTGAGGCATAAAATAGCTTATTCTATATACCTTTGTGTTTTTTTGTAAAAACAGCTCATTCGCTTTAAAAGTAATGTTTGACTTGTTGACAAAAGAATAATCCAACATAAAACCGTTGGTATTATTAATAGTTACAGGTTTCTCAGTAAAACTTTTGTAGTTTAACTGGGATGTGGATTTTGCATTATCTAAAAAAGTTTTAAGTGGCTCGGAAAGATTCCATACCTGAATGAATCCATGTGAGTAGCTTGAAGTTAAATCTATATGGTATAGGATTTCATTACCTTCGAATTGTTTTTCGCTTAAAATAAAGTCAATAGGATAATCAAATTTAAATTTACCTTTGATAGATGAAAAAGTTGAGAATTTTTCAGTCTTGGGCTTTATAAATGGGACACTTGTCTCGATTGCTAAATCAGGGTTTTGCTCATTGATGAATATATTATCAACCTTGAATTCAATTGGCAAAGAAAATGTAAGGCTATCATTTATTGTTATCTTCATTAGGAAATTTTTACCTAGAAAAACATTCAGTATGAAGAATAATAAACACCAAGCTAATAAAAACATGCCTGTACCGATCAATTTTTTTTTGTAACTGCGAATAAAAATGACACGCAAGAATAATCACATCCTAAATTTGATTTTAAATAGCTAAATGTAAAAGATTAATTGTATTTAATTTATGATATTCGTGCAAGTCACATTTTATGAATTATTCACTAAATTTTACATCCTTCATATAATAATAATATATTAATACGAGGAAGTGTTAATCATGAAAATAGTAGTTTTAAAAATGCCTAGAGTTGTTGGGAATATTTTGAAGAAGGTATTGAAAATGGCGTAATAAAATACCAGAGTGGAACTTAGGTTTCAACATGAGAGGTAAAAAAGGCAATAAAAAATAAAAAAGCATAATTAATTGCTTTTTTATTTTTTATAAAACGTACTCAAAATATAACTTGAGCATTAAACAGCTCTAGTTACTTTATTTGAGCGTAAGCATCTTGTGCAAATGTTAATTGACTTGGTTGTACCAGAATCAACAACTTTAACTTTTCTAATGTTTGGTTTCCAAGTCCTATTGGTTTTCTTGTTTGAGTGACTCACGTTTAAACCAAATCTAATATCTTTGCTGCAAACTTCACACTTAGCCATTTATAACTACACCTCCTTCAATATGGAGAAATATATTTATCAAAATCATGGTTATCCGAACCAAAGCAACTACTATTCTAACATAAAGAACTCCAATACTGCAAGTTTTTTTACAAAATTAATCAAAAAAATTTTTAAAAAGAGGAATATTTATTATTCTTTAAGGAATGATCGAAATAAATATGCTAAAATATTTATGGAAATGTAAAAGATTAATAATGTATTTAATATATACTAAATAACAAGGAACTTGGATTATGGATATTAATGAAATATTGGAAAAGCCTCTTCAATTTATTAAAGGGGTAGGCGAAGTAAGGGCTAGATATTTTCATAAGCTTGGGATTTATAATGTGATGGATATGGTTACTTATTTTCCGAGGGATTATGAGGATAGGAACAATTTTAAAAAAATAGCAACACTTTTAGATGGTGATTGTTGCACTTTTGAAGCGGAAGTTGTTTCTAGGATTTCGGAGAGCCGAATAAGAAAAGGTCTTTCGATATATAAAGCTTTGTTAAGGGATGATACTGGTACGATAACAGCTTCCTGGTATAACCAGCGTTATATTAAGAATGTGATTAGGACTGGGGAAAGATATTTTTTTTATGGCAAGATATCAAAGCGGTTTAAAACATTTGAAGTTCAGAACCCAGTCTATGAAATAATTAATGGCTTCGAAACAAAGAATATTTGTAAGATAGTGCCTGTCTATCATGCGACACTTGATCTTTCACAGAACGTTTTCAGAACTGTTATGAAAACTGCTATTGAAGCTGTTGAGGGTAAACTTCAAGAGACTTTACCACAGTGGATAATTGATAGGTATGGTCTTATGGATATTAATAGTGCTTTTTTAAATATTCATTTTCCAAAAAGCTTTGATGACTTTAAAAATGCACGCTACAGGTTAGTTTTTGAAGAACTCTTAATGATGCAGCTTGGACTTTCTAGTATAAGGAGCTCTTTAAAGGAAATTAAAACTGGTATAAGGTTTAACGAATCAAAAGAAGGCATGGATGGGTTTATAAACTCGCTGCCGTTTAAGCTTACAAATTCACAAATGAATGTTTTGAGAGAAATTGAAAATGATATGCATAGCAGCAAAGTAATGAACAGACTTGTTCAAGGAGATGTTGGATCAGGTAAAACAATTGTTGCAGCAATTGCATTATATAAAGCTGTATTAAGTGGTTTTCAAGGTGCAATGATGGTACCCACTGAAATATTGGCTGAACAGCATTATAAATCATTTGCGGAGCTTTTTGAAGCTTTTAAGGTTAATGTTGCAATTTTAACAGGTAGTAAGACTGCCAAACAAAAAAGATCCATAATTGAAAGCTTAAAAAATGGCGAGATCCAAATTATTATTGGGACCCATGCACTTTTGGAGGATAATGTAGAGTTTAAAAGGCTTGGGATTGTAGTTACAGATGAGCAGCATAGGTTTGGCGTGAGACAAAGGGCTGTTCTGTCAAAAAAAGGTGAAAATCCTGATATTCTTGTTATGACAGCAACTCCAATTCCAAGGACACTTGCTTTGATTTTGTATGGAGATCTTGATATTTCAATAATTAACGAGCTTCCTCCAGGAAGAAAGCCAATAAAGACTTATTCTGTTGATAATTCAATGAGGGAAAGAATAAATAATTTTATCAGGAAAAAGGTGGAGGAGGGAAGGCAAGTATATATTGTATGTCCTCTTGTTGAAGAATCCGAGACTATTGAGGCAAAAGCTGCAATAGAGTTGTCCCAAACGATTGCTATGGAGGATTTCAAGGATCTTAGAGTAGGGCTTATATATGGTAAAATGAAAGCAAAACAAAAAGAAGATGTTATGAGAGAATTTGTTGATGGGAATAAAGATATTCTCGTTTCTACAACGGTTATAGAGGTTGGTGTTAACGTACCAAATGCTACGCTTATGATAGTTGAAAATGCTGAAAGATTTGGTCTTTCACAGTTGCATCAGCTAAGGGGAAGGGTTGGAAGAGGAGAATCAGAGTCTTTTTGTGTTCTATATAATGAAAGTAAAGCAAAGGTATCGAATGAGAGAATGAAAATAATGGAAAAAACGAATGATGGCTTCATTATCTCAGAGAAGGATCTAGATATTCGAGGCCCTGGTGAGTTCTTTGGTACAAGGCAGCATGGTATTCCTGAGTTTAAAATTGCAAATCTATACAAGGATATTGATACGTTGAAAGTTGTACAAACAGTATCGGAAGAGATTTTAAAAGAGGACCCGTTACTAAAGAACGAAAAGAACAATGTTCTTAAGAAAGCATTAAGAGATAAATTCTCGGATAAAATAGAAAACTTGAGTTTTTTGTAATGTTTTAGGAGACTTGTATAGAATTAGACGAAAATTTGCAAAAAAATTACAAAGAATTATATAATAGGGTTGACAATTGAGAATCATGATATAAAATAACTATATATATATTTTAAGGAATGGTTGAGAATTATATAATAATGTAATTCTCGATATTCGTGATTATGAAAATTATTATTTGGAGGAATACTTATTTTAAGAGTTATCTCCGGTGATGCAAAAGGGCATAGATTAAAAACAATTAAAGGAATCACTACAAGGCCTACGACCGATAAGGTAAAAGGCTCTCTGTTTAATATTCTGGCAGCCTATATTGAGGATTCAAGGGTGCTTGATTTGTTTTCTGGAACTGGAAGCCTTGGGATTGAGGCGCTGAGCAGAGGTGCTGCATCTTCGGTATTTATTGATCAATCCCGTGAATGTGCAGGAATAATAAAGGAAAATCTTATTCATACAAAGCTTATAGATCGAGCAGAGATATACAATATGCAAGCAGAGAATGCATTAAATATGCTAAGCGAAAAAGGAAAAAAGTTTGACATGGTTTTCCTTGATCCGCCGTATTGTAAAAATTATATTCAGGAAGCCTTAATTAATTTGGATAATAATGATATAATAATTGATAGCAGTATTATAATTGCCGAGCATAGTGTTAAAGATACTCTGTCTGACGAGGTTGGAAGACTTGAGAAGTTTAGAAGCCAGAAATATGGTGATACAATACTTAGCTTTTATAGAATAAAGGAATCAGGAAGGTAGTCTAAATTGAAAGTATGTGTTTACCCAGGTAGTTTTGATCCTGTTACAAATGGACATTTAGATATTATTGATAGAGCAGCTAAGATATTTGATAAGCTTATTGTTGCTGTGCTTGTCAACTCAAGTAAGAATCCGACATTTTCTCTTGAGGAAAGAGTTGCAATGATTAAAGATATTGTTAAAGACCGCCCCAATATTGAGGTGCAGTGTTTTTCAGGTCTTTTGATTGACTTTGTAAGAGAAAAGAAAGCGTGTACAATTATAAAAGGCTTACGGGCTGTTTCGGATTTTGAGTATGAGCTTCAGATGGCACTATTAAATAAAAATCTTGATCCGGAAATTGAAACTCTATTTATGATGACAAATATAAACTATTCTTATTTAAGTTCTAGCGCAGTAAAAGAGTTGGCTAAAAATGGTGGAAATATTGATGGGCTTGTTCCAGAATGTATAAAAGATACTGTATTGGGCAAATTCGGAAAATGCCCTAAATAATAATCAAAACCGTATAATCGGGAGGAAAAATAATGGAGATCCTTTCTATTTTAGAAACGTTAGAAGATATTATTGAAAAGAGCATCAGTGTACCGTTATCAGGCAAGTGTCTTGTAGATAGGGAGGAAATATTTGAGATCATTAAGGAAATGAGACTAAAGCTTCCAGAAGATCTGAAACAGGCCAAGTGGGTGAAGGAAGAGCGCCAGCGTATTTTACATGAAGCTCAGAAAGAAGCCAATAGTATACTAAAAGAAGCTGAGAATAAAATATCCGAGTTGGTTGACGATCATGAAATTACTCAGAAAGCATATGAACAGGCAAATGAGATTGTTGCAAATGCCCAGAAAAATGCCAAGGAGATTCGCCTTGGAACAAGGGAATATGCTGATGGAGTTTTGGACAAGGTAGAAGAGATTCTAAAGGATACATTGGATGTTATTAAGTCGAATAGGACTGAGCTCAAGTAATTTTAATCTATTAAGCTAAAGTGCGATGCATGGCTAACTGTGCATCGTTTTTTGTTATCCGCATGGAAGAAAATGTCAGTAAATTCTTTTTTGTTTTCACTTCAGTTTGACAAAATACTCAATATAAAAATTATATAATATACATAATTAAGGCAATTGATGAATATAAGTATATAAATTAAATACAATTAATTTTTATACTGTATTTGATATAAATAAATAATATGGAAGAGGTAACAAAATTGGAAATTTATTTAGATGTTCTTTTTATGGAAAATGTTATCATTAATTTCTTGATACTATTTGTGACAGCAAAGCTATCGAAGATAAATGTATCCAGTTTAAGGCTTGCTATTGGAGCAATGATTGGAGCTTTATATGTTATCATTCTTGTACTTCTTCCAGGAATGAAAATATACGGTACATTAATTGCAAAAGTTTTGCTTTCATTTGCAATTATTGCAGTTACGTTTTCACCTGAGAAGATTAAAGGCTTTCTTAAAACACTGGTAATGTTTTATATATCAACATTTGTTTTTGCAGGAGCTTCATTTGCATTTATATACTTTAACCAAAATGGTGGGTTTGTGAGAAATGGAATTATCTATGTGTTTGGGAGATCAAAGCTATCGCTTATTTTGATGTCTGTTATTTCTGCGGGAATTGTAATTAAGATAGTAGTAGAAATACTGTCAAACAGATTCGTAAAAGAAAAGCTTTTATTGCCCATTAAGATTTCCTTTGAAAATAACTTCATTGAATTGAACGCCCTTGTTGATACAGGTAACTCACTTCATGATCCATTAACAAACATGCCAGTAATAATAGTTGAGTTTTGTGCTATCAAGGATGTTTTACCGCCAGATATTCAGACTATTTTTAAGGACTCAATGGAGAATGATTTTGATAGCATTTCGAATGTTATTTCTCAATCTAAATGGTATTCCAGATTCAGACTTATACCTTTCACTTCAATAGGTAAGGATAACGGAATGTTGATAGGTTTTAAGCCTGATTTAATTGAAATAGGTGAAAATGAAGAGAGAAAGGGGGTTAAAGATGTAGTCGTTGGTATATATAACAAAGCTTTGTCAAGGAATGAATCTTACAGGGCACTTCTAAATCCGGAGTTGGTCTAAAATAAGGGGGCTTTTTAAATGTTTTTAATAAGGAAGGTCAAGCTGGTTTTATTAATAAAGTACATTGATGTTTTGAGGAGATTTGGAAGATTTAAAGGATTTCCAGTACACTACATAGGAGGAAGTGAAGCACTGCCACCACCTTTAAGCAGCGATGAAGAAAGCTTTCTATTGAACAAGCTCGAAAATAGCGATTTTGGAGTGAAAACAATATTAATAGAAAGAAACCTAAGGCTTGTTGTATACATAGCTAGAAAGTTCGAAAACACAGGAATAGGGGTTGAAGATCTGATTTCAATTGGAACGATAGGTCTTATAAAAGCAATAAATACATTTAATCCTACAAAGAATATTAAGCTTGCAACATATGCATCAAGGTGTATTGAAAATGAGATACTTATGTTTCTAAGAAGAAATAACAGGATCAAATCGGAAATATCTATTGACGAACCTCTAAATGTAGACTGGGATGGGAATGAACTATTGCTGTCAGATATACTAGGTACGGAGAATGATCTTATACATAGGAGTTTAGAGGATGAGGTGGATAAGGAACTTCTTAATATGGCGATAAAAAAGCTTACAAATAGAGAGAAGAAAATAATGGAGCTAAGGTTTGGGCTTGAAAGCGGTGTTGAAAAAACACAAAAAGAAGTTGCAGATATGTTGGGTATTTCTCAATCATATATTTCTAGGCTTGAAAAAAGAATAATATGCAGATTAAAAAAGGAAATAAATAGGATGATGTAAAAAGGTAGCTGAAGCATGTGTGTAGTCTGTAATCTAGTAAAATAGCGGTTTGTCAAGGCGTTTTTGAAATATTTTTTATTCTCTTTTTACACTAAATTCAGTATAAAAAAAACCTCCACGGCAATAATGATAATGTCAAAATAAATGTTGCCGGGAGGTTTAATATGCTAGTTAATAAAGTTGAAATATGTGGAGTAAATACATCTAAATTACCGATATTGTCCAATGAACAAAAGAAAGTGCTTTTTGAGAGGATGCACAAAGGAGATATCTCGGCAAGGGAAGAATTTATTAGAGGAAATCTTAGGCTCGTACTAAGTGTGATACAAAGATTTAATAATAGAGGGGAATATGTTGATGATCTTTTCCAGGTAGGTTGTATAGGGCTTATTAAAGCAATTGATAATTTTGATGTCAGCCAGAACGTTAAATTTTCTACCTATGCTGTTCCAATGATTATCGGAGAGATACGAAGATACCTAAGAGATAATAACTCTATAAGAGTTAGCAGGTCTTTAAGGGATATTGCTTATAAGGCCCTTCAGGTAAAGGAAAGGCTCACAAACAACAACTCTAAAGAACCCACTATTGATCAAATTGCCAAAGAACTTGAACTTGCAAAGGAAGATGTTGTATTTGCTTTAGATGCAATACAAGACCCTATTTCGCTGTTTGAATCGGTATATCATGATGGTGGTGATGCGATTTTTGTCATGGATCAGGTTAGTGATGAAAAAAATCATGATGATAATTGGCTTGAGGGAATAGCGTTAAAGGAAGCAATGAGGCGTCTAAATGACAGAGAAAAGCATATTCTTAATCTGCGCTTTTTTGAGGGAAAGACACAAATGGAAGTGGCAGATGAAATAGGAATTTCGCAAGCGCAGGTTTCTCGACTTGAAAAAACTGCCCTTATGCACATGAAAAAGTATATATAAGGGGATTTCAAATGTAAGTGGATTATAAGGGGACAATGTACCTGTCCTCTTATAATAAGTAAAGTATTACATTGATTATTTAGTCACAGCTTATATCTTTCTCTTAGTGTTTTTTCATCAATATCCATTTGTATTAAGTTTTCTGCATTTTTGTTATCTTCTCTTAATCTATATAGATTATGTAGGATAAGAGCTATTAATAAAACTATTATCCCTTTATATACTGGTCTCAAAATGATAAAGTGGTTTACTATCAAAATAGATGCAAAGTTTATTATTGAGTATATATATATAAATAAAGTGTTTGGTGCTTTTTTTGCAAACAGTATACCTATTATTAATATTATAAATAAAAGAGGCAATAGAAATAAGTAAGTAAAATATCTAACCTCTAAAGCGGATCTATAATTTAATATATTTAATGCTTCATCATAATCATTTCCTCCATCTATATGAATTTTACTCACAACTGGATGCTCTTTTAACCAACTTAGATAGTCTTGCGATGTATAATCAGGGTTTGTCTCAAAAATATTGTCTTTATCAATCTGTGATTGCATAGCAGAAAGCCTATATAGTGGGCTTATTTCAATTTTTAAGACATTATCAAGGTTATACTGTATAACTTGTTCATTAATAAAAAATGAGACTAATGTTATTGCAATGCATAAAATAAACAATACCTTTTTGCTGAGATTATTCATAAAGTCCTCCATATTAGGCGATTTCAAAAATTTCCTTATATATAAGATTATAATACAAAATAATGCTTGTCAATATTTCACAGTGTTTTGTTTTTGGTGATGGAATCACTAATTATTTGCGTGAATATTCATTATTTGTTAGAATATAAGAGAAAGTCATATAGTGAATAAGGTGCATAAAAATGATTTCAAAATGGTTTAATTCGAAAAGACTCCGGGAAAAAGTAAGGATATTATTTTTACTACTGGTACTTACTTACATAACAACGATTTGTTCCGTGTATTATTTTTTTATTAAAAAAAACATGCTTGGCTATATGCTCGAAAGCAATTATAATACGATGGTTTCCATTGGAAATAATCTTAATGTTGAGCTAGAAGCAGTTGGTACAATGAGTCAGTTGATTATGACAGACAGTAGCGTTATAAAGTTTTTAAAGCATCCGAATGCTAGCACTACAAGGATTTCACATAATGCAATAATGGCTATGTATGATATTAGCAATAACTTTAACTATGTATCTTCCATATATGTATTTAAGAATAATAAAGAGTACATAAATATTTCAAACCAGGTTACCAATATTAATATGAATATTATAAATGACATAGGTTGGCAAAGAGAAGTTGTTGAAAAGGCAGGTTCATATGTCATAAAGTTGAATGGTGACGGAGCATTTATCAGAAAGACAGGTGAGCCTATTATTTCAGTTGTTCGACTGATAAATGATTTAGATACCCAGAAGCCAATTGGAATGATTGTGGTTAATCTGAATATGGATATACTCAAAAATTCATTTAAAGATATGACCACAGAAGATAGACATTTCTGTTATTTTGATAATAATCAGGAGATTTTATATCAAGTTGATGATTTTATTAGATTTGAAGGATTTGAGAAGATGAAAGTGGATGATAAAGAGTTCAATCAAGCAGTTGACAATTCATTCAATGATACTAAAATCCTCTCATATTGCCATATTCCAAATACGCCATTAATTTTGGTTGAATCGGAAAAGGTATCATTTTTAGGTTACATATCTATTCAGACAATTATTTTAAGTATAATCTTGATTGCTTTATCAATAATCAGCTTCAGTATAATTGTACTATTTATATCAGTATACATTGAAAAGCCAATTGAAAGACTTATTCAATATATGAATATTGGTAAAATAGGGTTTGAAAAAGAGAAGTACAAAAAAGAGTTTAGATTAAGAAAAGAAGTCAGAGAATTAATGAAAAATAAAGTTAATCTCATTGAAATAAACCAGATTATCGACGAGTTCACAGAAAAAGAAAAAGCTATGCAGAAAGCTGAGCTACAGGTTTTGCAGGAACAGATAAAACCCCACTTTTTGTACAATACATTAAGTACGATAGGTGACCTTGCATTGCAGAACTCAGCTGAAGATGTTTATGATGCAGTTGAAACCCTTGGAGCTTTTTATAGAAGATTTTTGAACCAAGGGAGTAGGGAAATAACTATAAGAGAAGAGATTGCAATAGTTCAGGATTACTTAAAGCTCCAAAAACTAAGATATCAAGATGTTTTCGAAGATGAGTATGAGATAGAAGAAGACCTATTGGATTTCAGAATACCAAAGCTTATATTACAGCCTCTAGTAGAAAACAGTTTATACCATGGCATAAGACCAAAAGGAGAAAAGGGAATCATAAAAATATCTATTTTTAAGCAAAATGGTAATGTCCATATAAATGTTTTTGATACAGGAGTAGGTATGAGTAGGCAGCAGATTGAAACATTGATGGATGTGGAGAATAATAAAAGCTTTGGGTTTAAAGGGACAATAGAAAGAATAAGATTCTATTACGATGTTGAGGATGTTTTTGAAATCAACAGTATCGAAGGGGAATACTTTAAAGTAGAAATAATCGTCCCATTAACAGGGGGGTAAGCACATTGTACAAAGTAATGATAATTGACGATGAGAGATCAATTAGAAATCTATTAAAGAACATTATTAAACTTGAAGAATTGAATGTAGAGATTGTTGGAGAAGCTGAAAGCGGCATTGAGGCTATTAATACTATCGATAGTATTCGACCTGATATAGCATTTGTGGACATAAAAATGCCGTTTATGGATGGTATTGAGTTTTCGATGCTAGCTAAAAAGAAATATCCAGGTCTAAGCATAATTATATTGACAGCTCTAAGTGAATTTGAGTATGCAAGAAAGTGCATAGGGATCGGAGTGTGTGAGTATCTTTTAAAGCCTATCGTAAGGAAAGAAATACGCGAAGTATTGCAAAGGATTATAAAGGAGATGGATTCTGGCAAATACAAAAATGAGGTAAAAGTAGAAGCTGTATCAAAATGCAATTCATTAAAAAATAATTCAATAGACAAGATTAAAGAATATATTGAAGAGAACCATATCAAGCCTGACTTGGATTTGACTACAATAGCTCAACAATTTGGGTTTAATTCAAGCTATTTAAGCAGATTGTTTAAAAGTGAAACAGGTGTTAATATTATAGATTATATTACAGAGTGCAGGATTAATAAAGCAATTGATTATGCCAAGAAGGGAACGCTAATGTATATTACTGCTAAAATGGTAGGAATACCTGATCCGAATTATTTCGGAAAGTGCTTTAAAAAATATACCAATCATAATTATTCTGAATATTTAAAAAGTAACAAAAATGAAAAAAATGGATTCTATGGATAATTAATAAATCGCTTTATAATAATTGGATTCTGTGATAATATATACATACTTGGATATGAGGAGGTGTTCTAATGAAATGCCCTTTTTGCGGCTATATTGACGATAAGGTCATTGATTCAAGACCAACAGAAGAAAATGCAGCCATCAGAAGAAGAAGAGAGTGTTCAAAGTGTCAAAAGCGCTTTACAACTTATGAGAAAGTTGAAAGCTTACCTCTTATGGTTATTAAAAAAGACAAAACTAGACAAATGTTTGATAGGCATAAGCTGATGAACGGGCTTTTAAGGGCATGTGAGAAAAGACCTGTATCTATCGAGGATCTTGAAAAGCTTGTTAACTACATTGAGAGCCAGATTCATAATTCTTTTAAAAGAGAGGTTACATCACAGGAACTTGGAGAAATGGTAATAATGAAGCTTAAGGAGCTTGATGAGGTTGCATACGTTAGGTTTGCGTCCGTATATAGGCAGTTTAAGGATATCAATACCTTTATGGATGAGCTTAGAAAAATAATCAAGGAAAAATAGTTCTTGAGTTTTATTGGGGGATTCTATTGATGAATGAGGTGTTGGATAAAAATCTGAAGCTTCTCTACAAATACCAGCCTGAGGTATATAAAAAAATAGAGATGTATATAGAAAAAAGATATACTCCTAAGAATGGGCTAGTTGACAGGATAGTGCTAGTGCGACAGGATGATTTAGTTATCAATATGATGGTTGAAAAGGATAACAAAGAATATCTTATTTGCAATCATGAAGATCCTATTGGAGAAGCGTATGCGTGGATTGACAAGTTTATTGATCCATCGAATAAAGCAGATATAGTTTTTGGAATGGGATTTGGATATCATCTTGAGGTTCTGCTTACTGGATTCAAAAAAAAGAAGGTTATAATCGTTGAACCAGATATCGAGTTATTTTACCAAATACTTAGCATCAGAAACCTTGAGCTTATTATAAAAAAGTCGGAAATATTTCTTGATGAAGCAATAGAGCCTGTATTAGCAAGGCTAAATACTTTGATGTGGGACACGGAGTCGGGAGGTATACAATGTGAGCCTTTTGAAGTTTACGGGTATGTATTCAAAAGCCTTTGGGATGAGCTTAGAAATAAGTTTATCAAGCAAGCAGAGAATTTTAATGTCGATTTCGCTACAAAAAGAAGGTTTGGAGAGCTTTGGGCATCAAACAGCATAAAAAATTCCTCCAAATTATCACAAGTTTCAAATTCTCAGGGACTTATAGGTGGATTTAAAAATATACCTGGGATTCTTGTTTCATCAGGACCATCTCTTCAAAAAAATATTCATTTGATTAAAGAATTAAAAGATAAATGCTTGATATTAGCTGCAGGTACAGCTGTTAAGAAGCTGGAAGAGAGCGGCATAACACCTCATTTTATGGTGGGCATTGATGCTAGTGATGAGGAGGGCGAGCTTCATAAAAGTGTAAAAAGCAGTGAGATATGTTTTGTTTACACTAACCAAATATCAACAATTTCGTTAGATAGCTATAAGGGACCGAAGTTCTTTATGAATTATCCTGTAGATATGTTTTCAGCAGAATTAATGAGGTTTCTAAATGTTAAATCTGAGTTTTTTTTAAGCGGTCCGTCTGTATCAAATACAGCGGCTGATATTCTCTTTAAGATGGGGTGCAATCCCATAATCCTCTTAGGACAGGACCTTGCATACACAGGTGTTGAAGTCACTGGTGAAAAAGAACCCAATCAAAATATGGTAATTGATAAGGATATCTATGGAAATGATATTTATACAAATCAGGTGTTTATTTCAATGAGGAACTGGTTTGAGGGATACTTTGAAAAGATAAAACTTAAAACGAGAGTTATAAACGCAACTGAGGGTGGACTTAATATAGGCAATGCAGAGAATGTTTCATTGATTGATGCGATAAAAGAGTTAAACATTGAAAAAAGTGACATTGGTTCAATTGTGAGAGCAATCTATAATAAAAACAGATTCCCTGAGGACTTCGATCAAAAATATTCAGAGTTCAAAAATAAAGTGATTTCTGAGATTAAAAAGTTTGAAAGGCTTTTTGATGAACAGGAGAGTATATTGCAGTCTATAAAGATAGGAACTTATCATCCTGCCAAAAACAAGAAAGTATTTGAGAAGATGACTCGAAGAGTCAGTGAAATCACAGATATGCTTATTGGATCAGGGATTTACAACATGCTTCTTAAAAATATGATTGATATTGATTTCTATTTTATTAAGCTTGAGGCTGACAGGGCGATTATGGAATTGAACGAATACGAAAAAGTCAAGGAAGTATTTACACAAGCTGTAAAACATCAGATTACTTTAACCAGAGAAAAGATTGCTATAATAAAAAAAGATTTGAGTAAAGATCAATTGCCTTTAATTAAGGCATGACATACACAGAACAAAACCGCAAAGCGGCTTTTGTGTCCTCTGTAATCTGTCGTTAGAAATTATGGGCACCATAATTTCCTAGACATCAAAAAAGCCATCATTTATATGATGGCTTTTTATAAGTATTGTATTTGTTGTTTAATATTACATTTTGTTTGAAACATTATTGAATAGGTCGCCGATCTTTGGACCAAGAACTACTAGAGCTGCAATTACTGCTACTGCTATAAGTGAAATAATCAAACCGTATTCAACCATACCTTGACCTTTTTTACTTCCTAAACGAGCTTTTAAGTAATCAGCATAAATTTTTAACATAATAAAGACCACCTTTCATAATAAAAAACGTTGATTTGGGTTATAGATTTAAAGGATTTAGTAGAAAATTCAGATGTTATGTTATATTTGATTAGTTCTTTGGGATTTGGTTGCCGGCTTTTTTGTTTGGCTTTCGTTCACCTTATATTTTAATTATAAGGGTTTTTATTCTGGTTTTCCATATGCCGCAAGTACTCATTTATATGGTACGATATTCCTAGATAAGTTATGGGTATGTAAGAATGTGGTTTTAGAACGCTTTAACTGAATTTTGTGATAGATAAATGTAATAGATTAATCATATTTAATAGAGAAAGGAATTTTAAGATATGAGAGTTGAACATATTGCTATTTGGACTTTAGACATGGAAAGGCTTGCGAGCTTTTATGAAAAGTATTTTAATGCTAAGAGAAATGATAAGTATAGAAACGATAAGGGTTTTGAATCGTATTTTTTGGTATTTGATGAAGGGGCAAGGCTTGAAATAATGAAAAAGCCGTCAATAGATACCACTCTTCATGTAGAATGTATAGGATATGCACATGTAGCATTTTCTGTAGGTAATAGAGAAAATGTGATTTCATTGACACGGAGAATAGAAAATGACGGATATAAAGTTGTGTCAAAGCCAAGGACTACTGGAGATGGATACTTTGAAAGTGTAATACTTGACCCTGATGGCAATATTGTGGAAATAACGCCTTAATAAATCTTAAATGCTGTTCTTATATTCCATAGGTGTCATCCCTGTAAGCTTCTTAAAAAGTCTATAGAAATAGGTTACATCGGAAAAACCTACTACTTCTGCGATTTCATATATTTTATATTTTGGATCTGCAAGAAGTTTCTTTGCTTCTTCAACCCTAATGTTGTTCAATATATCAATAAAATTGTTTCCTGTCTCTTTCTTTAAAAGCTTGCTTAAATACCAAGTACTAATATAAAGTTCTTCTGATAATGTTTTAAGACTAATATTTTTTGCATAGTGTTCCTTCAAATATATAAGTGCTCTATTGACTAAGTATTTAGAATTCTTATTAGAATCAGTCTCCTGAATATTTAAAGTTAAATCTAATATATCAATTGAATCGGTGTTTGATTTTTCAGAATCTGTATTCAAATGAAACTTCTTTCCAGCATAATTTTCATTTGCTTTTTTTACAAGGAGCTTATATTGTTCCTTTTTTTCCTTTGCTTTCTTAAGTTCCTTAATAGCATCTTTTACTGCTTGAGATAATTCTTCAACTTTAGAAGGTTTTAGAAGGAATCTGAACGCTCCAAGCTTGATTGCTTCCTGGGCATATTCAAAATCTCTGAAACCTGATAGTATAATAATTCTACAGTCGTCTTTCGCGCATTTTATTTCAGATATCATCTCAAGACCAGTCTTAGAAGACATTCTGATGTCGGTAAATACAATATCAGGCTGGAGCTTGTTTATAAGCTCTAACCCATCTTCACCATCTTCAGCCTCTCCAACTATCTCGCAATTCATACTTTTCCAGTCGATAATTTTTCTTAATCCTTCTCGTATGATTTCTTCATCGTCAATAAGTACAACTTTAATCATTCATCTACTCCTTGAGTCTCATTGAAAGGAAGCTTCAGTATTATTGTAGTTCCCTTTGCAGTTTCACTGAATATATTGAGACCGTATTCCTTTCCGTATATAAGCTTTATTCTTTTGTATACATTCATTATACCAATCTTTGTCCGATTTTCATATTGATTTTCTTTTTGATTTTCATTTTGATTTTCATTATCATCTTCAAGGTTTTGTTTGAGTTTTTTTAAAGTCAAGTCATCTATGCCAGTTCCGTCATCAGCAACAATAATGAGTAACATATTTTCTTCAATCGAAATAATGAGCTCTACAGTACCCCCACCTTTTTTGGTTTCAAGACCATGGTAAATTGAGTTTTCAATAAGCGGTTGAATAAGAAGCTTTGGTATTTTATAATTTAAAGCATCATCATCAATTGACTTGACAAAGGATATCTTTTTGCCAAACCTTTTTTGAATAAGAAGGTTATAGTTGTCTATGTACTCTAATTCACGAAAAATTGGTATCATTTTTTCATCATGTCTATTGAGGTTTGCTTCAATTATCGAAGATAGTGCTGTAATCATTTCGCTAATGTCTTCAACCCCATAAAGCTTTGCTTTCCAATTTATCGTTTCAAGTGTATTATATAAAAAATGAGGATTAATCTGAGCTTGAAGAGCTTTAATCTGAGCATCCTTCATTAAAAGTTTTTCTTTATACACCTTGTTAATAAGTCTGTTTATCTCTTCAGACATTTTGTTAAATGTCTTGAATAGTGAGCCGAGTTCATCATTGCGGTCTGTTGTTACAGTTATTCCTGTTTCACCCTGTTCTATTTTATCCATACTATACACTAAGATATTGATCGGTTTAATAATATCTCTATAGATGATATAAATAAGAACAAGCCAAATTGGAATTGTTATTAAGCATAGCATGACGATAATTATCATTATTCGCTTAAGATCAAAGAGAAGCATATCGGAAGAAACTGAAGCCGCAAGCTTCCATTTGGATGAAGCTATTTTGTTAAAAAAGATATAAATTGTATCATTTTTATATTTTTTCTTGAACAAACCATTTGGTTCCGAGATAATTGCAAGCTTATTAACTTGATCAACAATTTCTTGTTTGAATGAATTTTTTTCAAATAATAAATCGTTGTCTTCGTTGTAAATACTGACATTCTGTACATCATAAGAAAGATAATTTCGGATCTCTGAAAAAAGAAAATCAGTATTTATCTTAAATATTAGCGTTCCAATTTTCTCGTTTGTCATGTTGTCAGATATTGTTCTTGTAAGATAAATTGATTCTACCTTTCCATTTTTTTTAACAAAATGCCATGTTGGCTTGCCGTTAGTGATTTGTGCAGACTCTAAAAGTTTTTTATCGTTAAGAATATCTTGGATGTTGACATTTGGATCTTTTGAAACATAAAAAGACTTTTGGTTATAATTAAAACGAAAAATAATCAATTCAAATTCTCGTGACGTTAGATAGCTTGTAAGATAAAGCTCGATGTTGGATTTAAATGTCTCGGTATTGGAAATATAAGGGTCATTAAGACCTGATTTAAGCTGGTTGTTTGCATTGTATAGTTTATCATCAATTAATAGCTTTGCAGAAAGCTTTATTATGTTATCGACTCTATCTGAAAGTATTGATGTATATACACTGGCATTTTTTGTAAGCGAATCAATTGCTTTTTCTTTAAATACCTTTGCGTAACTTTGATAACTAATATAAGCCATGAATATTACTGAGTATATTATTAAAATAAGTATCAAAAGTATTAATTTAGTTTTTATTGAAATGTTATTATATATTTTCCTTAATAATTTTGGATACACCATTAGTTTCCTTTCTCATCTTTTCATCAATTTAGTTTATTATGGTTTATGAATTCACTTTGTATTGTTAAAAATTCGACAGCAAATAATTAAAATCCTTCTAAATATTAATTGTATTTAATCTAAAATTCATATAAGAAATTATCAAATACAGTATTATTGAGAATACTTAAATAATAAGTTATAATATGAAAGATATCTATACAATCTATATAATCTATATAATCTATATAATCTATATAATCTAGGTAAAAAAAATTTACCCAGACGTGGAGGTAACTAATTTGAATCAAAGGTTTAAAAATAATAAGCTAATATATAACTCAGTAAATGGAGTGGATTTTTTACAGTTTGAAAATTTAAAAAAATATGATAATATATTAAAACACTGTTTTTCTACGCGGAAAGGTGGTGTGAGTACAGGGGTATACCAGTCTTTGAATTTAAGTCTCAATAGAAATGATAAAAGGGAAAATGTTATTGAGAATTATAAACTTCTGACAGGAGCACTTGGAATTGACTTTGAAAACTTGGTTTTATCAAACCAGATCCACGATAATAAAGTAAAAGTAGTAGAAGAAAAGGATAGGGGTAAGGGAATAATTTGTGACAGTGATATAATTGGATATGATGGATTGGTGACAAATAAAAGAGGTGTAGCACTTGTAACCTTTTATGCGGACTGTGTCCCAATATTCTTTTTTGATCCTAAGGAAAAAGTTGCAGCGGTCTCACACTCAGGTTGGAAAAGCACCCTCAAGGGTATAGCACGCGAAACAATACAAATAATTATAAATGAATTTAGTTCAAAGCCTGAGGATATTGAAGTTGTCGTTGGACCGTCAATTATGAAGTGCTGTTTCGAAGTAGGTAATGAGGTTTATGAAGAGTTTTCAAAGAAATATGAGAATATTGATTTGTTTGCATACCGTATTAGCAATGAGAAATGGAAGCTTGATCTGCATGGAATGATTAAATATGACATTTTAAGTGAGGGTATCCTTGAAGATAATATCTTGTTGAGTGGGGTATGTACTAAGTGTAATAATGATATATTTTTTTCGCACAGAGGGGATAATGGCAAAACAGGTACCCTTGCAGCAATAATGCAGATTTTATAGAGACGGGGAGGATTTAATGAAAAGAATATGGCTTTTGATATCAATTATTTCAATTAACCTTTTATTCTCATCATGTAGTTTAAGAGATAGTATAGATATTGGGAATAATTTAATAAACAGTGAAGATCAAGGATTTGTAGGAGATGTAATGGATAAAGGTCCTCAAAGGGGAGGTTCTTTGAAGACTTTTAGCACATACCCAGATACTTTAAATCCTATATTGACTAAAAATCTTTATGTCAAGGACTTTTCAATGCTTATATTTGAAAGCCTTGTCAGAATGGACAGATATCAACGTCCTGTTCCTTTACTTGCCGATAAGTGGCTTGTATCAGATGATGGCTTGACGTGGACGTTTTATCTTCGGAAGAATATAAAGTGGCAGGATGGTAGTCAGTTTACTGCAGATGATGTTGAGTTCACCATTTCAACATTACTTGATCCTAAAGTTGACAGTGTTTACAAAAAGAATGTTGAGAATATTTCTGCATGTGTTGCGGTTAGTAAGGATACGGTTAAGATAATTCTTAAAAAGCCGAATTCTTTTACTACTGAATTAATGACTTTTCCAATAATATCAAAAAAATACTTTGCTGGCGAATATATGGCGAAATCATCTAAAAACAATGCTCCCCTTGGAACTGGTCCATATAAGTTCTTGTCATATGATGTTGAGAAAAATATAAAGCTCACAGTAGATGAAAACTGGTGGAGGTTTTCGGAAAAGCTCGAAAGTATTCCTTATATTAATGAAATTAATATTAAGCTTTATAAAAATAGCAATGACTTGCTTGTTGCATTTCAGGATGAGGAGATAGATGTAGCTTATATTAAAAATAGAGATTTTAGTAAGTTTAATGGTAGATCGGATATTAAACTGAAAAAATTTCCAAGTAACAACTATGAATTTATTGCAATAAATACCACAAACGCAATATTAAAGGAAAAGTCAGTAAGACATGCTTTGGCATATGCAATAAACAAAGTAAAACTTATAGAAAAAATTATGCCTGGCGAAGCAGTAGCTGCAGACATGCCCGTGATTCCCGATACCTGGCTTTATGAGAACAATGCTCTTTCATTCAATCCAAGCAGCCAAAAAGCAAAGGAAGTGCTTGTAGAAAATGGCTGGAGAGATAATAATGGGATTTATTATAAGTCCATATTGGGGGTTCCGAGAAATCTCGAGTTAACAATGCTTGTTAATGAAGATAATGACTTAAGAACAAAAGTAGCTGAGGAAATAGGAGTGCAGCTAAAGGAAGCAGGAATTTCTTTAAAGGTTGAGAAAGTCAAGTGGGAGGATGAGTTCAAAAAGCTAAATTCAAAGCAATATGATTTGGCTTTGATCGGATGGAGCATTCCTAATTATTCGGATATGTCATATGCGTTTTCTGGAGAATTATCGGGTGGATTTAATGTTACAGGCTTTAAAAATGAGACGGTTGAAAGCTACCTGTCTCAAATACAAAGCGAAAATGATGATTCAAAGAAGGAATCCATGTTTTTTAACATGAGAAGTATAATAAGTGATGAAGTACCATATATAGGGCTGTATTTTTACAATCATGGTGTTTTGTTTAATAAAAGAGTGCGAGGGGACTTGAATTCTTACCAGTGGAACAAGTATAATGATATAACGAAATGGTATTTGCCTATTTCTGAGGACTAAGGCGATGGCATCAAATAAAAATTTGGAGGACATAAAAATGATTTGGGTTATAATTATTGTAGGTGCTGTTTTGTTAGATCAGTTAACAAAATATATACTAATTAGTAATTTGGGCTTAGAACAGCAGATTGTCGTAATTGATAATTTTTTTAATATTACACATTGGACAAACTCTGGAGCAGCATGGGGGATTTTTCAAAACGGAAGAGTATTCTTTATACCTATGACGATTGTATTAACAGTTATTCTAGTGCGAATTATGATTAAGAATGACAGTAGGTTTTTAAAGCTTTCCATAGCTTTGACTCTTGGCGGCGCATTTGGGAACTTCATTGATAGAGTATTTCGTGTAAGTGTAGTTGACTTTTTGCAATTTTTTATAGGATCATATCAATTTCCTGTTTTTAATGTAGCTGATATGTTTATTGTTATAGGAGCAGGATTGTTGATTTTTTATATGCTTTTCATGCATAAAACGAAAGATAGCGAGTCGAAAGAGGAAATTGAAAAAACGGTTGGAAATGATAATAATGGATAATACCATCATATAAGGGAGATTAAATGGAAAAGATAAAACTTGTATCAGATAAAGGTGAAGTCAGAATTGATGCTTGGCTTTCATCTGAGATTGAAAATTATTCGAGAACATACATTCAAAAGTTGGCTGAGGACGGTTTAATAACTGTTAATGGGAAAACAGTAAAGTCAAACTACAAGTTAAAGCAAGGGGATGAAGTAGTTGTTGATATACCAGACTCTGTTAAGCTTGATGTGAAGGCAGAAAAGATTGACTTAGAAGTGGTCTATGAGGATCAGGATTTGCTGGTGATAAACAAGCCAAAGGGTATGGTTGTTCATCCTGCAACTGGTAATTATTCGGGAACCCTTGTAAATGCACTGATGGACTATTGTGGTGATAATTTATCAGATATAAATGGAGTGATTAGACCTGGGATTGTTCATAGAATAGATAAGGATACAACAGGGCTTCTGGTTGTTGCAAAAAACAATACCTCTCATGAAAAGCTTTCGGACATGTTGAAAGTACATGAAATTAAAAGGATTTATGTTGCGCTTGTTGATGGAGAAATAAGAGAAGAAACTGGTAAAATTGATGCCCCTATAGGCAGACATCCAGTCGATAGAAAAAAGATGGCTGTCAATACAAAAAGTGGACGTCGCTCAGTAACTCATTTTAAAGTACTTGAAAGATTTAAAGATTTGACGCTGATAGAAGCAAGACTAGAAACAGGAAGAACGCATCAGATCAGAGTTCATATGTCATACATAGGATATCCAGTTTTAGGCGATGAGCTTTATGGAAGAAGGAAGAAAGCTTTTGATGTTGATGGACAAGTGCTTCATGCAAAAATTCTAGAGTTTGTACATCCAAGGACAGGAGAAAATATGAGGTTTGAGGTAGGTCTACCTGAATACTTTCAGGAAATACTAGATACATTAAGAACAAATGGTTAAAGATTTTTTTAAAAAGTATAGACAATACAATACTGTTATGATATCATTAATTAAAACTTAATACTACACCTTTAAATAAGTCCAGAGAGGCTGAAAGGTAGTGTTTACGAGAATTGCTAAGTCGTATTATAGCTTCCTACCTTTTGGTTGGAAGCTTTTTTGAATGTATAGAATATTATGATTTTAAAATGATTCTTATGGGGGGCCTAGAGATGGTCAGTAAAGCAGAGATAATGGATGAAAATGCTATTAACAGAGCGATAATAAGAATATCTCATGAGATTATTGAAAAAAATAAGGGTATTGAAGATATTGTATTGATCGGTATTCAGCGAAGGGGAGTTCCACTAGCAAGAAGAATAGCTAAGACAATAAGGGAGATTGAAGGAATTACAGTACCTGTTGGAATTCTTGATATCACTTTTTATCGTGACGATTTGAGCACGCTTGCTGAGCATCCAGTTGTAAATGGTACTGAAATTAACTTTGTAGTAAATGATAAAAAGATAATTCTAATCGATGACGTTTTATTTACTGGAAGGACTGCAAGATCAGCTATAGACGCGGTCATGGATATTGGAAGACCAAAATCGATTCAGCTAGCAATACTCATAGACAGGGGTCATAGAGAGTTGCCGATTAGGGCTGATTATGTGGGAAAAAATGTTCCAACTTCTAAAAATGAAGTTATACATGTAAAATTGATTGAAATTGATAATTCAGATAATGTTGTAATAAGCGATTTGGAAAAAGGAATTTCACACTAAAGTTTATTGGAAGGATAAAAAAGATGAGAATGGATATTTATGGACTTTTAAATAAATATATTAATGTAAGGGATGTATTTTATTCATCCACATCATTTGGCTTTTTTATTTTTCAATATTGCTTATTTGGAAGAAAGCATCTATTAGATATTTAATAGTAAGGGTATTTGCCCTTACTATTTTTTTGGAGGAATTTACGAAGTAAATCCTAAAATCGATGGGGCTCAATGCCCCTGAGATTTTGATTGGAGGAATTTACGAAGTAAATCCTAAAATCGATGGGGTTCAATGCCCCTGAGATTTTGATTGAAGAATTTATTATTTTTATCGGAGGGCATAAGTATGATGTTTAAATCTAAAGATCTTCTAGGTCTAAAGGATTCAACAGCAGAGGAAATCAAGCATATTATGGAGACTGCAAAGACAATGAAGTATATCTTGACATCTAACAACAAGAAGACTCCTCATTTGCAGGGAAAGTCAATAATAACACTTTTCTATGAGAACAGTACCAGAACACGTTTGTCATTTGAGCTTGCGTCTAAATATATGGGAGCAAGCGCAGCAAATGTATCATCATCAGGAAGTAGCGTATCAAAAGGTGAAACTCTTATTGATACTGCAAAGACAATTGATATGATGGGTGCAGATGTTATTATACTAAGACATGGTATGTCTGGAGCACCTCATTTGATTGCAAAAAATGTTAATGCTTCTGTAATAAATGCAGGAGATGGTATGAACGAGCATCCTACACAAGCATTGCTTGATATGTTTACAATATATGAGAAGAAAGGCACTCTAGAGGGCCTGAAGATAGCAATCATAGGGGATATACTTCATAGCAGGGTTGCAAGAAGCAATATCTGGGGAATGCTCAAAATGGGTGCAGATGTACGAATTGCAGGACCTTCAACTTTGATACCACCGATGATAGAGAATACAGGAGTAAAGTTATTTAGTACAATTCAAGAAGCCTTAATTGATGCAGATGTAGTGATGGGGCTCAGAATTCAGCTAGAAAGACAAAAGAAGGCATTATTCCCAACTCCAAGAGAATATTCAAAGTTTTTTGGTCTTGATGACAAGAGACTCAAATTTGCTAAAAGTGATGCAATAGTTATGCATCCAGGACCTGTTAATAGAGGATTAGAATTGTCTTCATATGTGGTTGATGGAGAACAGTCATGCATAAATGAGCAGGTTACAAATGGTGTTGCCATAAGAATGGCTATTTTATATCTTTTGACAAGGAGGAATAGCAGTGAAAACATTAATTAAAGGCGGACATATCGTAGACCCCAAATCTGGTAGAAATGGGATTGTTGATATAGTAATTGAAAATGGAATTATAATCGAAATAGGAACAGATCTTGAGATCACCAGTGGAGATGTTGTGAATGCATCTGGCAAGTATATAATTCCTGGGCTTGTAGATGCACACTGTCATTTAAGGGATCCAGGATTTGAATATAAAGAAGATATTGAGACTGGTACACAAAGTGCTGCTATGGGAGGATTTACTTCAATTGCGTGTATGCCTAACACAAATCCTTCTATTGATAATGAATCAATCGTGAAATACATTATAAATAAGGCTAAACAGGAAGGTGTTGTGAATGTTTATCCTATAGGAGCGATTTCCAAAGGACAAGCAGGTGAAGAGCTTGCAGAAATAGGGGAGCTCAAGTTTGCAGGTGCAGTTGCTATTTCGGATGATGGCAAGCCTGTAAAAAAAGCTTCACTTATGAAAAAGGCGCTTCAATATTCATCAATGTTTGATATAACAGTTATATCACATTGCGAAGATCTTGATCTTGCAGAAGAAGGTGTGATGAATGAGGGATACCAGTCCACTATAATGGGGCTTAAAGGTATTGCGTCGGCAGCGGAGGAAGTAATGGTTGCAAGAGATTTGATTCTTGCAGAATATACAAAGGTGCCAATTCATATTGCACATGTGAGTACAGAGCTTTCGGTAGATCTTATTCGTAATGCAAAGAAAAGAGGAGTAAAGGTTACATGTGAAACATGCCCGCATTACTTTTCACTCACAGAGGAAGCGTGCGTAGATTTTAATACAAATGCTAAGGTTAATCCACCGCTTAGAACAAGTAAAGATGTTGAGGCTATAAAGGAAGGTCTTAGGGATGGAACAATTGATATAATAGCGACTGACCATGCGCCGCATCATGTTGATGAGAAAAATGTTGAGTTTAGTGTTGCTGCAAATGGAATGGTTGGCTTTGAGACAGCATTACCGCTCGCAATAACTCATCTATTAAAACCAAATATACTTACACTTCCGCAAATCGTAGAAAAAATGTCAATCAATCCTTCGGAGATATTAGGACTTAACAAAGGGTCGATAGATGTTGGTAAAACAGCAGATATAACTATTATTGATATAGATGAAGAATACATTGTTGATGTCGAAAAGTTTAAATCAAAGAGCAAAAATTCACCTTTTGATGGACATAAGTTAATTGGTGCTGTATATGACACAATAGTGAATGGTGTTTTCGTGGTTAGAGAAAAAGTGTTGTTGTAAGAGTTATTAAAAGAAATTTTTTATATAGGGAGAGGTTTAGTGAAATGTTTATTGATAGTTTAATAAAGGAAATTATAGCAAAAAATAATCCAACAGTGGTAGGACTTGACCCAAAGCTAGAGTTTATTCCAGAGTTTATAAAAGAGAAGGCTTTTAAAGAACATGGAGTGAACTTAAAAGGTGCAGCAGCAGCCATAGTTGATTTCAATAAAGGAATAATTGATTCTATATATGATATAGTTCCTTCGGTTAAGCCACAGCTTGCATATTATGAAATGTACGGGATTCCTGGTCTTCAAGCGTTTGAAGAGACTATACTTTATGCCAAACAAAAAGGGCTTATTGTAATAGCTGATGGTAAACGTAATGATATAGGTTCTACTGCAGAAAGCTATTCATCAGCCTTCCTTGGAAGAATAAACATTAATTCAGATGAATTACAGCCAGTTTTTGATGTTGATGCACTTACTGTCAATCCTTACCTTGGTGTTGATGGAATTAAGCCATTTATAGAAGACTGTAGAAAATATCAAAAGGGGATTTTTGTTCTTGTTAAAACCTCGAATAAATCATCAGGTCAGTTGCAAGATATTCTAACACAGCAAAGTCAAAGCATTTACGAAATTGTAGCAGGGCTTGTTTCAGAATGGGGCAAGAGTTTAAAAGGACAGTATGGTTATAGCAGTGTTGGAGCAGTTGTTGGCGCTACATATCCAAATCAGGCAAAAATACTTAGAAAGATTATGAAAAATGCATATATATTAGTGCCTGGTTATGGTGCGCAGGGCGGTACTGCAAGAGATGTAGCGCATTCATTTGATTCAGAGGGACTTGGTGCTTTGGTGAATGCTTCAAGAAGTATTATGTGTGCGTACCAATCTGATATGTGGAAGGAAACATATGGAGCTGACAAATACATGGATGCCTGCAGAGCAGAAGCATTGAGAATGAAAGATGATATAAACAGCGTTATAAAAAAGTAATTAAGATTTAATATATAGTAAAAATATTATGAGGTGGTTAAATGAAGGCAATACTTGCATTGGAAGACGGCACAATATTTACAGGAAAAAGCTTTGGAGTTGAAGGTGAAGTCATCGGTGAGATAGTATTTAACACAGGGATGACAGGCTATCAGGAGGTTTTGACAGATCCATCATATTGTGGACAGATTGTCACGATGACATACCCGCTAATCGGCAACTATGGAGTTAACATGGAAGATATTGAGTCAAGCGAGCCCCAGGTTAAGGGATTTATCGTAAGGGAATTATGCAAAACTCCAAGTAACTGGAGATCTATTGAGTCGCTTAATGAGTATCTTAAAAGACATAACATAATTGGTATTGAAGCAATAGATACAAGAGCATTGACAAAGATATTAAGAAATAAAGGTACTATGAACGGAATTGTTACAACTAAAGAGGACTTTGATTTTGAAAGCATGAAAGATCAAATAAAAGCTTATTCGATTATAAATCCAGTTCATCAGGTAACAACAAAGAAGGTTCTTCACTATGAAGGAAAAGGGTTTAAGGTAGCATTGGTTGATCTTGGCATTAAGCAAAATATAATTCGTTCTCTTTTGAGTAGGGATTGCGATGTATACGTCTTCCCAGCATGGGCAAAGGCGGAAGAAATACTTGCAATTAACCCTGACGGAATTATGCTTTCGAATGGACCTGGTGATCCTAAGGATTGTGAAGATGTTATAAGCACAATAAAAGAGCTTATAGGGAAAAAGCCTATATTCGGGATTTGCCTTGGTCATCAGTTAACAGCACTTGCGAATAACGCTAATACAGGAAGACTTAAGTATGGACATAGAGGATGCAATCATCCAGTTAAGGATCTCAGTAAGGATTTAACATATATTACATCGCAAAATCATGGGTATACAATATTAGAAGATTCACTTGATATAAATAAAATGGAAATAAGCCACAGAAATATGAACGATAATACCGTTGAAGGCGTAAGATATAAGGGAGTTCCTGTATTTACAGTTCAATTCCATCCAGAAGCATCTCCAGGTCCTGGTGATACAGCTTACCTGTTTGATGAGTTTATGGATATGATGAAGCAGTATAAGGGAGTATAAAGTTAAGGAGGATTCACAAAATGCCAAAAAGACAAGATGTAAAAAAGGTTCTCGTAATTGGTTCCGGACCTATCATTATAGGTCAGGCAGCGGAGTTTGATTATGCAGGAACTCAGGCATGCAGAGCATTGAAAGAAGAAAACATTGAGGTCGTATTAGTTAACAGTAATCCTGCAACAATAATGACAGATACAAATATTGCCGACAAGGTTTATATAGAGCCGCTTTGCCTTGATATATTGAAAAAGATTATTATTGAAGAGAGACCAGACAGCCTTCTTCCTACACTTGGAGGACAGACAGGTCTTAATCTCGCAATGGAAATTGCAGAGACTGGATTTTTGGAAGAGCATGGTGTAAAGCTTCTTGGTACAGCTGTTGAAGCAATAAAGATGGCTGAAGACAGACAGGACTTCAAAGATACTATGGAAAGAATAGGAGAGCCATGTATTGCAAGTGAAGTTGTTACAACAGTTGAAGCTGCTCTTAGCTTTGCAGAAGAGATCGGATATCCTGTAATAGTTCGTCCAGCATATACCTTAGGCGGTACAGGAGGCGGTATTGCGGAAACTGTTGATGAGCTGACCGAGATCGCTACAAATGGTATAAGGCTTAGTCGTGTTGGACAGGTTCTTATTGAAAAGTGTATAGCAGGATGGAAAGAAATTGAGTATGAGGTAATGCGAGATGGCAAGGGGAACGTAATTACAGTTTGTAACATGGAAAACATTGACCCTGTTGGAGTTCATACTGGCGATAGCATAGTTGTAGCTCCTTCGCAAACTCTTGCAGACAAGGAATACCAGATGCTTCGTACTGCATCATTAAAGATAATATCAGCTCTTGGAATAGAAGGTGGATGTAACGTTCAGTTCGCGCTTCATCCAAGTAGCTTTGAATATGGAGTTATAGAGGTTAATCCAAGGGTTAGCCGTTCATCAGCGCTTGCTTCAAAGGCTACAGGCTATCCTATAGCAAAGGTTGCAACAAAGATTGCAATAGGATATGGACTTGATGAAATAATGAATGCTGTTACAGGAAAGACATACTCATGCTTTGAGCCTACACTTGACTATGTTGTTGTTAAAATACCAAAGTGGCCTTTTGATAAATTCGTAAAAGCAAAAAGAACCCTTGGTACTCAAATGAAAGCGACTGGGGAAGTAATGGCTATATCGAGCTCATTCGAAGCAGCACTTATGAAAGCCATCAGATCACTTGAGTTAGGTCTTTTCACTCTTGAGCAAGATGTATACAAGAGCATGGATGATATGGCAATAAGGGCTAAACTTAAAGATATAAATGATGAGAGACTTTTTGTTATAGCAGAGGCACTAAGAAGAAATGTGACCATAGAAGATATATGCTCAATAACGAAAATTGACGAGTTCTTTATTTATAAATTCAAACAGCTTGTTGATATGGAAGAGTATCTTAAAACATGCACATTGACATCACTTACAGTGGATACAATAAAGAAAGCAAAGAAGATTGGCTTCACTGATACGAGTATTGCAAAGTATACTGGATGCGAAAAGAAGGATATTACAAGAAGAAGAAAAGAAATTGGTATTAGTGCATCGTATAAGATGGTTGATACTTGTGCAGCTGAGTTTGATGCAGTTACACCATATTATTACTCAACTTATGATGATCAGTGTGAGGTAAAAGAGTCGGATAGGGAAAAAGTTCTTGTTATCGGATCTGGTCCAATAAGAATTGGTCAGGGTATTGAGTTTGACTATTGTTCGGTTCACTCAGTCTGGGCTCTTAATGAAGAAGGATATGAGACAATAATTGCAAATAACAACCCTGAAACAGTAAGTACCGATTTTGATACTGCAGACAGGCTATATTTTGAACCACTAACTTATGAAGATGTTGAAAATATTGTAGAAACAGAAAAGCCAAAAGGTGCAATTGTACAGTTTGGAGGTCAGACTGCGATCAAGCTTACAAAAGCACTTAGTGAAATGGGAGTTAAAATTTTCGGAACAGAACCACAGTATGTTGATGCTGCTGAAGACAGAGAAAAGTTCGATGCAATATTAGAGGAAGTTGGGATACCAAGACCTCAGGGTAAAACAGTATTTACACTTAGTGAAGCGATTGAAGTTGCTAATGAGCTTAAATACCCAGTATTGGTAAGACCTTCATATGTGCTTGGCGGTCAGGGTATGGAAATTGCATACAATGATAAAGATGTTGAAGAGTTCATGGAGATAATCAACAGGGTTAAACAGGAACATCCAATATTGATAGACAAATATATGATGGGTAAGGAAATAGAAGTCGATGCTATTTGTGATGGTGAAGACATTTTGATTCCTGGTATTATGGAACACCTTGAGAGGGCTGGAGTTCACTCAGGGGACAGTATTTCAGTTTATCCAACACAGACAATAGATAAAAAGATTAAAGATGTAATAGTAGATTATACTGAAAAGCTTGCAAAGGCTCTTCATGTTATAGGTCTTGTAAATATACAATATGTTCTCTACAACAATAGCATATATGTTATAGAAGTTAATCCTCGTTCAAGCCGTACCGTACCTTATATAAGCAAGGTAACAGGTATACCGATGGTTAATCTAGCAACAAAGATTATGATGGGTAAAAAGCTTAAAGATTTCAGTTTTGGAACAGGTCTATACAAGGAAGCTGATTATGTATCTGTAAAGGTACCAGTATTCTCATTCGAAAAGCTTCATGATGTGGATATAAGCCTTGGACCTGAAATGAAGTCAACTGGAGAGGTTTTAGGTATTGCTAAATCATTCCACGAAGCTTTGTACAAGGGTATTACAGCTTCTGGTATAAAGCTTCCTAAACAAGGTGGAGGCATACTTATGACTGTACGTGATACTGACAAACAGGAGTTAGTAAGCTGTGCAGAAGATTTTGAGAGACTGGGATTTGAGCTTTGGGCAACTGGAAAGACTGCTAATATGCTCAACAAACATGGAATAGCGACTAATGCCGTTAAAAAGATTGATGAAGGATCACCAAATATCCTAGATCTTATCCAGTCAGGCAAGATCAGCATGGTAATAAACACAGCAACAAAAGGAAGAAAGCCTGAGAGAGATGGATTTAAGATAAGAAGAAAAAGTGTTGAGACTTCGATACCGTGTATTACTTCACTAGATACTGTAAAAGCTATTATAAAATGTTTAAAGCTTGGTAAGGACATAAGTGACATGGATGTTGTAAACTTAAGTGTATTTGATATAAAATAGAAATGGTTAGGGAGGTTTTGTCAATGTCAAAAGTATTAAACGAGTTGATTGTTTCGAATGAAAAAATAGCTAATGATATTTACAAATTAACAATAAAATCAGAATATGTTTGTGAAAATGCTGTCCCAGGTCAATTTGTTAATGTAAAATGCTGTGATGGGTTAAATGCATTGCTTAGACGTCCTATTAGCATATGTAATGTATGTAAGGATGACAAAACCTTCGATATTTGTTTTCAAATTAAAGGGCTAGGTACTGAGCTTCTTGCTAAGAAAAAGGAAGGGGAGACTATTGATATAATAGCTCCTTTAGGAAAACCATTCCATATTTCGAAGGAATACAAAAGAATTGCTGTTGTTGGAGGCGGAATAGGTGTTTTCCCTCTTCTACACGTAATGAACGAAAGTAAACACGCGGAAAAATCAGCTTTTCTTGGCTATAGAAGCAAGGATTATATCGTTTTGAATGAGCAGTTCAAAGCTGCTTCTGATAAGCTTTTTATTTCTACGGATGATGGGAGTGCTGAATACAAAGGTCTTGTTACTGATCTTTTGAAAAAAGAGCTTGAAATATGCAAATTTGATATCATTTATGCTTGCGGGCCTACTCCTATGATAAAAAGTGTTGTTAAAATTGCAAAGGAACATGAAGTAAAGTGTCAGGTCTCTTTAGAACAGAGAATGGGATGCGGAATAGGTGCTTGTCTTGTCTGTGCTTGCAAAACAAAGGCAGATACTCAAGAAGGATGGGAGTATAGTCATGTATGCAAGGATGGACCAGTATTTTGGAGTGATGAGGTTATTCTGGAGTGACGAGGATTTCATGCAATCAAATGATGATGGGAACCATAATTTCCTAGACATAAAGTGATCGTCTTGCTATGAATTTTGCAAGGCGATTTTTAATGTGTGGATAAAAATGGAAGTTGTTGAAATTGTAATACAGAAATATTGTTAAATACGGATGTATAAGTTCTTACGATGAGAGCTTACATAAGTTGAGAAATATATACTCGTTAATACCCATTTTTAAACATAATTTATACATAAAAAAGGTATTTTTGATATTAATGTAGAATTAATACCAACAAATAATATTATTGGGTGGTGATAATATTTGAAGGATAAAGATGCAAATATGAATGAAGAAGACAATACTAGAAAGGAAATGCAAATTGAACAAATGGAGAATAATACTAGGTACTTAATAGATAATATTCCAGATGGATTAATAGTTATTGATGATGAAGGAAAGATTCTATTTGCAAATCCAATGGCTGAAAATCTTCTGTCTGAAGGTGACGGAATAATTGGGAAACCATTTAATTTTTCCATAGATATTGATAACTCATGCGATATTGAAATTACTTCAGGTTATAAAAAAACTGTAGTAAACGTTAAAACTGTAAAAATTAATTGGAAAGAAAAACAGGCCTTTTTAATCTCGTTACGTGATATTTCTAGTAGAATTGAAAACGAGAAAAGAATAAAGTATATGAGTTTTCATGATACATTAACTGGTCTTTATAACAGAACATATTTTGAAAATGAAGTATTTCGTTTGGATACGCAAAGACAATTGCCTGCCTCATTTATTATTGGAGATGTAAATAACCTTAAATTTGTAAATGATGCTTTTAGTCATTTTGCGGGCGATAATCTTTTAAAGAATGTTGCAAATATTTTTAAAGATTCATGTAGAAAAGAAGATATTATTGTAAGGTATGGTGGAGATGAGTTTGTGATATTTCTGCCGAAATGTAGTGCGCAAGTATCAGAAGAGATTATTCATAGAATAAGAAAAAAATGTAGTGAGATTCAAATTGGAAATCTTCCTATATCTGTTGCTCTTGGCTGTGCAGTTAAGAACTCAGCAGAAGAGGATATAATTGAGATTTTGAAAATAGCAGAGGACAGAATGTATAAAAATAAAATTGCAAACAGTAAAAAAGTTTTGAATTCTGTTATGAGATACTTAGAAAGAACATTACATCAAAAGGACTATCAAAATGAAGAACATGCCGAAAGAACTGCTGAAATTGCTGAGAAGTTTGGAGTATTTTTAAATATGAATAGTAGTATGGTAGATGATTTAAGACTTTTATCCCATATGCATGATATTGGGAAAATTTCAATTTCCGAAAAAATACTTAAAAAAGAAGGAGAACTTGACGCTAATGAATGGGATGAGATAAAGAAGCATCCTGAAACAGGCTTTAGGATTATAAGGGCGACAAGGGAGATGGAGAATATTGCTGATGGTATTCTTGCTCATCATGAGAGATGGGACGGAACAGGTTATCCACAAGGATTGAAAATGCATGAAATACCTTTTATTGCACGTGTTTTATCAATAATTGATGCATATGATGTAATGAGTCACGAAAGGCCCTATAAAAATGATGCTATGGATGCTAATGAAGCTCTGGAAGAAATAAAAAAATGTGCTGGAAAACAGTTCGATCCATTTTTAGTTGAAGAGTTTGAAAGGTTTTTAAAATATAAAGAAAGTTGACCATTTATTTTTTTTAGAATCACCTATATTAAAAAAATTAAAAAAAATAATTAAAAAATAATTAAAAAAAAATCAAAAAAATATATTTTGGGTATAAAGTATTAAGATTTATCACCGATATATATTTTGGAAAATAAATTATTAAAAATATAAAGTTACCCCTATTGCCCTGGAGACAGGGCCTTTTTTTGTCTAAAATTCACTTGAAAAGACTACTATAATATTATGAATTTGACAAAAAAGTATATAATAAAAAGAAGAATTTTGTGATAAAATGTTAATAGCTTAACACTGGATAGAAATAAATTTAACTATAAATGTAACTAAACTTAGGGGGATGGTGTGTACATGAAAAAGAAAATTATTGTATTTGGCTCCATGTTGTTAATAGGTATTGCTGCAAAATCAAGTTGTTGTGCAGCAGAGATGCTACAGAGGACTAATTTTAATGAGGGGATAAACTTACCTTGGCATGTTTGGGAAGAAGAAAAAGGATCTACATCATCTACTGTAAAAAATGGAGAATATTCTGTTGCTCTGCATTCTCCAGGCACAAACACTTGGGATATAGCTTTAAGGCACAATGAGATTTCCATCAAAAAGGGTCATAAGTATAATGTGAAGTTTAGCCTTAAATCACTAGGTGACTGTAAAGTATATGCAAGAATCGGTGAAGCCATCGATCCGTACAATGATGCATGGAACAATAATTACTCAGCTTTTGATGTTAAGGGAATGGAGATTCTTGAAGTGACTGATTCATTCGTTGCTGAAAAGGATTTTCCTAATGCAGAGTTTGCTTTTTGGATAGGAGGAAGTAATGCTGGGAAAAATTTTAGAGAGATCGATTTTATTAGTATGTCACTCGATGATCCACAATTTGTACCAACACCAGCTTCAATACAAACGAAATATGATATTCGTGTAAACCAACTTGGCTATTATACCAATGCAGAAAAGAAAGCGATATTAAATTGTAAAAATTCATCAATCGATACATATGATTGTGTTGTAATAGACAAAAAAGGAAAAGTTGTGCATAAATGTTGTGTGACTCCATATGGGAAAGATCTTTCATCAGGAGATGTATTAAATATTATTGACTTTTCTGACTTCAAGACTTCTGGAACAGGATATACAATTTGTTGTGGAGATTCAAAGAGTCTGCCATTTGATATTGGTTCAGATATTTATGCATCGATGAAATATGATGCATTAAAATATTTTTATCATTCAAGAAGTGGTACGGAAATAACTCTGCCATATTGTGTTGAGTCGAAGTGGGCAAGATCGGCAGATAGTCTTGATGATAAAGCTAAGTTGAAGGAAGACAATGTATATAAAGGCCCTCCTTATATAAATGCAACAGGTGGCTGGTTTTCGGATGATCATGGTAAGCATATGGTAAATGGAGGTCTTGCACTATGGTTGTTGCAGAATCAGTATGAGTTTGATTTTAAAAAACATGAAGATGCTCGTTTTGGTGACGGGAAATTAAATATACCTGAAAGTGGTAACAATTTTTCAGATTTGCTTGATGAAGCTCGCTGGCAAATGGAGTGGATGCTAAAAATGCAGATTCCAGAAGGATATGATAGAGCGGGTATGGCTGCTCATAAGGTTTCTGATGAATGGATAAATAGTATTCCTAAAAGATTGGAAAGATTTTATTATCCGCCTTCAACAGCAGCTACATTAAACCTTGCTGCTTGTGGAGCTCAAGCTGCAAGACTATGGAAGGATATTGATACTGCTTTTTCAGATAAATGCCTTGCAGCAGCAGAGACTGCATGGAATGCGGCATTGGAAAGTCCAGCAGTTTTTGTAACTTCAAGTAGTGATCCTGAAAGTGAAATTTACAAAGATAATTATGTTGAGGATGAGTTTTACTGGGCAGGATGTGAGCTTTACCTCACTACGAAAAACTCTAAGTATCTAGAAAAAATACAAAGCTCTGAGTGTTTTTGTAAAATGCCAATTAATTTAAAAGGAAAAAATGAAGGAATAGTAGGTGCTTTTGACTGGTCCACTACTTCAGCTCTTGGAACACTTTCTTTAGCATTAGTGGGAGATTTGGAATTCCCGCAAGCAATAGAAAGCATTCTAAATACTGCGAATATCTTTTCAGAAATAGGTATGAAAGAAGGATATAGAGTTACATTAGCTACAACAACATTTTTTACTGAGTTTAAAGGTCATGAGCAAGTTGTTGTAGATGGATATCCTGAGTTCTCAAATCAGATTATTTTGAATAATGCCATTATATTAGCATATGCATGGGAGTTTAATTATGATTCAAAATACCTTGCTGTTGCAAGAGACACTCTTGATTATCTTTGTGGTCGCAATCCTAATAATAAATGTTATGTAACTGGTTATGGCATTAATCCAGTCAAGAGCCCATATCAAAAATTCGATACATATGCATTCGAACCAACATTTCCTAATGTTCAAAAGGGATTTGTTGTAAGTGGTCCTTGTCATACCGATCTTGATCCTTGGTTTTATGGTGGTGGAGCTCCTAAATCTATCCCTGCTCTAAAAGACTATTATGACGATATCAATAGCAGATTAACAAATAGAGTTAGTGCCAGTTTGAATGCAGCACTTGCGTGGATGACAGAGTTTTCAGATCGATGTTCTGAAGTTGAATACCGAGATGCTTCAATACCAACACCTACACCTACAACACCCCAAAATACAACGCCAACGCCTACAACAACACCAACAATACATAAAGAAGACATAAACAATGATGGTTGTGTGAATATGATTGATGTAATGGCTATTGCTCATTCGTTTGGTGCTATAAAGACTGATGCAAGGTTTGATTCAAAATGTGACCTTAATAATGATGGGGGGATCAATATGGCAGATGTCGTGTATATTGCAAAATTCTTTGGGAATACATATATAGATTAAGAAGATATAATGATAAATTATTGATAAGGGTGAATATATGAGATGCATTATACTTGCGGGTGGCACGGGGACAAGACTTAAGCCTTATACTGCTACAATCCCGAAGCCTCTTGTGCCTATTGGTGAATATGCAATACTTGAAATGATTATATTGTTACTTAAAAAGAATGGGGTCAGGCATATTACAATAGCAGTTAATCATCTGGCACATTTAATAAAGGAATATTTTGATGATGGTTCAAAGCTTGGGGTGAAGATAGATTACAGCTTTGAAGATATTCCACTTGGAACGATTGGTCCACTAAAGCTAATAGAGGATTTACCAGAGAATTTCCTTGTGATGAATGGGGATGTTTTGACGGATATTAACTATAAAATGCTTTTTGATTATCATGTCAATAATTACTCAGATATAACAGTAGCATCTTGTATAAGGGAAGATAGGATTGAATATGGTGTGATTGAGAAGGATCAGAGCAACAGGATAGTTAGATTTGTTGAAAAACCTGTAAAAAGATATATCGCAAATATGGGAGTGTATGTATTAAATAAAAAGCTTCTTGAGATCGTCCCTGAGAATATTCAATATGGCTTTGATAATCTTATTTTTGAATGCATACGATTAGGGAAACGGGCTTTATGCTATGATTATTCAGGAAAATGGCTTGATGTAGGAAGACCTGAGGATTATGCAATAGCTCAAAAAAACTATGATTACTATTTAAAGCTCATAGAGCAATAAAATATGACATGTATTTGCACAGAAGATTTTGTATGCAGGTTTTACAGGTTTGTTAATAGGGGGTAATGAATATGGGGAAGTTAACTAAGTTTTTAACAGTTGCAGTTATTTTAACAATATTCTTGAGCAATGTTGGAGGCTTACAGGTAAAGGCCGCAACTAGTTATAAATTCGATTTTGGTGGTGGTGCCGTTCAATCGGGATATAGTGGAGTGAGTGTATCGACATCCTACAGTAAGTCTCTAGGATATGGTTTTAATACTCCAGAAAACATTAAAAATGTTACTGCATCAGGAAGTGGTGTTGCAAGTGATGCTGTACAATTTTTAACATATGGTACTAAAAGCACAAATACCTTTAATGTCGATCTTCAGAATGGTTTATATGAAGTTAAAGTAATCTTGGGAAATACATCCAGATCAAGTGTTGCTGCGGAGGGTGTTTTCCAAATAATTAACATGACTGGAAACAATGCTGTAGACAAATTCCAGATACCTATTACTGATGGACAATTAAATTTATTGGTTACAGAAGGAAAAGCAGGAACAGCATTTACATTAAGTGCTCTTGAAATTACAAAGCTGTCTGATAATCCAGTGACGAACAAAACAATTTACATAGGTGGTGACTCTACAGTATGTAACTACTATCCTTTAGATACGAGTGTACAGGCTGGTTGGGGACAGATGTTACCTATGTATATCAGCTCATCGATGTACCAGATCAGGAATATTGCGGCAAGTGGGCAGTGTGCTAGAGGGTTTAGAGATGATGGTCAGTTTGAGATGATTATGAAATATATTAAACCAGGCGACATCTTCATTTTACAGTTTGGTATTAATGACACAAACTCTAAAAACAATACAACAGAAGAACAATTTAAAGAAATTATGAAGGATATGGTTCAAAAGGTAAAGGCTACAGGTGCAACTATGGTTCTTTCAGCACCACAAGGAAGAGCTACAGACTTTAACTCTTCAAACGTACATACTGCTGTAAACAGATGGTATAGGAATTCTACTGTTGCCCTTGCAAATGAGGAACATGTTCAATTAATTGATCTAAATGTACTGAGTTCTGCTTATTTTACATCTATTGGACCATCAGCAACACTTGAGCTTTATATGTCAGGGGATACGCTACATCCAAACCGTAAAGGTGCAACACAGCTTGCAAAAATTGTGTATGAAAACCTCAAATTGCAAGGTACGCCTACAAATGCACCAACAAAAACACCAACAAAAACACCAACAAATACGCCAGAACAAAAGCCAACAAATACTCCTTATTCAATACCTGAAGATATAAATGGGGATTTGTCTATAAATATGTTAGATGTTATGATGATAGCAGCAAATTTTAATGCTATTGCATCAGATAGTAATAGAAAATGTGATATAAATGGAGATGGAACAATTAATATGGCTGATGTTATCAGGATAGCGTTAAAATTCAATACAGTAGTTGTAGCTCCAGCTTAATTATCTATATTAAATTCAAGAAAATAATGGTGTCTGTGTTTGTTCATAAAATTGAAATCTTATTGTTACCGATTCGTAACTATTTCTTTGAATTCGAATAGTATAATTTTAATATAAATACTGTTGGAGGTTGGTTACATGAAAAATAATAAGATAATAAGTAAGATTAATTTATGTAAGATATTATTGGTTCTAAGTTTAACAATAATATTTATGACATCATGTGGTGAAAAAGCTGGATTCTTCTCAGAAAAACCTCAAAATCAAGAGCCTACAACTTCACAACAATCTATTGATATTAACTCTAACAGCGAAAATACTAACTACCCAATTAAGAAGACAGAATTAGAAGAATTATTTAACGAAAATCATACACTTGAAATCATTAAAAATGGTGAAAAAAAAGCATATGTTGCATCTGAAATTTTAGCCTATACTGTAAGGGATATTCTATCAAAGGCTGAAGAAGTATACAATAATGGTACTCATAGCTTGCCTGATTATAACAATGAAAAGTATGATTATTTGTTAAGGTATAGTGGGTTAAATGATATTTTTGTGAGACTTGATGATAATACTTTTTATATTCAAGGCAATAGTCAGATCTATAAACTCTGGGGCAGCACTGAAGTATTTTGGAATGGCCTTATAAGAAATGAAAGCAATGGCAGCATTGATTTGAGTGAAAATTTAATAGAGTGTATGTCTCAATCCTACCAACATGATATAAATGAAGATGGAATTGATGATGATATAAGACTAATGTTTATTAAATCAAGGACATTAGATTCAAATGGAAAGCTGGTATTAAAAGTAAACAATAGTGAAATAGATGTTGAAAGAGAAATAGGTTGGAGTACAGTTCCATACCGTATAATGAATGAGTCACCTTCAGTTAAGTTTATATCTGGACAGGATGGAAAAAGGGACTTAATTGCGATAATGTACTCATGGATGACAAATGGAGTAGGTTCAACAGGTCAAATTCATTTATATGATTATAAGAATAGCGGATTCAACAAATTAAGCGTTGATGTTCCAGAGATGGCTTATAAATATATTAATGAGAAAAATGTTGAGATCACATTCCCGCAGATAAATGATTCTATTTTAGTAAATTCAGAATTTGATGATACTCAAATGACAGAGGATGGAAAAACTCTAAAAGATGTATTGAATGAAAAGGAAGCTGTTTTTCCACATACACTAGAATATACTGTAATGGACTATAATGGCGATGGAAAGACAGAGCTATGCTCGGTAGACCTATTAAGAGTAAATCATCCAAGGTATATTTTGTGTTCGATTTACACTTTTTATAAAGCAGGTCATAATGGATTGGATCCTGTAAAAGTTATTTTTCTTCCTCCGTACAATGAAAAAGACAAGGAATACTTGGAAAAAAGTGAGGTTATAGGTGAGTTGTATAGAGAAGGATTTATGGAAGTACAAGGTAAGAATGTGCTAGATAATAAGGATTTTATAACAATAGGGAATAGGGCTTATGTAAAGTTTTGATTTTTAGATTGATTATTATGCTAATATACATCCTCTTTTATTACATTTGTTTGCTATTATTCAGAAAATATTTTATAATATTAGCTGGTACTAATTATAATTGCCTAAAAACAGTTTATGATTTGAATGCGATAAAACTTTAAAAAATAGCGAACGTTATGCTTTTGAAAGGAGAACAAAATGATTATAAAACCAAAAACGAGAGGGTTTATCTGTACTACTGCTCATCCTGAAGGCTGTGCTAAGAATGTCCAAGAACAAATTGAATATGTAAAAAATAAAGGAAAGATATCAGGTCCCAAAAATGTATTGGTAATTGGTGCTTCAACAGGTTATGGTTTGGCATCACGTATTACGGCAGCTTTTGGAACTGGAGCGGCAACATTAGGGGTGTTTTTTGAGAAGGCAGCTTCAGACAATAGGACAGCGACTGCTGGATGGTATAACTCTGCTGAGTTTGAGAAAAAGGCAAAAGAAGAAGGAATATATTCAAGAAGTATAAATGGTGATGCTTTTTCAAATGAAATCAAAGAGCAAGCTATTGATATTATAAAAAAAGAAATGGGGAAGATAGACCTTATTGTATATAGCCTTGCATCACCAAGACGTACACATCCTGCTACAGGTGAAGTGTTTAATTCTGTTATTAAGCCAATTGGTGAACCATATACAAATAAAACAATAGATGTTCACAGTGGAGTTGTCTCCGAAGTTACAATTCAACCAGCAACAGACGATGAAGTTAGACAAACAATCGCTGTTATGGGGGGAGAAGACTGGGAAATGTGGATAGATGCTCTTAATAATGCAGGTGTTATTGCTGATGGAGCCAAGACGGTTGCATATTCATATATTGGACCTACAATAACACATTCAATTTACAAGGAAGGAACAATAGGAAGAGCAAAAGATAATCTTGAATTTTCTGCAAGAGCTATCACTGAAAAGTTAAAAAATAGTGGTGGAAAAGCATATGTATCAGTAAACAAAGCATTAGTTACTCAATCAAGCTCAGCGATTCCTATCGTACCTTTATACATATCTATTCTGTATAAGCTTATGAAGGATGAGGGCACTCATGAAGGATGTATTGAGCAGATATATCGACTTTTTAAAGACAGGTTGTATCAAGAGTCAACTCAGCTTGATGAGGCAGGAAGAATACGTATTGATGATCTTGAAATGACAGATAGTATTCAAGGAGCTGTTACAGGTATATGGCAGAGAATCAATAGTGAAAACGTTAATGATATTTCTGATCTTGAGGGATATAGAAACGATTTCTTCAAGTTATTCGGATTTGGAGTAGAAGGAATTGATTATGAAAAAGATGTTGATATAAAAGCAGAAATAGTAGGGAATAATTAATACTGTAATTTTGTGTTTTTAATGTTAAATGCCTCCCAAAAGTCTTTTATAGATACTTTTAGGAGGCATTTATAATTATTTGAATTTTACTGATTTGACTATATCGGATAATTCCTTATCAAGTTTATACTTGAGACTACAGGCTTATTAACACCCTGCAGGAGGCTCAATTTTTCTGCCATAGACATAAAGTTAGGATTATTAATACTTTGTTTTTGAGTTCCATATTTGGAAGTCATCAAGAGATAAACAGTTCTTAATTCGCTGAGATCTAATTTTGTTTTTTCAAGCTTATCATCTCCAGCAATTACTTGTTTGCCAGCATTTAGAAGTTTTTTCTTTTCTTCATCGGTTGATATTTTCCAACCTTTTGGAATCTGTACTGTCATCCAACTCTTTAGAACTGTCTTTGTTTTCAGAATCTCTGGTTGTATCAACAGCAGTTGGGCTAGCAGCAGCACTTGCAATTGTGGGACTGACAGATGTTTTAGCCGAGCTGGCTTGGGTAGTGGTTGATGGGATTGCGGTATTCTGGATTATTTCACTATCTGCAACTTCTTTCTTGTCAACTCCACACCCTGTAGCAGATGTTATTGTAATAAGCTACGGTAAAAGCCTTGCGATAAAAACTATGATGTATGCAGCAGGGATTAATAAGAATAAGGCTAAAAAAGTACCTACCATTTTACTTCCAACCATTCCAACAACACATGCACGAAAATCATCTTCGGAAGCTTTACCTTCTATTACATCATCTGTCATAATAGATAGGGAGGGATCAATAAATATTGCCATAAGTATTGTTGCAATCCCGTTTATTACTGATGATAAGGTAATACAAGTTGCTCTTAAATCTGGTTCAATACTACCTGCATAAATTGGTGATAAAGCTCCAACAGTTATCAACGCAACAGTTACAAGATTAAATAATATTATTTTCTTAGGTAGTTTTTTATAACTTAAATTTGTAATATTATCTTTAACTGGAACTGCAACACAATCTCTTATATGTCTAATTCCAGACTTTGAAAAACTATGTAACAAAAGCTTAGGGATTGATCTATCAACCGAAAAGGCTAATACACCCTTATATAGTATCCTTTGAAAAGTTGGAATTAAGAAAATACCAACTGTAGCAGCAACGCCAGAAACAATAATAATAGAATTAAAGAAACTTAATAACTCACCCTGGTTAGTATTACTTTCAACAAACTTTGTTAATATAGGAACTTGGAAAGTGACTGCTGTTCTTGAAACCAGCATCAATATATTAAAAAGTGCAAAAGATACTGCTATCTTTCCTGTTCTAACAGCTACGAGCCTTACGGAATACGCCATAGTGCCGATTAAAGAAATAATAAAATTCAAAATTAATACAATTATAATTTGTATACTCATTTTTCTTCCTCTCATTCTGTAATTCTACAAAGACATTCGAATGATTTACCATCATCATCTATTATACTCATATTCTTTGTTTAAGTAAAATTCAAGTCAGTTTAAATAAAATACAATGATATAGCTATAAGCATCTGAGCCGCATAATATAAGATATGGAGTAGGATGTTCAGAATGAAGCGCTTATCTCGTCCAAACATGTATACGCTCAGCATGCTGTCACTGACTAAGAAGAAAAATCCGCCGATTGCGAAAAACAGTGAGCCTATAGAAAAATCCTTTACTGCGAATGCGAATGCTGCACTACCCATGAATGCAACAAGAAATATGTATATATAACCTGGTATAGAGGTGGGGGTTTTTGCTTTTACCTTGTTGACAGTTGTATATATAGCTACGGCTATCAGCATCACGATCGTATATGGAACAGCAAAGCCAAATATTGAGCTTTCCTTTTTAATTATTGCCAGCAGATAAAACACATGTCCTAAGGCAAATGCTAAAATTCCCGAAATATAGAATGTTTTCCAACGCTTAGGATAGATTCGTCTAAACACCAGAATTTCGTCACCAATAAATCCTAAAATAAGCCCCAGAACCACTAGCAAGGCATAGCCAGAATCTCTGCAATAAAACGCCATTATTATCCCCGTCAGCACAAAGCAGATCGAAGCCGCTCCCTTATACCAGATGGCTTTGTGATGGCGGTTCTCATAACTAACTCTTAAAAACAGACGTGTAAAGAATGCACAGGCAATTAACATAATTGCAGTAAACAGGAAAATAAAGGTTGTAGGCATATAGTGACAATCCTTTCAATGTAATAAGTATTTAAACGCCTTCTTTATAAAATTGACAGATACTTTGTAGGGCGGATATATAACTAACATATCATAAAGGGTCTGACTTTTTAAAACACTTTTTTTGTGGGAAAATGTTTCAAAAGACATTCTTCCGTGGTAACTTCCTAGTCCACTGTCACCGACACCCCCAAAAGGTAAATATGGAGTTGATATATGGTTTATAGTATCATTAATACATACTCCTCCAGATGATGTTTCACTTAATACTTTAGATATGTTGTTTTTATTCTTTGAAAAAATATATAAAGCTAATGGCTTTGGCCTTTTGTTAATGAAAGAAGTTACTGTATCTAAACTATCGAACACCAGTATTGGCATAATTGGTCCGAATATTTCTTCCTGCATTATTTTGCTATTTTCTGAAACCTTATCTAAAAGTGTTGGGGTAATCTTTAACTTCTGCCGACTGCTTTTGCCACCATAAATAATATTCTCATCTTTGATTAGTGATAAGAGTCTATCAAAATGTCTTTCGCTTACAATTCGACAAAAATTTTCACAGGTTAATGGATCATTATTGTAGAATTCCTTAATCCTGTCAATAATATTTTTTACAAACTCATCCTTGATATCTTTATGAACAAATATATAATCTGGTGCAACACATGTTTGCCCAGCGTTCATGAATTTTCCCCAGGCAATTCTTTTTGAGGCATCCCTTATATTTATATCCTTATCAATAATACAGGGGCTTTTACCGCCCAATTCAAGAGTAACTGGAGTTAAGTTTCTTGATGCAGACTCCATAACAATTTTTCCCACATTTGTACTTCCAGTATAAAAAATATAGTCAAATTTCTGAGACAGTAACTGCTGTGCCGTCTCAATCCCACCTTCAATACAAGCTACATACTCACTCTTAAAGGTACTGTTAATAATTTTTGCTATTATCTTGGATACATTTGGTGATACCTCAGACGGTTTAACAACGACGCAATTTCCAGCAGCAATTGCCCCAACCATAGGAACCAAAGAAAGTTGAATTGGGAAATTCCATGTACCTATTACCAATACTGTTCCATATGGTTCTGGAATAATGCAACTTGAGCCCCCCAGAAACATCAAAGGTGTTTTTACTTTTCTAGGCTTTGATAGTTTTTCTATACTTTTTATCATGTAGTCTATTTCATTTAAAACAAACCCGACCTCTGTTGTATATCCATCAAATGAACATTTCCCTAAATCATCCTTCAGTGCTTGGTAGATATCAGATTCAAACTTGATCATTGACTGTTTAAACTTTTGCAATTGAGATATTCTTTCCTTAACGTTCTTTGTTGCGCCTTTTTCAAAATACTTCCTTTGAGTTTCTGATATAACCATAATAATGCATACCTCCATGCTCAAAATTTATCTGTAATCATTTTTAAGTAATCTACTTATGCTTTTATAGCCCAGCGCAATTTAGCAGAACGCGCACGACTATTGGTATTACATTCTTCTGATGATGGTCGAATAGGATCGGGGGCTATTTCGCGGTATATCCCTTCACGAAAAAAGCGTTTAAAAGATTTTTTAACAAGGCGATCTTCTCCTGAATGAAATGAAAGTATGGCAACCCGCCCACCCTCAGCAAGTGCTGCGGGAATTTTTTCTAAAAAATTATCTAACACTTCAAATTCATTATTTACATCAATTCGCAAAGCTTGAAAGCAACGCTGACAAGATTTTTTAACCTCATCTTCTGGAATGGATTTCAGAGTATTTTTGATAATTTGTTGGAGTTGTGTTGTCGTTTTTATATCTATTCCTTTTTTTATTTCGGAAATAATGGCCCGAGAGATTGCTGCGGAATGAGGCTCATCAGAGTTCTCTATCAACATACCTTGTAATTCATCTTGTGAAATAGTTTTTAGACGAACTGCTGCAGATTTACCTCTCGTAGGATTTAGTCGTAAGTCCAATGGCCCTTCAGTCTTAAACGAAAATCCTCTTTCAGGATTGTCTATTTGCATGGAAGAGACACCTAAATCCGCCAATACAAAATCCAATGGTCCTGATTCGAAAACAATTTGATCTATTTGGGCAAAGTTCATTTGTCTGATCTTTAAAATATCGGAGCCATAACCTAATTTCTCTAAGCGTTCTTGGGTGCGGGGTAATTCAAAAGAGTCTACATCGATTGCATACAACTGTCCCTTTGAATTTAAACATTTAAGCATCTCTAAAGTATGACCACCATAACCTAGTGTTGCATCTAATCCAGTTTGGCCTGGTGTAATTTGTAAGAAATCTAAGATTTCTTTAACACAAATTGAACGATGCATACCTGCAGGTGTACTACCGCGTTGAATAACTTTTTTCACATCATCAGGATATAGCTCTGGATGCAGTTCTTTATATTTTTCGTTAAAAGCTTTAGGGTGAGTGCCTTTGTATCGAATACGTCGCTGACGTTTTTGTTCTTGATTATCCATGGCGTATTTTCCTCTACTTTTTTAATAATATCTTTTGGTAATGTTATTACAAATCATATGATACCAAATACAATTCATAAAAGCAAACCAGTATATCTATAACAAGAACAAAAACTCGTAAGCGCTTTTTGTTTCATCTGTAACTTGTCGTTAGAAATTATGGGCACCACAATTTCCTAGACAATCAAAAAGACCTTCAGGATATCTCCTGAAAGCCTATTTTTTCTGGTTGCGGGGGCCGGATTTGAACCGACGACCTTCGGGTTATGAGCCCGACGAGCTACCAACTGCTCCACCCCGCGATACATTGCGTGCTATAACAAGATAACATACTTTATAATAAAAGTAAATGGTAAATTTATCTTGATGTGCAAATCTCACACTGTGACACGGTAGAATGCTTAAGACTATTTCGAATGCTCTAGGTTTTCTTCACTAACCTCGGTAGCTTTTACTTCAGTCTTAGGTTTTGTGGTCTTTGCAATTCTGGAAAATATGTCTTGCTTATTATTTCTTGGGGTAAATTTACTATTTGAATTTTTCGATATAGGTTTGCTTGGTCTACTCATGCTAACACCTCAAATCCTTTTTTATTATAAAAACATTCCTTATAACTAACTTCTAAAGCCTATCACATTTATAAGCAATAAACAAGGGGGATTATTTATCTATATTTATCTACCACAATCTTTTAATACCTTCGTCTGTGATTTTAATTGCTCCCTCTTTCATTAATCTTCCAACTGCTCTTTTAAAGGCAGCTTTACTCATGCTTAATTCCGCCTTAATGCGCTCAGGAGTGCTGCTGTCATTTAGTAGAAGAATGCCTTCGTTTAATTCAAGTTTATTCATAATCTTTTGTGCATCATCTTCTATCTCATTATATGCCTCTTTTCTCACGCTTAACTCTAATTTACCATCTTGTCTAACTCTTTTGATTCTTGCATCTACTTTGTCACCTTCATTATAGTTGAAGTACAACTCCTTGTTGGGAATCAGGCCATGATACCTGTTAGCTACAGCTACAAAAACTCCTAGCTGTTTACTTATATTGTAGACAGTTCCTTTGACTATGTCGTTTTCCTTATACGGGGAGTCGCTGCTTAGCAGATTATATACATTCATTGTTGCGCATAATCTATTACTGCTGTCTGAGTACAATCCCACCAAGTATGCGCCGCCTTTTCTAATCTTTCCGACCTGTTCCCTGAAAGGTAAAAACAAGTCTTTTTCTAAACCCCAATCTAAAAAGGCACCAATACTTGTTGTTTCTACTACTCTCAAGACAACCAGATCTCCAATTGTTAGCTTGGGTTTTTTTGTAGTAGCTACCATTTTGTCTTCTGAATCTTTATAAACAAATACTTCTATTTCATCTCCTATTTCAATTTCCTGAGGCACCTGATTTCTAGGTAGTAAAATAACATCCTCATCTTTACCATTTCGTGCTTTTAGATAAACTCCAATCGGAGCTTTTTTAATAACTATCAATTTTTGGATTTTTCCTAATTCTATCATATGTTACCCTCTTCTTTAATATTTCCGTTTAATACTCTTTCTATTATACAATATTTAAGTCGATTTTAAAAATTTTCTTGGTTAATTTTAAATTATAATCCTTCTTTACATAATAAGTATTTACTTTCGTTAACTGATAATATATTATAAACAAGTAATGAAAGTAATGAGGTATGAAAGGAGATTATATGGACCAGAGATATACTTATAATAATTATTTGATCCGCAGAAAAATTTTGAAAATTCTTGGGGGAGCGTTTCACTTCTATGATCCAAGTGGGAATGTTTTACTTTATGCGAAGATGAAAGCATTTAAGCTTAAGGAGGACATAACAATATATAGTGGGGAAGATATGCAAGAAGCGATGATATGCATAAAAGCCCGCAATGTAATTGATTTTTCCGCTACATATGATGTAGTTGATGCTAAAACTAATGAAAAGGTTGGAGGATTGAGAAGAAAAGGTCTTAAGTCCATACTTAAGGATGAGTGGCTTATTTTAGATGAATCTGATAACCAGATAGGTGTCATTAAGGAAGATAGTACTGCACTTGCGCTTGTAAGAAGATTTTTAACAAACCTTATACCTCAGACTTATAATTGTATAGTGAATAATAGAGATGTTTGTATCTACAAGCAAAATTTTAATCCATTTGTTATGAAAATAAATATAGATTTTTCGACAGATAGTGGAAATACTTTTGACAGGCGTCTTGGGCTTGCAGCAGGGTTGCTTCTGTGTGCAATAGAAGGTAAACAACACTAGTAAAGCTTCGCAGAGAAAGAATGTTCCTTGCCTGATATTGATTACATAATCGTATTTAATCAAAACGTAATTAACAACAATCAAAGGACTTATTCAATAATACCGAAGCTCTTAAATCATCATCAGATGAAAATTCAAAAAGTTTCAAAGCAATTCAGGTTCAAGCAGTATCTTTAAAAGATATATCAAAAGTTCAAACGGATTACATGAGAAACAATGTCATAAGTTCTTAAGAAAGAATCAAACCAAACATTAAAATAAAAAAGATAAGTTCTATTAATTATTAATCTAACGGAAGCAAGTAATTGGTCATATATCAGAAAAGAAACGGTAGACAAATCTTCTACCGTTTCTTTTTGCTTGAACAAAGAACCTAAATTACTTTAAATATTTTGCAAAAAACTCATCCATAGCTTTATAGAAGTCAAACCTGTTTTCCTCATTTGCAAATCCATGACCCTCATTCTCTTTAACCATATATTGAACATTGACGCCTCTCTTCTTGAGTGCTTCAACGATCTGATCTGATTCGGCCTTTTTAACCCTTGGGTCATTTGCTCCTTGTGCCACAAAAAGAGGAGTTTTAATCTTATCTGCATGGAACACTGGAGATACCTTGGTGAGGAGTTCTTTATCCTTCACTGGATCGCCAACTCTTTCATAGAACATTTTCCTCTGGCTTTCCCAATATGGAGGAATGGAATCTAGAAGAGTGAATATATTGGAAACACCTACATAATCAACTGCTGCTGCATAGAGGTCTGGTGTAAATGTTATACCAGCAAGTGTGGCATATCCTCCATATGAACCGCCATAAATACCAACTTTTTTAGGGTTAGCGATACCTTGTTTGATAAGCCATTTAACACCATCAGTTATATCGTCCTGCATTTTAAGTCCCCACTGCTTATTGCCAGCGTCAACAAACTTTTTACCATAACCTGTTGAGCCTCTGAAGTTTACTTGAAGTACTGCATATCCTCTGTTTGCAAGGAATTGAACTTCAGGATTATATCCCCAAACATCCCTAGCCCATGGTCCGCCATGTGGGTTAACAATGACAGGTAAATTTGATGGAACTTTGTTTGCGGGTAGAGTCAGGTATCCGTGAATTGTAAGGCCATCACTGCTTTTGTAAGATACAGGCTTCATTTCTGACATTTTAGATGCATCTATCCATGGGGAAAAATCACCGAGTTTTGTACTTTTGTTTGATGTTGCATCATAATAGTAGTATGCCCCAGGATCCTTATCACTGCCAGATGACATAATGAATTTTGTCATGTCTTCTGAAATGTCGTTAACGCTTATACTTAAACCTTTTCCGATTGTTTCAGATGCTCTAGCAATAAGCGCTTTATAATCATTGTTCAAATACTCTATTTCTCCCTTGTCTTTTACATACATTACAGCAAGTATTTCTTTTGTAGATGGATTGGCAATTAGGTTGGAAACATCAACATCTTTACGTTCGTAAACTACCTGCTGACTTAAAGTTTTCAAATCCATTTTTACAATTGCAGCTGTGTCTCTTCCAATATTTGATGTTGCATACAGGCTCTTATTGTCTTTTGAAAACATAATAGGGCTAAAAGATTCGCTATTTTTAGTGGTAAGAAGTGGTTTGAATTCGTCTTCTTCCTTCTCTCTATAAAGAATAGTGGACTCTATCCCGTCTGAGATGCCTGCAAGTCTTAACTTTCCGTCGTTGTCAGTAAGCCATCCGCTAATGTTACCAGGATTTTGTGCTACCATAACAGTTACGCCAGTTGATATATTGAGTTTGTAGATATCGAATAATTTTGGATCTTTCTTGTTCATTGCTATTAATATTTCATTTTTGGTTCCCTTCAACATATCAACGTAATATGCCATAACTCCAGGATAAGGAGTCAGATCAACATCTTCTGTTTTTCCATCAAGACTTGTTGTGAATATATGATAGTTTTCGTCTCCTCCGTTATCCTTTAGATATATTATCGTGTCATCCTTCCATGCGTATCCCGCAATATCTCTGTCTTTTGAAGAAGTTATTCTCTTTGGCTCGCCACCTGAAGCGGGAACTACAAATACATTTAATCTGTTTTCCCAAGGTGCTACATAGGAGAGATATTTGCCATCAGCAGACATACTGTATCCTACTGTCATTGGATTCTTAAAAAACGTTTCGGTAGGTATTTTTTCTACGCCTTTATTGTTGATATTTGAGTATTGAATTTTTTTGGCATTCTTTAAAATGTTTATCATTTGAGAATAAGTAACATTTTCTTTTTCAGCATGCTTTCCTAGAGGCCCTTGAATAATACCAAGCTTTTTAGCTGCATTTAGATAATCAGAAGTGCTTTTATAACTACTTTTATCAAGTCCAAGTGCTCTAATACATATCCTTGCAACTTCGCCTTTTTTTATAGTTGCTGAAGTTGAAGGTAATTCACCTTTCTTAACAAATTCAAGATCGCGTGCAACAACATTGAAATCCTCTCCATGCTTATATGTAAAAGTCATTACTGCCATTTTAAGAAAACTTGACACTTTGACATTTTTATTAGGAGAAAATTCATTGACGGAAATAATGCCTTTTTGAGTTAGTTGTTTCAAATCATCCATATATGATGGCTTTGCTTTAGCTAATGCACTACAAGGGAGCACACTACATACAAAAATTGTTGTTACTGAGAGGGCTAATACTGTTTTTTTAAAACCATTTAATGTAAACATTTCTACTTCATCTCCTTAATTGTATTTTTATATAATTAACACGGTTGTTATTATATGGCGTAAATATATAATTATTCTACGATAAATAGATTTTTATGTGCTTAAGATCTATGTTTTGTATAGAATGCCATATTATAGAGCTTTGTTAATTTATATATTATTTAAACATATAAGGAATTCAAATTCAATATACGAAATGTCATGGAGCACCTGGAATATCATATAAAAAGGACATCGAAGCGAGTTATTAAATTTATATAAACTATATATAGAGAAAAAATAAACTTATATATCTTAAGAAAAAGCAATGAAAATTGATAAATAAAAATTATAAAACTGTATTGAATTTAGCGGCAATCATCATTATATCTGACATGTTTATTGACCCGTCTTTATTGAGGTCGTAAGCTCTAACGTATATGGAATCACCACTAACTGAATTAAACACAGTTGCCAAAATCATAACATCTGCCATATTAATTGCACCATCATTATTCACGTCGATACTGTTCACAATTTGTGTTGGTGTATTTGAAGGTGTGCTTTTCGGTTTACTTGTCGTTGTGCTTGTTGGAACAACTGATGTAGAAGGGTTAAGTACATTTTTTAATGCTATAAACCATTTATCTGCCATTTTTATACAACCACTTTCATTTGGATGAACACCATCATAAGTATCAATTTTTGTATCAAATCCAGTATATTGATCTACCACAGTAATAGGGGACTGGCTGGTAGACAATCCTTTAGCCCAATCATCAATCTTTGAATTCAGATCAATTACGTTGTTGTTACAAGATTCTCCAGAACTAGACGGGTACATGGGTATTATTTTTGCTACTAAGATTTTCATATTGGGGTTGTTTGCTCTCATTTGACTTATGAGTGTAGTGTATGCAGGCATAATCTGAGGTACCAGATTGTTGCCCCAACTATCGTTTGTTGCTAAATGCATTATAACTATTTGAGGATTCGTTGCTGATAGCCAGGTTTTTAAATCTCCTGTATTTGCCAGGCCAATTGCACCCATTCCGCTATGTCCCTCATGAGGCGTTAAATAATTTTGACTCCCAACAAACTCAACATTATAACCGCTACTTGTCAGATTTGACAAAAGTAATTGACGCCAAGTACCGCATGCCGTAATTGAGTCACCTAAAGGCATTATTTTGATTGGCGTTGATGCTGAAAAAACGCCAGTTTGTGAAACAAAAACAGTGGTAAAGATTGTAATAAGTACCATTAAAACCGATAAACCCCTATACTTCATAGTCATAAATCACCCTTTCAGAAAATTGAAGTTTTATAATGTATTTTATATATAATTTCGAAATGAATTGAATTTTTAGTGTGTTGATTCAATATATTCTTTACATTCTTTCATAATCAATTCTCTTATTTGCTCAGTTTGATTGGTAAGCGTTAAAAATACATAATAATCTATTAAGCTATTTATTTTTGCAGCAAAAATTTCATCCTTTGTCAATTCTTCAGGTTGTATTAATATGTCATCATAAAACATGCCATCCCCATATAAGAAGCCAGCGTTTATCCTATATTCATCAGAAAACTTAGGGGCATAACATGAGCTTCCAAAGTCTATAACTCCAGCTACACTATTTCCATCAACAAATACATTATGCCAATGTAAATCCATATGATTAAAACATGGGGAGTAGTTTTTGTATAGCCTACTTACACAAGATTCAGTAGCCATCAAAATTAAATCAATTTCTTCTTCATTTAAGCAATTCACATTATAACAATCTTCTAATGCAATTTTAATCATATGTACCAAGGCATTTCTCCAGTCCGTGAACTTACCAAATGAACCATTTGGATAGATATCCCCAAAATGATTACTTTTTAACCCTGCATCTTCTCTATTAATTTTAACACTTCTTTTTTTATTTCAACTCTATCTAAAATTGAAGCATTTTTCCAAACTTTGCTTACCAATTTTGCTCCAATGAAATTTGTAATTAAACCCAATTAAATCTGCACTTGGAATATTTAATTCTTTCATTATGTTTATTCCTGCGACTTCTCTTTCTATCTGACCATAATAAAATTTAGGAATTTTCAATGCGTTTTCTACTTTTAGAAAGAAACTTCCTTGATTCGATTTTATAATATATGATGAATTTACCTCGAAAATCTCCTTTTTTCTGGATATTACTTTGCGAAGGGGATATATGGTAATGGTCTGGAAATAACATCTGAACTTTGAATCTATAGAACCATATATAATAATTTTAGCCTATACAAAATTAGAATACAATGTTTTTATAAGACCATTGATTTTGTTTTAAATCAGAGATATACTTATGTTAAAAAGAACACATGTTTGGTGAGATGAGGTTTAGGTGAAAGTATATGTATGTGTATGTAAAAAAGTATTCTAAAGGATTTTTATCTGTAAAGTTTCCTTATTCTGTAGAAAAATTAGAAAAGATAAAAAGGGTGCATTTAATTTTTGTGCACCATAATATACCAATTTTATTAAAAAAGAAATCAAACTGAAGGTAATAAATATTAAGCAGTCAAAACTGGAAATCACAAGGACTTCCAGTTTTTGTTTTGCTATATAATGTTAAAAAGTATATA
>Ga0209800_10000158_pt1 | contig 138585 bp, 119 predicted proteins | sample Higcelweek8metaG_FD_187174 | JGI IMG/M metagenome (GOLD analysis project Ga0209800, IMG submission 187174) | Freshwater pond sediment microbial communities from the University of Edinburgh, under environmental carbon perturbations - High... | ecosystem: Environmental > Aquatic > Freshwater >... | reverse complement strand
TATCGGAGTTGTACATAATAGGCGTTCCAGGGTGTTTTTCGCTCCAACAAGGCCACGGTAGACCGTAATACTCGCCTTCGCAAACACCGGTTCCTTTCAGTGTCACAGGGTCAAATAGATGCCAGTTTTCTTGTTGACGTTTCATTCTCTCAGGTGTTACACCTTGAAGTCCGATAGTCTTAATAGCACGGTTAAACTCTCTTGTAGCATCTTCAGGCCACTCGAATGTTGCTTTGCCGTTTTTGAGCGACTTGGTGAACTCTTCGTAAAAGCCTAGACGTTTGGCGAATTCGAATAGTATTTCGTGGTCCGGTTTTGCCTCATAAAGCGGCTTAACGACTTGGCTTCTCCATTGATAGCTTCTACTTGTATTAGCTATCGAACCGCTAGTTTCAATTTGTGTCGCCGCAGGCAATAGATACATATTGCTCTCTCTATCGGTAATAACCGCGGAGTCATTCACATAAGGGTCTATATAAACAACCAGGTCTAGTTTGTCTAGCGCTTCTTTCATTTTATCGGTAAGGCTCACCGTAGATAGCCCACTACCGATACAAACTATAGCTTTTATAGGTGTTCCGGCATTGTTTTTGGCATTTTCCGGATCATTAACACCCCATGACCATGTAGAGACGGTAAAGCCTTTTTTCTCCATCATCTCTTTGGATTTGAATCTGCCTTTAAGCCATTCATAATCGACTTGCCACTGTCCGGCATAGTATTTCCATGAACCTTCATTAATCGGATAGTATCCAGGCAGACTATCGGAAAGTATAGTCATGTCACTGCTGCCTTGAACATTGTCGTGACCCCTGAGGATATTACAACCGCCGCCCACTTTTCCGATATTTCCAAGAAACATCTGCATAATAGGTCCAAGTCTTGTGTTGCTCGTTCCTATAGTGTGCTGAGTCCAGCCTTGGTTCCAGATAAGCGTTCCCGGCTTAGTTTGTGCAAAAAGCGTAGCTACTTCTATTAACTGCTCTTTTTTGCACCCGCAAATATCCGCAACAACTTCAGGAGTATACTGCTCCGCTTCCGCTACGATAGACTCCCAATCGTATACTCTTTCCGATAGGTACTCTATATCATGCCAATTGTTTTTTACTATTAGACGTATCATCCCGTACAAAAACGGAATATCCGTTCCCGTTCTAATTCGGCAGTATAGGTCAGATTTTGCACATGTTTTGTTATATACCGGATCTATACAAATTATTTTTGCACCTTTCTCTTTTGCTTTTAAAATATGTTGCATAGCCACCGGATGGTTTACCGCAGGGTTTGCGCCCATAATTAAAATAGCTTTAGAGTTTTGCATATCTCCGGCATGGTTGGTCATACCACCGTATCCAAGTGTATTCGCTACACCGGCGACTGTAGGAGAGTGGCATATTCTTGCTATATGGTCGGAGTTATTTGTGCCAAAAAACGCCGCAAATTTTCTGATATAAAAACATTGCTCGTTTGATGTCTTAGCAGAGCCCAAAAACATCACACTATCGGGACCATACTTTTCTCTTAGAGTTTTTAGCTGTTTCGAAATATCATCGAAAGCCTCATTCCAACCTATCCTCTTCCACTTACCGTTCTCTTTTACGGTTGGGTATCTAAGTCTGTTTGTAGACCTTACTTTATCTATTAGGTCTGCGCCTTTACAGCAATGTCCGCCAAGACTTACAGGGTGTTCTTGTGCGACCTCTTGTCTTACCCATACGCCGTTTTTAACTTCGGCTATGATTCCGCAACCTACAGAGCAGTGTGTACATATCGTTTTTACTTTCTTTGAACCGGGATATGCTTCTTTTAGTTGGGACGGTGTAGCGCTTTTAACGCTGTCATCGGCTGCACATAGCGCAGTAGCGCCAAGTGATGCCATTGCACCCATCTTCAAAAAAGAGCGTCGTCCGACTCTGGAATTTAGTAATTCCATAGAGCTTTTTTCACTCATAGTTATCTCCTTTATAGTTTTTACAATGCCGATTTATAAAACTTATCCCAATACGCTGATTTTTCGTATAGGGTTTCGTCTTTTCTCGAATTTCCGACTACGACGCCGTTTCCGTGTAAGTGTTCGCCTCGGTGGTGCTTTGGTGAAGTAGCTACTATGAAGCCGAGACTTCCAACAACTACGGCACTACCTACGCCGGCACGTTTTAGAAACTCTCTTCTGCCATTGTCTTGCATTGTTTATCCTCCTTTGTAAGATTGGTAACAAAATAAGGACTAATATAAAAGGAGGTATGAAAAAACAAAAATAGACATAGTCGTCCATATTATTTTCATCCGATCAAGGAGTTTGTTGTGAAGTTTTATGGCATAGTTATCCATATGTAACGTAGAACACATTTGCAAGCAGATTCCCCTATATTAGTCGTATGACGCATCCAGCGCCGTATAAAGGTAAAAGTTAAAAATAATTTAACTTTCCAAATTATAGGGGATAAAACTTAATGTTTTATAAAAAAGTAAACAATTTTTTTACTATTTGATATAAATTGTTAAGTACGCTTTAAGTCAATAAGTTTAAAATATTGTTTACTTTTTAAAAATAAAAGGCCTAAGGATTAGGCAGACAAGGGCAGATTATGAACAGAAGAAATTTCCTAGGCGCATGTGCGCTATCGACGATAGCGGCTACTTCAAACGAGCTTTTTGCCTCGCAAAACAATCAAATAAAAAGAGCTTACAACGTCAAGTTCGACTTTGACCTCTCACATATCACAAAAACAAACGCAGCGCTTTGGATACCTCTGCCCTCAAACACGGATTTTCAGCTAATCTCGCCTATTAACGTTTTTGGGCAGGATAAAAGCTATATTATCAATAGTGACAACCCATACGGCGCAAAAACTCTTTTCAAAAAATGGGCAAAAGATGAGGCCGAGAAAAAAATATCGTTATCTTTTGCAGTTTCCACGACAGATGTAAAATCAGACTTCTCTTTCAAAAAAATACCGACTAATATCAAAACTGACGCACAAAAATACACCCTTCCTACGGCTCACGTGCAAATAGACGGCATAGTAGCCGAGACCTCAGCAAAGATAGCGGTAGGACACAAAACGCCCCTTTCAAAAGCCAAAGCGATATATGAGTGGGTGGTTGAAAATATGTATAGAGACCCTGACATAAAAGGGTGTGGAGTCGGTAACGCAAAAGAGGCGTTAGAACAAAAAAGATTTGGCGGCAAATGCCTTGATATTAGTGCTGTATTCGTAGCTTTGCTTCGAGCACAAAACATCCCCGCAAGAGAGATAATGGGCATTAGACTCGGCAAGTCATCCATCTCTGAAGCTTTTGGCTCATCTGAGGATATATCAAAAGCACAGCACTGTAGAGCAGAGTTTTTTATAGATGATATTGGCTGGGTGAGAGCCGATCCGGGCGATATCACAAAGCTCAGACTTGTCGAGAAACTGGAGAAAAAAAGCGAGAGAGAAACAAGAATAGCTAATATGTATTTTGGCGGTTTTGAGATGAACTGGATGGCTCTCAACTTCGCTAGAGACTTTGTACTATCCCCTGCTCCGGTGCAATATCCGCTTGAGCAGTTCAACTATCCTTACGGCGAAGCGGATGATGAAGTGCTAGACTTTTACGACCCAAAAACATTCAAATACTCTCTTCATTCGGTTCAAGCTAAGTGAAAAATCAAGCTCTCAAAATCCTAACCGCTATAATGGCGGGAGTGATGTTTGCCGTCTTTTCAATGAGCTGTTGCCTTGCGCCTTTACTTTTTATACTATTTGGAATTTCCGCCGCATCGCTGTCATTTTTGGATTTTTTGGCGCCTTATAGAATTGTTTTTAGCGTCATTGCGGTTGCTTCTTTGTTTTACGGTTATTGGAAGCTCTACATCAGCAAAAAACCGTTTTGCTCAAGCCGTTTTATCAACGAAAAAACACTCAAAATCCTATTTTGGATATTGACCGGCATATCACTTTTGGCGCTTTTTTATCCGTTCGTGGAGCAAATCATATTTATAGGGGATGAAGAGTGAGAATCTTATTATTGGCGCTTTGCGCCGCTTCGCTATTTGCACTTGAAGGCACTGTAGAGTTAAATATCAAAGGTATGACTTGCCCTACGTGCACAAGAGCGGTCAAAACGGCACTTCTCAAAACAGACGGGGTCAAAGAGGCGGCCGTATACTTAAAAAGCGAAAAAGCAGTGGTAACGCTAAATAAAAACGTATCTTTCGAGACGCTAGCCGAGGCAATAAAAGCTACTGGCTACACCGCAGAGTTAAAAAAATAAAGGGGTTTGCTTGGAAGATAAAATTCGTCTAACACAGTTTGTCAAAGCGGCAGGTTGAGCAGCAAAGATGGGTCCGGCGGATCTAACACAACTCTTTAGCTCCTTTGTCCACGACGCAGACAAAAACATATTAGTAGGGTTTGATACCTCTGACGATGCAGGTGTTTACCGCATTTCGGACGAGCTTGCTATAGTCCAAACGCTTGACCTTATCACGCCAGTAGTGGACGACCCGTTTACGTTCGGACAGATAGCGGCGGCAAACTCTCTTAGTGACGTATACGCAATGGGCGGTGAGCCTATGACGGCTATGAATATAGTATGTTTTGACAACAAAAACTTCGGCATGGAAGTGCTAAGGGAGATATTGGAGGGCGGACGAGACAAAATGCGTGAAGCAAAATGCGCACTTGTCGGCGGGCACACCGTGGAAGATTTGGAGATGAAATACGGCCTATCCGTGACAGGCAAAATACATCCAAACCAAATCATGAAAAACTGCGGAGCAAAAGAGGGAGAGATACTAATAACCTCAAAAGCTTTTGGTATAGGAGTGCTAGCCACCGCTATGAAAGCAGGACTTGCATCAAAAGAGAGAAGCCAAAAAGCAACCGATACTATGAGGCGTCTAAACGATAAAGCCTCAAAAATAGCTCTCAAATACAAAGCGTCAGGATGCACGGATATCACGGGCTTTGGGCTTATGGGGCACCTAAAAGAGATGGCGCAAAATGTAACGATGGAGATTTTCGGCTCATCCGTGCCTTTGCTTGACGGTTCTATGGAGTACGCAAAAATGGGGCTGATATGCGGCGGAAGCTACAAAAACAGGAATTTTCTAAAACCTTTTATCTCAATAGATGGTGTAGATGAGGATTTGGCGATGATACTTTTCGATGCGCAAACTTCCGGCGGACTCGTGTTTGGCGTGAATGAAAAAGACGCTAATGCGGCGCTACGTGAGCTAATCGATGAGGGGTATGAAGATGCGGCTATTATCGGCAGGTGTATCCAAAAAGAGGAAAAAACCGTAAAAGTGGTGTGATGGCGAGAAGGTGTAGGAATCGAACCTACCAATGGAATCGGCACCGACCCATTCAACGGGTTTGAAGCCCGCGGTCCCCACCAGAGGATCATACCTCCCGTAAAAGGTAAAGTATATCTTAATCATTAAGGACTTAAATTTGACTGCAAATCTAAAAAATCTGCCCCAAATGGGCAAACTACTCGAATCAAAAGAACTATCAAACCTTAATGAAAAATCGGTAAAAAAAATAGCAAATAAAATACTTGTCAGTTTGAGAGAAGCCATGAAACAAAGCGGCGAAACAAAGTCGGAAGAGGAAATAAAAAATGAGATTTTAGCCCAGTACGAAAGGCTAAAAACCCCCTCCATAAAGCCGCTCATTAACGCTACAGGCGTAGTCATACACACAAATCTCGGAAGAGCACCAATCTCAAGAGAGTTTCTGCTCTCAGCCATCGATTCGGTCGGCGGATACTGCAACCTCGAATACGACCTGAAGGCGGGCAAAAGGGGTGATAGATACGGGCATTTGACGGCTCTTGCGTCGTTCTTGTTCGGCTGTGAAGATATACTACTTGTCAACAACAATGCGGCGGCGGTATTTTTGATACTAAACACCCTCTCAAACAAAAAAGAGACGGTAGTCTCAAGAGGCGAACTGGTCGAAATAGGCGGCGGATTTCGTATCCCTGAGGTCATGGCGAGTAGCGGCGCAAAGCTCGTGGAGATAGGCACAACCAACAAAACAAGAATAGCCGACTATGAAAAAGCAGTAAGCAAAAAAACATCGCTACTAATGAAAGTCCATCGCTCAAACTTCGTCATCAAAGGCTTTAGCGAAGAGGCAGAGTACAGGCAAATAGTAGAACTAGCCAAACAAAAAGAGTTGATAGACTACTACGATATCGGAAGTGCCAACAGCTCTTCACTCAAAAAAGACGCACTAGCAATCGAGGCGGATATATTTGAGATAATGAAGCTCTCCCCTTCAATAGTCAGTTTCAGCGCCGACAAGCTATTTGGCGGACTCCAAGCCGGAATAATACTAGGCAAAAAAGAGCTAATCGCAAAACTCAAAAAAAATCAGCTCCTACGGATGCTCAGATGCGACAAGCTGACTTTGGCGATAACGGAGCGAACGATGCTCGAATACGCCTTTGGAAACGAAAAAAACATCACCGCCGTTGGAATGCTAGGCAAAGATAACAAATGCCTCACAAAAAAAGCTGAAAATATTATCTCAAAGCTAACAGACAAAGAGCGTTTTTGTATCGTACAAACTACTGGTTTTGTCGGTGGCGGAAGCCTTCCAGAAGAACAGATACCCTCAATTGCCATAGCGATAAACTCAAAAACAAAGCCCGAAAAAATAGAAAAAATATTAAGAGAAAACGGCGTGATAGCGAGAATAGAAAACAACAAACTGCTACTTGACATGAGAACCGTGTTAAAAGAAGATGAAGAGCGGCTAATTAGCATACTAAACGGAGTGACCCTTGGATAGGCTAATTATCGGCACAGCCGGACATATCGACCACGGTAAAACCTCTCTTATCAAAGAGCTAACCGGATTTGAGGGGGATGCTACGCCTGAGGAAAAAAGACGCGGTATCACTATTGAGCTTTCATTTTCATCAATGTCAAATGCTGACAAAGAGATATCTTTTATCGACGTACCCGGGCATGAAAAACTTGTAAAAACAATGATAGGCGGTGCTTTTGGGTTTGACTATGCACTTGTCGCCATAGATGCAAAAGAAGGAGCGAAGGCTCAAACATTGGAGCATCTCTCCATTTTGAACACTATAAAAAAAATAGGCGTCATAATAGCGGTTACAAAATCTGATTTGGTGAGCACAGATGAGCTATTTGCTCAAATAGATGCTATTAGAGAGCTTTTGTCCGAGTATCCGAACTTGACGATTATCGATATATTGCCGAGTAGCCTAAAAGACAAAAGTTCGATAGAAAGAGTGCGAAGCAGACTTTTTGGCCTTGCGACAAAAAATAAAACCGCAAAACCACTTACTAGATTATATATCGACAGATGTTTTGCCCTCTCCGGTACGGGGTGCGTAATCACGGGAACGCTTCTTGGCGGCGAGATAAAAACAAAAGATACCCTCTTTATCCCACAACTTCAAAAAAATGTCAAAGTGCGCTCCATCCAAACTCACGGCAAAGCTGTAGATATAGCACTTCCCGGACAAAGAACGGCTATAAATCTAAGCGACATTAGCCACACCCAGATAAAAAAAGGGATGTTGCTAACCCAAAAAGGATTTTTACGAGGATTTAAAACCGTAGACGTACTAATACAAAAAAACAAAGAGCAAAAAATAGAGCACGAACAAGAGCTGATAGCTTATTTCGGTACTTTGGCGGCGGAGGCGAAGGTGTTGGTGCTTCAGGAGTCGCCTGAGTCGATACTTGCCACTTTGAAGTTCAAAAGTGACATGTTCAGTATGTTTGAAGAGCCTTTTATCCTTAGAAACTCGGTAGATACGGTCGGTGGCGGAGTGGTTATAGGCGCCGTAGCAGACCCGCTCAAGAAAAACCAAAAACTGCAACTACTAGACGCTTTGGCAAAAAAAGATTTTAAGAGCGCCTTTGAGATTTTGATACAAGCACATCAGGCGGGATTTGGGCTTATATGTTCGATGCAGAGATTTGGCATTACTCACGAAGAGGCGTTAGCGATAACCAAAGAGATGCAAAACGTCATCATAGATGAAAAATCACTCGCCGTATATCCAAAAAAAGCTCTATCAATACTCAAAAACGAGCTAAAAAAAATCTACTCAAAAAACAAATTTGCAATGCTCTCATCCTCATCCGTCAAATTCAAACTACCGTGGGCAAGCGAATACATATCGGCTTTGGCTTTTGACGAACTAGAATCTGAGGGGATACTGGTAAAAGAAAACGGGCTATACATGCTCCTTGGAAACAACGAAAAAGAGCTATGGCAAACACTCAGCGAAAATATATCCGAAATACTAGAAGGTAGTGACTTTACCCCACCCGCCCCTTACAACATATACGACGAGATGGATATAGACAGAAGCGTAGGCGACGATATCCTCAAAAAACTATGCTCATCACACAAAGCCGTAAGACTCGCTCACAATCATTTTATCGGCTCGCTATCGCTTTCAAAAGCGCTCTTCAAAATACGTGAAATCATCAAAGAAAACGGTTTTGCGGACGTGGGAAGTGTAAAAGAGGGGTTAAATATCAGCAGAAAATATGCGGTAAACTATCTAGAGTACCTAGATAAGTTTGACGACATAGAAAACATAGAGCAACGAAGAGCGTTCAAAAAACACCAATAAGGAGAAAATATGAGAGTAGATGCGAGAGATATGGAGTGTCCAAAACCAGTTATTATGGCAAAACAGGCGCTTGAAGAGATGGGTGAGGAAGGTAGCTTCGAGATACTGCTAAATACGGAAGTGTCAAAAGAAAACGTGCTTAGATTTTTAAAGCAAAACGGGGTCGAGACTTCTCTAAAAACGCTCGAAAACGGCGAGTTTGCGATAACGGCAGTAAAGGGCTACGCATGCGAAGTGTTGGCGCCAAAAAGCGGCTCAAAAGTAATGTTCATCAAAACAGACTACATCGGCGAAAGCGGTGAGCTTGGAACTAAGCTGATAAAAGGATTTTTGGGGGCGCTGCTACACACAAGCTCAAAACCGTCCAAAATAATATTTGTCAACAGAGGCGTAATGCTAACCACGAAGGCAGAGAATGCAGATGTGATAGCTTCTTTGCAAGAGCTTGAAAAATCAGGTATCGTGATACTTTCGTGCGGGGCGTGCCTTGAGTTTTACGGGCTTACCGGCGAACTCAAAGTAGGAGCGGCCGGAAATGCGTTAGATACGGTCGAGTCGCTACTCTCAAGCGACTCTGTTATCTCACTGTAACAAAGAGACCTTTACTGCTTTAAAGCGGGAGGTTTTTGTTATCTTGTCGCCCTCATCACCGAATAGATAGTTTATTTTTGACTCGCTAAAGTGGAAAGTCGTATAAAGAGTCCCTTTTTTGACGGCTTTTGACTCTTTTGGCGTCAAGGCGGCGCTTTTGCCGTATTTTGAGCTAATAACTATCGGTTTTGACATATCTAGCTTTTTGCAATCCTCATGGCTCACGAGAACAACATCTTTGTCATACACGGACATGAGTTTGTCTACGGCTTTGGTCTGAGAAGCGTTATTGTAGTGCGATATCGTGCGTCCCGTAGTTAGCCAATATCCATCCATTTCGGAGTCTAAAAGTTCTTTTATATGGCCTCGCAACTCATATTTTTCATAATAAAAATCGCCTATACCGTCAATAGTTCTAAACTTTTTTTCGTGCAGTCTCGGAGTATCCGCATCCATCGTAACAGGCCATTGAAGCCCGTCATTATTTTGGGAGAGTCTCTCATATGAAGCTCCCTCGTATCTACTTATCATACTTCTAGCCTCATCCCAAAGCGCATCTTGGGACCTAAACACAAGCGAACTATCAAGCCGCTTGGTGATTTCGTTGATAACCTCCCAATCATCGGGCAAATCGCACTCTATAAGCGGCTGTGCGAGATGGAGCCTTCTCTCCGCATTTGTGTAAATACCTTTTTTTTCATACGCCGATTTTACGCCAAACACTACATCTGCGATACTCGTCATATCCGCTTCTATCACATCGTGCGTGACTATCATCTCAAAAGCCTCTAGGCTTTTTTTGACTTTATTTAGGTTTGCGTGAATATGAGAGAGGTCTTCGCCGACATTGTAAAGAACCTTCATCTCGCCTTTTACGGCGGCTTCTAACATATCTTGCGTTTTATACCCTTCTCTTTCAGGCACACCGTAGTTTGGAGCAAAATACGGCAAGCATCCCATATCGCAAGTGCCCTGCACGTTGTTTTGGCCTCTTAGCGGCATTAGGCCTGCGCCCTCTTTGCCGATATTTCCAGTCATTAAAGCTAGATTTGCGATAGCGCTCACAGCGGCGGAACCGTCCAAATGTTCGGTAATACCAAGCCCCCAAAGTATCATTGAGCGGCTTTTTGCATAACTACGTGCGACCTCTTTTATTTTTAGCGCAAGGCTCTCGTATCCTTTTACTTTTGCAAAAAACTCAGGATTTGCGAATTCATCCTCTAGGATTTTTGCTTTGAACTCTTCAAAACCTTTTACTCTTTTTTTGAGAAACTCTCTATTATAAAGCTTTTCTTTTAGTATCACGTGAGCCATCATATTTAGCACCATAAGGTTGGCTTCGTAAGGGATAGCTAGTTGAAAATTTGCTTTTTTGGAGAGCTGAATCTCTCGCACGTCTACTACCGCAAGCGTAGTTCCCGCATTGACGGCATCTAAGACTCTGTTTGCCACTATCGGGTGAGCCTCGGTTGTATTTGAGCCGATAACTAGCAAAAACTCTGCTTTAAATATGTCGTCAAAAGGGTTTGTAGCCGCACCCTCGCCTACCGTACGGCGCAATCCTGCAAGAGACGGAGAGTGACAGACCCTTGCACAGTTGTCTATATGCGGTGAGCCGATAGCTCGTCTAATAAATCTTTGAAATGAATAGCTGCTCTCGCATGACGTTCTCGCTCCGCCGACTCCCGCTATTGAGTCTCCGCCGTGCTTTTGAATAGTCGATTTTAGCTTTGCAGCTACAGCGTCATAGGCGTCTTCATATGAAATCACGAAATAATCGCTGTTTGCCGTACACTCAAAAACTTTTTTTGTGCCAAAAAACTCGCTATTTGCCTCAAAAAAGCTTTTTTTTACCCTAGCTTCTTTGATTCTAAACGGGCTATATACATATTTCCACCCCTCTTTGCCTTTTATGCAGAGCTTCCCACGGCTGACTTTGCCGTCTTCTTTTGCATAAACTTTTTTTATTTCACCATCTTCCACAAGAGCCGCAATATCACATCCGACACCGCAATACGTACATACCGAATCTATTATCTTTTGGTTTTTATGAAGCATTTACTCCCCTGAGGCTATTACGTTTTTTTTGTATGTTTTTTTGGCTTCCAACACTTTGACAACATATCTGCGCCCTTGTTCGCTTTGCATATCAAACATCAATCTTCTAAGTACCTCATCGCTCTCAAGCGCGTTTATGACCTTTGCAGCCTCTATTTTGTCAGCATGGAAAGTACGAAGCACAGTTCCCGCTCCGGCGTTATATGCCGCTATCGTGCAATATTCGAGCTTATCTTTGTCTTCTATCTCTTTTAGATATTTTTTTTGAATCAACGAAAGGTACGCTACGCCGAGTTTTGCATTTTCTTTTGGGTCAAATAGCATCTCTGACGGCGGCAATACGGTTTTTTGGTACACGCTGGCATAGATGTCTTTGACCGCCGTGTCCATCTTTAACTGCATCACGCCAAGGGCGTTGGATGAGCTAATCGCCTTTGGATTGAAGTTGCTCTCCACTTTTGCGATGGCAAGCACCAAAGCGCTATCCATGCCGCCTTCGTTTGCGGCGTCTTCCACTATTTTTTCCACGCTTTGTGCGGCGACTACAGCTTTTTGCACACTCTCAAGCACCCTGCCCGTCTCAAACTCTTCACTCTTGATCAAAAAACCGTTATCGGCAAAAGCCACCACAGAAAATAGCGCCGCTATCACAAGATGTTTCATGCGGCATTTCCACTGTTTTGACTAGCGGCAAAAGCCGAGAGTTTCGCCATAAACTCATCTGAAACCATCATCTTAGTATCCACACGGATGCTCTCTTTTTCTCCGACAATTTTTAGAACAAGCCTCTTATCCCCCGGTGAATTTGCGGCAAACTCTCTTATCTTATCAATCAAAGAAGCGTCTTTTTCTATCCCTATCTCTATCTCAATCCCTTTTGATGCAACAGGCTTTGGCTTTTCTTTTCGGATGTCTACTTTTTGTTTTTTGGCTTCATCAAGGGTCAGTATTTTTCTGGCATTTACCCTCGTGTACTGCTCATTTTTTGAGACGTTTATCGTGATTACGACGGGTTCTTCGAGGTTCATACTTTCAAGTGTTTTTACATGGTCGTCAAATATCATAAGCTCGACTGAACCGTGGAAATCCATGACGGTGAGTATCGCAAATTTACGGTTATTTTTTTTGGAAATTTTTTGTTTTATGTCTTCGACTTTGCCGATTATCATGGTGTTTGAGCCGTCCGCCAAATCCTCTAGCTCACTTGAAAGCGTGTACTCTATCGCATTTATACGCTCTTTGAAGCTGTCTAGTGGGTGGCCTGAGATGTAAAAACCAAGCGTCTCTTTTTCAAAATCAAGTATCTCTTTCGGGTCGTATTCGGGCATATTGTTTAGCGTGATATTGACCTTTGTCATCTCTTCTGCGTCACCAAATAGCGAGCCAACGGCATCTTTTTTTGCCCTCGTCGAGTCATGCGCCGCTTCCACCAAAGACTCCACGTTTGATACAAGAGCCCTGCGAGAGTACCCAAAACCATCCATCGCTCCTGATTTTGCAAGGCTCTCTATGACTTTTTTGTTTACTTTTTGGCTATCTATGCGACTCAAAAAGTCCGGAATATCTACAAACTCGTTCTCATCCCTGCCCTCAAGTATGCTCTCCAAAGCCGCTGCACCGACACCCTTAATAGCCCCTAGTCCAAAAAGGATAGCCTCTTTTTCTCCGGCTTTGTTAGGTCTAAAGTCTATGGAGCTTTTTGCAACGCTTGGCGGCAGAAGTTCTATGCCCATTTTTTTGATTTCGTCGATATATTTGACTATTTTGTCGGTATTGTCCATTTCCGAGGTCAAAAGAGCTGCCATAAATGCGCTTGGATAATGCGCCTTCAAATACCCTGTACGATACGTTATCATCGCATACGCCGCCGAGTGAGACTTGTTAAAGCCGTAGCCTGCAAATTTGAGAATGAGGTCAAACAAATCTTCCGCTTTTTTAGCGTCAAGCCCTTGGTTTTTGGCTCCCGCGGCAAATACCGCTTTTTGCTCTTCAATATATTTGATATCTTTTTTACCCATACCACGGCGAACGAGGTCGGCTTGACCTAGTGAGAAACCACCTATCTTTTGCACTATCTGCATAACCTGTTCTTGATAGACAATAACGCCGTATGTCGGCTCTAATATCTCTTTGAGTTCGGCAAAGCTGTATTCAATGGCCTTGCGCCCATGCTTTCTCTCGATAAAGTCATCAAGCATCCCCGATTCCATAGGCCCTGGACGATAGAGTGCTAGTATCGCAATGATATCTTCAAACGTCGTCGGCTTTAGCCTTGTGACGAGGTTTTGCATACCGTCGGACTCTATCTGGAATAGTCCTATCGTAGCCCCGCTTTGGATAAGGTCAAATACCTTTGGGTCATCCATCGGCATGACGTTAAAGTCTACATTGACACCGTAGCTCTCACGTATAATTTTGACGGCATTGTCCACCACCGTAAGCGTCTTTAGCCCAAGAAAGTCGAACTTGATAAGATCCACATCTTCAAGAAATCTGCCGTCGTACTGCGTCGCTATCGTACCTACGTTGCTTTTGAAAAGCGGGGTTTTGTGCCACAGCTCTTCGTTTGAGATAACCAGTCCTGCGGCGTGCGTTCCAGCATTTCGTTTTAGCCCCTCTAGTTTTACGGCAAAATCCCACATATTTGCGATTTTGGAGTCGGAGTCTATCGCTTCTTTGATTTTTGGCTCTTGCTCGTACGCTTCTTTGAGCGTAATACCCAATTTTTCTGGAATCAGCTTTGCTATCCTATCCGCCTCAGAATACGCAACGCCCATTACCCGTGCAACATCACGGATGACACCCTTGGCAAGGAGCGAACCAAAAGTGATTACCTGCGCCACATTGAGCCGCCCGTATGCGCCCGCCACATACTCTATGACCTCTTCACGTCTCTCTTGGCAAAAGTCGGTGTCGATGTCGGGCATTGATACCCTCTCAGGATTCAAAAACCTCTCAAAGAGTAGATTGTATGGCAAAGGGTCGATGTCGGTTATCTCTAAGCTAAACGCAACAAGGCTTCCGGCGGCGCTTCCCCTACCTGGGCCTACAGGAATATCATTTTCCTTTGCGTATCTGATGTAGTCCCAAACTATGAGCATATAGCCGGAAAATTTCATCTTCTGGATGATATCTATCTCCACTTCCAGTCTAGCCCTATACTCATCATGCTTTGCAGGGTCTATCAGCTCTAGTCTTTTTACAAGCCCCTCTCTTGATTTGAAAGCAAAAAGCTCGTCATCATGCGCAAAAGCCTCGCCGCTAACAGGGTGTCGCCAATCTTTCGTAAATTTGAAATTCGGAGGAGTCGGGTCGCCTAGCTTGATATTTAGATTGCACTTATCCACTATCTCTTGCGTATTAATGAGCGCTTCTGGTATATCCGCATAAAGCTCAGCCATTTGTGCCGCGGACTTGACAAAAAACTCGTGTACGGAGTGCTTTAGCCGTTTTGGGTCATCTAGCGTTGTCTGCATCGCAATACACATAAAAGCCTCGTGTGCATCGGAGTCATCGGGGTTTGTGTAGTGTGTATCATTGGTTGCTATGAGCTTGATGCCAGTCTCCATAGAGAGCTGTATCGTGGCTTCGTCTATCAGGTGTTGGTCCTCGATACCGTGGCGCATTATCTCCAGATAGAAGTCTTCACCGAAAATATCACGATACTCAAGCGCAACTCTCTTAGCCTCATCGTATCCGCCCGGTGTGAAGTTGCTTCTAAATTTTCTTTTTGTCTCTACATTGAGGTGTCTAGCTACTTCACCCGCAAGGCATGCGCTAGTACAGATGAGTCCTTCGGAGTGTTCACGGAGTAGTTTTTTGTTGATTCTTGGAGAGTAGTAAAAGCCTTCGATATATGCCTTTGAAGCGAGTATCATCAGGTTTTTGTAGCCTATTTCGTTTTTTGCAAGCAGGCAAGCATGAAAGCTAAGAACGCTCTTATCATCCATCTCTTCGCCGTTGTGAACATACGCCTCAAGTCCGATTATCGGCTTGATACCCGCCTTTTTGAGCGTCTTATAAAAATGCACCGCCCCAAACATCGCCCCGTGGTCGGTAATAGCGCATGAAGTAAGCCCGAGTTCCACAAGCTTTTTTGCGAGCGCCTCTACCTTATTTGCTCCATCCAGTAGAGAGTATTCGGTATGAAGATGCAAATGGGTAAAGGGTAAGCCGCTCAAATCAAAGCCTTTTTCGGGTCATTTTTTGGCAAATTATACCCTAACAATTTTGAGCGGACACACCCTATTTTACTCCGTATTGCACGCCGTAATTTTCGACCACGAAGTCTATATCTTTGTCGCCTCTGCCGGATAGATTTATGAGTATACTACCTTTTTCACCGTTTTTGGCTAGCTTTAGCGCATGTGCTACGGCGTGGGCTGATTCTATGGCGGGGATTATTCCCTCAAGTCTTGAAAGTTCAAAAAATGCTTCTATCGCCTCTTCATCACCTATTGCCGCATAGTTTACTCTGCCTAGCTCTTTTAGATAACTGTGCTGAGGCCCAACAGACGGATAATCCAAACCGCTTGCCACCGAATAAACCTCTTGCGGCTCGCCGTTTTCGTCTTTTAGCATGTATGAACGAAATCCGTGCATTACGCCTACTTCGCCTTTGCTGAGTGTTGCGGCATGCTCACCGTCTGCGTTTATATCTCTTCCCGCCGGTTCTACGCCGTGCAGTTTTACGCTTTTATCATCCAAAAATGCGGTAAATATCCCCATAGCATTTGAGCCGCCGCCGACACATGCGACTATGTTTGCAGGAAGTCCGCCCGTCATCTCTTCAAACTGCGCTTTTGATTCGTTGCCGATAATGGACTGAAAATCACGAACCATCATTGGAAACGGATGTGGCCCGACTACGGAACCTATAGCATATAGCTGATTTACAGGGTCTTTCATATAGCCTTCAAATGCGGCGTCCACAGCTTCTTTGAGTGTTTTTCGCCCATGAGTCGCAGGAATCACTTTTGCACCTAGTATCTTCATTCTTACAACATTCGGGTGCTCTTTTTTGATGTCCACTTCACCCATGTATATATCGCACTCTAGTCCCACAAGCGCTGCCGCAGTAGCTAGCGCTACGCCGTGCTGACCCGCTCCCGTTTCCGCTATTAGCTTTGTTTTACCCATTTTTTTAGCTAGGAGAGCTTCGCCTAGACAGTGATTTATCTTATGTGCGCCCGTATGATTGAGGTCTTCTCTTTTTAGATATATCTCTGTGCCGTATTTTTTTGATAGATTTTTTGCATGAAATATCGGACTAGGTCTGCCGACAAAATGCTTGTACAAATACGCAAGCTCATCCAAAAAAGCTTTATCCGTTTTTATTTCATTGTATGCCGCTGTTATTTCATCTATTATGACTTGCAACCCCTCAGGGATAAAACTACCGCCAAACTCTCCAAAATACCCGTTTACATCGGGAAGCGAACAGTCGAAACTATTAGTTATCATCAAAACTCCTTTATTTGATTTGCTTTAACGCCGCTATTGCACTTTCTTCATCATCGTTACACACTATCAGCTCTTCTTTGTCCGATTTTTTGTACACCTTGTCATAATACTCGATTAGCAGTATCTCGGCGGCCTTTGCTAGGTTTTTCTCGGCGAAAGAGCTTAGTATCTCATCTTTTGCGCTTTTTTTGATGTATGGCGTTATTTTTTCCATGCAATCTTCAAAATGCGGACGGCTTATATGCTCGTACATTCCGACTATTCTTTTGACTCTGTTTTCGATAGATGCGACCACTCTTACTTGCTTGCCTTCATACATCATCTCATAAAGTCTGTTTGGGAGTATCAGTTTGCCTATTCGTTTGCTCTCGCCCTCGATAAATACGGGTTTAGCGCTATCAACCCCCAAAAGTGCGTCGGCAAGGCGGTTTTGAAACTCTTTTTGGCTTGGCTGTTCGCCGTTCATGAGACCAAATACGGAGCCGTAGTGGTTTGCCATTCTCTCAAGGTCTATGGAGTTTTCTAGCTTTTCTATCAGCTCACTTTTGCCGCTTCCGGTGTTTCCCCTGAGAGTGACAAACGAAAATGTGGGCATGTTTTCAAGATAATCTATAACAAAAGAGCGATACGAACGGTAACCGCCCTCTATTCTATCGACTCGATAACCGATGTTTGAAAATATCGTGGAGAGCGACGCCGAACGCATCCCGCCTTTGGCGCAATACATCGCTATTTTAGTTTTTGGGGTGTACGCCGGATATAGCGAAGATATATGCGTAACGGCATTTTTGCAAACATACGCCGCACCTTTGACTCTAGCTTCAAAAGGTGAAACCTGTCTGTATACAGTTCCGACCTCTTTGTACTCTTCATCGTTTAGGGCGTAAAAGTTTTGCGCTCCGGATATATGAGATTCGGCATACTCTTGCGGGCTTCTTGCATCTATGACCAAATCATAGTCTTTGCGGTTTTGGATAAATTCTTGAATGCTAATCAACTAGTAAAGCCTTTATGTTATGCAATAAGGTATTTTTCAAAAAGTCTTCGTAGTATCAAAGCTTCTTTCGGGCTTCCTTTTGTCTTCGCCCTCTCCTCAAGAGTAAGTATCTCATCCGTCGAGAGGTTGAAATATATAACACTTACGGTTGCGTCAAACTCTTGTTCTAATAGTTTTTTTGTAAGTACGGTTTTACCTAATCCAAGAGTCACGCTTTTGCCTTCATTTAGCTCCATATCCTCTTCAAAAATACGAATCAAAGCCGTGAAGTTAGCATAAAACTCAACGATAAAAGCGATCTGCTCATCAGAAGAATAGTGCCCTTTTTGGCGAAAAAAAGGCCCGGCCTCATCGATATAGTCTTTCAGTTTTGCGTATTTCTTTTTTATATCTTCAAGATTTGGCATATCTTTCTACCTAAATAATCCCGTCTAGTCTCAGCAAAGCGGATGTATCCGCGTCTCTACCCAAAAACTCTCTAAATATCTCTCTCATATCCTCAGCGCCGCCTTTGGCAAATACGCTCTCTCGGATTTTTGAACCGAGTGAATAATCAAGAGCGCCGTTAGCATCCGTAAACGCAAAAAACGCATCCGCACTCAGCACTTCAGCCCATTTGTAGCTGTAGTATCCGGCCGCATAACCTCCGGCAAATATATGCGAAAACGAGTTTTTGAATTTATTGTATTTTGGCGGTTGTATCACAGATATTTCGTTTCGCACATCCGCAAGTATGCTCTCCGCACCCTCTTCATTGGTGGCGGTCGAGTGTATTCTCATATCGAAAATTCCAAATTCAAGCTGACGAAGCATAAACATCGCAGATTGAAAGTTTCTAGCCGCTTTTAGCCTGTCTATATCGCTCTCTGATAGCGGTTCGTTTGTTTTGTAGTGAAATGAAAAGAGTCTCAAAACCTCTTTTTTGTATGCAAAGTTTTCCAAAAATTGCGATGGAAACTCGACCACATCCCACATTACACCGTTGACGCCGGATACGGAGCTAACACTGTTTTTTGCAAGCAAGTGATGCAAAGCGTGACCCATTTCGTGAAAGAGAGTTACGATATCGTCATGTCTTAGCAATGAAGGCTCTTTTTTTGTCGATTTTGGGAAGTTGCATACGACAAAAGCGGTTGGAAGTATCTTGTCGCCTTTGTCGTTTAGGTGGGCGTTGAGCCAGTTATCCATCCATGCGCCGCCTTTTTTATCTCTTCTCGCGCACAAATCCATATAGAGTCTGCCGATAGAGTTGCCATTTTCATATAGCTCAAAAGCCATTGCTTTTTTATCCCACAACTTAGCTTTGACCTGCACAAACTCTATACCAAACATCTGTTTCAAAAACTCAAACATCCCTTTAAGCACGGTGTTTAGTTCAAAGTATTGCTTGAAATGCTCTTCATCTATCTCAAAAGCCTCACGTCTTAGCTTCTCGCTAAAATACGCCGTATCAAAGCTTTGCAAGTCTTCCACGCCGTGCTTTGCGGCGAAGTTTCCAAGGTCTTGTACCTCTTTTTGTGCGGCAGGTTTTGACTTTGAAGCCAAAGAACCCAAGAACTCTAGCACTTCACCGTGTGAGCCGGCCATTTTGGTAGCTAGAGAATACGAAGCGAACGAGTCAAAACCGAGTATTTTTGCTTTTTCGTCTCTAAGGGAGAGTATTTTTGTGATTAGCTCTGAGTTTTTGTCGCCTCTAGTTACGTGCGCACGGTAGAGCTCTTCTCTTTTTGCTCTGTCAGAGCCGTAGGTCATGTAGGTGATAAAGCTAGGCCCTTGAAGGGTAAATTTGTATACCTCTTTGCCCTCTTTTTCGACTTTTGCCGCACTTCTCTCAAATGCCGGAAGCTCAGCGACAGCCGCTTCATCTTCTATAATTAGCTCATAGGCGTTTGTGTCGTCAAGTACATTTTGGCTAAAGTCGTTTTCGTATCCGCCTAGCTCTTCGTTTATCTCTTTGATTCTTTGTTTTTTGGCCTCGTCAAGAGCCACGCCCTCAAGTTCAAAACCCTCTATCTCAAGGCGAAGAGCCATCTCTTGCTCTTTTGTCAAAGTAGATTTTTCATTTTCGTAGACGCTTTTTAACGCCGCATACAACTCTTCATTTTGAGAAAGTTCAGTGTGATATTCGCTCAAAATAGGGAGTAGTTCTTTGACTATTTTTTGTGTTTTTTTGGAGTTTTTGACGCCGTTAAGGTGGAAGATTGGCTGAGTATAAAACGCAAGTTTCTCGTCAAGTTCCAAAAGCGGAACAACAAAAGTTTGGAAGCTCTTGTTCTCCACTTTTAGAAGTTTTTTTATCTTCTTTTTGTTTTTTTCTATCGTCTCAAGACTTTTTTGTTTTAATGTTTTTAAATCACTCGGAAATTCGGGGTATATTTCCATATTTTTAGCGCTCCGTTTTTTAACGGTAGTTTATCAAATACACCCTAACGCCTGGGCAAAATCATCGGCCAAATCCTCAAAATCCTCAATCCCGACGGAAATTCTGAGCATTCCGACAGAAACTTTCATATCCGCTTTTTGTTCATCCGAATACTCCGAATAAATCGTAGAGTGCGGATGTATCACAAGCGTCTTGTTGTCACACAGGTTTGTCGAGCGTCTAGCTATTTTGAGGGCATCCATAAACGCATAACACGCTTTTTTTGAGCCCAAATCAAACGTCAAAACCGAACCAGGATAGCGAAATTGCACGGATGAGAGCTTGTAAAACTTGTTATCTTCAAGTCCCGGATAGTTGACCTCTTGCACCGATTCGTTATTTTTGAGCCATTTTGCAAGCAAAAGAGCATTTATGCAAGCCTTATCCGCTCTTAGAGCCATTGTTTCTAGGCCCAGACTTTGAAGGTATGCATTATGTGGACTCATTGCGGCGCCGAAATTTCTAAATATCTCTTTTTTGAGACGGTTAAAAAATGCGCCTGAACCAAACTTATGAGCCCACTCTTTTAGCGCAGGATTTTTACCCCACTCATAGCTTCCATAATCAAGCACGGCTCCTCCGATACTTGTAGCTCCACCTGAAAAAAACTTTGTGGTAGAGACCACTTCTATATCAAAACCCAAAGCTTCGCCATCGGAGAGATACGAGGGTGTCATAGTGCTGTCTGCTATTAGTATAATGCCGTATTTATCGGCAAGTTCTCTAAGTCCGCTTATATTTGCTACTTCAAGCTGTGGGTTTGTAACTGTCTCAAAAAATAGCGCTCTAGTATTCTTGTCGATTAATTTCTCAACGGCATTTAAATCGCAAAAATCGGCGGTTTTGACCTCAACGCCAAAACCTGCAAAACTCTTCGTAAAAATAGAGTATGTATGCCCAAAGAGATACTTTGAAGATACTATATTGTCTCCTGCCGAGCAGATAGTCATAACCGTATTTGATATCGCCGCCATACCGCTTGCAAATGCAACTGCATACTTGGCTTTAGATATATTTTTTAGTTTTCTTTCAAAAAAATCTACCGTTGGATTTGCGGCTCTAGTGTATGTAAAACCGGCTTTCTTGCCACAAAATACATCTTCTATGGTCTCAGAGTCGTCAAATTCAAATGCCGCACTGTCGTAAACAGGAAAATTAAGTGAACCGTATGGGTCTTTTTGGTTGAAAGCGACATGTATCGCTTTGGTATTAAAGCCTTTCAAAACTAAATCCTAATATTTTATTTAATTAAAGCGAGAGTGCAAACTCTTCATAGCTCATACCGACGCTCAAAAGAGTGGAGTCAAGAAGTTTCAAGGACTCATTCATTCCGCCTTTTTTTTCGGCAGCTATTAACGCATCATATATAGGCGCTATTTTGTTGATTGCAGACTGCGTCGGTTTTCTTCTGACGGAGTAATAGCCTATGATATTGCCTTTGAGGTCATAACTAGGGGTTACATTGGCCAATACCCAATAATAACTGCCGTCCTTTGCCATATTTTTGACATAGGCAAATATCTCTTTTTTTGCTTGCACGGTGTCCCATAAGAGCTTAAAAACAATTTTCGGCATATCGGGATGCCTGATAATATTGTGATTAGCGCCCATTAGCTCTTGTTCGGTGTAGCCGCTCATTTTAATAAACAGCTCATTTCCGTAAGTGACAATGCCTTTTGTATCTGTCTTCGAGACTATTATCTCATCTTCGGCAAAGGTCTTTTCTGTCTTTGTTGCAACGGGCATCTTGTGCTACCTCTATTTTTTTGAAAGTTTATCTTCAAATTGATGAAGCGTATCCTCTAGTAAATCAAAGAGTTCATCGCTCGCTTTTTCCATATTTTTGAAATTCTCAAAAATATGCTCTTTATTTTCAAATACGCTGTTGTTTTCAAGATACTTCATCGATTCTATCACATTCTCATGAACTTTTTTGTGTGGCGCTACAATGCTTGCATAGCTAGCCGTATCCCCAAATCTCGTCATACCGTCAGTCGCATACCATTTGCCCAATCTGCATACGGTATGGTCGCCAAAATCCTGAACTTTTTTTGCTTGACTCATGGAGAGATATGCGTTTGATTTGAAGACGACATGGTCTATCTTTGCCAATGTCAAGAATATTTTTGACTCCATTGCCACAGACTCTTTTTCCAAAGAACCGGCATTTTGCGTAAACTCTTCCAATACTCCATTGAAGTGGCGCATACTCTCAGATACTCCGTTTGAGATTTCGGTCATTTGCTCAGAAGTCTCTTTGATATCAGTCACCTCTTGAGCAAGCGTACCCACGGATATGGATATCTCGTTTGTAGCTTTTTGAGTTCTCTCTGCTAATTTTCTTACCTCATCGGATACGACGGCAAAGCCTCTACCGGCTTCACCTGCCCTTGCCGCTTCTATGGCGGCGTTTAGAGCAAGGAGATTTGTCTGTTCCGCAATATCTTTGATAAATACGACAACATTTGATATTTCAGAGCTTTTTTGCGTAAGCATCTCAAGAGAACTGTCTATTTTGTTTATATTTTCTATCAATATATTAGTTACCGCGGATACAGACTCTATCTCTTGCATATTGTCTTTTGAACCTTTTGCTATATCGCTTATTTGCGACGTCATCTCTTTTAAAATAGACATGTTAGAGCTAAGGTCGTTTTGGACTATTTTCAGATTTGAGTTTGTTTTTTCACTGCTTAGTTCGGAGAGTCCTTTTGAGAGTGAATTTTGTTGGCTCTCCAAGTGGTTTACTTCTAGTTGTTTGATAATGTCGCTTATCAAAATTGCAGATTTAAGTAAGTCGCCGTTGAGTCCATCGCTTCTCAAACCGGCAAAACTCTTTGCAGACGCCGCATCAGAAATCGCTTTATTGAGCTCCAAAACAAACTTTTCTATTTGGGTTAGAAAGCTATTAATTTCCACGGAAGCCACTGATATCTCATCTTCACCGTTAACCAAAAGCCTATTTGAAAGGTCGCCCTCTCCGCTATTCAGATTTCCGGCGGTGCCCGTAAGAAGACTCAACTTTTCAAAAAGCACTTTTTTGAATATAAATACGAAAATAACCACACAAAGCACGCTTCCAATTAACAAAATTATCACCAATTGGGTCAAATGCGAGTTTATTTCGTTGTTTATCTCCGACATTTGAAGCCTAACATCCATAACGCCAAGCACATCTTTTTCTTTTGCTGTTGCATGGCATTTTAGACACTCTGAGGTCGCCAAAAGAGGTTTTATATATCTTACCTCTCCGTTATCCCCGCTTTTGATAGAGACCGTTTTTTGACTATACGCAGTTTTTATATCTGCATCTTTTGGCTCTTTATACTCTTTTCCAAAAGATTCGCTTACCTCTTTTGAGATATGGATACCTAAATCTTTAATACCCTCTATGCCTTTTGATTTATCTATAGTTTCTTTTATTATTACGGGATCGCCTATATTCATAGCCGTTCTTACGGTCTGAAATATCGATTCGGAAAGCATTTGTGCGGATTTTGAAGTAGCGGTTTGAGACAGGTTTGAAAAACTTAGATTTACAGCTATTAAAAGTACCAAACAAGATAAGCCAAGTACGCCTATAAGCATTGATATAATTTTTGAGTTTATGCTTTTAAACATAGTAGTGCCTTAGCCTTTTAGATGGTATAGTTTTATTACATTTTTGTATAAAACTAACTTAAAATATCACGATTTCCTTTATTATTTGCCTGAGACAAAATTCCGGAAGCTTCCAGCTGTTCAACTATTCTAGCCGCCCTGTTGTAGCCTATCTGGAGCCTTCTTTGGATGTAACTAATTGAAGTCTTGCGCTCGCTAAGAACTATATTTTTGGCTTCCTCATATAGCTCATCTAGCTCCGATGAGTCAAACTCTCCGCCGCCGTCTCTAGCAGAGCCGGCCTCAGACAAAAAGCTCTCATCATAGTCCGGCTCTCTTTGGCTTTTTAAGAATTCGACTACTTTTTCTATCTCCGTCTCAGAACTCCACGGAGCATGCAGACGCACAACGCCGCTCATTCCCGGAGGCGTAAAGAGCATATCTCCTCGTCCGAGTAGGCTCTCGGCGCCCATCTGGTCAAGTATGACTTTGGAGTCTATCTTTTGACCGACTTTGTAGCTGACCCTTGAAGGTAGGTTTGCCTTGATAAGTCCTGTTACGACGTCCACACTAGGGCGTTGCGTTGCTACTATGAGATGTATTCCCGATGCTCTCGCCATTTGCGCCAAACGTGCGATAGAGAGTTCGACTTCTTTGCCGCTCGTCATCATAAGGTCGGCTAGTTCGTCTATTATAATTACGATATAAGGCATCTTTTGTTCGCCGATACTCGGGGCTTTTTCGTTGAAGTTTTCGATATTTTTGGTCTTTGTCTTGCTCATAAGAAAATATCGTCTTTCCATCTCAAGCACCATATTTGCAAGAGCGTTTATCGCTTGTTTTGGCTTTGTGATAACCGGAGTTAGAAGATGTGGAATACCGTCATACATCGAAAACTCTAGCATTTTCGGATCTATCATCACTAGACGAAGCTCATCGGGAGAGTTTTTGTACAGCAGAGAGAGTATCATCGCATTAATACCCACCGACTTACCGCTTCCCGTCGTACCTGCGATTAGCAAGTGCGGAAGCTTTTTGAGGTCTGTCACAAAAGAGTTTCCTACAATGTCCTTACCCATGATAAGCGTGAGTGGAGAGAGGGATTTTTTGAATATATCGCTCTCGATAATATCCCTCATGTAGATAGTCTCAATCTCTTTATTCGGTATCTCTATACCAACCACGTCTTTACCAGGAATAGGCGCTTGGATACGTATAGTCTGAGCCTTGAGAGCCATAGCTATGTCGTCTTGAAGAGTGAGAATACGAGAGACTTTGATATGTGCGGCAGGCTTAAATTCAAATGTAGTTACAACAGGCCCCGCATAAGTACGGATGACGTCGCCTTCTATTTTGAAGCGTCTTAGCTTTTCGATAAGCTCTTTTATCTTTTCGTCTATCTCATCTTCATTTGCTTCGTTTTTTTTCGGCGGAGACTTCGCAAAAAACTCAGAGGATGGTAGCTTCCATCCCTTTGGTTTATCGCTCTCTCCGAGTTCTATCTCATCCAAAAGCGCTTTGTTTTCTTCTAGTTCAGTCACTATCTCAACATCGCTTGATGAGGTTTTTTTAGCTCTTTTTGGTTTTTTTGGTTCTTCTTCCTCAACTAAGAGTATCTGCTCATCCTCTTTTACTTCAAGAATCGGCTCTACGATTGGCTCTTGCGCAACCTCTTTTGGAGTATCTACAGCCTTTTCTTTGATAGGCTCTATCTTCTGGAGTTTTTCAGCTTTTTCGACTTTTGCACGTTTCGGGAGTGAAAAAGATGGTTTGAGTTTTCTCAAAAAAGCGATTAGTTTTTGAAATAGTCTATCTACACCCTCTTCCGCCATCAGCGCAAGCGAGAGCACAAATGAACAAGACCACACTATCCAAAACCCGCCTCTTCCGATAACAGGAGTGATACCCTCTACAAGCCCGTGTCCGATAATGCCTTTGTAGATAGTGCCGTCAAAAACTATCGACTGCATCATCAAAAAAAGCACAAACAAAAGCGTCACGGAAGCTGCAAATGATGCTCTTTTGAAGTCTACCGTAGGATTTTTGTAGAGTGAATAGGAAGTATATATAAGCGCAAAAGGATAGATATACGCCAATACTCCGAATAGTTCTATATTTCTAGCGGCAAAAGATGCTCCAAAGCTCCCGACAAGAGCCTCAGAGCCTATAATCGTAGAAAACGCCAAGAACGATAGCAGGGCAAGCCCGGCTAAAAAAGCTATATCTCTATAAATAAGAAATCCTTACTCTTTTTTAACCACATTATAACAAAAAACACTGTTGGCGTGCCTATTATAGGTAGTTGACTAGACTTAGCCCGTTTATCTTGCCTACGGTAGAGAGTAGCGCTTGATAATTTATAGTCCTTTGGTTGAGCTCCAAATATGCGGAGCCTATATCGGTGTCTAGTATTTCGGAACGAACTGTTTTTACGTTTATTTTTAAGGTATCAGACCTGTCTTTACTGAGCTGAAAAGAGCTACCTATGGCGCCTATATCCGTATGTTTTCTTACCACATGGTCAAATATATGGTCAATTGCCGTAATAGCATTTTGCATACCCGTATTTCTAGGGTCATCCCCACTATCTGTTGCTCTTGTTTTGCCTGATTGTACTGCCTCTATCGCCATTTGAAGTTGGTCAAACAATGAAATATATGGGTCGTCTACCGTAAGAGCATTATTTGAATTCAGAGTAACAGAGCTTGTATTTATCGTCGCTGCCGCTCCAAAACCGGTATTTGTATTTGCATCATACATTGATAAGTTGGCTTTTGTCGCAGAGCTTGTCTTGTCTTCTATCGTTATTTTTCCCGAATCGTCTATAAACACATTCGCTCTTCTGGATGATGCGGCTACCGCGCTATTATAGTCTGCGGCCTGTGCCAATGTAGGAGCAGCAGGTGTGACGGTAGCCGGTAGAGTAGCCCCGACAACCATACCGATAACGTCCATAAATTGCCTATAAGTTACCTGATCTCCGGGTGTAGTCACCTGAGGGGAAGCCGCATTTATAATATTGTAAGTGTTTGCACCGACCGTAAATGTAGAGCCTGCCGCTCCAAAGTTCATAGTAACCGTCTGTGTAACGCCGTTGATATTGGTAACATCCATATTCATAGTCGTACCGACAAGAGTAGAAACTCCAGATGCAGACAGCAATGTATCCGTAGGTTTGGCATATTGATTTGTACTTTTGACCACCTGAGAGACATTAGAACTAAGCGTGGCTCCATCTTTTTTGAAAAACACCCTATCGGATTCTACACCGTTTACCGAAGCAAAAACGTCCGTTGCCGTACTGCTATACATTCTCATAGTCTTAAGCGGTGAAGACTCTGTGGAGCTATTTTCTGGATCTATGTTTCTATCTTTCACCAACAGTTTTCCGTCAACAAGCGTAGCAGAGAATTTATCGGCGCCAAACTTTGTATCAAGAGCGCCTTGAACCGCATTCACATAGTCCCTCATTGTGCTTGTGGCACCCAGTGCAAGAGTGTACGTAGTTCCGTTAAGATCTATTCTGTCAGGTATTCCGCCTATTGCGCTCATAAGCTCTTGTGGTTGTGCAACGGCGCCCGTTTGTCTGTTTCTAAACTCAACGTTAAAATTAAAGGTACTGTGATCCCAAGAGTCGTTCCATGCCGTAGCGCTACTTATACTGATTGGAGCCATACCGCTCTTTGTAAACTCTGTTATGCTTTGGCCGGAAGACGCTAGTTGCTCCACGTCCGTCAAAGGAGGGTTGTTTACCCTTCTTACATTTACCTCTGTTTGTGTAGCTTTTGCAGAAGTAGCGAGCGGTGGAGTAAAAGTGATTTGTCCGACGGCAGGCGTATCTACCCCCGTAATATCTACTTGCCCGATGCCTTCTAAGTATAGCTTATCACCGATAGCAAGAGTAGCGGTAGAAGCGGCATCTAGAGTGACCATCGTAGAACCTGCGGTAAGGCCGGCTGTTGCCTTTGTCAAGGCTACGCTATTATCAGAGGCAACCATGCTAAATTGAAGCTTACTTGAACCTTTTTGTAGGTCTTTTACCTCTATTTGACCGTAGTTATTGAGTGTAACATCCACATTACCTTTGTATGCATCTTTTATTTTTGCCAAAAGGTCGCTTATCTTTGAGTCCGGGCTAATTTCTATTCTTTGTTTGAAGCTAGTGCCGTCCGACTGTGCACCAGTAACATAAAAATAGCTTTTTACTCCGTCTCCGCCGTTTCCGGTCATATCCCTGACTTTATCGTCTACGGTTACATATCTATCAACAGACGGTTGGTCATGAAGTAGCGTAATATTTTTTTTCGGAACGTTCGTGCTTACCGTTCTAGCATAGTCATTATCTGCCCCCAAAAACAGACTTGCGCCATCTATATTGAAAGGCAACTGCACGCCTGCATTTATAAGAGCTTTTACCCTATCGTCGTTTCCTAGGTAGTTTCCGTTTGAATCTACCGGTTTTTGAGAAAAAGATGAGCCTGAAAACAGATACTGGCCATTTATGGAAGTGTTTGCAAGGCTAATAAGATGCTCTTTAAGTCCGGTTAGCTCTTGTGCTATTGCCATTCTATCTGTCGCACTATTTGACTCACTCGTCGCTTTAATCAGCTTGGTTTTGAAGTTTGTTAGCGTAGTTACCATTTGGTTCATGGTGTTGTCGCTATTTAGTGCAAACTGTCTAGCCATCTCCGCACCTACGGAGTTTTGCCCTAGCGCATACTCCTCTTGGTCTAGCCTAAGAGTATTCACAAATACGTTTGTATCTTGAAAACCGTACTCTATCTTCGTACCGCTATATATCTGTCTATTCACGTCATTAAGACTTTTGATGCTTGACTCTTGGTTTCTCGTAAAATCAGCATACATCGTAAATGTTCCGACTCTCATCTTTGAGCCTCCGAATTCGTATTTTTATAGTTAAAAAGCAAATAGAGTTCCAATGCCAAAAAAGAAGTATGGGGAAAATTAAGCATGCTGCTTGTAGAATTTCGGCTCTTTTTACACTTGCCGAAGTGGTGGAATGGTAGACGCGCTCGACTCAAAATCGAGTATCGAGAGATGTGGGGGTTCGAGTCCCCCCTTCGGCACCACGAACCTAGTCCTGATTTGACACACAAAACTACAATCCCAAAAATGCTTTTAACTACTTACAAATCATCTAAAAGCCTTTAAAATAGTGCTTTCATGGCAATAATATTAGTCTCCATTCGCCACGAACCCAATCCCAGTTTAATAGCAAACCTACAATCCAAAAATATTATTTAAACAACCAACGCTTAATCAAATTTGTATATCTAGGCATCACCACATAGACCATCATAAAGACTACGGTTGCACTGACGACAAGGGCTGTTATAAGGTGATTGTCGTGGATACCGATGTATTTCAATATTGGAGTAACGATGAGCGGGACTATGAGCGACAGAGGGTAGATGGCAGACCATGTTACTAGGTACTGCTTCCAACGGATGGGCACTTTGGCTTTGGCGCCGGCAGGAGTAAACCAAAAGTCCAATCCGCTACTGACAAAAAAGTCATCTCCCTTGACAAGAAGCGGTTGCGCTTTTTCTATGAGGCCAACACGGGTGGGAGAATCCATCCATTCACGCAGATGAGCCGTAGTGTCAAACCTTATAACAACCGTATAAGTATCCGTAAGGCCGAGAATAGGACGAATGATATGCCAGTCAAGATGGCCCGCAGAGGCTTTACAAAGTGGAGCTATCTCGTCTAGCCAGCTCTCATACTCAGGGTGTTTGTCGTCTCGAACTTTGTGAGTAATAACAACTGTTGCACCTTGGTCTACCAGTTCATTTGGTTTTGCGTCCATATCTTAGTCCTTTATATTTTCTCTACCCTTTCGACAACTTCGGATATTACCCAATCAGGAGTTGAAGCTCCAGCACTTATTCCACATAGTTTTTTATTTTCAAACCATATATTTTCGATATCGGCGGCGGATTCGACTAGGAAGCTGTCGAAGCAGTTTGTTTTGCATATTTCAAATAGCTGTTTGGTGTTTGAAGAGTTTTTGCCGCCTACTATTAGCATGATGTCGGCTTCCCTTGATAGTTCATCAGCGGCTTCTTGGTTTTCGCCCGTGGCGTTGCAGATGGTGTTGAATACTCTGACCTCCTTGGAGCTAGAGAGTAGCCACTCGACGATATGCATAAACTCTGTGAATTTCCTTGTGGTCTGGGAGACTACGGCTACTTTTTCTCGCAACCTTAGCGACTTTAGCTCCTGCACATCCAAAACTACAAAAACCCTTTGCATATCGTCCGCATAGCTCATAACGCCTTTTACTTCAGGGTGGTCACGGTCTCCGAAGATGACTATATCATACCCCTCTTTGCTCATCTTTTGGCATATCTCTTGGGGTTTTGTCACATACGGGCAGGTGGCGTCCACAACGTCAAATTTGCCTTCAAGCAGCTTGTCAAACTCTTGTTTTTGGATGCCGTGTGTTCTTATTACTACGCTGTTTTCTTTTGATAGTTCGTTGAAGTTTTCGGTTAGCCCTACTCCAAAGTTTTGTTTGAGACGCTCTATCTCCATTTTGTTGTGGATGAGCGGGCCGTAGGTGACGCTATGGGGAGTGTTTTCCGCTATCTTGATTGCACGCTTGACGCCAAAACAAAACCCATAGCTAGAAGCTAGTTTATATTGCATACTCTCGTACTTCGCTAATTTTGGATATTAGCTCGATGAAGTTGGGGAAAGATGTAGATACGGCCTCGAAGCCGTCTATTTTGCCGCCGCATTTTAGCGAGGCTATCGCAAAGCTCATTGCAAGTCTATGGTCGCCAAAGCTCGTTACGTGCGCCTGTCTTAGCTCTCCGCCTCTTACCTTATAGCCATCCTCAAACTCTTCGCAATCAACGCCAAAAGCCTTTAGGTTTGTCATTACGGTCGTTATTCTATCCGACTCTTTGACTCTTAGTTCTTTGGCGTTTCGCACGACACTTTCGCCCTCAGCCACAGCCATAGCGACGGAGAGTGCCGGAAGTTCGTCGATGAGCCACGATATATTTTCGCTCACCTCTACAGCCTTTAGCTTTGCACCCTCTACAACGATGTCACCTATCGGTTCATAGATGTTCTCTTTTTCTATGAACTCCACTTTTGCACCCATTTTTTTGAGTATCACGAAGGCTTCTATTCTTGTCGGGTTGAGCGTTAGGTTTTTGAGGGTCACCTTCGCACCCTCGGTAATGGCCGCCGCTACCGCAAAGAAAAATGCACTTGAGGGGTCTGATGGCACGCTCATCTCAAGCGGTTTTAGCGGTGCGCTCATCGGAGATACGTATATCTTGTCACTTACCTTGATATCCGCACCCATTCCGGAAAGCATTCTCTCGGTGTGGTCACGACTTAGCTCCGGCTCTGTTATCTCAGATTTGCTTTTTGCGTTTAGGGCGGCTAGGATGAGTGCACTTTTGACCTGTGCGGAAGATATTTTGCTATCAAACTTTATACCTTCTAGCTTACCGCCTCTTATTGACAAAGGAGCCAGATTGCCACCGTCTCTGCCGTCTATCTTTGCCCCGACACTTCTAAGAGGCTCGGCGACTCTTTTCATCGGGCGGCGTCTAAGGTATTTGTCCCCAGTAAGCACAAAAAAACCGTCTATCGAAGACAAGAATCCAGACATAAGGCGTATAGTAGTGCCGGAGTTGCCGCAATCAAGCACGTCACCCGGCTCTATCAGCTTTTCGGGTGGCGTGATAGTCAGCATATCGCCCTCCCACTCCGCTTTTGCGCCTAGAGCCACGGCGATACCCAGGGAGTTTAGAGTGTCTTCCGCTTTTAAAAAATTTCTGATTTTTGAGGGTTTGTCGGAGAGGAGCGAAAAGATGGCGCATCTATGTGATATGGACTTGTCGGTGGCAATGGAGTCTATCGTCAGCTCAAAGCTTGAAGCCGCCGCTACCTCCAAGCCTTTTGAAAATTCGCTACTCACTGCTTCAAGCCTATTTGAAGTTCGTTTTGAAGCGCCTCAAGTACTTCGACCGTGACGGCCGCTATATCTTTTTCTTCCAATGTTCTCTCGTCGGATTGAAGTACAAGTCTTACCGTAAGGCTCGCCTCTTTCGCTTTTTCTTTCTCTTTGTAAATATCTATCGGATAAAAGCTTTTTAGTAGCGGATTTTTGACCGTTTCGATACATTTTCTGATAGGCGAGTATGCAAAATCAGCGGCAACAGAGAGGCTCAAATCCCTAACGCTTTTTTGGAATTTTGATATTTCGCTAGCTTTTTTGCTCTCTTGCGTTAACCCTGAAAGTTCTATTTCACAGACAAAACAGCTTTTTAGCTCAAAAAACTCTTCCGCATTTTTGTGCAGTTTTGCCAAAAAGCCGACTTTTTCGCCATTTTTTACTATGTGCGCAGACTGGTAGGGGTGTAAGAAAACGCCTTTGGCTTCATACGGTACAAGCTCGCAACCGCCGAGTATATCAGAGATTTTTGACACAAAATCTTGAAGCTCCACCGTCTTTGGCTTGCCGCTGTTTTTGATAGAATCCTCTTCTAGCTCATTCGCCCAGACAAAAGATATTACGCTTCTTTCGTCCCTATTTTCGTCAAATACTACTCCTGATTCAAAAAGAGCTATTCTGCCCTGTGAGTTCTTTGCATTTTTGGATGCAGAACTTAGAAGGTTGAGAAGTAGCGTCGTTCTTAGCGTGTTTAGCTCCGAGGTTATCGGGTTTACGATATCTATTCCCTCTTTTAGCGACGCAAAACCAAATTTCTCCTGCAACACTATATCGGCAAATATAAAATGCACACTCTCAAAAAACCCTTTTGCGGCAGCGTTTAGTCGAAGGTTTTTCAAAAATCTATAATTTCTAACAGAGTCGTTCATCCTAAGAGCTTCGGTAATCAAAAGCGGCACGGACTCTATGGTGTCGATACCCTTGATTCGCACTATCTCCTCTGAAAGGTCGTATACGTTTACGATATCATGTCTAAAATTCGGTATATCCACGACACAACTATCAAACTCGGCATTTACGGTAACACCGAAGTATAGTTTTCTAAGCAGGCTTACGATGTGATTTTTGTCAAGAGACGAGCCGATTATAGTGTTGATTTTGTTGATATCCACCTTGATAGGCTCTCTGTTTAGAGGCTTGAAATCCTCCGCATATCCGGCATAAAAGATAAAACCGTAATAAGCCGACATAATCTCTGAGGCGTAGTTGAGGCTCGTAAGCAAATCAGGCTCACTACCTCTTGAACTTCTATAAAAGAGTTTGTCGTCTTTTTCTTTTATCTCGTTTTGAAGCTTCAAAACCACTGCCGGAGAGATATATGAGGCGGTAAGTATGATATTTTTATCTTCCTCATTTGGCTCAGAGTCTTTGCATTGGCTAATACCTATCGACAAGACTGTTTTTTTGCCTTTTATCTCTTCGGCTCCATTTTTTGCAACATCTAAGTGTATATCTATTTTATCGTCGGTCTTGTTGAATGCGCTTTCTCCAAAAAACGATAGATTGACGCCCGTGGCATGGGAGACGTATGCCGTTAGATTTTTGAGCTTGTCGCTTCCGCCATTTTCACCAACTAGAGAGAGTCTATAATCAACAAGGAAAGTCTCTTCATTGAAGCTCTCAGGATGCTCAAACACTCTAAATGCAGCGTTTGCCGTAGTCTTTGAGTGTGAATGCAGAGATAGTATTCGCCCTATTCCCTTTTCACTCTCTTTTGTTTTTTTGCCGTCAAGCTCTTTTAGCTCTAGTCCGTAGTATGCGGCGATCTCTCTTGCGATACCTCTGACGCTCAGGCAATCTCCCCTATTTGGGGTTATCTCTACTTCAAATACCGAGTCTGCTATTTGAGAGACTTTTGAGAGCTCTTCGCCTATCTTTAGCTTATCGATACTGTGGTCAAGTATCATAATCCCTTCGTTTAGCTTTGGCAAGCCGATTTCCGTGCTTGAGCAAAGCATTCCGTAACTTTGTACACCTCTTAGTTCGGCTTGTTTTATCACTATCCCGTTTGGCAAATGAGCGCCAATCGTCGCAAGAGCTACGTATGCGCCTTTTTTGACGTTTTTTGCACCGCAAACTACATCCAAAAGGGTCTTACCGTTATCGACTTTGCACACGGAAAGTTTGTCTGCATCGGGGTGTTTTTCAAAATCTATTATTTTTCCTACAACCACGCCTTTTGGCAGTTCTATTTTTTTGTACGCTGCGACTTCTAGCCCTATTTTGTTGAGAGTATCGAGAATATCGGCATCTTTTATTTTTGAAATATCTATAAATTCGCTTAACCAGCTTCTAGTAAAAATCATACAAATTGCTCCATCAATCTCAAATCCCCTTCAAATAGCGACCTCATATCAGAGGTGTTATTGAGAAGCATGGAAAATCTCTCCACGCCTAGGCCAAACGCATATCCGCTCACATTCTTGTAACCTACCGCTTCAAATACATTCGGGTCTACGATGCCGCATCCGAGCACCTCAAGCCAACCCGTATGTTTGCACACTCTACAGCCGTCCCCACCGCAAAATACGCAAGAGATATCAACCTCGGCTGATGGCTCGGTGAACGGGAAAAAGCTTGGACGAAATCTGACTTTGACATCGCCGAACATGTGTTTTAGGAAATCTTCGAGAAGTGATTTTAGATTGGCGAACGATACTTTATCACCCTCTTCTACCACTAGTCCTTCTACTTGATGAAACATCGGCACATGTGTAAGGTCATAATCTCTTCTACAAACCGCTCCCGGGGCTATCATACGGATAGGAGGTTTGCTTTCAAGCATTTTTCTGATCTGCACACTGGAAGTATGGGTACGAAGAAGCATCGAATCTTTCATATAAAAAGTATCTTGCATATCTCTTGCAGGGTGGTGTTTTGGCAGGTTGAGCGCTTCAAAGTTGTTAAAATCATTTTCCACGATAGGGCCGGTCTCGACGGAAAAGTTCATAGATATGAAATACTCTATCATCTTATCCATGGTCGAAAGCACAGGGTGCAATGCGCCGTTTGAGGAGTTCGTATGTAGCAGAGTTACATCTATCTTCTCTTTTTCAAGCTGTTTTTTAAGGGCTGTGGCAGCTAGTTTCTCTTTTTTTGCTTCAAGTGCATTTCCCACACTCTCTTTGATATCGTTTAGCTCTTTTGCAAGCTCTTTTTTGGCATCGGCGTCAAGCTCTTTCATTCGCAAAAATTCGGCAGTCAAAAACCCTTTTTTGCCGAAAACTTCTATTCTTATCTCTTCTAACTCTTCTAGGCTCTTGGCGCCTTCAACTTTTTTAAGCCAATTTTGCAACTTTATTACCTCTTCTACTCTCTTCGTTTAGCTTATTTTACAATAGAGTTCATTATAATAGACGCAAATGCAAAAGAGAGGAGCTTCGATAATGACGGTATTTCATAAAATTTTAAACGGCGAGATACCTTGCTCAAAAGTATATGAAGACGAGCACACACTAGCTTTTCACGATATAAATCCAAAAGCGCCGATTCATATACTCGTAATTCCAAAGAGTTTTTCAAAAGATTTTCAGGACGTAGATGACGAAAGCCTAGTACATATGGCCAAAACGGTAAGAGAGGTAGTGAAAATAACGGGGCTTAACGAAAGTGGTTATAGACTTATCACAAACATAGGAAGCGACGGCGGACAAGAGGTGCCGTATATCCATTTTCACGTCTTGGGTGGCAAAAAACTCAAATGGACGCATCTAGTGGATGAATCGGAGAGTCACAAGGCGATGTAAAATCGCCCTCTCCTTGCTACCTACCCATTACAACAACCACCAATATCCTCAGTGACATATTCACTCCCTACTTTTGCTATTGATACTTTGTCTACTATTTTTGCGCCGTTTAGGAGTATGGAGTAGCTCATATCTATGCAATTTCTCACTGTATTCATCGTGGAACAATAAGTCTCTATGCTTGCCATCACCAATCTTTTTACCATTGTTTCATCGGCCTCGCAAGCTATATCGTAGACGAAGTGTGCGGAGTTAAACTTCTTTGGAAAGTCTTCGTTTCGGACATAATCAGCACTCATCGAAAAGCCTTTTAGCTCTACACTGTTTTTCTCTGCCATACTTACGATATCGACACCCGAACAAGATATAAGCCCCAATGCAAAATACTCCAAAGGACTTATCTCGGTAGGGTTTATCACAAAAGAGCCATTAGCCGCCTCGGCCTGAAATGATTTGCCGGTTGTATGTACAATTTTTACTTCCATCTATATCTCCTTAAAATTTATATTCGAAATCTCTTTTTCAAGAAGCTCAAACATCTGTTTGTACCCAAAATCACAAACCGAATCTTTTGCGTTTTGCTCTATATCATAAGCTATTTTTTGGATTGATTCGAGTCTCAAATTAGCCGCAGCGCCTTTTATCTTATGGGATAATTCAAACAACTCTCTCATGTCGCCTCTCTCCAATGCATCCCTTATTGCAAAAAGTTCAGAAGCCGATTCAAGTACAAAATCTTCCAAAAGCATAGCGATATCTTCTCTATTAAGCCCCAAAGAGTCTTCCATTGTAGAGAAATAATTTGCGCTTTTATTCTCAAAGCAGCTATTTAAAACGAATAATAACTCTTTTTCATCCATTGGTTTTTGTAGATACCCGTCAAAACCGCTCTTCAAAAATCGCTCTTTATCTCCAGAGTTTGCATTCGCCGTTAATGCCACTATCTTGCTTTTTTCGTTTATTTGCCTGATTGTTTTCATAGCCTCTACTCCATCCATGCGAGGCATATGGATATCGAGTAAAACCAACGGATAATGATCTAACAAGAAAAGCTCTACGGCCTCTTCGCCGTCATTTGCGATAACCGCTTTAAAGCCGTGTTTTTTTAATACGGCGGATATTAATTTTTGATTTACCTTATTATCTTCGGCAACAAGCACCTCTTTGTCTATATTTATACCTGGATTAACGGTCTGTAATATATTTTTATGAGTACTTTCCTCGCTCAAAAGAAGCGCTTTTTTTATTTTTGTGGAAGAGAGCGGGAGCCTAATAATCTTCAATGAATCTTCGTCACCATACAAAAACGGATCATCGGTAATTAATATTTTGCGTCCGACAACATCTTTTTCTATTACATTTTGGTAATAAAAGACGACGCTAGCCTCCTCTTTTTTATCCGTTATCTTGATATTTAACGTATCCAGATATCTCGTCAAAACGGTAGCGCATGTATCTTTGCAACTCTTTTCGATATTTGATATATAGACTACATCTTCAATGTGTTGTGGAATATCTTCACATTCAACTTCAAAATCAAGCTCAAACCAAAATCTACTTCCTCTACCCTCTTCGCTTTCAACGACAAGCTTGCCACCCATAAGCGACGCCAGATTGGACGAGATAGAGAGTCCAAGCCCCGTTCCACCGTAACGTCTAGAAGTACCTGCGTCTGCTTGCGAAAAAGGAGTAAATATCCTCTCTATTTTATCCTCAGCTATTCCGATACCCTCATCTACTACTTCAAATAATAGCTTTACACTCTTACCGTCTCGATGTTTGGTTACTATATTGACAAATATATTTTTGCCGTCCGGCGTAAATTTTATAGCATTTGAAAGCAGATTTGAGAGGATCTGCCTTATTCTTAGCGGGTCGCCGAGTATGTTTTTTGGCAAGGTAGGGTCTATAAAGCTAAGAAGTTTGATTTTTTTCTCGTATGCTTTGATTGCAAACAAATCAACAACGGGCTCAAACTCCAAAAGCGGTTCAAAAATGCATTTTTCAACGTCAAAAGAGCCGCTCTCTATTTTTGAATAATCTAAAATATCATTGATAATAGAGAGTAGATTTTTGCCATTTGACTCTATGATAGAGAGATATTCGTCTCGCAATGCTTTGTTGTCGACATCACGTAATAACTCGGTAAAGCCCAAAACGGCATTTAATGGAGTCCTTATCTCATGGCTCATTGCGGCAAGAAAGTCGCCTTTTGCTTTTTCGGCAAGTTTTGCCTTTATAAGCGCTTGTTCAAGCTGAACGGCTTTTTCAGTATTTTCTTTTTGAAGCGCTATCGTATTGGCAACATTTTCAAGTACTCTTGTTAGCTCATCCATATCTACGGGCTTAGCCAAGAAGCTAGTTACACCAAGTTTGATAGCCTCCAAAAAATGTTCAGAGTCATTATGGGCAGTTGTTGCCACAATGGGAACAGCCCTATTTTCAGCTCTTACACATGCCGCCATTTCAAAGCCGGTCATTTTGGGCATCTTGATATCGGTGATGATAATATCAGGTTTATATTCTTTGTATAATGCCAAAGCTTCTTCACCATCTTCGGCAACGAAAACTTCTTTCACTATTTTTTTTAGGACTCTGGAAAAAATATTTCTTATACTCTCTTCATCCTCGGCATAAAGAACCCTCAAATTAAACAATCATTTTCCTAGTGTAAGAAGTGTCTAACTCCGGTAAAATACATAGCCATGCCGTATTCGTTTGCAGCAGCCACAACCTCTTCGTCTCTCATACTGCCTCCCGGCTCCACAATAGCGGATACACCAACTGTTGCGGCCGCATCTATCGAATCACGGAACGGGAAAAACGCTTCAGAGGCAAGCACGGAACCTCTCAAATCAAGCTCCAAATCCTGTGCTTTTCGTATTGCGGCTTTTGCGGCGTCTACACGACTTGTCATACCCATACCGATTGCTACCATAGCGCTATCTTTGACATATACGACACAGTTTGACTTGGTAAGCGCTGCTACTTTATATGCTATTTCGATATCTGTAAGCTCTCTTTCGTCTGCGCTTCTAGCCGTAACTAGTTTTGCATTTTTGAGCTCTTCGTCTTTTACCTCATCTTCGTCTTGCGCCACTACGCCGCCCATCACGTGTCTAAAGTCGTTTGCATCTTTGGTTTTTGGCAAATAACCGTTGCCGCCGTGAAGCTCAAACAGCTTGATTCTTTTTTTGGCTTCAAAAACTTCTATCGCTTCTTTTGTGATTTTTGCGGCTATTAGCACTTCGATATATGTCTCATTAATTTTTCTAGCAAGCTCAACATCTACCGTACCGTTAACGGCAACTACGCCGCCGTATGCAGATACAGGGTCACATCTTAGCGCTTCGGTGTAGCTTTCAAGAAGTGAGCCTTTTAGCGCAAAACCGCATGGATTTGCATGTTTGATTATTGATACGGCAGGCCTGTCGCCAAAGTTTGCGGCTAGTTTTACCGCTCCGTTAATGTCTGTTAGGTTGTTAAACGATGCTTCGCCTTTAATAACTTTGAGATTTCTTGACCAAAAACCGTCAAATTCATAGAGTGCACCTTTTTGGTGTGGATTTTCGCCGTATCTGGTATCAAATGCTTTTGAGGCGGAGATAAAGAGCTTATTTCCAAAGCCGCCTTTAAATCTTTTGTTCATGTAGTTTGCTATCATAGAATCATACGCAGCGGTATGCTCGTATGCTTTTATCATCAAATCTCTTCTGAATTCAAAGTCGTCTTTGCCATCTTTGATTGCCTTGATTACTCTTGGATAATCAGCAGGGTCGGTAACTATCAGCACATCTTCAAAGTTTTTTGCCGCACTTCGCACCATTGCAGGGCCGCCGATGTCGATATTTTCGATTATCTCGTCAAAATCATCTGTTCGCTCGATAGTTGCTTTGAACGGATAGAGATTTACACACACAAGGTCTATTCTTTTGATACCGAACTCTTTTGCCGTATCTCTATGCGCCTTATCTTTTCTCTTGTGTAGTATTGCGCCGTGCACCATTGGGTTTAACGTCTTTACTCTGCCGTCAAACATCTCAGGAAAGCCTGTAAACTTGCTAATATCTTTTGCTTTTACGCCGCTATCACTTAGGCTTTTTAGCGTTCCGCCCGTACTAACTATTTTACAGCCAAGCTCTTTTAGCTCTTTTGCAAACTCTATAACCCCACTCTTATCACTTACAGAAATCAATGCTCTCATTACAAATCCTGTTCTACTATTTTTTTGAAACTGTCAAAATAAAGCTCTTTTAGTTTTTGGCTGTCGATATTTATGCTGTCAAGTTTGAAATTTTTGTCGGTTACTTCGCCGATTTTCATTACTTTGAGCGCATACGAAGGAGCAAAACTCATAAACTCTTCTTCTTTGTCTTTCGACACTTCAACCACGATACGACTAAGGCTCTCAGAGAAATTATCAAGTTCACTACCAAAGCCGCCTTTACCCTCAAATCCAAGTCCGCTAAGTGCGCACATTTTGGACAATGCCACAGCAAGACCGCCGATTGATAAGTCTTTTGCTGATTCCAGTAGCCCTTTTTTGTTCGCTTCGATTACCATATCCCAAAGAATTAGTTCACGAGATAGATTCACCTCTGGGTGTTTGCCTGCTACCGTATTACCAAACACTTTCATATAAAGCGAACCGCCAAACTCACTCATTGTATCGCCGATAAGAAATACGCTATTCCCTGCTTTTTTGAACTCGTTTGTAAGCAGTTTGTTTGCATCTTCAAGAAGCCCCACCATACCGATAGCAGGAGTTGGAAATACGCTTACTTTGTTGGTTTCGTTATAAAGCGATACATTTCCGCTCACAACCGGCGTATGAAGCGCACGGCAAGCTTCTTTGATACCCTCGCAAGCTTCTTTGAACTGCCACATTACCTCTGGATTTTCAGGGTTACCGAAGTTCAGACAATCCGTAATAGCAAGCGGTCTAGCGCCCGTAGTAGCTACATTTCGCCCTGCTTCCATGACCGCCGCAGATGCGCCTAGTCTTGGATTTATATACACTTGTCTAGGGTTGCAGTCTACGCTTACGGCAAGGGCTTTGTTTGAGCCTTTTACTCTTATGACGCCGGCATCGCTTCTGCCCACTTTTGTCATTGAGTTTGTTTGTACTGTAGAGTCGTATTGGTTGTAAATAAAACTCTTATCGGCTACCTCTTGGTGCGCCATTAGCGTCTCTAACGCTTCTTGTGGGCTTACTTTTTTGCAAGACTCTACGCCGACATTTGCTATTTCAGCTAGATATTTTGGCTCAGCTATCGGTCTTGTATAGCAAGGCGCTTCGTCAGTGATAGGAGCCACAGGCACTTCGCATACCACTTCATCATGCCATGTAAGCACCATGTTACCCGTATCCGTCACTTCGCCGATTACCGCAAAGTCCAAATCCCACTTGTCAAATATCACTTCAAGCTCTTTTTCTCTGCCTTTGTAGACACAAACGAGCATTCTCTCTTGCGATTCGCTTAGCATGAGCTCATACGGCGTCATACCCTCTTCACGCATCGGCACTTTGTCCATCCACATAATCATACCGCTACCAGCACGACTTGCCATCTCAAAAGACGAACTCGTAAGCCCCGCCGCACCCATATCTTGAATACCGATAATTGCGCCTGTTTTGAACGCCTCAAGACATGCTTCAAGAAGTAGTTTTTCGGTAAATGGGTCGCCTACTTGCACGGTTGGTCTTTTGGTTTTTGCGTCCGCTCCAAAGCTATCACTGCTCATGACCGCCCCGCCTAGACCGTCTCTGCCTGTTTTTGAGCCGACATATATGACCGAGTTGCCGATACCTTGCGCTTTTCCGTAAAATATCTCATCGGATTTCACAAGACCTAGCGTAAACGCATTTACGAGATTGTTGCCCGCATAACACTCGTCAAAAGTAGTCTCGCCCGCAAGCATAGGCACACCCATGCAGTTGCCGTAGCTTGATATGCCCTCTACGACACCTCTTAGAAGATGTCTATGTAGTTTGCCCTCTTCGCCTTTGTCTGCGATATTTCCAAATCTAAGTGAATTCATGTTCGCAACAGGTCTAGCGCCCATCGTAAATACGTCCCTTAGTATGCCGCCGACACCAGTCGCCGCACCTTGAAACGGCTCTATAAAACTAGGATGATTGTGGCTCTCCATCTTAAATACGGCCGCATCACCGTCGCCTATATCTATAACACCCGCATTTTCACCTGGTCCTTGAATAACCCATGGCGCTTCCGTTGGGAAACCCTTTAGATAAACTCTTGATGATTTATAACTGCAGTGTTCCGACCACATTGCAGAGAATATTCCTATCTCTACGAGGTTTGGCTCTCTGTTTAGTATTTTTTTAATATGTTCGTAGTCTTCGGGGGTTAGCTTATGAGATTTTAGCACAGCCTCTAGATTTTCCAAGTTTAAGTCCTTAAAATAGAAAAAAGTTTGCGCAATAATACTCAAAAGTGACTAAAACCAGATTGCCCATAAAATAAGCATTTTTATCCAAAATCAAAGCAAATTGTTGTTAAGATAATCCAAACTATACAAGTTTCAATCTAGGAGAAAAGCTTTTATGAAGTGGATTAAATTTTTCGGTGAACTCAGAAATAGCGATGTAAGCCTCGTCGGCGGTAAAAACGCAAGTCTTGGAGAGATGTACCAACTTCTCGTCCCAAAAGGTATAAGGGTTCCTAACGGTTTTGCGATAACAAGTGATGCTTACTGGTCGCTACTAGACAGTGAAAACCTTAGACAACCGATAAAAGATTTGCTAAAAGATGTCGACACCACAGATATAGACGTTTTAAGAGTTAGAGCACAAAAAATTAGAGATATGATATTTGGAACCCCGCTTCCAAAAGAGCTTAGAGACGAAATTATAGAGGCCTACCATACACTTTCAAAAGAGTACGGAATGGAAGAAGCCGATGTAGCCGTTAGAAGCTCGGCAACAGCAGAAGACCTACCGGATGCGTCGTTTGCGGGTCAGCAAGACACATACCTAAACATCCAAGGCGAAACAAGCCTTATCCACCATGTAAAAAGCTGCTTTGCTTCACTATTCACAGATAGAGCCATAAGTTATAGAGCTTCGAGGGGCTTCGATCACTTCCAAGTAGCGCTTTCCGTAGGTGTGCAAAAAATGGTTCGTTCAGACAAAGCTTCAAGCGGCGTTATGTTCTCAATAGATACTGAAACAGGCTTTAGAGAAGCGGCATTTATCACATCCGCTTGGGGTCTAGGCGAAAATGTAGTCGGCGGCACCGTAAATCCAGATGAATTTTATGTGTTCAAACCGACTCTAAACGACGGTAAAAAACCTATCATTAAAAGACAAATGGGTCACAAACACATCAAAATGGTCTACTCCGCACCGGGTTCAAGCCACAAACACCTAACTCACAATATCCCCACAACACCCGAAGAGTTCAACTCATTCTCATTAACAGACGATGAAGTACTAGAACTAGCAAGATATGCGGTAATTATTGAAGACCACTACTGTGAAGAAGCTGGCGAGTACAGACCTATGGATATGGAATGGGCAAAAGACGGTATTAGCGGCGATATATTTATCGTTCAAGCAAGACCTGAAACAGTCCAAAGCCAAAGAGCCAAAAAAGGCGCAAACACTATAGAGACCTACTACCTAAGAGCAAAAAAAGAAGATAAAAAACTTCTAGCGACAGGTCGTGCGGTAGGCGGCAAAATAGGAGCCGGAAAAGTAAGAATCATCGAGACACTTGACAGAATCAACGAATTCCAAGAGGGTGAAGTACTGGTAACAGACAACACAGACCCAGATTGGGAACCGGCAATGAAAAAAGCTTCTGCCGTTATTACAAATAGAGGCGGAAGAACATGCCACGCCGCTATCGTTGCCAGAGAGATAGGCGTACCTGCAATAGTAGGCGCAGTAGGCGCTACAGACCTTTTGGAAGACGGTCAAGCGGTAACTGCATCTTGCGCAGAGGGCGAAGACGGGTATGTGTATGAGGGCATACTTCCATTTGAAATAGAAAAAATAGATATTAGCAATCTGCCTCAACTAAAAACAAAACTATACATGAATGTCGGGGATCCTACTAAAGCATTTGGATTCTCAAGCCTGCCGAATGACGGTGTAGGTCTTGCTAGAATGGAATTTGTAATCAACAACTACATCAAAGCCCATCCGCTTGCACTCATTGATATGCATAACGGTAAAAAAGATATTCAAGATGAAGAGCAAATCAAAGAGATAATCAGCGGATACGATAATCCAAAAGATTTCTTTGTTAAAAAACTATCAGAAGGTATCGGTATGATAGCCGCCGCTTTCTATCCAAAACCTGTTATTGTTCGAACATCCGACTTCAAATCAAACGAATACAAAAGAATGGTTGGCGGAAGCGAATATGAGCCGCACGAAGAAAACCCGATGATAGGCTATAGAGGCGCTAGCAGATACTACTCTGAAAGCTACAGACCTGCGTTTGATTGGGAGTGTGAAGCTCTTAAAATAGTTAGAGACGAAATGGGTCTTACGAACGTAAAACTAATGCTTCCATTCGTTAGAACTCCTGAAGAGGGAAGAAAAGTTCTTGGAATAATGAAAGAAAACGGTCTTGTTCAGGGCGAAAACTCTCTCCAAATATACGTAATGTGCGAACTTCCATCGAATGTGATTTTGGCAGATGAGTACCTAAAAGACTTTGACGGCTTCTCAATAGGTTCAAACGACCTTACGCAACTTACGCTTGGCGTAGACAGAGACGGCGAACTAGTGGCTCACATCTTTGATGAAAGAAACGAAGCGGTAAAAAGAATGCTAAAAATGGCTGTTCAAGCGTGCAAAACAGCTGGAAAATACGTAGGTATATGCGGACAAGCGCCGTCGGATTATCCAGAAGTTGCGGAGTTCTTGGTAAGAGAAGGCATCACGTCTATATCACTAAACCCTGATTCAATGATAACAACATGGAAAAACCTAGCCGAAATCGAAGCCGGATTAGGTAAATAATGGAGCAAAAACCGGCTATTAGTTACTTTTATTCCGTTTTTATAGCTGCAATAGTCGGCTCTATAGCAATCTACTTTTACGCAGGATGGATGGGCGTTTATCAGACAAACATCCTCTCCGTTCTTGAACTATCACTCTCTTTTGATAACGCCGTCATAAATGCGATTATTTTGGCTAACATGACCCTATTTTGGCGCAAGATGTTTATTACATGGGGTATGCTTATCGCCGTATTTGGTATGAGGCTGCTATTTCCGATATTCATAGTCTATGCTACTACGGATCTTGGTTTTATAGAGGCTTTCACGCTATCCATCAACAATCCTACAGAGTATGAGACGATTATCCAAAACTCGCATCATATACTAATGAGTTTTGGTGGAACATTTCTTTTGATGGTATTTTTGACTTTTCTTTTTGATAAAGAAAGAGAGACTCACTGGATAGCTTTTATCGAACAAAGAGCCACAAAATGGGCTTCTGTCGGTGAAATTAAAATAGCAACCGTAATGATAACAATGTCGCTTATAGGCTATTTTGCGCCTAGCGAAGTTCTTGCGGGAAGTAGAGTGCTTACGATAGATAAATCCGAAATCATCCTAGGTATGGTCTACGGCGTAACGCTATACGTCATAATCGAGCTTATCAGAGGAATGCTAGAAGGCAAAGGTGAAGGTGAAAATGAACTTGACGGAGTCAAAAAAGAGGCTCAGGCAAACGCAATGAAAGGCGGTCTTGCGTCATTCATGTATCTTGAGCTTATAGATGCTTCTTTTTCATTTGATGGCGTACTTGGCGCTTTTGCCGTTACTCAAAATATCATTATTATGATGATAGGTCTAGGCATAGGAGCTTTTGCGGTAAGGTCGCTAACGCTACTTTTGGTAGATAGAAAGACTGTTCAGGAGTACAAATACTTAGAACACGGCGCTATGTGGTCTATCGGTATGCTTGCGGCAAGTATGATAATTCAGATATTTATGCATCTGCCGTCTTTTCTTATTACCACTATTGCGATACTACCGATTACGGTCGCTTTCATAAATTCGATAAGCGCAAACAAAAAACTTTTAGAAAACTAACCTTTCAGTGTTTTATTAGCCAAAGAGTTTACATACTCTGCGGCTTCTTTGTCTAGCATATGCATTCGTTCTTTACCTTTTGGAAACGAATCACGTTTTTGGCGCATCATCTTCAAAAAATCCCCTATATCACCAGGAATAAGCTTTTCTAGAAATCTCCTAAAATGTTTGGCAAAAGCCGGAGAAGCGCCGGATGTCGAGACCGCTACCACAAGAGAGTCTCGCCGAACCACGGATGGGAAAATAAAATGACAATATGCGGGCAAATCTACGGCGTTGCACAATATTCGTCGCTTCGTCGCTTCGGCAAAAATATGAGCCTGAACCTCTTGCGAGTCTACAGCCGTTATTACTATATCCACGCTATTCAAGTCACTATCTTCAAATAAACGGCGATGGACAGTAATGGAATATTTAGACAGATATTCTTCCATTTCAGGAGCACATTCAGGAGACACAACGGTTATTTCTCTTGTACACCCGATCAATCGACCAAACTTTTCAACAGCGATAGTCCCGCCGCCTACAAGCAAAACTTTTTTACCTCTCAAGTCGAGCATAATCGGAAAGTAGTTTATCTCTTCCAATGTGTTAATCTTTCTCTTCAAAAAGAACTATCTTATAACTGCTTTTTTTAACCACAACTTGCCTATTTTTCGGAACAATACTCTCGGCCTCCAACGCATTCTTATCTCTTCGCACACCGTCAAGCTCTTTTTGAAGCTCTCTTACTTGATTTTTGAGCTGTAACACCACATCCACACCCGCAAGGTTTACACCAAGCTCCCTTGTAAGACGAATAATAAGCTTCAAATCGTCTATATCTTTTTGTGAATATACCCTTATTTTACCGCTTGTGCGAGAAGGTATCACAAGCCCTTCTCTCTCATAATGCCTCAGCGTCTGCGGGTGAATACTGAGAAGTTCGGCGACTATACTTATTTGGTATACCGGATCTTCAAAATCGTGCATCTCGTTTTCCTTACGGTAGTTTTTCTTCCATTATTTTTGCAAGTTCGCCGTCAAGTGAGTCACCTGAAGGTATCAATACGCTAGCCCTTAGATACAAATCGCCTTTTGCTTTTGTTTTTCTATTGGTTACGCCTTTTTCTTTTACACGAAACTTCTGCCCGCATTTTGTACCAGCAGGGACTTTTAGATTTATCTCCCCATGAAGCGTAGGTATCGCCACTTTGCCGCCGAATATTGCGGTTTTGAGCATAATATCAAACGGCTTTGTGAGGTCATCGCCGTCTCTTTCATATTCCGCACTTTTTGCTACGCTTACTTTGAGTAGCAAATCCCCTCTTTGTCCTTGGGCTGCCCTGCCTTTGCCCTTTATACGGAGTGTTTCGCCATCATTAATACCTGCCGGGACTTTGATATCAAAAGCTTCATTATTGAGAGATATATGCTGTGAACCGCCCATTATCGCTATGTCAAAAGCTATCGTAACGGTAGCATTAACATCAAGGTCTACGCCGCCGCCAAATCCTCCGAACCCGCCAAAACCGCCGGAACTTCTACCGCCAAAACCACCGCCGCCTCCGCCGAATATATTTCTGAGTATGTCCTCAAAATCAACGCCGGAACTTTGTGAGCTTCTAAAATCGTGAAAGCTCTGCCCACCGAACATATCATCGCCGTATGTGTCGTATTTTTTGCGCTTTTCTTCATCTGAGAGTATTTCGTAAGCGCCGTTTATCTCTTTGAACTTCTCTTCGGCTTCAGGGGATTTATTGATGTCGGGATGGTACTTACGTGCTAGTTTTCTATATGCTTTTTTTATTTCGTCCGCAGTAGCGTTTTGACTTACTTCTAGTGTTTCGTATAGACTATTCTTTGCCACTTAAAAATCCTTAAATTTTTTAGTGTGATTATATCAAAAAAGTTTAGTCTTTGTCTATCAAGTTAGACTATTTTTACTACGCCGTTTTTTATCTCTATTTTGCCCTCAAGCTCCAACTCATAAACTCTTTCGCCGTATATTGCAAAAAATGCGGCAACGCTAGGAGAACTCTTTGCAAACACCATCGCCTCGTCACTTTCGTCCACCTCGATATGTGCACCGATAGAGGCCAAAAAACCGTCAATATCAAAAATTGGTTTTGCCATACCCTCTTTCAAAAGCTTGTTTGTTCCCATGCTCTCATCTATCCTATGCGCCAACACATAAAGCGGAATATTGTATTTTAGTGCGTACTCAGCCGAACGCATAGAGCCGCTTTTTTCGTCCGCTTCGGCTATCACTACCGCTTCGCTCATACCAACAACGAGTCTATTTCGGTGGACAAAAGTATAGTTGCGTGGCATTTCACTTTTCTCGTACTCGCTAATAGCAAGAGAGTTTTGATAGATTTTTTGGATAAGGTTTTTGTTTGCTTCTGGGTAACATATGTCCAGACCACAAGGCATCACGGCGATAGTTAACGGATAAGAGCCCTCATGTGCCGCCGCATCTATGCCCTCAGCCGCTCCGCTTACTACAGCAAAGCCCGCATTGGTAAGTCGCTTTGCAAGTATTCCGCTTTGCATTTTGGCGTATTTACTGGCTTTTCTAGCTCCAACTATTGCAATCTTGGGACGCTTCAAAATCTCGATATCGCCTTTGAAATACAGTTGCTTAGGTTTTTCTTTTTCTGGGATTTTGTCAAAAAGTGTTTGCAGTAGATCTTCGGATATTTTTTGCAAGCGCAGTTCCGTAAGTTTTGAAGTTGAGAGGCTTATCGCCTCCCTTTAAGATTTATCTGTCGAGAACTATTTCTACTTCTAGCATCTCTATATTTTGGTTATTTTCGGATTTGATTGTGATTTCTTTGACTTTGGTGTATTTTTTGATAACTTCCAAAATCTCTCTTTTCATCTCTTCCATTTGAGGCAGAGCATTGGAGCCTCTTTCAGCCGCAAGCATTACCGTTAAACGGTCTTTTGCGATATTTGCGCTAGCTTGTTTTTTACCGAAAAAAATATCCATTAGACTCATTTAAAAAGCCCTTTGATTTTAGATAAAAAGCCGTTTTTTTCGCTTAGGTCAAGGTATTCTACATCTTCGCCAAGAATTCTTTTTGCGATTCGCCTATATGCTTCACCGGACTTTGAAGTCATGTCATGCACCACCGGTTGACCAGTATTTGTGCTTGATATTACTTTTTCATCGTCAGGCACTACGCCTATTAGTTTTATTGCAAGTATTTGGAGCACATCTTCGATTGAGAGCATATCGCCACGCTCTACCATCCCCGGTTTTACACGGTTGACGATGAGCAGTTTTTCTATCTCTTCGCCGTTGATAGCTTTTTCTGATTTTGCATCCATAATACCGATAACTCTATCGGCATCACGAACAGCCGATACATCCGGAGTAGACACGACAAGAGCCATATCTGCTAGAAATATCGCGTGTTCAAATCCACTTTCAATTCCGGCAGGAGAGTCGATAAGTACGAAGTCAAACTGGCCTTTTAGGGTCTCCAAAAGCTTTCTGACTTTCTCTTTTTCCAAGATGTTTTTGTCTTTTGTTTGGGATGCAGGCAAAAAGAATAGTCCCGGTGTTTTTTTGTCGGCGATAAGAGCTTGCGATAGGTTGCAGTCGCCCTCCATCACGTTTACAACATCATAAACTATTCTATTTTCAAGGCCAAGTATCATATCGAGGTTTCTAAGACCTATGTCAAAGTCTACGGCTACGACTTTTTTGCCCTCTTGCGCCAGCGCTGTCGCTACATTCGCAGTCGTAGTCGATTTGCCGACCCCGCCTTTTCCGCTCGTTACTGTAAGGATAATGCCCATAAAAAGCCTTTTGTCTTAGTTTTTGTTTTGATCTACTATTTTATTTGCATTGATCCACGGCATCATAGCTCTTAGCTGTCTACCTGTTACTTCAAGCGGATGATTGTATAGGTACGCTCTTTCAGCAGTCATTCTTGGGTAACCGGTCATACCCTCAAGGATGAAGTCTTTTGCGAATTTACCGTTTTGGATTTCTTTTAGGATTTCTTTCATAGCCGCTTTTGATGTTTCGTTTACGACTCTTGGACCGCTTACCATGTCGCCATACTCAGCCGTATTAGAGATAGAGTATCTCATATCAGCGACTCCGCCTTGGAACATAAGGTCAACTATCAGTTTTAGCTCATGTAGGCACTCGAAGTATGCCATTTCAGGCGGGTATCCAGCTTCAGTCAACGTCTCAAAACCTGCTTGTACAAGCGCGCTTACGCCGCCGCAAAGTACCGCTTGCTCACCGAATAGGTCAGTTTCTGTCTCGTCTTTGAAAGTTGTTTCGATGATACCTGTTCTACCGCCGCCGATTGCAGACGCATAAGAGAGCGCAAGAGCTTTTGTGTTGCCCGCAGGGTCTTGGTGAACAGCGATAAGGTCAGGAATACCGCCGCCTCTTACAAATTCGCTTCTTACAGTGTGTCCCGGAGCTTTTGGAGCTACCATCATCACATTGATGTCTTTTGCTGGTTTTACTCTTCCGTAAAGGATGTTGAAGCCGTGACCGAAAGCTATCGTAGAGCCGCTTTTTAGGTTTGGAGCTATTTCGTCCGCATAAACTTGCGCTTGTGTTTCGTCTGGAAGAAGTATCATAATCACATCAGATTTTGCAGTAGCCTCGCCGACAGTAAGTACTTCAAAGCCTTTCGCCTCAGCCTTAGCCCAGCTTGCGCCGCCTTTTTTAAGTCCGATACATACGCTAACGCCGCTATCTCTTAGATTTTCAGCGTGTGCGTGTCCTTGGCTTCCAAAGCCTATCATCGCTACTTTTTTGCCTTTGATTATGCTTATATCGCAGTCTTTATCATAATATACGGTCATTGCCATAAACTTATTCCTTTTTGTCAAAAAATTTGGGCTAAGTGTACTAAATTGGAGCTTACAAAGGCGTCTAGCCGTCGTGACAATATAAGGTGTGGAGTGTATAATCACAAACTCGAGCTTAGTATTTACAGATAGTTATAACAGGAGATGGATTGGTGATGATCTTCATTAACATAGCGTTATGGATATTTTGGCTATCTGGCGGATTTCTACTTTTATTTTTAATTTTTGTTTTTAATATATACCCAGATAAGCAATTTGCGCCAATCGGTATATTACTTTCGGCCTTTATTGCATCAATGTCTCTTATGAAATCTATCGCATATAATAAAAAGAAGGATGACGCACAGTCATTAAAGGCAAAAGATATAGAGCTTAAGTACATGTTGCACACCTTAATTAAAGTAGACGTCACATCAACAGCACTATTGGAAAGCATTAACAATGGTGCGCTGGTTGACGACGATGGATATTCTGATATTTCTCTTGAAAAAATACGGCTTGATATGTTGAAATTTATGGATAAGTTGGATTCCAAGAAGTTGTTCTACTATCTGCCATACAATAGCATCGGACAAATCATGAATGTTATTGCTAGATTAGGCTCGATTGCCTATTCAATAGAAATTCATAAAGATGACAGAGAAGCTATGACAGTTGGAATTAAAAATAATTTAAACAGTCACAAAAGCGGACATTCTCTATTGCCGCTACTAGAAGAATTGATTAAACATTATGCGCACTATAAGTAAAACCTAGTCGCACCTCAACGAAAAAGCCAAAAAATGCTATGATTGACGTACCACGCAAGTATATATCAAGGATGACTTATGGATTATAACGAGCAAAATTCAAACCTTATATTTTTAGAAATGGAGCTAGAGCTTAAAAAAGAGCTAGACTTTATACTTGAAGAGACTATTACCCTTTTAGACAAATTTGCGCCGAATATCAAAGACGAATTTTTGAGACTTCGAGGTATATTTATAGATTCTAGAGGCAAAGAAGAGGTCGTATTTGACAACGTACTTCAAACCAATGACGATATCAATAGCTTAATCAAACTATTTTCTATATATTTTATGCTTCTCAATATCGCCGAAGAGAGAGACGAAATCAGGCGCAAAAAGGTCGATTTGAACGAGACCGTGGAGAGGCTTAAAAACAGTGGGTTTTCGGAAGTGGACATCATGGAAACTTTCAAAGAAATCAAGTTTTATCCGGTATTCACAGCACATCCTACAGAATCACGCAGAAGAACTTTTCTGGAAGCACACCACGACCTTATCCAAGACTTCTATCGAATATTCAAATACGCAGATGAAGACGCTCTAGAACATCTACGCTACAAGCTAAATCTACTTTGGCAGACCAATGTTATTAGAGATGAGAAGATAGAGGTGCTTTTTGAGCTTGACAACCTGCTTTATTCCATCGAAACTTCGGTACTTCCGGCTTTAACCAAAATACATGACGAGATAGAAAAAATAACAGGTAGGCTTGATAGCCATGTTGTCAAGCTGTGCAGTTGGATAGGCGGCGACAGGGACGGCAACCACTTTGTCACAAATCAGGTAATGACGAAAGTTATGAAAACACAGATGGAAACCATTATCGGCATATACGTAAAAGACATAGGAAACCTAATAAGAGACCTATCTATCAGCACCAAACAATCAGCCGTAAATCCAAAGTTTTTGGCCAATCTGGAGTCTGAGGCAGAGTACCTAACAGGCGATATCAAACCGCACAAAAACGAGCCGTTCAGAAACAAACTAACGCTAATGCGCAAAAAACTGCAAAACAAGCTAATCTCAATAAACGCTTTTGAAAAACCTGAGTTTTTATACAATGAGCCGGAAGAGATGCTTGCCGATATAGACCTCATGATAGAAAGTCTGGACGAGCTTTCAAGCCGTGAGCTTAGGAAATTTAGAAGCAAAGTGCTAACAGCCGGCTTTCACATGCTAAAACTAGATTTTAGAGACCATGCGGAGGTTATCAACAAAGCGGCGGCGGAGATATTTTCCTACCTTGGGCTTTGCGATATGAACTTCTTTACTATTTCCAGAGAAGACCAGCTCAATACGCTCAACTGGGCGTTATCAAAGCCAAAAATAGACCTCAACTCACTCTTTGGCAAAATCTCGGAGACAAGCGCAAAAACCGTAGAGGCACTACTAAAAATCGAATGGGGCAAAAACGAAATATCCGAGCATATACTCGATAGTTTCATTCTCTCAATGACCAAAGACTCTAGGGATCTTCTCGTAGCGCTCTGGTTCGCCAAACAGTCAAACCTGTGGGTACCGGGCAAACACACGAGAGTATCCATCACTCCTCTGTTTGAGACGATAGATGACCTTGCTCACGCTCCGGCAATCATGGAAGAGCTATGGAACAACGAACACTACCGCCAGTATATTCTGGATAGAGGCAAAACGCAAGAGATAATGATAGGCTACTCCGACTCATCCAAAGACGGCGGTATATTTACGAGCAACTTCGGACTAAATCGTGCGATTATCAATCTTGTAGATTTGTCAGAAAAACTAGGAATCAAATTTCACCTTTTCCACGGCAGGGGCGGAAGCGTATCACGTGGCGGCGGTCCTACACATACGGCGGTGCTTGCGTCTCCAGCGAAGAGCTTAGACGGGTTTCTCAAGATGACAGAACAAGGCGAGGTCATCAGCTCAAAATATCTCAACAAAAGAGTCGGCGAAAATAATTTCAAAGAGACGATAGCAGCGGTACTCGAAAAATCGCTATTTGACAAAAAAAATATACGAACAGACTGCGGCAAAAAAAATGAGTTTGTCGCCTTAATGCAAGTAGTTTCCGAGAGTTCTATGAAAAAATATAGAGAACTTGTATATGAAACCGACGGCTTTATCGACTACTTCAAAGAGGCCACCCCGTACAACTTTATAGATAGACTAAACATCGGTTCCCGTCCGTCAAAAAGAAAAGGTATGGACTCAATAGAAGATATGAGAGCGATACCTTGGGTGTTCTCATGGACACAAAACCGCTCTATCCTTACAGCGTGGTACGGCGTAGGCACGGGGCTTGAAGCGGCGGCAAACCAATACGGCATAGAGCCTTTGCAAAAAAGCTTTAGAGAGTGTCCGTTTTTTTATACGACGATAGACAATATCTCTATGAGTTTTATGAAAATAGACCTCTCGATAGCAAAACTCTACAACCAATTTGTCGTCGACGAACATGCAAGAGATATCATCTGGGGTAAGATAGTAGATGAGTACAAAAGAACGCTCAAATATCTAAAGCTGATACGTGGCGAAGAGGAGTTGCTAGAAAACGATAAGATGCTCCGCCAGACAATACTACTGCGAAAGCCATATCTAACAGGTCTTAGCATATTTCAAATAGAGCTTCTCAAAAAATACAAAGAAGAGACGGATGATGTCAAAAAACAGCTTTTGAGCGAGCAAATCGCCTCTACGATAGTCGGCGTAAGTCTAGGGATAAGAAATACGGGATGATAAAAGCTCTTTTATTAGTTTTACTACTTTTTTTCGTAGGCTGTAGCGTCAAGCAAGAAGCGACGCCGCAAGCCCAGATAAAACAACAGACTCATGAGAAAAGTCTTGCGGTTACCGATATGCTTGCTGATTTTGGTATCGAAAAAAGTATTGGTATTAGAGTAGTAGACACGGTGGTCGTACACACCGCACACTCTGTGGAGGGCGACCCGTATAAGCCTGAAAATGTATACAATATCTTCAAAAAATACAACGTCACGCCGCACTACATGATAGGACGAGACGGGATAATCTACAAAATGGCGGACGAAAACGACCTTGCCCATCATGCCGGAAAAAGTAAAATGAAAGACGGCAGAGAGAGCGTAAACGGCTTTTCGATAGGGGTAGAGCTAATAAATTCAAAAACTGACCGCCCTACTTTGGCTCAGTATATGTCACTTGCGAAACTCATTTTGGATATTAAATCCAGACACGAGATAAAATACATAGTAGGCCATAGTGATATAGCGCCTGAGCGCAAAAGCGACCCTTGGAATTTTGATTTTGACACCTTGCACGCAATGATAGCCGCCGATACCAAACACGCCAAAGGGGAAACAAAGTGAGAGAACTGCTTGCGAAACTAAGCTTCGGCATCGATAAAAAAGACCTTAGCAAAAGTGAATTAGCCGGCGCAGAGATGCTCATACACGAAAAACTACTCGCCGATGGCAAACATCTAAAATTCCCACCCGCAATAGTCGCCGGAGTCGTGGATGTAACCCGTAGCGGTCTTGGATTTTTGGAAGGAATCGCAGGAGCACAAAAAGACCTGCCGATACCTAGACACGAGATGCGCCACATAGAAGATGAAGATATCATCATCGCCCGTATCGAACAAAGACGAGGCAAAAGCTTTGCCGTGCCAATCAAAATCATCCAAAAAGCTGTAGCCTTCTCGGTATGTATCGTCCAAAAAGAGAGAGCCAAACTTTCAGTCTATAACATCAAAACCTCACAAAGAGTCTATCTCGACGTCAAAGACAAATCGCTCAGACAACTTCCTGATGGAGCAGTCTTAAAAGTCGATAACGCCACCAAAAGACCGATGGAAGTACTCGGCGTGATAGAAGACCCTTTCGTGGATGAGAAAATATCACTTGCGCTTTATGACAAAAAAGACGAACACCCAAAAGCGTGCAACACAGAAGCAGACGCATGGGGCAAAGTCGTAGATAAAAGCTTATATCCGGACAGAGTGGACCTCACTCATTTGCCCTTCATCACCATAGACCCCGTAAGTGCAAAGGATTATGACGACGCAATCTATCTAGATACGGCGACAAATGAGCTGTATGTAGCTATCGCCGATGTCTCTAGCTACGTCGTTCCAATGTCTGCGCTAGACACGGAAGCTAGAAAACGTGGCTTTTCGATATATCTGCCGCACCGCTCCATCCCGATGCTCCCTCGAAATCTATCTGAAAATATCTGCTCTCTTAACGAGCTTGTCGATAGGCTGACTTTTACGTTTAAGATAAAGATAGACCCTGAAACGCTAGAAGTGACGAGTTATGAGCTATTTGAATCTGTCATCAACTCCAAAAGACGCTACAACTACGACGAAATAGATAAGTTCCTAGACGGCGCACCCGCAAGAGATGAGACTGACGCAAAAATATTTGAATGGCTCATGCTACTCAATGAGTTGACTGCAAAAATACGAGAGAAGCGACTTGAAAAAGGGTTTGAGTTTGCCACCGATGAGATACGTATGAGGCTAGATGAAAAGCAAAACATCATTGCCACGACGATAGAAGAGCAGACCCGTTCACATGCGCTTATCGAGGATTGTATGCTCCTAGCCAACAAATCGGCGGCGCAGTATTTTGACTACGGAATCTTCCGTTGCCACGACAAGCCGACCCCAAAAAAGATAAAAGCCCTCATGGACCACCTAGACACACTAGGAATAGATGTCAAACACACAAGCAACATCCACGCACTAATCCAACGGATACAAGAAGCGGTAAGAGGTAGCGGATTAGAAAAATTCGTCGACAAGCTAATCATCCGAACCCAACAACAAGCAGTCTATCAAGCAACAAATATCGGACACTTCGGCCTAGGCTTTGACAAATACACACACTTCACCTCTCCCATCCGCCGCTACTCCGACCTCATACTGCACCGTCTACTAAAGACCATAATCAAAAAAGACGACAAAGCAAAAGCACATATCCTAAAAGACATCGAAGCCGTCACGATGACAGTCTCAAGACTAGAACGAGAGGCGGCAAAGGTGGAGTGGGACTTTTGCGACCGCAAATTCGTCAGATGGGCAGAACAAAACATAGGCAACTCTTTCAGGGCAATAGTCACCGATGTGGACGAAGAGGGCTTCAAAGACACGATAGCCAAAATAGAAGACGAAATCAAAGGCGCAAGGGTGTTTATGGACCCAGAAGAGGAAGCGCACTTGTTTGACGAGATAACGGCGGAGATTATCGATGTGAATATCGCTACGACGAAGATTTATGCGAGAACTAACGCTAAAAAATAAGGAGTTATTATTTGAACTACGAAGTGCTTGATATTAACAGCGTCATAAAATACGCAAAGGATACGCCTCAAATTTCTATTATTCTCGGCAACGGCGAATACACGGCAAAAGAAATCGGGGATGGCAATCTAAATCTTGTTTTTATAGTGGACAATCCCTCAAATGGGGCGTCGGTAGTTATCAAGCAAGCTTTGCCGTATCTACGTTGCGTGGGCGAGAGTTTTCCTCTTGGTGAACAAAGAATGCTTTTTGAGATTCGTTCGATGCTTTTTTATGCCGACAAAACCCCGACTCTCGTACCGCAGATATACCACTCCGATGAGGCCAAATATACGCTTGTCATGCGAAACTTGTCGGAGCATATCATAATGCGAAAAGGGATACTAGAGTGCATCCGTTATCCAAATTTTGCGGACGATATCACCGACTTTATTGCAAAAACTGCATTTGCCACGTCTGTATTTGACATGGATAGCAAAGAGCGCACAAAGCTAACAGAGGATTTCGTAGCAAATACACAGCTCCGCAAACTAACGGAGGATTTTGTCTTTACTTTCCCGTATATGGAAAATGAGACCAATAGACACAATCCGCTTATAGAAGCCGCCGCAAAAACCATAAAAACAGATATGAACTTCAAAGCAAAAGCGATGGAGCTCAAATACATCTTTATGACAAAAGCAGAGGCCTTGCTTCACGGCGACCTTCACACGGGTTCTGTGATGCTAAACGAAAAAGAAACATTCATCATCGACAGCGAATTTGCGTTTGTGGGGCCTATAGGATTTGACCTTGGCGCCGTGGTCGGCAATCTGCTTATGGCTTCTATCGCTATGGGTGCAAGGGGCGAGATGGAATACGCAAAGTGGCTAGAAAGCATGGCATACGATGTCATGGATAAATTCGCAAGTAAGTTTAAGACTCTGCTTCTTGGCGGCGGCGGTGCGATGTATGAGAGTGGCTACTGGGCAGATACAGACGAAAACGGCAAAAAAATATTGGCACAAAAAATCATTGGGGATATTTTGAGCGAGTGTGTCGGATTTGCGGGATGTAAAATGGCGAGGCGACAGCTGGGCGTTGCGCACATACTGGAGATAGACTCCATAGAAGATGAAAGTCTAAGGGCGACAGTAGAGACAAAAGTACTGCAAATAGCGATAAAAATGGTCACAAACTACGCCCAAACAGACTCTGCAAAAAAACTAGAACAACTAATAACGGACATGAAATGATAAATTACAAAGCCATAAGATTTGACGAAGAAAAATTAGAGGTATTGGACCAACGTATCTTGCCTTTTGAAGAAAAATGGGTGACGCTTTGCACATGCAAGGAAGCCGAAAATGCAATAGCCGATATGACGGTGCGTGGCGCAGGCGTCATCGGGTGTGTGGGTGCGGTAGGCGCTTATTTTGCAGTCAAAGAAGCGGCCGGCGATAAAATAAAGCTAAAAGAGCTATCTGAAAGCCTCAAAAACGCAAGGCCGACAGCCGTAAACTTAGAATATGCGGTAAATAGAGTCCTAAAAGCCAAAGATGCATACGCCGAGGCCGTGGCGATAAACACAGAAGATGCCGAGGCAAGCGAACTAATAGGTGCTCACGGACTACGAGAGATAAGAAAAATCCTCAAAAAAACAGGCAAAAAATCAATCAACATAATGACCCACTGCAACGCCGGATACTTAGCGATAGTGGACAAAGGTAGCGCCCTTGCCCCAATATATGCGGCACACGAAGCAGGCATAGACGTACACGTATGGGTGGATGAGACAAGACCTAGAAATCAAGGGGCGAACCTCACGGCGTGGGAGCTAGGCAAAAGCGGCGTCAAGCACACTCTTGTCGCCGATAATATGGGGGCGCTGCTCATGCAAAGAGGCATGGTGGATATGATGATAGTCGGCGCAGACCGTGTAGCAGCAAACGGCGACGCCGCCAACAAAATAGGCACACACCTCAAAGCTTTGGCGGCAAAAGCCCATAAAGTGCCTTTTTTTGTAGCCCTCCCCTCTTCTACGCTTGATTTGTCTATCAAAAACGGGGTGCGAGACATACATATCGAAGAGCGAAGTGCAGACGAACTACTTTATATGCAAGGGTTGGCGGATGATGGCAGTGTGCGAACTATCAGAGTGGCACCGACGTGGACGCAGGGGCTAAATCTAGGCTTTGACATCACGCCGCATAAGCTAATCACGAAACTCATCACCGAAAAAGGCGCATTTGCTCCCAAAAAAATAAAAGAGTATTACGGCAAATGATTGAAGGAGTAATCAAATACAACACCTCAAAACAGGTCAAAAAAAATAGCATTTCAAAAAAAGATTTTGCGCTAATCGAAAAATACAGACGCAAGCTAAACCGCCTCGGACTGATAGGTTGCTATGAAAACGGTATAGGATTTGGCAATATCAGTATGCTTGGGGCGGAGGGCAAAATCATCATTACGGCAAGCCAAACAGGACACCTAAAAAGCTTGCGTCCAAAGCACTACGCCAAACTCCTAAAATACGACGTGGGCACAATGACACTAAGGTATGAAGGCACAGGCAAAGCCTCAAGCGAGACGCTGACTCACTGCTCTATTTACGAAAGCTTGAAAGGCGCAAAAGCGGTCATCCACATACACAACGAAAAACTTTGGTGCGCACTAATGAACGCAGGCTATCCAACGATAGATAAAAGCGTAGAGTACGGCACAAAAGAGATGGCGAGCGCCGTAAACGAACTGTTCAAACACAGCCGTAATAAAAGCGGTATTTTCGCCACAGCGGGGCATTTTGAAGGGGTATTTATCTTCGCAGACAGTATAGAGGCGGCATACAAACTACTAAAAACCAAAATAATTACGGTGCAAAAATGATAAAAAACATACAAATAACCCCGCTAGACGAACAAAAATACATTCAACCAGTCAAAATCAGTTTTACTCAAAACGGCAATGCACGCACATGGGAAGCGGTAAGAAGTTTTGATAGCGTGGCGGCACTATTGTATCATGCCGAAAAAGACGCTTTTTTGCTTGTAAAGCAGTTTAGGGCGCCGGTAATGCTAAACGGCGCAGCCGCTGAAAACGCTTACATATACGAACTTTGCGCCGGAATTTGCGATAAAGGCAAGAGCCTTGAAGAGACTACAGCAGAAGAGATAGATGAGGAGTGTGGATATAGCGTAAAGCCTGAGAATATAGAATTTATTACCGCTTTTCATACATGTGTAGGCATATCAGGGGCATACCAATCGCTTTTTTATGCCCAGATAGATGAGAGTATGCGTATTCACGATGGCGGTGGCGACCATACCGAAGAGATAGAGCTTGTGTGGCTACCGACTGCAGAAGCAAAGGCTTTTATAGCCGACACCTCAAAGCCGAAAACTCCGGGAGTCGGGCTTGGATTTTACTGGTGGTTTGACAACAAAACAGACTCCTAAAAACCGACAAATCGAAGCTTTGTATCAGACTCTACACGTGAGGGTAAAAACTGTTTTTGGCTATGTGGCAGATTTCCTATTGTTGGTATGTCGGTATTTGCTCTTTGAACGGTATAAACACCTCTGTATCCTACGTCATAGAGCTTATCGGCCATTTTTGAAACCATACTTTCATCTATATACTCCGAATACACGGTAGTCCGTACCGAAAAATCAAAATCAAGCTTCAAAAGACCATCTAGCGTTCTCTCAAAAAGATTGAAAGCGGAAGCTCCCGTGATTACCTCAAACATCTCTTTTGGAGCTTTGAAGTCTAGCGCTATGGTGTCTGCAAGACGGTTAGCGGCTATGTCTAAGGCCGTTTTTGGACGTATGCCGCTTGTGTCTATCTTGACAGCAAATCCCATATTTTTTAGCTTTTCGCAAAAAGAAGCAAGCCCGTCATACATACAGCATTCGCCGCCGGAAAGCACCACGCCCTCCGTCCACTCTTTACGACCCAATAAAAAATCAAGCGCTTCACCCTCCGATATATCGCCCTCACCGCCTACGATATGCGGATTTTGGCAATATATACATCTAAGCGGACATCCCGCAAACCAGATTATCGAAGCTATTTTGCCTTCATAATCAAGTAGCGTATGCGGCGTAATGTCGTAAATAGGCTTAGAATTCACACCTTTTCTCCCTAAATTGTCGGCGCTCTTTGTGTTCGCCTTTTTTGCCGAGGTTAAAACTCTCGACCGGCCTGTGATAACCCATTACCCTTGTATAAACCATACATTTGGTTCGTTTATCACTATTTTGCCCTAAAATTTCTTCTCTATTCATAAAGACTCCTTATTATTTTTATTTGAAATAGCTAGTAGTATTTCATCGTCGCAATGTGGACAATACTCGTGTTCGCCGACTAGATAGCCATGTTTTTGACATACTGAAAATAGTGGAGTAACCGTTATATATGGCAGTCTGAAATTTTCTATCACTTTTTTGACAAAAATACGGCACGCCTCTGTGGAGCTGATTTTCTCATTCATATACAAATGTAGAACCGTACCACCCGTATATTTGCATTGAAGCTCGTCTTGCAACGTCAAGGCTTCATACGGATCCTGTGTATATCCCGCTGGAAGCTGTGTGCTATTGGTGTAATATATCTGCTCGCCCTCCCCCGCTTGGATTATGTCTTTGAATCTTTTTTTATCCTCTTTTGCAAAACGATATGTAGTGCCCTCCGCAGGAGTAGCTTCCAGATTGTAAAGATTGCCACTCTCTTCTTGGAAAATAGCGAGTCTCTCTCTTATAAACTCAAGCACCCACGACGCAAAAAGCTGGCCTTTTGATGAAGAAATATCATACTCGTCACCCGTAAAATTGCGTATCATCTCATTAATGCCGTTGACTCCGATAGTGGAAAAATGGTTTTTGAAATGCGGGAGATAGCGTTTTGTATAAGGATAAAGTCCTCTGTCAAACATCTCTTGGATAAATTTTCGCTTTTTTTCCAATGTCGAATATCCTAGCCACAAGAGCCTGTCAAGCTCTATTTGCAAAGCGGTTCTGTCACCTTTACACTTATAACCGAGTCTTGCCATATTAATAGTGACGACGCCTATTGAGCCCGTCATCTCGGCGCTTCCGAAGAGTCCATTACCTCTTTTTAGAAGCTCTCTCAAATCAAGTTGCAATCTACAACACATGCTTCTCACATGCCCAGGCTTATAAGCGTCACTATTTGCTTTTTTCTCTCCGGTAAACGGGTCTTTGATATATTGGCTACCGATAAAGTTTTGAAAGTAGCTGGAGCCTATTTTTGCAGTGTTTTCAAATAACACATCCGTATTTGGGCCGTACCAATCAAAATCTTCGGTGATATTTACCGTCGGTATCGGAAAAGTAAAAGGCTGCCCTGTCTTATCGCCCTCGGTCATTATCTCATAGTATGCACGATTTATCATCTGCATCTCCGGCAAAAAATGCTTATACCTCAAATCCTCGGCATTCATAGCCCCACGCTCAACAGCCAAATCATCAAGACAAGAAAAATTTTCAAACAAAGGCCTATTGCCGCTCATCGGCGACTGTTCCGCCAAATCCTCAGGAACACTCCAATCGATTGTAACATTGGTAAAAGGCGACTGCCCCCAGCGGGCGGGAACGTTTAGGTTGTAGATAAAGCTTCTGAGAGCTTTTTTAACCTCTTCATATCCGAGGTCATCCCTGAATACATAGGGTGCGAGATAGGTATCAAATGAGCTAAAAGCCTGCGCACCCGCCCATTCGCTTTGCAAAATACCCAAAAAGTTTGCCATCTGCCCCAAAGCCTCACGAAAGTGCTTCGGCGGTCTGCTCTCGACTCTTCCCCTAACTCCATTAAACCCCTCATTTAAAAGTGCTCTTAAACTCCACCCCGCACAATATCCGGTCAGGCAGTCAAGGTCGTGAATATGATAATCCCCGTTTCTGTGGGCATACCCCTCTTCTTTGCTGTATACTTTGTCAAGCCAGTAGTTGGCCACTACTTTTCCTGCTAGATTGTTAATAAGCCCTGCGTTTGAATATCCGGTATTGGCATTTGCATTGATACGCCAATCTCCGCCATCTATATACTCCTCTACGCTTTGGGTTGAGTCCACATAAGTTGTATCTTCATTTAATCCCAATACATGTTCTCTTTGCATTTTGTGAGTATGGCGATAGAGCATAAAAGAGCGCATAACCGAGAAATATCCAAAAGCAAAAAGCGATTTTTCTATCTCATCTTGTATCTCTTCAACAGCTCTTATATCTGTAGCTTCAACTTTTGCGTACACATACGAAAATACCGCCTTATCGTAAGGCTGCAAGACGCTTGCGAAAGCTTTTGTGATAGCGTCTTCTATTTTGTAGGGAGTAAAATTTTCGCTTGTACCGTCTCTTTTTAGGATAGTTTTTGGCACTTTTTTCCTTCCTTTATGGCTTAGTTATGATTTGTTTTATTTATATGGCAATAAATATGAATTATATATTTGCCGTGTAAACTTTCCATAAAAACTAAACAATTAAACCCAAAATCAAAAATTTAGTCTTTGATTTGGGTCAATATAGAAAAATTAGAGGTAGTAGTCCAATGTGTATTCGAGGTCTTGATCGGCGTCTTGCTTGTTTGCTTTTAGCCATTTGAGGTATGAAGGATCTTTTTTGGCGATATCCGCAAAGCTTTCGCCTTTATATTTACCAAATCTCATAGTCACGAGCAATACGGGAGTAGCTGTTAGCTCAATTAGTTTTTTGTAGTCTCCCGTAATGCCGATAAGATGCAAAAATAGTTTTTTCAATATATATATATCAAAAAGTGCGTTATGTGGGTTCATCATGTCGCCAAATTCAGCTTTTAGTCTCTGCGCCTCTTCGTCGTTTTCGCTTTTGTAAAGGCCTAGAGAGTATCTGAGATATTGAAGAGCATGACTGTCGGAGTCTATGAGGTGTTTTGCGCATCTGTACGTGTCTATCACGGCGCCTTTCCACTCTATTCCCTCTTTTTTTACCATATCAATATCAAACTTTGCGTTATGAGCTATTAGTACGGAATTTTCTACGTTTAACTCTCTTAAGAGTTTGGCTGAGGGCGTGTCGTCAAAAGGTGGTTTATCTGCCACCTCTTCTTCCGTAATGCCATGCACCGCCATAGCTCCAAAGCCTATCGCAAGGGGAGGCTTGCAATAGTCTATATGATAGTCGCAACCATCTTTTTTGAGTACGCCGATGGCTATTTGACAAACTCTATCCGTATCCGATGCACCTGTAGTTTCGGTGTCAAAAACAAAAAACGGCATTATCGTCTAAGTAGTTCATTTTTGCATAGGTAGCTATCGCATCCGTCTTTTGCTTTTACGACTTTGTACTCTTCGGTAATTAAAAAAAGATTGCACTCGCTTGTTGCAGCTTTATGATAAGCGCAACCGTCACAGGACGAGCCGTCTTTTTTGAACATAGTAAATATTTTTGAGATTTTCTGTAGCAGTATGTCCATAAGTTATCCTTTTGAAAAATGCAATTTTAGCCGAAAAGTGATTATTTTGGAAAATAAAAAAACAATAAAACAAATTAATTACCAATATAAAGTATTTAAATAAGATTTTTATAAATATTGTATGCCGGCGTCACTTTTTAAGCTAAATTAAATAAAAAAGATTTATAGTGTGGTGGTAGTAATAAACGTAAGGGAAAAGGCATGAAGACGGTTGGAAATTATAAATTTTTTCTAATGTTAACTATTTTTGCCATATCCGTAACTTGCTTCGTAAATCTATTTTTTTATTTATCCGCACAACATATCATCGTAGACAATTCATACAAAACACTGAACGAAACCATTGTTGAGTTTTGCTTTATTATGATACTTCTTACTGTTATTTTTATATTTTTCGTCACATTTATACTTAGAAAATTTATAACCCCCCAGATAGATGAAAACAGAAGGCTTAAACTCAGATTTGAAAGCATGAGTGAAAGCATAGGCGACGGCATTATGACACTAAACAATACGGGAATAATAATATTTGTCAACAGTACGGCGGCTAAGCTACTAGGATACACAAAAGAAGAGATGCTTGGCAAAAATGCCCATGAGTTGATTCACTACGAGACCAAAGACGGTAGGTTTGTATCAAAGGATGACTGCTATGTACTAAAGCAACTTTCCGAAAACGGTTCGTGCTCATCTGAAGACGACTCATATATTAGAAAAGACAAAGTAAAAATAGATGTGTCTTTCATAGCCACTCCGCTCATCGTAAGCGGTAAAAATGAAGGCTCTATCGTGGTATTCTCGGATATTACGGAAAAAAGACACAACATAGAAAAACTGCTACTTAACGACACTATAGTAAAAAATATCAGGGAAGGCGTACTTGTTACAGATAAAGAGTCAAATATAATTTTTGCAAACGACTACATAGAATCTATTACCGGCTACCAACCATCAAATATACTCGGTAAAAAACCAAACATCTTAAAATCAAATATGCAAGATGATAGATTTTATCAGGATATGTGGTTGAGACTAAACATGAACAACTATTGGCAGGGTGAGATATGGAATAGAAAAAAAGACGGCAAAATATATGCGGAATGGCTAAGTATTACCGCGGTAGAAAATACTCACAAAGCGGGACAAAAATATTATGTAGCTATTTTTAGCGATATAACGGAGAGGAAACTGCTAGAGACAGAGCTTTCAAAAGAGCGTGAACTACTGAAGTATCAAGTTACGTACGACACGCTGACAAAACTATACAATAGACAAAAATTTGAAGAAATTCTCGAGATAGAGTTTGATAGAAGGGCAAGATACGGCACTATTTTTTCGGTCATTATGTTCGATATCGATAACTTCAAAGCTATTAACGACAATTTCGGGCATTTGGCCGGTGACAAGGTGTTGCAGGAGCTTGCGGAGCTAATTCAAAAAAATATACGAAAAACAGATATGGCATGCAGGTGGGGCGGAGAAGAATTTTTGATAATAGCTCCTCAAACATATTTACAAGGAGCCATGTCTTTGGCGGAGAACTTAAGAGAAAGTATAGCCGAGAATATTTTTACTACTACGGGAAGGATTACCTGTAGTTTTGGAGTATCTTCTTATGCGCAAGATGATGATAGAGATTTACTAATAAAACGAGTCGATGACGCTCTTTATATATCCAAAAAAGAGGGTAAAAACAAAATTACCCTACTCTAGTCCTTTTAGCTTTCGCACCTCTGCGCCAATATCTGTTTGTCTCATAAAATGCTCTCCGACAAGGAAAGCGTCGACGCCGATAGAGCTTAGATTTTTGACGGTCTCGAAGTTATCTATCCCGCTCTCCGCAACTATTATCTTGCCGTTTGGAATCATCGGTATTAGCTTTTCGGATAGGCTCATATCCATCTCGAACGTCTCAAGGTTTCTATGGTTTATCCCTATTATCGAAGCTCCGGCAAACAACGCCTTTTTGAGGTCATCCGTATCGTGCACTTCTACTAGCACGTCAAGCCCTAGATTTAGGGCGTATTCGTATAGTTTTTTTAGCTCACTGCCTGTAAGAGCCTTGGCTATCAAAAGCACAAAGTCCGCACCGTACACGAGAGCCTCAATCAACTGATACTCGTCCACTATAAAATCTTTTCTCAGAAGCGGCATAGGCACGTAACGGCGGATTTGCGGCAGATACTCTAAGTTTCCTTGGAAAAAATGTGGCTCGGTAAGCACGGAGATAGCGTCGGCAAATCCGGCCTCATAATCTTTTGCAATCAAAATAGGGTCAAAATCTTCTCTTATTACACCCTTTGATGGGCTTGCTTTTTTGACCTCTGCGATTATTCTATATTTGTTATCCTCAGTACTTGCAAGCACGCTCTTAACGTCTCTTGGGGTGTATGGATTGTACGCAAGGCTTCTTCCTAGCCATTCGGCGGGAAAATCTACTTTTCTTTTTTCCAAATCCTCTTTTGTCTGCTTGATTATTTTGTCTAGTATCATTTTTGTCCTTGAAGGCATTTGGTTATCATATTCATATGCTCTTGTACTGTTTTGTCATCTTTTAGCTCTGCTGCCACAGGTTTCATTATCTCACTTGCTTCGGCGCATTTTTTTTGCTTGTAGTATCCCCATGCTAGAGAGTCTTTATAGAAAAGCGATGTAGGGTCTTTGGTAAGCGCTCTTTTGACGAGCTCTACACCCTTATCCAAAGAGATATCATAATCAATCATCAAATATCCAAGATAGTTGTCGTACACGTCATTTTGAATACTGCTTGTGACAAGTGTCAGATTTTTGATGCTCTCTTTTATTAACCAAAGCGGTTTTTTCTCAGGGTAGCTCTCAAATTTGTATATTGTCGCTTGTGCGAGGTAGTTCATATCTTTTGTTTTTTCGTATAGTTTCATAGATAGTGCGGCGGCATTTTTACTATCTTTTTTGTACTTATACGCTTCCAACAGCAGATTGTCGTCTTTTTGGCTCTTCTTTAAAAAACGGATAAGTCCGTCTATGTCGTTACCCGCTACGCTTAGCTCTATTATTTTTTTAATATATTTTTCATCTTTTATTTTGAAATATAGCTTCTTATAGGTCTCAAGCGCACCCCGTTGGTCATTTCGCTCTATATAGGCAGTTGCAAGTCTCTCGCACAGATATTTTGAACATCCGAACATCCTAACATGCATCTCCAAAAATCCCGTAGCCTCTTTGGTTTTACCCTCCAAAAACATTACGGTTGCAATTCTATCGGCGGAAGCATGATCTGCCTTAATAGCATACGACATACGAAAGTATTTTTGAGCAATTTTATAGTCGCCTATAACATAAGCTATGCTTCCGGCCGTGTCATAATCTTCTTTTTGTTTTGTCTTTGCACATATAGATTCGGCTACTTCAAGCGCCGCTTTATAGTCTTTTTGTCCAATATAGTTTGCGGCAAGCATTTTTTTGGAGTCTATATCATTGTCGTCTTCTTTTATTGCAGTCAAAAGAAGTTCTTTGGCTTTTTCAAATTCACCCATGGCAGAATTTATTTTGACAAGCTCTACTAGATATCTTTTTTTTCCGGTCTGAGCATAAAGGGCATTTAGATATACGGCAGCTTGTTCATACTCTCTATTATCCATGGAGTCTATTGCCGACATAAAAATAGCGGCCTCTGAAAAACCTTCGGTTGAGTTATGAATGATTTTTGAACTCTCGTAAGTTTTTTTTTCTTGCACCGTGTCTGTAGATACAGTCTCTACACCGCTACGTGCGGAGCAACCAGAGAAAAAAACAAAGATTAGGAAAACAATTAAAGCGCTGTTAATGCGGGACATTCTTTTAAAGCCTCATTTGTGTTTTGTTTGTAATAATCCCAAAAAGGGAAGGTTCGGCACTGCGTCGGCCTCACGTCGTATATTGAACAATTTTTTGCCGTTTCGTCAAAAAACACGCATGCATAACCGCCGTTATACTCTTTTTCTTGAATACTTAGCCTGTTATTTGCTTGAAACAGATATTTAACGGCAAAACTTTTTATATCCATAAGCAAAAAAGAAGCCGCTTTTGACGCTTCTTCTTCGCTTATCCAGATATAACCGCTTTCGCCAGTACAGCACCTGCCTCCACACTCTTCGCAAAAGCCGTGTCTAAAGCCGAAATTATAGCCAACTTGAGTGATTATTTGTTTGTCTGACACCAAAAAGCCTAAATTTTTTTCGTTATTTTATTTAATCTCTACTTTTATGTCATAAGGCTTTGAGTAGTAGACAAAAGAGGAGACGATAATATCCGGTTTTGCTTTTGCATAAAGTGATGCATTTTGCATGTTTATACCGCCTGTAGCTATCACGGTTATGCCATCGTCAATAGCCTTTATAGCTAGCACCGCATCTCTTATATCTTCTGGAGAAAGCTTATCACATTGCACTATGTCAGCCTTAGCTTTTGCCGCCATTACCGCATCAGATAACGTTTTTACCTCGACTGCTATTTTATGCTCTTTTGTTGCACTTTTGGCTTTTTTGATGCACTCTTCAATAGATACTCCGGTAACTGCGGCATATTGGGCAAATATAAGAACACTCTCGGAAAGCCCAAGCCTATGTGCATATCCGCCGCCACTCAGCACCGCTTTTAGCGCTAGTTTTTTTGTGCCTGGAATACTTTTTCTAGTTGTTGCAAAATGTGTATTTGGGGATTCTTTTTGGATTAATTCTATGACTTTTGATGTCTGGGTGGCGACGGCGCAAGAGTATTCAAGAATGTTTTGAGATGGTTTCCATGCTTTTAACACCGATTTTGCGGTGCCTTGCGCCCAAAGTATTATATCGCCGTCCTTAACTTTTGATTTTGAAGGCATTTTTATCTGCGCTTTTAAGCCTAGCTTTTCACAGACTCTAGTCGCCTCCTCTACTCCGCTCACAACTCCATCAGCTCTTGCAAAAAAAGAGATAGAGGCTTCCCCTTTTACATCTAGCAACTCAGCAGTTAAATCAAAATACGGAATATCTTCGGCAATAAATCCGTCAATATCACTGTCTGAAAAATAAATCATTTTAATTCCTTATGATTCGCAGTATATATAAAAATATATCGATATGTCAAAATGAAGCTAGATAGAAGGTGGAAGTGCGACACCCAAGAAAGGTGCCGCCAATAAGTTATGCGCTAAGAATGATACTTGAAGCTTTGATAATTGCGTAAGCTTTTGAGCCTACTTTTAGTTCCATATCTGCTATTGCATCCTCCGTAACTATGGCAGTTATTTTTGAACCGCCCGCTATATCAAGTACAACTTCAGCATTTACGGCTCCGTTTTTAACTGCGGACACAGTACCTTCTATACAATTTCTTGCGCTTATTTTTTTAGGCGCTTCAGTCGCTAGGATTATCCAACTTGCTTTTACGATAGCATTTACAGAGTCCCCTGCTTTTATTCCCAAATCATCAGAACCGTCGTTTGTAATAACGGAAGTAAGTTTTGATCCGTTACCTATCTCAAGAACCACCTCTGAATTAACGGCTCCTTTTTTAACTTCCAGCACTTTTCCGGCTAAATTATTTCTTGCGCTTGTCTTCATAACATACTCCTTTTTTAATTTGTAACGGAAGTATATCACGTATAATAGAATCTTCGGAATATAACTTTATATATAATATAAAATTATATATAACGATGCTGTCTGATTATTTTATTTTTAGTACCTCAATACTTTTGAGCCATTTTATATGCCTTGGCCCCGTCTTTGTATCGTTTGCACTTATAAGGCCTATTTTTCCTTCGTTATCGGCTACTTCTTTGCCGTTTTTTTCGTAAAAAACGACTACTTTGTCGCCGATTGGACTATTGTTTAGCTCTTGGTATGAAAACAATACTTTGTAACCGTCGCTTCCGCTAGCTACGATGTAAAGCTTATTTCTACCGTGCTTTTCTTCTACGTTTACAACCGCTTTATCCAATATATCAATAAGCTTAACGCCTTTGTATGTTACACCGGACTCCTTTGTCTCCCCAGAGCCGCATACCATTTCCATTTGTTTTATCTGCGTAGCATTTAGTTCTTGTAGTTTGGCTACGGAAAACTTCTGCGGTTTTAGTACCAGTCCGGACACGGATAGCTCGGTTGTGACAAATTTTTTGCTTTTAGAGCCGTTATCATCCGCAGCACAAGCACTCTGTCCTGCCGCAAAAAGTGAAAGCGAAAAAATCAGGGTAAGGAGTATTTTTTTCATAATTTACGCCTTAAAACTTATATTTGACATTGCCGTAATACACTCTACCCGCTTCCGGATAACCATACTGAACATAGTAGTTTCTATCTAGTACGTTATTCACACCGGCTTCAAGAGAAAGAGCTTTTGTGGCTTTATAGATGGCTTTTGTGTTCCAGGTCGCTTCAACATTAGATGAATTGCCGTTGATATCCAATCTTCTAGAATCAAATTCGAAAGAGTTTGTCCAAGTTAATATTGATAACGGGGAATAAACAGAAGCTATTACCACTTTATCCGATGGGACATCTGTTATCTTTTTTGATGAATCCGTATCATTTTTCATCGATAGTTTTGTGTAGCTTCCATCAAAAGATAACTTGTCGCTAAAAATATAAGAACCCTCAATTTCAAAACCTTTTTGAGTCACATCGCCAATGTTTTGGTTTTGTAGCATACGATTAGAGGATACGTTTGCATTGGCAAGAGCCGCTGTTCTGTAAACATTTACCGCAATAGCTTGGATAAAATCTTTAGCTTTAGCATAAAATAACGACGTTTTCACGGAACCGTCTTTAAACTTTTTAGTTGCTCCAACCTCATAGTTAATTGTTGATTCCATACTTAAATCAGGATTTGGAATATACCTGTCTAGTCTAGTAGAGTACCTATCTTTTAGATTTGGAATTCTGCTTTTCTTCGCTATGCCGCCATATATAGACATTGTGCTATCTATCTTGGTGTCTATTTTTATCATAGGGTCAAAAGAACTTGCACTACCATGCGAGAATTCCGCATTTTTATTTATGTTGGTAATTGCTTGAGAAGTTCCGGCTCCCGTATTTGCAAAGTATGAAGCTATAGCTGACACATTTTCATTATTTGCTTTTGAGACCTTTGCGCTATTGTATGCCGCACCTACGGTAAGTATTGAGCTATCTGTCAAAGCTTTTTTATACTCAGACGAATATGAACTGGTGCTATCTTGGGATTCGTAGATAGGTCCTGTTTTTCCATAACTATCGGCTCCACCCTTTTTATGTGTATCTATTTTGTAATGCACGGCAAACTTTAGACTGTCTCTTTCAGAAAGTTTCAAGCCTGCTTCAATCGAACCTCCGACCGTATTATCATCATATGGAGCCTGATAACCATTCACGACTGTATATTTATTGTCCGTGAAAAAGTCCATTTGATTTTTAAAGCTATCGCTAAAGAGTCTAGTTTTTACATACCATTTGTCAAAGTCGGTTTTTGAAAGAAAATAGTAGCTCTCCTTCTCCCAATTTTCCCAACGTCTAAAATTATTGCTTGTCGTATACTCATATGGAGCTATTCCGCTATCTGCCTTTTGTTTGATATAGCTGACAGAGTACTCATCTTTTGTATTTGGAGTATATGCGGCCTTTAGGTTGATTTTTACATCTCTAGAATATGAATTTAACCTAGAACCACCGTCCTCATAGGTAGTTTTCTGATAATTTCCAGATAACGGATAATTATCTCTACTTGTACTAGAAAGAGAACCAGTAATATAGTATTTTCCCTGATTTGAGCCAAGTATAATATAACCGTCTTGTCCATTTCCGCTAAAAATACCGGCTTCAATCTCTCCCTCAAAAGCTTTCGTAGGTTTTTTACTTACCATATTGATTGCCCCTGCAAAAGCATTTGGACCAACCAACACAGACGTTAATCCTTTACTTACTTCTATCTCAGATAAGTCAAAAGTGCTAAATCTTGAAAGGCTTGCGTAGCCGTCGTACGGCACAGCTATAGGAATACCATCCATCATTAGGGGTACATGAAAATAGTCAAAACCTCTAATCATAATCATCTGTTCACCTCTTGCACCGGCAGTAGCAACATTAACGCCAGACATCATATTTACGGCGTCAACTACGGTTTTTCTCTCGAAATCTTGCATTTGGGCTGCGTCAATGACGCTTACAGAACTTCCTGTATTATCATTTGAACCGACAACTTCAATCTTTCCAAGCTCAAAAATACCTTCAGAACCATACAATGCTGATACCGCCGAGATAGAGAAGGCAAAAAACATTAATCTTTTATACATACAACACTCCTTTTGTAATATAATTTTTTATATAACGATACATAGAGAGAAATTATTTCTCCCAATATATAAACGCCCATTTAAACCCTTTTGGCTTAAATGCTCCAGTGCTTATCTGCCTATCGTAAAACTCCTCCGCTTTTGATTTTTGCGCCTCATCCAATCCTCCGACGCTCCATTCGAGCGAATAAAGAAAAGCGTCTTTGCTCTCATAAGATACCGAGCCGCCCGGAGTGTCAATAAAGTCTAGCTTTGCATATATACCCATCTCACGAAGTATCAAAAGCACATACACGTAGTCTGGTCTGGTCACTATATCTTTGCCTATAAACCGTAATATCTCTTCATCAACGAAGCTACCGCCCGCTTTATATGTCACATAGACCGCTTTTTTGGCTTTTGCGTTTAGTTTGCTTAGTCCGTCTTTGAGGTCTTTTACCTCAATAGAGCGGGAGGCTACGACTATATCGCACGGCTCTATATCGCTCCAATCATCCTCCCAAGCACGATGAACGGTCTGCGCTGAGCTTATCTCTCTATCTTTTGCGTTTTTCAAAAAACACTCAAGCATTCCGGTAGAAAAATCAAGCCCACACACTTTTTTCATACGAGGAGCCAAAGCCAAAGCTATAGTTCCAGGACCGCAACCAACATCAAGCAGTGTCTCGCATCCCTCAAGATTCATCTTTGAGATAAACTCGGCCGTATATGGACTGTCAATCACCCTTTTGCTCATCGCTTCCGCTTTTTCATCCCAATCTGCAGCCTTTTTGCCTTTAAACGTCGATGCTTTTTTGTGCTCTTTGTACATCCTTGCAAAGTCAATTGCCTCTATCATGCCGTCTCCTTTATATTTTTAAAAAATTTCGGCACACACACCGGATAGCCGCAATCCGTACTTTTTATCTCCACCGTCGTGTCATACAAAATCTTTATCAGCTCATTTGTGACTATATCTCGGCTTGCGCCCTCGCCTATTACTGCACCGCCTTTGATTGCAAGCGTAGTACCGCCTATCATCATGGCGTGTTCAGGAAAGTGTGTGGATTTTAGAAACGAATACCCATCTTTCGATAAAGAGATGATAGTCTCCAAAAGCCGTAGCTGATTGCCGTAATCAAGGCCAGAGATTGGCTCATCCATAACAAGTATTTTTGCCTCCTGCGCTAACGCTCTGGCTATCAGGGTAAGTTGTTTTTCGCCGCCGCTCATAGTAGGATACGCCCTGTCGGCAAGGTGCGCCACGCCTAGTCGCTCCATTGAGTGCATTGAGATTTCTTTATCGAGCCTACTAGGGTTTGCAAACCACGACTGTCTGGATACACGTCCCATCATCACGACATCGAGTGCACTAAAAGCAAATGCTACGCTAGAGCTTTGCGGCACGTACGCTATCGTCTTTGCTCGCTCTCTTACGCCATACTTAGTGAGCTCCTTGCCATATACAGACACATGCCCTGCTTTTGGCGATAAAAGTCCCAGTATGAGCTTGATAAGCGTGCTTTTTCCTGTCCCGTTTGGCCCCAGAAGAGAGACGATAGCTCCCTCTTTTAGTTCCAATGAAACACCTTTTAGTATCTGTGTTTTCCCATAATCAAAATGCAGATTTTCAGCTGACAATACTATACTCACGCAAACCCCTTTTTTGCGCCTTTGAGTGCGAGTATAAATATAGGGATACCAATAAGCGAAGTAGCGATACCGACAGGAATTTCAACGCTCATAGCCGTACGACACACGGTGTCCACAATAACCAAAAAAGCCGCCCCCAACAGAGCGCACATCGGAAGTAAAATTCTGTTATCCGGCCCTACCAAAAAACGTGCGATATGAGGGATAATAAGCCCGACCCACCCTATCATTCCGGCCAATACGACAGTCAATGAAGATATGAGCGTGGCAAAAAATATAGCCGCAGTTCGTACAAGACCCACACGCACACCAAGAGCTTTTGCATCATCATCGCCGAGACTTAGAATATTTAGGTATTTTCCCATTAGCGAGAGGATAATGATACCCGCAAGCATTGGCCCAAAGACGATAAGAGCCGTGTTTTTATCTACCGCTCCAAAAGAACCCATGAGCCAATAAACTATCGCCGGAAGCTTATTGTATGGGTCTGCCGTATATTTGACTACGGAGAGAAGAGCGGAAAAAAGTGCGCTTGATATTACGCCGCCGAGCACCAAAAGTATCGTTTTGCCGGAAGCTTCTTTGTATATATTTGCAACACCGATAGCTACGATGACCGCCGCAAAACCAAAGGTAAAAGCAAGCAGTTGAACGGTTATCCACTCTTCGCTCACCATAATCCCAAGAGCGGCCCCAAAAGAGGCTCCCGCCAATACGCCAAGAATTCCTGGCGAGACAAGAGGATTGACGAACATCGCTTGAAACGCTCCACCCGATACCGCAAGAGCTGCCCCCACCATCGCAGCCGCAAAAATACGAGGCATTCGAATATCAAAAATAATATTTGCATACAAATCAGAATCAATCGGCTTTGCGCCTAATCCTAGAAAATCCCATGATAAAAAAGAGGCCAACTCACGAATCGGAATATCATAACGCCCCATCCCCATAGAGGCAAATATTGAGAGCGCAAGAAGAGCCAAACAAAACATCACCCAAAAAGCATTTTTCATTTTATGCCTATGATTGACGAGATTTGGGCGTCACCAAGCTCTACATTCAAAAAAAGTTTATAAAACTCTTTTGCCGTTTTTTTGAACTCTGCGTCACTTTTGTTTTTGAAGATGGCTTTTTGCACCCATTGCACACCTAGAAGCCTCATAAAAGAAGGCGGTCTATCCACCCAGTTGAAAGGCGCTTTTGGAACTAAATATACTTCGCCGTTTTTGACGGCTTTGATATTTTTCCATTTGACGTCACTTTTTACGGTGTCGAAAAATATTTTCTCTTGAATTATGATAATGTCTGGATTGTAGCTCATCACTTGCTCCATCGACACTTTCTCAAGTCCCATTCCATTTTTGCTTCTGCATTTATGTGGATTTATCCCGCCTGCAAACTTTATCGTCTCATAGTGACTAGAGTCCTCGCACTCCGTAGCAAGCCCATCCACACCCTCGGCATAATAGACTACTGGGCGTTTGTTTTGCGGTATTTTGGCAAGGGCATCTTTCGTTTTTGCTATTGCATTTTTCGAATACTCGACAAGCTTGTTTGCTCTATCTTTTTTATCAAGTAGCTCCCCCAAAAAAGCAAGCGAAGTCGGAATATTTTCTATTCTCTCCAAATCCAAATATACGGTAGGGATTTTGCTCTGCCCAAGAGCCTCTTCCGCCAGCTTCGCCGAAGCGTCATTCTTCCATGCGAGCACTATCTCTGGCCGCACAGCAAGTAGCGACTCCCTGTTTATCCCTTGCACTCCACCTTGAAGTCCGCCGACCACGGGCAGTGCGGTAAACCTTTTGTCAAGCAGTCCTGAGGCCTCATTGTGTCCTTTTATCGGCGAAAAGTTGAGTCCAACAAGAAGAGATGGGTCTATGGCATACACGGCATATGTCGATGGCGGTGCAGAGCCAAAAACCTTTGTAATTTTCTCGGGCACTACGACTTTACGTCCTGCCATATCGGTAATCTCCCTTGCAAAGAGGGATGAAAAAAACAAAAAAACGAAAACTAAAATCCTCATACTATCTTCCTAATATCTTCGCCGCTTCGGCTTTTGTGATGTTTTTGCGCAGGTAAAGTTTGTAAAACGATGCACTCTCTCTTAAAATATCTTTTTTGTACTCTTTTGGATAGATAACGGAAGAGAGCCACTCAACACCAAGTATTCTCATAAACGAAGGTGGTCTATCTAGGAAATTTACGGGGTCTTTTGGCACCAGATACACCCTCTTATCTTTAACAGCTTTGATAGCGGCCCATCTCTTATCGCTCCATATACTCTTAAAAAACGCTTCGTCGGAAGCTACTATGACTTCCGGATTTGCCGAAATTACTTGCTCCATACTCACTTTTTCCATGCCGACCATCGTTTTTTGCGTACATTCAAAAGCCGGACGCACACCTACAAACTTAAACGGGCTATAGTGAAACGAAGCTTCACACTCGGTAGACAACCCATCCGCTCCTTCTGCATAATAGACTTTCGGGCGTTTGTCCTTTGCAATCGAGTCACGCATTTTTGCTACGTACGCAAGCCTACTTTCGGCATCTTTTGCCAAAGCTTCCGCTCTCTCCTCACGACTAAGCGCACGGCCGACGGCTCTTATGGCTTCAGGCTCATCCTCTACAAGATCCTCCTGAATAAAAAACACCGGAATTGAGAATTTCGCAAATGTTTTTTCTACCTCTTTCATCACAAAATCGCTTCTCCATGCAAGCACGATTTGCGGTTTTAGCACAAGAAGCGTCTCCATGTTTGCACCTCTGGTATTACCGTGCCAACCGCCTACAACGGGAAGCTTAGCAAGGGAGCTATCCAGATACTTTGTATTTTTGAAATAAAACTGCGAATCAAGCGGTAGATTCATAGCGCTCATAGTCTCAGGAGCTATGATATAGCTAAGAAGACCCATAGGCGGAGCGGAGGCAAAAGAGCGTTCTATCTTCTCAGGCACGGATACTTTGTGTCCCGCCATATCCGTTATATCTTTGGCATTAAGAACTACAGCTGCGGCAAAAAATATTGCTATAGCCAAAAAAGCCCTAGCAATAAGGTCGTATTTCTTCATTAAAAATCCTTAGCATTTGTTTGTTTTTTTCCAATGTCGTAGCGACCGGTTTTAGGGCTATTACGGCCTCAGGGCATCTCATTTTTATGTGCTCTATCTGCCTTTTGCAGGCATCTACATCACCTATAATTCCGACATCAAAGAACTTTCCTCCATCAAAAAATTCATATCGCTCTTTGATAAGTTGTTCATATCTTTGTTCGTCAAAGGTAGGGGATTTTTTGTATGAGGAGGCCGCCCGCATTGATTTTACGAAGTGGTCGATAGAAGGTCTAGCAATCTCCACAGCCTCTTCCGTAGTATCCGCCACGCAAAAAGTACGCATAAGTACGATTTTGGGCTTTTTGCCGCATGTTTTTTCGTATATCTCACTCATTTTCAAGCACTCATCCAGTCCAAGTCCTTGCGAACCCATAAGCGAGTAGCCGTTTTTGGCGGCAAAGACGATACTCTCTTCACTACCGAACGTCGCAATATATGTCGGAATAGCGCATTGAACGGGCTTTGGCTCTATGTCGGCGCAGTAAAACGATACGTATTCGCCCTTGTATGAAGCCACGTCTTTGAGCAGGGCATCTACAGCCTCCACAACTTCAAACATAGCTTGACGCATGTTTTCGGGAGCGACTTTGAAGTGCTTTGAATCGGGGGCAAAAGCGCCTTTGGCAAAGCCTAGATTTATACGTCCGTTTGAGAGATTATCCAATGTCGCAACCTCCTCGGCAAGACGAACAGCGTCGTAAAAAGGAGCCAAATATCCGGCCGCTCCGAGTCTAATATGCTTTGTGGTGGCGGCAAGATAGGAGAGTAAAAGCGACGGTGACGGACAAACACTAAAGTCGTTAAAGTGATGCTCTCCGACCCACGCCTCGTCAAACCCAAGCTCATCGGCATATCGTATCAGCTCCAGCTGCTGTGCTATAGCCTCATCCGCTCTGCCCGCAAATCTCTCAAGAAGAGAAAAAAGTCCTACTTTCATCAAAATTTAACCCTATATGTTACACCGTAAATAGCGCCTACATTTTGAAAGTAATAAACAGTAGCGTAATGGTCGTCTAGTATATTTTTGCCATAAAGTGTTACTCTATTATCAAGTCCTGCGGCCTTAAAGTCGTAATTGATATTCGCATCTATATGTGTATAGTCACCCAATCCGGGATAATCAGGCAATCCTCCAGCCCCTCCGTTTGGAGTAGCGCCTCTATATGCACTAACATTTTTACCTACTAAGTTTGCTTCAAAACTATCTTGTTTATACTGGGCAGTCAAACCTATAATTTGGTTTGGATAAAGATAGTTTTGCACTTCAGAAAACATATATGAATAATTGGCGTCCAATGAGAAATAATCAAGAAGTTTTGACTTGACTACAAACTCCGTGCCGTATCTTTTATTATTTTGCTGTCCATATATCGTACTTCCTGCGCCAAGCGAAGGTGCGCTTATAGTACCTGCGCCGTATTTTTCATTTTTTGTATCGTACAAAAATACCGTCGCCGAACCGGACAATCCTTGCGAGAGACGACTTTCTACGCCGGCCTCATATCTCCATCTTTTTTCATCCAGGAAGGTCGTATTATTAAGCCTGACAACAGAATTATCAGCAGGTTGGAGTGAATAAGAGATACGCGCGTTAAGACGGGTGTCTTGTGTTAATGCATACCATGAGCCTACGGTAAAATTCTGCGCATCTTTTAGCCATTTATAATTGATATATTTTGCCCCGGACGTATTAGTGGTAGTGCTGTTGTATTTATCGGGTGTAACATCAATTCTATGCTTGTCAACCCTCGCTGCTATATCGAATGTCAACTTATTCGGTATTATGGCCCATTCGTTCTGGGCAAAAGCGCCGATGACTTTTTCACGTCTTTCAGCACCCGTATAATTTGTCATACCGCTAGGCACGTGCATACTAAGCGCTTGCACACCAAAACGAGTAATATTATTACCTAGCAATATCGTATGCTTTAGCTCTCCGCCTTTTACAAATTGTTTTTGTTTTATGTATGTAGCCGCAGAAGTTGTATATGAGGCATCAGTCTCATCTTTGTGCGCCTCGTCGTAATACAAGCTAGCAGCAGTTATCTGTTTATCACTCCATCTCTCTTGCATAGCAAGCGCTACTCTTTTTGACCAACTAGGATCATATTTCCATTTCATAGCCAAATTGGCGGCGCTTATACCTGTGTTATTTTGATATCTTTGCATGTCCTGTCTGCCGTAGTCTGCATATACGGAACCGTCCATATTAAAACCGCCGTTTACATACCCTGTTTTAAACATAATGGATTTGACATCTTTTTGTTGATTCCAATCTTTTATCCCATCGGTATGGCTTCTGCTTGCCATCATCTGCCAATAGGCATTTCCAAGTTTTGAACCAACAAGCGCTATTGCACTTTTACCGCCTCTAGTTTCTAGAGATGCTTTGAGTACCCCTCCTAAATTTGAAGATGACGGCTTTCTAGTTGTAATCACTATAAAACCTTCTACGTTTGACCCGGCAACACCGCCCACCGAGGTCATTGGCGCAAATGTAAGCGCAGTGGCGTCTCTCACTATACGAATCTCTTCTATAAAATCAGCAGAAAGCTCATTTAAAAACGTATTCCAACCGCTATTTGCAACATATACACCATCGACAATCACGCCGAATGTGCTTCCGCCTCTAATCTTAAAAGCAAATTGACTTTTTCTACCTTGATACGTAGTTAATACACCCGTACCGTTCGCTATCACATCCCACGCAGTGGAGGCATTCATTTTTTCTATGTCTTCTCGCACATAGACTTGTGTCTGAGCTTCGCTACTTAGCGTCGTAGAGTATTTATCTGCCGCTCTCTCTTTGGCATTCCAATAATAATCGCCTGTTTTGTCGCTTACTTCTATTTTATCTAGCGAGTATGACTCTGCGGCTATTAATGATGTTGATATACTAAGTATGGCAACTACCGAAAACTTAATTTTTGTCATTTAACAAAATCTCCTTAATTTGTTTATCTGTTAGCTCAACACCCATAAATAGATGATAAAACTCTCTGGTTTCTTTGTTTATATCCACTTTGTATTCGTTTGGATAAAGCGAATGCATTAGCCACTTGAGGCCCAAAATTCGCATAAAAGACGGTGGTCTGTCAAACCAATTGAATGGTGCTTTCGGTATCAGGTAGACCTTTCCATTTTTGACGGCTTTGATATTTCTCCACATTGGGTTTGAATACACTTTGTCGAAAAACTCTTTTTCTTGCGCCAATATAATGTCTGGGTTATAGACAGCTATTTGCTCTATCGACACCTTTTCGAGGCCTTTATGATTTGAAGTGTGGCATTTATGCACATTCACATCTCCTGCCATTTTCAGAAGCTCTACATGGATAGAATCATCGCATTCCGTAGCAAGACCATCCGTACCCTCTGCGTAATAAACTTTTGGGCGCTTGTTATGTGGAATTTTTACAACCGTCTCTTTTGCTTTCGCAAAAGCGCTCACGGTGTAGTCTGATAATTTTTTTGCCCTCTCTTCACGATTGAGTGCTTTTCCTAAAAATAAAAATGTATTTGGATAGTCTGCTAGACTTTCGGCTACCGCATAGACAGTAGGTATATTAAGTAATTTTAATTTTTCTGCCGCTTTTTCATCAAATGCAGTTTTTTGTGAAGCCCACATTACTATTAGATCAGGTTTTGCAACAAGTAAATTTTCTATATTTGCGGTCTGTCCTTTACCAAATAGTCCACCTATCGTCGGCAGATTTTGCATGCTCTTATGAAGATATGCCTTATCCGAGTCTTTGATATCAAATATCCAACCGGCTAATATGGTTGGGTCCATCGCATACAGAGCATATGAACCGTAAGGCGCCGGACCATACACTTTTTTAGGATTATCCGGTATCGTCACTTTGCGACCAACCATATCAGTAATCTCTCTTGCAGGCAAAGCACTACACATTATCACTCCAACTAAAAAAAGAAATGTTTTGACTAATCTCAAATTCAACCTCCATCCTCTCCAAAAGTCGCTATCGTCTTATTAAATGTGAAATTTGCTTTATAGAATCCATAGTTTCTTCTACATCAAACGTCGCTTGCCGTAAAGCCAGGCAACTAATCCCCATCTCACGGTAGCGCTCGAAAAGCTCTTGTGCTTTTTTTGGACTTCCGACCGGACTTTCATCTCTTAATACCTCTTCACGCAGGGGATTTTTGCTTGTTTCGTTACTTTTGTTATTTTTTGATTTTCTCCGTGCGGTATCGTCCATGACTCTTTTTACCGCTTTTGAATCATCTTTTTGTAGTAAAAAATAGCGAGATAGAAGCACTTTTGGCTTTTTGCCTTCCAGATGATGAAGAGTGTAGCGACGCATAACATCCTCTACTTCATCTAGCGTCCACTTGTGTCCCGCCATGATGCCCATGTCGTGTTGGGCGGCATAACGAATAGTCTCATCGTCTTTTGAGGCCACAAATAGCGGCAATTTTGCAGTCGGCTTTGGATAACTACCCTCTTTTGTGTTTTCAGCCAAAAAGTTTTGTAGCTCATCCAAGTGTTTTACCATCGTGCGGCGGGCTTTGTCTTCGTCACCGCCGTCGTGAAGCTCCACTTCGCCGTTACCGCCTTTTGCAAATCCAAAGCTAAATCTATTTGGATACATATTGGACAGCATTCCCATCTCTTCGGCGACCTGCCTTGCGGGATAGTGAGACAAAAGAATAGTAGCCGCACCTAAATCTAATGGGGTATGCTGAGCCAGATAGCTCATCATCAAAGGAATAGAAGGACACAAGCGGTTGTGTTTGCCGTGATGTTCGGTTAGCCAAAGACTAGAAAATCCGCTCAGTTCAGCGTATTTTGCAGCCTTAATACTTTGACGATAGACGCTTGCCGTATCTTGACCGTAGCTAGCGTCAAACATCAAAATAAGTCCGAATGTCACAGACCAAACTCCGCCTTGATACTCTCAAAAGGAAATCTCTCAGGCGGTATCGTAGTCGTACGACGGTTTATCATGCGAATAGAGAGCGGTTCTACCCAATTCCAAAACTCTTCAATAAGTTCTTTTGGAAAGTCAATATCTTTGAGAGTTTTTTTGTACATCGCAAGCCATATTTCACGCCCTTTTTCATCTATCGTAAATTGAAAATGTCTCTGTCTAAGTGCGGGATGTCCGTGTTTTGAGCTAAAAACATCCCCGCCGCCCAGAGCCTCTATAAAAAACTCCGCCGTTTTTTCGGTACCTGCCAAAAACATTGCATCATCTGCCGGAAACAGATCTCCGACTGAGCTTTTGCGAAGCAAGGAGTGATGGTGAAGCACCATTGCTTTTATCCCATCTTCACCGATAGCTTTTAGTATTTTATTTGACGGAAATACAACCGAAGGATACACAAAATCCATCTTAGCATCAGCAGTTCTAGGCTCCTCGCCCGCTCCTTGAAATTTACTTTGTCCGCATGAGGAAAAGCTTGTGATATTAGCTAGATTTTCGCTTGTGACGTGGCATCCGCATCCATTTTGTTGTTCTTGACTCATTGATTTTTTCCTATGGATTTAAAATTTCGTTTAGTTGCTCATCGCTGAGGCGGTAGTTAAAAAATTTTGCGTAAAACTCAAGTGCTGTTTTTTTGAGAGATACATCGCTAAATTTGGCAGGGAAAAACTTTTGCGCCGCCCAAAGCACGGCAAGGGGCTGCTCAGGGGTGTAGTTCGTCCAGACGTGTGCGCCCGTGGGTACGGCAAAGACTTTTTTGTTTTTGACGGCGCTTAGAGTGCGAAACCTCGTATCTTTGTAGACCGCATCAACTTCCTCTTTGCTCCATACAAACAAAAAGTCTGGATTCCAGCCCAGTATCTGCTCGGCAGAGACTATGGCGTGGTCTTTTACGCCTCTTGCTACGTTGATACCGCCTGCATTTTCTATCATCCACGAAGCAGTCGAGACCATCGGCAAAGATAGATTTTTGTGTCTCATGTAGAGTACTTTTGGTCTGTTTTTTTCGTTTGCTACTTTTTTGGCTACGGATAGAAGTGTTTTGTCGTAAAACTTGTTGTACTCCGCCGCTTTTTGCGGCACACCCATCACATCACCAAGAAGCGTCATGCTCTTTTTGATGCTCTCAGGGTCGTTCCAATAAAGCGCCACGACACAAAAACCTTTTGCCGCAAGCGACTCGGCGCTCGCTTTGTTTACGACAAAGGCAACATCGTGAGGCAAAGAGCGAAGAGACTCAGGGTTTACATTCCAATCAGGGCCACCGGAGGAAACCACAAGGGCTGTGGCTGTTTGTGGAGCAAATATGCTTTGAAACTTCCAGTTCTTGCCGTTTATGGAGCTTGGCATACCGTTTTGGATGGCATCGGCTTTACCTAACGCAAACAAAAAAGCATTTACGGCAGGAGTCCCGCCGGCCGTTACTACTTTTTCTACTTTTAAAGGCACACTCACAGTGCGGCCCGTCATATCCGTAATAGTTTTGGTCTGAGCGGCGACGAGTGTACAAGCCGCAAAGAACAGACAAAAAAGTATCTTTTTCAAACTAGAACTTCAAAGCAAGCGTAGCGATAGCGGCAAACGGAGCGCCTTGAACATACTGCATACTTGCGCCGGTAGTCGTATCATCGCTAGCCTGAATTAGCGATATATATCTTCTACCCAGTATATTTTGCAAATCAAGCGATGCCGAAATCTCTTTAAAAGTGCCGCTTGCACTTTTCTTTGTATATCCAATCGATAGATCAGCTACGCTGTAAGGGGCTATACGCTCTTTATTCTCAGCGTCTCCGTATCTTTCATCCATATATTTAATTGCAGGAGTAGCATAGAACTCTCTATATTTAAACGTAGCTCCCGCTTTTAGCATTTTTTTCGGCGAATCTGGAGCTTGCTTGCCGATTACCGATATCGTACTCCCGGTAGAATTTGCCATGTCTTTGGTAAATTTCATATCATTGTATGACGCCGCAGTAAATAGCTCTATATCTTCGACAGGCGAGTATGTTCCGCTGAGTTCGGCACCCCTTGCCTCCATTTCTCCTGCATTTTGCTTATAAGATTTTAAAATCATTGCATCATATGCGGTTACTTGCTTATTTTTATATTTTGAATAATATAGGGTTGGCTCTATACTCCAACTTTTACCCCTGTATTTCACGCCGACATTGTATTGATCGGATGTCTCAAATTTTGCCCTATCCCAAAACTGCTGTATCGAAACACCCTTGGCAATAAACGCTGCTTGATTTGATTTATATGTTGACCACAACGGTCCTTGTTCCGGCAGAGCTACGCCTTTTGCGTAGCTAGCAAATATATCAGCGTCAGAACTTAACGCATATTTGGCGGAAAGACTAGGTATCCAAGTTGTAAAGTGCGTTTCTTTTACTTTCATTGTCGGATCTATCGTTGCTTTTGATATTGCGGAGTCGTACCCATAGTCACCTTTGGATGCTGCAAGAGTGTACCCTTGAATATTTGGCAGGTGAAAATCTATATATCTTAGCCCGGCCTCAATTTTTAAATTGTCTATTTTTTGCTTTACGGCAATAAAAGGACTATTGGACTCTCTCTTTTCTACTTTATTCAGCATTCCGTATGAGCTCAATACAAGCTTACCGCTCGACACCGTATAGGTTTTTTGTATCAATGGGGGAGGAGATGACTCTATTGATTGATACCAATATCCTACGGTTATATCCGTGTTTGCAATTTTTTTGTCAAACTTTGCCACGGCGCCGTATTGCTCCTGTTCTATATCCACTTTGGTTACTTGCGTTGCCGAATTGTAAGAGTATTTTTCGCCGTTAGTTGTTATGTAATACGGCTTAAGCGATAGCTTGCCGCCAAATAATTTTGTCTCAAGATTTGCCTGAGCCATATAGCCGTCAAACTCTTGTTTATTATAGTCGTAATACAAACCGCTTTTTCTATCATTGCCAAAATCAAGCTCATAATTTTTGGCAAGGTCGGATGCTTCGGTATATGTTAATGCTCTATAGTCGTTCTTTTTTACATGGTTATAGGCCAATAGTGCGTCAAAAGTGGCATTTTCTCCTATTGGAGCAAATAGCCCAAATTCTACATTTTGCCTCTCCGCATCACCAAGTCCTTTCCATTTATCGGTTCTAGAGTCAGATGTAGACACAAAAAATCTTATGCCGCTACTTCCAAGTTTACCGCTATCTGCACGGATAAATGTACGAGAGAAATTATCGGTTCCAAAGCTCTGTTTGGCATAAAAAGAGCTAAAAGGAGACGCTTTTTTTGTCTGCATATCAAGAGAGCCGGTAGCATTTCCAAACCCAAACCCGCTATCCGCCGAAGATGCCCCGGCTGTTAGAGACATTGATTCTATATTCTCCATATCCATTAGGTTTCCAAGCGCCGCTTTTTGCACTATAACAACGGACGGTACGCCGTCCACCGTAAGAGCGAAGTTATTAAAAGTGCTCGCAAGACCACCTCTAACTCTAAGCGGATTGTCCTCGGACACAAGACCGTACGTATCTGCCTGCCCTGTTTGGACGGATGGCAACATGTCTAGCGCCTTATACGGATTTGTCTGCCCTGCACCGATTCTTTTTTCTATACTCTCTTTATCTATATTTTTTACGTTTACGGCATCTTTTTCTTGTTCCGCTTTTTTTTCCGTTATGGATATTTGCTCAAGCGTATACGACTCGGCAAGTGCGACGGAAGCCGCTAATGAAATTGTTAAAATAGTTCTTCTCATCTACTTCCCTAAAACTTGAAATTAACGTTTGCATATACGCCAAACGGTGCGCCTGTTTGATATGTAGCCGCCGTATTTGTAGCCGCCAAAGCATCATCTGCCGTGTTTATTGCCGAAATATATTTGTGATTCAGCAAGTTTGTAGCGCTTAGTCTAAACTCTGCGGATTTGGCACCTAGAATATTTTTTTTCTCGTAAGTAACGTCAAAATCAAATATTGTTGCCGCATCTATTTTTTCTCTGTTTAAAACATCTCCATATCTCTGAGAAGTATATTTGACGGAAGGCGTCAATCCAAAGCCGCCTATTTTATATGTCAGCGCAGCTTTTGCTAAGTATTCCGGAGCGTCCGGCACTTGTTTATCTTTTGATAAGGTTGATACATTAGATGCAGTCTTTAGGTTGTCGGTAAAATAATATTTGTTATACGAGACACCGACCAAAAAATCTAATTCTTTTGATATTGCACCGTTAGCCGATAGCTCTGCACCGTACGCCATAGCATCTGCGGCATTGTATGGATATGTTACGTTATATCCCGAGTCATAAATTCTGGCTTGCTTGTTTTTTACGAAAGAAGCATAAAGATTTGGATTTAAGTAGATATCTCCGACTTTATATTTAACACCGACATCAAAATTATCAGCTGTTTCCAATTTTAGCTTATCCCATAAGCTTTGTAGCGTAACACCTTTACCGACGAACGTACCTCTTTGTTGGATATAAGTAGGAAACAGGTTTACATCTAAGCCGTATGTTCTAGAGTAATCAAAATAAACCGTTGTGTCTTTGTTGGCGTTATAGCCAAGATAAAGACTAGGTAGCCATTCTCTAAAATACTTAGCTTTAACACTTGCCCATTTGTCTAGTGTGCCGTTTGATATAGCGGTATCGTAGTTTTGGCTAGTAGACCCATTTGTGCCGTTGGTATAGCTTCTGAGTTCGCCGAGTCTAAAATTTAAATATCTAATTCCGGCAGAATATATAAAATTTCCGTATTTCCCGCTAACTTCCGCAAATGGCGAGTGAAAGTCATGGTAATCGTTTTTTGCAAGTACATTCCATCCCGCAAATGTCAATCCATTGGCTCCGGCAGTATATTTCTTTTGTGCGGCAGGAGGTCCAGGAGGCAGTTGTCTGTGTACCCAATATCCAAATTTAGTATTCAACTCACTAGAAAAACTTTTTTCGTACTTCAAGACGGCACCGAATACCTCATGGTCCATATTCCACTTGATAACATTGTTTGTAGCGCTTTGAGCATACATATACTCGCCCCTATCTCCAAGATAGTAAGGTTTGAAAGATATTTTAGAATCTAGAGTTGGCTTGTATTCAATATTAGCTACTACGGCAGTATCTTCGAAGCTTTGTTTATTGTAGTCGTAGTAGTTTATACTTCCTCTGTTATTATTGAAATCCTTTCCGCTATATTTGCCCAAGTCTGTTGTTTCGGCATAGCTTAGATTATAATAGTTATGGTGGTCGTCATTATTTTGAGAAACAAATATCTCTGTTTTTAGGGCATCCGTAGGTTTGTACACAACGCCAATTGAACCATTTGCTCTTTTTATTTCGCCCTCGCCTTTATTTTTGTCGGCAGTCGTATATGAAAAAGAGCCAAAAGCGGCAACATTGCCTATTTTTCCGGTATCGATGCGAACAAAGCTTCTAGATAGGTTGTCGCTACCTAGAGACTGCGACAATTCGGCACCAAACTGATTTGACGGACGGGCAATATTTAAGTCAATTTTTCCCACAAGATTTGAGAAAGCCAGACCTTTATCTACGGGTATATAACCTTTGTAAACATCGACGCTCTCGATATTTTCCATATCAAAGATAGTCTTGCCTCCGCCCGGATTTCCGCTAATAGGTATTCCGTCGTATGACTTTACGCCGCCCGGTCCTGTTTGTTTCTTTCCTCTTATTCTTATAGAATCATGAAAACCGCTCTCGTTGGTACCTAGAATATCAACCGACGAATAGTTGACAGACGGAGACATTTCCGCAACTCTAAAAACATTCATGTTTCCTTGTTTACCGAAAGCTTCGATACTTTTTTTACTATAACTTTGCTCGTTTGACGGAGAAAGAATGTCTTTTTCCACTATAAAAGTATCAGTAGGGGCTTTATCCGTTACGGATATCATGTCTAGCTTGTAAGAATCCGCAGCATATATCGTAGTGGCGGCTGCCAAACTCACGATAGTATAAAATCTTTTTTTATTCATTCATGTTTTCCTTTTTTATTTGTTATATACGGCACCGGCATCTAGCAAAAAACGTCTCCAACCGACGGACTTCGGTTTTACATCACATAACAGGGCAAAATTTTCAGCCATAAAACTCCCTAAAGACTCTTTGCTCATAAAGCCTAGGTATTTGAAGTGCGCATCTTGCTTGACGCAGTTTGAAGCTATCATTTGCGCTCTCTTGCTGGCAAGTTTTGATTTGCAAGAGTAAGAGAGAAGGCATGCTTCTATACGTCCGCACAACTCGTCATCACTAAGTTTGTGTTTTTTACAGGCAACTTTTCTGCTACTATTTTCCAGACATTCGAATGTGACGGTCTCACACTCAGAGTCTACTTTGACAAAAAATTTCGGGTATCCCGAAAAACTTTTTTCCGTACTCTCTTCGGCCATACTTTTTCCTTTCAAACAGCACGAAATAGCCAAAAAATGCGTGTACCCCTGCACAATCAAGGAGTTTTTTTGACGTATTTCGAGAGTTTTATATAAAAATATATACAACGGTAAGTACTTGCTTTCTGGAATTCACAAAAAGAAGCGACCGAAATATATAAAAATACATAGCGAATTTAGTGTTTAATTTTTAACCATCTCAATATTGACATTATATTTTTTGTTGGCTAAAATCTCGCTGTATCTTTTAAAATATAACGATACAGCGATACCAGTCGCTTCTTTTGTTTCCGGTTTTGCAAGGAATTCCGGTTTCATAGACACTCCTTTTATAGTTAGCGGATATCGTATCTCTTCTGCGATATCCGTATTTTGTATTTTCTAGGACAAACAGAATGAACCTAACAAAAATATTAACAGATATGCTAATGTACGGGGTAGACCCGGTTTTATATTTTTTGATTTTTATGAGCATTATTTCGGTTGCGGTAATCATAGAAAGAGCTATAGTATTTTCAAATATTGAGCAAAAAATAGGCAAATACGATTTGATAGAGATTAGACTACTATTAGAAAAAAGACTTGGTATTTTGGCTACTTTTGGCAACAACGCTCCTTTTATCGGGCTTTTTGGCACGATACTTGGCGTTATGAACGCCTTTGCCTCTCTTGGGGATGCCAACAATATTTCAACAAAAATAGTCATGATAGGAATCTCTGAAGCTTTGGTGGCAACGGCAATGGGCTTACTCGTAGCCATTCCTAGCGTTGCGGCATACAACTACTTTATACGAAGAATGCGAAGAGTTTTGTTGGTTGCCGAGGGGCAATCTTGAAAGCTAGCGAACTAGAACTAGACGAAATTCTCGATATCAATATGACCCCTTTTGTGGATATCGTACTTGTTTTGCTAGTTATCTTTATGGCTACGGCTACGCTCATCACCGAAAACCGTATCGGTGTGACTCTACCCTCCTCTGCAACTAGCGACACCCAAATGGATGAGAAAGAGAAAATAACAGTCACTATAGACGCAAACTCAACCTTTTTCGTTGATGGCGCAAAAGTAGATTTGGCAATGCTACAAAAAATGCTCTCAGACAAGAAAATAGCCATACTAAGAGCCGACGCAAAAACAAATTTTGAAGCCGTAGTAACGGTCATAGATGAGTGCAAAAAAGCCGGAATTAGCAAATACCAAGTAGATACAAACAAGAAATAGACGTGCAAAAAGATTACTTTAGTATTGCGATTTTAGGCTCGCTCATATTTCATATTCTATTTTTTGGCGCAATCCACTATACAAATCTCAATGCCAAACCGATACAAGTTAAGGTTGACACGCCGCCGATTACTATAAGTCTATACGAAGAGCGACCAAAAGCGGTAGAAGAGAAGCCCGTAGTACAAAAACAAAAGATAAAGCCAAATAAAACAAAAGAGATAATAATCCCAAAAAAAGAGCCCGTAGTCACAAAAGAGACGATACCGGATAATGAAATAAAAAAAACGGTAGTAGCCAAAGCGGAAGAAGAGAAGCCGATATCAACACCAAAAGTTTCAGCAAAACCAATCTCGCAAGATAACAATGTAACAAAAAAATATCTATCTTCAATAACAAAAATACTCCAGTCAAATCTCAAGTATCCATATTTTGCAAAAAAAGCAGGCTTGGAAGGTATCGCTACGGTATACTTTTGCATTAGGCCGGACGGGCATATCGTAGTCCGATCGCTAAAGATACTAAAGACAAGCGGATACTCTGCGCTTGACGAACAAGCGATAGAAACGGCGCAAAACTCATCCCCGTTTCCTCCCCCTCCAAACGGTGCAATAGAGGTCTACATACCAGTCTCTTTCTCTTTAAAATCATAATTTACATATTCGTCCAATCACTATAAATACTACGCTCTAAAACTTTTTTATAAAAAACCATAGTAATCTTATTGTAAAACTTGACTTTTATTTTTTTACAGCTATAATTCCGGCTCATAAAACTATACTATAGTAAATATATTGGATAACTATAGTATTAAAAATAGAGCGAAGGAATTTGGATTGAAAAATTTATTTAATATAGATGAACTAAATGAGGAACTAAAGGGCCTTAATACCGCCGACATAATAGAGCATTTTGCGGGTAGAAAATTTAATATCGCTTTTTCTACTAGCTTTGGCGCCGAAGACCAAGTGCTGACACACATAATAAACAAAAGCTCTACCGTCGTATCACTTTTTACGCTTGACACCGGAAGGCTCCACGAAGAGACTTACAAAACAATGGCGGCAACGGCTCAAAAATACGGCTCCAACCCAATAAAAACCTACTACCCAAATACTACGGCAGTTGAAAAAATGGTAACGGAACATGGAGTAAATCTTTTTTATCATAGCCGTGAGAATAGAGCCCTTTGTTGTCAGGTACGAAAGGTTGAGCCGCTCAAAAGAGCTTTGAACGGCGTAGATATATGGATAACCGGCAGAAGAACCGAACAATCTGCAGAGCGTTCGCACATGCCTATATTTGAATTTGACGAAGGTTTTGGCGTATACAAGCTAAATCCTCTAGCAGATTGGTCGTTACAAAAAGTTTGGGATTTTATCAAAGAGAACAAAATACCTTACAACCCGCTTCACGACAGCGGTTTTCCAAGCATCGGATGCGCCCCTTGCACAAGAGCAGTAGATGAAGGCGAAGATTTTCGTAAAGGCAGATGGTGGTGGGAAGACGACAGCCACAAAGAGTGCGGACTACATATAAAGAGGTAAAAAATGAAAACTGAATATTTAAAAAAACTGGAAGCGGAATCTATACATATCATCAGAGAGGCTGTAGCCGAATTTAGCAATCCGGTAATGATGTATAGCGTAGGCAAAGACTCTTCGGTAATGTTGCATCTTGCCCAAAAAGCTTTTGCACCTGCGAAAATTCCTTTTCCTTTGCTACACGTAGACACGCTTTGGAAATTTCGAGAAATGATAGAGTTTCGAGATAGACGGGTTGCAGATACGGGGGCTACACTCCTTGTACATACAAACCAAGACGGAATAGATATGGATATCAGTCCTTTCGTACACGGTAGCAAGGTGCATACGGACGTTATGAAGACGCAAGGACTTAGGCAGGCTCTCGATAAACATGGTTTTGATGCCGTGATAGGCGGAGCGAGACGAGATGAGGAAAAAAGCAGAGCCAAAGAGAGGATATTTTCTTTTCGAGACAAAAATCACACATGGAACCCAAAAAGCCAGCGACCGGAACTTTGGAATCTATATAACGCACAGATAAGTAAAGGAGAGAGCGTAAGGGTATTCCCACTCTCCAACTGGACGGAAGCTGATATATGGAAATACATAGAGGCCGAAGAGATACCTATAGTGCCGCTTTATTTTGCAAAAGAGAGACCCGTAGTTGAGTTTGAAGGGATGAAAATACTCGTAGATGATGAGAGGATGCCGCAAGAACTAAGAGATACGGCCACTACTCAAACGGTAAGATTTAGAACTCTTGGATGCTATCCGCTAACCGGAGCCGTCTCTTCAGAGGCCGCCACGCTAAAAGAGGTAGTAGAGGAGACGCTTTCGTCCAAAACAAGCGAAAGAGACGGTAGAGCCATAGACAAAGACACCGAAGGCTCAATGGAGAAAAAAAAGATAGAGGGGTATTTTTGATATGGGAGCTATAAATAATTTGGAACAAAAGCAGGGGTTTTTGCGTTTTATCACTTGCGGTAGCGTAGATGACGGCAAGAGTACGCTTATAGGAAGGATACTTTTTGACGCCGATACGGTACACGACGATAAACTCGAAAGCGTAAAAAAAGAGAGTGCAAAATACGGCACGACCGGCACAGAGATAGACCTCGCGCTTTTAGTGGACGGTTTGCAAAGTGAAAGAGAACAAGGTATTACGATAGATGTAGCCCATCTGTACTTTTCTACAAAAAAGAAAAAATACATAATAGCCGATACGCCCGGGCACGAACAATACACGGCAAATATGGCTACGGGAGCCAGTACAGCGGATGCGGCCATTATCTTGGTGGACGCTAGAAAAGGGATTTTGACGCAGACAAAAAGACACTCTTTTATCGCCCATCTGCTCGGTATAAAACATCTAATAATAGCCGTAAACAAAATGGACTTGGTAGATTTTTCACAAGAGGTATTTGAAAAAATAAAAGCCGACTACATAGAAGCTATAGGCAAACCGCTTGGAATTGAAAAGGGCATTTTTATACCGATAAGTGCCGTGCTTGGCGACAACGTAGTCTCAAAAAGCGCTAAAACTCCTTGGTATGAGGGCGACTCTATCATAGATACGCTAGACGCCTTGCCTGAAGAAGATACAAAAGAGACGGAGTTTCGGCTTCCTGTGCAATATGTCAACAGGCCAAATCTTGATTTTAGGGGATATTGCGGAACCGTGGCTTCAGGCGAAGCAAAAGTAAATGACGAGATTGTTGTTTTACCGTCAAATAGAAGCACTCGAATAAAATCTATATTCTCCGCCGACGGAGAGACGCTATGCATATCAAAAGGCGAAGCGGCGACAATAACGACGGAAGATGAAATAGATATCACAAGAGGTGACATAATAGTAAAAGCTTCGCACTCGGCAAAGCTTGCGGACGCTTTTGTGGCTGATATTATCTGGTTTTCACAGGAAAGTTGCGAGAGCGCAAAGAGTTACTCACTCAAAATAGCGGCAAAAACGGTAAGGGCGCAAATAGAAGAGGTGCTTTATATCATAGACCCAAATACCCTCTCGCAAACAAGCGGTGGCAAAAATCTAGAGCTAAACGACATCGCCTCTTGCCGTATAAGCTTGCATGAAAAAATAGCTTTCGACAGTTTTGAAGATAATAAAACAACAGGCGCATTCATACTTATAGACCGCCTAAGCAATAAGACCGTAGCGGCCGGAATGATAAGAGAGCAATCCAAAAAGGAGAGCTCATCGGTAAATGTAGGCGAATTTGAAAAAGAGCTAAACGCACTAATAAGAAAACACTTTCCACAGTGGGAATGCAAGGAGATAGTATGAGCGCACCGGAAGAGATAAAAGAGACGAAAGCCCAAAGAGTTGAGCGTATAAAACAAGAAAGAAGCCCTCTTCTCTCAGTATCGGATATAAAAAAAGAGTTAGAAAAAAGTGCGTCACTATCGGATGAAACGATAGAGAGGCTCAAATGGTACGGGTTTTATCTACAAAAACCGTCAAAAACGGATAAACACAGATACTTTATGCTCCGCATAAAGCTCGTAGACGGCAAGGCAAATTTAGAACAGATAAAAGCGGCAGCACGACTATCAAAGGAGTTTGGGCAAGACACAGCCGACTTTACGACCAGAGGCGATATACAGCTTCACTATATAGCCGAGCATACATTGGATACGGTATTAAAAGAGCTTGAAAAAGTGAATATTTCAACGGTAATGGCGTGCGGAGACTGCCCTAGAAATATAGTCACTTGCCCGGTTGATACCGTAAGTTTGACCTCTATCGTAAACGTATCGCAGACCGTACAGGAGATAGATAGATTTTTTACCTCTACGAATAAATTTGAAAATCTGCCTAGAAAATTCAAAATAGGCGTATGCGGATGCGGTTCACAGTGCGTAAAACACGAGATTCAAGATCTTTCGTTTGTGGCATTCAAAAAAGGCGAAGATATACTCTTTGACATCACGGCAGGAGGTGGACTCGGAAGCGACAAAAGATTTGCTTCAAGACTTGGAGTAGCGTGCAGACAAGGCGAAATAGTAGCCGTATGTTCAGCCGTAGCTTCCGTATTTAAAGAGCTTGGCAGAAGAGACGACCGTACAAAAGCAAGAGTGAGACATCTGCTTGTAAAATTGGGAGAAAAGGGCTTTTTGGAAGTTATTGAAGAAAAACTGGGTTTCAACCTAATAAGAGTAGCCAAAGCTCCAAAACTTGTAACGATAAACAAAAGAAACCACTACGGAATAAGCTTTTCCACGCAGGCCGGAAAAGTAAACATAGGATGTGCAGCCGTGGGCGGAAGAAGCAGTTCTCATAGACTGGAGCGACTCGCACAAATAATAGAGGAGTACGGCGCCGACTCCGTCAAATTCAGCGGAAGCCAAAACTTTGTACTCAGAGGTGTACCGACAGAAGCGGCAAAAGAGGTTTCGGCAAAACTATCGGAAATAGGCTACCCATCATCTCCGTCCGTATTTGCCGCAGGATTGTCCGCTTGCACGGGTCTAACGTATTGTAGGCTTGCGATATCCGAGACAAAAGAGTTTGCAACACAGCTAAATAGTGAATTAGAGAGTGCATTTGACGACATAAAAGTACCTCTTAGTATAGGAATATCAGGATGCCAAAACGGATGCTCCCACCCTTTTATCGCCGACATAAGCATAGTCGGCACAATGGTAAAAGTGTCGGATGGAGTTTTTGAAAGAGGTTTTGAAATAGGGCTAGGTGGGCGACTTGCAGGGCGCAAAAGTGTTTTTGCAACTACCACGCAGCTAAAACTAACGCCAAAAGAGATAAAAGAGTTTGTTCATCATGCGTTAGATCTATTCAAAAAAAGAGGAAAGCGTAGCTTTAGCGCTTTTGTACGACAAGAAGGCAAGGAGATAGTAGATGAGTTTCAAAACAGAAAAACCGCAACTCTCTAAAGTATATTTGATAGGTTGTGGCATAGGCGATGCAGAGCTGCTTAGCGTAAAAGCTCTCTCAATTTTCAAAAAAATAGACGTTGCGCTCTACGACCATCTTATAACCGACGAGATACTCTCTTTGCTACCATCCAACGTTGAAAAAGTATATGTCGGTAAGGTAAAAGGTGCTCACTCTAGTACGCAAGATGAGATAAACGCTCTTTTGTTAGCCTACGCCGCAAACGGCAAAGTAACAGCCAGACTAAAAAGCGGTGACCCTTTTGTTTTTTCAAGAGGTGCGGAAGAGGCAGCTTTTTTGCAAAGCCATGACGTACCGGTCGAGGTAGTATGCGGTATATCATCGGCGATAGCGGCTCCAGCGGCGGCAGGAATAGCCGTTACCCTAAGGGGTGTATCGGCTGGATTTTCGGTAGTATCGGCTTGCCTTGCCAAAAATGAGCCGTATTTTGACTGGGTAGAACTGCTAAAAGTACCCAAACATACGACGGTTACGCTAATGGGAAGCGCTCTAGCCTCTCAAATATCAAAAATAGCAATAGAAGAAGGTGTAGATGCAGCCTTGCCTGTGGCGATAGTATCCAACGCCTCTAGGCCAAACCAAAAAACAAAAATTACAGACATAAGAGGGTTGGCTGATTTTGACGGTATCATAGAACGTCCGGCGGTCTTAGTGTTCGGAAATACCGTACTACACAGAGTGGGTCTAGCGGGGTAAGGCTAGATGTCCACGCTATCGCAAGCCGCAGCTGCAAATACGGCTTTTGCCTCACTTGTATACTCTGTGCCGTCCATTACGATTAGCGGGGGTAGTATTTCCAGATGCGCCCGACTTGAATTTTTGATACGAAAGAGCGCAAGCTTTGCGGCTTTGTCAGCTTTGGCGTGCACAAATCTGACATGCGTCAAAACCGCCCCTTTTAGCTTTGCGGCCTCATTCATAACCGCTTGAAGCTCTCTTGCGTCGTAACAAAAGATGATTTCGCCGTTTGGCTTTAGTAGTTTTTTTGATTTTTGCAAGAAAGTATCAAGCGGAAGTTCGTCGGCATAGCGTGAGGCAAGCATCGAGTCATTTTCACTTTTTTGCACACGGCTTGGATAAAACGGCGGGTTTGAGACCACATAGTCAAAGCCCTTTACCTCAAAATCCAAAAAATCAATATTCTCTACCGCAGCGTCTATATTGTTAGCCTCGGCATTTTGACGGCAAAGAGCGGCCATTCTCTCTTGTTTTTCGACGATACTTAGCCTAATATCACGCTCTCTCGCAAGAAGGAGCCCAAGCACTCCGCTGCCCCCGCCTACCTCAAGAAGCAAACCTTTTTTGACAAAGGGCATCGCAAAATCCCACAAAAACATCGTGTCGGACGTATAGCGAAAGCCGTCACGGTATTGCGATATTATCACAGGCTCATCTGATATAGTTTTTTACGCTCACTTGAGCTTGCTACGCCTAGCGCCATGCGGTATTTGGTGATTGTGCGGCGTTCTAACTTGACCGTAAACTTCTCTTCCACGAATTTGAGTGCCGCCTCATCGGAGAGCGGTTTTTTGCGGCTTTCATTGGCAAAAAGCTCTTTTAGATACTCTTTGATAGCTGCTGATGACGTATCTTCACTAATTGCGGTGGAAAAGAAACTTTTGATGGGCCAGATACCCCTGTTTGAGGCTAGATATTTGTTGGCTATTGCCCGTGAGATGGTGGAGACGTTGAGCCCTAGCTCATCCGCAATATTTTGAAGCTTCATAGGTCGTATCGCTCCACCTTTGAAGTAGTCATATTGGAACTCCACTATCATCAAACCAAGCTTATATAACGTAGCTTTTCGCATGTTTAGAGCGTCGATAAGGTCTCTTGCCTCTTTGATTTTCGGGCGGACAAACTCATCTTTTTCCAGATTTTCCATCGTCTCGATGATGATTTCGGGATAGTATGCGTCATTTATCTTCACCTCTAGCTTTTCGCCGTCATCAAAGACAAATATGTCGGGAATTACCTGCCCTGAGCTTTCCAAATACTCTATCGCCGGAGGATTTTTGAGCTTTTTGACGGCGTTCATCGCCTCTTTGAATTTTGGATTTTTGGCATAGGTCGCATAGGCGTCGAGATTTTTGACTATCTCTACGGCTAGCTCATACACGGTGTTATTTAGCCCCGCATCTTCAAGCTGAAAAAGATAGCTCTCCACAAAATCAATAGCCCCGATACCTGGAGGCGAGAGGTATATGAAGCGCCCACGTATTCGCTCTATCTCATCTTTTGTAGCGCCCGTATCGGCCTCGATAGCCTCATAATCACCGTCAAAAAAGCCGCCTTCATCAAGGTGTTCGGCTATTTTCATAGCTATTTTTTGGCTTCTCTCAGTTGGAAAGAGCGGCGCATCTATCTGCTCGTTCACATCTTCAAAAAGCGAAGCATGACTGAGCGCCAGTTCCTCTCTAAACTCTTTTTTGCCTACTTTTTCAAAGCTTTGGTAGTGCTCGTCTTCGTGGTACTCTTTTTCTTCTCCCTCTTTTAGCTCTTCGTCAAACTTTTGCCTGACTTCGCAAAAAGGGTTGTTGGCTAGATTTTCGCTTAGTCTCTCACCCAAATCATTCAGTCCCGCCTGCAACAGCGGAAGCCAATTTTTTAGTGTGGATGAGAGCTTGCCCTTCTGGGCGGCGACTAGCCTTTGCTTCATACCTGACTCTTATCTCCGAGATAGTGTCTTTTGACTATTTCACTATTCATTATCTCTTGCGGCGTGCCCGCATCCAAAAGCGCACCTCGCCCAAGCACATAAGCCCTATCTGAGACCTCCAAAGCCTCTCTAAAACTATGGTCGGTGATGATAATGCCGATACCCTCATTTTTTAGCTCGACTATTATCTTTTGTATCTCGCTAACCGCAAGCGGGTCGACCCCAGCAAAAGGCTCGTCAAGCAACAAAAATTTTGGATTTGGAGCAAGGGCTCTGGCTATCTCTACACGTCTTCTCTCCCCACCGGAAAGTGCGTACGCAGGACGGGAGCGTATAGGTTCGATGGATAGCATTTCAAGAAGCTTGTCTGTGTGTTGCATTACAAGCTCTTCGTCTTTGTAGACTATCTCACAGGCAAGTTCTATATTTTCCTCGACCGTCAAATCCTTAAATACGCTAGACTCCTGAGGCAAATACGCAAGCCCTATTTGAGCTTTTTCGTGCAGAGCAAGAGTGGTTATATCTTTGCCATCCAAAAGCACGCTACCCTCATCTATCTCGATAAGTCCGCAGATGGAGTAAAAAAGAGTGGTCTTACCTGCACCGTTTGGCCCAAGCAAACTTACTATCTCGCCCGATGCAAACTCCACATTCACGCCGCCAAGCGCAATATGTTTCTTGAAATGTTTTTTGATATTTTTGGCCTCTAACTTATGCATCGTTTACCTCGTAATTTCTAGTCTCTTGCTCTTTTGTTATCACTATCTTAACAAATTTTATTCCCGCACTCCGCAAGAAGTTCTCTATTTTTTCATCGGCCCACTCCATAAAGTGCCAACCGCCCTCTTCCAAATACTCAAACATCGCCTTTTCAAAGTATGCACCCGTACCAAAGTTGTAAAAATCATAGTGAAATATCTTGTGCCCATACTCGTTCATTATCGCAAAAGTAGGCGAAGAAACCTCATCTTCAAGCCCAAAAAGAGCGGCAAATGAGCGCACCAAAGCGGTCTTTCCATACCCCAAATCTCCGTAAAGCAAAAAAACGCCGCCGTTTGAGTGCGCCTCTTTCAAATATGTGGCTATAGATGTTAGCTCGCTCTCATTTTTTGCTTCAAAGATTTTTTTCATCGTTTATACTTTGTTCGATACCGAGATGACTTTTTGCAGCGTCTCGTACGCTTTGCCGCTTTCAATAGCATACATCGCCATCTCTACGCCATCTTGCACGTCTCTCGCCCTGCCTGACGCCACAAGTGCCAACGCCGCATTCAAAACAACCACCGAAATCTTCGCTTCATCCGCTTCACCTTTTAGCACCGCCAGAGTAATCGCCGCATTCTCAACTCCATCACCACCGAGTATCGCCTCTTTTGGATAGAGCTTCATTCCGCAAGCCTGCGGGTCAAGCTCATGTTCGCTCACTTTGTCGCCATCAAAAAAAGCATATCTACTACCGCCGCTTATGCTAGCTTCATCCATTCCGTCGTTGCTATTTACTATGATCCCTCTTTTTGAGCCTGTATTTGCAAGCACTTTTGCGCATTTGACCGCCAGATTGTAGTCATACACCCCAACAAGATGACGCTTGACTCCCGCAGGATTGCACAGAGGGCCAAGCATGTTGAATATCGTACGGTGCGGCAAGCTTTTTCTTATCGGCATTATGTTTTTGAGGGCAGGATGATAAGTCGGCGCAAACAAAAATGCAAACCCGCTCTCAAGAAGCACGGTAAGCTTTGCATCACGGCTGTCAAGCTCTATTTTGACCCCCAAAGCCTCTAGCATATCCGCACTTCCCGACTTGCTAGTAATGCTACGATTACCGTGTTTTGCAACATAAAGTCCTAGAGATGCAAGCACAAAGCTAACAGTCGTAGAGATATTGAAGCTTCCGCTTTTATCGCCGCCCGTACCGCAGTTGTCGATAAGTGAGTCTTTTATCTCGTTAGGCGTCTCGAAAGGCACCATAAATGAGCGCATCACCTCCACGGCGGCCTTTATCTCATCTTCACTCTCGCCACGCTCATACATAGCAACAAGAAGCGCCCTCGCCTCATCTTCGCCCATCTGCCCTTCAAAAAGCGCCGTAAAACTCTTTTTTTCCGTCTCGAAGCTCACAAAATCTCCTTTACGTATTCATCTTGCGCCGTCTTTGGAATCGTCTTTGTCGTAGGCACTTTGAGCACCTCATACCTCTTGACGCTCTCCAAATACCTTATCTCCACAGTATCGCCGACCTTCACATCCTTAGATGCCTTGACCTTATCGCCATTGAGAAACACCACGCCGTGCTCCACCATATCAGCCGCCACGCTTCTTCTTTTTACGATGTTTACGGTGTTAATAAATTTGTCTATTCTCACTCTAAAATCTTTATTGCTTTTTGTGATTATCTTAGCGAAAAACTATTTAATTGGAGTAAAATTTGCTTATAGCAAAACAACACTTCGACAAATCTGCATGTGACTTTTCCGTGACTCAAATTAATATATCTTATAACTCATGCCCGTTACTTATAAGTTTACTTCTGTAAAATTAAACCAATATACAACAAAAAAACCACAAAAAGAGAGTTGATGCGAAAAAAATATTATATATCTACAGTTGTCTCTATGTTAATTATAACCACCACCGCAAACACAGCCGACACCTCCACCATAACCACCGACCCCACTGGAGTCAACCTAAATAAATCAGACAGCGATACCGCCCAAAATATCCGCATACAACCCACAAAAGACGGTATGAAATCATCTTTTAGCCTAAGCGACAAACGAAACTACCAAATAGACATAGGCACATCATACGAATCGAACAAAGCCAAAAACGATATTCTCCTAGATGCTTCATACAGAATGCTATATGAGGGCGCAAAGAGCGGTACTTACATAGGTATAGCCAAAGGAAGTGAGCTAGAAAAGTTCGTGCTATCGCAAGGCTTTGCGCTTGAGCGTGGACGTATAAAGTTATCAGCCGCCCTTCTTCGTCGCCTTACACTACTTGATTTTTCCGAATACTCTCAAAGCTTCAAAGAGAAGCTGGCTCAAAAGTCATTTGGCGCAGAGTACTCTTATGGATTTGAAAGAGATAGCTTACTCCAAGAGATTAAAAGCTCTATCACATATTACGACTTAGAAGGCAAAGAATTAGGTCGAATAGGCGACATCATCGTCAATACTGCTACACTGTATGACTGGACAAGAGTATACGGCGGATATAGAGGCGGTACGAAGATATTAGCGGACGCTACGGCTGTGTTAAAGCTATCTGACACTTTCAAAGCCTCACTATCCATAGGATACGACAGACTAACATATAAAGCCATGTATGACCAAAATGAAGAGACAAGCACAAAGCTAGCTTCTGCCGTATCTTTGGCATACAGACTAAACGACTATCATCAGTTAGACGGCTATGCAAAAAGCCAAAACTCTCAAAAAGTAGTAGGAGCCAAATACTCTCATGACTTCGGAAATGCATTTAGCGGCTATCTATCTGCCGAGAAGCTACATCGTGACTATGCACCAAGCGATACACAGTATCGATTTGGCGTTAGCTATAGTTTTGGGGCTGATGAGAAGCACACAAGGCTTTCTCCGCTTTTTGCAAGCTATAACGCCAAATCCTCTCTTATGCTCTCAGACCTATCGCCTATATCAGCGGTAAATTCAGACAACTTCGCCATCTCTCCAAAAAAAGTAATATACAACGAGCATATAGCCAGAATAGACAAGACCGCTCTAGCGGCAGGTGACGGTATCACGGTGGCATCTGACGGTACACTCTCAAATATCTACTTTGACAACGGGGGCTTCACGGTACTTAGCATTGACGCCGCCAATGACTCTTCATATCTGCCTTATCTAGGAATAGTGGGTGGCAAACTAGCGGTAATCAACCTCACAGCCCTCAACTCTCATATGGCTAGCCAAGGACTCACTACAGGTCAGACTAAAGTTCTGAATGTATCAGTATCTGATACTAGCGGCGGCGGTACATCTTTATATGCTATCACTATCGCCAAAGGCTCTGTAGAGATAATGGCAAGTGTGCAAAAAGCGTATAGCGTATCGGCGGCTCAAAAAGCGGCGTTTTTAGCGGGTACGAAGAGTATTGGGCAGGTGAATGCGGAGAATGCCAATTCTATTCCTACTGCAAATGACTTCGCCTATGCTACAGTAGTCGCATACTCACCACGGACATTTAGTTGGTTCACTCTCTCGTCCGCTGCAGACAATAACGGTGATGCACTGAGCGCCGTCATACAGACGCAAGGGACGAAGGGTACAGCTGTAATTAGCGGCAATAATATCACTTATACTCCATCAGCTAACAAATCGGGCTCCGATACTGTGACTCTCACTATATCTGATGGCCGCGGCGGAACAAAAAATATCATAGTCACACTAAATGGTATAGACACAACCGTAGCCGTAAAATCAGGAAATATTGTCACAGACTACGCCACTGGGCTGCAGTGGCAAGATGATTCATCTACCGGCGGCTATACACATTCCGAAAATTGGGATAACGCAATTACATACTGCTCAAATTTATCACTCGACGGACAAACAGATTGGAGGCTACCTACGATTACGGAGCTAGAAACTATTGTCGATACAAATAACTCCCCGGCATTTAAAACAGGATTTACCAATTCCGATCCATTCCTTTATTGGTCGGCAACCGACTCAATATACGGTGGCCGTACAATTTTATTCACAAACGGCATACAAAATAATTATAACAAGACCAATGCTTACAGTGTTCGATGTGTAAGATAGCTAATACAAAAAAAGTAGCTTCCCGTTTTCTTTTAGCCACTTCTCGCTCTCTTTGTATGCCGGAAGGAGCGCTGATACGTGGGACCAGAATTGTTTGGAGTGGTTGAGCTCTTTTAGGTGGCAGATTTCGTGGATTACTACATATTCGATGACGCTTTTTGGGGCGCCGATGAGTCTTGAGCTAAAACTCAGATTTTTTCGGATGGAGCAGCTTCCCCATCTGCTTTTTACGTCCCGAAAAGATATTTTTTCATACTGCACGCCGTAAAATGAGGCTATATCGTCGGCTTTTGGCGTTATGATTCGCTTGGCTTCATCGAGCAAAAAACTTCTAAAATGCTCTTTTTTGGAGAGTATAAGCCCACCCTCATCATCAAATACATATCTCTTTTTTATCTCATCTTTTACGGCAAGGGGCATTTTTCGTCCGAGATACAAGAAGTGTCCGCCAAGCTCATCTTTCTTTAGCTCAAAGGAGAGTTGTTTTTGTATCATTTTATTTAGTTTTTGTGCATTTTGTTTTGCGAAGTTCAGACACTCGGCATCGCTCACAAAACGGGGTGCGGTTATTAGCAGTAGGCCGCCCTCGCCTACCTCTATGCGGAGTTTTCGGCTTTTGGCGTCTCGTTTAATTTCGATTTTTTCAAACATTTGCTACAATCTCAAACAACACGCAAAATGGGCAAAGCCCATCCGTTGCTACGCTAGGCGCTGCACCGCTGAAGCTAGCCGCATGCAGCGGCAGATTTATTATAAACATCATAATCCAGGATAATAAAATGAGTGACATAAAAAAAATAGACCCAAATTCGCAGGAGTTTCAAGACGAACTCAAAAAAACGATTGATTTTACCGACAAAGTAATAAAACAATTTGGCTTTGCATACAATCCAGATATGGAGATTACCCAAAGTATTCAGTTTGGACTTACAAGAAACAAACTCATTTACGACAAAAGATACTGCCCCTGTTTTTTCGTGACCGGAAACAAAGAAGAAGACAGAATCTGCCCGTGCAAACCTGCAATTTCGCACGAAATACCGGATGACGGCAGCTGTCACTGCGGTATATTTTGCACCCTTGAGTTTGCGGCTTCAAGAGCGGCTGAAGAGACGCTAGAAGAAGCGATACATGCTCATTCAAGAGGTCTTACAAAAGAAGAGTGTGAAGTATTGCTCGCCAAAGCACAGCTTGACTCTGAAGAACTAGAGGCTTTACTTGAAGCAAGGACTCTTGGGATGGTGGACTTCAAACTTGTGGACGTGAGAGAGTGGATGGAGCACAAAAGCTTTAGAATCAAGGGTGTTGACTTTTTGGTGCCGACAACAAGCTTTTACGACTCGGTCAAAGAGCTTCAAGAGTACAAAAACGAAACTGTCATCGTATATTGCCACGTCGGCTCAAGAAGCGCATACTGTCAAGGTGTCCTGAAAGACCTAGGGTTTGGCAAAGTATCAAATCTGACGCACGGGATAGTGAGCTACAGAGGCGAACTGGACAAAGGCTAGTCTTTTGAGCCTCGCCCAAATACTTAGACCCTCTTCAATTGCCGAGTTCATAGGGCAAAAACATATTCTTGGGGTAGATGCACCGTTTCGCAGACTTATCGAAGCGGGCTCTATCCCTCACTCTTTTTTCTTCGGCCCTCCCGGAACGGGTAAGACAAGCCTTGCTCGTATCATCGCCGCAAAGTTGGAGGCTAATTTTTTTGAGTTTAACGCCACAAGCGTCAAAATAGAAGATATCCGAAAAGCCGTAGACGCCTCCAAGAACTCATTTTCAAAACCCCTTATCTTCATCGACGAAGTACATCGGCTCTCAAAAACACAGCAAGAAGTCCTGCTTCCGATAATGGAAAATCGGCTTGCGCTCATCATCGGAGCCTCAACGGAAAATCCATTTTTCTCCCTCACAGGCGGTATCCGCTCTCGCTCTATGTTATTTGAGTTTTTTTCTCTTACCGATGATGATTTGAGAGATGCACTAGGCAAAGGACTCTCAAAACTAGGAAAAACAGCGGATGACGATGCGGCGGAGTATCTAGTGCGAAGCTCATCTGGTGATGCAAGAGCGATGCTGACACTTCTTGATTTTGCTTCAAAACTAGAAGAAAACATCACGCTTGATACGCTCAAAAAGCTTCGTCCAAACAGCCTTACGGATGGAGCAGGAGAGTCGGAAACGCACTACAATCTAGCAAGCGCCCTTATCAAAAGCATTCGGGGTTCGGATGAGCAAGCCTCCGTCTATTATCTAGCCAGACTCATTGCCGGCGGCGAAGAGCCTAGATTTATCGCTCGCCGCCTTGCAATACTCGCCGCCGAGGATATAGGAAACGCAAATCCAAACGCCCTTCAACTAGCAAACGCCGCATTTGGACTGGTCGAGAAAATAGGAATGCCGGAGTCTCGAATAATACTCTCTCAGCTCGCCATATACCTAGCCTGTTCGCCAAAATCCAATAGTGCATACATGGCAATAGACGATGCACTTGCCCTTATCTCAAACGGCGAAATATACGAAGTGCCGCCACATCTCAAAGATGCGCATTTTGCGGGAGCGGCAAAGCTTGGACGAGGAGTCGGCTACAAATACCCGCATGATTTTGGTGGTTGGACGGCGCAAAAATACACCGCAAAGCCCGTAGATGTCGTAAAGTTAAAAGATATAGGGTTTGAAAAGACGTTAAAAGAGTGGCTTGCGAAGATAAAAGGCCAGATGTGAGTGAAGAGGCAAAACATAGATTAATGACTCTATCGTTATATGTGGGAATCTTTTTAATGCTATTTTATTTTTTCAATCTAGTTATGGATGCCAACAAAAAAATAACCTACATAGACCAAAATCAACTAAAAATAGAAACGATAAGCAAAGCCACAATACTCGAAGACGATAGGAACCTTATGATAGAAACCGAGGATGGGAAGCTATATATCGTAAGAGATTTTGACAAAAAAGCATTAGAGCAAAAAGGCATATCTTTCTCGCACGAAAACAGGACTTTGGATAGTGTCGTAAAATACGTATTGTCCGCAGCGCTGTTTGGGTTTGTGATAATGCTCTCTATTACCTAGGAAGCAAAGGACTATTCGTCCCCTCTTTCTATGTGTGCGCCTAGCGCTATTAGCTTTTTCTCTAGCTCTTCATAGCCACGGTCTAGATGATAGATTCTGTGGATTCTTGTTTTGCCGTTTGCCACAAGTGCGGCTATAACAAGCGCCGATGAAGCTCTCAGGTCTGTCGCCATTACGTCGGCTCCCGTTAGCTCTGCTCCGCCTTCTATCGTAGCCGTATTGTGGCTCAGGTGTATTGTAGCGCCGAGTCTCGTTAATTCGCTCACATGCATAAAGCGATTTTCAAACAATCTCTCTTCAATAATGCTAGTCCCGCTCGCCCGTGTAGCCAGAGCCATAAACTGAGCTTGCATATCCGTAGGAAAGCCCGGAAATTCCGTAGTAGTTATCTCTATGGGCTTGATTTTTTTGGCTGGTTTTATCGTCATCTCGTTGATACCGTAGTCAAACGAATATCCCATCTCTTGAAGCTTGGAGATAAAGGCTTCCATATGGCTTAGGTTTACTTTTTTGAGAGTAACTTCCGAATTTGTGATAGCTGCGGCACATAGATACGTACCTGCTTCTATTCTGTCGGGTATTACGTCGATGTCTTTGAAGCTATATAGCTCACCGCCGCTTCCGTCGATGATTAGCTCATCCGTTCCGATACCTGCGATATTAGCCCCTGCAAGTCTTAGTACTTCGCACAGTTGTACCACTTCTGGCTCTTTTGCTGCATTGATAATTTTAGTCGTGCCTTTGGCTAGAGCCGCCGCCATTACGATGTTTTCCGTGCCAGTTACTGTGATTTTGTCAAAAACTATAGTCGCCCCAGTAAGACCTCTAGGCGCCCTGGCTTCCACGTAACCGTTTTTGATTTCTATCTCTGCGCCCATAGCTTCAAGGGCTTTTAGATGTAAATCAACAGGGCGTTGACCGATAGCACATCCGCCCGGCAAGCTCACATCACATTTTCCGAATCTCGCAAGAAGCGGCCCAAGTACGAGGATAGAAGCTCTCATTGTTTTTACGATGTCGTAAGTTGCTACGGTTCCGTTTAGTTTTTCAGAGTCTATTTTGAGCGTATTACCTTCAAACTCAGCCTCTGAACCTAGATTCGTCATCAGTTTTAGCATCGTTTTTATGTCGGCAACTCTTGGCATATTGGTGATAGTCACCGGAGTTTTGGAGAGTATCGTGGATGCGATAAGCGGCAAAGAGGAGTTTTTTGCTCCCGATACCGTCACTTCGCCGGAGAGTTTTTTGCCGCCGTAGATGTCAAGATAATGCATATATTGTTACCCTATTTTAAAAATTTTTGGAATTCTACCTAATTCTATTTTGAGGCTTTCAAATATGCAACCTCAATAGCTTTCATAAAAGCCGCTCTCATACCTGCTTTTTCAAGCTCAAAAATACCCGCCGCAGTCGTTCCTTTAGGGCTCATCACCTCTTCTTTTATCTTCGTAGGGTGCGACTGTGCAAGTAGTGACGCAAACCCGTCAAAAAGCCCTTTTGTCATCTCTTCGGCTACAACTCTTTTTAGCCCTGCTCTCACGGCTCCATCGGTAAGCGACTCGGCCACCATAGCCAAAAATGCAGGGGCGCTTCCCGCTAGTGCCGTTGCGATATTAAGCTCATCCTCCGAATCAACCCAAACACTTTTGCCGATAGACTCAAAAAGAGCCAACGCTTCACTTTTGTATGCCGCCGTTCCGGTAAGCGCCGTCATCGATTTCTCGCATCTTGCAGCAAGATTTGGCATCGCTCTAATGTAGCTATCTGCATATATACCAAGTTTCAAATCATCTATGCTGACTTTTGCCATTACCGAGATAAAAGCTTTTGCCTTGCCCTCAAATCTAATATCGTAAAAGCTATTTGGTTTTACAGCCACTATGACTGTTTTTTTATCTATATCTATTGTTTTTTTGGAAATTTCTACTTTCAACGAAGGATAAAACTCGTTTAGCTTGATAGCCTTATCCTCCGTACGCACCAATGCACTGACGTTTACTCCGTTTTTGAGCATCCCGTCCAAAATCGCCTCGCCAAGATTTCCCGCCCCTATTAGCAAGACCGAATCTTTGAAATTTGACATACAAACGCCCCCGTTCTTTAATTTATTGAAAATAGGTTAACATTAAAAACCATAAGATTCCAAAAAATACGGCGTAGCGAGACACATTAAATGACTAAAAAAAGCTTTTCAAAAATAAAAATCACAGCTCTTGCGGCAACTGCGGCTTTCATGCTTGTGGGTTGCTCTTCAAAACAAGACGAATACAACAAGCCCGCTGACTACTGGTATCAAAAAATGGTAAAAGAGACGGCTAGAGGCTCTTTAGAAGAGGCTGACAAGCTGTTTACTTCGCTTCAAAGTGAGCATATCCGTTCACCTTTAATACAAGAGGCTATGCTCATCCTTGCCGAAGCGCACATGGATAGCGAAGAGTACGTACTCGCAAACTACTATCTTGATGAATATATCAAGAGATACGGCGACAAAAAAAGTGCTGAGTTTGGCAAATACCTCAAAGTAAAAGCCAACTTTCTTGCATTCAAAAGACCTTTTAGGGACCAGCAGCTCATTATAGACACGCAAAAAGATTCTGAAGCGTTTTTGCAAGAGTATCCGTCATCGGTGTATAAGCCATACGCCCAAACTATAGTGCTAAAACTAGCCTTAGCCAACAAACTGATAAACGAAAATATAGCCGGTCTATACGATAGAGTCGATAAGCCTGAAGCGGCAAAAAAATACAGAGCCGACGCAAACATAAGTTGGCTAGAAAACGTCAAATACGAACGGCCGAATACTCCTTGGTATAGAGCTATTTTCGAAGTCCAACTGCAGTAAACTCAAAAAAGGGCTTTGCTGCAACGTCAAAGCCCGACCAAAACAAACCAATAAATTTACGGAGCAACCAAGATGCAACTCGCAAACTACGGGTCATTCCCCGCAAACCTACCAATAATAATTGAAGATGAAATATTTTTGTATCCCTTTATGATAGCTCCGCTTTTTTTGTCCGATGAGAAGATGATAAAAGCCGCCGGATTTGCTATTGAAAACAATTCTCTCATTCTTGTATGCCACTCAAAAACAGGTATGGAGGGCGAAAATACGTTTGATTCTATATATGACTCCGGTGTTATCGGTTCCGTCATACGAAAGATAGTGTTGCCGGATGGAAGAGTGAAAGTGCTCTTCCAAGGACTAGCTAGAGGCCATATCATAGAAAGGCTCGGCGACAATCCGCTTCTAGCCGTTGTAGATACGATAAGAACTCATCCGTATAACGAACAAAGAGTGGAAGCGATACTGGCAAACCTAAGAGAGCACGTCAAAGCGCTCTCCGCAGTGGCTGGATATTTCCCGCCGGATTTGCTAAAAACAATATACGAAAATCATGAGCCAAACCGTATAGCAGACCTCATCAGCAGCTCAATAAAACTGCAAAAAGATGATGCCCATATGCTATTTATCGAGCAAGACGTAGAAAAACGCCTGATGAAGCTAATAGAGCACATCATAGACGAGACGGAAGCCGCAAAATTGCAAAAAGAGATACGGGCAAAAGTCCATGACAAAATGGACAAAGTCAACAAAGAGTACTTCCTCAAAGAGCAGCTAAAGCAAATTCGAAAAGAGCTCGGCGAAGACGTAAGCAGACAAGAGGAGATTGAAGAGTACGGTAAAAAACTGGAAGCTGTCAAACCTTTTATGTATGATGATGCCTATAAGGAAGCGAGAAAACAGCTTGACAAGTTAGGGCGAATGCATCCGGATAGCGGTGACGCTAACGTATTGCAGACTTATATCGAGTATGTATTGGAAATTCCGTTTGGGAAAGTATCAAAAGCAAAACTAGAAGTCGCAAAAGTAGAAAAAACGCTCAACGAAGACCATTTCTCACTCGAAAAACCAAAAAAGAGAATCGTGGAGTTCTTTGCAGTAAAAGAGCTTTTGGAGCTTCGTGGCAAAAACCAAAAAGACGGCAAAGGTACGATACTTTGCTTCATAGGGCCTCCGGGAGTCGGCAAAACAAGTCTTGCAAACTCGATAGCAAAAGCGCTCAAGCGTGAGCTTGTGCGTGTGGCGCTAGGTGGGCTGGAGGATGTCAACGAGCTAAGAGGTCACAGACGAACATACGTCGGGGCAATGCCGGGAAGACTGATACAAGGGCTAATCAACGCAAAACAGATGAATCCCGTAGTCGTACTCGATGAAATAGACAAAGTAGGCAGAAGTATGAGAGGCGACCCGACGGCAGCGCTTTTGGAAATTCTTGACCCTGAGCAAAACGACAAGTTTAGAGATTATTATCTCAACTTCAATTTGGATCTTTCAAACGCCGTGTTTATAGCTACCGCCAATGATGCATCAACTATTCCCGCTCCGCTTAGAGATAGAATGGAGTTTATCGAAGTCAGCTCATACACGCCGCAAGAAAAATATGAAATTGCAAAAAAATATCTGGTGCCGCAAGAGCTCAAAAAGCACGGGCTAAGGGTATCAGAGCTATCCATGCCGACAACCGTACTCAAAGAGGTAATCGAGAAGTACACGAGAGAGGCCGGAGTAAGAGGACTTAGACGACAGATTGCGGCAATCACCAGAAAAGCTGCAAAAATCATACTCGAAGAAAAAGTAGACAAAGTCTCGATAACCTCAAAAAACCTAAAAGACTTTTTGGATAAAACGGTCTTTGAATACGAAGAGGTCGAAAAGGCAAATCAAGTCGGCGTAGTCAACGGCCTTGCTTGGACATCGGTAGGCGGCGACGTACTAAAAATAGAAGCCGTAAAAATGAAAGGCAAAGGGGCGGTAGAGCTAACCGGAAGCCTCGGCGACGTAATGAAAGAGTCGGCAAAAATAGCTTACAGCGTCGTAAAAACCTTGATAGATACCGGTAGACTAAAAATAGACAAAAAGATAGTCACAAACGCCTGCCAAATAGATGAAAAAACAGGAGATATGCCCGATATCTACAACTGCTACAACCTACACATACACGTCCCGGACGGCGCAACGCCAAAAGACGGGCCAAGTGCCGGTATAGCAATGGCTACGGTCATATCCTCTATTATTTCGGAGCGCAAAGTAAATTCATCGGTGGCAATGACCGGCGAAATAACGTTAACCGGAAAAGTAACGGCGATAGGCGGACTCAAAGAGAAGCTGATAGCAGCCTATAAGTCGAAAATAAAAATTGCGCTCATACCGCAAAAGAATTTCGATAGAGACCTGCCCGATATTCCTGACGAGGTCAAAGAAAATATGCAGATTATTCCTGTGAAAACAATAGACGAAGTGCTAAAACACGCACTGATTTAAATAATTTAGGAGACAAAATGAAAGTATTACTTATAAAAGACGTAAAAGCTCTAGGCAAAGCCGGAGAAATCAAAGAGGTAAAAGACGGTTACGGCAATAACTTTCTTATCGGCAAAGGACTTGCAAAACATGCAACACCCGCAGTTATGAAACAGTGGGAAGCCGGAGAAAAAGCAAAAAAAGAGGCAGAAGCCGCTGAGATAGCAAAGCTCAACGAAGCAAAAGCAAAACTTGAAGGCGTAAAACTAGTCATCAAAACAAAAACAGGTGCAAACGGTGCGCTATTTGGCTCTATCACAAAAGAAGAGATAGCCGATGAACTCAAAAAACAACACGGTATCGAAATAGACAAAAAAAGCATCGAACATCACGGTGCGCTAAAAGCAACAGGCTCATACGACCTTGATCTCAAAATGGGACACGGTATACACGCCAAACTACACCTACTTATCGAAGCGATATAAGCCGTGTTTGAAGCGACTACGATACTTGCTTGTCTAAAAGGCGGTAAGGCAGTCATAGGCGGCGACGGACAGGTGACATTTGGCAACTCTGTACTTAAATCAAACGCCGTAAAAATCAGAAAACTATACGAAGGCAAAATACTTGCCGGATTCGCCGGAAGCACGGCGGACGCTTTTACCCTTTTTGATATGTTCGAAAATATACTTGCAAATAAAAAAGGCGACCTCTTAAAATCCGTCATAGAGTTCTCAAAAGAGTGGCGAAAAGATAAAGTGCTTAGACGCCTTGAGGCTATGATGATAGTGCTTGACACAAAAAAGATTTTTATACTTACAGGAAGCGGTGACGTCGTAGAGCCCGAAGACGGTATGCTAGCCTCCATAGGAAGCGGTGGTAACTTTGCGATATCCGCCGCAAGAGCCTTGGCTAGACACTCTGATATGGAGCCAAAAAAGCTTGTTGAAGAGTCTCTCAAAATAGCCGGAGAGCTTTGTATCTACACCAACCAAAATATCTCCATTCTTACTCTGGAAAATTAACATGAATCTAACCCCAAAAGAGATAGTAGCCGTACTAGACGAGTACGTAATAGGGCAACAAAACGCCAAAAAAGTAATAGCAATAGCATTGCGAAATCGTATGAGAAGGCTAAAGTTATCACGAGAACTTCAAGAAGATGTAGTTCCAAAAAATATACTCCTGATAGGACCTACGGGTGTCGGTAAGACAGAAATTGCAAGACGACTCTCAAAAACTTTTAGCTTGCCATTTGTCAAGATAGAAGCTAGCAAGTACACTGAGGTCGGATTTGTCGGCAGGGATGTCGAATCAATGATAAGAGATTTGGCATTAGCTTCTTTCAATCTTGTCAAAAAAGAGCACAAAGAGAAGTTAGTACCGCAAATCAAGGAAAAAGCAATACAAAAAATAGCCCTCAAACTAATGCCGGAGCCTCCTTTTGGAGCCAGCGAAGAGAAAAAAGAGGAGCACAAGAAGGCGCTTCTTAAAATGAAGGATAAAATATTATCAGGCGATGCCGATAACCTAAAAATAGAAATAGAACTATCAAAAACCTCATCTGATAGCTACGACACAAATTTGCCACCCGAAGTCGCTAAAATCCAAGAATCATTCTCCAAAATTCTAGGCGGGCTAGAGAAAAAAGAGGTTAAAAAAGAAGTGGATGTCAAAGAGGCCATCTCTATTTTTGAGCATGAAGCGGCTGAAGAACTTTTGGATAATGAAGCGATAAAAGCCGAGGCGCTAAGAAGAACCGAGGAAGAAGGCATCATATTTATTGATGAAATAGACAAAATAGCAGTTAGTTCGTCCACTTCTTCAAGACAAGATCCAAGCAAGGAAGGTGTCCAAAGAGACCTTTTGCCAATTATCGAAGGCTCTACGGTAACAACAAAACTAGGGCAAGTGAACACCGACCATATACTTTTTATTGGAGCCGGAGCGTTTCACCTTACCAAACCTAGTGATTTGATACCTGAACTTCAAGGCAGGTTTCCTTTGAGGGTAGAGATGGAGTCGCTCGATGAAGATGCGCTTTACGACATACTTACAAAACCGAAAAACTCTATTTTAAAGCAATACTCAGCACTCATTAAAACCGAAGGTGTAGAAGTAGTGTTTCAAGAAGAGGCGATAAAAGCTATGGCGAGATTAGCTCAAAAAGCAAATGAAAAAACAGAAGATATAGGCGCAAGAAGGCTCCATACGGTTATAGAAAAGGTCATGGAGGATATAAGTTTTGAAGCGGATGAAAAAGCCGGAGAGATAATATCGATAAGCGACACGCTAGTAAATGAAAAACTAAGTAATATAGTAGAAAATATAGATCACGCAAGGTACATTCTTTGACACAAAACACAAAATGCGGCTTTGTCGCAGTAATCGGCAAACCAAACGCAGGCAAAAGCACACTTCTCAACTGGCTAATAGGCGAAAAAATAATGCTCGTTTCCCACAAGGCTAACGCAACCAGAAAAAGGCTAAAAGGCTTTTTGATGCACGACGATGCACAGATAGTGTTGATAGATACTCCTGGGCTTCAAACTGGTAAAAAACTGCTAAACGAATATATGCTTTCGGAAGCGATAAAAGGCGTAGGCGATGCAGACCTAGTGCTTTTCATTGCAGATGCCAAATATGCAATTAGAGATTATGGCGAGTTTTTGGAGATTTCTGGCGGCAAACCTCATATCCTACTCCTAAACAAAATAGACCTTTTGAGCCACGAAAAACTACTAAAAATATTGGATGAACTACAACAAAATAAGCATAGCTTTCTAGAGCTAATTCCGATAAGCGCAACAAAAGAAAATGGCAAAAAAGAGATACTAGATGCAGTAGTCAAATATCTCCCGGAGTCACCATATCTTTATGATCCGGAGTCCCTAACAGACCAACACATAAGAGATATTTACAAAGAAATCATAAGGGAAGAGCTATTTAACGGTCTTAGCGATGAAATTCCGTATGAAACAGATGTAGTTATTAATAAAATAGAAGAAAGTGATACATTAGATAAAGTTTATGCTACTATAATTGCAAATAAAGATTCTCAAAAGGCGATGATCATCGGCAAAGGCGGTCAGACCATAAAGAGAATAGGAATAAAAGCTCGTATCGCTCTTGAGAAATTCTCCCAAAAAAAGATACACTTAGAGATGTTTGCAAAAACCAATAAAAACTGGACTACCGACAAAAAGGGGCTGGCAGAATATGGGTATGACTTTGAATCTTGATTTTTTCAAGAAGCTACAACCACCCATTAAAAGAGCAAAATCTCGCTCGCCTATAGTCAGCTTATATAGCTCTAGCTCCTCTCTCTACTACGAACTAAATAAAAACACGTTAAAGGCCGTAGCCGCCCCGTCTCACGGCTGTGAACTAATATCTTTTATTCAACTTGAAGATATTACATCCGAAGCAATTGAAATAAGCAAATTTTTGGAAGATGAAGAGCTATATGACGCAATAGAGATGAAGCTATTTGAAGATTTGGCTTTAGAGCCGGGGTTGGAATACAAAATATGCTACAGCGAACGCCTCGACCCAAACGGCGCAAATATTGAAACAAAAAAATACAACGCCTACGTAGCCCCCTACCATGCAATCAAGCAAAAACTATCATTGTTGGAAAATAGTTACATAGATTTTGTGTTTATTCCGCAGACAACCATAAAGACTCTCTTTAGCAAAAATTTTCTCAGCGATTCGTCTACTTTTGCCTTTATTTACCTCTATAACGACAGCGCATATCTATGCGTTTACCAAAACGGAGAATACACCTATTCAAAATCAATTAGAGGCTCACTAAAAACTTTGACCGAAAGATTTTCTGAAATTTTGGGTGAGAGAATAGACGGTAGCGATTTTGTCAAGATTCTCACAAATGCCTCTTTTAGGACAAAAAAACCGGAGTATGAATCAGGCTTTAAATCCCTACTTGAAGAGTTTTTTACATCTATCTCCGATGTTTTGGTTCACGCAAAAAGAATTAATCAGATAAGCGGATACGAGGCTATATACATCGGTACCGAATACGGCAATATAGCAGATATGGAGCTTATTGCAAAAGAGTATTTCGAGACCCAGTTCAAAAACTTTGATTTCAATCTCGGCATAAAAACCGAGGGGTTCGTGGATATGTCCACAAAGCTAATATTTTTTGCTTATCTGAATGATATCGATAGCTACAAAAATCTTAACTTCTCAATATTTATGCGTCCGCCTCCTCTTTTTAAAAGGCCTGCCGGTAAATTTATGGGTATTTCGACAATAGCGCTACTTGTATCATTTACGTATCCGCTGTACAACGTCACGTTAGCAAAAGCGTATTATGCCTTTCAAACAAACTCTCTAAACAAAGAGTTGGCAAAGCTAAAAGCGGAGCAAAATAAGATAGAAAGCCAAAGAGCCGCTCTTCAAAAAGAACAGAGCACACTTGAGCAAAAAAACGGCGAAGAGCTAAAAAAATACACCGACACAATAAAAATACTTCAAGAGTTGGAAGAAAAAAGACTCTCCTCAAAAAGCGTCACGGGGCACGCCATACAAATAAACAACGTAGCCGCAGGTTCAAAAGTATTGCTTCGAACTGTTGATATTAATTCAACGGATACGAAAATAGAGTGTAGCGGATACGATGCCGCCTCAATCAGTAGATTCGCAAAAAACCTTTGGCTCTCTAACGGACTAAAAACATCTACCGACAAGATAGAAAAAGAGAAAGAAGGTAAAAAACTGATAGGTAAAATATCAGTCGAGGCGTCCAAAAAATGATAAATATAAACGCATTTCACAACGCAATCGATGAACTATTTAAGGATAGAAAGCCTAGCGAGAGAATAATTTTTTACGCAACTCCTTTTTTGCTTTTTGCTTTTTTGTCATATAAATTTTTGATTCCAATAAGCGAAAAAAAAATAGCTGACAAAAAAACTGTTTTAAGCCAAGTAAAGACCGAAATAAAAACCACGGAAGATTATCTAAAAAGAAAAAATGAGATTTTTGCTGAAATGGAGCAGACAAAGACAATAAATAAATCCTTAGTTATAAAGCTACAAAATCAAACTTCACAAAACAACGTGCTTCAAAACAGCATGCTTAGCGTTGATTTTATAAATATGAATGAAAAAAATATTATTGATTTTGTGGATGAACTAGCTATTTCTTCGGCAAAATACGGCATCTCAATAGAATCCCTTGAGACATCTCTCGCTGAAAAACAAAACGGTGTTTTTAAAAAAGAGTTGAGTATTAATATAGAGTGTAGCGGTTCTTTCAAGGGTGTTGCAGGGTTTGTCAATAATATCGAAAGTTCAAAGATGTTTTCCAAAATAGAGATGCTAAACCTAGAGCACGGCAAAAGCATAAAAGCGAAAATAAAAATAGTAGTGAACGGACTATAAAGATGAGATTTTTTACTTTGGCGGTATTTGTTTGTACATATCTATTCGGCTCAGATGTCGATGCTATGATAAAAAATATAATGTACCCCAAGAATACTGTCGACAATTCAAAAATAGCTTCACTTTACGACTCGTTTGAAAAGCCGCCTGTCGTAGTGGATGCAAATACGACGCCTCCGCCTCCGCCAAAATTTCACTTACAGGCAATACTTGACGGAAATGCTTTAATTAACGATAAGTGGCTTAAAATAGGAGATAGAGTGAATGGGTACAAAATATCGCATATAGGCGAAAAAACAGTTATTATCGACAATGCAAAAGAGCACAAAACACTTCATATATTTAAGGTCGGCAAATGAAATTAGGAAAACAACTTTTAATGCTTGTATTGCTCGGCTTATTAATGCAACATACTTTGTTTGCAAGATCCGACTGCGACGATAAAGTATTTAGTAATCTATCTTCAGCGAAAGGCACGACCATCTCTCAAATGCTTGAGCAACTGAGCTCAAGGTGTTCTTTTAGCATTACCGTTAAAGACGATAGTGCCGAAACCATGTTAGAAAAACAGTTAAATACCGTAAACCTAAGAGATTTCACGCTTAAAGACGTTTTTGACTTTTTGCTTGTAGATAACAAATTGGACTACGAATACCAAAACGGAATGTTAAAAATATCTTCATACACTACAAAAACTTTTAAAGTTGACTATATAACAGCCGTAAGAAGTGCAGAGACTACATTTTCAATGGGAGGAGGAGCCGCATCTAATTCCTCTAGTTCGCAAACGTCTGGGCAACAAGCCTCCACATCAATAGGCTCTGTTTTTAAAGCCGATGACTCAAACTCATCTTTTTGGGGCTCGATTAAGGGCAACCTAACAACTATTCTTCAGCCATCTCAGGACAGTAACAAAAGTATCTCCAAAAATGACCTTATAATAAACTCTCAAGCAGGCCTAATCACGGTAACGGCAACAAAAGCAAAATTGCAAGAGGTTGAAAAATACATTGATACCGTACTTGAAAGACTTCACAAACAGGTATTTATAGATGTGCAAATATACTCCGTTACGCTCAATAAGACAAATACTACCGGAATAGATTGGAGTAAACTTTATAGCGCCCTAGCGGTAAAAGCGTCGTACGGTAGTTTAAGTGTTATAAATACGCCGACCGTAGATACCACCTCCGGCGTTATAACTAGCGCAACAACAGGCCCCGGCGGTCTTGCTCAGTATTTTAGAGTCAATGGAGCTGTAGATCTTACAGACTTTGTAAAATTCCTCAGAACGCAAGGTGATGTAAAAACTGTCTCAAATCCAAAAATTATGACACTCAATAACCAACCGGCGCTAATAACCTCCGGCGATGTCATTTTTTATCCGAAAGTAACAGGTGGAACAAGTGCTACGGCAACTACTGGTGCCACCAATCCTACGGTCGAAACCGTACCTCTAAACGTAGGTGTAACACTAGATATCACCCCAGAAATAATGGACGATACAAATATACTGCTAAAGATAAACCCGACATCAAGTAGCTGTATCTCCACAAATTGCCCACTCCAAACCGTACAAGTGGCAGGCGTGGCCTACAATATAGCTCCCAATATCGCTCAAAAACAGCTTTCATCGGTTGTTAAAGCAGGAGACGGCGAGAGAATAATTCTAGGCGGGCTCATCAAGGACTCCACCGGAACAGACACAAAAAAAGTACCTTTTTTGGGTGATATACCAGTGCTTGGCTACTTATTCAAACAAGACATAGACACCAAAGTAATGGAAGAGATGGTAATAGTCATTACCCCGCACATAATTAAAAAAGATAAACCGTTATCATTAAAAGAACTGGGCTACAAAAGTGAACTCGACAAGTAATTTTGCCTCGGCAAAAGAGCTTTTTGTCGATGAAAATAGAAATTTTGCCGACAGCGACAACGAATACATCCTCATAGACGGCGTCAAAGAAGCCTACAAAAAACTCCTTCATGCCGTCGAAAAACCACTAAAAATAATACTTTTATACGGTTATCCGGGTAGTGGTAAAACTGCAATGCTACACAGACTTTGCGCCAATATAAAACGAGAAGACGGCCAAAAAGTACTACACTACCCCACCCCCACTTTTATGAGGCTAGAGGAGTTGGTTAGGATTTTTAAGACGAACTCCAGAAAAAGAGTAGCTGCGGAGCCTACTTTTTTTGAGCTGATGGAGCTATTTGGAGCCACTTTCAAAAAAGATACTTTTTTGGTTTTTTTGGATGAGGCACAACTCTATGACGACAAAGAGATGGAGTATATTCGACTTTTGTCGGACACAAAAATTTTTAAATTTGTAGTTGCTTTGCACAAAATAGACGAGGAGCATCTAATAGCGAAAGCTCATTTTCAAAGCAGAATATGGGAGAGTGTGGAGCTAAATCCGCTCACTATAGATGAATTTCGTTTTTTTATAGAGCGAAAACTGCTTTCAAAGGAGCTAAATCAAACATTATCGATGTTTTCGGCAAAAAATTATAAACTAATGCATAAATTTACGCAGGGAAACATAAGAGAGAGTATGAAATTTATGTATAAACTATTTGATTTTCACGAATTTTTGGAAAAAGAAAAACCATCGGAACTAAACTACAAAGAGTTTAAAACAAAACATATAGAAATGGTGGCAATAGATAGCGGATATATCAATGTATGAGCTAAATGAACTAGAAAAAAAATGGGTTGCATATAAAAGACAAAAATTAAAAAAATTCACATATTTATTCGCCGCTTTTTTGTTGGTAGCCGTAGTATCGTCAGTACTTTCGGCATTTTTTTTCACCAATAAAACCGTCGAGGCCAATATTACTGCAACCACGCAGCAGCAGTCTCCGCTAGAACAAAATATATCCCTGCAAAAAGAGCTTGTATTGTCAAAATTCGAACCGACAACGCAAAATCCAATAACAACACACAAAGAAATCGTAATAGTCTCTCCGCAAGAAAATACGCAAAATTTTCAGACTATGCAACCGATAAAAGAACAAGAAGTTCAACAGCAGACGGCAATCCCACAGGTGGTTATCCAAAAACCAAAAGTGCAGCCGAAAATTTTTATGGAGACAAAAAGCGTAAACCATTTAGAGTATCTAGAAGAGAGGCAAAATAAGAATCCAAGCATAGATAATGCGCTCACTTTGGCGAGCGAATATTATAAGGTCGGAGAGTATGCAAAAACGCTAAAATGGGCAATGAATGCGAACTCTCAGGACTCTAAAAATGAAAAATCATGGGTACTCTTTGCCAAAGCAAGCTACAAGCTCGGACGAAAACAAGATGCGATAAATGCGCTTGAAAGATTCAACCAAACATCGCCTTCAGATAACGTCAAAAACCTAATAAACCAAATTAAAAATAACGAACTGTAAAAGAGGTGCCATGCTAGTCCAAAAAGTAAAACTCGGAGACCTGCTTTTATCAAAAGGGCTTGTCTCTCAAGATGAGTTTGACTCTTGCCTAGAAGAGTCCAAAAACACGGATACAAGGGTTGGGCAGGTACTCGTAGATAGAGGATACTTGACGGAAGATCAAGTATTTAGGGTGTTATCGGAACAACAGGGATTGGAGTTTTCAGACCTAAACGGTATAGATACGGACTCAAAAATAGCCGCAAAAGTCGGAGCCCAAATTCTCAAAAAATGCGGAGCATTCCCGATTAGAGAAGATGAGCTGAATGTAGTTTTCACATTCAAAGACCCTCTTGATTTAAATGGGCAGGATGCTATTCAAAGACTTTTCCCAAAAAAAATATTAAAAGTAGTCGGCTCTAATCCTACACTTCTTGATAAGTACATCAGGCAATATGAGATTAATGAAAGCATAAGAGAGTTAACGGCTGAAATCAGAAAAGAGATTTCGCAATCCAACGCCGGAGACCCCAGCGACGCATCCGGTATCCTCAAACTCATAAATGTCATCGTAGAGAGCGCCATCTACGCAAGAGGTAGCGATATACATATAGAGCCTACAGAAAAAAACTGTATCGTCAGAACAAGAATAGATGGAATACTAAAAGAGAGCTTTGCATTTGATGCAGATATTTACCCTCCTTTGGCATCCAGAATAAAACTACTTGGAAATATAGATATAGCGGAGAAGAGAAAGCCGCAAGACGGAAGATTTTCGTTGACTAGCGGTGCAAAAGAGTACGATTTTAGGCTCTCTACGCTTCCGACGACATACGGTGAATCTATTGTTATGAGGATACTCGACAAAGCTAAAGTGCTCATAAATCTCGAAGATTTAGGGATGTTCAAGACCAATTTTAGAAAATTCCAGTCAGCTCTTAAAACGCCATACGGAATTATACTAGTCACAGGGCCTACCGGTAGCGGTAAAACAACAACCCTCTATGCGGCGCTAAACGCAATCAAAGGCGTAGATAAAAAAATAATTACGGTGGAAGACCCTGTAGAGTACAAAATAAATATGGTTCAGCAAGTACAGGTGCATGAAAAAGCGGGGCTATCTTTTGCATCTGCACTTCGCTCCATATTAAGGCAAGACCCCGATATTGTAATGATAGGCGAAATAAGAGATCAAGAGACGCTCCGTATTGCGGTACAAGCGGCGCTCACAGGGCATCTTGTGCTATCTACCCTGCATACAAACGATGCACTAAGTGCAATAACAAGAATGGTTGATATGGGAATAGAGCCGTATTTGGTCGGTCCATCTCTAATAGCCGTAGAAGCTCAAAGACTTATAAGAAAGCTATGCCCTTATTGCAGAGCGGAAGCCGTCATTACCCCTAGCGTGTTAAAACCTATTGAACATATATTGGGCGGACAACATGATGATTTTACGTTTTTTAAAGCTGTCGGTTGCGACAAATGCGCCAATACCGGATATCTCGGAAGAGAGATGATAACCGAAGTTTTAACTGTAAGTGACGAAATGGGAGAGGCGATAGCAAGAAACGCCTCGAAACATGAGTTGGCAAAATTAGCCGCCGATAACGGCTTTGAGACAATGTTGTTTGACGGTGTAAGAAGAGCGGTAAGCGGAATAACGACACTTGAAGAAGTATACAGAGTAGCAAGACTGTAATATGGCACAAAAATATTTTGAAATAGAGTTTATTCAAGGCGGCAAAAAGCACAAAGAGATAATTCAGGCAGGCTCAAAAACTGAAGCAATCATAGTCGCAAGAGACAATCTCGGATACAAAGTATTAAAGGCAAAAGAGGTAAGTGCGCCACTTTTAAAGGCGCTATCTTTGGAAAAACTGCAAGAAATATTTACTCAAAAAAAGATAACGCTCGATGCTCAAATAAGCGCTATAAGACAGATGTCGGTTATGGCAAATGCCGGACTTTCTTTTACGGATATACTCAAAGAGGCGATATCTGCCACCGACAATGATAGACTTAGAGAGATTTTGACACAAAATCTCAATGATATAAATGCAGGGCTTAGCCTTTCACAATCATTAAAGCAATTTGAAAAAGATGTCGGCAAGCTTATGATTACAATGGTTGAGCTCGGCGAGAAGACAGGAACAATGGCCGAATCACTGGATTCACTAGCGGAAATATTGGAAGAAGTAAGAGACAATAGGGCAAAAATAAAAAAAGCGCTCAGGTATCCCATTTCTGTAGTCGTAGCCATGATACTAGCCTTCACCATACTAATAATCGTGGTTGTCCCTAAATTTAAAAGCATATTTGACAAATTCAAAGCCGACCTTCCGTTACCGACAAAAATATTGCTTGGAATGGAAAGCTTTTTGAGCAATTACGGATTTTTGCTCCTTGCTTTTCTGGTATTGACATACATAGGAATCAAATACATTTACAATACAAACGAAAAAGCAAAACTCAAAATGGACGAACATATATTAAAAGCGCCAATCATAGGGATACTTTTAAGTCTTGGATTGGTCAGTAGATTTACAATAGTCTTCAAAGAACTGAATAAGGCGGGTCTTCCCGTAATAGAGGCGCTAAGCGTATCATCCAAAGGGGTCGAAAATAGCTTTGTCAGGGGAAAACTGATGCAGGTGGCGGTTAATGTACAAAGAGGATTATCTCTTACAGCAGCGCTAAAAGAGGCTGATATATATGAGAACATGATTATTCAAATGCTTGGAGCCGGAGAACAAAGCGGTAGCCTAACATCCATGCTAGACAAAACCGCAGACTACTATAGACAAAAATTTCAAAACAAAATGGATGGATTATCTGCGGCAATAGAACCGATTCTTATCGGAGGAATAGCCGGTTTTGTACTCCTATTGGCGCTTGGAATATTCATGCCTATGTGGGATATGGCGCAAGTTGTAAAAAAATAAAATAGTAAAAGTCTATTTGTTAATAAATATGGTAAATAGTTAAGCGTCATTTAATGCAAAATTCAGAAGAATACTTATAAGCCCAAAAAGCAAAGAGTATCTATGAAATCAAATAAACACAATCTTTCGCATGAAGCGATGATAAAAATACTTCAAACTCTTCCCGCTATAGTGTATTTGATAGACATCGATACCTTTGAAATTCTGCTCGCAAACGATTATGCCCAACAAGAGTTTACGGCGAAAGTAGGTATGCCTTGCTATAAGGCAATCAACGGCTTCGATACCCCGTGCAGCTTTTGTTCGGCAAAAAACATAGACTCTTTTAAAAACTCAACTTTTATAGATAGTGAATTTAAAAACCAAAAAAACGACAGATGGTACAGACTGCACGAAAGTCTGGTGGAGCTATCCGATAATAAACTAGCAAAACTACAAATAGCGTTTGACATTACCGATAACAAAAAGTCGGCCCAGCAAGAAAATCATCTATATAACCTATTGAGAAATATAGCAGATAATGCTCCGGATATGATATGGGCAAAAGACACGCAAGATAGATATCTTTTTGCCAACAAAGCAATTTGCAACAACCTTCTCATAGCCGATAGCACCGATGAACCTATAGGAAAAACGGATATGTTTTTTGCGATGAGACAACGTAACCTTCATCCTGAAAATCCAAAGTGGCATACATTCGGCGAGATGTGCCAAAACTCAGACTCCCCTGTTTTACAAGAACGCAAAGCAATGCAATTTGATGAATATGGAAACGTAAAAGGAGAGTTTTTATATCTCAACGTGAGTAAAGCTCCTCTTTACGATATTGACGGACAACTACTAGGAACCGTAGGAACGGGGCGAGATATAACAAAACAAAAAGCTCTTGAGAATGAGCTAAAAAACTCTCTAGAATTTCAACGCACGATATTTGAAAACAATGCGGCCGGTATATTAATAGTATCCTCCAACAGAACCATAATGGCCGTCAACAAACAATGTTGCAAGATATACGGCTATAGCGAGGAAGAGCTTGTCGGCAAAAATGTAAGAATAGTTCATGTAGATGAAGAGAGCTATTTAGGGTGGTCTCCCAATTTTTCGGAAGCCATAGACGGTAGAATAATCGCGAATACCGAATACAGAGGTAGACGCAAAGACGGTTCTACGATATGGTGCGCTTTTCACGGAGCGAGGACTACTCTTGCCGACAACGAAGCAGGGGTTATCTGGAGTCTTATTGAGATCACAAAAGAAAAACAGGCAAGAGACGAGTTAAAGGCTCTCAATGAAACGCTAGAAAAAAAAGTGCTAGAAAAATCAAATAAAATCATAGAGCAAGAGAGACTCCTATCTCAACAAGCAAGAATGTCGGCCATGGGTGAAATGATAAGCGCAATAGCACACCAATGGAGACAACCGCTCAACGCTCTTGGTATTATGATACAAGATGCAAAAATGGCTTATGATTTTGGTGATGTAGACGCCGGCTATATGTCAAGTTTTAAAGACAAAGCAATGAAGCAAATATCCTTTATGAGTAAGACCATAGACGGTTTCAGGGATTTTTTTAAGATAGACAAAGAGAAACAAAACTTTAATATATCCGAGAAAATATCCGACGTAATCTCTCTTATAGAGGCGCAGTTTGAATCAAATAACATAAAGCTAATTTACAATAAAGAAAAATGTATCGCAAACGGCTACCCAAACGAGTTTATGCAAGTAATTCTAAATATCCTCAACAATGCAAAAGACGAACTTGTCGCCAAAAAGCCGCACAATGCTTACGTAATAATAAACGTATCACCAAAAAATGATGAATGTATAATATCAATAACGGATAATGCCGGAGGAATAAAACCGGATATTATAGAGAGGATATTCGACCCGTATTTTACAACAAAGGCGCCGGACAAAGGCACTGGAATAGGTCTTTATATGGCAAAAAATATTATCGATAAAATGCGTGGTAAACTGTATGTAGAAAATAGCAGTACCGGAGCCGTTTTTACAATAAAATTAAAAACAGTCCAATCAGCCTAACATCCCACCCTCTTTCAAAAACTGCGAAGGCTCATAGCTAGCTTTTTTGATTCTGTCATATTTGGCGTACGAGAGAGTTAGTCTATCTTTTGCCCGTGTCACCGCAACATAAAAAAGTCTGCGCTCCTCTTCGATACTAGAGCCCTTGGCGATAAGCTTGCGATTTGGAAATCTGCCGTCCATCAAATCTATAACAAACACCTCTTTAAACTCAAGCCCCTTAGAAGCGTGCACACTAAGCAAATTAACACCCTCGCCCTCAGTCATCTCTCCGGCTCCAAGTATCATAGCATTCAAAAATCCGGCCTTATCGTCGTAGTGAGAGGCTAGGTTTGAAAGCAGATAGTTTTTTCTATCTATCCTTTCAACCGCTCTTTCAAACTCTTTGACATCCACCGTCTTATCTTTACTCATCGCCCTTCTTCTTGCGAGTGAGTTTTTCACCTCTTCATACAAAGGGCTTGCTTTTATGATATCTACTGCATTTTTTGGATTTTTTATCTTCACAAGGCGATGCATTAGCGAGTAGAACTCTCCGAAAAATATAGCAGCTTCGGAGTTTAGCTTTGGATGTTTGAGCGCCGGATTTGAGAGCACACCCTCTTCAAGGCCTAGTTCTCTAAAACGACTTATACTACCAAGCTCAAAAAAATCGTCAAACAGCCCAACTTCATGCTTGCGGCGTTCAAAAGGATTTTTGACATTTGGATTTGGATGAAAAAGACCGTTTATTATCGAACCATCCCCCAAAAGCGCAAGCGCATCGCAAAGCTCTTTTGCCGTAGCGCCCCCTACTCCACTCGCATACTCAAACAAATTTATAAACGCCAAAATATCCTTTGCATTTACAGAGAGAGTCAAAATATCAAGTATAGCCTTTACCTCTTTGGCCTCAAAAAACCCGACACCGCCTTTTCGCTTGCACTTTATACCGTACTCACGAAGACATGCCTCTATGCCGTCAGCCGAAGAGTTATTGCGAAACAGTACGGTTATGTCGTCAAATTTGCTACTTGATTCCCTTATCATGTCGGCTATTTTTTTATATTGGTCAAATACCTCGTCAAATATAAGTAGCCTAGGCGGATGCGCCTCACCCATACGCACCACCTCAAGACTTTTCGGATATATCCTGTCATTGTGCCTTATCACTTTATCTGCAAGGGAGAGTATATTTTCGGTTGAGCGGTAGTTTTTGGTCAGAGTATATACTTTTGCATTCTCTTTACTCTCCCCGAAGCCCGCAATAATAGATATATTAGCACCGTTAAAGCCGTATATGCTTTGGTCATAATCGCCTACACAAAAAAGCGACTTTGGACTTACGGACTCGACCATGTAGTGTTGAAGATTGTTTGTGTCTTGATACTCATCCACCAAAACCTCAAAAAATCCATCTATCTTGCCCTCCCTGCAAGCTTTTGAACCCTTAATCAAAAGATCGCTAAACCCAAGAAAACCACACTCCTCTTTTTGCAGTTCAAACTCGGCAAAAATCTTTAGATAGATGTTTTCATGCTCCAACTGAGCAGGCGCACACACCTGTAGCCAATCGGCAAGACGAGGCGTACAAGAGGCATTAAAAGATTCATAAAAATCATACAGATAGCCGGCCGAATACGGCTTATTCTCATAAGATTTAACACTGTTTATATATCTCTCATGAATAGCGTTAAAAAGCGTTTTTAGCTCTCCCGGCTGTTTTAACACCATATTCGGATGTAGTTTTTTTAGCCACTTGTAGCTAACTGCGTGAAATGTTCCGGCTTGTATTTTATCCACCTCGGATTTGTCAAAAAACTTTTTTAGTCTATTGGTCATCTCAGCGGCGGCTTTGTTCGTAAAAGTAAGGAGTAAGATACCCTCCGGCTTTATGCCGTTTTCAAGCAAATAGTAGATTCTAGCGACTATGGTAGAAGTCTTGCCTGTACCGGCGGAGGCTATAACTAGGGTATTTCCAAACGGGGCGTTAACGGCTGAAAGTTGTTCTTTATTTAGATTTTTATAGGGCATTGCGACTTTTTTGAGTTAATATTGAAAGTGATTTTATAGAAAAAAGAATTAGAGTCGGCGAACCGACTCAGGGGAGGTGTTATTTTTGTAGGTAAGTAGAAATCTCTTCGGCAACGCCAAAATCAGGATATTTTGATGACTCCAACACGGCTTGCCCCATTGTCATATTGTCATGATTAAATACCAACGGCGCAATAAAGTTTACGACAGATTTCTCTATCGGGTTTTGCAGTACAACTATGTTATACACTTCAACTTTTGAATTTTCTTTCAAATCCAATAAAACTCTTATACTGTTTGGTATATCAAGAGAATACTCTCTAAGGGCATATGGATTTATCAAAGTAAATGCCGGAGCATTTTTATCTGCATTTTTTAGACTAGAAAAAAAGTCGTCCACATTACGAAATTCTACCTTTACGAGCTCGTCAAATCCAAGAATCGGCGCCTTAACTTCAAATACCATTTTTTCTCCCTTGTTTATGTTTTAATCAACATAGCTACACTAAAGGTATAACAATGCCAATTAAACAACGCTTAAAATTTACACTAACTATAAAGCGAAAATCGTGCCAAACATCGGGTAATCAGGCGTGTTTTGCTAAAATTAAAACAAAAAAATAAATTCAGGAATATAAATAATGGCTCTAACCGAGTATTTGCCAAAAGATTTTGAAGAAAATTGTTACAAAGAGTGGGAAGCGAAAGGCTTTTTTGAAGTAGACTCGAACAAAAAAATACAAAAAGAGGGCAAGACATTCTCCATCATGCTCCCTCCCCCAAACGTCACGGGCTCCTTGCATATAGGGCATGCACTCAATCACACGCTTAGCGATATTATGGTCAGATACAAAAGAATGGACGGCTACAAAACTCTTTGGCAGCCTGGAACAGACCATGCCGGAATAGCAACTCAAAATGTCGTAGAAAAACAGCTACTCGCACAAGGTATCAAAAAAGAAGAGATAGGCAGAGAAAAATTCCTAGAAAAAGTATGGGAATGGAAGGCTTATAGCGGCGGCACGATAGTAGGCCAAATGAGACGACTCGGCGTATCCCCTGCATGGAGCAGGGAACGCTTTACTATGGATGAAGGACTAAAAAGCGCAGTCAAAAAAGCATTTTTAAAACTGTATGAAGACGGACTAATCATCAGAGACAACTACATGATCAACTGGTGTACGCATGACGGCGCACTCTCCGACATCGAAGTAGACCACGCCGAAAACGAAGGTAGCTTGTATCACATCAAATACTTCTTTGAAGGCTCAGACGAGTACTTGATAGTCGCTACGACAAGACCTGAAACATATTTTGGCGATACGGCGGTTATGGTAAATCCAAACGACGAGAGATACAAAGCACATATTGGCAAGAGCCTAGTATTGCCGCTTATCGGCAAATCTATTAAGATAATAGCCGACGAACATGTTGATTTGGAGTTTGGTACGGGCGTAGTCAAAGTGACTCCTGCGCACGACACCAACGACTACGAAGTAGGCAAACGACACAATCTTGAATTTCTAACCATCTTTGACGAAAAAGGTATTCTAAACTCCCATTGTGGTGAGTTTGAAGGATACGAAAGGCTAGAGGCCAGAGCTAAGATAGTAGCCAAGTTAGAGGTTGAAGGCTTTATTGACAAAATAGAAAAACACACAAACCAAGTCGGCAGATGCTATCGCTGCGGCAATGTCGTAGAGCCATATATCTCCAAGCAGTGGTTTGTCAAAAAAGAGGCAGCGGCGGGAGCGATAGAAAAAGCAAATGCCGGAGAGACGGAGTTTGTCCCAAAACAGTGGAAAAACAACTACGACTCATGGATGAGAGAGCTTAGAGACTGGTGTATCTCAAGACAGCTTTGGTGGGGACACCGTATTCCCGTCATGTATTGCGACGACTGCGACTTTGAGTGGGGTGGCGAAGAGGGAGAGTATAAGGAATGCCCAAAATGCGGTAGCGCGCATATCAGACAAGACGCCGATGTGCTTGATACATGGTTTAGCTCCGCTCTTTGGGCATTTAGCCCTCTTGGCTGGGGAAACGAAGATAATGAGAAGGTGACGCCTACCGATATGGCGGATTTTTATCCAAACTCTCTTCTTATCACGGGCTTTGATATTCTATTCTTCTGGGTTGCTAGAATGATGATGATGGGCGAGCAGCTTGTCGGCAAAATGCCTTTCAAAGATGTCTACCTGCACGCCCTAGTCAGAGACGAACACGGTCAAAAAATGAGCAAATCCAAAGGCAATGTCATCGACCCGATAGACATCGTGGAAAGATACAGCGCCGACTCTTTGCGTTTTGCACTTGCGATGCTTGCCGTTGCAGGACGAGACATTAGGCTCTCAGAAGAGAAGTTCTTGCAGTCTCGTAACTTCACAAACAAGCTATTTAACGCCGCAAAATACCTGACGATGAACGGCGCAACCCCAACGGATATCACCAAAAATGCCCCACAAACGGAGCTTGGCAGATATATGGCGGCAAAACTAGCGGAAGCAACAGCAGAGATAAGAGATCAGCTAGACTCTTATAGATTTAGCGATGCGGCGGTCTCAGTATACAAATACTTCTGGGATGACTTCTGCGACTACGGTATTGAGCTAAGCAAAGCCGAAAAAGAGGCGGTAGGCGAGCTAGGCGGCGTATTTGTCGAGTCTCTCAAGCTTCTACACCCGTTCATGCCTTTTATCACCGAGCATCTCTACCTTGAGCTTGGCGGAGCGGATGAGTCTATCATGATAAGCGCATTCCCGACAAACACGGCGGTTGACGGCGCTATGATAGAAAAATTTGAGCTTATCAAAGAAGCGATAGTAGGTATCAGGCGAGCGAAAGCTACGATAGACCTAGCTAACAAACGAATAGAAAAAGCGTTTGTCAAGCCCAATAAACCGATGGACGAAGCGGCTAAAAAATTCATAGCCAACCTCGCCAAATGTGAAATAATAGAATTTGTAAGCAAAAAACCAAACGGATGCGCCGCAGATGTATCCGAAAACCTTGAGTGTTTCATAGAGATAACGGCTGAGGCAAAAGAGGCGCTACTCTCAAGACTAGCCAAACAAAAAGAAAAAACCGAAAAAGAACTGGCAAAACTAGACGGTATGCTAAAAAATGAGAAGTTCGTAGCCAACGCCCCAAAAGAGCTAATCGAAGAAAATACGAAAAATGCAAATGAGCTGAGAGAGAAGCTTACAAAAATAGAAACCGAACTCTCATCTCTTTAGGCTTAAAAATATGCCAAAAATGTAATGTTGATTAATTTTTAATCACTAAACGGAATAGACAGTGCAGTACCATAATCTTTCATTTTTGTAAGAAGGATACATAATTGTCTGCTGAAGTCGCATATATTGTAAATACGCTTTTCCTGATATTCTCCGCCACCTTAATAATCCTTATGGCTCCGGGCTTTGCAATGCTCGAGGCGGGGCTTGTCAGGAGCAAAAATGTTGTCACGGTGCTAACGGGCAACATAATGCTTTATGCCGTGACTTCGATGGTCTTTTTGCTCTGTGGATACTCGCTGATGTTTGGCGGGAGCGGGTTTTTTGACAGCGGTATCAAGCAGACAAACTACAGCATCTACGCTATTATGTTCTTCCAGCTCGCCTTCGTCTCAAAGACCGTATCCATCATCAGCGGTGCGGTGTCGGAGCGAATCAAGATATGGCCTTTTATGGCGTTTGCTTTTGTTATGGCGGGGGTCATCTATCCCGTTGTCGGCTCATGGACATGGGGCGGTGGGTTTTTGAAAGAGCTGAACGACTTTGCGGGCTCTACAGTTATTCACTCTGTCGGCGGTTGGGCGGCTCTTGCGGCAATACTGCTATTGGGAGCCAGAAAAGGCAAATATACCAAAGACGGTAAAGTAAGAGCGATGACGGCATCGAATATTCCGCTTGTCACTCTTGGTGCGATGCTACTTTGGATTGGGTGGTTCGGGTTTAACGGCGGAAGTGCGCTAATGATATCCTCTCACGACAATGCCGACCTTGTAGCAAAAGTAATACTAAACACCAATACGGCAGGGCTTGCGGGCGCACTAGTGACGGCAGCCTTGATGCAAAGAGCATACGGCAAGCTTGATATTACGATGATACTAAACGGTGCGTTAGGCGGACTAGTAGCAATCACAGCTGCACCTGACGTATCGCTTTGGGCTCCGATAGTAGTCGGCGCCGTGGGTGGTGGCTTAGTAGTTGCCGCAGTACCACTCTTTGACAAGCTTCGTATCGACGATCCCGTCGGCGCACTTTCGGTGCATCTAGTGTGCGGTATTTGGGGCACTATCGCCGCTGCTATCTTTAAAGACGGCGTATCTATGCTGATTCAGCTAAAAGCCATAGCCATCATCGGTATCTTCACCTTTGCTATCTCATACGCAAGCTTTTGGATAATCAAAAAAGCAATGGGACTTAGAGTGGATGAAGAGAGCGAATATGAAGGCCTTGATATCAATGAATGCGGACTTGAGGCATATCCGGAATTCATTAGAAGCAACTAAAATACTTACTCTCCGGCTTCGGCCGGTGCATCCTTGTCTATAAAAAACTCACCGACCGCATCCTTTTCAAAACTATAATACGGAACGCACTCAGACCCATTTGAGAACCATCCGTACTGATACATTAGCTCATCATCTCCATAGCTCCATCGTCCGGCAAATCGCCCTACTCTCCACGAAGAACCGTCATGTATATAATAAACGTCTTCTCCCTCGTTGCGAAAACGGCCAATCGGTTTTTTCGATTTTGATATATCCCACAACTTGATAGTCCCGTCACGGCCGCAGCTAGCAAGCACGGAGCCGCCAATATAAACGATAGAGTATACAAGGTCGCCGTGTGACAATATAATAGGCTCTTTGCCGTCGTCTTTTATATCCCATATTTTGATATTGCCATCATCACCGCTACTTGCTACCGTGTCGCCGCCCATCCAAACTATAGAATTTACCCAGCTTCCGTGAGAAAGCAGTTTTGGTTCTTTTTGGAGGTTCTCCAAATCCCATATTTTTACATTGCCATCAAGCCCGCCGCTTGCTAGCTTTAAATCTCCTAATGCGGCTATTGAATACACATATCCTTCATGCCTAAGCAGTAGCGGCTCTTTTTGGAGGTTCTCCAAATCCCATATTTTTACGTTACCGTCCACTCCTCCGCTGGCTAGTCTAGCGCTACCCAAGGTTGCCATGCAGTACACGGAATCTCCATGCAATAGGAGTGTCGGCTCTTTTTGTACGTTACCCAAATCCCATATTTTTACATTGCCGTCACTTCCGCCGCTTGCTATTTTGGAGTTTGAGAGTTCGACGACGGAGCGAACAGGGCTTTTGTGGGCAAAAATTATCGGTTCTTTGTTTGTCCCAGTATCCCATATTTTTACGTTACCGTCACTGCCGCCGCTTGCTATTTTGGAGCTTGAGAGTTCGACGACGGAGCGAACAGGGCTTTTGTGGGCAAAAATTATCGGTTCTTTGTTTGTCCCAGTATCCCATATTTTCACATTGCCGTCACTTCCGCCACTTGCTATTTTGGAGCTTGAGAGCTTGGACAGGGAGTATGTAGACTCACCGTGAGACAATACGAAAGGCTCTTTTGTTTTGTCTTCGGCATCCCATATTTTTACGTTACCGTCACGACCGCCGCTTGCTATTTTGGAACCGCCGAGATAAGCCACCGAAAACACCCAGTCACTATGCAAAAGTATCGTAATTCCTTTTGAGCCGTCAATATCCCATACTTTCACATTGCCGTCACGACCGCCGCTTACTATTTTGGAACCGCCGAGATAACAAATAGAGTTTACCCAGCTTCCGTGAGAAAAAATAGTCGCTTTTTTTGCGGCGTCATTTATATCCCAGACTTTTATAATACCGTCATCGCCACCGCTAGCAAGCCTAGAATCTCCGATATGCGCAACTGAATATACAGGCCCTTTATGTGGCATCACGATAGGGGTCTGTGTTGTATCGTTTGTATTCCATATTTTGATGTTTCCATCATCCCCACCGCTAGCAAGCCTCGACTCTCCCATATAGGCCATTGAATATATTGGCCCTCCGTGAGATAAGACCAGAGGCTCTTTATTTACGTCTTTGGTATCCCATATTTTGATATTGCCGCCAAGTCCGCAACTAGCTAGTTTGAAATCGCCTATATGAACTACCGAATATACCGGCTCCCCGTGATATAATACAAGCGGCTCTTTTTCTTCATCATCCATCTGCCAAACTTTGATATTGCCATCATCGCCACCGCTAGCTAATTTGAGCTCACCTAGGTAGCATATAGAACGCACCGAGCTTTTATGAGAAAGCGTAATAGTCCGTGAAGCGCTAAAAATATCAAACACTGTTACTCTACTATCATGAGCCACGGCTATTCTGTTATCATCTATAGGGATAATAGATTGAATACGGGATAGACTTGTGGGCACCGATAGATTCCAGCCATTTATACTTATATCATCCCACATTACTACATTTTTAGTAGCCAACTCATCGCCCAACTCAAACCCTCGCAAATACCTACCGATTGGTTCTAACTTGCTCCACTCTACACTTCTAAGCCATCTGATTTCTTTAATAGCCTTATTATGCTTTCTATACGGAGGGTTTAGTTTTTTTGCCGTGAGCTCCAATATCTCCAATAAAGTGTTACTACTCTTCATTGTTTAACCTCTTTATTGCATCTACCTTATTTATAAGCTCAATCCATCCAGCGCCGTCAGTTATTTTATCCATCTTGCGCCACCACTGCGCATCTTCTACCCTCTTGCTATCTTTTGCCCTATCGGCAATTTGGTTTAGCGTATCGGCATGCAATATCTTACCCTCAACCTTTGCAAAAGCCGATTTTCTAGCTTGGGCATCATCACTCAGTATATCAATAATGAACTCCTCCAAATTTGCAATATCTACGCTCTCTTTTTGTATTTTTGGAGCAAGCTCTATTTTTTGTCCGCTCATTTGCAAATACGCTTTTACCACATCGTCCGCATTTATGGGTTCGGCTCCATTAAATAAAGCATCTAGCCTAAAACCGTTTCTACCGTTGTTTGTCTCCATAACAAGCTTTAGTAGTGCGTCGTAGCTCTCTTTTTGTTCTTGAGATATTCCACCTTCTTCATATAGTTTTTCATATGTTTTTTTGATTTTATCAGTCTCATAAAGACTCTTATGCTTATCTTTCCATGAAGCCAAATCGCTAAAAAACAACTGGCGTTTGTAGCAGCCAAAACGAAATATAGAAGGAGCAAACAACTCCAAAAATACAAGCTTCGCAACTATAGTTCGGTTGGTGTAAAAAGTATCCGACCAAGCTTTTTGTATGGGCTTCATCTTTGTCTTATATAGCTCCGCAGCCCTTATAAGTCTCCTAGGCACAGGTGGTACAGCGTAAGAAAATAGTGCCAATAGCTCTTCATCTATCGCGGAATCGGTATTTTCATTTTTTTGAACATCTTTTGCCGATGTATTCTCGATAACAAAAATATCAGCATAGTGCTCTAAAAAAAATGCTTTTGAATCATCATTAGCTATATGTGGTATTTTAAAAGGGAGTGAGATTATTTTCTCTAGATACTCAGAGCCTGTTATCAAATTTGATAAATTATCGAAATTCCCATAGTCTTTGTATTTGTAGAGTATGCCTCTTTCAACAACATCATCATCGACAGCTAACACAAAAGCAAAACCCGGAATATCCAAAAAAAGTTTGATAGATTCCAATGTTTTTAGAACGTTATCAGGCAGGCATCTATCTAAATCATCTATTAAAAATACGACGGAAATAGTCTCTGCAAAATTTTTTAGCTCAGTATGGATATCAAAATATTTGGATTCATACTCTTCTACTTTGTGCGCATACTCTACATAACGAGGTAACTCCTCGGCTGTAGTAATACTTTCTGTTTTTAATCTGCCTGGTGTCGAAATTTCTATAGAAGTTATAAACTTACGTAAAATACTTGCGCCATTTTCCATATCTGTCTGTTTTTTAAGCGCATAGTATATAGTCTTAAGCAGAGGAATTATTAGATGCTCTTCTTTCTCAAAACGCCATGCATTAAAAAGCACAGGTATTATGCACCTAGTTTGGGTGCTATTTTCATACGGTCTAAGCTTTTTACCATCGAGCTTAGTATGTATTTCATTCAAAAGGGTACTTTTGCCACTACCCCATTGACCAAATATACCGACAGCAAGCGGTGGCTTGGAGAAATCGTCTAGGCTCTCCAATATTCTATCTGACAAGATAGTTGCATAGTTATCAAAACCGAAGCTAGAGCCGGACATTGACACCCTTTTTTGTATAATATTTATTGATTATACTAGATTGCTACTTGTTACTATGACGCTTTTACTTTCTCTTTAGCTCGATTGCATCCAAATATAGTTTTTCGTATTTCTTTGCAGATTCATCCCATGTAAAACGCAATTTCATGCCGTTTTGCCTCAAAGCATCAAGTCCGTCTTTGTCGTTGTAATATGTATAGTTAGCCCAACCGATAGTATTATAAAGCGCGGCGGCGGTCTCATCTTGAAATTTAAATCCACTGCCTGTTTTATGTTTTTCGTCAAAGTTTTCTACAGTATCGTCTAGTCCTCCTGTAGCTCTTACAATAGGTGGAGCGCCATATCTCAAAGAGTACATCTGGTTAAGACCGCAAGGCTCAAACACGGAAGGCATCACAAAAAAGTCAGCCCCAGCCTCTATTTTATGTGCCAAAGCATTATCGTATCCGATTCGAACAGCGAATTTTTGAGGATACTTAGCGGCCATCGCACGGAAGAATTCATGCCAAATAACATCTCCTTCGCCAAGCATCACAAACTGCAGGTCAAGCCCCATTATCCACTCAAACGCATCAGCCAGAAGGTGTACGCCTTTTTGGTCAACAAGACGGCTTACCACTCCAAAAAGAGGAATTTTGCCATTCACGGGCAAGCCCATCAGTTTTTGCACATCCGCCTTGCACGCCGACTTGCCATTCATATCCGAAATATCATAGTTAGCGGCAAGATATTTATCGCTTTTAGGATTCCACTCGTCATAATCCATGCCGTTTAGGATACCAACATAAAAAGCAGCCCTATCGCGCATAACTCCTTCTAACCCATAGCCGTATTGCGGCGCCATCGTCTCATTTTTATATCCGACACTTACGGTATTGACCATATTTGCGTGATATATACCGCCTTTTAGGAGGTTAACACAATCATTTTGTTCCAACTCCAAAAAATTAAAGTGCTTCCATCCTATTCCCAAGACATCCATAAGCCCCTCATAAAACTGGCCTTGATACTGCATATTATGGATTGTAAGCACGCTTGCCGTAGATATAAAAAATGGGTCATCTTTGTAGGAAGTATTCAAAAAGACAGGAGTAGCGGCAGTATGCCAATCATTGGCATGGATAACATCAGGCTTGAAACCAACAGCTTTAGCAAGCTGCAATGAAGCTCTAGATAAAAATACAAAACGGTTGTCGTTATCCAAAAAACCTTCACCGGCTTCATTATTATACAGAGTGTCTCTTCCATAATAAACTTCATGGTCTATGAAATATACAGGCACATCTGAATTTGGCAGGCTACCCTCATAAACGCCGCACCACTGCTCACCGATAATTCCCATCGGCACACCAAGCGGCATTGCGTTTTTAACAGGCTTCAAAAGCGACTTATCAATACGATAATATCTAGGCATAACAACTCTTACGTCATGCCCCATTTTTTTTAAAAACTTAGGCAATATACCCACTACATCGGCAAGTCCACCCGTCTTCGCAAAGGGCACACACTCAGAAGCCACTATCAATATATTTAAGCCCATTTAATCTCTCTTATTTTTTGGCTTATTTTAGCCAAAAGCTGTTACAAGATTAAGAGCCTAGAAGAGTTTTTAGTCCGATATCTTGTTGTTTTGCTTCTTTTTCAGCTTTTGATTTTTCTTCAAGCTCTTTAATTAACTCTTTTTTATAGTCGGCAAGAGCCTCTTCTATGCCTTTCATGGCTTCCATTTTTGCCTCCGGTGATAGTGGTGGCTCAGAATAAAAACCAGCAGCTTTTTTAAGCGCTTCTTTTTTTTCTTCAACCAATTTTTTTATTTTTTCAAGATTTGACTCCACTACATAGGTAAGCGCATTGCCTGCTTTTTTCATAGAACTAAAAAAAGCTTCTATCTCTTCGGCTGTTTTTTCTCTCTCTATTTCCCTTGCGCTTTTCTTTTCTTCAGTATCAGTGGTAGATGAGGTGACGCTAAAAGAAGAAATCTGATTATCGGAAGTGGCACTCATAATATCTTGAGTGTAATACGAATTATAGCTACTTGATATACTGCTTATTGACATGTAAACTCCTAAAGTATTATGCCAATTTCAAGCAAATTTAGTTCCTTTTTTTAAAACATAATGACAGACTTTATCTCGGTAAACTCCTCCATAGCAAAAAGTGGCCCCTCTTTGCCTATGCCGCTCATCTTAATACCGCCGTATGGTTGTATATCAAAACGAAGCGTCGGAATATCATTTATTACTACGCCTCCGGCCTCAAACTCATCAATCGCCCTTAAAGCCATAGCCTGACTATCCGTAAATATAGAATGCTGAAGTCCATATGAAGAGTTGTTGATTTTTTCAACAGCCTCATCAAAACCAGACACTCTAACAATAGAAACTATCGGGGCAAATACCTCTTCACATACTATCTTCATATCTTCTGTAACATTTACCACAACAGTAGGCTCAAACAATCTACCATCTCTATTACCGCCGATAAACACTGTGGCGCCTTCATTTTTAGCCGACTCTAGCCAATTTTCAGCTTTTTTTGCAGCCTCTTCATTGACCAACGGCCCCAAAAAAGTATCCTCATCAAATGGATTACCGAGCTTTAACAGTTTTACCTCTTGCGCCAACGAAGAACAAAAAGCATCATAGATAACCGTATTTGCATAAATTCGTTGAAGAGATATACAGACCTGTCCGGAGTTGACAAATGCGCCTATAGCACATTTTCTAGCAGCATTGCCTATATCTCCACTCTCATCTATATATGTTGCAGCATTACCTCCAAGTTCGAGAGATATTTTTTTTATTCCTGCATTTTTAGTGATTATATTGCCTACATGAGCAGAACCGGTAAAACTTATAACTCTAGGAATATCGCTTGAGACAAGTGTGTTACCGATATCGGCATCGCCGTACAGTAAACTAAGAGCATTAGGCGTTGCAAACTCACTCTCTATAAATAACTTTGAAAACATATATGCGGTATATGGAGCCTCTGGAGTAGGTTTCAAAATCACACTATTGCCCATCAAAAGAGCCGGAGCCAACTTGTGTGCCGCCAAATTAAGAGGAAAATTAAAAGGAGTGATCGCCACTACAACGCCGCACGGAACTCTTTTATAAAAAGATACTGATTTCTTTCCGCTAGCCATTGCATCGGTTGATATAGTTTTGCCGCCCACTTTCAAAGCAAGAGAGGCACTAAGCCTGAGAGTCTCCAAGCATCTGTCCACTTCAATACGACTAAACATAATAGGCTTACCGACTTCGAGAGTAATGGCTCTTGCAAACTCCTCTTTTTGCAAAGATAGCTTGTTTGCCACATCATTTATCCACGCTACTCTTTGCGATAAAGATACTGTTTTTGCAAGCGAAAAAGCTTCTTTAGCAACAATTAATGCCTCTTTAGCTCTATCAATGGAGCATTTTGCATACTCCCCTATTTTAGAGCCGTCAATTGAAGAAAATGAGTCTATATATTCGGTAGAGCTAATCTCTCGTGAGCCTATAAAAATATTTGATTTGAACATCTAAAATTCCATTTTTAGATAGCATAATAGACGGTTTTAGTTCAATAAGCGATAAAGACAACAATAAAAATAAAAACAATGATTTAAAAAAAAAGTAGATTAATAATAAAAGAAGAAGAAGAAAACCCCCGGCAACGAGCTACTTTTCCATCCCCAGTAAGGGGTAGTATCATTGCCGATGTGGTGC
>Ga0209800_10000157_pt1 | contig 141422 bp, 96 predicted proteins | sample Higcelweek8metaG_FD_187174 | JGI IMG/M metagenome (GOLD analysis project Ga0209800, IMG submission 187174) | Freshwater pond sediment microbial communities from the University of Edinburgh, under environmental carbon perturbations - High... | ecosystem: Environmental > Aquatic > Freshwater >... | reverse complement strand
TTAAATGCTTGTTCGTTTGTCATTTTTGACAACCTCCTTAAACGTATTTGTTTTAAGTTTAAGGCAAAGTGTGGTAGAATTGTTATATTAGATTTAGGTGAGCCACCGCGGAGCGGTTTAGTTCAACGGATGTTATGTAATAGAAACCAATCAAACTAACCTTTCAGCAATTGAGGTATGGAAGCAATATATGCAGTTGACAAGGATAGAAAGTGCTTTTCAAGATTTAAAAAGCGAATTGGGTCTTAGACCTGTATATCATCAAAAAACTCAAAGAACAGAATCTCATTTGTTTATAGGTGTTTTAGCATATCATTTGTTAAATTCTATTGAACATTCATTGCGATTAAATGGCGATACTAGAGAATGGAAAACAATAAAAGGTATTTTGTCAACTCATCAAAGATGTACAATCTTTCTTAAAGATGGGGTAGAAAAAGTCTATAGCATAAGAAATTCTGGAAAACCTGAGGCTTTTCATAACGATATTTATAGAATCCTTAATATCAAAGATTTTTTAAAACGCAAGAAAACAGTAACTTATTCGAGGTTGTAGTGACCAAATTTTTTATACAAACATAGCAATACCAATGGGTGGAGTTATATTAAGTCGAAAGATGGGTTAAAAAGAGCTGTAAAAAATGGATTCGAGGCAAAGTATGTAGTTGCTGATAGCTGTTCACCAGTAAGGGATTTATTGAGAGTGTTAGAGGTATCAAAAACGGTTCTATGCATGTGGTGGGCAGAGTTAGGAATGACAGCTTAGACTGAGACTTTTTGTTGTTTTTTTAACTTATCCTTAAATAAGCAAGGATTTATTCTGTGATTATACCTTATTATATATTTCACTTATGCCAGATGAATTTTTGAAGTTGACAGGCTTTTGAACGCAAATGGTCTTGTACAATTAACTTGACAGCATTGGACCTGTCCCCTTGACACATGTGGGAAAGCCAGTCATTACGAAAAAGAACACTGTTGATTTTTCCAGGCTTATTGCCGATGTTATTGAAGAATATAAAAAAGATGACAAGGATAAGTAATTGTATATAATAAAGCCTTCAAGATGCCGATACACTTTTTAAGGTTTTATTATATACAATTTGACTTGAATTAGTTGAAGAGATCAATGAAGTTAATAATCAAATAAGCTCGGAAATAAAACACTTAAGGCATTAATAAAAAATTACTTGCGCTTTTTTGCAGGACACCCGTGCGAAGAATGCGTGTTGTAACAAAATTATAGCGGAAGTTATTTTTTCATCATGCCAAAGTATGTCGAAATCTGAATGATGGTGATAGATCATATGATAAAGATAGCTATTTGTGATGATATAAAGGAGCATTTAGAAAATCTTTGCAGGTTGACTGGAGAATACTTTATTGAAAAGAATCTTGCATCTGAAGTTAAGGTCTTTTCACATCCAAATGACCTTTTGAACGCATGTGAAAATGATTTGTTTCATATTTACATACTTGATATTGTCATGCCTATGATTAATGGAATTTTCCTTGGTAAGGAAATCCGTCTGTCAGACAAGGAGGCTCAGATAATTTATACCACAACAGAGCCACAGTTTGCCCTTGATTCATTTGCAGCAAATCCAATAAATTACCTATTAAAACCCATCCAAAAACAAAAATTATATGATACATTATCTCTTGCTGTGTCCAAGGTCAAAAATTACATAGACAAGAGCCTTTGTATCAGAACTTCAGATTTCTACAGAAATATTGCTTTTTCAGAAATTGTTTTCTGCGAATACAACAAACATATAGTTATATATACTCTTCAAGACGGAGAAACCGTAAAAACTATCTCAAACCGAATCCCATTTTCAGAGCACATTATGCCACTGATTAAAGACAATCGTTTCTTGCAGCCCCACACATCCTTTGTTATAAACATGCATAAGGTTAAACGTATGACTAAGGATGCATTTGAAATGCAAGGGGGATATTTAATTCCAATAGCTCAAAAACGTAAAAGCCAAGCAAGAGATGCTTATTTAGAATACATACTAGGAAAGGGTGGTAACATTGTATGACTTATGCTATTTTTTTGGATATTCTTCGTGGATTGGTAACCGATGTCATGTATATGACATTGCTTGCCAATATGGGACAACTGAAGTACAACAAAAAGAAAACAGCAATTTTTATAATTCTGGTTGTATGCATAGATGTAGCGTTTAATATATGTTTTTATTTGAAAAGAGATTATACTAACTTGGCAAAGTTTGAATTTGTATTAATTATAATAGCATGTATTATAAGCATACCTATTTTCAAGGTTAGATTTATGAGCTGGCTTTTTAATTTGATTACTGTAACAAATGCTTATATCATTATAGTGGTGTTAAGCTATACAGTATCCAGATATATGCCATACCCTCCATATTCTCATACATTGCTAAGATTTTTGTTTTTCTTTCTTCTTATTATATTATACAGGCGTTATGCTCATTTTATTAATCAAAAGATACAGGAGCAATGGAGGATATTCTTTGTTACGTCGGCAGTTATTTTAGCCAATTTCTCATATTATATATTTTTTAAAGGAAATATTGAAGCGATGATAAAAGAAAATATTGTGCCGTTGATGCTTCTTATTGCACTTGCTATAATTACTTATATTGGAGTTTTTATCACATTGAAGACTATGTCTAGTGAATATGAGTTGAAGGAAAAGAACCTTCTGATAAAGGCTAATGAAGAATTGATGATATCGCAGATGAATTATATGCAGAACATGCTGAAAGTAATTGATGAAAGCAGTAAAAAAAGCCGTATTGAAAGCCATGATCGAAGACATTTCTACAATACAATCATGGAACTTCTCCAAAGCGAAATGACTGAAAAAGCTATTGAACTGCTTAAAGAGAAAAGTAACTATGCTTTTCCAAGACAAAAATATTTTTGCAGCAATTCAACAGTAAATGCAGCTATCACATATTATGCGTCTATAGCAGAAAAGAAAAACATATCGTTTAATACAAGGTTGGATATTCCTGAGAAGCTTACGGTAAAAGAGTTGGAGCTATCAATAGTTATTTCGAATTTATTGGAAAACTCTATTCATTCCTGTGAAAATATTTCCGATTTAAAAAAAAGATATATAAATTTCACATTTGTTTTTCAACCACAAATAGTATTTGAAATTGAAAATCCATACGTGGGAAATGTTCTTATAGATAATAACGGATATCCAGTTTCTGAAATTGAAGGACATGGCTTGGGCACTAAAAGCGTCATGATTTTTGTGGATAATTATGGTGGACAGCTGGTTTATAACATAGAAAATGGAATTTTTCAGGTTAGAGTTATTTTATATTAGTCCATTTCAAAAAATAACCTATACAACATTTTGGGAATCACCTTAATAGAATTTAAAATTAAATTTTTCAAGTGATAAAAAGAGTATTTTAAGTGAAAAATGACCCTTTTTTTGTTTTCTTTATTATTATTTAATTATGTTGACAATAAAATCTGCCCAAAATTCTGTGAATAAGAGTCTTTAGACAGCCTACCTTTACTTAACTGCACCAAAAAACAAATTATAAAAATTTTTTCTTGATTGCTGAGCTGCAATATTTATTAAGGAACAAAAGCTATGAGATTAAAATAGTGCTTTCAAAAGAAATGGGGGATGGCAGTGAAAGAGGATAGAATTAATTACGAAAGAAGATTTTTTGACAAACCAAATTGTGACGCAAATGTATGGCCAAACCAAGGTTGCCCAGCATTTACTCCGAGAACAAATGCAATTGAAAAAGTATGCTGGTACTGTCGATATGCAGAGTTTCATCTCCAATACGAAAAGCCATTGGATGTAGGTATATGTTGTTTTCCAAAGTTGATAATTTAGCGGAAGGGGATATTAATCAAAATGAAAAGACGATTAATAGGTATGTTGCTTTGTGTGTTTTTGGTGTTTAATTCTGCATCTGCTTTAGCGTATGCCACGGAACAAAGCACCAGTCAAATTTTTAAAGATGTTTCTCCTAAAGACTGGTTTTACGATTCAGTAATGAAATCGGTCAATAACAATATTTTCTCAGGTATCACTAAGGATAATTTTTCTCCTAACGATTCTATGACACGAGCTATGTTTGTAACAATTATGGGTCGCATTGTAAAAGTTGATAGTAATTATTCAATACATAAATTTTCGTTTACTGATATTAAATCAGATGCATACTATGCACCCTATGTTATGTGGGCAGTGGAAAAGGGTATAACAAAAGGGATAGGGAATAATAAGTTCAGTCCCGACAGCAACTTAACACGTGAGCAAATGGCAACCTTTACTGTGAATTTTTTTGATGCCTATAAAGTTCCATACCCTGAAAACACGGTAAAGACATTACCAAAGGATTTGAATGAAGTTTCCTCTTGGGCAAAGGAGAATGTCTTAAAGCTCTGGTCTAGCGGACTTTTGAAAGGTGATGAGAAGGGTAATTTCAACCCCAAAAAAAATGCAACCCGTGCAGAGGCTGCGACATTTTCTGTGAACATTAACGAGGGGGTTAAGCAGTGGTATATAGACAAAGGCAAAATAGAAGCTACTATCCCAAATCCTACACAAAACCCTACACAAAATCCTACACAAAACCCTACACAAAGTCCAAGCAGTGGCAATTCATCACCTATCTATTACAAGCTAACTTTTGAAAGCAATGGAGGCAGTCCTGCGGACAGCTTTTCTCGTCGAGAGGGAGGAAATTTGTCTAAGCTGCCAGTGCCATACAAGGAAGGTTCTACCTTTGGCGGTTGGTATTATGACAAAGAACTTACAAAACTTGTTGGCAGCAATGATGTACTGCGTGAAAATATCACACTTTATGCAAAGTGGGATGACGCTGTCCCTCTTGCCGAGGCCGAAACACCACATTTTGCCAGTGCGATTGACCAAAGTAGAGATTTTACTATTAAAATATTAGGTTTGCAGTCGATGTCGGCTGATGATGTTAAAAATCTTATCACCGTCGAAAATTTCAACTCACAAGAGGATAAAGAGTGGGTAAAAATCCAGAAAAGCGGCTCTAATTTCATTGCATCAGGCATCAATTACAATGGTGAAAATGGTACCGAGCAGAATGGCTTTGAGGAGGGCGCAAGCTATAAGCTCACTCTTAATGACGAACGTCTTAAGTTTGATGGCTTCCCTCAGGAGGCTCGAAATTTTAACTTCACTATTAAAAAAGAAGATGTTTTCAATTTGAGTCTGAACGAAAAACTGGACTTCATTAAATTTACGGACATCAGCAATATAGAAGAAAACGGTGCCAACGTAAGTACCATAAACATAACACCTATGACCGTTACAGAAAACGGTACTGGTGCAGGAGAATTAGTGGAAGGAACATTTACTTATAATGGGCAAGGCTCTTTTGCCGTGGGTGATACCGTAACCATTTACGAAGGTATTCACCCAAATGAGCGTTTGTTGGATGATACACGTGAGGGGGCAAACGGCAATATAGCCTATGTAGAGATTACTTCTGCAGTTGGGACAACTTACGGCTATAAAACTGCCAATGTGGAAGATGTTTTGTTCACACCTGATGTGCTGCCTGTTTCTGTAGATGCGGATACGGATGGAAGCACAGAAAACAATTCCATTACCGTAGAAAAGGCCGCTATGGACTTTTCGGATGACTTATACGCCGCTGTAGGGCTTGATTCACAGACGACAGTGGACATAGGCGATTATATCTCCTTTTACGAGGGAGATTTAACCTCAAGTTCTAGCGGAGGAAATGAACCTGAACAATTAGAAAATGGTTACGGTTTGATTACAGAGGTGACTATTAACGCCGATACCTATGTTATTGACTATAAAATTGTCACGTTAGAAGAAATGCTCGAGGCTATGGATATGTACAACACCGATCCTATTAACGGCGATGATATGCTAAAGGACGTAGATATTGAGGCTTTTGAAGCTGGTATTCAACAGCAGGCAAAAGAGAGCGGCTTTGCTGAGGATGCTGGTCAATATCTTGCCGCCATGGCAATGGAAACAAATGCGTTCACTGAAATCACTGAGGATTTTGAACTTCGCAATTATGAGATTTTAAACCAGAATGGCGAGACATTAAGCCCTCACGATGTCCAGCTCATGGAAGGCAAAAAGATGAGTGTAAAAGCAGAAGTGGAAACACCAGAGGCTTCCATCAGCACAAGCTTACAGCATTTTGATGGTGTCTCTGGTCTGCGCCTTACATTAAAAATCAAGGCTAAAATAACAATTGGTCCACAAACTCCAGAAGATGGAGATGCACAAATCGTCATTACCCTGACTGGTGAATTCGAGGAAGAAGTCCACGTGAAGATCAATGTAGCCGGTGGTGCACGCTGGGAGTGGTGGGCTATTTTCCCATATATCGCCGAGTATGAGGTGACTGCCAACGTTGACCTTTTCAACTATACAGGACTTAAATTCAATGCAAGTATTGTTACAAAGGAATATGAGGATAAAAAGTGGACTGAAGATGAGGAACTTGAGAACATCGTCGATGAGCTGAAGACTTTGGTGGATGAGGTTAAAGAAGGTCTTGGCAGCGATGAAGAGGAAGATGATCCAGCCAATGATCTGATGAAAAAATATAAGGCAATGATGGATACGGAAAGCGATTGGGTGACTCTTGTGGAGAAGGAGATTTGGAGCTATTCATATCGTATTCCACCCATTATGATTATTGAAATAAAAATTGAGCTCAAGTTCGTGATCCAAGCCAACATGAATATATCCCTTGGTGCTGAATTCTGGTACAAGACTGCAAAACGTTACACCTATAATGTTGAGATTTTTGCACAAAATGTAACAAGTGACGTCATTGACTTTGTCGAAGAACAATACGAGTTTACCTTCTACGTTATGGGCACATTGGGACTGCGGGCTGGAATACAGGCAGAAGCGAAAATTTGCCTTTTCTCCGATAAATTCGCAAGCGCTGGCTTTGCAGCAGAGGCTGGTGCCTATATCAAGATGTATGGTTACTTCTATTATCAGTTAACTTATAAAGCTTCGGTCGGAAGGGAGAGCAAATATTCAGGGGCACTCTATTTTGAACTGGGCATCTATTTGGAAATTACCTTTGAAGCCCAAGCTTTTGCGGGAACCTTCTCATATAACCCTACGCTCTATGAGAACGAATGGCCGCTATGGTCAGCTGGTATGCGTGAGAATATACAAGACTTTGCCTATGCGGAAGATGAGGCACCTGAGCTTACAATGAAAAAGGCTATTAAAACAACAATTGTACCAGATAGCGTCTTCGAAATGCTCTATCTTGATTTAAAGACTGGCGATGGTGACACTAAGATTTATGAAGATTCAGAGAAGTATTTTAACATTGAGATGACCAATGACAAGTTCAGCTATGACAGAAATACTAACAAGCTTACGATATCACCAGCTCAGAATGACATTACTCTAGACGGTCAAATGGTGCTTACCTGGATAAATCAGCCCCTTGCATGGACATCAAAGCCAATTAGCACGAGAATTAACTTGCATTGGGACAATCTTAACGATGGATATGCTATTGTATTCCAATCTAATGGTGGTAGCAGCATTCCGATTATTATTAAAAAATATGGAGCAGCTATTGTTTCTCCTGCTGATCCTGTGAAAAAGGGCTATATCTTTGACGGGTGGTACTTAGACAAAGACTTAACCCAGAGATATACCATTCCTCAAATTATGCCCAATACAGACGTGGAGCTATATGCAAAGTGGACACCAGCTACTGACACGCCTTACAAGGTGGAGCATCTCGGTGAAGTCTTGGGCAACAGTCAGTATGAGGTTTTAGACGCTGTAGATCTAACCGGCACAACCGACAGCACGGTTTCTGCCGTAACTAAAAATTATGTGGGATATATCACTCCAGAAAGCAGGCAAATCACTATAGCATCTGACGGCAGCAGTATCCTGCGATATTACTATGACAGAGAGACGTATAAATTGATCTTCTCCCCAGGAGAGGCACAGGGAGAAGATATTGTCAGCGAGCTGAAATATGGCGCAAAAATTACAGCCCCCAACTTAAGTTCCAAGGGTTATGCCTTTACAGGCTGGATTCCTGCCATCGCTGAAAACTCAACAATGCCAGCTCAAAATATCACTTATACAGCAAAATGGAAGCCTGCGGACGATACACCATATCGTGTGGAGTACTATGTGGAGCAGACAAACGGAAAGTATACACTGCAAAGACTGGATGATACTAAAACGGGTTCAACAGGAAGCGTGGTAGACATTCAAACGATATTTGACAATAGCTACATTGTGGGAAACGGCATTACATATAAAGATACAACGGTAAATGGTGAAGCCACAACCACTCCTATGATCACAAAAGATGGCAAACTTATCATCAAGGTTAATTATCAGCGTGAGAGTCATGATGCCATTTTTAAGCCTGATAATGGAAAAGATAGCACAAAGATTAACGTTAAGTATCAAGGCATAATTACGCCGCCTAACCAAAATCCCACAAAACAGGGCTATGTCTTTGACGGTTGGGAGGGCTATGCCTTAGGCGCTGCCATGGGCACATCGGACATAATCTATACGGCCAAATGGGAGCCTGCACAAGATACTGCCTACACCGTAAAGCATATTCGCGAGGATTTAAGCAGTAGCTATCCCGTAAGCGGCGATTTAGTGGAAATCGAAACTAAGTACGGCACGACGGAATCTCAAACGGAAGCTCAGGCTAAGAACTACGAAGGTTTTACCGCCAATGCGATCGAACAAGTCAAAATTTTGCCCGATGGCACATCGGTGGTTGAAATCAAGTACAGCCGCAACAGCTACACTGTAAACTGGATTGCTGATGGTAACACCCATAAGACTGAGCAGGTGAAATATGGTAAAATTATCACAGAACCGACAAGCAATCCGACAAAACAAGGCTATGTCTTTGCCTTCTGGAGTGGCTTAGGCGTAGGCGCAACCATGGGAATCACTGATCATACCTTCACAGCAACGTGGGACACTGCAACTGATACCGTTTATACCGTAAAACATATCCGTGAGGATTTAAGCTGCGATTATACTATCGAGGAGTTCGAAGGAAAGAAAGGCACAACGGGAACCCAAACGGCGGCTTCTCCGAAAACTTACGAAGGATTCACTGCCGATACAAACTATGCCCAAGTAAAAATAGAACCTGATGGTAGTAGCGTTGTCACTATTTTGTATAACCGCAACAGCTATAACATCACATGGATCGCCAACAACGAAACCTATGAAACCACCCAAGGTGTTAAGTATGGTGCGGAAATAGCCTTGCCAAGGAGCACACCAGAGAACAAAACAGGCTATACCTTTAGTGAGTGGAGCAATGTTCCAGATACCATGCCTGCAAAAGATAGCAGCTATGAGGCTAACTGGACAGCTAACACCTATACCGTTACCTTCAATGTGGGTGGTGGTGCGGCGCTGGACATAAACACCAAGGAAGTGACTTATGACAGCAGCTATGACGAGCTTCCTACCCCGACTTATGCAGGCTATCAATTTGTCAACTGGACAGATGAAAGTGGAGCTACCGTTACAGCAAGCACGACTGTAAGAATATCTTCAAACCATGAACTCAAGGCAACTTGGGCTGCCAATGATGCAACTGCCTATTTCGTGCAGCATTTTCAGCAAAATATTGAAGATGATGGCTATACTCAGTGTGGCAGTGATGTAAAGTATGGCGAAACCGACACCAATACAGCGGCTGTTGCCAATAGCTATAAAGGCTTTACGGCACAGGGTTTCATTCAAGAAAATATTGCTGGCGACGGTTCAACAGTGGTCAAAATCTACTACGACAGAAATGTTCACACCGTTACATGGAACATAGACGGCACAGAAAGCACAGTAAATTACCGCTATGGTAAAAGCATTATAGAGCCCGAAGCAACACGCACAGGCTATACCTTTAAAGGTTGGGATGTGGACGTTGCAAGTACTATGTCCGATGGAAATTTGAGCTACACAGCAACATGGACTCCAAAGCAGTATAAGGTTTCCTTCGACGGAGCGGGCGGCAGTACCCCTAGTTCCATAACTGTCACCTATGAAAGTACCTATGCAGGCTTGCCTACATCCACTCGAACAGGCTATGACTTTGGTGGGTGGTTCACATCAAGCAATGGTGGAACAAAGGTTGTGGAGAGTACAAGAGTAGAAATTATAGCGGATCAGATCATGTACGCACACTGGATAGCTAAGCAGTACACAGTCAGCTTTGACATGAATATAGGCGCAGGTACAGCACCAGAAGCAATCAACGTTACCTATGATAGCAGCTACACAACCTTGCCGGAAAACAGTGCAAGCAAGACAGGCTACACCTTTACAGGCTGGTACACTACAGCAAGCGGCGGCAGCAAAATCACAAGCACAACCAAAGTAAGTACCGCAAGCGAGCACACCCTTTATGCTCAGTGGCAAGCAAATAACTATAACATTGTATTTGATGCAAATAGTGGCAGTGGCACAATGGCAAACCAAAGCCATACCTACGATCAATCCCAGACCCTTATTGCTAATGGTTTTACCAAGATAGGTCATACCTTTAGTGGTTGGAACACACAGAATGACGGAAGTGGCACAGGCTATACAAATGCTGCAAGCGTCAAAAATCTGGCAACAGAAGGCAGCATAACTCTATATGCCCAGTGGGCAGTAAAACAATACAACATAAGCTTTAACAGTAATGGTGGCTCCAATGTAGCATCTATCATAAAGGATTATGGTACGGCAATAACAGCACCTGCTGCTCCAACAAGGGATGGTTATACCTTCAGTGCTTGGCAGAATAATGGTGTAAACTATACCTTTAGCACCATGCCAGCCGAAAACATTACATTGACTGCGAAATGGAATGCGGTGAGTTACGCTATTACCTATGAGTTAAATGGTGGAACGAATCACATTGATAATCCGTCAAGCTACAATATCGAAAGCGGTAATATTGCCCTGGGAGACGCAAGTGGTAAAGTTGGATATACCTTTGAGGGATGGTATACAGAGGTTGAATTTACCAATAAGGTACAAGGCATTGCTATTGCGCAGGGGTGCACGGGGGCAAAGATATTCTACGCCAAATGGATGACAAACAACTATACCGTAATCTTCAACAAGAACATAGGAGATGGAACAACAAGTGTAAGCCAAAGCTTCACCTATGACGAGGCAGCAAAGGCATTGACTGCAAATACCTTCACCCGAGCTGGCTATACATTTGATGGCTGGAACACAAAATCTGACGGTACTGGCACAAACTATACCGATATGCAAGTGGTTATAAACCTTGCTGAAAGCGGCACGGTGAATCTCTATGCGAAGTGGAAGCTGGTGACTTATTCCATCACATACCAGCTCAACGGCGGCACTCAGGCAAGTGGCAATCCATCTAGCTACACAGTGGACAGTAATGATATTACACTAAATGCTCCAAGTCGAGATGGTGGCTATGGCTTTATGGGGTGGTATGAAAATGCAAGCTTTACAGGCAGTGTGGTTACAAGTATCATAAAGGGTACCACTGGTGACAAAACCTTGTATGCAAAATGGGGATTTGCAGGTACATTTACATTGGCTAACAACGGAAACAACACCTTTACCATCACACGAAACGGAAACGGGAACGCAAATGATGCCCAAAATGTGGGACAGCAGACCGTATACTTCCGCACGGTTAACGGTTCGGCAATTGGAGGCAATCACTTTGTTCACCAAGGCGGAAATGCGACGGTTGTGACCTTTGCTGACGGTGAAATCAGCAAAACCGTTACCATTACAGAATATGATGCGACCAGAGCATATAATAGTCTCACCGCAACAAGCTATTCCAATATTGATCGAACCTATCAGCTTGAGCTTGTTAAAGTAGTTGGCGGTGGACTTTTAGGCAGCACTGTCAAGGCAACGAGGACGATGGCGAAGGATAACAATTATGTGGTGTCCAGTGATGCATATAACTACAAATCTTTCGCAAGTCATTCTGTAAACACACAAATTTCTGAGTCTATTAGTAGTTATGTTGGTTCGCAGTACACAGGACTTTCTGGAAATCCCCTTACAGGCCGAAGTGATTCGACTAATGTAAAAACATATTTGCGAGAAACGGCAAGCGCAATGAGAGTTAAGATGGACATTATAGGAGCAGATGACGGCTGGCGTATGATTCGACATGTGTTCTTCAATAATCACACAAACGGTACTTCATCGGGGAAAAAAGATGCTTCGCTTGATACATTACCCACTGGTACAAAAGCTGGATTTGTGTATTACCTAACAAGTACTGCAGATAATACAACTACTTACACCGTAGGTTTGCCCGCCGCAGACGGATCAATAAGTGCAGGAGGAAATGCTGTAACAGTATCAAGCAAGTATGCATCCGGACAAAGCGGCAGCGAATATATTCTCTACTCATTCGATGAAACCTGTGGTATTTCCGTTGCGACATATAACTCCGCGGTTGCTATTTCTACCTGGTCGTATAAGGGTGGAACACTATACTCTGCGCCATTTGACACCATTGAACCGCAAAAAATTGCTTTTGCGCCTATGGCAGCAGGTGACTATAAGGTTGGAGAAACGGTCACCATTGCTATTGTTTTTGATGAAATTGTCGCCAATCAAAACGGTGCGACCATCAGCGGGACAAATCTGGAAAACTTGACTTATGTGGGTGGCGTAGGCTCCAATGTTCTCTACTTTACTGGAACCGTGAAAAACGAATGCAATGAAGAAACAATCCTAACTGGAATTAACCTGAACGGAACCGTTCTAGACATGGTGAACTAAACACTATATAGGGTGCTGTTGCACTGAAATAGTTATTTATCTAAAAAAGCCTTTCGTAAAAACTGGGCAAGACTTATTCCACCTCGAGTATATTAACATTTGATTTCGAGAGAAAGAATGTGAAGTTAATACCGAAAACAAACCGAGAATTATGGAATAATGTGGTTTAATCTGTAATAAACAAATTGACTTTCTATAAAATGTATTATAAAATTATATTATATACAAATTTTTAACACGTCTTTATGTTATAAAAAATTCATTTATCCTTCGATTATTTTCTATTTCAATCCAAACTTTCCAATAAAGTTATTAGTTAAATCCAATACTGATATGGAGTGTGATTTATTTGAGAAATCTAAAATTCACCAAAAAGTTTCTTGCTGTTTTTATGTTGCTTGTCTATGTAATTATGCTTCAACCAACGAGTGCTTTTTCTAGCGATTATTCAAGCGTAATCAGCAGCAGGCTTAAAAACGCAATCGTTCTATGTGTTGACACACCTAAGGCATATGTAGGAAGTAATATCTTTAAATATAAGATAAATGGTGATTCTATAACCAAAGAAGCACAGACTAATTTTTCATATAATGATTTTGAACGTGATCCACTAGACACACCTATATTTGTTCTCGAAGACAAAGGGATCATTATTTGTAAAACAAAAGTGTTTTCAACAAGTACATTACAAAATACAGGCATAATGACATTTGATGAGAACATATACATGGTTAGCCCTGATAGTACGCGAGCAATTGGTAAAATAAAAGCCTATAATATTAACACTAGATCGGTAGAGGCTCAACTGACAAAATCACAGTGTATACCTTTGTTTTATGACAATCAGGGTATATTGAACGGTCTGTCGGGAAACTCCTTGGTTAGAAATATTTTGCAATGATTTAGGTTACTCATCATCTTTATATATCAATTGGTGCCTTCTTATCATTCTTTGTATTTAGCCAAATAGATAAAACAGACCAAAGCTGCTAATAAGAACACTATATTAAGGCTATTAAATCCTGAAAAACTTTCAAAGTTACCTACATAGATATGTGAATCAGGTTTTAATGCGGATAGTACAACAGGTATCAAAACCATCCTAGATTAATGGTTCTCTGGACGAAGTAACACTATATAAAAGGAGTCTGACATCTGCGGAAGTATCAGAAATTTACGGAAAAAAGAAGTGGAATATTTAGTTTTGCTTATTTTGCACCTCAAAAGCGGGGTGCTTTTCTATGTTCAAATTATTTTGTTTTATGTTTAATCCAAAGTGTGGTAAAATTGTTATGTCAAATTTAGAGCACTACCATAAAAAGAGTATATTCAATACAAATTTTATCGTATTGAAAGGTGAGGAAAAGAATGTCGGAAAAAGAAAATACATGTGAGGAAAGACTCAAAGAACAAGGACAACAATTTTATAACTGGAATATGAGAGATAAAGCTGTACTTATTGATGAATTGAGAAAACAGTTTGGTGAGAAAGTTCTTGAGGCAGTTGAAAGCCACGAAGGAATGCTAGAAAAGCAAAAATGGGCTGGAATTGCTGAACAACACATAAAAATATGGGGAGATACTTCTGAAACTATTAATTGATATTAGAATGATTTGCAATCTAAATAAATAATAAAGGGGAGACCAATTGTGTTGAGTAAATATATCTTAAAAATTAGTTTGATATCCACCAGTTTGACTTTATTCCTATGTTCGTGTTCTAATTCAAAAGTATCTGTACCATCACCTGATAATACATTAGCTTCAACGACTTCAAGTGCTAAAGAGACTTCAACACCAGTACAAACGCCTATGGTTACTGATAATAGAGTACCCACAATTGTGAATATCGGTTCAGAACAATATAAGTTCTTTAGTAGTGATGATTTTAAGGTTAAATCAAATTTGGTATCAGATCAAACTCCAAATGACCTCAAGTTTCCATTTCATGTTACTGGTGAGTATGACCTTGATTTAGATAACAAAATGGATAAAATAAGAGTAACACTAGTTGAAGGTGGAGGGGAAGAAAAATCCAAATTACAAATTAATGATAAAATCTTGGAATTATATTCAGACATACCTCGTGAAGTTTATTTGATGGATTTTGATAGCAATGATAAATATATAGAAGTAGTAGTAGCTGACGATGGACCAAGTGATGACCCTGAATTATGTTTCTTCAGATATACAGGAAATGAAATTTTGGAATTAGGGAATATACATGAGGAAGTGTTAATGGATGGACTTGGTAAGGCGGTTTCAACATTCCAAATGACAAATTTTGAACCTAAGTTCGCATCTGGATTTTATGAAATAACAGATAATAAGCTAATAACAAGATCTGCGAAATTTAGTCAGGCATTAAATAAAGAATTCACAGTTCCGAAAGAAATGGAAGCGTTTTTTAAAGAGATGGATTCGGTACCTGAAGATTACATGCCTGATTTTTCAGAAGAAGCGAAAACCATAACTTTGCATATGGGAGAAAAGATTAAGGTTAAAAAAATTAATGAAAATGATGGTGTAGTATATTGGTATGAGGTAGAATTAGCAAATGGGAAAAATGGAGTTTTGTATTTTTGGATGGGTGACTAAGAGTCACAAAATGATGTATAGGGGAAAGGATAGTAAAAATGAGAGCGAAGGTTTTATCAGCAATTTTAATAGTTGCAATGGTTGCAACTATATTTCCAACGAAACCGTTTAATACAGTTTTAGCTGCGGAAGTAAAAATTTTGGTGGATGGAAATAATGTTAAATATGACAACGTAAATGGTCTCACATTTAAAGGATTTGGTGTATTGAGCGGAAATAGCTCCAGTGCATTACTGATGGATTATAAGGATTTGCATCCAGATAAATATGCACAATTGCTTAAGATATTATTTGGTGGCAAGCGTCCAATTATGACACATGTTAAAATAGAGATGGGCAATGACCGTAATAACTCAACTGGTCCAGACCCAGCAACAATGAGATGGGAAAATGAGACTGCCAATGTCAAGAGACATCCAGGCTTCCAGCTTGCAGCTGATGCGAAAAATGTGAACCCAAGCCTTAAGGTAAGCATATTACGTTGGAATGCTCCAAATTGGGCGAATACCAATGATAAAATTTATGACTGGTATAAAAATACCATTTTGACTGCGTATCGTCAATATGGCTACATGGTGGATTATGTCAATCCTGGAGTCAACGAACAGGCACCAGATTTAAAATGGACGAAAACGTTTGCAGACAGGGTGAAAAAAGATAGCACAGGTTTTAATGATTCATCTGAAAGATCGCTTTTCAACAGCATAAAGGTTATTATATCAGATGAAGTTGGTATAGGATCTTTCGGTGATGACATGGTAAGTGATGTTACACTTAGGAATGCTGTAGCTGCTGCTGGATACCATTATAATACTGATGATAACAGTGAAGGCGATTTTAAAAAGCTTGCAGATGAATTTGATAAAGAGATATGGAACAGTGAGGCACAAGCAACCTTTAGCAATACCGCCTTTAGACCCAATAATAACATGAAGGATCCAATATTGGCAGGTACTGGCATAGGTGGAATCAATAGTCCGCTTGAAATGGGCAATACAATTATCAAGGGGGTTGTGAATTCACGTAGGACACATGTTATCTACCAGCCAGCTATAGGTTCCTTTTATGAAGGCGGACAATATTCCTTTAAAGAATTGGTCAGCGCTCGGGATCCATGGTCGGGTTGGATTCACTATGATGCAGGCTTGGATATTTTGAGACATTTTAGTTGGTTTGCGAAGACTGGTTGGGAAAATAGTACTAATACTGCAGGTATATGGAGGGTTGTGCCACAATCAAGCTACAACGCTGCAGCAGGGACGAATCCAGTTAATGGACGTAATGGTACACCGAGTTATATGACTCTTGCAGATCCAGATAAGAAAAACTTTTCGACGATTTTTATGAATGATAGCGAATATACACAAACATACCACATCACCACAGCTAATATGAGCTTTACAGGCAAGCCTTCTCTGGAAGTATGGGAAACTCGTGCTACTGATACTGGAAAAGCCTTTAACAGAAACTATATGAAATACTTAGGTAACATTTCAGCAGATACTAGCGATGTTTATAGCATAACAGTCAAACCATATTCGGTTATTACTGTTACAACATTGGAAAATCATGAGTTATTAGAGTACCATGAGCTGTTGCCAGTAGAGGGCGAACGAACTGTGCTTGATACCGATGAAACTGGTATTATACATAATACAAAAGACAATATACTTTACGCAGATAATTTTGATTATTCAGGTAAAACTGTTCCAGTGATTGGTGCAGGTGGTCAAATAACAGGAAAAGAAAGTTATATTGATTCACGAGGCGGTCCTAAAAGCTTAATTCCAAGATATACGAGCGATCGTAATGGTGCATTTGAAGTATATCTTCCAGACGGATCAAGTAACTTTGTTCTGCGCCAGCAGTTGGATCAATCCATAATGGGACTTGGGGGGACATGGCATAACGGAAAACCAATAACAGCTATTGGAGATAACCGTTGGATGAACTACAAGGCAAGTGTTGATGTTTCTTTTGAGCACAATAGCACCGAGGGTGGTGATAATTATGCAGCTATCGGTGTACGACAACAGGGCGGCGACAGCTCGCACTACATGAATGGTACGCCTTATTTCTTCAAATTCTGGTTTGATGGTGGCTGGTCACTGCATGTCAGCGGTAGTTCTGTAGCGAGCGGCAATGTAGTAAGCGGTAAAGGCGGAGTGAAAATCGACAACTTCAATACATCGTACGATGCATGGCACAACATTGCTGTAAAGGCTGTAGAAAATAAGGTGACTGCCTATATAGACGGTGTCGAAATATCTAGCTATACAGATTCAAAGCCAAGGTTGTCAGGTCGTGTAGATCTAGCGAGTGGTTATTTTAATACGCGTTTTGATAATTTAAAGGTGGAAACAATTGATGGCTATGCGCCTTACTATTCTGAAATGATTGACAATCTTGAGATGTACGACCTTTCTGTTATTCCAGCTTCAAAGCTTGTTTATAGTGGCTCTTGGGTGCATGAAAATGGTAAATCAATGTACAATTACCAACGCTCACTTTCTACAAGCAAAGGTACTGGAGCTACCCTACAATACAAATTCAAGGGAACTGGATTGGATATTTTAGGAGCAAATGATGGCTCAGCTAAGCTTGAGGTAACAGTGGATGGCACTGTGATAAATGCTTCAGCTGACACATTTGCAACAGGGAGCCTTTACCAAACATATACGCTTCGTGCATTAAATTATGGGGAGCATACAGTAAAGTTAAAGGTCATAAGCGGCACTTTGGTTGTAGATGCGGTAGCGGTTGTTTCGGATGTATGGAAGTTCAATTCAAACCCTGATCCAACGCCAATACCTTCGAAAAGTATTGATTTAAATAATGATGGCGCTGTAAATATGTCGGATGTAATTATTGTTGCATTAGCATTTAATACTGTTCGTGGAGAATCACGCTATAGAGAGTACTGTGATTTAAACAATGATGGTGCAGTTAACATGGCTGATGTGATATATATTGCGGTAAAATTCAATACATTAGTAGAGAAGGGTTAATTTTTGGGAGGGCAAAAAAGACTTTGAAGGGAAATGTAAGATATGTTTTGTCCAAAGTGTGGGGTTGAATATTTAACTGGATTTTCAGTGTGTTCGGATTGTAAAGTGGAGTTAATGGAGGTATGTCCAGTTAAAGATGCTAGAGTTAATAAGTGGGATAGAATTTTAAGGCTTATTAAGAAAGTTATATTCACCATTTTTATGATTATAGTGATATTAGCAGTTTCTATATTCATTTTTTATGAAATCAATAAGTATGCTATGGAAAAGAGACTATCTGAAATAGATAAGTTTGTTATTACAGATTATAGTTTTTATGATAAAGTTACACCAATTAAAACTATCGAGTTAGCTACGGATCCTTTGATTGTAAGTTATTTGAAAAATGCAAATTATGAATGCGATAGACTACCATTTTTAAAAGGCAATGAAATATTTTATAAAGGAATTTGTTGCTTTAAAGATGGCACAAAAACTGCAATTTATATTTATGAAGATTCGAATGAAATAGAATTGTTTTTGAGTAACGATGACAGAAGGTTTTATAAGTTTAATGAGGAGGATGGGAAAAAGATGATAGAGACTATTAAGTCGAAACTCAAATAAAGTTAATTTGTAAGATTAATAAAGAAATGGCTGAAGGCAGGAGATAATATATATGGTTTTGAAGAAAAATATTAAAGTTATAATTGGTATCATATTATTTATATTGTTAGTTAGTATAATACACTTCACCTTTTTATGGATTGATTATATTAGAATTAAAAATAGTGATGAACCGATATTTTCTTTTTCAAGATATGACATTGAAGATGGAGGAAGTAAGGAATATGTAGGCTTAGGATATAAATTTTTTTACAGACATAGCCTATGGAACAATGGTGAGTGTGACGGCTTTATTGTAGGAACAGAGACAAAGGGAATACCATTTCTGAAGAATATTTATAAAATATTAGCAAGAGATAGTGAAGAATTTGTTCCATATGATTTTGGTAAGAAAGCTGAGTAATTATTAGATGTGCCAACATAGCCTGTGCCTACGCATAGTCACAAATATTGAAAGGAGATATGATATGACCATAGACGTGCCTTTTGAATTTGGGGAAAAATTATTCTATATTATAAAGGTATATAAAAAATTGGGATGGGGACGACTTGTTATTAGAGAAGGCTGTTTAAAAGGTGTAAATGTTAGGATGGTTAAAAATCAGCTTCAGATTAAAGGCGATAATGCCATAGGAATAAATTATGTATTTAAAACTAGAAAAGAGGCTGAATTAAAACTTATTAATTTGGATGATTCATCTTCATACGAGGGTATGCCAAGAGGCGTTGATTATTGAATAAATCACCTTCCCATGTAAGGAAATTAAGCTTCACAAGATAGGTATTGCAATGTAAAATTCCGCACCTTGATTTTGCTTGGATTCAAACCATATATCTCCTCCAAATTTCCCTTTAATTGTAGAGTAAGATAGTAGTAGACTTAACCCTGTTCCATTTTTGCCTTTTGTTGTTACCATGCTTTTGAATATACGTGGTTTTATTTCTTCTGATATGCCTATTCCATAATCTTTAACCATAATTATTATCATATTATCTTTTTTTCTTATATATAAATCAACTTTACAGTTACATATTTCTGAACCCTCATATGACTGGATTGCATTTTTTATTAAATTGTTAAGTATTTGTATAATATTGGATATGTCTCCAGATACAACGATTTTTTTATCTGTATCTACATGTAAATCTACAGTGTTCCTAATCGAAATATCACTTCTTATCAAAAACATAATCCTGTTTGCAAATTCTTCTATTGTAAATTCTTTTGTGGATTGGGAGTTTAATTGAACTGCTTGAGACTTAACATTTGAAATAACATTAGACATATAAGCATTGTAATCTTTAAGCTTTTTTACCCAATCCGTCATCTCTGAGCAAATTTCATAGAAGTCATCATTTGTTACTGATGTATTTCCGATAGATTCTCTGTTTTCGTCTATCAAATCCTGCAAAGCAGTGCATACACCCCCTATTGACATAATTGGTGTCATCAGGTTATGTGATATGCCACCTATAAGCTGACCTAACGATGCCAGCCTTTCCTTTTCCATCAAACTCTTTGCCATATTTTCTCTTTCCACCAATAAAAGTGCACCCTTAAGTGTATTGCTAATCTGCCCACGCAACAATTCAAAAGTAACCATATCTCCGTCAGTTATCTCAAAACTTACGAAACCAAAATGTTCGTTTCCAAAGAATAATGGCATGGCAAGATATGAAAATCTTCTGTCTTTAGGTATAAAACACTCTGGTACAATCCGTGTAGTTTTTATAATTCTATGGTTATCAGAAATATTCTTACGCGCACCATCATAATAGGCGTATATCATTTCGGATTGTAATAGCATATTAAAAGATTCATCAAAAGCCATTTCCTCATCGTAGAAAATAGGGCCATCAACATATTTGTAGACAAAGCAGCTATATACAAAACACTTTTCTATGGCAGGTGTAAGTTTATCTAAAAGCTCGTCAATCATATAGGTCTGCAAATTTTCATGTACTCTAAAGTCTGCTACTAACTTTACTGTATTGTTATCGATTAATTCCTCATCATTTGCACTATAACTGCAGCCACAAGAAGCTCTTTTTACCATAACAGCTGGAAGTACAATTTTTTTTCCTTTATCTTTATCAGCTATCCCGTTAATTAATATTTCAATTGCTGTATAACACATTTCTTTTATTGGCTGCCTAACAGTTGTCAGAGGTGGAGTTGCCTTTTTTGCAGTCATCGTATCATCAAATCCAGAAATGATGCATTTTTTGCGGAAGTCTACTTTACCTTCGCTTTCAAAATGTTTCAAACATTTTAAAGCGCCTAAAGCCATATCATCGTTCGAAAAAACTATCGCGTCGTACTCTGTATTTGAAAGAATAATTTCCTCCATTATTTTGTAACCTGTACGCGGTGAAAAATCACCAGGGAATACAAGACTTTCATCAAAAGCAATATTATTTTCAGCCAAAACTTCCTTATAGGCTTCAAATCTCTCAATTGCATCATGGTTTCTTTCAGTTCCTTTTACAAGTATAATTCTTTTATAGCCATGATCATTAATGAAATGTCTGACTAGACTTTTCATACCTTCCTTATTATCAAAAGACAAATTTACTGCACCAGGTATTTCAATACCGAATGATACAATAGGAATATCACTATATTTTTTACAGAAAATCAAAAATTCATCATATGTTATGAAGTTTGCTATTGAAGTACTTGCAATTATTAACCCATCTATTATTTCTTTATCAATAAAGTTATAAACTATATGGTGTTGTTTATCAGCAAAGGAATCAGACTTTAAAGAACGTCCGACAAAAACTAGAAGATTGCAGTCCATATCCTCAGCAGCTTGTTTTAACATCAGCCACAAATAAGTTTGGTAACTTCCGTCTATATCGTTAATAAGAAGGCCTAATGTCTTACGTTTTTTCATTATGTCACCTCAAACAATAGATTTTAATTGCACAAGAGATATTATAGAAGATGAACCTGTAAAAGTAGACAAATTTAGATTAATCACTATTTGTAAAAAAATTGTTAGCATTTTTAAGTCGCTCATTATTAATTATATCACATCATTATAGATGCGGCAATCTAAGCATCTTCAATTCTTCAATTTCCTTCAACCCTTCAACTTCAGTTTAATAAAATTCAATTCAAGTGTGCGGATGAACTTTCCGATATACATTTATATATATGTAATTTTTATTTGATTTTAATTAGAAATACATTATTTCTATAAAACAGATATTAATCTGTAAGTTCCTCAATTAAACAATTTATTTAAACCTAAAGGAGTAAAATCAATGAATTCTATGATTAAGACCAGGCGTCCTACAATTGCATTCTTTGTTTCAGAACTTGAAACTGATTATCCAGATCTTCTTTGTAGAGGAGTTATTGATGCAGCAGAAGAAAAAGATGTTAATTTGATTATTTTTCCTGGGAATTCTCCTAAATCACCAATTGATAACCGATACCAATATAGTGTGATTTATGATTTTGTAAATTCAAAGTGTATTGATGCCTTGATTATGGCATCTTGAAGTTTGAGCAATTATTTAACTAGGGAGGAATTTATTGAATTTTATTCGCGTTTTGCTCCTATACCTATAGTAAGCATTTCAGTAGAACTCGAAGGTATTCCGAGTGTTATTGTCAATAACCAAGAAGGCTTGAAACAAGCTTTAGACCATATAATAAAACATCATAAAAAAAGAAAAATAGCGTTTATAAGAGGCACCGCAAACAATGTTGAAGCGGAAGAACGCTACTTAATATATCTCAATGCCTTAGAAGAAAATAATATTCCGTTTGATGCGGAAATGGTCTATGATGGTGACTTTACTTCATATGCTGGAATTAAAGCCATAGAAACATTGATCGACAAAAAGAATATTCAATTTGAAGCGATTGTTGCATCTAATGATGAAATGGCTTTAAGTGCAATGATTGAATTACAGAAGAGAAACTATAAAATTCCTGAAGATATAGCCGTAATTGGATTTGACAATATAGAAGGAACTAAGTTTTCAAATCCCAGTATGACAACTGTCAAACAACCTGTTTATGAACAAGCAAGAAAAGCAATTGAAATGGCTGTTGAAATAATAAATGGAAACTCTCCTCGAAACATAATTCTCAATACTTAAATTAAGAAGTACCATGAGGGAATTGGAAAATTACAATATGAAGTTGAATAACCTTTCTCAAACGGATGAACTTACTGGCTTATATAATCGAAGAGGTTTTATAAGTCTTACCAGATCCAGTCTTGAGCTTGCACAACGGATGGGAAAATCAGGGCTTTTGTTTTTTATTGACATGGATGGCTTAAAAGTAATTAATGACAGCTATGGACATGAAGAAGGCGACATAGCTATTAAGGAAATTGCCAATATTTTACGGAGCGCATTTAGAAAATCAGATATAGTAGCTCGTTTGGGGGGAGATGAGTTTACTGTTTTTACAACGGATACCCGATATGGAAGTGGCGGAAATTATAAAAAAACGCATTTGCAAATTATGTGAAGAACATCATCAGAGAACACAAAAACCTTATACATTATCCGTTAGTATGGGCATAGTTTCGTATCAGAGCGATTCAAAAGTTACTGTTGAGAAATTAATGGCAGATGCAGACAATTTGTTGTATCACAATAAAAAAATAAAGAAAGATTAAAAAAAACGAACACAACTTGCTATGTCATAATAGTAGCCGTAATAAAAAATATCCTGATTTGTTCTATATTAAATACATTATTAATCTTACATTTAGCAGAGCAAAATACCGAACTCTTTAACGGAAATTTGCGATAGATAAATGTAAAAGATTAATTGTATTTAATATAATAAGAAGATTCCAATAAATCAGGATATTTTTTATGTCTAGAAATTAAAAAATATTTATTAAATTACGAACAGAAAAATGATTTGACTACGAATACTTAAAATAAAAATAAGTTTAAATTATAAGTGAATGTATTTAATTAGATATATATTGTAAAAAATGGGGGATTATAAGTGAATATTATTGGTACATGGATGTTACGATTTGCTTTTGCATGCGGTTTAGTGTCGTTTATACTAATAGTTTTTAAGAAGGATGCAGAAGTAAGAAAAAATCTTGGAATACTTACAGGACTTGTCTCATGTTTTGGGGTGCTAGTATCTTCTGCTCTGTTGTTTTATTCATTGGTAAAGGGAATTTTCTCAGTCGAATATGTTTATCACAATACTGAAAAAACACTTCCATTGATTTATAAGATTTCTGCTTTCTGGTCAGGTAGTGCGGGCTCAATGCTATTGTGGACATCAATGTTTGCAGTTCTGCTAATAGTTGTCTACTTTAAAAAAATGGATAAAAGTTCTACAAAAACAGTATTTGCTGTCTTGACCTTCATAATGACACTTTTTATGGTTGTTGTTACCTTTATAAACAATCCATTCAAGAATGTGTCACAGCAAACTGACGGTTTTGGTTTGAATCCAGCTCTTCAAAGTATTGGAATGGTTTTTCATCCTCCCATTATAATATTCGCATTTTCATTGTTCTTTTTAGCTTTCTGCTATCAGCTTTTCGACCTTAAGGAAGATAAACCGTCTAATGGTTTTATTATATGGAAACTTACAATAGTGGGTTGGATACTCCTTACTGCGGGAATTGTTTCAGGTGGTGTTTGGGCGTATACAGAGCTTGGCTGGGGAGGTTACTGGGCATGGGATCCGATTGAGAACTCATCTTTGGTAAATTGGTTGTTTGCGACAGCTTTTTTACATGGCATTAGTAAAAAAGATTTCGGATTCAGCAAGAAAAGACTTAACTTTATACTGATAACAATGACAGCTTTTACCATACTTGTTGGAACATTCATTGCAAGGAGCGGTTTGTTGAAATCGGTGCATGCATACAGCAGTCAAGGGGTAACAAGAGTATTCGGTGGAGCTTTGATATTCCTAGCGGTTGTAATTGTCTTTATTTACTTCAGAATTAAAAGGTTACATAAAAATAATAATAAAAATGAAACTGAAGAAACAGGTTCTAAGCTTAAAGAAATATGCATTTCTTTTATTAAATCTCAAAATTTATTTACGACATTATGTATAGCTATAGCTGTATTGATATTTGGGGGAACTGCTTTTCCATTGATTGGAGGGGTTACACCAATTGAGTTTTATGAGTATAGTTTTGGTATCTTTGGACTTTTGGTGCTTTTAGTTCTTGCAATTTGTCCGAGATTTTTTTCTGAGAGAAAGGTGCTTCTGATACCAGGCGCAGTTATAGGATTGACAGTTTTAATTATAATGATTGCTTTCTATAAATATAGCATCCTTACAAATATGTGTTTGGCTATTTGCGCAATGCTAGTGGTAAACATAGCTATTGAGTTAATAAGAAACCATAAAAAAATACTATCTAATCCTAGGCATATATCATTTGTAATTTTACATGCTTCACTTATTATCTTAGCTTTGGGACTTGCTGGATCGAAGGGTATGTCTTACAGTACCGAAAAAATGCTTGAAAAAAGTGATGCCGTAGCTATCCAAGAGTATAGTGTAAAATTTAGGAACCTATACTGGAAGGAAGAAGAGGGAAAAACAACAGCAGTTGCTGTAATTGGAGTCAGTGGGCCAAAAGGAAAATTCCAATTAAAGCCTGAGCTATCGTATTATACAAAAATGGAAAAAACTCATTCTAGAGCAGTAATAAAGGCGGGTCTTAAGGAGGACCTTTATATTATTTTTGAAGGAATTGACGAAAATGATAGGATTTCAATTAAAGTCATGGTTTTAAAATGGGTAAGCTTTGTTTGGATTGGAAGCATTTTATTGATTGTAGGTGTATTGTTGGAATATTATCTTAAGAGAAAGCAACTTGTGGAGGATACAAAAACCAGACTATAAAGGCGGTATAAATTTTATACTCTGCTTAAATATATAGAGAGATTATAGGAGGGTAAATATGGTTAAAGTGTCAAAAATATTCTATAGGGTTATGATTGCCCTAATTGTAGCAGGAATTTTCCTGACTACTATGTCTTCGACAGCTCAATCAGGAAATATTGATTTTACAAAGGCGGAATTTGCTTTTGACAAAATCCTTTTTACCAAGCATCAGCCATATAAAGGTGTTGAAAACCATATGATTGATGGAAGCTTTGGATTTAACGGGGTTAAAGGCGGCAGTTTATATATATTAAATAACGCCTTTTCTGGTAATCCAACAGTAACTGATGTTTTGCAAAATTCAATTTGTAAAAACGGACGTTATGCAGGAAAGAAGCTGACTGGAGGAGCTTTTTATTCCTTCGATTTAAGCTATGATGGAAAACAGATAGTTTTTGCTTATACTGATTGTCAAAACTCATATGGTGTTTGGAATGTTAATACTACATATCATCTATTCAAGGTGAATGTAGATGGATCAGATCTTACCCAGCTAACTGATGGAAATGTCAATGATTTTGATCCACGTTGGCTTCCGGATGGAAGAATTGTATTTATATCAGAGAGAAGGGGCGGTTATGGTCGTTGTCATCAGCGTGTAGTTCCTACATTTAATCTTCACACTATGAATGCCGATGGAACTGATATAAGGTGCATAAGCTACCATGAGACAAATGAATGGGCTCCATGTGTTGATAATAATGGTATGATTGTTTATACGCGTTGGGACTATGTTGATAGGGGAGCCAATCATCCACACTCTGCATGGATTACTACTCCAGATGGTCTTGATGCAAGAGCTGTAACATTGAATTATCCAAACTCTGGTGGTGATTGGTGGAAAAATGTCCCGCTGATGCAGAATTCATTGAGGGCTATTCCGAATTCAAATAAATATGTGGGAACAGCAGCACCGCATCATGCTCAGAATTATGGTCCTTTGATAGTGATTGACCCTGACGTTGAGGATGACGACAACCTTTCCACTATTACAAAAATAACACCAGATGCCAAGTATCCCGAATCTGAAACAGGTACAACTACCGACCAGAAATATGGAACGCCATATCCGCTTAGTGAAGATTATTTCCTATGTGTATATGATCCTAATGCAAACACGAATGGGGACAATAAACGCTATGGAATATATGCAATAGACACGAAAGGTAACAAAACATTGCTTTATAATGACCCTAATTTCTCCTGTTACGCTCCTATGCCTCTTCGTCCACGAACAGTGCCGAACAGTATTCCAGGCTCAACAAAGCCAACTGGTGCTGCTCAGGACGGCATTGTCTCTGTTATGAATGTTTATGACTCACTACTTCCATTCCCATCAGGGACAAAGATAAAAGAATTGCGTATATGGCAGGTTTATGTAAAAACCTCAACCATGGCAACAGATCCTGTAGTAAGCTATGAAGGAACAGAAAGCCAGTGGGCGGGTAGAAATACACGAGGTCTTTTAGGTACAGTACCTGTTGAGGAAGACGGAAGCGCTAATTTCTACCTTCCAGCTGGAAAACCTGTATTCTTCCAAGCTGTTGCACAGGATGGAACTGCTGTTCAGACTATGAGATCAGATACATATATTGTTCCAGGTCAAACGCGGTTATTATGCCAGGGATGCCATGAGCCAGCTAAAGAAGCGGCAAAAAATCCTGAAAGTGTCCCACTTGCGCTGAGAAGACCTCCTTCTAAAATAACACCTGACCCTTCACAGGGGGCAAGGCCTATGAGCTTTCCAAGGCTTATTCAGCCTATTCTGGACAAAAAATGCATTTCGTGTCACAACGGTTCTCAGACGCCTGACCTTAGAAAGGGTAATATAGACTCACAAACCAAATGGTTTACCTCGTATAAGAATTTAAAGCCTTATGTTTCATTATTTGATGTAATGTATCCAGGTGCAGACTGGAATCATGTTTATCCAAGAACAGAACCTGGAAAATTCGGTGCTAAGGCATCAAAACTTTATCCAAAGCTAAAGAGCGGGCATGGTGATCTTACTCAGGATGAGCTACATGCATTTACAATTTGGTTGGATTCTGGGATAGCGCCATTCTTTGGAGATTATAAAAACATTGATGCCCAATTGAGAGGAGAACAGGTAGAACCGTCTCTCGATTAAACCGAATGAAAAACATGTTTTCAAATAATGAAGGATAGGAGTGTTAGTATGAATCAAGTAAAAATGAATCGAAGTATTACTATAAAAATGATATCAATGGTTTTATTCATTGCAGTTGCTATAACGGTAGGAAGCTACGTTGCTCCAGAAGATTGGAATGGGTATTCAGCTGAAGAGAGATACTATTCCCCATTTGACACAGTTTACTCACCAGATGGAAGCATGATTGCAGTATCTGATACAACAATGTCCCAGCTTCAAATTATTGATGCAGCTGAAAATAACACAAAAAATGTTGTTGATTTGGATGGACAACCTAAATCACTTACATGGAACGGAAATAAATATGTGTATGTTTGTGAATACGGAGCAGGAACTGTTGCTGAGATAAATTCTTCGAATGGAGAGGTTGTAAGAAGATTTAAAACAGGGTCAAAGCCTGTGGGATGTTCAATTGTAGATGGAAAGCTTGTTGTATCTGACTTTGGGCTAGGTAGAGTATCTATTGTTGACTTGACAAACGGAGATGTGGAAAAGAACGTTTCGGTAAATGATTATCCTTATCTTATTGATGGTACAGTAGACGGAAACTATGCAATAGTTGGTCATTCGCTACCATCAGGAGATGCATCTGCTCCGAAATATGCATCATCAGTTACATTTGTTGATATGGGTACCATGCAGGAAGAAATAAATCTTACTCTTCCTCAAGGTTCTTCAAACGTAAGAGGGGTAAAATGCTCACCAGATGGAAAGTGGGCATATGTTCTTCATACCTTTGGAAAGACTTCACTCCCTACCACCCAGATAACAAGAGGTTGGGTTATTACAAATGCAGTTACAATAATTGATATAGAAAAGAAAGGTATATACACAACTTTTCTTCTCGACAGAGCTATGGAAGGTGCTGCAGACCCATGGGGACTGACAATATCACCTGACAGTAAAACAATGTGGGTTAGTGTGTCTGGCACACATCAGGTTTTAAAAGTCGACCTGTATTCACTTCATCAGCTTTTGAAAGGAAATATTGGCGGAGGAGGTGGATCAGATGATCAATTTGATTCAAATGCATACTATAAGCTTGTAAACCGTAACAGTGGAAAAGCACTTGACATACCTGGAGGTAATACAGCAAACAATACTCAACTTGTACAATGGAATGATGTTGGAAATAACAATCAGCAGTATAAGTTTACCTCTGATAGCGATGGTTATTATACAATTATCAATAGAGGAACAAATAAGGCGCTCGACAATGCTGGCAAAACAGCTGATAATTCTCCAGTTGTTGAATGGGATCTATCATCTTCCAACAATCAGAAGTGGAAACTTATAGATACAGGTGATGGCTACTACAAGCTTCAGGTTAAATCAACCCTGAAGTATATGGATGTAAGCGGGTCGTCAATTAATAATGATGCAGGTATTGTGACAAACAGCAGCAGTATAAGCTCAAGCCAACAATGGAAAATATCTAAGGCAAGTGCTGGTGCATCAGGAGGAAACTTTTCCTTGTTATTTAGATCAAAGGCAGGTTATGACAAGCCGTATTCCGATATATGGTTACAAATAAAATCCGATCCTTCCAGAATAAATGATTTAAAATATGACCTTGGTGCTCTTTGGGGAGCAGGTTTGCTCAAAAAGATAAATTTACCAGGTCAAGGACCAAGGGGAATATCGCTATCGCCAGATGGCAAAAGCGTAGCTGTAGGTGCTTATTTCGCTGGAGAAGTTTATTTTATAGATACTGCTGGAAATGCACTTAAAAGTACTTTAAAGCTTGGAACGCAGCCTCCAGAAAATGAAGTAAGAAGGGGCGAACGCACTTTCTACGATGGATCAACCACTACGCAGAAATGGCTCAGTTGTGCTTCCTGTCATCCCGAAGGTAGATCTGATGGACTAAATTGGGATATGCCAAATGACGGGATAGGAAATACCAAAAACACAAAATCAATGGCATATTCTTTCGATACACCTCCAGCTATGTGGCGTGGAGTAAGGGATGGTGCACATGTTGGTATAAAAGCTGGCTTTAAGTTCATTAAGTTTAAAGAGCCTACACAACAAGAACTTGATGATGTAGCAGCCTATATTAAAAGCATGTCTGCTGAGCCAAATCCTTATTCAACCAAAGAAGGTGAAATGACAGCTGATGCTGTTGCTGGAAAAGCTATCTTTGAAAGCAGTGAAGCAAAGTGCTCCTATTGCCACTCAGGACCTCTTTACACTAATTTGAAGTCTTATGATGTAGGAACAAAGGACATTCTTGATGTTGATGGTATGTACTATACTCCGACCTTGTTGGAGATGTGGAAGACAGCTCCATATCTGCATGATGGATCTGCGGCAACAATACGTGAAGTGATGACAACGAAAAATGCTGGTGACAAGCATGGAAAGACGTCACATCTTTCTAGTAAGCAAATCGACCAATTAGAGGCATATATACTTCAAATAGGTTCTAATGCATCAACTGCTCCTAGCGCAACAGTTGTTCCTACTGTTAAAGAAGATTTGAACAATGATGGTGCCATAAACATGGCGGATTTAATGATTCTTGCAAGATACTTTAATACATCAGAAGGAGATGGCAAATACGTTGAATCAGCTGACTTGAACAATGATGGTGCAATTAATATGTTAGATGTTATGAACATTGCTAGAATGTTCAATGTGGTTATATCTAAATAGAAAGATAAAAAAATTTTAAGTTGATTATTTTTATGGGAGGTTTTAAAAATGTTGAAAAGAAAAGCAATAAAAAGGTCAGTAACGATTCTTACAGCATTAATGTTTTTAGTGTCAGTTGTTGCAGTGAATCCATTATTTTCGCCTTTAGTTAAAGCAGCAGATCAGACAACTTTTTATGTTTCACCAACAGGTAGTGATGACAATCCTGGTACTGAGGATCAGCCTTTTCAGACTATAACAAAGGCACGGGATGTAGTGCGAGACATCAATAGCGACATGAAAGGAGACATCTGCGTATACTTAAGAGGTGGTACTTATAATATTACCAGTACCATTACTTTCGGACCACGGGATTCAGGAACAAACGGATATAGAATATATTACCGTGCATTCGAGGGTGAAACACCTATATTGAACGGTGCAACTAAAGTTACAGGCTGGACTCTACACAGTGGCAATATATATAAGGCTACCTTAAACCGTTCAACCAAATTGAGGAACCTTTATGTGAATGACCAAAGAGCTTCAATGACACGCAAAACTGTCTCAGCAAAAGGCGGATATGGAACTTATTCAGTAACAGCTGGACAGGCTTCTTGGGCTTGGACAAGCGGAAGCAAAAGTGATGGAGTTCAGTATAGTGGAAATGATGTACCAGCCATTGCAAGTAACAAAGATGATCTAGAGATAGTAAATGGTACAACATGGAATGAGAATATAGTCTGCACAAGAGATGTAATTTCAGCCAATGGTAATAGGGTACTGCTTTTGCAGCAGCCATATGGTGCAATTGCACAGACACCAGGTTGGGGAGCAGCATTTTCTGCAACTGGTACTCATACTATTTATAATGCATTCGAGTTTTTAAATTCTCCAGGACAATTCTATTTTGACAAGACTACAAAAACTCTCTATTACTATATACGTCAAGGCGAAAACATGACTACAGCTGATGTTCAGGCGCCTGTAGTGGAGAAGCTTATAGATATTGCAGGAACATCAACAACGAACAGGGTTAAAAATATAACTTTTAAAGGAATAACTTTTCAAAATACCGATTATAACCTTTTTGATGTAGGAGGTTCACACGGTAAAACTACGTGTCAGGCTGCTCAAGGCTATATAGCCTTTTATAATGATAATTGGCACAATACCAAGTATGACCTTTGTGATACATTACCTGGAATGATAAATGTTACAAGCAGTGATTCAATTGATTTCCTTGATAATACAGTTAAGCATAGTGGTAGCGATGGTATTTCAATGGTAAACGATGTAATTAATTCTAATTTGATCGGAAACTATGTAACTGACATAACATCAAGTGGTATAACAGTTGGACATCCACAGCATGTTTATATTGGGGATGGTGGAAATCATGCAAAATACCCTAAAGGTGTAGAAGGTGTTTGTAAGAGTATTAATATCAAAAATAATATGTTGTTCAATACAAGTACAGCTCCAGGGTTTGGCGGTTGTGCTGCTGTAACTGTATATTTTGGTGATGCAGTATCAATAACATATAATCACGTTCAGGATACAGCATATAATGGTATTCATTTAGGATGGGGATGGTGTAATTTCCTTGATTCAACTACATGCAAAAACAATACCATTAGCAATAACCGTATTATTAATACATTGACCAGGCTTCACGATAGCGGAGCAATATATACAATTGGTCAGATGCCAGGAACAAACATTAATGAGAACTATGTAAGGGGAATTCCTCCAGCGAATTCTGGACCTACATATGGCTTGCATAATGATGAAGGTACTACATATATAAATGAAAATGACAACGTATTGGATATTGATCCAGGTGTAAAGTATACCATTAACTGTGAGGATTATGGTAAAAAACACCATTTGACAATACTAAGAACATACGCAACAGTAAGCAAAATGGGAATTAACCCTCCAGATAGTAAAATTGATCCTATTGTTGTAGTTTCAGATAATGTATGGCCGCTTGCCCAGTACAAAATATGTCTGAATTCTGGAGTTCAGGAGGAGTACAGGAATATTATACCTAAAAATATAGTTTCAGCTCAGGATTATGTATTTCCTGCAAGTTGCGCAACTACAGCTGGAACCAGCTTAGACATAAGGAAAAGCGGAGATGCTTCAAATACTGTATGGTTTGCACCTTCTGGAACTACAAAGTTTGTCGAAGGACCTACCATGACCAAAGCTGCTGGTGATGCAAAATCTATTACTGTTCCTTATGTAGCTGGAACATATAAGTTATTTGTAGTAAACTCACAAGGTGTAAAACTTGGAGAGTCGAATGCAAAGCTCAGAGTTAGCGGATCTGCTACTTATCCTTCAGTATCACCTTCATCTTCAACTTCAGTAACACCTCCAGTTTCACCTACACCTTCTTTAGAGCCTGGTCAGAAGTCAGCATATACGGAGATTGAAGCAGAAAGCTATGATGACCAATCGGGAACTCAGAATGAGGACTGCAGCGAAGGCGGAGAAAATGTTGGGTATATCGAAGATGGCGACTATTTAGTTTATAAAAACATCAATTTCGGAAGTGGTGCGAAGGACTTTTTGGTAAGATGTTCTAGTGGTGGTGCAGGAGGAAATATTGAAATCAGGCTTGATAGTATTACAGGCAAATTGGTTGGCACTTGTGCTGTCACAGGAACAGCCTGGCAGACATGGGATGACGCAACATGCAGTGTCAGCGGATTAAGCGGTAGTCATGACCTTTATTTGAAATTCACAGGCGGCGAGGGTTACCTATTAAATCTCAATTGGTTTAAATTTGTTGCTGATCCATCAAGTGCAACGCAAGTTCCTAGTCCTACTCCAGTAATTAGCGCTGATATAAATCATGATGGTTCTGTAAATATGGCTGATGTAATGCTTATAGCAATTGTATTTAATTCAGTCCGTGGCGACTCAAAATATGCTGAGACATGTGACTTGAACAGTGACGGCTCAATAAACATGTCAGATGTAATGATTATTGCAGCTAAATTCAATACTGTTATCAAATAAGGGGGTAAATCTAATGATAAATATTCGAAAAACTATAAAGTGGTTAGGTATTAAAAAATCTCTTACTATAGTATTTGTAATGTGTCTTTTTTTTTCTCAAGTGCTTCTTGTGAGTGCTTGGCAGTCTGACAATGGGGATGGGACATTCACTAATCCGCCGCTTTTTTCAGACTATCCAGACCCAAGTATGATAAGGGTTGGCAACTATTTCTATTTAGCAACATCTTCATTTGTAAATGTTCCAGGTCTTGTTATATGCAGATCTGAAGATATGGTCAACTGGGAAATTGCTGGACATTGTATCACTACATTGACTGGCAACAATGCCTATAATATGATAGGTGGAGTCAAGTACGGCGGAGGATGCTTTGCACCTTCGATAGGATATAAGAATGGCACGTTCTATGTTGTTGCTACTCCGAATGGTGAAGCTACACGTATTTATAGTGCAAAAGATGTAGCAGGTCCTTGGAATGTCAGCACCTTGAGCGGTAGTTATTTTGATCCAGCATTGTTTATAGAAGATGATGGGACTGCATATCTTGCATATGGCGGTGCATGGCAAAACGAGATCAGTATGATACAGTTGAATTCAACTTTAAGTGCAACAGTAGGTTCATCAAAGGTGATACTATCCTATAAAAATGTTGAAGGATCACATTTGTCCAAAGTGGATGGCAAATACTATTTGTTTAACGCAGTACCTGCTCAGAGATTGGTTTGTTCCCGTTCAAATACTCTTTGGGGACCTTATGGTGAAACTACTACCTTGTGTACTGCTGGTAAAGGCGGTCATCAGGGCGGGATAGTAGACTTACCTGATGGTAGTTACTGGGGATATCTTCACCAAGATGATGGCGCAATCGGTCGCCCAACTAGAATATGCCCTATCACATGGCAGAATGGTTGGCCGATGTTTGGAAGAGCAGGGAATATAGGTCAAGTCGAATCGAAATATACCAAGCCAATTGCCAATAAATCTATAAAAGTACCTCAAGCTTCAGATGAATTTAACGGAAGCACATTAGGACTACAATGGATGTGGAACCATAATCCAGATAATACAAAATGGTCCTTTACAGGATCCGCGTTAAGACTAAAAGCTTCAACTGGCTCGGATTTCTGGCATGCCAGAAATAGTTTGACTCAAAAAGGTCAAGGGCTCACAAGCTCAGCAAGTATAAAAGTTGATTGTAGTCAAATGCAGTCGGGTGATATATGCGGATTGGGCATACTTGGCGATCCACGCGGGTATATTGCTGTAACAAAAGATCCAAAGCGTATTATAATGTCAGAAGAAGATACCGTAAAGGCTACTGTTAGTAACATTACTTCAGATATCTTGTACTTCAGAGTTGAGATGAATTTCAGTAACAAACAAGCCAAGTTTTTCTGGAAGGATGATGAGGCAAAGAGCTGGCAACCGCTTGGAACAACAATTACAATGGGTTTTGACTGGCAGTATGGTACTTTCCAGGGTGAACAATATGCTATTTTGAATTTTAATACAGGTTCTAGTACTGGATATTGTGACATCGACTGGTTCCGTTTAAATGATGCTAAGGGACCTGATGGAAATGAGACACCTGGACCGACTTCTACTCCTTTACCTACACCTGGACCACGCTCAGCCTTTTCACAGATAGAAGCTGAAGACTTCAGCGATCAGTCGGGTGTTGAGGCCGAAACCTGCAGCGATGGTGGACAGGATATAGGATATATCGAAAACGATGATTATATTTTGTATAAAGATATCGATTTTGGAAGCGGTGCACAAAGCTTTGAGGCAAGTGTAGCTAGTAATGGAAGTGGAGGGAATATCGAGTTAAGGCTCGATAGTATTACTGGTCCTTTAGTAGGTACTTGTCCTGTTGCTGTAACTGGAGATTGGCAAGCATGGGTTACTGCAAAGTGTGATGTTAGTGGGGCAAGCGGAGTTCATGATCTTTATTTAAAGTTCACAGGAGACAGCGGTTACCTGTTTAACATTAATTGGTGGAAGTTCGTTGTCGATGATACTAAACCAACAGTGAAAAGTGCTGATATAAATAATGACGGCTTTGTAAATATGGCTGATGTAATAATAATTGCACTTGCATTTAACAGTGTAGTTGGAGATGCAAAATTTAATGAGGCTTGTGACTTAAACAACGATGGTGCTATTAACATGAATGATGTAATGATTATTGCAAGTAAATTCAACACAGTGGTTACTGCGTCGAGTACTCCAACAAATACTCCAAAAGTTACTCAAAAGCCGACACCAACACCAACAAAGGCAAGTGTTTCTCCATCATCAAACAAACCAAGCTACAGGAAAGTGGGCAATCCTTATCTACCAGGATGGGAGTATATTCCTGACGGAGAACCACGTGTTTTTGGAGATAGAGTATATGTATACGGTTCACATGACAATGCCAACTCTACAAAGTTCTGTGATACAAAATTGAGAGTATGGTCAGCACCGATTGATGATCTAGAGAATTGGAGAGATGAGGGCGACGCTTTCCACTCAAAAGCTGATGAAGAAGGAATTGATGATCTTTCATACACTAATAATGATTTATATGCGCCTGATGTAGTTGAAAAGGATGGAAAATACTATTTGTATTATTATGTTGTGGGAGCTGCAGGCGGTGTGGCTGTAAGTGATTCTCCAGCAGGTCCTTTCAAGTACTTGTCAAGATACGGTAATGGAAATGGAGCACAATACCCCGATCCAGGTGTTCTTGTTGATGATGACGGTTCGGTATACATGTATTATGGATTTCAAGGTTCATACATGTGCCAAATGGACCCAAAGGATATGTTTACAATATTACCAAATACTACGATTAACAATCTGCTTTCTACAACATCACCGTTCTTCTTCTTTGAAGCAGCCTCAATGCGTAAGATTGGCAATACTTATTATTTGATTTATTCACCAAATAATGCAACTACTACGCTTGTATATGCTACAAGCTCATCACCTAAGGGACCTTTTAAATATGGTGGAACTATAATTAATAGTGGTAGAAACTATCCTGGAGCCAATGACCATGGTTCAATCTGCAATATAAACGGACAATGGTATATCTTCTATCATAGAATGACTAATAATACTATGTATTCGAGAAAAGGTTGTGTAGAAAAAATCAAAATATTACCAGATGGAAGCATTCCTGAAGTAGAAATGACTTCAATGGGCTTTAGCGAATCGCTCAGTCCATACCAGTCTAATCCAGCAGATCTATCCTGCTATTTGACAGGTGGAAACTATAGTACTGAAGTTGATGTCAATACGCGTCCTGTTATTAATAACAAAAATAATTCAGTAATAGGATTTAAGTATTTTGATTTTACAAGAACAAATACAAGCGAAAAAACAACGTTTTCTGCAAAGATTAGATATGGAAAAACAGCTGGCAAAATGGAAATAAGGCTTGATAATCCGAATTCTGGTACTTTGATTGGAACGCTAGATATTGGAAGCAAATCGGGCGATACAAACTGGTATACACTTTCAACAAACGTTTCAAATGTTACAGGTTCTCATGCACTTTATTTTAGGTTTACAGGAGCTTCATCAGGTGATTCAATCTGTGATGTGGCATCATTTGAATTTAAGTAATTATTGCAGGATAAGGGGGTATCAAATGCGTAACACTATTAAAAAAAGTTCTGTATTCATTGTGGGATTATTGTTTTTACTTTCAACTTCAGGTGTAGTACAAGCTGCATCCTTCATGGATTACTATGGAGAAATGCCAATTATTGAGCCATTGTCATCTTCGTGTTGGGGTTCTGCAGATGTCGGACCACGAGATCTAGGCAATGGATTGGAAGACAGAACGATGTCTAAGTATTGTTATTGGGATGGAGGGATTATCAAGGGAGCAGATGGAACTTATCATATGTTTGCCAGCCGCTGGGATCAGTCGGCTGGACACAATGGATGGTTTGGTTCGGTTGCTGTTCATGCGACAAGTTCCAACCTCTATGGACCTTATACGGATAAGGGATTATGCTGGCCTAACGACTTAGGTGGTAGAGGTCACAATGTAGTTCCTTTTGTATTGAAGGATGGGCGCTATGCTGTGTTAGTTAGTGAAACCAGACGTCCTGCAGATATTTTTGTCTCAGATTCTTTGGATGGTCCATGGAAAAAGCTTGGAAGTGTATCGATTGCTTCGAATGCTTACTCAAACCAATACACAGCATCAAATGTTTACATTATGCTTCGCCCAGATGGACGTTATGGATTGATAGAGAGAGATGGAGTAATAGGTATTGCTGATAATGTCCTTGGACCTTACACAATTCAGGGTCCCAATATTTACGCTAAAACCGCGGGATGTCCTACAGTCAATATGGAGGATCCTGTTATGTGGTATAGTGGCGGAGTATATCACATTGTGGCTAACAAGTGGGATACACGTAAAGCTTACCACATTACTTCAGCAGATGGTATCAGCAACTGGAAGCTTGATTCTGCATATGCTTATGATCCAACAGCTAGTTTTTTACGCTATACAAATGGTACGGTTAATCACTGGAACAAACTTGAGCGTCCGAATGTGTATATTGAGGATGATCATGTGGTTGCTATAACACTTGCAGTGATAGACGTTGCTAAAGACAAGGACGTAGGCAACGACAGACATGGCAGCAAGGTTATGGTTATTCCGTTTGATGGTGCTAAGTTTGATTCTGGAAGCGCAATACCAACGCCTCTTCCACGATCAGCCTTTACACAAGTAGAAGCAGAAAATTCAGACAGCCAATCGGGAGTTGAGAATGAAGCCTGCAGTGAAGGTGGACAAAATGTTGGTTATATCGAAAATGGAGAATATGTTGCTTATAAAAATATCAATTTCGGTAGTGGAGCGGAAAGCTTTAAAGCAAGAGTGGCGAGTGCTGGAGGCGGAGGCAGCATTGAGTTAAGGCTTGACAGTCTTACTGGACCATTAGTTGGGACATGCAAAGTTACTGGAACAGGTGATTGGCAGACATATAGTGATGTAGATTGCGAAGTTAAAGGTGCAAGCGGAAACCATGATCTTTACTTGAAGTTCACAGGTGGTGATGGATATCTGTTTAACCTTAACTGGTGGAAGTTTACAGCTGCGACTGTAGCGACAACATCAACTCCAACACCAACATCAACTCCAACACCAACATCAACAGTCAGTATTGATTTGAATCATGATGGGGTTATAAACATGAGTGATATTATGCTTCTAGCCATCAGCTTTAATACTGTAAAAGGCAGTGAAGGATATGTTGCTGAATATGATATAAATAGTGACGGCTCAATAAATATGGCAGACGTAATGTTAGTTGCGACAAAATTTAATACTGTCATTTAAATTTAAATTATAATAGGAGGATCAGAAAATGATTAAAAAGTTTCATTTGTTATTAGTCTTGTTAATGCTGGTAATGTCCTTTAATCTCTCAACATGTTTTGCTGACAATCCAATTGTGCAAACCATATATACAGCCGATCCAGCTCCAATGGTATATGAAGATACTTGTTATCTGTATACTACACATGACGAGGATGTAACAGTAAATAACTTCTATTCAATGAATGACTGGAGATGTTATTCATCAAAAGACATGGTAAACTGGACAGACCACGGATCACCATTGTCTTACAAAACATTCAGTTGGGCGCAAGGCGATGCATGGGCAGCCCAGACTGTTTATGCGAACGGTAAGTTTTATATGTATGTTCCTATGACCAGAGCAAATGGTGGGGGAGCAAGGGTTATCGGTGTAGCAGTATCAGACAGCCCTACTGGGCCGTTTAAGGATGCTATTGGTAAACCTTTAATAACAAATAACGGTGCTCAGGATATAGATCCTACTGTATTTATTGATGATGGCGGGCAAGCATATTTATACTGGGGAAATGGAACTCTTTATGGTGTTAAATTGAATAAGGATATGACTTCTTATTCGGGAAGTATTTTTTCGTCAAAACCAAGTGGCTTTATAGAAGGTCCATGGTTTTACAAACGCGGTAATACCTATTACATGGTATATGCGGGTATGGGTTCATCTGGAGAAAATATACAATACGCTACAAGCAGCAGTCCTACGGGACCATGGACATCTAAGGGTGAACTTATGGGCGCGCAAAACAGCTATACAAATCATCCTGGAGTATGTGATTTTAAAGGAAATTCATATATGTTTTATCATACAGGCGGTCTGCCAGGCGGAGGAAGTTACAAACGATCAGTATGCTTAGAGCAATTTAAATACAATTCTGATGGAACAATACCGAAAATTTCCATGACCAAAAATGGTCCAAGCCAAGTAGAAAGTCTAAATCCATATGTCCAAACCGAAGCAGAAACAATTTGTTGGGGATCAGGTATTGAAACCGAAAAATGTAGCGAAGGCGGAATGGATGTTTGCAATATTGAAAATGGCGATTACATAAAAGTAAAGGGTGTTGATTTTGGTACTGGAGCAGAATCCTTTGAAGCAAGGGTAGCTTCAGCAGGTAGTGGAGGAAGCATTGAACTTCGTCTTGACAGCCCAACTGGTACATTAATTGGAACCTGTACTGTATCAGGTACAGGTGGAACTCAGAAATGGGAAACAAAATCTTGTACAATAAGCGGCGCATCTGAGAAACATGATCTGTATATTAAATTTACAGGCAGTGGCAGCAATATGTTTAATTTCAACTGGTGGCAGTTCGCAGGAGTAGACCCACTGTCTACACCAACTCCTAAACCAACTCCTAAACCAACTCCTGAGCCACAATCAGCTTATGGACAACACGAAGCTGAAGATTTCAGTGAAATGTCTGGTATTGAGGCTGAAACATGCAGTGAGGGTGGACAGGATATAGGATATATAGAAAACGAAGATTATGTTGTATATAAAGGAATCAATTTTGGAAATGGAGCAAAAAGCTTTGAAGCAAGTGTAGCTAGCGCTACTAGTGGCGGTAATATTGAAATAAGACTTGATAGTCCTACTGGTACATTGGTAGGTACTTGTGCAGTTGCAGGAACTGGCGACTGGCAGAGTTGGACAACTGCAACATGTGATGTTAGCGGAGCAAGCGGAGTTCATGACCTTTATTTGAAATTCACTGGAGGAGAAAGTTATCTGTTTAATCTCAACTGGTGGAAGTTCAATCCTGATACTAGCGCAACTCCCACAAAAAAAGTGAAAAGCGTAGATATAAATGGTGACGGTTATGTAAATATGTCGGATGTAATATTGATTGCGCTCTCATTCGGTAGTATTGAAGGAGATTCTAAATTCGTTGATGTATGTGACTTGAATGATGATGGTGCAATTAACATGAATGATGTAATTATTATTGCAAGTAAATTCAATACTGTCGTAACTAAGACCGAAACACCTACAAGCGTACCTACAAAGATACCTACTGCAATACCTTCTAGTAGTTCAGGAGTTTTACCAGCAGTTTCAAGCGTTGAAAAAGATGGTCCATTCGCTATAACAATTGACAAAAATGCTGGACCAACTAAGAAAGGTGTTGTTGTAAGACCAGCTTCACTAGGGACTCTTGGAGTTGATAAGCATCCTATATTTATTTGGGGACCAGGCGGAGGATCTGACCCATTGTATTATGAATTATTATTAAAAAGAATGTCATCTATGGGTTTTGTAATTTATAGTGAAGCTTCAACAGGCGATGGTAAAGAAATGCAAGCAGCTTTGGATTGGATTATAGCTCAGAATAGTAATTCTTCAAGTCCATATTACAACAAGCTCGACACCACTAGAATTGGAGCAGGAGGACATTCACTCGGTTGTGGTAGTGCGTATATTTTAGCTAGTGATCCAAGAATATCAACAACAATCCATTGCGACGGTGGTTCACTTGATGGTTTAGGTGCAAGCAGGATGCGTAAACCTACAGCACTTCTTTGCGGATTGGATGATAATCTTGCACTTGGAAACACAGACAATGACTATAAAAAGGCAACAGTGCCAATATGGTATGGCGGAATAAAAGGCGGCGGTCATGGCGCTGGTCCATTTGATGGAATTCCTGCAGTTGCAGCATGGGCTCGTTGGCAAATAGCTGGAGATACACAACTAAAGAGCATGTTTATTGGCGCAAATGCTACTTTTAATACTGGAATTTGGCAAAGTCAATACAAAAATTGGTAATCAATATTATTTGTTTATTTATTTATATTATTGGTAAGAGGGGGATGAATATGAAGTGTTTGTTTAAAAAGTGTTTTTCAGTTGTTTTTGGGTTGGCTTTAGTGTTATCACTCTATAGTTCTGTATTGAACGCAGCAGCTAATCCCAATCCGTCATGGACTGTTGATGATCCTGTTATTTTTCACCGAGAGTTGCCACCTTATGATTATTATGGAGCTAAAGACCCGACAATTGTGTACTATGGCGATAAATACCATGTGTTTTACACTGGTGCTAATCAAGGCGGTGGATGGCAGATGCTTTATACATCAGCATCAACCATTCCAGGATTAAAAAGCGCATCACGTACCTACATGAGTAAAATTGGAGAAAGTTATTTCTGTGCTCCGGAGTTGTTTTATTTTGAACCTCAAAAATTGTGGTATTTAGTATATCAAGACGGTACATATGGGGCAGCCTTTTCAACAACCACAAATATAGCTGATCCGAGTTCATGGAAAGGACCACAGTCCTTTGGTATATCAGGAAACATGGGATGGGATTATTATATCATTTGTGATGATCAGTACGCATATATGTACAATACACCAAGTGATGGTTCAGGCAAACTTTATATGCGTAAAACTTCTCTAGCAAACTTTCCGAAAGGATGGAGCACGCCTACTGTAGCCATGTCTGGAGTTTTTGAAGGTGCAGAGGTCTATAAATCACTTGCTGACGGAAAATATTATCTTCTTATCGAAGATATGAAGGATGGAAGGTATTATGAGCTGTGGACTTCGGCTAACGCAGGAGGACCATGGACTATAGTATCAGAAAAATGGGCATGGCGTGGAAATCTTACTAAGTACAACGGAAGCAAATGGACAACAAATGTTTCCCATGGTGAACTTATCCGTTCAGGGTATAACCAGAAGTTGGAAATAAATGATATCAATCATGTTGATTTCCTTATTCAGGGTACATTAAGCCTTTCAGGTGATTACCAGAAGCTTATTTGGGATCTAGGACTTATTAGAAATTATTCTGGCACCCAAGTAACTCAACCTCCATCATCTTCATCTCCATCTGCATCACCAACAACAACACCTACTCCAACTGTTCCACCAGCTAAAAGAAGTGCTTTTACTACATTGGAAGCTGAGAGTTATAACAGTATTGAATCTACGACGATGGAAAAAATAACCACTGGAACTGGAAGCGGTGTAGGTTATATTGAAAATGGAAACTATATGGTATTTAACAATATAGACTTTGGAAACGGAGCAACTTCCTTTAAGGCATTTGTTGCAGATGAGCTTACCGCAAATATTGAATTAAGGCTAAATAGTCCGACTGGCAATCTTATAGGCAAATTGCCTGTTGAAACTACAGCTGACTGGAATACATATCAGGAGCAAGTATGCAACGTCAGTGGAGCTACTGGAGTAAATGACTTGTATCTTGTATTTTCAGGTCCTGTAAATATTGACTGGTTTACGTTTGGAGGATCCGCAAATCCACCGTCACCAACCGATCCAGTCGTCACTTTAAAAGGAGATTTGAATAATGACGGTGCAATAAACATGTCAGATGTAATAATTTTGGCACTTGCATTTAATACAGTTACTGGAGACCCAAAGTTCAATGCAGTATGTGATTTGAACGGTGATGGAGTAATAAACATGTCAGATGTTATGTTTATTGCAAGTAATTTTAATAAAGTAGTCAGCACTGATAAGCCAAGTCCAACCGCAATAGTTACAAAGGTGCCATCACCAACAGCTACAAGTGTTGCTACTCCTACATCAGGCCCCAAATCTACAGTGAAGGTAATGCCTTTGGGCGATTCCATAACTGATGGTATTACTGTTAATGGTGCATACAGGAATATACTTTGGCAGAATATTACCAGTAATGGGCTTAGTGTGGATTTTGTAGGTTCTCTTTCTGGTGGTTCTTCAGATCTTGGGGATAAGAACCATGAAGGACACTCAGGATGGAGAATTGATCAGATCAGCAATAATATCAATACTTGGATGGATACCTATAAACCCCAGATCGTACTTTTACATATAGGTACAAATGATATTTCACAGAAGTATGATTTGAATAATGCGTCAAATAGGTTAAGCGGATTAATTGACAAGATATGTGCCAAACTACCTTCAGGTGGAAAGCTTTATGTTGCGAGTATTATACCAATAAGCTATGCAGATGTGAAATCATATAATTCTCAATTAACCGAAGTTATAAAGAATAAGGTGAGTCAAGGAAAACCAGTATACATGGTGGACATGTATAGCGCACTTACAGTTAATGACCTAGGTGATGGTGTGCATCCTAATTCTACTGGTTACAATAAGATGGCAGATGTTTGGTTTAATGCTATCAAATCAGACTTAAATTAAATACATTATACATTATTAATCTTACATTTAGCAGAGCAAAATAACGAACGCTTTAACGGGATTTTGCGACAGATAAATGTAATAGATTAATTGTATTTAATTTAGGCAAATAATTTGGGGGGTGGATCATATTATGAAGAAGGTTATATTGTTGATTATATCTTGCGTAGTTATCCTGCTGACAGCAATTAGCTCATTGGCATGGAATAACGATCTTGCTCCAACACCGCCAATGGGTTGGAATAGTTGGAATATCTTTCATGAAAATATCAACGAGACTCAAATCAAGCAAATTGCTGATGTAATGGTAAGTTCTGGGATGAAGGATGCGGGGTATATTTACCTCAATCTTGATGATAACTGGATGGCTAATCCAGCACGTGATTCAAATGGAAACTTAAAGTCCGATCCTAAGCGTTTTCCGAGTGGTATAAAAGCATTAGCGGATTATGTACATGCAAAGGGTCTTAAGCTTGGAATATATGGAGATCGCGGCACCATGACGTGTTGCAATGTTCCTCAAAGCGGAAGTAAAGGATATGAGGATAAAGATGCAAAAACATTTGCTTCATGGGGTATTGACTATTTGAAATACGACAACTGTAATATACCTTATGGGAGTGATATGAAAACCGATTACAAAAAAATGCAGTCTGCTCTTGCCAATTGTGGAAGACCTATAGTATTCAGTATTTGTGCATGGGAATACCAGAGCTGGATGCCTGAAACAGGTAACGTATGGCGTACTACACGTGATATAGTGGATAAGTGGGATGCAACAGGCCATCAATATGGATTTGTAGGTATCATAAATTCAATTGATCAAAACTCCAGGTACACAAATTCTGCAGGACCAGGAGCATGGAACGATCCTGATATGCTCGAGATAGGAAACGGCGGATGTACAACAGAGGAATATCGTACACAGATGAGTATGTGGTGTATGATGGCGTCTCCGCTTCTTGCTGGAAATGATATAAGGACTATGTCACAAGCTACGAAGGATATCTTGCTTAATAAAGAAGTAATTGCTATTAATCAGGACTCTTTAGGTAAACAGGGATCTAGGGTTAAAAGTTCAAACGGTAATGAGATTTGGGTAAAGCCACTTGGAGACGGCTCAAAGGCAGTTGCATTACTTAATAGAAACTCAGGTACTTCGAGTATAACTGTTAATTGGTCAGATATAGGTATTACTGGCAGTGCTAATGTCCGCGATTTATGGGCAAAATCAGATAAAGGTAGCTTTGCAAGTTCATATACGGCATCTGTACCATCACATGGTACTATTGTACTCAAGATCTCTACAGGACCTCTTAAAACACCTGAACCAACACTAACTCCTGTTCCAACATCTACTCCAGTTGAGAGAAGCGCTTTCACAAAAATTGAAGCAGAAAGCTACAATGATATTAATTCTTCTTCTATTGAAAAAATAACTACTGTTGGTGAAGGAAGTGGTGTAGGTTATATAGAGAATGGCAACTATTTAGTATACAAAAAGCTGAATTTCGGTAATGGTACTACTAATTTTAAAGCTATGATTGCTGACGAGCTTAATGTTGATATCGAATTAAGACTAAATAGTCCAGATGGAACTTTAATAGGTAAGTTATCTGTAGCTAAAACAGCTGACTGGAATACTTATGAGGAGCAAAGTTGCAGCATTAGTAACGTCTCAGGAGTAAATGACTTGTATTTGGTATTTACAGGTCCTGTGAATGTTGATTGGTTAACATTTGTTGGTACTGATGCTATTGTTACTGGAGATTTGAACGATGATGGCTTTGTAAATATGGCCGATGTTATTATTTTAGCACTCGTGTTCAATTCAGTAGAAGGGGATGGCGTATACAAGAGTATGTGTGATTTAAATAATGATGGTGTAATAAACATGGCTGATGTTATGGTTATTGCAGGCAAATTTACTTCAGTAGTTAGCAAAACATGATTGTAAAAAAATAATACTAATGCTAAGATATTAAGGGACTGCCTGTTGTCTGGCAGTCCCTTGTTTTCATTTGTATCTAGAAATTATGATTCCCATGATTAACATGAGTTTATTTTATGGATGGTGGCAGAGTATGAAAAAACTTTTTTTACCTTTTGTACTTGTTATAGTTCTTGTTACAGTATATTTAAGCGGCTGTAGCCTATATCAGAATAAGAAATTTGAGCTTAAGTCGGGAGATACATTACCTTCAAGTGTTGGATTTTTTAATGCTTCAAAAGGAGCCGAAAGTAAAACTGGCGATGTGAAAACTAAACATAAAGTAGTATTCTATCTTGACAGCACAAATGATGAGTGCATTAGAAGATTGGATTGTATATCAAAAATGATTGATTTAATTGGTTGTGAAGGGATCCAATTTTTAATAGTCTGGGAAGACACTATACCTTCTGAAATGATAAAGGAAGCAGGAATTGATCAAAGCTATAATTATTCGCTTAAAGGCAAGGTATCATTGAGCGAATCCAAACCCACCGCATATCTGACTGATGAAAACAATAAAATAATGATGGTTACTGGTTACAGTTATATATCATTAATTAATAAAATAATTGAGTTGGGCGGCAAAAAAGATATAAGCAACAAGGCAGCAGATATGATTTTGAAGAATGTATCAAAATCAGGCGGCTTTTCTCGCGAAGATAATGAAAAAACGCTGCTTATGTTTTTGACATCAAGCTGTAGAAGGTGCAAGGAATATGATGAAATTGTGCGTAAAAATATTGACTCCATGCAGAAAAAAATAAAAATTATCACTGTCAGACCAGATTTTGATGAGAAACAGGATTACGACAAGTATTTCGAAATTGATCCACAACAGATATACTTTAATATATTTGCCTGGTCACGTGATGTTGGTGCAAACGACCGAAAATATCCAATGTTTTATATATTAAATAGTGATAATTCAATTGAAAGGCTATTTACTGATGCGAATGAAGCTGTAAGCTACATCTTGGGATTAGAAAGAAAAGCAAACAGAAATACTTATGATAAGGTTTCGGCGGTGTACTTCTATAGTCCTACGTGTGCTTCATGTGCAGGTGTTTCAGATTTTCTTGATAGATTCAGCAAAAGTCATAAAAACTTTGAGTTGAAAAAGTTAGATATCTCAGATTTGAGGAATAAAAGCCTTTTGGATAAGTATAGTGAGGCTTACAAGGTTTCTTTGGAAGACGAAGGGATTGTTCCTGTTGTTTTTGTGAGGGACAAGTATTTTCCAGATGAAGAATCGATAAGGAATAACCTTGAAACTGTAATTAAAAATCCTGGGGCTAAAACACTTGAGATTGATAGCTCTTTAGAGAATCATGAAAAGGATTTAAGTAGATTTGAAGGCTTCAGAGCTGCAGGAATATTCCTAGCAGGAGTTGTCAACGGAGTAAACCCCTGTTCAATGTCTATGCTACTCTTTTTCTTATCACTTTTGACTGTAAAAAATATAAAGATTCTGAAAATTGGATTTTCGTTTATAATAGGCAAATTTTTGGCGTATGTGTTGTTTGGGACAATATTATTTAAATTTTTGTCAGCTATCAATTTCAGTTTTCTGAATTTATTTATGAAGGTGTTGCTTGCAATTGTACTGCTAATCCTGATAATAATGAATATACAGGACTTTTTTGCAGCTAAAGGTGAGAAGTATGAAAAGATACGTATGCAGCTTCCGAAGGGGTTCAGAAGGATAAATCATAAGATTATAAAAAAAACGTCCGAGTTTTCAAACTCGAATATAATACTTTTTATAAGCTTTATTCTTGGAATAATAATATCTATAGGAGAGTTCCTTTGTACTGGGCAGATTTACTTGGCTACTATAATTACGATATTTCAGACCTATTCACAATTGAGTTTTCAGGCGCTTGGCTACCTTATATTATACAATTTTGCTTTGATTTTACCGCTTTTGATACTCACATTGTTGGTATATAAGGGTAAGGAAGTTTTCGAGGTTTCGGAGGTTATCAGAGAAAGGCTTCATTTGATTAAAATGATTAATGCTCTGATCTTAATTGTATTCGGAGTTATTATATTTTTGTTTCTATAATTTGGGTATGGTGGTGAAGGATATGAGTGCTAATCAAATTACATTTATTGATCGGAACGGCAGGACTAAATTACAATGTAAGTTGAGTTCGCTGCCTTTGAAAGAAGAAAAAATTATTGAAAAGAGCATTGAATTATTCAATGACCCTGAGCCATGCATAATTCACAAGTCATATGTAATAAGAAAGATATTGCTTGAAATTGATGAGTATTTAGGTGAAGTGCTGCTAGAAGGGAAGGGACAAATAATATATGAGAACATTCCTAAAAATATAAGGGAGCTTCTTAATATAAGTGATGAAGTGATTGAGTAAATACTAAAAGAACAAGAATAACAATTCTAATAGAGGCGAAAATATGAAGTTGGAAATTAAGTGTATAAATTAATCAACATATAGTGATGAAGTATTAGAAATTCCTTTGGAGTAGAAAATGGCTTTTAAAATGTTGAAAATTGTGTTATTTTATAATAAATAGGCTATATAAATTACAAAAGTTTTTACATTTCATCAGTTGTATCCTATATTAAATAAATTATTAATCTTACATTTTGCACTAGATAAATGTAAAAGATTAATTGTAATTAATATAGAATCTTCAGATACATACAAGCTGCGATGTAAGATTTTTATAATAATTTATTTAATTGTATTGCTCAAAATTTTCTACTATTTTTTGTGAGAGGGTTGATTTATATGTTTACAACTTTAAAGGTACATCCCTTAAGCTTTATAAAATCAATGTCTATGGCATTAGAGCTCACACACACAGGAATTTCGAACCATCATTGCAGAACCTCAATAATTTCCAAGGCTATTGGTGTATTTTTGAAACTTCCTCAGCAGGAGCTTCAAACCTTGATTTATGCATCTTTATTGCACGATATTGGTGCTGCTTCAAATTGGGAAGAAAAGCACAATATAATACACAATGATAATGAATCTATGATATTTAACCACGCAGAAGCAGGTTATCATATACTAAAATCCTCTCCTCTTTTACAGGAAATAGCTATTCCCATAAGGTATCATCATGATAGGTACAGTGGAGGTAATCCTAGTGGTTTCGAAGGCGACCAAATTCCTTTACTAAGTAGAATTATTCATATTGCAGATAGAATTGAAGTAATGATTGATAAGAACGAACATATTTTTAGTCAGCGTAATGAGGTAATTTCATTTCTAAATGGCTCTAATTTCTTTGACCCAAATTTGGTTAACATAGTAAAAACTCTTGCTTACACTGAAGGTTTCTGGCTTGATATCGTAAACTATGAATATCAGAAGGGGTTCTTACATGAATTTGAATTTTTTGGAAAGTGTATTTTAAATTCTGATGATTTAATTAATATTGCTAAAATTTTTTCAAAGGTTGTAGATGCCACATCACCTTATACTATCGCTCACTCTAAAAACGTCGCAATACTCTCGACTTTTCTTGCAAAAAGACATGGTTTTAACGAGGAAGAATTAAAAATGTTTTATCTAGCCGGGCTTCTACATGACTTCGGCAAACTGGCTATACCTGATAATATTCTTAACAAGCCTGGTAAGCTCACAGAACATGAGTATGATATCATAAAGCAACATCCCTATTATAGTTATCGAATACTTGAGCAGATAGAAGGCTTTGAACTAATAACCAGATGGGTTTGCCAGCATCATGAAACATTAGACGGTCAAGGATACCCTTATAAACAACGCTTTGAAGAAATAAGTCTTGGAGCACGAATTATTGCTGTTGCTGATGTATTTTGTGCCCTTACAGAAGATAGACCTTATAGAAATAAACTGAGTTTAGGACAAGCAATTGATATTATGGACAATATGGTCAATGAATTAAAACTTGATTCGATGATTTATAACTATATAAAGCAAAATCCTGTAGAAGCACTATCCGTATTACAAAAGTAAATAAGTAAGGAAAAGGATGTCCCCAAGGGGAACAAGCAACAATCCTAAAACTCCGCTAAGGTACATTGTAATTCTCCATTGTTTGACATTTTATTATTTGATAATCTTGATAAATAATATTTTGATAGCTTTTTCCTATAATATCACATTTTCAAATTTCATACAGCAGAATGCTTTAATTTGCGATTGATATAAAAAATTTTAAATTAAAGGAACCTTTTATCCATAACCATAGTCTAATAATTGAAATCAAACCGCTGACAAAATTGATAAGGGTGGTGAAAAATTGCTTAACGATGAGCTAATTGAAAAAGCAAAAAAGGGTAACAGCAAAGCGTTTACGCATATTGTTGAGGGGATGAAGGTTCAGATGTACAAGACAGCTTTTATGAAGCTACATAATGAGCATGATGCTTTAGATGCTGTACAGGAAGCGCTATATAAGTCTTTCCAAAATATCAAAAATCTAAAAAATAATGAGTTTTTCAAATCGTGGATAATCAGGATTCTGATAAATGAATGTAATAATATTTATACATATAAGAACAAGGTTATTCCTATGGAAAAGGATTCGATGAAGATCAGTGAGGAAAAAGGCTACAAGGAATTTGAAAAAATCGAAGTGGTCAGTTTGCTCGAAAAAATGGATGACACATATAGAGATGTCATAAACCTTAGGTATAATCACGATTTGAAGCTTGAGGAAATAGCAGAGGTTTTAAACATACCTGTTGGGACGGTTAAGTCAAGATTAAACAGGGGCCATGCCATTCTTAAAAAGCAATATTTAAAAGAGGAGGCATCATCATGAATTGTAAAGAGATAAAAGAATCACTTGAAGAATACATATTTGGAGAACTGAATGAAGAAGTATCCAAAGTTGTTGAAGAACATATTGAAAACTGTGCAGCATGTAAAATTGAATATGATGATCTAAAAGAATCAATATCTCTAATAAGAACTGAGTTTGATAAAATTGACGTGCCAGAAGAGCTTGCAAGTGTTAGAGTTCAATCCCAAAGCAGGTTTTCGAAGTTATTTCTAAATAAGAAAATTATATCAGTAGCCGCTTGCATTGTGATGATTTTCCTTCTAGCAATTACAACAACAAGGTTTCTACCTGACCAAAATGTAAACGCGGGAGACTATAGAAATGGTTTTTCACTTTTGCCTGAGGACTCAGATGAAACAGGTGTAAGCACGGATAGTAGCTATGTGCTAAAATCGATTAAGAAACTTGACGAAAATGAAATTAAAGGGCTTTTGGCAATAGATGGAGAAGCTGAGCCTAATATAACAAAGAAGGATTCGAATACATTTATAATAAAGCCTAAAAATGAACTTCAACAAAATAAGCTGTATACATTTAGGATTAAGAGTGAAGAAAATCAAGGCAATAATAGCAATGCAAAAAACGATATTGAGTGGACTTTCCAGACTAGAGCTGCATTTAAGGTTCTAAGTGCTTTTCCAGGTGACAAGACTACAGAAGTGCCTACAAACTCTGGGATAGAGATATATTTTAGTCATGAAAATTTTGATGACATTGATAACTATTTTGAAATTACTCCAGCTGTTAAAGGCAGATTTGAAACACATAAAAGGTCTTTGGTATTTGTGCCAAAAGAGCTTAAGGAAGATACACTTTATACAGTAAAGGTTAAGAAAGGCCTTAAGTTAAAGGGAACAAAATATTTCATTGATCAGGACTATGTTTTTCAGTTTGAGACAGGCGGAAAAAATGAAGGTAATATTTATGATAGAGGTATGTTCAATTTTAACAATATAATCAATGAGTATTCTCCAGATGAAAAGCCATACATTCCGATTAATTACTTTATCAATCAGGAAACTTATAAAAGCAAAGTTGAAGTTGATACATCGGTTTATTCATATAATAGTGCGGATGAGTTTGTTTCCAATCTTAAAAAGAAAAATTCAATGCCAAATTGGGCTTATAGGAGTGTTGGAAAAAATTCAATACCAACAGATGGGCTTAACAAGGTATATAGTTTCAAACAGGAGTTTAGCAAGGCTCCAAATGGAGAACAGTTTATAAAGCTTCCTGATTCTTTACCTATTGGGTTTTACTTGATTGATAGCAAATGGGAGGATAATAAATTCCAGACGTTTATTCAAGTAACCAACTTAGGGATGTACCTGATGAAAACCAAAAATAAAAGCTTACTATGGCTTAATGATTTAAAAACTGGAAAACCAGTTACAGCTGCTGAAATTAAGCTTGTTGATGGTGATAAAAAATTCAATCCTGATTCTAATGGTATTGTTTACTTTGATTCTATAAATGATGATATAAGCAAAGATCAAAGCCAAAAGATGAATGTGAATGCTTGGAGCCAGCAAAATAAGTATTTTATTATTACAACAAATGACAAGAAGTCAACAGTTCTTTGTTATTCTGGTACTAATAACTATTATGCCCCTTATAATACATCGAGCATGTATTGGAACTTCCTTCAGCTAGATAGAAGTTTATATAAGCCTGATGATGTAGTGAACTTCTGGGGATTGGTCAAAAATAGGTACGAAGAAGAAAACATTAGTGAAATCAAAGCTGAAATAATTAATGAGAATATAGGTGTTGTATATAGACTTATAGAAGACTTTAGAAGCAATTATCCATTTATGGATAATCAAGCTTTAGTTAGTGAAAAGATAACTGTAGAGGATGGAGTATTTAAAGGCAGCATAAAGCTTCCAATGCTTGATCCAGGAGGATATACGATAAAGATAAAGAATGGAAATGAGACAATAGCAAGCGCTTATATTAATGTACAAAACTATGTTAAGCCGCCTTACAAGATTGAGATTACTAAAGACAAAGAAGCAATTTTCCCAGGGCAGAATGTTTCTTTTAAATTGAAATCATCATTCTTTGAAGGCACAGGAGTTCCTGACCTTAGCATGAATTATGATATTGGAAGTTATAGTATTGGGGAAAATGGAGTAAATAATTCATGTACTACAGATAAGAATGGTGAAGCAGTGGTTAATTATTTGCCAAAGCCTGATAGTGTTGTACAAGGTGAGCAATTTGTACCAATAAATGTACGTGCAACATTACCTGAGGTTGGTGAAACAACTACAAATGATGGAGTAAGAGTTTTTATAAATGATATAAATGTTGATCTAAAAGGAGAACAAAAAGGCAATAAAGGCAGCATTAAGGCACAAGTTAACAAGATAGTGCTTGACAAAATTAATAATAAAACTGCAAAAGATAGTAACGACTATATTGGTGATGCCATCAATGAAAAAGAACTTGATGTGACTATTTATAAGAATACATGGGACAAAGTTGAAGATGGTGAGTATTATGATTATATTAATAAGGTCACACAAAAAAGGTATAGATATGTCTCTCGTAAAGATGTTGTTAAAACATTTAAAATGACTACAGACACTTATGGTAAAGCCTATAATGAATTTGAACTGGCTAATGTGACCGAAGGCTATTATTCAGCAGATGTTAAATGCATTGACGGTAATGGACGGGATATGAAGTTTGAAGTATATGTTGGTACATTCTTTGATATTAACAGCTATGACGATAACAGGTATTTCTTAGATGGCGGTAAGGAAAAGTATTTTATGAATGATCCTGTCAAATTGACTTATAAAAAGGGAAAAAATTCTATGCCTGATGGAAAATATCTGTTTATAAAGACACAGAACGGAATTAGAGAATATATAGTCAAGGATGGACCAGATTATTCATTCAATTTCAATGAAAAGGATGTTCCAAATGTGCAGGTTACAGGTGTGTATTTCAATGGAATTACATATGTTGAATCAGAACAATTCAACGCTGTGTTTGATTATAAGGAGAAAAATCTGATCATTGAAGCTAAGACTGACAAAAAATCTTACAAACCTGGTGATGAGGTCATAATGGAAATCACAGCGAAAAACAAATCAGGTGAACCCAAAAAGGCTGTTGTCAATGTAAGTCTTGTTGATGAAGCACTGTATAAGCTTCAAGAGCAGGAAATTGATACTATTACGTCTCTTTACAGTGGATTGGATTCAGGGATTGAGCTGTCTTATAGGTCACATACTAACTCAAATGCTGGAGTGTTGAATGGTTCAGTGAATAGAGGGATTCAGGTTGTATATTCAGAGCCTGCACAAATGAAAGCTGAACAAGAGAATGGGGCTTGGAATTCTAAAGCACATTTAGCAGTGAGCGGGTCTGTTGTTAATGTGAAATTTGATACAGCCTCTGTTGCTGATTTTTCTGGATATTCAGCAAAAATACTAATACGACAAGACTTTAGAGATGCTGCGTATTTTACAAATATAACACTAGATGATAACGGACATGGTACAGTAAAATTCAAGCTTCCTGACAATATAACCTCGTGGAGGGTAACGATGTCAGGTGTTACAACAGATTTGTCGGCAGGAAGTGGTAAGGTAGGTTTGGATGTATCACTACCATTCTTTATAAACTACACATTGAGTTCTAATTATCTTGTAGGAGATAAGCCTGTTCTTGGTGTGAATGCATATGGAAATAGCCTTGCTGGAGGAGAGACTGTAACATTCGAAGTTAGAAGTATTACTAACCCTGATAAGGTATTAAAAGCACAAGGAAAAGCATTTGAAAGGGTAAATATTCCGCTTTGGAAAATGACTGAGGGAATTGAAGAAATTGTTATAACTGCGGAAAGTCAAAATGGTTTGAAGGACTCCATTAAAAACACGATAACAGTTGTTAATTCATATCATCAGATAGAAAAAGCTGAGTATTATGATTTGAAGCCAGATATGAAAATAAATGGTGGTAAGACTGGAAATACAAAACTGGTATTTGCTGACAAGAGTAAAGGAGCATTTTTACCTGAGCTAACAAGTCTTTTGTATACGAATGGAAATAGGGTTGATCAAAAGCTGTCAGGAAAAATTGCAGCAGATATTATCAATAAATATTATAGCTCAAGCTATTATCAGGGATTTGATTCATCAATTAAGGTTTCTGACTATCAACGGCAGGATGGAGGAATATCAGTTTTGCCTTATGGAAATAGTGATGCTGATATTACAGCAAAGTTAACATCATTGATAAAGGACGATGTGAATGCACAAAAACTTAAGAAATATTTCTACAATATTCTTTTGAACGATTCGCCAGGGTTAAAGGGGAATGCTCTCTATGGTCTCGCTGTTTTAAAGGAGCCAATCCTTTTAGACCTTGACTCGGCAGCTAAGGTGGAAAATGCAAGCGTTAAGGATCTTCTGTTTATTGCTCTTGCATACTGTGAATTAGGCGAGATGCCTAAGGCAGCCTTGCTATATAATACAAGTATTGCAAACAAAATTGAAGAATACAAACCATTCTTCAGAATCAATGTGGGAAAAGACAATGATGATGTGCTTGAGTGTACTTCGCTTGCAGCTGTACTAGCATCAAAGCTAGATAAACCTGAGAAAAAAGGGCTGTATGACTATTGTTCATGGAATTCAACAAAGGATTTACTAATTAATATTGAAAAGCTCCTTTATATAAAAAGTGAGATTAATAAATACAATGATGAGACAATAAAGTTTAAGTATACTTATGATGGAGAAACAAAGGATATATCACTTGCGGATGGTCAATCATATGCAATAACATTACCATCTACTAAATTGAAATACTTTAAAATTGATAGTGTTGAGGGGGATATTTCACTTGTTTCAGTCTATAACTCAGAAATTGTTGGATTACAAAAGGTTAATAACAGTTTGAAGATTAAAAGGGAATATAGTGTGAATGGTATAAGTACCAATCGCTTTAAAGAAGGTGACCTGATAAAGGTAACACTAGACTGGGATATAGCGAAGAAAGCAATCGATGGAGAATATGAAATAACAGATTATCTTCCATCAGGTTTAAAGCCTATTGAGAATACATATAATATGGGAGTAGACTTTAGTATATCTCCTTTTAGAAGAGTTGATGGGCAAAAAGTTACATTCTATGTAGGAAAGGATTGGATTGAAAAAAAACCTCTTGTGTATTATGCTAGAATAGTAAGTCCTGGCGATTACAATGCGCAAGCGCCAATTATACAAAGCTGCAAGTCAAAGGATTACATCAATGTTGGAAATTCTGATAAAGTAGAAATTCAATATAATATTGGGGCAGCTGGAGAGTGACGTTTTAAGATTAGGGTAGGGAATTGTTTGGGGGTTGAAATGAAAAAATATGACTGGAATCCAGTTTTTAATTTGGTATTAAAAATAAAAAATGACTACATACAAACTTTTGGAGCTTTGGATACAATGTTGTTTGAAGAATGGCTCACAAGGCTCCAAAAGAAAGAATATATCGATATATTTAGCCATCTTAAGGTGAGGCAGAAAAATAATTTAATATTGATTCGTTATGGAATGGATGAAATGCATGAAAGCATGTGGACCGATCAGGATAGCGTTTACAGAGAATGCAGAAGTGTTGTAATTAATATTGAAAAGGAAGAGCTTGTAGTAGTTCCCTTTAGGAAGTTTTTCAACATAAATGAAGTTGAAGAAAACAGCTTATCCAATATAATTGATAAAATCAATAACGCTAAGTCGGTAGAAATTACAGATAAGCTGGATGGATCGATGCAAAGTGTGAGATACTATAACGACGAAATATTTATATCAGGAAGCATGGCAATTGATATCGAAAGCTCGTGGAGACTTGAGGATGGATTTAGTAAATTAACAGATGGTCACAGAAGAATGATTTGTGACCATCCAGAATATACTTTTATATTTGAATACATAAGCATAAGGGATTCGCATGTTGTAGCATATACTAAAGATCAGGAAGGCATGTATCTTATTGGAATTAGAAATGTCTATACAGGTGAGCAGTTATCATACAAGGATGTTAGCGAGTATGCAAATAAGTACAACATATTGATGACCAGGATTGAAAAACGCAGCTTTGAAGAAATATTGCAGGATATAACAAAGTATAGGTCAAGCGAGAAGGAAGGCTGGGTTGTAAATATTGATGGACATATGGTGAAAATTAAATGTGATGACTATGTTCAGTTGCACAGAGTTTTAAATAAATTTTCATCAATTAATACAGTTATTAAGGCTATTGCCGATAATACTTATGACGATCTTTTAAGCAAGTTGCCTGATAATTATAGAGATAGGATAAATACAATTGCAGCGATTATTTTTGATTACATAAGAAAGACCAATGAAAAGATTGAAGAATATTATGAGAATGCGCCAAAGGAAGATAAAAAAGAATACATGGTTTGGGTTACAGATAATTGCCCTGTAGATATTAGAGGATATTTAAGACAAAAGTATCTTAATGTAGACTATAATATTTTGAAAACCTCTTATGTAAGGAGCACAAGATATAAGAAGGCAAATGAAATGGGTATTGATCAAATTTTATACGAGCAGGCTAGCTTCGATTTTGACAAATAAGGTTGGAGGAAGAGTTTATGAATAAGCTTATCATGATGATTGGCCTTCCAGGTAGTGGTAAAAGTACTATCGCAAAAGAATTGTCAAAAAAGCAAAATGCACATGTGCATTCATCTGATGAGATAAGACATGAGTTGTATGGAAATGAGGATAATCAGGATAACAATGAAGAAGTATTTAAAAAGCTTAATGAAAGAATAAACAGGGATTTGTCCAATGGTAAAAATGTAATTTATGATGCAACAAATCTAAGCTATAAGAAGAGAAAGATTTTTTTGCACACCATAAAAACTGAGTGTATTAAGGAGTGCCAACTGATTGCCGTTCCATATGAAGAATGTGTTAACAGGAATAATAAAAGAAACAGAAAAGTTTCTCAGGAAGTTATGAAAAAAATGTATAAGAGCTTCTTTGTTCCTCAGTATTATGAGGGCTGGGACAACATTGAAATACATTATAATTATGATGAAAATGAGAGCTATGATATAGATTCACTTCTAGAAGACCTTGAAAAAATTTCTCAGGATAATCCTCACCACAGTCTTACGATTGGGGAACATTGTAAAATGTGTAAGGAGTATATGTCTGGCGAGACAGATGATGAAGACTTGATTATGGCAGCTCTATTGCATGATATTGGAAAGAAATTTACAAAAGATTTTAAAGACTTGAAGGGTAATCCCACTGAAATTGCTCATTTTTACAGTCATCAAAATGTATCGGCGTATTTGTGCTTGTTTTATTTGAGGAATTATGATAAAGAAAGAATACTTAAAATAACTAACTATATCCAATGGCATATGCAGCCATTCGATCTAAGGTCTGCTAAATCAAAGAAAAAGGCAATAGGTCTATTCGGCGAAGAGTTTTACAATGATTTATTCAAGCTTCATGAATCAGATATAAATGCAAAGTGATGATTGACTTGTATATGAATAAATAGTAAAATCAATTTATAACTAGTAATATCCATTTGAGGAAAGGGTAAGGTATTAAAACATGAGAATTGGCTAATTCAGCAAATAATTTAATTTACAGATAGAGCATAATTGATGCTCTTGTTTGTGCTGGATTAGCTTATCAATATAAAACAATATGTGATATATTAATTACAATTGGCATTGGAGGGGAATTTAGAATATTAATATTTCGTTATTCTGAATCCTCACCGATATACCACAGCGTAACTATGAATTTTCAAAATCAAGTTTTTCCAGCACATTAATCGTGAAAGGAGAGGCTTTTTTTATGTTAATTTTGGAAGCGTTAAATATAAAAAAATACTATAGTGACAGGCTTATTATAGGCTTTGACAGGCTTAAGATATACTCAGGCGACAGAATTGGAATTGTGGGGCAAAACGGCTCAGGTAAAACAACACTGCTCAATATATTATCACAGGATATTGAGCCTGATGAGGGATTGGTTAGGAAGTATGGTGATATTGCATATATTCGTCAATTCTCGCAGGAAGATATCGAAGCAGATCCCAAAGTTTTGAGTGAATTTGAGCTCAGTGATAAGAAGGACAGGATTAATTATAGCGGAGGAGAAAAAACAAGGATCAAAATTGCAAATGCTTTTAGCAGTGAAAAGTTGTTGGTATTTGCTGATGAGCCTACTAGCAACCTTGACACTAAGGGTGTCCAGCTGTTAAAGAAAAGACTGCTTTCTGTTGAATCCTTACTTCTAATTAGTCATGACAGGGAGCTTTTAGAGAGCGTTTGTAATAAGATTCTAGAAGTAAACAATGGAAAAATAAGCGTTTTTAATGGATGCTTTTCGTTTTATGAAAAACAGAAGTATTTAGAGTTCAAGAGTCAGGAACAGGAGTACAACAAATACATTCAGGAGAGGTCAGACATTGAAGAGGCAATAATTGAAAGGCAAGGCAAGTCAAAAGCAATGAGAAAAGCGCCTAAAAGAATGGGGAACTCTGAAGCAAGATTGCATAAAAGAGAATCAAATGAAAAGAAGGAGAAAATTGATGGAGCAGCCAATATTCTTAAGACGAGACTTGAGAAGCTAGAAGTCAAGCAAAAGCCAAAAGAACTTCCAAAGATTAAGCTCGACTTTTCACTAACTAATCCACCAGCAAATAAAATTATAATTTCTTCTGATAAGTTGAACTTTGGTTACGACAGTAAAAGCGTATTCGATTGTGCCAAATTTAAAATCTACAACGGTAAGAAAACAGTGCTCTGGGGTGAAAATGGTACAGGAAAAACTACTCTTTTGAACTTGATAAGTCAAAATGAAAATGATATATATATTGTGCCCAAAGCAAGAATTGGGTATTTCAAACAAGGATTTGAAAACATTGATATGGACCGTTCTGTAATGGAAAATGTAATGAAAGATAGCATCCAGAACCAGTCAATCGCAAGAACAATTCTTGCAAGGCTTCTTATTTCGGGTGATGACGTCTTCAAAAAAGTAGGAGTATTAAGTGGCGGGGAAAGGATAAAGGTATCTTTTGCTAAGCTTTTTGTTTCTAATTCAAATGTTTTGCTTCTTGATGAACCGACTAATTATCTGGACATACAGTCTATTAAAGCATTAGAGAGTGTTCTTTTGGAATATGAAGGTGCTGTTGTTTTTGTTTCACATGACAAGACGTTTGTAGCAAATGTTGCAGATAGAATGCTTGTTTTTGAAAACCAAAAGATCAAAGAGTATGACGGAAGTCCAAAAACTTATTTGCAGGATGGACAAAATAAAGAAATCCATAAAAACTCATCAGATAATGAATTAAAACGTATGACGATACAGCTTAGAATGACAGAAATAATTTCAAAGCTGTCTTTGCCAGGTGGCGATAAACAAGCTTTAGAAGATGAGTATCAAAGTTTGCTCTTACAGTTTAAACAGTTAAATAAATTGTAAATTCTTGTTTACATCTATACTTTCACACACTAGAGTATGGTAGAATTTTTATTACAAATACATCGTTTAGGGGATTTTTATGAAAAGAAAAAAAGTTATTCTAATTATTTCAGTTAGTGTAGTTGTTGTTTTGGCTTTAGCTTTAGTTTTAGTAGACTTGTTTTGTGTGAAAAAGTATGGTGTTGATCCATTTTTATTTCTTAGGAAAAAAGTGGAGATTGAAAACATAAGCTTTCAATCTGACAAGGATAAAGACGGAATTTGTGATCTCGATGATATAGTTCAAGGCGCTAGAAAGGAAGTTGCAAATAAGACAAAATATAGAGATGGCTACTTTGATGGAGGTTATCCGCCTGATAGTGAAGGGGTATGTACTGATGTGGTTTGGAGGGCTTTGAAAAATGCAGGTTATGATTTCAAGACAAGCATTGATAAGCATATTAAAGAAAATCCTGAAAAATATTTGAATGTCAAAAAGCAGGACACTAATATTGATTTCAGGCGGGTAAAGAATCAGTTGGTTTTTTTAAAGGATAACGCTCTCAGCCTCACAACCAAAGTCATCCCATATGACAAGGAAAACTTAAAACAATGGCAGCGTGGAGATATAGTTATTCTTGAGAAATATGATCATGTGGCTATTATATCAGATAAGAGGCGAAAAGATGGAGTGCCTTACATCTTGCATAATGCAAATACTTATGCAAAAGAGGAAGATGCCTTGCTGAGATGGAGTAAAAAGGGTATAATTATTGGTCATTTCAGGTTTCCTAAGGATTAAAAGCAAAATTCTTATAATTAGATTTTGTATATAGGTGTAGTTAGCGTGAATATAAAAGAAAATGGTTGTTGATAATTATATTTGAGTATTATATAATGTCCTTAACAAGAGTATGGTAAGGAGATGATTTTGTGGGTAAAACCTTAGTATGTGGCTCTATCGCTTATGATAATATTATGGATTTTCCAGGATTGTATAATGAGCAGATTATGCCAGATAAGATACATATGTTGAATGTTAGTTTCTTGGTAAACAGCCTCAAAAAGGTAAAAGGTGGGACGGCTCCTAATATAGCTTACAATCTTGCTCTAATAGGTGAGGAGCCTTATGTTCTAGGTACAGCGGGAAGAGATTTTTTTGAATACAGGGACTGGCTAAATGAAAATAGGGTCGATACTTCTTTGATAAGAATTCTTGAGAATGACTATACTGCGTCTTGTTTTATTACCACTGATAATTCTAATAATCAGATCACGATGTTTTATCCAGGAGCTATGGCGAAAGATCCAGAAATCTCATTAAGTAAAATCGATATGAGAAACTTTTCAATGGTTGTTATTGCACCTACAGAGCCTGCTGCTATGGTTAAGTGGGCTAAAGAATGCAGCGAGACCAACATACCATATCTTTACGATCCAGGAATGCAGATACCAAGACTTTCAAGCGAGGATCTTGTTAAAGGGATCATGGGAGCGAAGATACTAATTTTGAATGAGTATGAGTACCTGATGATGAAAGAGAAGACAAGCTTGAAGGAAGAAGAAATATTGGATCAAGTAGATCTACTCGTTGAAACGCTTGGAGGAAAAGGCTGCATATTAAGAACAAAGAAGCAAAGGGTTGAGGTACCTGCTGCAAAACCAGTCAGGGTAGTTGATCCAACTGGAGCAGGGGATGCTTTCCGAGCTGGATTATTGAAGGGCTATTATGAAGGAGCTTCACTTGAAGTGATGGGAAGGTATGCTTGTGTTACAGCTGTCTATGCGGTAGAGCATAAGGGGGGCACAGAGCATAAATATACAATTGATGAGTTCAAGAAACGGTATAATGATAATTATGGAAGTGTTTAATAACTCTATTGTATTTAATATAATACCATTTCAAAAAGGAGGGCTTTTTTATGGCAAGAAAATTAATTGATTTGAGTATTTCGGTTGAAAATGATATTCCTTCTGATCCTGCTGATATGATTCCTAAAATCCAGTATATGGATCATGATATGGGCGCGATGCAAATGACAGGATATTTTCCTGGAATTGATCCTGCAAAGCATTTGCCTGATGGTAAGGGTTGGGCAATTGAAATGGTAACACTTACGACTCATTCAGGTACTCATATTGACGCACCATGGCATTACGCTCCTACTATGAGCAAAGGAGAAAAGGCTCTTACAATAGATGAAGTTCCTCTCGATTGGTGTATGGGAAATGGAATTAAGCTTGATTTTAGGCATTTTCCCGACGGCTATCTTGTCACTGCTAAGGACATGGAAGAGGCGTTTTGTAAGATTGGCAGAGAGCCAAAGGAAGGTGACATTGTACTTGTAAACACAGGAGCAGATAAGTGGTGGGGAAAGCAGGAATATCTTATAAAAGGTTGCGGCATGGGACGCGAAGCGACATTGTGGCTTTTAGAACGAGGAATAAAGGTAGTTGGAACCGATGCGTGGAGCTGGGACAGACCTTTGCCTATGATTGCAAAAGAGTTTTCAATTACAGGGGATCCATCAATAATATGGGAAGGGCATTTTGCAAGTATCGAACGTGGATACTGTCATATAGAAAAGCTTACAAATCTGGATATGTTGCCTGACTACGGATTTACATTTTTCTGTTTTCCAGTAAAGGTAAAGGGTGCAAGCGGTAGCTGGATAAGGGCTGTTGCGATGGTAGAGGAGTAAATAAAACATGCTCCTTTTATATTCTGATTATAAGTATCGTTATTATGATTTTATGTACGTCGATTATGCTACATATTTTGAATACTTTAAATCAAGTTTTATATTGTTGATTATTATATTTGGTTTACCTGTGGCATCAGGATTATGGCTGTTCATCTTAATTTCAATTGTTGTATTAATGGCATCGTCTTTTATAACAATGGTTTCACAAACTGGTTTTGGAGATGGGAAATATAATAAAAACACTTTATAAATAACTACTTACCACAAAGTATTAAAAGTATTATTGACATAAATACGCTTGAGCTTCAAAAGGATAGTTTTATAAATGAAGATCTTCAGGAAAATTTTTCTGATATGATTTTTAGGGTGTATTAAAAGCAGCAGAATGTTTGAGGGAATTGGACAATAAGGAAACAGGAATCGAATATTTTGAGACATTTATGAGATATATATTAAATACAGGTCAAAAATTAACAAAGGAAGATATCGAAGACATAATAAATAGTGTTGAAAAAACATATCCAGAAGGGAACGAAGTTGTTATGACTTTAGCTGAAAGGTTTAGAGAAGAAGGAAAAATTCAAGGTATACAAGAAGGAGAGACTAAAGCACTTGTTAAAACAGCAATCAGATTGTTGACTAAAAAGTTTGGTTTGCTCACAGAAGATACAAAGTCAAAAATTGAGAAACTTGATGCAGTGACTTTAGAGATCATCATTGACGAAATATTAGAATATAAAAGTTTAGAAGATTTAAGAAAATATCTGAAATAATCAGATATAAGGCTCTATGTACCATTCCTATTCAAATAAAAATAAGCACCAAACTATTAGGTGCTTATTTTGTTGGATTTAATCACATTGATTTATCAAGCTACTTAGGCGATTTCAAAAATTTCATTGTTCAATTTTTAATGGCGGAAGGTACTAGAATAAATATTTTTGAAATTGCCAGTTGACCAGTTATTTGTATGGAATCACCTTATTGAGATTTTTTAATCTCTTCCAAATTCACCCTTGCTTCAGGTGCATGTTGCAGCACACCCTCAACCTTATCACAACTGAATTGACTGCACATACCGCAATTATCAAGCTTCTTTTCTAAAGAACATTTCCTTATTTCACAAACATTGCAATGACTAAAAAGCACATCGGATTTGCATCCTAAGCAGTTAATTGTGCTAGGCTCAATGGTCGCATTAAACATTTTACTCCATTGATCTGCTGTTTGTTTTCTTAATTCATCACTGTCACTTACAGTAGCTTTATAAGCCAGACACTCACCACAATCGAGACCACAACATGCAATTTTTTTTGACATTTTAGCACCCCTTTTCCAGTATTGTTATGTTTACAATAATATCAAACGTATGTTCTTTAGTCAATATTTTTTTAATACTTTACAATAAGAGGGACTTATATGTTATAATTAACCAGATGGTATCAAAAACTTCAAAGCAATGATTACATTCATTTGTATTAAATTGGATATTCAAGAAAGGTACATCTTTAGGGAGAGTGTTTAATGATTAAATTTAGCAGAATAGTTTCAGTTGTTTTAATATCCATATTATTAACGCAAATGCTTTTTCTAAATGTATATTCCCAGGAATCTTATAAGAATAATGGTGGAAAGTATACTTTTTATAAAAAATATGAGGCTGAAAAAGGTGCTTTTAACCATGCTGTAATATGTACTAATACTAATACATCACAAGGTAAATATATAGGCAAGATATATTTTAATGATAGTTATGTGCTTTTTAATAAGATAAATGTAGATGTAGCGGGCAAATATGATTTAACAATAGCTTATAAGAATGGTAGTGGGAAAAATTCCAAACATAAGTTATCAATAAATAACGTTAATGGACAGGAAATAGTTTATCCTCCTTCTGGAAGGACAAAAAATGGTTTTGATTCAGTAAAAGTAAAAATAACTTTAAATGCAGGACAAAATAAGATTAAGTTATCAAAAGGTAGTGTTGGCTATGCTGAACTTGATTATATAATAGTTCAAGGGACAATTAATAGATGGTTAATTAGTGTAAAAGATGAGAATGAGTTTGGGAAGGATTCAATTACATACCGTGCGTTACGATCGTTGAATGCACATTGGATACAAGCTACATCAGATGAGGAAAAGGAATCAATAGAATTCCTTGCAAAAGAAATAAGACGGATTTCAAGAGAATCAAATGGAAACATCGATTCTCCTCTTAGACTTCCGAGTGCTGGTGATTTAAATGAAGTTGAAAGAATCCTATACACAGGTAATATTCAAGAAGCAAAAAGATGGGCTGTAAGAGGTGTAGAAGCAAAAGCACAATCTTTGCTATACTTTAATGATGGTAATTTTGATAGCACTAATGCGAATGCATACAAACATGCATATTGGAATGCATTGTTAACTTGGGATATAGGCTTAGAGTCTGCGAAAAAATGGACTGATGCTCATGAATACGGAAAAATTTCGAATGTAAGTACAACTGAAAAGCAAATGGATTTGTATAATAATAACATTGGAAGGCAAATTGGACAAATGATAAAGGAGAATGATTTGTCTGGAGTTTATTGTAAAGAAATTGTCCTTCTTGCAGTGAAAAAAGGTAAACTTAAAAGGTTGGATAAAGTGGTTAATGGTTCGCAAAAAAGAATAAATGGCGGTAAGTTAGTCAATACGGATAATTCAAGCACTAGGTTGAAGGCTAAAGTTGATAGGAATATGGACAAATGGAAGCAAGAAATAATTGATAATATCAAATAACAAATAAAATTACCAGCATTGACGCTATTTGACTTTATATTCAAGTAAAAAATAGCACACAGGGTCATATTTCTAAAGTTAAGTATAATAAATGCAAAACGATAAAATTAAGGGTAACCTCAACTTAATATTTGATATAGTTTTTTCAAATGATATGATTTAAAATAGACTAATATAACTTATACAGGGGGAGAAAAAATGCTAAAGAAAAAATATTTGCTTATAAATATATTATCATTGGTAATAATGTTGATGTTTTGGGGAGTACCATTGGTAACAAATGCTCAAACAGACCAAAGTGATTTTGTTTTTGACGCTTCTAAATGTAGAATTAGTGGTTATAAAGGAACAGCTAGTGAGGTTAATATTCCAGATACAATAAATGGTGTTACTGTAAGGGGGATTAGTCCGCGTGCTTTTAATGGACAGGAAAATATTACAGCTATAAATATACCAGATAGCGTTACATACATTGGTCATTATACATTTGAAGGTTGCGCTAATCTAACTTCTATAAATATTCCTGATAGCGTTACATTTATAGGTGCTAATGCATTTAAAGATTGCACTAAACTAAATAGCATAAGAATACCCACTAGTGTTACAGTGCTTTCTGATGATGTGTTTTCTGGATGTAGAGGATTAGAAATTATATCACTTCCTGATAAAATTACACACATTAGAAGTAATGCATTTTATAACTGTAGTAGTTTAACCAGTATAATAATACCAGATGGTGTTACAGAAATTAATGATCAAGTATTTTATGGCTGTTCTAAACTTACTGATATAAGAATACCCCCTAGTGTTACAGGTATTGGTACTGAAGCGTTTTCTTGCTGTAGTTCATTAAAAAGTATAAGCCTACCAAATAGTGTTACAGGTATCGGTGATGGTGTTTTTTCTTACTGCAGCTCATTAACCAGTATAAGTATACCGAATAGCCTCACATTTATTGGTGATGGTGCATTTTCTAACTGTTGTGCATTAACGGATATTAGATTACCAGATAGTGTTAAATTCATTGGAAAGGGAGCGTTTTTTGAATGCACTGGATTAAAAGATGTATGTATTCCAGACAGTGTTAAAAGTATTGGTAACGATATATTTTCTGGATGCACTGGATTAACAGATCTTAGTATATCAAAAAGCATAACACAAATAGGAAACAGTGCTTTTAAAGGGTGTATTGGGTTAACAAATTTAACTATACCAAATAGCGTTATGAGTATTGGTGGTTCTGCTTTTTCAGGATGCAGTGCATTAACCAGCGTAAGCATACCTGATAGTGTTACGGTCATTGAAAGTAATGCTTTTGAGGGGTGTAAAAGTCTATCAGATGTAATTATTCCAAATAGTGTTAGGTACCTTAGTGGATTTTCTGGATGCAGTGGATTAAAAAGTATAAATATACCTAATGGTGTTGAAGAAATAAATGATTCTGCATTTAATGGATGTAGTGGATTAACAAGTATAATCATACCGAATAGTGTTTCATACCTTGGAGGATTTTCTGAATGCACTGGATTAACGAGTATAAGAATACCAAGTGGTGTTACAGTTATTCGTAGTTCTGCATTTAAAGGATGCAGCTCATTAGCTAATATAAGTTTACCAGATAGTATTACAATTATTGGTACTAATGCGTTTGAAGGATGCAGTGAACTAACTGTTATTGAAATACCAAATGGCGTAGAAGGTATTTATGAAAGAACATTTTATGGATGTAGTAAATTAACAAGTATAAATATTCCAGATAGTGTTAAGTATATTGGTGAATATGCATTCTATGGATGTAAAGGTTTGGTAGACGTCGGTATACCAGAAAGTATCACAAGTATTCGTGAGTATGCGTTTTCAGGATGTACTGGATTAACTAGCATTGTTTTACCTAATAGTCTGGTAAAAGTTGAGAATAATGTGTTTTCTAACTGTAGTGGATTAGTTGAATTGTTTTTGCCAAATGATGTTACAGAAATTGGTGAGTATGCATTTTCTGGTTGTAGTGGATTGACGGATTTGATTATTCCAAATAGCGTTAGAGAAATTGGTAAGTACTCATTTTCAAACTGCAGAGGATTAACAAACATAAGTTTATCAGGAAATATTAATTGCATTAATGAAGGTACATTTTCAGGATGTGGAGAATTAAATAAAATTATTATACCAAATAATGTTTTTTATATTTGTGATTATGCTTTTTCCTTATGTAGTGGACTTATTGCAATAAATATAGCTAGAAGTGATATATTTATTAGTAAATATGCATTTACCGACACTAATAACTTTACTATATATAGTTCTGAAAACACTAATGCACATACTTACGCAATAAACAACGACATACCTTTTGTAAAACATGAAGATATAAAGATATTTGGTACAATAAATCCTGATGTTCGGTCATATTCATCAGATGTAAAAAATAGCTTTAAAATCGAGGTTGATAGGCAACCGATTTATACATATGGTGATCAAAATGGAAACTTTGAATTATGTGTTCCTAATTTAATCACAGTATGCAATGTCAAAATATCCAAACGTGGATATCTTACGAAAATTCTCAATGATCTAGACTTAAATCAGGATCTAAATCTTTCAGATGTTATGATGTGGGCTGGTGATATCAACGGTGATAACGCAGTAAATATGTCAGATATTATGAGAATTGCAAAGGGTTTCAATACCAAGAATGGAGATGAACAATACATTTCTTATTGTGATTTTAATATGGATGGGGAAATTAATATGGCTGATATTATGATTGTTGCGAAGCACTTCAATGCAACTAGCTATTAATTTTTAAGCCAGCATTGACGCTATTTGACTTTATGTGATAAAATCATACATGGTTATATAAGAAAAATTAAAATTATAGAACTTGATCAAGGCAATAAGGCCAAGGCATTCTAGTGACTTGACTTTGTTGCTTTTTGTTGTGAGATGAATATATCTTTGGAAAGGATCGTTATGAGTAACATTATTTCAGAAAACATTATTGAATTAAAAGGTATCAAAAAATGCTATGACGACTTCGTCGCTGTCAAAGATTTTAACTTAGAAGTGAAAAAGGGAGAGTTTGTTACATTTTTAGGACCATCGGGGTGTGGGAAGACAACAACATTACGAATGATAGCGGGATTTGAGCTTCCTACAGAGGGGCATATTCTCTTAAATGGCAAGGATATTAGTGTTCTTCCTCCTAACAAAAGGCCTATCAATACAGTGTTTCAACGATATGCATTGTTTCCGCATCTAAATATTTTCGATAATATTGCATTTGGTCTAAAGATGAAAAACGCAGAAGTTACATATAAAAATAATGAGGGTCAAACCCTTATTCGGAAGGAAAAACTATCTCGTACAGAAATAAAAGAAAAAGTGAAGCGTGTATTAGAAATTGTTGATTTGGAAGGCTTTGAAAAGCGAGATATTTCGACTCTTTCTGGTGGGCAGCAGCAAAGGATTGCGATTGCAAGAGCGATAGTAAATGAACCAGAAATTTTATTGTTGGATGAACCACTTGGAGCGTTAGATTTAAAGATGCGTAAGGAAATGCAGTTGGAGCTAAAAGCTATGCATGAAAAGTTTGGTATTACTTTTATCTATGTAACGCATGATCAGGAAGAAGCTATTACTATGTCAGACAAGGTAGTTGTAATGTCGGACGGAATGATTCAGCAGATAGGAACACCAGAAGAGATTTATAACGAGCCGAAGACAGTATTTGTGGCTGATTTTATTGGAGAAAGCAATATCTTTAATGGCAAAATGTGTGCAAATAACAAGGTGCGTTTCTGTGGAGCTGAATTCACATGCCTTGATGATTTTCATATTGGATCAGATGTTGATGTTGTAGTAAGACCTGAAGACATAGAAATGACAATTCCCGAAAATGGACAAATAAAAGGAAACGTGCAATCTGTTATTTTTAAGGGAATGCATTATGATATTACTGTTTTATCTGGAGAAAATGAGATTTTGATGAAGAGTACAAAAAATGCAGGAGTTGGCGAATTATTAGGGATTAGAATTGAACCTAATGGAATTCATGTTATAAATGCATTAACCAATATTAATATTTTTGAAGGCGTTATTACAGCGATCGATAAAGTAGCTTTTGCAGAAGGAGAGTTCGATTGCAATATATTGAAGTTATATCCAGGATCAAGGATCAGCAATAATACCTTACTTGACAAAGATGGCAATAAGATGAATGTGATCGGAAGTTCTGTAACGGTACAAGTTCCTGTTGCTTCTCCGTCAATGAGTGATGATATTGATGCAGGTGGAACAAAAGGCCATATTGTTTCACTTATCTATAAGGGGGATCATTATCATTATATTGTTCGTACAAAAAATGGAGAAGATATTCATCTGCATGACCAGAGCTTGTGGAATGAAAATGATCATGTTAGCGTCATTATTCCAAAAGAAAGCATTAATCTGTCGCTTAAAGCAATGGAGGCGAAGCGCTTATGAGATATCAGTTTTCACGTAGACAGTTGGGTATTCCTTATATGGCTTTTCTGACGTTATTTGTTATTGCGCCGCTTGTTGTTATTTTGTATTATGCCTTTACAAACGGAGAGGGCAGATTTACATTAGCAAACTTTATAGGCTTCTTCTGTAGCAACAATACAATAGGAACCCTGTTTTATAGTATCTTGATTGCGGTCACAACCACCTGTGTGTGTTTGTTAATAGCTTATCCAGTTGCTTACATACTTGCACGAAGTAATATGAAGAAAAAAGCAATTTTGCTCGCTATATTTATAGTCCCGATGTGGATTAACTTTACATTGAGAGTCTTAGCTTTAAAAGAAATTCTCACTATGATCGAAGGGAATCTTGCTTATCATCCGTTTATAAATACCATAATTGGTATGACGTATGATTATTTGCCGTTTATGATTTTGCCTTTATATACAACCCTAACTAAGATGGACAATCACCTTTTAGAAGCGGCAAATGATCTTGGCGCAGGCAAATTAGACGCATTTATAAAGGTTACATTGCCACTTTCATTGCCTGGGATTATTAGTGGTATTACTATGGTGTTTTTACCAGCTATGACCAACTATGTAATTCTTGACATGCTTTATAACAATACATATATAATGGGTAGTCTGATTGGAAGCTATTTCAATGCTTATGACTGGCACAGCGGTTCAATGATATCTATAGTGCTGTTGATGATTATATTTATAATAACCTGGGCGACAAGAGGATTTACTGAAAAGGAATCAGAAAGGCAGGCAATTCTATGATCAAGAAAATAGTAGGTACTTCGTGGATTGGAATTGTATTACTTTTTATGTATTTTCCAATTTTGATTCTGTCAGTTTATAGCTTTTTGGATACTCCGATAATTGGGGCTTCAGGGAAATTATCCTTTCAAAACTATGTGAAACTTTTTACCACACCAGAGCTAATTGAGATGATTATTGGAACATTAACATTGGCTTTGAAATGTGCAATTATTTCTACGATTTTAGGAACAATCGGAGCAATTGGTGCTTTTTATTCAAAAAAAGGAATACGAGGGTTTGTGGCTACAGCCAATCAGATCCCTGTTGTTAATGCAGATGTTGTAACAGGATTTTCTATCTGTGTATTACTGATTGTTGTGTTTGGTTTGAATAAAGATTGCTCAATACCCCTAATCATAGGCCATGTTGTTTTAGCTTCTCCATTTGTTTATCTTTCAGTTGTACCAAAGCTCAAGCAAATGGATCATAATCTTTACGAAGCTGCCCTTGATTTAGGTGCTAGTGCGAGACAGGCGCTAATAAAAGTTATAATTCCACAGATTATACCAGGTATTATATCTGGATTTTTATTAGCTGTAACACTTTCACTCGACGACTATTTTATTACAATGTATACAAAGCCTGCAACGTTTAATACTATCAGTACCTATGTAGTCAATGCGACAAAGGGATCAAATACAGAGATAAAAACAGCACTTTGGGCATTATCAACACTGATTTTCGTAATCATTCTTTTCGCAGTACTTATTAGTAACGTTATTACCAATAGAAAGGCTGGTGAGAAGAATGTCAGAAATTAAATCTAAGCAAAAAAGCAGAAAATATTCTTTGATTTTATCGGTATTCATTCTTCTTTCTTTTTTTTCAGGAATACCGAATGTTCTTGAAGTGAATGCAGCGAGTGATGATACAATAGTTTTAAAAGTCGGCAATTGGGAAGAGTATATTGATCAAGGCGATTGGGGCGACGAAAAGATAGACCTTGAAAGCGAGACAATTACAAGTGAAAATGGTTTGGTTTCGGACTTTGAGGATTGGTATTACGATACTTATGGTAAGCATGTGAAAGTCGAATACTCAACGTTTGGGACCAATGAGGATTTGTATAGCAAGATTATTTTAGGTGAAACATATGATATTGTATGTCCGTCTGAATATATGTTTTCGAAGCTGTTAAAAGAGAATAGGCTTCAGCCACTATCAGAGAGCTTTTTTGATACATCCAATGAGCATAATTATTATGTTAAGGGAGAATCACCTTATATCAAAGAAATTTTTAGACGTAAAAAGATAGATGGAAAAACATGGAGTGCATATGCAGCAGGGTACATGTGGGGTACTATTGGTGTAGTATATAATCCAGAAGTGGTCAGTGAGGAAGACGTATCAAGCTGGTCGATTCTTGCTAACCCCAAATATAAGAAAAGAGTTACTATAAAGGACAGTGTTAGAGAATCGTATTTTCCTGCGCTGGCTATTTTACATAAGAATTTGCTTCTCAGCAAAGGATTTATTAACAGTGATGATTACTCGGAAAAATTGGAAGAGATTTTAAATGATACACGTCCTGAAACTATAGCAAAGGCTGAGGATTTATTGCAGAAAATTAGGCAGAATGTATACTCTTTTGAAACTGATAGTGGTAAAGCAGATATGGTTACTGGAAAAATTGTTGCCAATTTGCAGTGGTCTGGAGACGGAGCATACACAATAGAACAGGCAGAAGAGGAAGGATATCAACTCAATTATTCTGTTCCAAAAGAATGTACCAATCTATGGCTCGATGGTTGGGTGATGCTTAAGGCAGGAATAAACGGCGATTCGGAGAAGCAAAAAGCTGCAGAAGCCTTTATTAATTTTATTTCAAGACCAGATAACGTAATCAGAAATATGTACTACATCGGCTATACCTCTAGCATTTCAGGTGGAGACAGTCCTTTGATCTATGAATACGTCAACTGGAAATTTGAAGCAGAAGACGAAGAAGGTGCGTTAGAATATCCGTTAGGCTATTTTTTCAGTGGCGATAATGAGGATGAAAAATATATAGTTAAAACATCAGAGGATCAGGCAAAACGACTTCTATTTGCCCAATATCCTCCAAAGGAAGTTATTGATCGCAGTGCTGTAATGGGGTATCTTCCAGATGACGTCAATGCGAAATTGAACCAGATGTGGATTAACGTAAGATGTTTTAATTTTGATCAAGTTTCAAGGGCTGGTTGGCTTAAAGTTCTCGCAATAATTTTTTTGGTTTTGATTCTGATTATTATTTGGATTAACCGATATAGAATATTCAGAAAACCTATAAAATCGGGATATTTCAGAGTAAATTAATATGAATGTTGAATATTGAGTAATAAATCCTGAAAGCAACTTAATGAAAGCTTTCAGGATTTATTTAATTTTGGTATAATAAGGTGTAAGGAAATTAATTCAAAAAACTTCAAAAATATTCATAAAGAAAGGAAGTTAATTATGGGGAATAGCAAAAATGATGGAAAAGAGTATGATTATATAAAAGAGATAACTGAGTGGCAAGAAAATCAATACAATCCTGGGCATTACACAGGGGGAAGAATTCCTCCATACCTAATTAAGCCTGGAAAGCCTAAAATGTTAGGGTGGATTTTCATAATTCCAAGTATTGTGGGCGTGTTGATTTTTTTATTAAAATTGGTTATAGATTACAGGAACATGTCGATTGTTGATATTATAAGTTTGGGTATTCCTGTTCTAGGCGTGGCAACTTTATGTATTATTGCGGGTATAAGAATGTTAAAGAATGATACCAATACCAATAAAGAGTAAATTTCTCCAATAACGAAAAAGAGAGGTGGAAAACCTCTCTTTTAAATGTTGGTGCGGTCGATGGGACTTGAACCCATATGCTCGCGCATACGCCCCTCAAACGTACGTGTCTGCCAATTCCACCACGACCGCATATATTTTTTCGCTACATGAACTCAAAAACAATTTTGAGGAATAGCTGTAATTGTTACAGCGCTTGTTTTTGCGCTCTTCTTAAAGCAGCAAATTTATTATACTAACATATTAATAAAGTGTCAACACTTTTTGCAAAAAAAATTAAGATTTTTAAAATCTATTTTTAGTTCTTTAAAATGGGTATATAATAGCTATTATATATATTAAATACATTATTAATTTTACATTTAGCATTAGATAAATGTAATAGATTAATCGTATTTAATATAGCAATATATAAAACATACATACAAATGATATTGGGAGGATTTTTATGGGAAATAAAAAAGGTATTGATAATAAAGACAAAGAACTAAGTGAAAAACTAGTTTATAAAACCAAGAATATTTGGGAAAGCACATCGGAGGAAGATAAAGCAAAAGCCTTTGATTTTTGTGAAAAGTACAAAGCTTTTTTAGATAAGGCTAAGACTGAAAGGGAGTTTACAAGTCAAACTGTAATAGCTGCTAAAGCGAAAGGTTTTGTAGATATCGATAGTCTTGCTGAAAATCAAATAACTCCAGGAATGAAATTATATCAGGTTAACAAGAATAAATCTGTAGTTTTATGTGTAGTAGGTAAAAAGCCGTTAATTGATGGCGTGAATATTATAGGTGCACATATAGACTCACCGAGAATAGATTTAAAGCCAAATCCACTATATGAGGAAACAGGAATGTCAATGTTTAAAACGCACTATTATGGTGGGATCAAAAAATACCAATGGGTGACTATACCTTTAGCTATTCATGGAATAATGATAAAAGGCAATGGGGAGGTAGTCGAAGTAAAAATTGGTGAAGATGATAGTGATCCTGTGTTTACAATAACAGATCTTTTACCTCATCTAGCTGCAGATCAGATGCAGAAAAAAATGGCAGAAGCTATAACAGGAGAAGGTCTGAATCTTTTGCTCGGATCCTTACCACTTGAAAATGGAGAAAAAGAGAAAGTAAAATTGAATGTTTTAAAAATCCTTAATGATAAATATGGAGTTGTGGAAGAGGATTTCCATTCAGCTGAAATTGAGATAGTACCAGCTTTTAAAGCACGTGATGTAGGAATTGACAGAAGCTTTGTCGGAGCATATGGACAAGACGACAGAGTTTGTTCGTATACTTCTTTGATGGCCCTTTTTGACGTTGAAAAAGTTGATAGGACAGCTGTATGTATTTTAACAGATAAAGAAGAGATCGGAAGTATGGGCAATACTGGAGCGCAATCTGCCTTTATGGAGAACTTTATCGCAGAGCTAATAATGAAAAGCAATACAAGCTATAATGACATCATGCTAAGGAAATGTCTGGCTAATTCAAAAATGTTATCAGCCGATGTAAATGCTGGAGTAGATCCGAACTATGAAGGGGTGCAGGACAAGAAAAACGCGTCCTTTATGTGTAAAGGTGTTGTACTTCAGAAATATACTGGTGTCAGAGGAAAAGTTGGTGGAAGTGAAGCAAACGCTGAGTATCTTGCTGAGATTATAAGGCTTTTTAATAACAATAGCATTATATGGCAAAGTGGCGAGCTTGGAAAGGTTGATCAGGGTGGAGGCGGAACAATAGCTCAATACTTAGCAAACAAGGGAATGGAAGTATTGGATTGTGGAGTAGCATTACTATCAATGCATTCACCTTTTGAGATAGCAAGCAAAGCGGATATCTATAATATGTATAAAGCCTCAATCGTATTTTTCATGATTTAAAATAAAATTGCGAGGCAAGTATCAAAAAATCGAGTGGGGCCAAATGCCACACTCGATTTTTTCTTAATGAACAGAGAACATTTTTCAAAAGTTATGCATTTGCACGTTTCTTTCTTTTGCCAAGAATAAACTTTAATACAAGTGCAGCAATAATTACAACAAAAATGCCTACAACAGCATACTCAAATTTGTGGAAGAATGGGCTAACTACTGTTTTGTATTTGTCTTGGAATACAAAACCTAGCCATATCAATAAGAAATTCCATGGTATCATTCCTATCAATGAGAATGATACAAATTTAAATAGATTCATTTTGGCTATTCCAGCAGGTAATGAGATAAATGTTCTGATAATAGGTAATAGTCTTCCAAAAAATACTGCTGCAACACCAAATCTATTAAATACTCCCTCTGCTTTTTCAAAGTGGTCTTTTGAAACAAAGAAATACTTTCCATACTTCAAAATGAATGGTCTTCCACCATAATAACCTACAGTGTAAGCTATTAGAGATCCAATCATACTGCCAACATTTACGGCAATATTAGCTCCAATAAATGTTATCGAACCTTCAGCAGCCATCATTCCTGCAACAGGAAGAACTGCTTCACTAGGAACGGGAATACATGCACTTTCTAAAAGCATTCCTCCTCCAATACCCCAATAACCGAGTTGTCGCACTATATGCATAATAAACTCGATAAAACTGTCCAAAAAATCTGCCATAATCAATCTCCTTACATAAAATTTTTATATTTATAAATCTAATAAAATACAATTTAGATTTATAATAGTTTAATTAACTTACCCAACTAAGGCTTTGGAGTAGCAGAACCTTTAATATTCGAACCTGAATTTGATGGGTTCTTTCTAGGACGTCCATTTATCATTTCTCTTAAACCAGCATCCTCAACATTTGTATACTCTGTTGGAGCAACGCCTGATTCTGAGTAAAAGTATTGCTCAACAATACGCTTCGTTTCTTCAATGTCGGGAACGTAGTACCAAGTATATACATTTAAATCTCGACCTGGAACCTTAAATGTATTAATTGCTGAAACGTTAAGATTACCAATGTTTTGGGAAAGCTTTAAAGCATCAGTTGATGTAATGTTAGTTTCAACACTCTTAAATATAACATCAATAATTTCATTGATTTTAGAAATATATTTAATATTTGTTTTCTGACGAAGTAGCTCTTTAATAAAGCTCTGCTGAGCATCAATTCTTTTAAGATCACTTCCATCATAGTACTTCATAATTTCTTTTGTATAATGGGTTGGATGTCTAAAGCGCATGAACTCTTCAGCTTTTTCACCGTCCATATGTTGTAAGCCTTTTTGAAAGTGAATATGTAAGTTTTGAATAGGGTCATCATAATTCATATCAACTGGAACTTCATAATCTATCCCATCAAGAGTGTCGATAACTTTACGAAAAGCTGATGTATCAACATATACATGATACTTGATTTTGACACCAAGAAAATTTGATACTGTTTGAACAGCGAGATCAGCACCACCTTTTGGGTATGCAGCATTAACCTTTGTATATCCAAGGCCTTCAATTTTAACTCTTGAATCTCTTGGAAGAGATAAAATATTTAATTGTGCAGTAGCTGGAGTGAAGTTGACAAGCATTATTGTATCTGTATTACCAGCAACTTTATCGCCGCCTAACACAAGAATATTCACAGGGTTTTTGTCCGCAACAAATGGCTCAATAATATCTGTGATTATGTTTTTTTTAGGCTTGGCAGAGTTGTCCTTTGGTGCTGCTTGTGATGTATTAACTAACAACAAGAGTCCTATTCCAAAAATGAATAGGAAAGATGTCATTATTGAAGTTAATATTAAATAAAATTTTCTTAAGTTCATAAAGTACCCCTTATAAATTATCTATAAATTATCAAAATTTATCTGTAATAGAGCATTTTTTATTTGAGTATTTTTTCAACATTCTCTTTTATAACAGAGTAATCTAATGATCCAGAGGAAGATGTAATGATGTTTCCGTTCTTATCAATAAAGAAAGACGAAGGTATATGTCTGATACTGTATTTGTTACCAGTATTTTGGTCAGGATCGAGAAGCACTCTTAAATTATAGTTGTTCTTTTGCATAAATTCTTTTACTGCAGCTTCTTCTTCACCAAGATCAACAATAACTATTTCAAGACCTTTATTTTTGTACTCATCACTAATCTTTTGAATATCAGAAATTTCACCTTTACTTGGTTTGCTCCATGAGGCAAAGAAATTAAGATACACGGGCTTGCCTTTTAAATCAGATAAGGAGAATACCTTTCCATCTAATCCATACAATGAAAAATCAACAGCAGGCTTGTTTACGTCATTTTCTATAGTAGTGATGTTTGGAGTCGGAGCAAAGCTTGGTTTGGGAGATGACGAAGGATCAGCAGATGAACTGACCGATGGTGATTGTGAAGGCAACAAAGAAGCTGATGCTTCTAAGGTAGCTGATGGTGATGATTGAGATAAAGCAATAGTCGGTGATGGTGATGTTTGAGAATCACTTGTATCTTTATCAGACTTACTTATGCTTATAAATGCATAAGCACCAAGAGCAACAACTATTGCTGAAATTATTATAATAATACCTGTTTTTTTCATAAAACAACTCCATTCTTAAATTTCTAGTAAATATATAAATAGTTTATTAAAAAAGCCTATTATTTATATTCTACCTGAAATATATTTAAAAATAAAGTATTTTAATTTACCTAAATTAATTTTTGTTATACTTAAAAGATCAGTTAAGAAATTAATACAAATATTTTTTTCATTTTCGCCTATTTCATTATCACTATATCTGGCAGCAACAAAGTATTTTGTTACTGATTCAAACTCTGAATTTTTTGTTAGATAGAGCTTTTGCATTCTTTTTGAATACTCAAATGGGGTTTCATCATGTTGCATTTCATATCCTAAAATAGCAAACAGTTTGAGGCACTTTGAATATGAAGAAATTATGCTTTCCCTAGGTGACATTTTCCTAATATGCTTAAGACGTAGTTTACTTTTGATCATGTTATAGAGTAATAATAATCCAGAAACAAAGAGTATTATTCCTAAAACAATAGCAATTATAATATATAATCTAAAATTTGAGTTCTTTTGTTCTTGTATTGGAGAAGCAGATAGAGGATGGTCGCTAGGTCTAGCTCTATCGAGCCATGAAGGCCTTGATGGATTTCTATCATCTACATTTGAAGAACGTGAGTTATCTGCAAAGTAACCAAAAGTAGCCGTTGGTTCGAATCTAACCCAGCCAAAGCCTTCAAAATATACTTCAGTCCATGCGTGGGCTCTTTCGTTTGTAACGTCGTATACATTGTTTTTCTTTTTACCTGAGACAAGGAAACCTTCAACATACCTTGCAGGAATTCCGATAGAACGAAGCATAACTACCATTGAAGAAGCATAGTAAGTACAATAGCCTTTTTTTAGATCGAATAGAAAATAATCAACGAAATCTCTGCCTTTTGGAGTGTTATCTGGCGCTAAGGTATAATAAAATTCGTTTGAAAGATAACTTTCAATTGCTTTTGTTTTATCATATGTGTTGTTGTATTTTGAAGTAATCGATACTGCAAGATCCTTAACCCTTGATGGCATATTATCAGGCAATTGCAGGTATTTTGAGTATGCAATTTTCTGGTTTTCATTAAGTATTTCCATTATGTTTCTAAGATATGGAGATGATGTGTTGATGTTATAATTTGTTGAAAAATCAAAAGTAGTTGAGATAACACCAACAGTTTCAGTGTTAAGAGGTATAACATATCCTTTAATACCATTTTGTATAAATAAAGGAATAGATGAAATATACAAGTTTTCAGGTGGCTCAATTGAATTTTGAATGACTGTTTGATAAACACTATAAGGAACTGCCTGATAACCATAGAAAACAAGCGGATTCTTGGTGTTTTGTTCGATGTTAGGGTTGGTATTATAAATGAAAGTAACCAGATCCTCGATGTTTTGTTCAGAGTTAGTTGAATTGACATTAATATCTAATGATTCGGTGTTTGTATAATTGGAAAGGTCTCTATCATCAGCAAATACCAACGCTTTAAAATTCCCTACACTTATTATTTCTATTGGTGTGTTCTCGTTGCTTTTGAATGAATTACATACGGATTCTATTTTTTTAGCAAGATCAGAAAGCATATCGTTAGAAGTACGAGTGCTTTCTTGGTATAAGCCTTTGTGGCTTTTACGCAAAAGGTCTGCAACTTTAGTGATTCTGTCGTCGAGAGTATATGAGAACATTGAGTATTTGTAGTTTTTACCAACTCGTTTATTTGATATTATATCACCATTTGGATTTGATTGAAGGACAGTATTACCAGCATTAAGCTGGAATGTGTTGCTAGGACAGAAAAGTGTTTTTGTTGACATGTTCTGAACGGTTATACTGATCTTATCCTTTGTGAAATATTTTGAAATCAAATCATTTTCATTACTTAATAGTTTTGTACCAGCCATTAGTTCAATGTATTCCGTGAAAGTGGTATTCTTGTAAAAAGATGTACTATTAAAGTATTGCAATTCCTGATTCATTGAGTATTGGTCGTTTAAGTCAATAAACCCTTTTTTGTCATTGGTTGACATATCGGTATATTCTTTTGTTGTTTGTTGCCATGATCTACCTGTGTAAAAGTCCTTTACAGTACCCTTTATATATATACTTCTAGGTGAATCAACCTTAAGAACAAGTTTCTTGTTTTTGGTTATCTTTCCGCCGAGCTCTCCATCGCTACGTCCAAAGCCAGAAGAAGATAGCGAGAAGTAATCGTACTTTGATGGTCCGCTTGTTTTAAACATGCTAGAATATAGTTTTTGGAATTTTGTATCCATCCATTTCCACTCGATTGGCTTGGATTTTGTAGGAAGAAGAAAAACTAAACCTAACAATATACAGCAAATGGGCAATATGAATGCTATAAATCCAGATTGAAATAAGTACTCATTAGATTCCTTAGATGAATTTTTTTGATAAATATGTCTAAAATAATAAATAAGGATTACAAAAAGAAATATGTAGAATGAAGCATAGCTTACAAGAAATTTATATGAATATTGTACGATAAAAAGTGTTGAACCTAAAATTAAAAGTACTAAAAACTTAGGTTTTTTAATTGTAAAAATAAAGACAATGGTCGAAAAAGTGATACAAAAGATAATGGAAATAATAAGAGCATATATGTCAATAAGACGACCTTTTTCCAAAACAACATAATCATAAAGCCAATTGAAGAAAAACTCAATATTTATACTGACTTCATTGATACCAAATTTATATATTATAAAAGATGCAGAACCCACTAAAAGCAAACCAAAAGAAATAAGAGATATTTTCAGGATGGACTTATTTATTGTTACACCTGATAATATCAGACTGAATATTGAAATTGCAGCTATTATTAATGCTGGTTTGTATTTAATGCCCATAGTGGTTGTCATTGCATAAGTCAAGCTGAAACTTAGTATCACCGATAGTATTAGGTTTGTTATATTGTCTAGTATATTTCGTCTAATGCTCATAGTTATCTCTCCAGTTTTGTTTTAACGTCATCGGATATATTAATTTTATAAACATCAATTCCTACTTCGAACATATTTGATAGAATTACTTCACTATCGCTGCTTTGATCTTTGGTAAGTTCCTCGGGAGAAATATATACTACACTGATTTCATACCCTGAGAACATTGTTTTATACAATTGATCATAAAGTTCATAGTCTAGATTTGAAGTGAAAATAATAATATTTGATTTATTAAGATTTTCAGAAATATGGATATTTAAAATTTCCTTTAAGTCAACGCTCTCAATAAAACTTATTTTAGACAAGGTTTTGTAAATATTGTCGAAATCGAGAGGGGATTTGGCTTTGATTTCTGTCAATCTATCTCTAAAGTATACAAAGTTTATTGGTATCCAGTTGTGAAGGCAGTAATAAGTCACAGAGACAGCTGCTTCTAATACCTTGTCTTCAATAATTGTATTGATATCATCAGAATAAATGTTTCTCTTAAGGTCTAGATACAAAATGGCACTTGTCTCTGTCGTGCTCTGATAATTTTTAACCATTAGGTTATTTGTTTTTGCAGTAAGCTTCCAATGAATTTTCTTCATAGAATCACCGTATGCATATTTTCTTATGTCAGAAGTAGTGGTCATATCTTCAAAATGAGTATTTAATATATTGCATGTTTCAGACATAAAGTTAGTCTTAAGATTGAACTTGTCCAGATAAACAACCCTTGGATAAACTGTCAGATATTTTTTTTCTAAGTTCATGTATTTAAATCTGAAAATTCCAAGGAAATCTTCAATCTGTACGGACTTAATTCCTATTTCATAGCTGCCTCTATACTTACACTCTAAGTCGAATGAATACTTTTTTGACTTAAATGGAAGCAATGATAGGCTTTTTGCCTCAAACTGATTGGCAAAGGTTGTGTTTTCTCCACAAAATGATATTTTTATGTATGGGTATAAAATGAAATCTTCATTATGAAGGCTTAATAGATATTTAACCCTGTCACCCTTGACAATAAAGTTTGTATCAATTTCCTGCGTGTACTTGAACCTTAAAAAGATAAAAAAAGCATATAAGGCTGAAACAACAGGTAGGAGTAGAGTTAAATAAAATAGTCTGTAAGGTATTGCCCCCCCATAAAAATAAACAAATATAAAGCTCGATAGAAATAAACTTAGATATAAAAGTCTATTTTTTATCATCAAAATTCACCACCGGAACCTTAGTTTTTTCTACGATAGACTCAATAATATCTGATGAAGTAATTTTCTTTAACTTAGCTTCCTGTTTTAAGACTATTCTGTGTGATAATACAGGAACCACCATTTTCTTGATGTCTTCAGGAATAACGTAATTGCGGCTGTTATAAAATGCCCATGCCTGAGCTGCTCTGAAAAGTGAAATTGATCCTCTAGGGCTTGAACCAAGAGTAATATCAATATGATTTCTTGTTGCTCCTACTATGTCAACAATATAATCGCTTAATGTTTTGTCAACATAAACATACTTGATCTTTTCCTGCAATGAAAGGATGTCTTCACTTGAAGCTACAGGTTTTAATTCATTTAATGGGTTTTTTTCCTGAATTTTTTGCAATATGTAGCTTTCTTCACCTGAAGTAGGGTAACCTATAGATATTTTCATAAAAAACCTGTCAAGCTGCGCTTCAGGTAGTGGATATGTGCCAAGATATTCTACAGGATTTTGAGTTGCGAGAACCATAAACGGCTGGGGCACTTTGTGTGAAATCCCATCAACTGTAACTTGATTTTCCTCCATGACCTCAAGAAGGCTTGCTTGGGTCTTAGGTGATGTTCTGTTTATTTCGTCAGCAAGAATCAGTTGGCTCATGATGGATCCTGGTTTATATTCAAACTCTCCTGTTTTTTGATTAAACATTGAAAAACCTGTTATGTCAGAAGGAAGTATATCAGGAGTAAACTGAATTCTTTTAAATGATGCATTAATAGATTTAGACAGGGACGATATAATACTTGTTTTTCCAACACCAGGAACATCTTCTATCAAGATATGTCCATTACATATAAGAGATATAAGTGTAAGTTCGATGGCTTTTCTCTTTCCGACAATGACATTTTCTACATTATCAACAATTGACTTTAAAACTGCAACCGATTTTTCCATATGTTTCTCCTTTAAAAAATATATGTTAAAAATTCTACTGTGTTTATTATATTATAAATCGGCAAGTTATTGAAGATGTTTAAGGTAATAAAAATTTGATTAATGGGTCATGAAATTTTATGACTTTTAGAGACGAATTTTTTGGTGGCGTATAGTAGAAAGTTTAGGAGGATAAATAGAATTGTAATATATAGGAGGTTTTTAGATGAGGATATTAGAGAATTGTTCCAGGTGATGTGGGTGATGGAGGTTGAATGATTAAAAACAGTGGTATCTTGTATGAAAAGATGGCTCATAAATTTTAGTCCGACAAAAGTGTAAATTGCGGAAATTAATCCTTGAAGTGCTTTTCCCATAAGATATGGTTTTGCACTTAAGTCGGATTGTGATATTATGCTTAGAACCTGTGAATGCACTGATATGCCCGCCCAGCCTATTATGGCGCTTGCAATTGTGAGTTTTTGAATAAGTGGAATACTTGAAGCATTAGATATCATGTTTGTGCCTGTTGTAATTTCAAAAAAACCGCAAAGCATTGAAGAGATAACTTCTTCAGAAAGGTTAATGGAAGTTGTGAAAGATGAAATAATGCTAGTTAATGAGGTTATTAGACCGATTTGGATGAGCATGTTTATAATAACAGAAAAAAAGATTATAAAACCTGATATATTAAGCATTAAAATAATTGAATTTTTTATAGATTCACCGAAAATAATGCCAAAGGATGTAGAAGAATTGCTGCTAGATACAATTTCTTTTTTTAATCTAGATAATATATTATAGGTTTGTTTTTTTGAATGGGATTTGTTTTTTTTATAGAACCTGAAAATAAAGCCTACTGTAAGTCCAGCTAAAATATGGCATGTTAAAAGCAATATACCTACTTTTGGAATATTGAACATACCCGTAGCTACAGCACCTACAATAAAAAGAGGACCAGAGTTGTTTGTAAATGCAAGAAGACGTTCGGACTCAGTTTTTGTAAGCATTTTTTTTTCACGCATATCAGTAACTATTTTTGCTCCAACTGGATAACCACTTGTCATTCCCATTGCGGTAGCAAAAGATCCACATCCTGGAACATTGAATAATGGTCGCATAATCGGCTCAAGAAGTATTCCAGAGGCTTTAATAAAATTGGTGTGGTTAAGCAATTCGGAGGCAACAAGAAACGGAAAAAGTGAAGGTAAAACGATGTTTATACACATGTTAATCCCTTTTAAAGCAGCTGATACTGACATTTTTGGGAAAAGGATCAGGCATATAATAAAAATAACACATAGCATAGGGATAAGAAGGTTGTTTAAGTATAATACCTTTCTTGGTCTAAGGTATAAAAATGCAATAAGAGAAACAATTGTTATTATTATAATAATAGTCACGTTTTTTACCTTTAAAAATTTGTTGTCTTTAAGAATTCTATTAATTAAATTTAAATATATGCATTTTATTTTTATACCAAAATTTCCTAGACATCAAAAAAGAGGGGATAGAACTAAAAACCCCCTCTTTAAGTCATCGCCAGTTGACCAGTTATTCGTGATGAGGAGACTCTTTTATAATCTCAAAAGCTTTAACAATCCTTTCGCGGATGTCAGGTGTTTTAAGCCTCAAGGCTTCTTCATTTTTGTTTTTATCGATAAAATTAGAGCAATAGAAAGGCTTTATATCATTAAGAATAATAGCGGCCACATCTGCTTGGCAGATCCAGCATGTACAGAACTTTGGCTCAGCAGAATTTTCAACACTTTGCACAAAATCGTATAATTCTTTTATTACAATACGTTCGGTAATATTTTCGAGACCAGCGTGAGTATAGAGATCTTCAATGGATTTCTTCATATGAACACTCCTATCTGATTTGGACTATAATTTAAATTAAATACATTAACCGTATTTAATTTAATATTAAAACATAAAAAATACTTTGTCAAATTGTATATATAATTACATAGTTGTTATATTTGTTATTCCAGTTCATCCAATGTAAGGTAGACGCTCGGGATTAATTTATCCAAAAAGTATTCTACTTCGGGTAAATTTAGATTTGTAAGTTGATTATGTATTGATTCTTTGGCTTTTCTGAATTCAGTATTTCCAGCCTTTTCTTCTTCAATACATTTAATATAGGCAGAAAGCTTGTCAGCAGCTTTTATTATAGTCAAATGCTCGCTGTCTTCATTAAAAAACATGCTTGAATATATCTGCTTTAGTTCTTGGGGGAGCATTGACAATAGCTTATCATTTGCGATTTTTTCAAGTCCTTTATAAGCTGTCTTAATATCTGGATTGAAGTATTTTATTGGAGTAGGTAAATCCCCAGTAATTGTCTCATTAGCATCATGGTATAGAGCAATTACAGCAACTCTATCAGCATTAATATTTCCTGAGAAATATTGGTTTTTAATGCTTGCAAGCAAATGAGAAATAACAGATACTTGTAAGCTGTGCTCTGCAATATTTTCGGTTATTGTATTCCGCATCAGGCTCCATCGATTTATATATTTCATCCTTAGGATAAAAGCTAAAAAATGATTTTTGCTTGATGCTTTTTCGTTATTCATTGTATGCTTCCTTTCAAAATTCCTCTGATTTTAAAAATTATGGTGCCTTAATAGATTAAATAATATACTATAAGACACCATAGTTTAATGTTTCTAAGTAACGATTTATACTTTAATCATGCCTAAGCAGTAACTATGCGGCTTTCTGCTTGAAGACCAAGTTTTTCAACGGCTTGTTCACGCATTTTGTACTTCATGATTTTACCAGCAGCATTCATTGGGAACTCTGTTACAAAGTCTATATAACGAGGAGTCTTATGCTTTGCCATGTGTGTACGTATGAACTCTTTAAGCTCATCAGCAGTGAGTGTAGCATCGTCTTTTAATATAACACATGCCATTATTTCTTCACCATATTGCTTGTCAGGTACACCAATAACTTGAACGTCCTTTACCTGAGGATGAGTATATATAAACTCTTCAATCTCCTTTGGATAAATGTTTTCGCCACCGCGGATTATCATGTCCTTGATACGTCCTGTGATTTTGAAATACCCGTTAGCATCACGCCTAGCAAGGTCACCTGTATGAAGCCAGCCATCTTCGTCAATAGCTGCGGCCGTTGCCTCGGGCATTTTGTAGTAGCCCTTCATAATATTGTAACCACGTGCAACAAACTCTCCATCAACATTATCAGGTACTTCTTCATTAGTTTCAGGATTAACTACCTTACACTCAACACCAGGAAGTGCACGTCCAACAGTGTTTACACGCAGCTCAAGGGAGTCATCAACACGGCTCTGAGTACATCCGGGAGATGATTCGGTTTGTCCAAATACTATTGTGATTTCATTCATGTTCATCTTATCAACAACATCCTGCATTACTTTTACAGGACAAGGGCTACCAGCCATTATTCCAGTACGCATGTTTGAAAAGTCAGCTTTTGAGAAGTCTTCATGCTCAAGCATTGCAATAAACATGGTAGGAACTCCATGCATACATGTGATTCTTTCTTTAGTCAAGCAATCAAGTGAAAGCTTAGGTGAGAAGGCAGGTATTGGTGACATTGTTGTACCATGAGTCATGGATGCAGTCATCGCAAGAACCATACCAAAACAATGGAACATTGGAACGTGGATTAACATCTGGTCAGCGGTAGAGAGATCCATACAGTCTCCGATGTTTTTTCCATTGTTTACAACGTTGTAGTGGGTGAGCATTACACCCTTTGGAAAGCCTGTTGTTCCAGATGTATATTGCATATTGCAGACATCATGCTTATTAATTGAAAACGCACGACGGAAAACTTCTGTAACTGGAACCCTTTCGGACATTGCAATTGCATCATCCCATGTGAGGCACCCTTTTTGTTTGGAATCAATTGTAATTATATTTCTAAGGAATGGTAAACGCTTCAAGTGCAGTGGTTTGCCAGGCTCAGCATTTTGAAGCTCTGGGCAAAGCTCTTTTATAATGCCTACATAGTCTGAGTCCTTAAAACCATCAACCATTACAAGGGTATGGGTGTCAGACTGACGCAGCAAGTACTCGGCCTCGTGTATTTTATATGAGGTATTAACAGTAACAAGAACAGCACCAATTTTAGTAGCTGCCCAAAACGTAATGTACCATTGTGGAACATTTGTAGCCCATATAGAAACATGGTCTCCAGGCTTGACACCAAGAGCTATCAAGGAACGGGCAAATGTATCTACATCATCTCTAAACTCAGAGTACGTTCTTGTATAGTCAAGAGTTGTATAACGGAAAGCATATTGATCAGGAAACTCTTCAACTATGCGATCAAGAACCTGAGGAAAAGTAAGGTTGATAAGTGTATCTTTTTCCCATAAATATTTACCAGTTTTAGCATTGTTATCAAACAAACTGCTTTTAAATGAATGCTTTTTAATATAGCGGCTCATAAAGTTTACGAAATGAGGGAACACTACACCAGCATCGTTTAAGTCAGCAGACCAGCGTTTAACCCACTCGAAGGATATATATCCATGGAAATTAATTGACTTTAGAGCAAGAATCATATCATCAATAGGTAAATCCCCTTCACCCATAAGGCGATACTTTGTAGCTCCGTCTTCAACAATTGAATCTTTTATATGAGCGTATTTGATATATGCGCCAAGGTTTTGGACTGTTTTACCAGGTGTCTCACCTGCATATCTGTAAGGATGGTGCATATCCCACAATGCAGCTACAGCATCGCTCTCGATTTGATCAAGAAGAGCACGAAGGCGTGCAGTATCAGAGTAAACGCCATTTGTTTCAATGAGGAGGGTTACACCGTTTTCTTCTGCCACTGGTATCAGTTTTTGCAACTGTTCCAATACAATCTTGTCATCAACTTCACCTTCAGCCTTTGGTGAGAGGTCTGCTAAAACCCTTATATATGGGGTCTCAAGTTTTTTTGCAAGAATAATATATTGTAATATCTCTTGATAATTCTCTTCTGCAGAATCCTTATATTTAAGACAGCACCCAGAAGACAGGCAAGGAATTTTAATGCGAAGATCGTTAAGTTTTTTTGTGGTATGTGATAAATTTTCTTCTCTAAAAGGCTGAGCATTTACAGCAAAAATATCATCACCAAGACCACGTATTTCAATACCATCAAATCCTAAATCCTTCGCCATTGAGTAAATGTCAGACCAGCTAAAATCAGGACAACCGACTGTCGAAAAAGCAATTTTCATATAATTTCCTCCTTTTATAAAACAAGAATATAAATATCAATATTAAAATTAAATTATAAAACATCAATTTTCACAGCGGTACCATAGCAAAGGACTTCCGTGATTCCTTGAGACACTTCATTTGCATCATATCTAACGCCAACGATTGCGTTTGCACCCATTTGATCAGCATGCGCAACCATTATTTCGTATGCTTCCTCACGTGCTTTTTCACAAAGCTCTGTATAGAGCGAAATATTTCCCCCGAATAAACTTTGAATGCCTGCACCAACATTTCCGACGATACTTCTTGATCTTACAGTAATACCACGTACGATTCCTAAATGACTTACAATCTTGTACCTTTCAAAACCAAATGTTGTAGTTATAAAACGTTTATCCATAATTAATCCCCTTTTTCTAAAATATTCTATTTTATAAATTTCAAGTATTTCGAAAATATCCCCAGATTAAACCACCAGCAATAGATATTATAATAAAAATAATAGCAGCTTGTCTATTGAAATATTTATTGCCTTTTGGTGAAAATCCAACGGAAGCAGCAGCAAGAAATCCTCCAATAAGTCCGCCTATGTGACCAAAGTTGTCAATATTCCTATTTGTTAAAGCAAATGGAACATTTATAAGGAAAATAGATATTATGGTTGATGCAAAGTATCTCTTAAACTGAACAGGATTTTCAAGAGCAAAGTATATCATTGCACCTAACACCCCCATAATTGCTCCAGAAGCACCAACAGAATTTGAGTCAGTAAACATGTAACTTACTACGCTTCCCATTAAACCTGCTATAAAATAAACGATTATAAATTTTTTGGTTCCGAGCATTTTTTCCATAATTGGACCAATTAGTATTAAAGACATTGAGTTCATAACGATATGAGACTTATCGCTATGAAGAAAACAAGCTGTAATAAGCCTCCAGATTTCTCCACTCGAAATTAGTGAGTTAACTTTACTTCCATATGAGTATAAAAGAAAGTGGTATTGCTTTGAAAAGCTATCAGAATCAAAGGAATTTTTTTTGGCAACATAGTATAGGATTAAAAATATTAAGATGTTTATTCCTGCCAGGATATATGTTGCAATTGGTCTATTTGTTACAAATGATATTTTGTATTCTTCTGATTTTTTGTTAACCAATTCATGAATACCTGAAAAATCAGTGTTTAAATAATTATTGGATGTTACAGCCTTATCTAATATTTTTTCAAGATCATATGTGTTTTTGGGGTAATTAAAAAGCTTGATTGCTTTCTTTTCACTAAGATTAACAATGAATGGAGAAACGTCAAAAGTTAGTGATTTATTAACTCCTGACGAACTAATAATATTAAGCTTTTCTTCGTCAATACAACCATCTGTAACAAAAATCATAAAAAACGAAAAATTGTTACCTTTGCTGTTTGACATTAAAAAATTTCTGTTGTGATTCATTTTGTTTTCGATTTCAGAAGGAGAATAGGCATCGCAATTTAAAATTTCAACAAAAATGTCAAGATTATATTTTCTATTGTGTAAAATCATTATGTTTTCACTTAATAAGAAACTTCCGTCTTGATTTTGTACTGGTAAATAGCCTTTGTTCTCTATTAGATACTTGAAAATATAATTATTAAATTCTTGAACCATAATGTCACCTCGCCTTATGAAAATTATAGATAAGTTTATAGATAAAATCAACGGATTTTTATTTATTGTGGTAGAAGGGGGATTGTATATACAAAATAGATGCCCTGCAGCATGAAAGTGTAGTAACTCTATAATAACTTGTTTCTTAGTGAATATTGTATTTTTTTTAAAATGACCATAACTTACATTTTATGTTCTCATTTTATGGGGCTTTCTTTTTCCATGCCGTATTGATTATAAAGCTGAGGAATGATAAAATTTACCTGGCCATAGAACAAAAATATAGATTAGGAATGAGGTAGCATAAAATGGGGGTAAAATTTAAGATTATTGCGCTAACGCTTGTATTCAGTTTGTTTTTAAATACTGTCCTATTTTCCGCAACGCAAGCAAAAGATTCGATGGATAATAATTTGACATCAAAATTAACAACTCCTGATATTGAAAATCATTGGTGTCAAGCCATTATTGAGAAGTTTTTGAATAAAAAATGGGTAAACGGATATGATAATGGGCTTTTCATGCCAAATAAACTTATTACAAGATCTGAGTTTACCACAATGGTAATAAGGATATTGAGTAAATTTGATTCCAATGCTGAGTGCAAATTTACTGATATTAAGAAACAGGATTGGTTTTACAAGTATGTAGCATCTTCTGTAAAAGAAAAGTACATTCAGGGATATCCAGATGGAACATACCAACCTTATTCACATATAAGCAGACAGGAAGTTGCTGTTTTTGTAAATAGGTTTTTAAATCTCAATTTTAGTACCAGACAAATATCAATTAATTTCACCGACCAGGATAAATTTTCAGAATGGTCTTCGTCTAGCATAAAAATACTGGCATCCTACAAACTTATAAATGGATATACAGATGGTTCCTTTATGCCAGAAAGAGCTACTACAAGAGCAGAAGCGGTTAAAATACTTGATGCAGTTTTGAATGAATTAAATAAGAATGATAGCCCACAACCTACAGCAACTGCATATTCAAGCAAAGCGACAGAACCTAAACCTAAAATACCTGGTTTTTTCAGTGAAGTAACGCCTACAATAGCTGTGTCGCCAACTCCATATACAGTTATGTCACCTTATGTTCCAATAGATAGAAACAATCCACCTATTGTTGATGCAGGGGAAAATCAGAATATAAAATACCCTGAAGTAGCAGTTCTTAAAGGAACAGTAAGTGATGATCAACTTCCTAACAATAAAACTATTTCGACATGGAGTATGGTTAGCGGAAGTGCAAACGTTGAATTTGAGGATGTAAATAAACTTTCAACTACTGTTAAGTTTATAGAAAGTGGTACATATGTTTTTAGACTAACAGCAACGGATGGTGTCAAAACAGCTTCCGACAATGTCACTATAAATGTTGATGCAATACATAAGATATATACATCGTATGCAGATTTTAATGAGGGTACAAAAATAGATATATCAAATAAAGACTCTGGTCAGCTGGAGATTGACATGCGGATAAGTTCGATTTCAAGTGCACCAAAATCAGGTACATGGTCAGCTGTTTTTGACAGTGGTGAAGACAATCTTAAATGGGGTAAAATCTGTTGGAACGGAGCTGTATTCAATGATGGAGACCTTGAAGTGGAAGTCTCAAGTAGTAATGACAATAAAGATTTTACAAAGCCTCACAAAGTCATAAACAGAGGTTGGCTTGATGTGAAGCAGGGAAGATATATTAAAGTAACTGTGCGTTTTACTGGATTGAGTGACTGGAAAAGTCCCAAACTATATGATTTGACTCTGGGTGCTGATGGGTATCGTCTGCCCGACCAGACCAATATTGCGCCTTTAGTTGATGCTGGAAAAGATGTAGAAATATCAGGATATAATGAAGTTGAGCTTCAAGGTAATATATCGGATGATTGCCTGCCCGACGGTCTTGCGGTTACATCTATATGGAGTATGATATCAGGACCTGGAAAAGTTTCATTTGAGCCAAGTAACAGTTATAAAACAATAGCTAAATTTGACAAACCAGGAGAGTATGAATTGCAGCTTTCAGCTAGTGATTCTACATTATCTTCCAGTGATGTAGTTATAATTAGAGTTAATGCTTTACCTACACCAACAGCAACACCAACAGCAACACCAACAGCAACACCAACAGCAACACCAACACCAACAGCAACACCAACACCAACACCTACACCAACATCGGTTGTTCCAACAAATACAACGGGACCTGATATATTAAGACCAGTAGTTAAATTAAATTTGGATTCTCCTGTTTCCAGCACAGACAAAATAGTTAACATTTCTGTTGAAGCCAGTGATGATGTAGGAGTAAGATCAAAAAGGCTGTTGATAAATAAAGCGCCAGTAAGCTTATCCAATGACGGCAAATACCAGTTTGTTTCCGAAAAAACGGGAGCATTCGAAATTGTTGCTTTAGCTTACGATAACGAAGGGAATGAAGGTATTGCAACAGATAAAATAAGTATATTGACAACAGGTGATACCGATAAGCCGACAGCCAGTATTAACACTCCAAAAGAATGTGCGCTGTTGACATCGCGTGCTGATATAATTGGAACGGCAAGCGATGCTAATCTTTTAATTTACAGACTTGAGTATTCGGTTAAGGATAACAACGAATTTATTGAAATTGCCAACGGACAGGTGTCGGTTGATAACGGTGTGTTAGGAACTATTGACCCGACTGCATTAAGAAACGGTTTATATGATATCAGGCTTACCGTTGAAGATACAAGCGGAAATAAGACTTCAACAATAACAACTTATCAAATTGATGGAGAAGCAAAAGTAGGTAATTTCAGTATGAGCTTCAATGACCTTACTATACCCGTATCAGGCATACCAATTACAATAACAAGGTCATATGACAGTCGTAATGTTACAAAAGGCGATTTTGGCATATGCTGGAGTTTGGGAGTTGAAGATATAAAAATAAGCGAGAGCTGTAAACCCGGGGAATTCTGGAAAAGCACACAGGTCAGTGCAGGATGGTTTCCCGGCTATTCGATAACCGAAACAAAACCACATGTTGTAACTGTTACTTTTCCAGATGGAAGTGTCGATGAGTTTTCAATAGAACTGAATCCAAACTTTCAGCAATTGGTTTCTTTACAATATACAAATGTATCATTCAGACCAAAACAGGGCACTTTTTCGAAACTGGAGGCATTAGGAGATAATTCTTGCCTAATAAATGGAGGTCAATTGTTTGACACGGATTTCAATTCATACGATCCGAATACCTATAAATTAACGACAAAAGACGGAACTGAATATATTATTAATCAATCGACAGGTGTTAAAAGTATCAAAGAACCTAATGGAAATACAGCAACCTTTGGAAAGGACGGTATTATACACTCCTCAGGAAAGAGTATAAAATTTGAGAGGGATTCAAAGGGCAGAATAACTAAAATTATTGATCCCATGGGTAATGAACTCAAATATGAATATGATTATTATGGCGATTTGGTCGGCATGATCGACCAGGAGGAAAATAAAACAAGATATACTTACAACTCAAGCCATGGATTGATTGATATAATAGATCCCCGTGGTATCAGGCCTGCACGTAATGAATACGACAATGATGGAAAGCTTATCGCACATATCGATTCACAGGGCAACAGAATTGAATACACCCATAATATTGGGACTAAACAGGAATTGGTAAAAGACCGTTCAGGAAATATAACTGTTTATAATTACGATGATATGGGTAATGTCCTTTCAAAAATCGATCCCCTGGGAAATACAACTTGTTACACCTATGATTCAAAAGGAAATGTTCTTACTGAAAAAGATCCCTTGGGAAGAATTACTGCCAAAACATATGACAATAATAACAATCTGACCAGTACTACCGACTCCTTGGGAAACAAGACCGAATACACCTGTAATAATTATGGCCAGGTACTAACTGAAAAAGATCCTCTCGGCAATATTACGGAAAATGTATATGACCTGAAGGGAAATATGATTGAGAAAAAAGATAAAAACTCGAATTCGACAAAATATACATATGATGGAAACGGAAATCGGCTTTCTGTTACCGATGCAGAAGGAAATGTAACAACTTATACTTATGACAGTTACGGAAATAAGCTGTCTGAAAACGATCCCTGCGGAAAAGTTACAAGTTATACCTATGATGATATGGGAAACCGGACATCGATGACAGTTATACTGAAAAACGGTACTATATCACAAACACTAAAGACGGTATATGAATATGACAAAGTTAATAGATTGATAAGAACCACTTTCCCTGATGGAGGGCAAAAATGTGTCGAGTACAATTCAATTGGTAAAAAGACGGCCGATATAGATTCTGAAGGTATCCGCACCGAATATGAATACGATATATTTGGAAACCTGATAAAAACAAAATATTCAGACAAGACATCCGAATTCAACACTTATGACAGAGAAGGTCACAAGCTTTCTACAACCGACAGGGACGGAAGAACAACATCTTTTACATATGATAAATTGGGTAGAGAGTTGAAAATAGTTTATCCAGACAGTTCCTATTCTGAAAATGCCTATGATTCAGCTGGCCAAATAATCAAGTACATAGATGAAAACGGTAATGCAACTGAGTATATATATGATGCCTGCGGAAGAAATATATCGGTTAAAGACGCTCTTGGTAACATCACACTTTATGAATACGACGCCCTTGGCAATAGTGTAAAAATGACTAATGCAAATGGTAAAAGCACATTTTATTCCTATGATGCAAACAGTAATTTAAGTAAGGAAACTTATGCAGACAATACCTTCATAACATACTCCTATGATAAAAACGGAAATAAGGTTTCGGAGACAATGCAGGATGGCAAAACTACAAAGTATGTTTATGACTGTAATGGAAATCTTACTAAACTTACTGATGCAGGAGGCAATTCAAGCGAGTATTCATATGATGGAAATGGAAATTTAATTATTCAGAAGGATGCAAAAGGGAAAATAACCAAATATGAATATGACAACATGGACAGAAGAACAAAGAGAACACTTCCTCTTGGCATGAGTGAACATTATGTGTATGATAAAAATGGTAACATGGTTTCATATACTACATTTAACGGTGATGTGATCAATTTTGAATATGACTCAAACGGAAGATTATTAATTAATAAATACCCAGACAAGAATACCGAAAACTATACTTATTATGCCTCTGGTCTGATAAAAACTATAAAAGATTCAAGAGGAAATACGTCATATGAATATGATTCAAGAGAACGATTAAAAAAGCAAACAAATCCTGATGGATCAACTTTGAGTTATACATATGATAAATCTGGAAATAGAACCAGTATATCAGTGCCATCAGGAACTACAGAATACAGCTATGACAAATTGGACAGATTAATAGCAGTAAAAGATCCATACGATGGAATGACTACTTATTCCTATGATGCTGTTGGCAACCGTAAAAGTGTCATCAGCCCAAATGGAGTCAAAACCGAGTACGAGTACAATAGCTTGAACAGGCTTATCGGCCTTGTAAACAAAAAGTATACAGGAGAAGTGATTTCGTCATATTATTATACATTAAGTCCCGTGGGAAGCAGAACAAAGGTAGTTGAGAATACGGGAAGAACCGTTGAATATATATATGATGATACTTACAGGCTCATAAAGGAAATTGTGGCCGATAAGGCTGAAGGTGACAAAACAACAAGTTATACTTACGACTCTGTAGGTAACAGGCTTTCCAGAGATATTAACGGGGTTGTAACAGCATATACCTATGATGATAATGACCGACTGTTAACCGAAGGCAATACTACCTATTCCTATGATAAAAACGGTAATGTGTTGTCGTCAATAAGCGCATCGGAAACTGTTAAATACACTTACGATTTTAAAAACAACCTGGTAAAGGTCGTAAGTACCGGAACTTATAAATCTTCAACTGTTGATTTTACATATGATGCTTATGGAAACAGGATTCAAAAAGTGGTTGACGGAGATTCCACCAACTATATTGTCGATAGCAATACTGAATATGCCCAGGTTATGGAAGAAAGGGACTCGAAGGGTGGTTTAACTGCAAGTTATGTTTATGGTGATGACCTGATTAGCCAAAGACGGGGTGCAAATACAAGCTATTACCAATATGACGGTCAGGGAAGCACGCGTATATTAACCGATGAATCCTCCAATATAACAGATACTTATAATTATGATGCTTTTGGAGTATTAACCAGAAAGACTGGAAATACATTAAATAATTATATGTATACTGGTGAGCAATATGATGCAAATATTGGGTTTTATTATTTGAGAGCCAGATATATGAACCCGTCCAACGGAAGGTTTTTGACCATGGATAGTTATGAGGGTGATATATTTGAGCCAAAGTCACTGCATAAATACACTTATGCACATTCAGACCCGGTAAATAATATTGATCCTTCCGGAAATTTTGCTGCGGCTATAGCTGCACCTTTAGTTTTATGGCCAATGTTATTACTGTTTGCAAAAGTTATGCTGATAATAATAGCATTAATTATATTGATATACTTATTATATTTAGTTGTTGAAAGAGTAATGGAGTTTGCCAGAAGCAATTCCAAAGCAGATCCATATGCCCGACCCGGACAGAAAAAACAGGGTCGTGAGAAAAAAGAAAAGAAAAAAGGTGATGATAGTAATTGGAGAGGCAACCCCAACAAAAGGAACGGACCTCCAAAACATCACACACCAGGCAAGGATCACCAAAAATATCCACAGAACAGGTAGGTCGGTAATATGAAGATTTGGAATAGTAATAAATGGAAAAGTGTTATTGATGTTAATAATGTAAGACCCGGGTTGAGACTTAAGTTTCAACCCGGAGTCAATCCTGAGGTGCGACGTTCTTGTATTGAGTTTGCCAATTGGTTGAGATATAGGTATTTCTTTCCCATAAGGGTGCCTGTGTACTTTAAAGCGGGTGAATTTGTCAAAACTCAATCAGGTGAGTTGGTGTCGGCAAAGTTTTTTGAACCCTTCGACAAGTCGGTTGAGCCTTATATAACTATTGCTACCGGTGATATAAAAGAGATTGAAGAAAAACACGGTAAAGATGAAGCGTTGGCAGCAGTGTTATGCTCCCTTGCTCACGAACTTACTCATTACTTTCAATGGGTCAATGATTTGGATTTAACAGATGAACAATCAGAAAGGCAGGCAGATTATTACAAGAAAAAAATAGTATATGCTTATGCTATGACAAGGGAGCACCCATAAAATAAAATACAAAAAAATACGCAGGGACGCTACTGCTGACTTAATATATAGATTGGATGACTTATTTGATTTTTAAAATGATTTCTTTATAAGTATAAAATAATTTGGCGGTTGTCTTCGGATGACTGCCATTTTTGGCTCAAGTGAAATCTATAAGTTATAATTGAAAAATTTGTAGAAGATAATACCCAATTATGTTAAAATAAATCTGATTATAAATAAAGGAAAAGACCTATGAACGAAAAAAAAGAACCATTGGCATACAGAATGTCTCCAAAGACGCTTGAAGAGTTTTTTGGGCAGGAGGATATTGTGGGGCAGGGCAGGATGCTTTATAGAATGATTAAGGCAGATAGGATAAGCTCTATTATACTTTATGGTCCTCCAGGTACAGGTAAGACATCTCTATCAAGGATAATTGCGCATACAACCAAGTCAAGCTTTGAAAAGCTTAATGCAGTTACGGCTGGAGTAGCGGATATAAAAAGAATAGTTGCAGATACTCAAAACAGTTTTTTAAATCCTTCAGGAAAAACTGTTCTTTTTGTTGATGAAATCCATAGATTCAACAAGTCTCAGCAGGATGCGTTGCTTCCATACGTTGAAAACGGCACTATTGTGCTTATAGGGGCGACAACTGAGAACCCTTATTTTGAGGTTAATAAGGCGCTGATATCTAGATCGTCAGTCTTTATGCTAAAGCCATTGTCAGACAAGAATATTATTAGTATAGTAAAAAATGCCTTGAAGGATAAAGAAAGAGGGCTTGGGCAGTATGAGGTTGATGTGGATAAGGATGCATTGGAGTACTTAGCTTCTGTATGCAATGGGGATGCACGTATAGCATTAAACGCGATAGAGCTTGCTGTAATGACATCACAAATCGGTCCTGATGGAAGGCTTCAAATCAGCATTTCTACAATAGAGGAGTGCATTCAGAAAAAATCAATCTCGTTTGATAAATCGGGTGAAAATCATTATGATAATATAAGTGCATTTATTAAATCAATGAGAGGCAGTGATCCTGATGCTGCTGTTTTTTATCTGGCAAGAGCAATATATGCTGGTGAGGATCCTGTTTTTTTGGCTCGAAGGATTGTGATATGTGCATCGGAGGATGTTGGTATGGCAAATCCGTCTGCACTTCAAGTGGCTGTTGCTGCTGCTGAGGCAGTTCGCATGATTGGAATGCCTGAGGCGAGGATAATTCTTGCACAAGCAGCTGTTATGGTTGCTACGAGTCCAAAGTCGAACTCATGCTATGCTGCAATTGGTGCTGCTCTTAAGGATGTTGAGTCTAAAAGGACAGGAGAGGTTCCAATGCATCTTAGAAATGCAGTTACAAAGGGAATGTCTGACTTAGGATATGGAAAAGGCTATAAATATGCTCATGATTATCCTGGGAATTTAGTTAAGCAGGAGTATCTTCCGAAGGAAATGGAGGGCACTACTTATTATAATCCGACAAATAACGGTTATGAAGCAAGAATAAAAGAATGGATTGAAAAATGGAAAAATAAAACAGGAATTAATGGAGGGGTTTAAATGGCAAAGAGAATAATGGCATGGGTTTTACTAATAGGTTTTGTGCTTTTTATAGTAAATATTCTTTTTATTCATAAATATATGGCAACAAGCCTTATGATATACGCTGTGGTTGTACTAACATACTGGTTTGTTCTTAGGAAGAAGAAATGAGATTAGTTGTATTTAATGCATTAAAAATATTGACTATTATTTAACATAGTGATAATCTAATTACATGCAAACCAAGCACAATACTTGGGATTGGGGGAAGTAATATGATGAAGCTATCAACTAAAGGGAGATACGGTGTTCAGGCAATGCTTGATCTTGCCTTACACAATTCCGAAGGAAGTGTTTCTCTAAAAAGTATAGCTCAAAGGCAGGAGCTTTCAGAAAATTATCTTGAGCAGCTATTTGCATCATTAAGAAGGTATGGTCTTATAAAAAGTATTAGAGGAGCTATGGGAGGATATGTTCTTGGAGATACTCCTGATAAAATAATTGTCGGCGATGTAATTAGAGCCCTTGAAGGTCCTCTTTTGCCTGTAGAATGCCTTAATGAAAAAAAGACAAAGTGTGCAAAGTATGAGTGCTGTGTTACAAAAGGAGTATGGGAAAAAATAGGAGCTAGCCTTGATAAGATAGTTGACTCAATATCCTTACAGGATTTAATTGATGAATACGCTAAAATGAAAATTAATGATAATCATATGTATTATATATAAGGAATAGAGTCAAGACTAATAAATATATGTTTAAAAGTGATGATTTTTGGGGAATAAATATTAAATAAAACCAATAAGGAGTAGGTATTATGGCAGACAAATTTATATATATGGATCATTCTGCAACAACACCAGTAAAAAAAGAGGTTTTAGAAGAAATGATTCCATATTTCTCAGGTAAATATGGAAACGCCTCGACAATTTATTCGGTTGGTAGAGAAAGTAAAAAAGCAGTGGAAGAAGCTAGAGAAAAAGTTGCTACTGCTATAGGTGCAACGCCAAAGGAAATATTCTTTACAGGTTCAGGTACCGAAGCCGACAACTGGGCTATTAAAGGGATCGCATATGCAAACAAGTCAAAAGGTAACCATATAATTACCTCAGCGATAGAGCATCATGCAGTGCTTCATACATGCGAGTATCTTGAAAAGGAAGGTTTTGAAGTTACATATCTTCCTGTTGATGAAAATGGACTAGTTACTGTTGAGCAGGTTGAAAAAGCTATTAAGGCCAATACAATATTGATTACAATCATGTTTGCAAATAATGAAATAGGTACAATACAGCCTATAGCAGAGATTGGAAAAATAGCAAGGGAAAAGGGAATTGTTTTTCACACTGATGCAGTACAAGCAGTTGGAAATGTAGCAATAGATGTTAATAAAATGAATATTGATTTACTGTCATTATCAGGTCATAAGTTTTACGGGCCTAAAGGGATAGGTGCACTGTATATAAGAAAGGGTATAAAAATAATTTCGTTTATGCATGGTGGTGCTCAGGAGCGCGGAAGAAGAGCAAGTACAGAAAATGTTACTGGTATTGTTGGACTAGGAAAAGCAATTGAGCTTGCTACTTCGAATATCGATGAGTACAATAAAAAGCTTGTTGCACTTAGAGATAGGACATTAGATTTGATTATGGAAAAAATCCCTTATGTTAAGCTTAATGGGGATAGAAATAAAAGACTGCCAGGTAACGTAAATGTATCATTCCAATATATTGAAGGTGAGTCATTGCTGCTGATGCTTGACATGAAAGGTTTTGCAGCTTCGAGCGGCTCGGCTTGTACATCTGGATCACTAGATCCTTCACATGTTTTGCTTGCTATAGGGCTGCCACATGAAATTGCCCATGGTTCATTGAGATTAACATTTGGAGATGAGAATACACAGGAAGATGTTGATAAACTAATGGAAGTTCTACCTGTTATTGTAGACAGGCTCAGGGAAATGTCACCATTATACGAAACAGTAAAGAGAGGTAATAAAAATGTATAGTGAAAAAGTTATGGATCATTTTATGAATCCTAGAAATGTTGGAGAAATTGAAGACGCTAACGCTGTTGGAGAGGTTGGAAATGCCAAATGCGGAGATATAATGAAGATGTATCTTAAGATTGAGAATAATATAATCACAGAAGCGAAGTTTAAAACATTTGGCTGTGGTGCTGCTGTTGCAACAAGCAGTATGGCGACTGAGCTTGTTGTTGGCAAAACTATCGAAGAAGCTCTTGCTATTACAAATAAAGCTGTTGCTGAAGCGTTAGATGGACTTCCACCAGCTAAGATGCATTGCTCAAATCTCGCTGAGGAAGCAATTAGATCAGCTATTGAAGATTATAAAAGAAAAAACGGTCTTCTTGATGAAAGTGACGAGATTGCTGCGTGCAGTAGACGTTGCGATGATTTGCACCATGACATGGAGGAAGACGATTAATCATGGAAAAGAAAAAAGTCATGTTAGGAATGAGCGGCGGCGTGGATAGTTCTGTAGCAGCCGCTTGTCTTCTTGAAAAGGGTTATGATGTAATAGGGGTTACAATGCAGATTTGGCCTGATAAGGATGAGGAAAGGCAGAAGAATGAAGGTGGATGCTGTTCACTTTCAGCTGTTGACGATGCAAGAGGCGTTGCAAATATGCTAGGTATTCCATATTATGTTATGAATTTCAAAAAGGTATTCGAGGATAAGGTTATTAAATACTTTATCAATGAGTATCTTGAAGGTCGGACGCCAAACCCTTGTATTGCATGCAACAGGCATGTTAAGTTTAATGAAATGCTTAATAAAGCAGTATCAATGGGCATTGATTACATAGCTACAGGCCACTATGCAAAAATCGAATATGATGAGAGTAAAAAGAGATATTTGCTCAAAAAGTCCATTACAGCAGCTAAGGATCAGACTTATGCGCTATATACAATGACTCAGGAACAGCTTTCAAGAACACTAATGCCTATTGGTGAGTACACAAAGGACCATGTTCGTATAATGGCTGAAGATATGAAGCTTATGGTTGCGTCAAAGCCTGACAGTCAGGAAATTTGCTTTGTTGAAGACAATGATTATGGACGATTTATATCTGAAAATTCAAATGCAAAAATAAAGCCTGGAAACTTTGTTGATACAAATGGAAAAGTCTTAGGACGGCATAAGGGAATCGTTCATTATACAGTTGGACAGAGAAAAGGTCTTGGAATTGCACTTGGTAAGCCTATGTTTGTCTTGAGGATTGATGTAGAAAAGAACAATGTTGTGTTAGGTGACGAGAAAGAAGTATTCTCAGACACACTTATTGCGTCAGACCTTAATTTTATTTCAATTGATAAGCTTGAAGCTGAAATGAGGGTGTATGCAAAAATAAGGTACTCCGCTAAGGAAGCACCTGCAAGCATAATACCTTTAGAAGATGGAAAAGTTAGAGTTGTTTTTGATACACCGCAAAGAGCTATTACACCTGGACAAGCCGTCGTGTTTTATGATGGAGACGTCGTAGTCGGGGGCGGAGTAATTGAAAAATAGTAGCAGCGAATTTTATAATGGAACGAAAATAGGTTTTCTTTTTTCAAAATAGGTTGTATACTTAAAGCCCATATCTGCAAGGGCTTTTTTTATTGTATCAAAGCTATAAGCGATATGCTCGGTTAAATGAGCATCTGAACCAGTTGTTATAATTTCACCGCCTAATTCATGATATCTTTTAATTATGTCGAAGTCAGGGATTGGAGTACCAAGCGATCTAAACCCTGATGTATTTATTTCGATACCTTTACCTTTGGAAATGGCCAATTTAAGTATGATATCAAGTATATCGCTAAAATCCTTATGAGCCAGGGATTTATCCTCATATGGACAATATCTCCTAACATACCCAATGTGTCCTATTACATCAAAATTATCAAAATTTTCAAGAGAAAAAAGGATTTCTTTAAGATATCTTAAAAATGCCTGTTCTTTTGATTTCATATTAGTAAAATACGCGCCACTATATGGATCTTTTCTGTCTATTATGTGAATAGAGGATATGACAAAATCAAAATCATGTTTATTTACTACATCTGTGGTTTCTTCTATTACATGTGGTTGAATGCCAACTTCTATGCCTTTAAGAACTTTAAGATTATTTTTGTGATACGATTTGAGATCATCCATGGAAGATGAGTATTTATCAAAATCTATCATGAAATTAATATCAAAATCGGGAAAATCAATATCAAGATGGTCAGTAAAAGCAAGACCCGATAGTCCTTTATCTATAGCAATGCTGCAAGCTTCACGTGCATCCATTTCGCTGTCACCAGAAAAGCTGCTGTGAACGTGTGAATCAAACATAAAATACCTCCAACGTGTTAAGTAATTTGCATAAATTCCGATAGAAATTAATACATATAATGTTTAGAACTATTTAATTTAATCATTAGAAATATAGTAGCACTATTACTTTTGGAACACAATAACTTCTTAATTGTATTTAGGCGATTTCAAAAATTTCCTTGGTCACTTATTAATGTTGAAGAGTACTAAATTCAGTATTTTTGAAATTGCCAGTTGACCAGTTATTTTTTAGGAATTACCTTAATTAAATAAATTAATTTGCAAATAATACATTTCCTTAATATTAAGAAAATGTTTATAAATAATTAATTTTACTTTTTAATATTTTATATTATACTATGCTTAAGGCGATTTCAAAAATTTCCTTGGTCAATTTTAAATGGCGAATAGTATTAAAATCAGTATTTTTGAAATCGCCAGTTGACCAGTAATTTTTCAGGAATCACTTAAGTAGATTTTTAAAAAATGATACGTCTAAGATAATAGGTGAGAGATATGATTATTAGAATTGAAAACCTTAGTAAAGTTTATAAGAATGGTAGTATAAAGGTCGAAGCTTTAAAGAAAATCAATTTTATTGTTGAAAGAGGTGAGTTTGTCTCTGTTATGGGACCTTCTGGCTCTGGAAAGTCTACTTTGATGAATATTATTGGTTGTCTTGATAGACCAAGTGGCGGGCTTTATGAGCTAGATGGAGTGAAGCTGTCAACTCTTGAGGATAATGAGTTGGCAAAAATTCGAAATCTTAAAATTGGCTTTGTTTTTCAATCATTTAACCTTTTACCGAAGTTTTCGGCATTAAAGAATGTTGAACTTCCAATGATTTATGCAGGAGTTGGTAAAAAGGAGAGAAGAAGAAAGGCAATGGAAGCTTTAGAGCGTGTTGGTTTAGCGGGTAGGGTTCATCATAGACCAAATGAACTATCTGGAGGGCAAAAGCAGCGTGTTGCGATAGCAAGATCCCTTGTAAATAGCCCTGCAATAATTTTGGCTGATGAACCAACTGGAAATCTTGATAGTGCTTCTGGAGAAGAGATTATGGGAATATTCCAAGACCTCAATAAAGAAGGTGTTACGATAGTACTCGTAACTCACGAACCTGATATTGCAGAGCATACAAAAAGAAAAATAGCTTTTCGCGATGGTAATCTCGTAAAGGATGTATGTGTAGAAAATCCTTTAGATGCGAAAGTTGTTTCAAGACAGCTTGAGCTTGAGCATAAGTATCAGAGTGTTTGATTATAAAATATTATTTGACTTTGGAGGCGTTTAAATGGACGATTTAGAGATGTATAAAGATAACAGCAATGATGTAGATGAATATGAAAATGTTAAGAAAATGAACTTTTTTCAAAGAATAATGGGTATTATTTTTTCACCAACTGAAACAATGAAAAGCATTGCAGCAAAACCGAGGATATTGTTTCCTATTGCGCTGGTTATATTTTTTACGGCTTTAACGTTATTATTGGTGTACAATCAATTGTTTGAAACCTTAAGGCAGACACTTGAAGAAACATATAGAAATATGGCGGACAAATTACCAAAACAACCTACTGCGACAGAAATATATAATACTGCTAAGCTTTCTACTATTGGTACAATAGTGGGAATGCCTTTTACTGCTGTAGCTTTGATATTTGCTGCTTCAGGAATTTACTTTGGGGCACTAAAGATATTCGGAGCAAAAGGTAGTTATAAGCAATTTTTATCAATAACATTGTTTGCATATGTATTTGTTATATTACAGTCAATAATTGGTGTTGTTGCAACAATACTCACAAATAAGTATGATCAGGGAATGCTCGTTACAAGTCTTGCATCTTTGGTTGATAAAGGTCAGACAAACAATATTTTGTATGCTTGTTTACAACAGATAGAGATTTTTAAGATATGGAGATTAATAGTACTAGGCATTGGATTTTCTATAGTCAGCAAATTAAAAATGAAAACTGTTTATATAGTTCTGTTCGTATTATTCCTATTACAATTGGCATATGGTGTTGGTTCTGTTGCGCTACAACAATCAATGATGTGATAATACCTGATTTTAATGGAGGCGTAAAATGAAAAAGAAAATTATTATTGGAAGTATAATTGTTATTCTCGTGGGTGGGTTTACCACAACGTATATTTTAAAGAACAAAGGCTCAAGCAGTGCCTTTTCAAGTGGAAAAGTTCAGAATGTGAGCGTGAAAAAAATACATAAAGGTGATATAACATCTTCAGTTTTAGCTAATGCAGTGATCGAAGAGGTTGAAACAAGGGAAGTGTACTTGGATTCTCCTTTGAAGGTTAAAAAAGTATATGCTAAAAAAAACCAGAGTGTGAAAGCTGGAGAAAAGGTAATTGAGTTTGATGTTGAGGAATTAAACTCTCAGCTTAAAGATCTTGAGATAAACAGGGAAATCCTTTTGCTTACTCTGCAAAAGCTTAAGATTGTTTCTACTTATAAGAACTTTAAAGTTCTAGAAGATTCGGTGCAATTGGCTCAAAATAATGTAGACAGCGTAAATCAGAACTATGAGGATGCAAAAAAGAAATATCAGGAAAGCCTTGAAGCGTATGAACGGATAGAAATATCAAAGGCTGAGCTTGATTTGGTAAAAAAGGAAGTGGATGATAGAGAAGCTTCATTATCAAGTGCAAAGATTTCTTTAAGTACTGCAAAAGAAAATCTGAATGAAGCAAAAAAAGGAAACTCTCAATCTGTTTCCTCTCAAAGGATAGACATTGAAACACAGTCGAAGAATCTTGAAGCTATGGATTTTAAAATTACCAATCTCAAAAAGAAGATTGCTAATATTGAGACGTATACAATAAGTCCAATTGATGGTGCAATTAGCGAGATGAGTGCCATAGAAGGAAGCTATGCTGGTAATACTGGACCGATTTTTAAGGTTACTGATCAGAATAATCTGCAGGTTAGAGCAAGTGTCAAGGAATTCGATATTAAAAGTATAAAAGTAGGTCAGACGGTCAAACTCACAGGCGATGCTATAAATAAGGAAGACTCTGTTACTGGAAAGGTTGCTAGTATTTCGCCAGTTGCTATAAAGAATCAAAAATCAGCATCGAATGAAACTATTGTTGAAGTTGTTATTTCTATTGATAAGACTGATGTTCCTCTTAAAGCTGGTTTGAATGTTTCAGCTGAAATACTCACAGTTGAAAAGAAGGGTATCCTTATTGCTGAGTTTGAAATGATGAAGGAAGATAAGGACAGTAATAAATTTGTATTTTTAGTAGATGAGAAAACTAATACAATGAATGAGAAAAAAATTAAAGTTGGTGCAAATTCAGATATGCAGGCAGAGGTTTTAGATGGACTAAAGGAAGGTGATATTGTTGTTGTTGGACCATTACCCGCATTCAAGGATGGTGATAGAGTTAAAATAATTGAAGAGGTTGATGGTGAGGTGTCAAAATGAACTTTCTAGAAATATTTATACAAGCATTTGACAGTCTAAAATCCAACAAACTTCGCTCTATTCTAACAATGATAGGAATTATTATGGGAGTGTTTTCTGTTATTACCATAATGGCACTAGGGAATGCTTTTGAGTCATATGTTGAAGGTCAATTTGAGAAACTTGGGGCTAATATTGTGACAATAACCTACAAGGATTCATCAGCTAGAAGTGAAGCACCACTAACTATGGATGATATTAAAACTGTGAAAAAGGTTATTCCTGAGATAAAAAATATATCAACGTCTTTGTCATGGTTCGGTTCAATACGTGTTGGTTCAAAAACTCGAGAATCATATTTGATTTGTGTTGCATCACAATATGAGAATTTTCAGGTGTCAGATATCTTACATGGAAGGTTTATAAATGATATAGATGTATCAGCAAGATCAAATGTAGCGGTTGTTCAGGAGAGCTTTGCACAGCAGTATTTTAAAAGATCTGATATAGTTGGAGAGAGTATTGAATATGATGCAGGATATGCAGGAAAGCTTAAATTTAGAGTGGTTGGAGTATTAAAAAGCGCTGGTGATCTTATGGGGAGTATAACTGAGAGTGATATGTATCCTGCGCAGGTTATTATTCCTATAACAACTGCTCAAGGCATATATGGTATTCAGGAGATTGATTCCATTATGTTTTCGGTTGTTGAAAAAAACAAACTCAAAGAAATTGGAAGTAGAGTGGTTAAGGCTCTCGAATTCAAGAAGAATAGAACAGGCGTTTATATGACTCAAAATACAGCAGACAATCAAAAAATGTTTTCAGATATGTTAAGTAAAATATCAATGTTTCTCCTCGTAATAGCAGTAATTACTCTTCTGGTAGGTGGAATAGGAATAGTCAACATCCTTTTGGTATCTGTAACAGAAAGGATACGAGAAATTGGTATTAGAAAAGCTTTAGGAGCCAGAAAAAGTGATATAATTATCCAATTTATAACAGAGTCTATTATGATGACAGGAATCAGCGGATTGATTGGTATAATTATCGGGCTTGTTCTTGGGGCGATAATATCCTCTCTTATAAAGATTCCTCCAGCTGTTGACATGCAAGTTGTATGTATTGCATTTTTTGGATCAGTAGCACTTGGATTGATTTTTGGAGTGTATCCAGCAAAAAAAGCCGCAGATTTGGATCCAATTGAATCATTGAGATATGAGTAATAGAAATGTAAATGAAAGGTGGTAAAAGTGTGAAAAAAATAATTGCTTTAATTTTAGTTATATTGGCAGGGCTAACGGGAGCAAATGCATTAGCTGCATTTCAGGATGTTCCACAGAATTCAGAGTTTATCGATTCACTTGAAAGGGTCTCTGGACTTGGTATATTGAAAGGAACTGGTGATGGATACTATAAACCAAATAATATCCTTTCAAGAGAGCAATTTGCAAAGGTAATAGTTTTGGCAATGGGATTTGGTAATGAAGCAGAACAAGCTAAAGGCAAAACAAAATTTAATGATGTAGAGGGTAGCAGTTGGTCTAGCGGATACATTAATCTTGCAGTTAAAAAAGGGTTGTTTTCTGGAAAAACCAATACAAGTTTTTATCCAAGAGAAGATGTTACTTTTGGTCAGGCCTGTACGGTTTTGATAAAAGCTTTAGGTGAGGATCAACGTGTACAAGGTAAGATTTGGCCTCAAAACTATATCAGTGCAGCTAAAGAGTTAAAACTAACTGAGGGCTTAAGCTATATGGGAAACGAAAAGCTTCCAAGGTGGGCAGCGGCCGTTATGATTGATAAGTTGTGGATAAATTTGCTAAAAAGTGATAATACAGGAAAATTTATAGAAAAATTTGAGATTACACCCCAACTTTATAAGGAATCAATAGTTGTGGCTGATTCATCAACCATGAGCAGTTTAACAGATAAACAAGTATATACTGATAAAGGTATTTTAAATATCAGAAATGAAGCTATAAAGCTTGAGATAGGCTATAAGTATAAGCTTATTACTGATGAAGAGGATTCAATAATTGCAGAATGTGGAAGATCTAATAGAGTTGAAAGAATATTAGTAGATGATACAAAAGAAAAAGAAATAAAATATACAATACCTAGCAGCAAAATGACATTGAAATTGCCTGAAAAATCTGAGTATTATTATAAGGGAAATAAAGTAGCGTACGATAAGCTAGATGATGTATTACATAAGAATTCATCCATGGTATTATGCTACAATAACAACAATACAACATTGGATTGTGCAATAATTAATGACCCAAAAGAGTTTAGCAAAGGTGATTATACTGAGGCGATTGTTTTAGGCAACTCAACAACAAACGAAGGATTGAATGTAAATCAGATTCTTACAGATAAGGGAATTTATAATATAGCAGCTGATCAACCTAAGTTTGATTTAGGTTGCAAGTATGGAATTGTTGTTGAAGGAGATTCGATAATAAGTACAAGTCCGATTTTAACTGAACTAGTTGAAGTAACAGTTGAAAATAGTATCGATAATCTTGTTATGTATAAAGAAAATGGCACTGCAAAGAGCATGACGTTACCTCAGAAATCTGATTACTACTATAATGGAAATAAAATTTCCTATACTGATTTTAGAGGAAAAATTGATTTTAGTTCATCTTTAATATTTACGAAGAATAAAAATGGAACTGGATATGAATATGTAGTGATATATGATCCAGTATATAGTGAGCCGCAATTAGCTAAGAATTTCTCAGATAAACTTACAAAGTATAATGATATTGATTTCACACAATATCCTATCATAATCAAAAATGGTGTTCTTAAAACAAAATCAGACATCAAGGAATATGATGTTTTATACAAGGTTACTGATATTAGAGGAAAAAACGGTTATGTACTTGTAGTTGATAAGAGAGCATATGGAACGATAAAAGAACTTCTACCAAATAAACTTAATCCAACTTCAATTATTCTAAATAATGATTCAAATGTTTATCAGGTTAGTAAGTATTTAAAATTATCTAGAATAGATAGAACAATTGGTTCGTTTACTGTTGATAGTTATGTTGTTCTTATTTTAGGATATGATGGCAAGATAGTTGAGATTTACTAGTGCATTTCGAACAAAAGATTATGCTTTAGAATTTTAGATTTGCAAATTACTCAAAAAAATGGATGTCGCATATGATATGCGACATCCATTTTAATTATTAAAGTCGATTTCAAAAATTAGATGCTAACAGCATCGATTGCTTTTTGATTTTTTTCAAGCTTGTACTCTGGAAGTGCTTTCCATCCTTTGAGTTTGATTTCAAGTGAATCACTCTTCAATTGGCTTTCAATAGCTGATTTTACTTCTTCTAATGTTGAAGTTGATTCGAATTTCTTAATAAATTTCATTACATGAAAACCATATGTTGTTTTAACAATATCCATATCGCCTTCTTTTGCACTGAATGCCCAATTTTCAAATTCAGGAACCATTTCACCTTTACCAAATGTGTATTCTCCACCTTTTTCTTTTGAACCAGGGTCTTCTGAGTATTGTTTTGCAAGGCTTGCAAAATCAGTACCTGATTTTGCCTTAGCTAAAATATCCTCTGCAGACTTTTGCTTTTCAGCAACCTTAGCTGCATCCATTTCTTTGCCTGTAGCTTGATCCTGAGTCAATATTAGCACATGTTGTACAGTAGCTTTTTCGCTTTTGTACTTATCAATATTTTTGTCATAATACGCTTTAGTCTCATCAGCTTTGATTGTAATACCTTTTGCAAGATCAGAAGCATATTTTCCAAATCCGAGCATATAGTCTTTGTAGATTGTCTCGTATTCAGTTAGATTAACACCAAATTTTTCCTTGATTTTCTTGTCTGCTTCTTCTCTTTTGCCGCCACCTTCTGAAGTAACAATTTGATCAATTGATGACTTAACATTATCCAAATCAGTTTGCTCAAGCTTGTACTTATCATCTTTAGCTTTTATTAACAAAATCTTGAATTCGTGCAACTTGTCGATAGTATCATCTTTAAGCTTAGTAGCATTTTCTTTTTTTGCCCAATAAGCTTTTTTTGCATCATCCGTAGTGAGATTTTCCTTGGCTTCAGCTTCTGTTTTAACTAGATTCAAAAACAATCTGAACTCTGCATTTGTAATCTTCTCGCTACCAACAGTTGCGATATTATTGTCTGATGAATCTGAATCACCAGTTAGCTTTGAAGAACATCCAGATAAATTAAAAACAAAAACTAAACTTAAAAGCAGTAAAACAATCTTTGAACTTTTCATATATAACCCCCGTAGAAATTTTTTGTATAGGAATACTTAAAGAATTACTTCAAATATATAAAAGAAGCTGTATCTTATTGATTCCTTAAAATTAGACATAAGAACATTATAAACGATTATTTGGTAATAAGAAATAGATTTTTTTGTTTTTTTGGAGGAAATTTTAAGAAAACTAAATTAATGTCTATGAAAGAATAAGATTTAAAACTTATTCTATATTAAATACAATTAATCTTACATTTATCTATCTGCTAAATGTAAGATTAATAATGTATTTAATATAATACATAAACTACTACATTTCGAACCCCGAACTTTCTTGCTTGTTTGTGAACAGTTTTTTCGCCAGGCTTGTCTTCACCAAAGAAAACATCTATTCTTTTGCCTTTTATTTTGCTTCCTGTATCTTCAGCTATATAAATACCATCAAGATATTTATATTCATTAGGAAATGAAATGTACACCTTGCTTTTTAAAGGAATTACAGATGGATCAACAGCTATCGTTCTTCCAATTGTAGCTTTGTATCCTGACTTTGTTACCCCATAAGCTTTATGCCAATGGGGTTTACCACAGCTTTTAGTAGATAGGTCATAAGCAGTGGCAACCATTTTTATTGTAAGCTCACTATTATTAATTATTTCATCAATATCGCTTCTCTGATCTAAAGATCTGGAAATTATTCCTTGAGCTTTGAAAGATGATCTTTTTCTAACTGAATAATTGGCTTTAATTTTTGATGTAGTTTTGCTATATGTACTGGATTTTAATTTGTTCGATTTTGGGGCATTCTGTTTTATATTTACTAATGTTGATAATTCTGCTTTTTTTGTATTTGGATTAGATAAATCAGTAATCGATTTTCTTAATGATATTGGTATGTGTGATTTACGTAAGCTATTACGAGAAGTTGGTAAAGATGCATGATTTGTATCAGTTTGGATGTTTCTTTTTAATTCTAAAGAGTCTAACTGAAATGCTTGTAAATCAAGATCAAATTTTTTTGTGTTATATGAAGCAAGTTCGTTATCAGTATTTGACGAAATGCTCAAGTAAACATAAGTTGATACTGGAAATAATGTTGCTAAAATAGATAATGATATTATGAGTTTTTTGTTGAACAATAATTTTTTTGCTCTAATTAAGGAGATTTCAAAAATTTCCTTGGTCAATTTTTGAATGGTCGAAAGTACGAAGATCCGTATTTTTAAAATCGCCAGTTGACCAGTTGTTTTTTTTGAATCACCTAAAGGTAGCATTTTTAATAAATTAAGGTTAATTCTTTGTACAATAGAATTATTTTGAATTCTACATAAAATATTTCTGAACACATAAAATGCATAGTTTTTAATACCCTCATAGCTTAAGAGGCTTGGAAAATGTTTTGAATTGCTAGATAAATCTTGTGTGTTAATGCTTTCTATCGAACTGCGGGTTGTGTTTGACAATTTTATTAACCTCCATGAATATAAATGGATAATAATTACCTTGATAATATATTACGTAAATAATAAAATATGACACCTTTATGAACCCAATTATACTAAAAAGACTAAAAAAGCTCTAAAGTGAATCAACACAAAAGAACCTATTGCTTTACAACATTATATATATATTATAATGTAAAACTATTGGTTTTAAAAGATTTTTTTTACATGGAATTCTAAATTGTGCTTACTACTCCTTAAAATGCTGGGTTTTACGACTTAGGAATAATTTATAAGAGATATATTTTGGTAAAATATTGACCTTTGAAATATACTTTGTTAGAATTGTTTATGAAATATGTTTATTAATGATTTTTATTTTATTTGATTTTAAAGTAGGGCTAGGGATAATGTATAGAAAGTTGGGAAATTTGATACATATTAATTTTGATAGAAGGTATCTTTCTAACCTTTTGATACTTTATTTACCTCGCTGTGAGGTGTTTTATGAATCGTAACTTGATTGATTCTTTTAGGCTTTGGTTTCTATTGAGAAGCAGAAAAGGTGATTTGCCTTTTCAGCCAGGAACGACTGTCAATATAAAGCATGAAAGTTGTCCAGAGACTGTAATTACTATTGTACAGGAGACTGATGGGAAATATCTTTATCTAGCTTATCCTAGAGAGTTTAAGGGTTATAATATTCAGCTAGGAGATAACCTTGTTTGCAAAATAAGGAATAATGAAAATGAGTTTCTAATAAAAAGTAATATCAATAATATAAATCTTACTTATCCATCCTTCTTGAGAGTATATGTTGACAAGATGAAAACCTTCAAGAATAAACGTCGAAATGAAAGATATTATGTTAATTTTGATGCTAGTGTTACTATATTCAATAAAAGTGACAATTCTGTTATCAAAGATAATATAAAGATGTATTCAAAGGATTTGAGTCTTACTGGAATGTATGCCGTTATACCTAAAAAGAGTATAGAGGAGTTTGGAGAAGAATATATGATTTCTGCAAGGGTGAATACAAGATATAACTGCTCTGTTTGTTTTGAAGCTGAAATAATAAGAATTATAAAAAGAGAGTATTCAAATGAGCTTGCATTAAAAATTACTCATATGGATCAAGAAAATAAAAGTATTCTCGAAAATATTGTTAATAGTCTTGAGAATGAGCAAACTTCAAAGCTTACGAGCTATTTTGTAAAAAAGAGATAAGGCGATTTTTAATTTTCCTTGGTCAGTTTTTAAAGGAATTTGCGAAGTAAATCCTAAAATCGAGTGGGGCTAGATGCCCCCTAGATTTTATTTTTTATGTCTAGGAAATTATGGTGCCCATAATTTCTAACGACGAGTTGCAGCGGACACAAAAGTACTAAAATTTTCGAAATCACTCACTTGACTTTTCTACCAAAAACGGAAATGGTATATAGTTGCTTGTGCCCATGTTTTTATAGGTTGTTTTACCATCATTATCTTGAATTATAATATTTGATTTTATTACTGCACCATCCATTCCTTCAGTAATTATTTTTTCGTTTCCATATGGCAAGTCAGAGTTTATATTGTATATTTTATCGGCTTTTCTAACTTCAAGAACCTCGTGATTCCAAGTAATTGAGGGAGGTACATCACTACCATAGAATCCCATATACAATATGTTTTCTATTCCCTGAGCCCATATCATAACAGGGTGATCGGTATTATTCTTGAATTTGTAGTCCTTAGCACCATAAGATACAGTTGCGTCCTGTCCATAAGGAACATAAGGAACTGGCATGCTGTGATTATGTCTCTCAATAACTTCAAGATTGCTTAAAACTGTAACGTTATATAGTGTCGAAGCTATTTTGCATACACCACCTCCAATTGTAGTTGATAATTTTGATCCAATGTAAGTGGGGCCTTTTTTAAACCCTTTTTCTTCGGTATAAGGGCCAATGGTTTTATTCTGAGAAAATACTTGTCCTGGCATAATAATTGTTCCAGAGAGCATTTTGGCTGCTAGATGAACATTAAGTTCTTCACCAGGGAGAGGATCTTTAAGCACAGTCCTATAACCACCCATTAAAATCGGTGTGTTATTGTCTTCTTTTGCTTTAATAAATTCAAGCTCAAAATCCCATGGAAAATTGGTTTCTGGACCTGATTTAAGCATGCTTAAGATTTCTTTTTCAAGGTCATTTCTTCTATTCAGAAGATCTTCTTTTGAACTTGTTTCAATGTATGCCATATTTAATGTGAAAACAAATATAACGATACTAACTGTAAATTTTATAAAAAATAACTTAGTGATATTCAAATTTATCCCACCTATAATTATGATATTTAAGGCGATTTCAAAAATTTCCTTGGTCAATTTATTAATAAAGAAAAGTACTAAAATAAATACATTTGAAATTACCTATATGTTATTATTTGAATTCTTCCAAAAAATAATCAACAAATTATACAATTATTTTTTGGAAGTTTTCATTATTTTAAGAGAATTTTTTTTTAATACTTGTACATAGGTGGGGGGGTGTAGTAAAGTATTATTAGGAGCGTATATTCTAAAGAATCATTCTTGAAAGGAGGATTATTAAGCTGCAATTTTTAAGAAGTACAGTCGATACTTCGTATTATGTCTAAGAAATTATGGTACCCATAATTTCTTGCGACGATTTACAGAGGAGACAAAAACGCTTAAGCGTTTTCCTTCTGATTAGAGAGAAAATTAGAGAAATCAAAAAAAAGAAATGTGGAGGCAAAAAAATGAAAAAAGTTGTGTCATTATTGTGTATTTTATCAATTCTGGTAAGCACATTATTTGTGTTGAATTCAGAAGCAGCTACTGCTGTCAAAGGATTTTCCGTCTCTGGAACAAAACTTCTTGATGCAAATGGAAATCAATTCATAATCAGGGGGACAAATCATTCTCACACGTGGTATAAGTCAGATACAAAAGTAGCAATCCCTGCAATGGCTAGTGCAGGATGTAATGCTGTCAGAATAGTACTTTCAAATGGAGTACAATGGTCAGAAGATAGCGCTGACGATGTAAAGAGTATAATATCTCAGTGTGAAAACAATAAAATGATTGCAGTTCTAGAAGTTCATGATGCTACTGGTAAAAATGATCAATCAGAATTGATTAAAGCAGCAAATTATTTTGTAAAAATAAAAGATGCCCTAGTTGGTAAAGAAGATAGAGTAATAATTAATATAGCTAATGAATGGCAGGGTGAATGGAATAGTTCAAACTGGGCAACGGCTTATAAAGCTGCTGTAGCTGTAATCAGAAATGCTGGATTGAAACATACAATTATGTGTGATGCAGGCGGCTGGGGACAGTATGGTCAGTCAGTTAAAGATGGTGGAAAGAGTGTATTCGATTCTGATCCTCTAAAGAACACTATGTTTTCAATACATATGTATGGAACGGCAGGAAAAGATGCAAGCACAATTAAAACAAATATTGATGGTGTTATAAATCAGAATTTGTGTCTCATAATTGGAGAGTTTGGATGGAATCACTCCGATGGAGATGTTGATGAAGCAACTATCATGAGCTACTGTAACGAGAAAAGCGTTGGATGGATGTCATGGTCATGGAAGGGTAATGGCGGAGGTGTTGAGTATCTTGACATGGTTAAGGATTGGGCTGGTAAAAGCCTTAATACATGGGGAGATACGGTTATAAATGGAACTTATGGTCTCAAAAAGACATCTAAAACTTGTTCTATTTATGATGGTGCTACACCAAATCCAAGTCCAAGTCCAAGCGATAGCGGCGATGGTACATTTGGTGAGTTTTCATGGTCTCAGCCTTCTGGTTATATGCCTGGAACAGTTAGCGTTGAAGCAGATGGTAGTACTATGACAGTTGCGTTTAAGGATATTAATAATACGACAAATGATGCTGGTGCTTCAGCTTCAGTTGGACAAGATTGGACAAGTTATGAGGCAATGAACTTTACTGTTAAAAACACATCAACATCAGAAATACTTATTGGAGTTGGTATAAAAACAGGCTCTGATTGGGTATGGCATGAGTCTCCTTCAGCTGCAATACCAGCAGGAAAGACAAAGTCAGTTTCTGTTAAGCTTAACGAAGCAGTATGGAAGACTGAAGCAAGTAAATGGGTCAATAACTCTTTGATAGCTGACATTAATAAAGTTCAGGGAGTTGATTTTAAAATATTTGCTAATTCAGCTGCATCAGGAACGGCTATTTTCTCAAATTTCAGTCTTGGTAAATCAACTTCTGGATCTTCATACAATCCAAACCCATCAAATATTGATCCAACAGGTGAGTTTACAATAGTTGATGGTCACCTTTATGATGCAAACGGAAAGCCATTTGTTATGAGAGGTATTAATCATTCTCACACTTGGTATCCAACAAATCTTGATGTTGCTATTCCAGCAATAGCAAAGACTGGTACAAATACCGTAAGAATAGTTCTTTCAAATGGTACAAAAGATTCATGGCAAAAAACGGATATAGCTACCCTTAATAAAATCTTATCACTTTGTGAAGAAAATAAAATGATTGCCGTTCTTGAAGTGCATGATCCATTAGGAGTAGACACTGTTGAGCCACTTCTTAAGGCAGCTGAATATTTTGCTGAAATGAAAAGCGCACTTGTTGGTAAAGAAGATAGAGTAATTATTAATATTGCAAATGAATGGTTTGGTTCACAAGGTGGACAAGGTTGGGCTGATGGATATATAAAAGCTATACCTGTTATAAGAAAAGCTGGGCTTACACACACAATCATGGTTGATGCACCAGGATGGGGACAATATGCAGCAGCAATACACGACTATGGTAAGGATGTATTTGAAGCTGATGTATTAAAAAACACTATGTTTTCCATTCACTTTTATAGTGGTTCTGGCGCAAGTGCAGCAATGATTAAGAGTAGCATTGGCGGAGTAATAAATCAAGGACTTTCACTTTGTATAGGTGAGTTTGGTTGGAAAGACGGTTATGGAGATATTGATGAACAAGTGATTATGGATTACTGCCAAGAAAAGAATATCGGATGGCTTGCATGGTCATGGAAAGGTAATAGTGGTGGTGTTGAGTACCTCGATTTGACAAGCGATTGGGCAGGAAACTCATTAAGTGATTGGGGAGATACTGTTGTAAACGGTAAAAATGGTCTTAAAGAAACTTCAAAGATCTGCTCAGTATTCGGAGCAAGTCCTTCATCAACAGTCTATTTGGCTGAAGATGTTAATAAGGATAAAGCTATTAATATGTTGGATGTTATGTTGATTGCAAAGGCATTTAATAAAATCAAAACTGATGCTGGATTTGATGCTACATGTGATGTTAATAACGATGGATCAATTAATATGGGTGACGTAATAAAGCTCGCAGTGAAGTTTGGAATGACTTATTAATGATGCTTGGTCAGTATTAATGAGATAAATTAACGATTAATGGGTTAATGGAATTTTTTGTATTCCATTAACCCATTGTTTTTATTTTAATTATGGTTTACAAAGTAAAAAAAGTGGTATATTATATTTGAGAGTGTTAAAATAATCACAATGGGTGAATTTATGAACGAAAAAGAAACAAATAATAGAATTGCAGTGATTGGAATTGTTGTAAACAATAGAGAAGAAAATGCCGATCGTGTAAATGATATTTTAAGTAACTTTGGAAATATTATTGTAGGAAGGATGGGGATTCCTTATAAAGAAAAGGGGATATCTGTTATGTCTATAATAGTTGATGGTACAAATGATGAGATTGGTGCTATAACTGGAAAACTTGGAAATATAAAAGGAGTCAGGGCAAAAGTAGCATTGACGATGTAATGATTGTAATTTCCATAATTAAAAATTGACCAAGGAAATTTTTGAAATCGCCTTATTATTTCGTAAAATAAATATATTGCAAGATAAAAACGATGATTATTATCAAAAACCTGACGAGACGGAGGTCTCTTATCGGAGGGGGATTAGTGATGCTAATGCATTTTATTAACTCTTCCTAATTTTGGGGAAGAGTTTTTTGATTGGAGGAATTTGCCAAGCAAATCCTAAAATTGAATGGGCTAGATGCCCTAGAGATAATATATAAATTTGGAGGGAACAAAATGGTTGATTATATTAATGAAGAATATATTAGCATGCTGCTTGAAAAATCAAAAAAGCCAGAAAGAAATGAGATTGAATATATTTTAGAAAAAGCGAGAGCATGTAAAGGACTTTCCTTAGAAGAGGTAGCAAAGTTACTTTACTTAGAGGACAAAGAACTTATAGGTGAGCTTTATAATTGCGCAAAGTATGTAAAGAACAAAGTTTATGGTAAGAGAGTTGTTTTGTTTGCACCATTATATACAAGTAACGAATGTACAAACAACTGCCTGTATTGCGGCTTTAGAAGGGATAATAAGGAATTGCACAGGAAAACTCTTACATTAGATGAGATTACTTCAGAGGCAAAGGCACTTGAAGCTCAAGGGCATAAAAGGATATTACTTATTTGCGGTGAGCATCCCGCTAAGACAGGAATAAAGCATTTGACAGATGCAATGGACGCTGTTTACAAAGCAGGAGATATTAGAAGAATAAATGTTGAGGCTGCTCCAATGAAAGTGGAGGAGTATAAGCAGCTTAAAGACCATGGAATAGGAACATATGTTATATTCCAGGAAACATACAATAGGGAAGTTTATAAAAAAATGCATCCAGTTGGTTTGAAGGCAGATTTTGACTGGCGAATAACAGCAATAGAACGTGCATTTGATGCTGGCATCGATGATGTTGGAGTTGGTGCACTTTTAGGACTATATGATTATAGATTTGAAGTTTTAGGTCAATTAATGCATATTAATGCTTTTGAAAAGAAAAATGGAATTGGACCTCATACTATTTCAGTACCAAGACTAAGACCTGCTTTGGGTTGGGGACTTGAAAATATACCATATCTCGTTAATGATGAAGATTTTAAGAAAATTGTAGCTATTTACAGGTTGGCGGTGCCATATACAGGTATTATTTTATCAACAAGAGAAAATCCTGTTTTAAGAGACGAGCTTTTATCTATTGGAGTTTCTCAAATAAGTGCAGGTTCTAAGACAAGCCCTGGTGGTTACAAGGAAGAAGAGGAGAAAGCTGATCAGTTTGAGGTGAATGACCATAGAACTCTAAATGAAATGCTTGAAACTATTTGTGATAAAGGTTATATACCAAGCTTTTGTACTGCATGTTATAGAAGATGTAGGACGGGAGAGGCTTTTATGGAGTTTGCGAAGGAAGGGGAAATTCATGAGTTTTGCCAGCCAAATGCGATACTGACATTTAAGGAAAATCTTATGGACTACGGAAACGATGTTCTTCGAACAAAAGGAGAAGAGATAATTAAAAATGCGCTTGATGAAATTGGAGACATTAAAGTAAAGGAAACAACAAAAGAAAAGTTAAAAGAGATTGAAAATGGAAAGAGAGATATCTATTTCTAAAATCGCCTTTAATGTTGGAAGAACAGGAGACATTTTGATTATGAGAATAGAAAATGATTTACTAGGAAAAAAAGAGGTACCTTTAGATGCTTATTATGGGATTCATACAGCAAGAGCAATGGAGAACTTTGCTTTGTCGGGAAAGAATGTCCATATGGAGCTAATTAAAGCGATGGTCATTGTAAAAAAGGCTGCGGCTATTATAAATGCAGATATAGGACTTCTTGATAAGAATATTTCTGAAGCTATTGTTAAAGCCTGTGATGAGATTCTTGCTGGAAGTTTCTCCTTGGATTTTGTAGTTGATCCTTTTCAAGGAGGGGCTGGAACCTCAACAAACATGAATGTAAATGAGGTTATTGCAAATAGAGCAATTGAGATATTAGGTGGTAAAAAAGGAGATTATGAAATCGTAAATCCGCTTGATCATGTTAATATGTCTCAATCTACAAATGATGTTTACCCTACTGCTGTTCGAATTGCTGCTATAAAACTATTAAAGCCAGTTAGCGAGCTGTTTGCTGGACTTCAAACTGCTTTGCAGGAAAAGGAAGATGAGTTTAGAGATGTCCTCAAGGTTGGAAGAACGCAGTTGCAGGATGCAGTTCCAGTAATGCTAGGACAGGAATTTGGTGCATGGGCTCAAGCCATTTCAAGGGATAGATGGAGAATATACAAAGTTGAGGAAAGATTAAGACAGGTTAATATTGGTGGAACTGCGGTGGGTACAGGTATCAATGCAGACAAAAAGTATATTTATTTAATGATTGAAAAGCTAAGGTCACTAACTGGGATTGGTTTGGCAAGAGCAGAATATATGATGGATCCGACTCAGAATAATGATGTGTTTGTAGAAGTCTCTGGACTTTTAAAGACCGCTGCTGTTAACCTTTCCAAAATAGCAAATGATTTAAGACTGATGTCGTCAGGTCCACGAGCAGGATTCGGAGAAATAAGACTTCCTGAAATGCAATCAGGCTCAACTATAATGCCTGGTAAGGTCAATCCTGTCATACCCGAAGCGATTAATCAGATTGCATTCCAGATTATTGGAAATGATTTATCTATTACAATGGCGGCTCAGGCAGGTCAGCTTGAGTTGAATGCATTTGTACCTTTGATAACACATAATCTTTTTGAGATGCTAGATCTTTTGCGAAATGGACTAAAGATATTCATTGAAAAATGTATTAAAGGCATTACCGCAGATAGAGAAAAGTGTATTAAACTAGTTGACGAAAGTCTTGTATCTGTAGCAGCACTTATAAGGTACATTGGATATGATAATGCTTCTCAAATTACAAAAGAATGTGTATTGTCAGGAAAAAGCCTTAAAACAATACTTCTTGAAAAAAAGATCCTAAATGATGACCAGATAGAAAGTATTCTTAATCCAATTGAGCTTACAAAGCCTGGAATACCAGGATCAATTAGAAAATAAAATTATTTTTAAGAATAGGTGATTATAATGAATAATACTCCAGTATCTGAAAGAATGCATATTGCGATATTTGGTAGAAGAAATGCTGGTAAGTCAAGCCTCATTAATGCTCTAACAGGACAGGAATTGGCAGTTGTGTCAGATGTTCCAGGAACAACAACAGACCCTGTTTATAAGACGATGGAGCTTTTACCCATAGGACCTGTTGTTATAATCGATACTGCTGGTATGGATGACCAAGGCGATTTAGGAAACTTAAGGGTTGAAAAAACATATGATGTATTAAGAAAAACAAATTTCGCGATAATAGTGGTTAGTTCAGAAAACGGTATGACTGAATTTGAATTGGATTTTATCGATCAGATAAAAAAAAGAGGTATACCCTCTGTTTGTGCTATAAACAAAATTGATATAAAGTCATACGATATAAGTGATATTGAAAAACTTAAGTCTGAGATTGGAATGCCTGTTATTTTAATCAGCTCTCTCAAAAAAATAGGTATTGAGGAGCTTAAAAAGAATATTGCAGAAAATGCTAAGTTTGACGATGCAGACCTAAGTATTGTCGGAGATTTAATAAATCCTGGAGACTTTGTTGTGCTTGTTACACCAATTGATAAGGCTGCACCAAAAGGAAGATTGATACTTCCACAACAGCAGACTATTAGGGATATTATAGAAAATGATGCTATTGCAGTTGTAACAAAGGAATATGAGCTTAAAGAAACTTTAGAAAATCTTAACAAGAAACCATCCATTGTAATAACTGATTCGCAGGCGTTTTTAAAGGTTTCAGCAGATACACCTGAAGATATCCCATTGACATCATTCTCGATTCTTTTTGCCCGCTATAAAGGTGAATTAATCGAAATGGTGAAAGGAATAAAGAAAATTGAAAGGTTAAATAACAAAAGTAAGGTATTAATTGTGGAAGGGTGCACCCACCATAGGCAGTCAGATGATATTGGAAAAGTGAAAATTCCAAGATGGATAAGACAAATAAGTGGTGGTGAAATTGAGTTTGAATGGGCTAGTGGATCCTACTTCCCAAAAGATATTGAGAAATATGACCTAATAATACATTGTGGTGGATGCATGCTCAACAAACAGGAAATGCAATACAGAATCAATTTTTCAAAAGAAAAGAACATAGCAATAACTAATTATGGAATGTTAATAGCTTATGTTCAGGGGATATTGGAAAGGGCTTTGAAACCTTTTCCAGCAGCATCAATAATTCTTAATGAGTAAGGATGAAAATTATGATTTATCTTGATAATGCAGCAACTTCTTTTCCAAAGCCAGATAAAGTATATGATGAAGTACTAAAGTGTATGAAAGAATACTGTGCCAACCCTGGAAGAGGCGGACATGAAATGGCACTTAAAGCATCTATGGAAATACTTCGTGTGAGAGAAGAATTAGCTGCATTTTTTGGGATAAAAAATGCTATGCAGCTTGTTTTTACAAAGAATGCAACTGAGGCATTGAATATTGGACTTAAAGGCTTTTTGAAGCCTGGAGATCATGTGATAACTACACCTATGGAGCACAATTCTGTTATAAGACCATTAAGGACACTAGAAAAGAATATTGGAATCAAGATTACAACCCTAAAGGGAAATATATATGGAGAGCTAGATGCTGTTGATATAAGGAAAGAGATAAAGAAAAAGACCAAGCTTATAATTACAACTTTATCCTCAAATGTAAATGGAATAATTAATCCTGTAAAAGATATTGGACAAATAGCAAAAGAATATGGTATTGCGTATTTTGTTGATGCATCACAGGGAGCAGGCTCGATTCCTATTAATGTCGATGAAATGAATATTAATATGCTTGCATTTCCAGGTCATAAAGGTCTTCTTGGTCCACAAGGAACAGGAGGACTTTATGTATGTGAGGGGGTGAAGCTCTGCTCGCTTATTGAAGGAGGTACAGGAACTAATTCGGAAAATATTTTTCAACCTGACGGAATGCCTGATCTCTTAGAAAGTGGTACACATAACACACCAGGAGTTATAGGTCTTAGAGCAGGAATAAATTATATTACTGAGATCGGGATAGAGAACATTCAAAATCATAAGTATAAGCTTGTTAAAAAGCTTCATGAAGGTATAGAAGAAATAAAGGGAGCTAAGGTCTATAGTAAAAACGAACTTAATAACAACTCAGGAATTGTTGCAATGAATTTTGAGTTTTTCGATTCTCAAGAAGTTAGCTATAAATTGGATAAGGTTTATAAAATAGCATCAAGAGCTGGTCTTCACTGCTCTTTTACTGCACATAAAACTTTGCAGACTTTAAGTAGTGGAATAGTTAGATTGAGTCCTGGACCATTCAATACCATTCAGGATATTGATACAACATTAAAAGCGCTAAGAGAAATCGCACAAAAATAGAAAATGATTTTAATATTTATGTATTGTATGACTTAAAGTTGTGTTATAATAATTGATGTGAAAATGGTATTTTTAATCAAAAGTATCATTAATCTTACATTTATTAATGTTGAGAATATAAATTACTTTATAGAGAGGAAAGACAAATGCATAATATATTGTTTGTTAAAGGTAGTCACAAAAGTAATGATAGCTTATTGGAAAAAATTGAGAAAGTGAATGAAAATAATGTAATTGTTGCTAATAGTAAAAATGAGGTGATTCAAAAGCTAAAACTCCATAATGACTTAGACATAGCAATAATAGATGTTGAATCTAAAAATAAAGAAAGCATTGATTTAATACGCATTCTAAAAAAAGAAAGTCCTATGTTATATACATTATCAATTGCTTTATATGAAGATTTTTCGTTAACTAGAGAAGCTTTTAGAGCTGGGAGCGATGATTTCGTATTGGAATCTGAGCTTACAGAAGAGTTCTTTAATAACTTTGATGTAGAAAAAAACAATAAAAATTTTTATGGAAATAATAGTATTATCAACATGAATATGTTGAAAGATAGGCTTTTAAGAGATAGTATTGAAAGTGATGAAGTTATTGATATGGGGGCAAAAATGAATGACCTCAAAATTAATATTGGAACCGAGAATTTTGTTGTGCTTTATTTCTGGATAGATGATTATACTAGCGTTAGTGAGCGATATGATGGAAATACCATAAATGATTTGTCAATCCAGGTAAAAGAAGTAATTGATAAAAAGCTTAAGCAAAATAATTCAGGATATACTCTTGTTCTCTCACCTCAAGAATATGTAGTGTTTACATCATTTCCTGAAATTAATATGGATAATTATAACGAAACAATTTTTGATTACGTTACTCAGATACAAAATAGAATGGTATCTGCTATGTCGATTAGTGTATCGGTAGGTGTAAGCAGTATCGGTGAAAGCATTGATAACATAAGGGCACTTTATAGAGAAGCTGATTATAACGTTAGACTTAGATTTATATTTGGAAAGGGTACAATAATTTTTTCTGATATTGCCAGCCGTGTCTTGCCAAAGAGCACTGAAAGTATTATTGGTAAAGAAGCTTTATTCATTAAGTCTTTATACGAGACAGATATAGAAAAGGCACAGTATGAGCTGGAAGTTTTATTGAAAATAATTAGAAACTCTAATCCTGAAAGGCTTGATAGAATATATGCAAGCTATATGGAGATTATATATGTGATTGTTAAGTTTTTGAATGAGAAGTGTGTTGACGTTAGGGAGATTCTTGGCGAAAATGTAGATTTTTATGACACAATTGCAAAGTTTGAAACGCAGGAAGAAATAAATGAATGGATAAAAGACATTACAGATGTTGTTGTAAAATATTTAAGAGAAAAGAAAGACGTGAAAGTCAACCGTGCTATTTTAAGAGTTCAAGAGTTTATAAGAAATAATTTCAGTAATGATATAACTTTAAAAATGGCAAGTGATTATGTAGGTTTGAGCGAAAGTCATTTAAGCAATATATTTACTAAGAAAACAGGTGATACATTTACAGATTATTTGACATCGGTTAGGATAGAGAAGGCAAAAGAGCTTCTCGAAACTACAAATTTAAAGGTCTATGAAGTATGTGTAAGTGTTGGCTATGCCAATGTTGAGCATTTTAGCAGGGTGTTTAAGAAGTCAACAGGGCTTAGTCCAAATAGCTATAAGAACTCATTGTTGAAGCTTCCTTAGGTATGTGCTCAAAGGTTGTAAGCAAATTAGTACATAATTTGCCAAATAAGGATATTGAATCGACATGGATTTCATATTAACATAATTATATAGACATTTTGTAAAATTATATTATGCTTTTTTATTATCTTGGGAGGAATACTCCCAATTTCATTTTGTAGAAAAATTCTTAATACTGGGTGTGAAAATATCTAATATAAAATCCTTGGACCAAATACATATAAAGATTTCCTCGAAAAAATTTTGTTATTTTTATACTCTTTTTTATACTCTATGGTATAATGTTATTAATAGTTTTTATAATAATATTTTAATGATTATAATGATTATATAATCATTTTAGTATATTAAAATATTGTTTTTATAGAATGAATAATATAAAATACTTAGGAAATTATGTTTTGTTTACAGGAGGTTGTTGAATGAAGTGTAGAAGTAAATACTCATCAAGCTTATCAAAAAAACTCTTTTTAATTATTCTAGCTTTTTCTTTGGTTTTGTCTTTTCCTACCACATCATTTTCAGAAGATTTAAAGATTTACGTTGTTGGAGATTATCTTAGTGGCTATCCAGGAGATACTGTAAGTATGAAAATCAAGCTTTCGAATGTACAAAAAACAGGTATCTATAGAAGTAGCTTCAACGTTTATTTTGATAATGGAGTGGAAGTTGAGAGCGTTAAAGAAGGTGAGATTATTAATAATGCTGCTAATCTCACATATGGATTAAGAGTAGATAATGTTTTGTTAAGGTTTAATACTGAATCTCAAAATGAGTGCATTATGAAAGATGGAGTTTTTGCTGTTATTAACTTTAAGATTAAAGAAGATACAACACCTGGAGAGAAATGGATGCCTATAAGAAATTGTTCGTTTAAAGGAAGTGACGGTTATAGTTATTCAATAGCATCAGATGTAGGAGGTATTAAAGTTTTATCAGATTCGTCAACTGCTGCTCCGACATCTAAACCAATAAATACACCAACTTCTACATCTACAGCCACTACTAGACCTACTGATACAGCAACACCTAAACCGACAGATACACTCAAGCCAACAGAAACGCCGAAACCAACGGTAACACCTACATTAAAGCCAACTGCTACAGCAACAGCAGTAAATTCGAATGGAAATGGTTTGAGTGCAGTCTATTTTGGTGACGTTAATCTTACACAAGGAAATATAAAACTACAAAGAGTTGATCCGCAGATCAATTTTAACTGGAATAATGACCAGGTTATTTCCTCAGTGGCATCAGATTGGGTTTCAGTTAGGTGGACTGGTTATATAGTACCAAGATATAGTGAAGAATACACTATATATGCAACGGCAGATGATGGGGTTAGAGTTTGGATAAATGGTAATCAATTAATAGATGAATGGAATGATCATCAGAAAACAGAATACAAAAAGAACATTACATTAAATGCTGGACAAAAGTACCCAATTAAGGTTGAGTATTATGAAGCAAGTGGAGAGGCTTCAATAGATCTGTCATGGTCAAGTAACAGACAAACAAAAGAAATAATTCCTAAGTCTCAGTTGTTTTCAGATCAAACAACTCCGACACCGACAAAAGCTACTGCTACTGCAACTTCTACAAGTACACCTACACCCAAATTGAAGGCAACAAGTACTCCGACATTAGTAGTTAGACCAACATCAAATATACCAGCCGCTATACCAGGAGATCTTTCGATTGCGCTGACTTCTGACAAGTCATCATATGAGGTTGGACAGAGTGCTGTGTTTTCAGTATACTACAAAAACAGACTTAGTTCATCAGTTTTAGGAACCAAAATCACAGTTGATATTCCTTATGAGATGTCTGTAGAGGCTAGTTCAGGTGGAATAGTTAGTGGCAAAAGAATAACATGGGATATTGGCACGTTGAAGGGATTAAAAGAAGATAGCATTAAATTAACTTTAAAAGTAAACTCAATAACTGGTAATGATAAAGAAGTATATATTACTGCAGCTATTAACAGTAGCAGTACGCTAAATAAGACCGAGGATGATAAAGCATTAGCGAGAGTATTGTTATTTAAGCAAGCGGTTAAAGGACAGCATAATAAATATGTAAATGGCTATCCTGATAATACCTTTAAGCCAGAAAATAAAATTACAAGAGCAGAGATTTCTTCAATGCTAGCGAGTGTATTAGAGCTTGACGATGGAGTAAGTGAAGTAAATTTCAAAGATGTAAATAAAAGTCATTGGGCATATGAAAAAATATGTACAGTTGTTGGTAATGGATTATTTGAAGGTGAAGGCAACAAGTTCAGACCAAATGATAATATTAAAAGAGGTGAGCTTGCAGCAGTTATATTTAGATGTTTGAAGATAGATGAGTCTTATTTAAATGAGCCAGAAAATTATTTTATGGATACAAAAGGTCACTGGGCACAAATGTATATTGAGGAGGTGTTTAGAAACAAAATTATTATGGGCGATGGAGATAAGTTTAGGCCTAACGATGCAGTTAAGAGATCAGAAGCAGTCGCAATGATTAACAGAATGCTTTATAGAGGTCCTCTAACTGGAGTGACTTCACCTTTTAAGGATGTTACCGAAGGTAAATGGTACACTGGGCATATTCTTGAGGCTGTTATTGATCACAAGTTTACTAGAGATGAGTCAGGAAACGAGGTTTACTTAACAAATTAAAAACAATTGAAGGGGATGTCAAATGAAGAGAAATAGGTTATTTGCAATTGTGGTATTAGTATTAGTGTGGGTTTCAATTTCTACAGTTTCCGTGTTTGCAAGTTCTGATACAAGTATTGGTATTGAGCTTGACAAGTCAGAAGCTAAAGTAGGAGATATAATTAAAGCATCTATTTTGGTAAAAAATGCACCAAATTTTGCTGGATTTCAGGTCACTATAAGATACAATGCAGAAGTTCTTCAGGCAGTCAATCCTGATAATGGCGAGGCGTATAATAAATCTACTGTTCCAGCGATTGGAGATCTATTGGCAAATACAAAGTACTCATTAGTTCCTATATCTGCCAACGAACCCGAAGTTGGTGTTTTGAACTTCGGAAGAACATATATGGATTTGAACGGATATAAAGACAGTAAAGCTCCTGAGAGTGCTGGTACTTTAGCAATAATTGGATTTAAGGTTATTAAGGATGCTGCAACAGAAGTTGTTTTTCAAGAACTCGGCACAACTAAGGGCTCAGTTAATGGTACAATGCTTTTTGACTGGGATGGTAAACAGATGGATGGATACAAGGTTAATAACTCAGTAAAGATCAATCCAAAGTCATCTGATGCACCAATGCCAGTGTATACTATGAAGGGAACAACAGTTAACAATTCTTCTAATAATACAACTGAGGGTACATCTAACTCAAAAACAATAATAGTCATAATAGTAATTGTTATTGTTGTTATAATTTTGATTTCTGTATTTTTACTTTTTGGAAAAGGTAAGACGTCGCAAAGTGACCAATGGCTTGATGATGAGGAAGATTCGGAAGCTTATGATGAAACTAGTGAAGATAACAATGATAAAGACTAAATCAACATAAGATAATTAAAGTGCGAAGGGAGATAACAAATTGAAAAATTTTAAGAAAAGTAGTTCGATAAACAGAATAATCTATTTCGTAATTATTGTGTCTATAATATTATCAACTATTACAATTAATGCTACAGCAGAAAATGAAGTTGTAAAATTTTCGATTGATTCTGTATCTTCAAATGTAGGAAGTACGGTAACAGTCCCAATTAGGATCAGTGGAGTGCCTTCTTCAGGTATAAACAATTTTGATCTTTCTTTATGGTATGATATGTATGCTTTTGATATAGTAAACATTACAAAAGGTGATTCCATAAAAGATAGCTCGAGTTTAGAAAGTGTTGATAATGCTAATACAGGAACAGTTAAGTTTTTGTTTGCTGATTCTACTCAAGGAAATAATCCTATTACATCAAATGGTGTAATTGCAATAATAACTTTTAAGATTAATCCAGAGACTTTATCTGGAAACTATAAAATAAAGATTGACAGTATTGGTTCATGTTCTGCACTTGTAAACAAAACTTCAGTTCCATTGAATGCAGAAAAGACTGGTGGAATTATATCAATTATTGGTTCAACTGCCACACCATTAGATTCAGTTACACCTACACCTACACCGACTGGTGAAAGTGTATTAACAACCCAGATTCCAGAGGTTACACATAATCAGGTTATTCCAACTCCAATAAGATCATCTGCAACGAAAGAGAGTTCATCAACTCCTCGTGCTACTTCAGTTGCAAAAGTAGAACCTACACCTATTGTTCTTGTAAGTGAAGAGATGGGAAATATGCCAAAAGGAATTCCAGCGGAATTAGTTGCAAATATAAAGACAGAAAAGAATATTTACAAAGAAGATGAGATAATCAAGTTTTCGATTAGATATTTAAACAGATTGGACAAGCCAGCTTCTAATGTTGTTATTAGTGCAGGTATCCTAGATAACACAACTGTAATTGAAAGTTCAATTACTTCAGGCGGTATCCTAAAAGGTAAGAATGTTGAGTGGACGATTAGCAATCTTGAGGTTGGGAAAACTGGAAATCTAGAGTTTGAGGTTAAGGTTGGAGCTTTACCATCATCTATAATCGAATCATCTCAATCAGTTACTATTAACAGCAGTACAAATGTTAGCAAAGATAATATGTCTTCAAGCAGATTATTATTGATTAAAAACGACGCAACATTTGAACATAAGAAATATGTTGGTGGATATAAGGGTGGTCTTATTAAGCCTGACAATGAGGTTACAAGAGCTGAAGTTGCTGTTATGTTTTCAAACATTTTAGGTCTTCCGTTAGTTGATAGTAAAGTACAAACATATAAGGATGTTAAGGTTGGTAATTGGGCAAGTAAATATATTAATGCAGTATCAAAGGCTGGATTGTTTAAAGGTTATGGCAAAGGAAAACAAATGGTATTCAAGCCAAATGATAAGATTACAAGGGCTGAGCTTGCAACTGCTATAGCAAGATATTTAGATCTTAAAGATATAATGCCTCTTGAAGTTCATTTTTCTGATATCACTAAACATTGGGGATTAAAGAGTATAGAGGAAGTATACAGACTCAATCTGGTTAGTGGATACGGTAAAGGTTTATTCAAGCCAAACAACAAAATTAAGCGTGCTGAAGTAATGGTTATGCTTAACAGAATGACATACAGAGGTCCTTTAAATGAAGCAGTAAATCCATTTAAAGACTTGAAGAGCAAGCATTGGGCGTTAAATCATATTTTGGAAAGCACTGTTGATCATACATCATATAGACCAACTTCAGAATATGAAGTTGTTAATGGAAAGTAGTAGAAATACTGCGTTGTAAATTTATTGCAAATATTAAGTAAGAATAATTATAAAGGATACTTTTTAGAGGATGTTCATTATAATTTGAACATCCTCTAAAATATTTACCTTAATTATCTGAAAGGGGTTATATTTATGAAGTTAAAGTCAAAGATTTCTATGATTCTGTCTATTTTGATTATATTAAGCAGCTTTTCCTTTGTGTCATTAGATGCAAATGCTTTAGGTGATCCAAAGTTTATTATGGAGGCAGATAAGAAAGTTGCAAATGTTGGAGATAAGATTAAAGTTACATTAAAAGTAAGTGATATTGAAAAATTCTCTGGTTATCAGGCCTCTATTAAATATACAGGAGATATCAAACCAGTTTTTAGTGATGGAGATAGTTATGAAGATTCTTCAATGCCTGAAAGTGGTAATATTCTTGTTAATAAAAAGTTTTCACCTACAGAGTTAGTTAAAAACGAAGTTAAAGATGGAGTACTTAACTTCGGAAGATCTTATATGGCGCTTAGCGCATTCAAAGCTGCTGGATCAGCAGAGTCCACTGGAGAATTATGTTATATTTACTTTGAAGTAATGAAAGAAGGAAATGCAAGTATTTCTTTAGAAAATTCAAGTTCGATGGCTAGTGGTAATACAGGCACGATGGTATTTGATTGGGATGGTGCCCAGATACAAAACTATTCGGTCGAAAACCCTAGAATCGATATTATATGTAATGCAGTTGCTACGCCAACAACAACTAAAATTGCTGCTACTGCCACTCCAACGCAAGATCCAAATCAGATTAATGCAAATGGTACTGCTACAATAAAACCGACATCAATGAAATCAACACCAACAAGTTCATCATATATAAAATCATCTGATGCAAAGATAACTCCAACGCCTAAAACAAGTGTAGAACCGAAAAACTCTGATAAGCCAGCTATAGTTGCTTCAGATATTTCAATCTCAATAAGTGCTGATAAGAGGGTTTATAAAGAAGGGGATGTTATTACTTATACAATTAAATACAAGAATAATCTATCTAATATCCTTGAGAATGTAAACGTTCAGGCTAAAATACCAGAATATACACAAATTGAGAGTGATGATAAAAATGTAACTGGAAATTCAATTAACTGGAACATTAATCGGGTTGAACCTGGAAAAATTAAAGGACTGACATATTCTGTAAAGGTATTATCTTTAGATAGTGCACAAAAGGAAGTGTTAAATACTGCTGATGTAATGATGGCATCAAAGTCATCGGTTATAAGTACATCAAATGTAAAAGTCTTATTGACATCTGACAATTTTGACAAAATTCTTCATAAAAGTTATGTTAATGGATACAAAGGAAATAAATTTAAGCCAAATAATAATATAACTAGAGCTGAGGCTGCAACAATGTTTGCAAATTTACTTGAACTTGACACTGAAGATTCTGAATCGGTATATAAAGATGTAAATCCAAAGAACTGGGCAGCAAAATCAATTAATGCAGTTAGTAAAAAAGGAATATTTAAAGGTGATAAAGGCAAATTTAGTCCAGATGCCTATATAACTAGAGCACAAATGGCAACAGCAATTGCAAGATACCTTGAGCTAAGTGAAGAGGAGCCGATTGAAGTTCACTTTAAGGATATTGGTAAACACTGGGCGAAAAAATATATTGAAGAGATATACAGGGTGAAGATTACTTCTGGGTACGGCGATAAATTTCTACCTGAAAATAAAATTACTAGAGCAGAAGCAGTCACAATGCTAAACAAAATGTTATATAGAGGTCCATTAGCTGTTAAAGAATCATCGTTTAACGACGTTCCAAGCAAAAATTGGGCAGTAGGTCAGATTGAAGAAGCATCAAAAGAACACTTTTGCACAAGGGATAAAGATGGAAATGAAGTTTTAAAATAGTAAAAACGAAAAGCAAAAAGGCTGTTGGTTAAACAGCCTTTTTGCTTAGCAATTATTTTCAGGAAAGTATGGAATCTATTATAATATATACGATATTAGCACATTTAAGACTTCCCTCTAAAAAATACTATTTCTAATTACTTCCCAATTAAATTAGTAAAACAAATTATCTTGTTCTATTATATTTTTTTTGGAATTAAAAATTAATGATATTTTATACTATTTGTTGAGTAATTATTTAAACAGAAAAAAAGTTTCTGTTAATTTAAGTGACGCAATAAAATTGATTGGATTTTAATAAATTTAGTATTATAATAAATATATAAATAATAAATATTATAATAAATATATTAGATTTAAATAATAGTTTTAAATAATAAATATATAATAGGTGCAAAAAAGAAATTGTTATTTTTTATGGGGTACCGATTCATGTTTATTTAGGGGGGATTTTGTGCAAAAGAAAGTTGGAGTATTTTATTTTTCAGGCACAGGAAACACAGAAATAATTGTCAATTTACTTGGAAACGAGCTGATTCAAAATGGCAGTACAATTGATATTTTCAGGATAGAGGACATATTAAAAGATGATATTGCCTATGATATTGAAAGCTTTGATACAGTGGGTATATGTTATCCTATTCATGCGTTTAATGCTCCAAAGATTGTTTTCGACTTCATAAAAAGGATTCCAAGGGTCAAAGACAAATATACATTTATAATAAAAAATGCAGGTGACAATTTTGCAGAAGGCGGATCAACAACTCAAATTAAGAATAAACTTATACAAAAAGGCTATGATTTGTTCAATGAGAGTTTGATAATTATGCCAAGTAATATATTTACAAAGTACCCTGATGAATTATCTAAACAACTATATTTAACTTCTATACCCAAAATAAAAAGAATTGTTGCTGAGATTCATTCAGGCATAATGCGTAGACAAAAAAATACAATAGCTTTAAGAGCTATTACTAGTATATTTAGTTCCTTTGAGAATATTGGCGCACGTTTTTTTGGTAAAGACTTGAAGGTTTCTGATAAGTGTAACAAATGCAATAAATGTGTAAAGAACTGTCCTAAAGGAAATATAAAGCTTGAAGGATATAAGATAAAGTTTGGATGGAACTGTATGTTCTGTTTAAGGTGTGTTTATAGATGTCCAAATGGTGCCATCAAACCGACATTGTTTAGCTTTGCAATTTTTAAGGATGGGTACAACCTGCAAGATATTATTGATAATCCAGAAATAAATGGAGAATTCATTAATATAGATTCAAAAGGAAAGTATAAAAAGTTTATTAATTATATATACAAAGAGGATTAGGTGATTTCCTTAAATAAAGCATTTCTTAAATTAGAGAATTCAGAATATATTTGTAAATGTATCTATATTAAATACAGTATTTATCTTACATTTGGCAGAGCAAAATAACGAAAGCTTTAACGGGATTTTGCGATAGATAATGTAATTGTATTTAATAAAAAAATATATTTGCAAATATATTTTTTGCGTTTATAGTATAATATGTGGTAGAATTACTATGGTTTATGTATATTATATTTACAGAGCCAAAGAGTCAATTTTGTAGGATTTTAAAATATATAAAAACAGGAGAATAATATGAATATTATTGAAAAAGCTAAAGAACTTGGAAGTATGATTGCTGAGTCAGAAGAGATGAAGGCTTTTAAGGAGTCTGAAGTGATTCTAGCAAATGATGAAAAAGGTAAAAATCTATTCAATTCTCTTTATGGAATGCAGGAAGAAATGTCAAATTTAATGCAGATGGAAAACAGTGAATCTGCTATCGAAGGTCTTAAGAAAAAATATGTTGATGCTCAAAATGAATTATTGGAATACGAGATTACTGCAAATTATTTATCTGCAAAGTCCAGACTTGATGGTCTTATGAAAAAAATAAATGATGTTATTGCATTTTCAATAACAGGTGAAGAGCCATGTTCTGATGAGGGCTGTTCTTCATGTGGATGTGGATGCGGAAATTAGGAATGTCCACAATATAACGGTATAGGTTTATTGTTTTTTGATGTCTAGGAAATTATGGTTCCCATAATTTCTAACGACGAGTTACAGAGGACACAAAAAGCGCTGTGCGTTTTTGTTCATGTCTAGGAAATTATGGTTCCCATAATTTCTAACGACAGGTTACAGCGGATACAAAAGCCGCTTCGCGGTTTTGTTCAATTCATCTTTAAAGTGAGGTAGAAGGCTAAAATGGCAACGGTTACACCAATGATGCAGCAATACCTTGATATAAAGGATAAATACAAGGACTGCATCCTTTTTTTTAGGTTAGGCGATTTTTATGAGATGTTTTTTAAAGACGCTGAAACGGCTTCAAGAGAGTTGGAAATCACATTAACTGGCAGAGACTGCGGATTAGAAGATAGAGCTCCAATGTGTGGAGTTCCATTTCATGCTGCAGAGGGTTATATTTCAAAGTTAATTAATAAAGGATATAAGGTTGCAATCTGCGAACAGGTAGAGGACCCTTCTGAGGCAAAAGGTATAGTTAGGAGAGACGTAATAAGGGTAGTTACTCCAGGAACCGTTATTGACCCTTCTATGCTTGACGAAAGAAAGAATAATTATCTGCTGTCAATTTTTAAGGACAAGTATTGTTACGGTTTGGCAGCTGTTGATATAACGACTGGAGATTTTTTATCAACAGCAATATATCTTGGGAATACTTTTAATAAGGTTATGGATGAGATCGCTAAGTATTCGCCTTCTGAAATCATTACAAACAGTGAACTTTATAATGATAAAGCCTTGATTGATAATATAAGAAAGCGGTTTAATGCTTATATTACTTCGTTTGAGGATGAATTCTTTTTGTATGAAACTGCTTTTAATAAAATTCTAAATAAATTCGATATGATCGAGGATAGCTCTCAAGATTGCGTTTTTTCGATAAATGCATGTGGTGCATTGTTGGAATATGTAGATAGGACCCAGAAGGTAAATTTGGGGCATATTCAGAGCATATTGAACTATAAGATTGAAGAGTATATGTTGCTCGATGTATCAACTAGGAGAAACCTTGAGCTTACCGAGACAATGAGAGAGAAGTCAAAAAAAGGAACCTTGCTATGGGTTCTTGACAAAACCATGACATCCATGGGTGGAAGGGTTTTGAGAAAATGGATTGAGCAGCCACTTATAAACATCGATGATATTAATGGCAGACTTGATGCTGTAAGTGAGCTTAAAGACAAATTTATGTTTAGGGTAGAAATAAGAGAGCTTTTGAGGAAGGTTTATGATATCGAAAGACTTGCAGGAAAGATTGTTCTTGGGAATGTTAATTGCAGGGATTTGATTTCACTTAAAAACTCTATAGGACAAGTGCCTTATATAAAAAGTATTCTAAATGATCTTTCTTCTTCTTTGATAGTTAGAAATAATGCTGAGATGGAAGCTTTAGAGGATATATTTGAGCTTATTGAAAATGCGATAATGGACGAGCCTCCAATTGCGATTAAAGAAGGCGGAATAATTAAAACGGGATATAATAAAGAAGTAGATGAATATAGAAATGCGACAACTGAAGGGAAAAATTGGATTGCAGCGCTTGAGTCCTCGGAAAAGGAGAAGACAGGAATTAAGAATTTAAAGGTTGGTTTCAACAAGGTTTTTGGATATTACCTTGAGGTCACCAAGTCATATTTCTCTCTTATCCCAGATTCATATATAAGGAAGCAGACTCTTGCTAACTGCGAGAGATTTATTACGCAGGATTTGAAAGAAATCGAGGAAAAGATATTAGGAGCGGAAGAAAAGCTAGTTGATCTTGAGTACAAGCTGTTTTTAGAGATTAAGGGGAAAATAGCCTCACAGATATCTAGATTAAAAGAGACTGCGAGAAGTCTTGCAGAGATTGACGTTCTGTGTTCTTTTGCAGAGATTGCTGATAGAGATTCTTATTGCATGCCAGAGGTTTATTCTGGCGATCAGATAGAGATTGTTGATGGAAGACATCCTGTTGTTGAAAAAATGATGGATGAAGGGTTATTTGTTCCAAATGATACCCATCTTGATATGGATGAAAACAGGCTTGCAATCATTACAGGACCTAACATGGCAGGTAAATCAACATATATGAGACAGACTGCGCTTATTGTTCTTATGGCCCAGATTGGAAGCTTTGTCCCTGCTAAGACTGCACGGATTGGTTTTGTTGATAGAATATTTACAAGAGTTGGAGCGTCTGATGATCTTTCAGCTGGACAGAGTACATTTATGGTTGAAATGTCAGAGGTGGCAAATATACTAAACAATGCCAGTAATAGAAGCCTTTTGATATTGGATGAGATAGGAAGAGGTACAAGTACATTTGACGGCTTAAGTATAGCATGGTCAGTAATTGAGTACATATCTGACAAGACCAAGATTGGAGCAAGAACCCTTTTTGCAACCCATTATCATGAGCTTACCGAGCTCGAAGGAAAGCTCACTGGAATAAAAAATTATTGTATTTCTGTAAAAGAAAAAGGAGAAGATATTATTTTCCTAAGAAAGATAATAAGAGGTGGAGCGGATGAGAGCTATGGGATACAGGTTGCAAGACTTGCAGGCGTACCACAGTACGTTATAGACCGTGCAAAAGAGATCCTTAAAGAGCTCGAAGATGCTGATATATGTAAGATGGAGATGAAGCTTAAAAGAGGTAAAACACCTATAAATGGGCAAATGGATCTATTGTCATTTATGTCAGGCAAAAAGAAAAACGATGAAATAATTGATCAAATCATAAACATTGATGTTGGCAAGTTGACTCCTTTAGATGCATTGAACTATATTTATAATCTTCAACAAAAGGTGAAAAAGGGATAATCATGGGAAAAATAGTTGTTTTAGATGAGAATACTTCCAATAAAATTGCAGCAGGTGAGGTTATCGAAAGACCTGCATCAGTTGTCAAGGAGCTTGTAGAAAATTCTATAGATGCTGGAGCGACCAATATCGTAGTTGAAGTGAAAAATGGTGGGATAAGCTATATAAGAGTCACAGACAATGGCTCAGGCATAGATGAAGATGATGCGGAAATAGCGTTTGAGAGGCACGCTACAAGCAAAATAAGAAGCGCGAATGATTTGGAGTCAATCGGAACTCTAGGCTTCAGGGGAGAAGCATTAGCAAGCATAGCTTCTGTATCAACAGTTGAGCTGACGACACGTGTCCCACATAATACATACGGAATATATATAAAAATTCAGGGCGGAAAGGTCTTAGAGGTTAGACAGACGGGTTGCCCAGTTGGGACAACATTTGTTGTAAGTGATTTGTTTTACAATACTCCTGCAAGGTATAAGTTCTTGAAGAAAAATTGTACTGAGTTTGGATATATTTCTGAGATTTTAAACCGTATAGCTCTCGCAAAGCCGCATATTTCGATAAAGCTTACTGGAAATAATTCTGTAGCTGTTCATACGCCTGGTAACAATGATATAACAAGCACAATTTTCAGTATATATGGAAAAGAAATAAGCAGAAACATAATTCCAGTAAAATATAGCGATTCAATGGTTAATATTAATGGTGTTACTGGAAGACCTGAGATATCTCGTTCTACGAGAGATGCACAGTCAATTTTTATAAATGGAAGATATATTAAAAGCAAAATAGTATCAGCGGCAATTGAAGAGGCGTACAAGACTTTTGTTATGAAGAATAAGTTTCCATTTGTTGTTTTAAATATTGAGCTAAATCCTATGCTTGTTGACGTGAATGTTCATCCAACCAAAATGGAAGTAAGGTTTTCGAATGATCAGGAGATTTTCAGAAGTGTATACCACGCGATCAATAATGCGCTTTTGAGCGTATCTCTAATACGAGATGTACATTTAGAGGAAAAGGGAGAGAATATATACAAAATTAAAGGAAATGTTGAAAAGAAAACAGATTATATTCAACGCAATATTGATGAAATGGCAGTTGGAAGCAAGAAAGAAAATATAGAAGAGCAAAGTACTCCTAAAAAAGATATAGAAGAACATGCAGAAAGTGTTTTTGAGAAAGAAACTGAAAAAGATTTAAAAAGCTACACAGAAAAGGATACAAAAAGTTATATAGAAAAAGATATAGAAAAAGATATAGAAAAAGATATAGTGCAATTTGAAAACTCAAAAGATGTTGAAAAAGAGTCACAAGATAATGCAAAATATATAAAAGATAAAAACGATAATGCAAATAATACAGATAATATAAATAATACAGATAATACAGATAATACAGATAATACAGATAATACAGATAATACAGATAATACAGATAATACAGATAGAAAAGAATTAGGAATCGAAAACAAGAATAAAGATCTATTTTCAACATCAAATATAATAGGTCAGTTGTTCAATACATATATACTGCTTCAAAAAGAAAATGATTTTATACTTATCGACCAGCATGCGGCCCACGAAAGGGTTATGTTTGAATATTTCAGGGAGAAGTTTAGGAGAAAAGAAAACTTTTCACAGATTTTGTTAAGTCCAGTTGTTATTGAATTTACATTTAATGAGATTAGGCAAATCGAAGAAAAAAAAGAAATAATTAATAATTTAGGGTTTGTTTATGATGATTTTGGCAATAATTCTATTATAATAAGAGAGGTTCCTTTTGTTAGTGAAGCAGGAGAGGTTAAAGAGTTGTTTTTGGAAGTCCTCGACAACATCATCAAAACAAGGGTACAGGACTACAATCTGATTGCTGATGAAGTGATTTATACAATTTCATGCAAATCGGCAGTCAAGGCAAATAAAAAGTTAGATACATCAGAGATAAAAGAGGTCCTTAGGAAGCTTGATTTAACTGAAAATCCTTACACTTGTCCTCATGGCAGGCCTGTTATTGTAAAGCTTAATAAACATGAGCTTGAAAAGATGTTTAAGAGAATATTATAGCTGTTCAAAAAGTAATATTTAAGTTTTAGGGGATGAATATGAAAAATGTTATTGTGATTGTTGGTCCTACCGCTTCAGGGAAGACTTCGCTTTCAATTGAGCTTGCAAAAGAAATGAATGGTGAAATAATATCAGCAGATTCAATGCAGATATATAAGTATATGGATATTGGCACGGCAAAGCCCGATACTGAAGAAATGGCTGGAATAAAGCACTATTTGATAGACGAAATATGTCCTGACGAAGATTTTAGTGTTGCAAGGTTTAAGGAGCTTTCGCTAAAGTATATTGATGAGATCATTGAGAAAGGCAAACAGCCTATTATTGTAGGTGGTACAGGGCTTTATATCAATTCGCTTGTTTACAATATTGATTTTACTGAGACTGTAAGTGACTGGGAACTTCGTGAAAGGTTAAAAAAAGAGGCTGAGGAATTTGGAAATGAGTATATATACAATAAATTAGTTGCTATTGATAAAAAGGCAGCAGAAAAGATACATATTAATGATCTAAAAAGGATAATTAGGGCAATTGAAGTTTTTGAATACACCAAAACACCTATATCCGAGCATCAAGAGATATCACGTCAAAATCCGCCAAAGCATAGGTTTATTATATATGGTCTAAAGATGGATAGGCAGCGGTTATATGACAGAATCAACAAACGAGTTGATATTATGTTTGAAAAGGGCCTTATTGAAGAGGTTAGAAGACTTATTGATCTTGGATTTGATAAAAATACTGTAGCTATGCAGGCTCTAGGTTACAAAGAAGTATTAGCGTATCTAAAGGGTGAGATAACTTATGATGAAGCAAGGGAAATAATTAAGATGGGCTCAAGAAGATATGCTAAAAGACAGATAACATGGTTTAAGAGAACTGAGAATATTCAGTGGATTGATCTAGATGAAAATGATGAAATAAATAAAATTATAAAAAATATTAAAAATCTTATTGCAACAAATGGTAATTTCCTGTCTTTGACACTTCGACAAAATAAAAATCCTGCAAAGCCTTAATATAAGTGATTGTGCGGGATTTTATATTAATTTAAAAAGTGCGTACTTTTTTATTTTTTAGTGTCTTTAAAAATTTTTTTCATTGCACTTGTTGTAACAATCTCATAGTCCGTATGGAAGCCAAACGCTGCATGTAAAGCATCTGTAAAATCATTTCTAGTATAGGTTGGAACATAACCTTCAGCTTTAACCTCAAAGAAATCCATATTTCGAAGCCCAGAGATAATTTCATGACAGGTGAATTCCTCATTAAGTCTTTTTTCAAGCAGTCTATAAATAATTAATGATATAAAACATGTTATAAAATGTGCTTTAATC